>Ga0189284_100015_pt1 | contig 382641 bp, 375 predicted proteins | sample N32C7minimetaG_FD_130314 | JGI IMG/M metagenome (GOLD analysis project Ga0189284, IMG submission 130314) | Marine microbial communities from the Costa Rica Dome - N32 C7 mini metaG | ecosystem: Environmental > Aquatic > Marine > Oceanic > Photic zone | place: Costa Rica: the Eastern Pacific...
AATCCTCAAAAACCAACCAACAACCGAACCTCACGATCCAGCCCACGTCGACCAGTTTTCCGGAATTTAGAGCACAAAACCCTGTCGCCAGCGACGTTGCCGCCGTCGATGAACCGGGTTATACGCAGGTCGACCCAGCCCGTCAACAGCCGATTTCGAAAAAAATCAAAAAAGCTGAAAAAAGTTTCGAGGTGCGCCGTTTTGTGTGAAATTACAAATAGTTAATTCTTTACCAGCTCAGACTTTAATGGCCTCAACCACGACACCTGCGGCCAAACCACCGGCTGCCGCAATCAAGGCCACAGCCGTGAAATCTTCAGAAAACCCCTGCGTCCGCTGCGTATGCCAATGGTCGTGAAGCTGTACCATTAACACAGCACCCGATGCCCCGATCGGATGGCCGCGCGCCAAACCACCGCCAAGCGAATTGAGGTTACCGTGAGGTATGCCCAAAGTGTCCGCGGCAGCCATGGCCTGGACCGCATACGCCTCATGAAGTTCGACAGCGTTCATATCAGCGACGGTAAAGGTGGCTTGGTTCAACAGCTGCCGAGCCATTTCAATAGGGACCAAGGCTGGATCTGCCGGATCGCCGCCCATGCTGCCAGCTTCAAGGACCGTTAGGCCGCTTATGCCGCGTTCACGCGCCAGATCTTCAGATAACAATAGAACGGCGGCAGCCCCATCCGCCTCACATGCAATTGTCGCTGCTGACAATCCGGTTTCCGGATCGCCGTAGAGTACGGGCGCCCGCATCGCCGCCCGGATGGACAGAGGCCGTGTAAAACTGTCCTCCACCAAATCGGTCCCAGGACAAACGACACGTTTCTTTAAGGTCTTCGCTGCGCGAGCTTTTTCGTGCGAGTGAACTGCAAACGCCGTCTGATCCTCGCGGCCGATCTCAAGACGCGCGGCAAGACGGGCTGCAGCTTCACTGAGATCCGGGTCATCGAAAGGCGGCGGTGCGAAAGCCGGTCTGGTGTAAGCGACGGGTTCTTTGCCCGCCGCCTTTGGCCGATGCATGCGAACCGGTGCCCGGCTATAGCTTTCTGCTCCCCCCGCAATCACGCAACGCGCCGCGCCGGCCTCGATCAGTCGTGCCCCGTGAATGATGGCATCCAATCCGGAACAGCACTGGGTATCTATGGTCATTGCGGGAACGGTTGCGGGGAGATCCGCCCGCAGTGCCGCCATCCGGGCCGGGTTCCCGCCTGCATAAAGTGCGTTTCCCAACAGCACGTGGTCGACCATGCAGCCAGCAACATTCGCATCGTTCAGAAGTTTGGAGAAGACCGGCGCCGCCAGTTCGTCCGCCTGGAGATCCTTCAGCGCGCCACCCCGTGGTGCGATCGGTGTCCGCCGGGCGGCGGCAATGACGGCACGGCCCATCATGAATTCCCATCTTCCAGCGCCAAAGCCGGTTTCTCTTCCAGACCAAACTCCCTCTTCAGCGCCTGTAGGTCCGGTTTGCCGCCAACCGTCAAAGGAAACTTGTCTTTCATATGGAACCGTTTTGGGCATTTCCCCCGCCCGGCAAATCTCCGGCAGTGGTCCGAAAGGGTCTGCGCCGGATCCTCAAGCTCAAGACGGAGCTCGACCACAGCTTCCAGGCGCTCACCGCGCAGAGCGTCTGTCACGCCAAACACCGCTGCGGCCTTGACCGCAGGATGGCTCATGAGAACGGTTTCGATTTCCTCCGGATAAACATTCAAGCCCGATGTTATCACCATCCGGTTTTGACGTCCGGTCACGAACAGGTATCCCGCGTCATCGACATATCCATAATCCCCGAAGGTCAACCAGTCTCCCTGCCAGACCGTTTCCGGTGACCGGCCACAGATATAACGATTGAAGAGAAGCGGGCTTTTCACCCAGATCGGACCCGGCGTACCGGAAGGCAGCTGTTGATCCGGATTGCCGATGGCAACTGAAACGCCTGTAGGCGGGCGGCCAACGGATCCGGCTGGGGCCCCGTCACCCGATCGGGCAAAACTGATGAAACTTGTTTCTGACGCGCCATAGAATTCCACAAGGCGGGCCGTCGGAAAGACTTCAGCGAAGGCCGATTTTGCCCCATCCGGCCATTTCGCACCACTGGAGAAAACGAGGCGCAAGGCCTTGGGAGAACCGCTGCGCCGGGCCGCCTCCGCGATCAGTTGTAATTGGGTCGGAGTTGCATAAAGCGCAGCATTTCCCGCCTTCGCCTGAAGAACTTCCAACACCGCGCGCGGCTCGAACCGAGGCAAGACGGTGACAGGCGTCCCGCGATGAAGACCATGAACCGCCCCATATAGGTGCAGCGAATGGCTCAGCCCCCCAAGGATAATGATCCGGGTTGGCTCGAGGTCTTCAAAATCCGGTTCACTTAGACCAAAACTTTCCAACCAGGACCGATGAGACCGCACAAAGCCCTTTGGCATGCCCGTAGAGCCAGATGTAAACCCGGCATAAAACTCAGCGGTTTCCATAGGCGGATCGCTTGGGCGCGTGTCGAATTCATCGTTTCGAGACGCCATAAATTGAGCGAGTTGGTCGTCGTCGAGACACAAAGCCGGCTGCACGGCCATGAGCACGGTTTCTATTTGATGCTGCGGCCAGGAAGGGTCCATGACGAGGGCAGTGCGGCCTGAGCGTGCGCAAGCAAAGAAGCTGACGAGGATGTCAGCGGGATCGGCGAGCAACAGCGCAATCTGGGCACCTTCGGGAGAGTTGTCCCGAAGCTGCTGCTCTCTTTCCTGAACAGATGACAGGAACTCTTCCCATGAGAAGACGCACCCGCCAGTTTGCAGCGCGGGTCCGGCCTTGCTGACCCGCGCTTTTTTTTCCAGGTGTTCGCCGATGTAACCCATGCGGCGTGAGATCCTGCTTCGACCGGATCAGGACCGGGACAGAACAGCGCCCGGCAGGCCGCGCGCAATCGTCTGGGCAATCACCGCTGCGATTGCGACCTTGATGAGGTCACCTGGAATGTAGACTGCGCTGCCCATCGCCGCCTTCGGCAGGGAAAGGCCTGTCATAAAGGAAATGCCGGGAATCCCGAAGGCGTAGACGACAAGAATTCCGCCAACTGCGCCAGCAACCGCCGCCGAAACAAGGACGCTGGCGTTGGTTGTCGCGCGCATGATCAGACCAGCGACAAAGGCGCCAACCGGCCAGCCAATCAGGAAACCAACAGATGGACCGGCAAATACGCCGAGACCGCCTCGGCCGCCGGAAAGGAACGGTGCGCCGAGCGCGACAAGGAACAAGAACAAGAGCACGGCGAGGCTGCCGCGGACCGGTCCGAGCATAATGCCCGCCAGCATCACACCAAGTGTCTGCGCTGTTATTGGAACCCCGCCCAGCGCCGGAATTGCGACCGGCGGCAGCAAACCGAGGACCGCGATGAGAGCTGCATAAAATGCAACGTGCACAAGGGAACGATCTGTCATGGGAGTCTATCCTTCTTTATCGTCGTTTTTTCTGGGACGTTTTCCGACCCGAGTCTATTGTTTGTCTCTATGGCTGCGGCGTGACCCGCCAGCCGGCCTTGTCGTATGTCGTTAAAGGCGCCCATTACTTCAGAGTCAATCCTTGCGAGCCGCCGCGCGCCGCAAGAGCTTCGGCAACATTGTCCGACATTTTAAGCGCCTGGAGCGCAAAGGGCGCAATCAGCCTCCAGGACGACTTTTTGCCCGTGCGCGCCTGGTATGCCTCCCGAAGGACGGCGAAGATCTCCATCAAATGCGGTGCAAACCGCAACACCAATGTGACACCCAGCGCGGGCTTGCGCGCGGAAAACCCGGCCCATTCCAACGGACGGAACAACGGCATTACTGCTGCAAGCATATCATCCATTCGCGTTGTCATCGAGACAAAGCTTGCGGCAAGGACCATCACACAAAGGCGCAGGATCGCGATGACACCGTCCATGACGGTTCCCGATAGCCAATGCAAGGCCAGGATTGCTGCCAAAAAAATCGACAATCCTTTGAGGAGCCTCAAGCGCTGGACGGCTCCGGAGCCGAGAGAAACATAGGCTGCAAGCACCAGGGCCAAGCAAACAAGGAAGACCCAAAGTGTTTCGGTCCTGAAAAGCAAAAGGCTGCCGATCGCAACTACAAGCAGCTTGACCCCGGCCGGAAGGCGATGCGCCCAGCTGTCGCCTGAAAGGTAGACCGAGATCATATCGCAGCTGCTTCCATGACGGTTCCAGACCGGCGTTCAATGTCGTCCCGATAGGCTGCAATCACCTTTGCTGCCGGTCCGTCCATTCGCAAACGTCCTTCTTCCAACCACAGCACCCGGTCGAACCCGGTCAGCAGACTCAAATCGTGACTGACCATGACGATCCGTTGCGGCAGAGACATGAGCTTGTCGAATATCAGCCGGGATGCCAGCGCATCCAGGCTCGTCATCGGCTCATCCAAAACCAAGACAGCCGGTCTCATCACCAGAACTGCCAGAATGCAGACTAGTTGCTTCTGCCCTCCCGACAATTCAGCAAAAGGTTTAGCGGCCAAGTCGCCGCAACCATGGAGATCCAGAAACTCCAAGGCTTTGAAACGACTTTCGTCTTTCGAGGCGCCCAACTGTGTCAAGCCAAAGGCGATTTCTTCTTCAACTGTGGGGAAAATCGCCTGATGGTCCGGGTTCTGAAACACAAAACCGACATGACGTGGCAGTTCGGCTTGGATGGAGACCGCATCTGCGCCAAAGAGAGTGACTCGGCCTTCGTCAGCGAGATGAAGACCGTTCAAAAGGCGTGCGAAGCTGCTTTTCCCAGATCCGTTCAGTCCGATAACGCCGACCCGGCGCTCTTCCAAATCCAGGCTAAGGCCTGCCAGGACCTTCCGGCTGCCAAGGGTGAGACCGGCGTTTTCAAGCCGTGCATAAGGCGTGATGTCCGGATTGCAGCCGCCAGTCTGTTCTTTGTCTTTTTTGCGGGGCCAAAGCACCATGAAGTCCTATCGCGGAAGTGCTGCAACGGTGTTTTTCTGACGCAGCGTTTGCCTGCTTATGGTTTGGAACGGACAGCTTGTCAAAAAACAGTCGATGATGCCCACATGAAACCGGAGCGGCCTATCCGACAGGGCGGGTCAAATCCGGCGGCTCCGCAAAGGTTGAGATGGTGGTCTTTATGCGCTCCAGCGCCCAATCGAAGCGGTCTTCGTTTTCTTCAGATCCAAAGGTAAGCCGTATATAGGCTGCCGGTTTTTGCCCTTTTGCCTGAAAGTATCTTGAGGACAGCACCGAGATGCCCTGATGAGACAAGGCCGCCTGTAGCGCATCCGGATCAACGTCTTGCGGCAAGGCAAGCCATCCAAACACCTTGTGGCTGCCGCTTTGCAGAAAGTACGGCTCCAAAATCTTCTTGGCGCGGTCAAATCTCACACTGTTGGCACGCCGCTTGACCCGGAGCGCCTTGCTAAGATGCCCCTCACGGACCCAACCGGAAATAAGCTCCGCCGTGATGGGCGATGCCATCCATGTGCTTTCGCCGATTTTGTTGCGGATTGAGTCTTCAAATGGCGCCGGAACATGAACAAAGCCGATCCGGCTGCCAGGCGAACACACCTTTGAGATACTGGCGATCGAGGCCGTCCGCTCTGGCGCAAGAGCGCCAAAGGCCGGCAAAGGGTCGGTCAGAAACGGCGTATAGGGGTCGTCTTCAATGATCTTGAGGTCAAACTGACGGGCAACCTCAACAAGCCGTGTGCGCTCATCCATCGACATGGTGTGGGTGGTCGGGTTCTGCATATTGGGCATTAGAAAAACGCCCTTCACGTGATGCATCCGAACCGCTTGAGCCAGCGCATCCGGATCCATTGCGCCCAGCCCTTCATCGTCGCCGGGGAGCGCCGGAACCGGCACAGCTTTCAGCCCTTGCGCGGCGAGCGAACTGAAGATCGACGGGTATGTAAACTGGTCCACCGCCACAGCATCGCCGGGTAGAAAAAGGGCCTGACAAGTGACCTGGATGCCATGCTGTGCGCCGCAAGTCACCGCGACCCGGTCCGGATCCGCGTCCAGTCCATAGTCCTTGAACACGAGTACGCCTGTTTCCCTGTGGGCCTTCAATCCTTCGGAGGGCACAAATCCGTTGAGGCTCTCAATTCCCGCCGTTTTGGCCATGCGAACCAGCCCATCTGAAAGGCTGGGATTGAGAAACGGATAGGCAAAATTTCGTGCCAGATCACACGTCTCCGGTTCCCCTTCTTTCGGGATCAGGGGAGAAACCTTCTGGCTTTCCGGCGCAACATACGTTCCGCGGCCGGTTTCGCCTTTGACCAGACGCCGGCGCTCCGCCTCCGCATAGGCCCTGGTCACCGTGCCGAGCGTTATGCCGAGCTGATAGGCAAGTTCACGCTGCGGTGGAAGCCGGTCGCCCTGAGCCAAGCTCCCGGCCAGAATGTCCGCCTCCAGCGCATCTGCAATCGCAAGATAAATCGGCCCGGAAGCCGCCTCGATGTTGGGCACCCACATTGTCATGAGAACAATGTTATCATTGACCGATACAATATTTCAATACAGAGATTGCTTATACGCTTTTGTATCGATTGTATCGAAATTCTACGAGGCTCCCGAAATGGACACCGCCACACTGATGGCCTTCGCGGTCTTTGTTATCATCATGACCGGCACCCCAGGACCTGGAAACCTTGCTTTCCTCGCGATCGGAGCGAGTTCCGGGTACCGGACGGCATTTCCGGTCATCATTGCCTCACAGATCGGTTCGCTGCCTTTGAACCTGGCAGTCGCTTACGGGCTTGGTCACATCATGGCGCAGGGTGGGATCATCGTATCGGTATTCAAGGCTTTGAGCCTGACTTATATGGCTTTTCTCGCCTGGCGGATCATTTCTCTGACCATCCGGCCCAAGGGTGAAGCCACCCTTCTGACCTTCTGGGAAGGGTTGTTGATCCACCCGTTAAGCCCCAAGACATGGGCCATGAGCCTTGTCGCGTTCTCGACCTTCTTCGCGGGGAACGGACTGGATCTACATGCCAACGCCGCCATCCTAACGACCGGTTTCCTCTTGGGCGGTATGGTCTTTCATTCGCTTTGGGCGCTGGTCGGTGTATCTATTCTGGCTGTTATCGGCGAAGGCCGGTTGATGCGTTCCATCACAGTTGTGATGGCGCTCACCATGCTCGCGGCGACTGTCTGGGCTCTGATGCTGTAACTGCTTACCCGGCACCGGTGTTTGCGGGCTGGTAGTTCAAGACACGGTGTCGACTTACAGAAAACTGCCAATAAAAAATTATATGTTTTCGTGGTCCCATGCGGTCTCGTTCCGATTTTTAACGGAGGTCGTTTCCGGTGGCGATACGGTCCTGGCTCTGGGTTGCGCTGTTGGTGGTCGGTATGTTGCCGATCGGACTGCCTACGCTTGGGCATCCTGCAGGGTCTGTGATCATCTTGGCGACCGATTACCCGCCCTTTGATATCGCAGAACCCGAAGATGGCCGCCTCGGATTTGATCATGAAGTTACCGTTGAAGCCTTCAAGCGCAAAGGCATTACGGCAGAGGTTGTTTATGTCCCGTGGTCCCGAGCGGTCCGTGAAACAGAGGCTGGCAACTATCCCGGACTTCTGACATGCGCCCATACCGTTGAACGTGCTGAGCACTTTCTTTTCAGCGCGCCTATCAGCCAGGAAGCCTACGGCGTTTTCTACCGGACAGGGCATCCGGTCGAAAACATTCGGAGCATAGCGGACCTTGCGGGCCAGCGGGTCGCCTCTGTTCTTCAATACGCCCCAAACGCGGAAATGGAGAGGCAAGGCGCACAATTGGTCAACATCGCCACTGATGCGGCCGGATTCAAGATGCTTGAACTCGGGCGTGTCGACTTTTTCCATACCGGACAGGCGGCCGGTCAGCATCTCAAAAAGAAGCTTGGCTATCGCAATGAATTTGGTTTCCGATCCTTCGTTGTCTGGGACTATTTCTTGTGTTTTTCACGAAAACACCCTGACTCCGAGGAGTTGAGACAGGTGTTCAATGAAGGATTGGCGGAAATACGAGCTGACGGAACCTACGAAAGTATCCACGCCCGGTACCGGTAATGCGCTCCGCACTTAGCGGCGTTGCAGCCTGTCGAACTCAATGCGCCAGTTTTCTTGAAGGCTGTGCAGGCTTGGCCGTGTGTCCACAAAGCCAATGTCCCGTTTCAATGCCGCCGGCAATTCAGAGAGAACTGCGCGTTTGCGCCGATGGCCATACCATCCGGAAAACCAATCATGGATAAATCCGATTAATACCAATCTTGAGTGCAAACTCGATTTGGTACATTTACAGTCGATAGAAGTCATGAAAACCACCCGAATATATATATGATTTCGAGATGTATCGCGTGTCGACTGTTGATTGACCAATGAAAATACAATAGATATGCATAAGGAGTTTTTATGCATGTTCGCCTCATTGCCCCCATTATCCGCTGTCCGGGCGTTCGATGCCGTCTCAAGACACCTCAGCTTCACGAAAGCAGGTAATGAACTCGGCATGACGCAGGCCGCGGTCAGCTACCAGATCAAACTTTTGGAAGAAAAACTCGGATTTTCACTGTTTGAGCGAAAACCCCGGAAAATTGAGCTGACGCTGCGCGGCCAACAGCTCGCAGATGGTGTAACTGACGCATTCGACCGGCTTCGCGGCACGTTTCACGACGTCCAGGAAGCAGAATCGTCCGAACTCGTGATCAGCAGCAACACGACGTTTGCCGTCACGTGGCTGTCGTCACGCCTATTCGAGTTTCAAATCAAAAACCCCACCATTGCCGTCCGGCTTGTTCCGTTCGGCCCTTGGGAGAAACCGGCCTTTACCGATGGTGATCTGACAATAACCGCCTGCTATCAACCGCCCAAGGGGTGCTATTATCACCAGCTGATCCAGGCCGAATTCACTCCGATGATTTCTCCGCTGCTTGCCGAAAGACTTGGCGGAATCCATGAACCTGCGGATCTCTTGAAAGCGCCAATCATCGATCCGGAAGACCATTGGTGGCAAACGTGGTTTGCCGATGCCGGCTTGCCAGACGTTGATCTTAGCCAAAATCCGTCCAGCCGGATGGGCTCTCAGGCACTGGAAGCCAACCGGGCCATTGCCGGGCAAGGCGTTGCCATTCTCACCCCATATTTCGTGCGGGACGCGCTTGCAAACGGCCAGCTGATCCAACCTTTTGAGTTGGTCTCGCGGATTGAAAGCGAATCCTGGAACCTGAGCTACCCGATGCAAAGCAAAAACAGCCGGAAAATCCGGCTGTTTCGGGATTGGCTCTTCTCCGAACTTGAAAAAGACGGCCGCAAGCTGCCGTTCGGGCGGGAGCCGGAAACCGTCTGATCTTCGGGCTTACGGCGTGAACACTATTGTCTTGTTGCCAACAATCATCACGCGTTTTCAAGGTGGTGTTTGACGGCGCGCGCGAGCACGCGGGATTCAATATCCCGGCCCCGCGCTACAAAATCATCTGCCGACAAGGCGTGACTGACGCGTTCTGCATCCTGTTCAATGATCGGGCCCTCGTCGAGATCCGGCGTCACATAGTGCCCGGTTGCACCAATCATCTTCACGCCGCGCGCATGGGCCTGATGATACGGCTTGGCGCCTTTGAAGCTCGGTAGAAACGAATGGTGAATGTTGATCACCTTGCCGAAGAGCCGCTTGGACAGATTGTCGGACAGCACCTGCATGTAGCGCGCCAGCACCACCAGATCCGCGCCGGTTTCCTTGACCAGCTTCAGGAGTTTTTCCTCCTGCTCTGCCTTGTTTTCCTTGGTCACCGGCCAGTGATGGTACGCAATGCCTTCATGATCGGCAGTTCGGGCGCTGTCCGGATGATTGGAGACGATGGCAACCACCTCGGCATCCAGCCAGCCAACCCGGATCTGATAAAGAAGATGCAGCATCGCATGATCAAACTTGGAAACCATGATGATCACTTTCGGCCGCTTGGCCGTGTCGACAAGCTTTGCTTTCATGTCAAAGCGGGCGATGACCGGATCAAGCGCCTTTTGGACGCTGTCCAGAGTTACGCCTTCCGGCGCGAGCATGGCAATGCGGAGAAAGAACTGATTGGTGGCGCGATCCCAGAATTGGTCGCTCTCCGCGATATTCGCGCCGAAATCGGCCAATTCCGTGGTGACGGCAGCGACAATTCCCGGCTTATCCGCGCATGAAAGCGTCAGAACGTAATGGTGTTCCGCCATAATCTCAATCTCTCTACTCTGTCGGGCGTCGCCCGAATGTGGACCGCCCTGAAGGCGGTTCAGCCTCACAGAACGGAGATGTTTTTTTCTTCCAGGGCCGACACCAGATCCCGGACCCGGTCAGCATTGTCCTTCGCAACTGCACCATCGCGGTTCCAAAGGCCGTTCTCAAATCCGATCCGGGCTTTGCCACCGTTCTCGATCGCGTGCACCAGACACTCCGTTTCCCGGTGACCAAAGGCGCACACACCCCAGTCGATCTCATGATCGCTCCGGCGCGCTTTCAACCGATCCAGAAAGGGATACAGATCTTCCGGCGCACTTTCCTGATTGTCCGTATAGCGGCCTAGAACCAACAGAACCTGATGCGTAATGCCAGGAATACTGCCGTTTTCGACGAGGTCGAAGAACCGGTCAAGGTCCTCTGCACTGTAGAGGATATGTTGAACAGATACTCCTTCCTTCATGGCCCAGGAATAAAACTCTGCAGCCGTATGTGTGTCATCGTCCGGCACCATCTCGCGCACAGCAATCGACACCAGTGACGGCTTCAGCTCCTGGACCAGTTTGCGCTGGTCGTCCGGTGTGTATTTTCCAACAGCTTCGGTGGTGATTTGAACCTGCATTTGCGGCAATGCAGCATTCAATTCCGACAAGAGCGCCCGGTAGAGGTCTTTGTCCAGAACATGCGCCCCTGTTTCGTCGCGGACATGGGCATGGATTGCGCCAGCGCCCGCTTCGAAACAAGCCACGGCTGTCTCCACCGTTTCGGTGATCGACATCGGCAGGGCCGGATGATCCACCTTGGTACGCCGCGCGCCATTCGGCGCCACCATGATGAGTGGCAGCGCCTGAGGTTTGGTATCAAGGGCCATGATCAGAAGACGGCCTTGAACGCAGTTTGCAATTTATCTGCAATCTCCGAGATGTGCTGATCTTCCATGATGAAGGGCGGCGCCAGCAAGATGTGATCCCCTTTCACGCCGTCAATCGTGCCGCCCATCGGATAACAGATGAGACCGGCCTCGAACGCGGCCTTTTTCAGGGCCTTGTTCACCCCGCGCTTGGTGTCAAAGGGTGTTTTGCTCTCCCGGTCCTCAACAATCTCAATCCCGCGAAACAAACCACGTCCACGGATATCGCCAACATAGGGGTGCTGTCCGAAAGCGTCTCTCAGGGTCGCGTCCAGTTTGTCTCCCAGAGGATCAACCTGATCGACCAACCCACCAGTGAGCTTTTTCAGGACGGCAAGGGAGGCAGCGCAAGCCGTTGGATGACCGATGTAAGTGTGGCCATGCTGGAAGAAACCGGACCCGTTCTCGATGGCCTCGTAGATTTCAGAGGTGCACAGCATGGCACCAATCGGCTGATACCCTGCGCCAAGGCCCTTGGCGATTGCAAGAATATCCGGCGCTATGCCGTCCCGCTCACAAGCAAACAGGCTGCCTGTGCGCCCCATGCCGCACATCACTTCATCTAGTATGAGCAAGACCCCATAGTGATCGCAGATCTCCCTGATCCGCTTGAAATAACCTTCGACAGGCGGGACCGCGCCAGCCGTTGCGCCGACGACCGGCTCAGCCACAAAGGCCATTACATTTTCCGCGCCAAGGCGCTGGATTTCGGTTTCGAGTTCATTGGCAACGCGCCGTCCGTATTCGACGGCCGTTTCATCGTCCGCCCGTCCGCGATACTCGTAACACGGTGAAATATGAGAAGTTTCGATCATCAATGGCGCGAAGGGTTCGCGCCGCCACTGATTTCCGCCGGTCGCAAGCGCGCCAAGCGTGTTGCCGTGATAGCTTTGCCGGCGGGCAATGACCCGGTGTCTGGATGTTTCACCTTTCTCCAGGAAATACTGACGCGCCAATTTCAGCGCAGCTTCCATCGCCTCCGAACCGCCTGAAACGAAATACACCCGGTCCAGATTGCCCGGTGCATGTTCGATCAGAAGATCGGCCAGCTGTTCGGCAGGCGCTGAGGTAAAAAACCCGGTATGTGCGAAGGCAATCTGGTCGACCTGACCCTTGATCGCAGCGGTCACGTCGGGATCGCTGTGCCCAAGGCACGATACGGCTGCGCCGCCCGATCCATCAAAGTATTTTTTACCATTATTATCAATGATGTAACATCCATCGCCACCAACAGCGACAGGGGTGGATGCTTTGGTATGACGCGGAAAAACGTGAGACATGAACACGAACCTCACCAAGGGTGTATCGCGCCGGATTGTGCGCTTGAGACATTTGTATCATGATTTCGCTACATGTGAAACATATGTTTCTTCGTCACGTTAACCATCTCTTTCATTAAAATTTTAATCAAATTGCTGGCAGTTGTGGGGAAGGGGCAAACACTTAGAATTTGCAAGGCTGTTTGTTATGCGTCAGCGTTTTTTAGCCTGGATAATGTTTTTGGGATTGTCCGTTGTTCTGGTTGGATGTGGATCGGTTGCCGGTGTCACCGGCATGGGTTGGGCAACGGCCTCCCATGGTGCGATCGACTACAACGACTCATCCTGGTGTGTTCCGAGAAAACTCAAAAAGGTCCTGAACAAGGTCGCCAAAAGGTATGGGCCGGTGAAGGTCCATTCCACCAAACGCTGGTGGTTCGAGAATTGGCGCAAAGGTGGTGCACGCAATTCCTATCACCTGAATTGTCAGGCTGTGGACTTTTCCGTCGGCGGCAACCCGTCGTCCGTACTGGCTTTCCTGAAATCCCAATCTGCAGTGGGCGGCTACAAGTACTATTCGTCAGGCTTTTATCACATTGACACCGGGCCACGTCGAACCTGGTAACCAAAACAAAAGGCTCCGGGGATCGTCACCGGAGCCTCGGTTCTTTCGCAGATCAAGTGAGTGCGCTACTTCAGTTCACCCAACTCCAGCGCCATTTCCCAGGCAACAGCGTCATACCCTATGAAATTCTTTTCAGCGCCTTCTACAATCGGGCGCTTAATGACGGATGGATTGTCGATCATGACGTCCAGCGCGCTTTTTGCATCGGTCACGCCCTCCTGGGTGGCTTCATCCAGCCGGCGCCAGGTCGTGCCGCGCTTGTTCAAAACCGCTTCCCAGCCGAACTCGCCCACAAACTTGGCGAGCTTGTCGGCATCAACACCGTCCTTCTTGTAGTCGTGAAAACTGTACTCCACCCCGGCTTCATCCAGAAACTTCCGCGCTTTCTTGACCGTGTCGCAATTCTTGATGCCGTAGACCTTCATGATGCCTCTTGCCGGTTTGAATTTCATTTGGCGGCACAATTACTTTTTGTTCGGAGTGTTTCAAGACCATCGCCCGACAATCCACGATCAGCCCGGTTCCGTCTTGACGCGGGCGCTTCAAGCTGCACTGTCGACAAATACGATCAGTCCACTTTTTCGCCAGGCGTTCAGACACTGTGACCGACCCCGCCATTCCATCAAAAGTGCCCGCAACCGCTGCGGAAGCGGCATGGCCCAACCCCGGGCACGGCAACTGGCGCCAACGGCTGCGCCTGTGGAGCGGAATGGTCCTTTTCCTGTTTTGCCTCAGTCACTTTTCCAACCACGCGATGGGCATCATTTCCGTCAATGCGATGGAGAAAATGTCGCTTTGGCACTACTGGATCTGGCGCGGGCCGATCGGCGAAACCGTGTTGATCTCAGCAGCCCTCACCCATGTTGCGCTGGCGCTGTGGCGAACATCCAAGAGACGCACTTTGCGCATGCCGCCCTGGGAGTTCGCCCAGCTTGTGCTTGGGCTTTACATCCCCTGGACACTCATCCCACATGTCATCACAACGATGGGGCTGGCGAAGGAATTCGGCTTTATCCCGAATTACCATCAGATGCTGACGATCCTCTGGCCGCAAAATGCCGTCATGCAATCCATCCTTTTGCTGGTGGTTTGGACCCACGCGATGATCGGGCTGCATTTCTGGCTGCGGCTCTACCCGTTCTACCACCGGATCAAGTACATCGCCCTGGCAGCCGCTATCGCATGGCCCGTGATGGCGCTTTGGGGGTTTGTCGAGGGCGCCCGGCGGCTGGCTCTGGCAAAGGACGTGACAGTCACGGTTACTAAAGATCAGTGGGCGTGGCTCTATACGCAGACCGGCAATATCAGAGCCATTGTATTCGGCCTGATATTCTTGAGCCTGTTTGTCATTGTCATCCGGTATCTCGCGAGCCGTGTATCCAGCGGAATTTCGATTTCCTATCCAGGCGGTCTTACCGTTCGTGCACAACCAGGTGCATCTCTTCTTGAGATCAGCCGCATGAACGGAATTCCCGTCGCTTCTGTTTGCGGCGGCCGTGCACGCTGCTCGACCTGCCGTGTCAAAGTTTTAAACGGACTGGATGGCTTGTCACAGCCAAGCCCGGCTGAAACGACCGTCTTGAAGCGGATTGGAGTTCCGGAAGATGTCCGTTTGGCTTGCCAGATCCGGCCAGCGGCAAACCTTGAAGTTCAGCCCTTGGTGCCGGTGAAAGCAAACATGGTGCGGCAGGACCATGTTCAGGATGCTTATTATTGGGGGGTCGAGCAGGATGTTGTGGTCATGTTCGTCGACCTTCGGAACTTCACCAGCATGACCGAGGCGCAACTTGCCTACGACGTCGTCTTTCTCCTGAACCAGTACCTTGACCGGGTTTCAGCCGTGATCCGGGCCAAAGGCGGTTATGTCGACAAGTTCATTGGTGATGGCATCATGGCCATCTTCGGTATGGAAACGGGTGCTAAGACCGGTGCGCGCCAAGCTTTGAAGGCCTGCCGAGGCATTGAGCAGGTCATGGAAGCCCTCAACACAGAAAAAGGCCCGCAGTTCCGTGACACGATCCGTCTCGGTGTCGGCCTCCATCTCGGCCAGGCCATCCTCGGACGTATTGGCGCCGCCGGATCGGGCAAATCTGAAGGTGGGCTCACCGCGCTTGGCGACGTCGTCAACACAGCTAGCCGGCTGGAAACTGAAAACAAATCTCGGAACAGCTTCCTTGTTGTTTCTAAAGATGTTATCGACGCGGCTCGCGCTACGGCACCTGACGAAGCGCTGTACGACGTCAGCGTACGCGGCAAGGAAAAACCATTACAAGCCTTTGCACTTAAGCAGATGAATGGTTTATTGCTGCCCGGGGAAACGGGGGCAAAAGACCCCGTGTAAATAACCGGGGCGCACGTGCCAAACACTTTTACACCGCAGGAAATGCTGACGAAACTCGTGTCCTTCAACACAGTGTCAGATCGCAGCAACCTTCAGCTTGTTTCATTCGTCGAAGAGTACCTGTCCAGCCATGGAATATCGTCCGTGCGTGTACCGGACGAAACGGGTGAAAAAGCCGCCTTGGTTGCCACTGTCGGGCCAAATGTCGATGGCGGTATTGTTTTGTCGGCACACACCGACGTGGTTCCCGTCGACGGACAGAACTGGACGTCGGATCCGTTCTCGGCATGGGAGGATGGCGGCCGCCTCTACGGGCGCGGCACTGCTGACATGAAAGGGTTTGCAGCAACAGTTCTCGCAAAAGTGCCGGATTTTCTGAGCGCAAACCTCTCCAAACCGATCCACATCGCATTGTCTTACGATGAAGAAGTAGGCTGCTTTGGCGCGCCGCCGATGATCAAGGCGATGCTGGCCGGGGGGCCGCAACCAGCTGCCGTAATTGTTGGCGAGCCAACCAACATGAAGGTCGTTACCGGACACAAGGGAATCGCCGTTCTGAAAACCCACGTCCATGGACATCCTGTACATTCCAGCCAGCTGCACCGCGGGGCATCCGCAATTTCCGCCGCTGTGAAACTGATTTCCTGGCTGGACGGGCAGACCGAAAAGAACAAATCCAAAGCAGATCCGGAGTGTCCATTCGAGCCGCCCTACACGACCTTGCATTGCGGCACGATCCAGGGCGGAAAAGCACACAACATCACGGCACAGAGCTGCGAATTCATGACAGATATCCGGTTGCTGCCCGGCGAGAACCTGGAAGACTGGATTGCCGCCTACCGGACATATGCCGCCGACCATGTTCTTCCAGGCATGCAGGAGATCTCAAAGGGCTGCCGGATCGATATCGATGTCCTTGCCATGGTTCCGGGGCTGGCCGAAGAAACCGACGGAACCGCAGAGCAATTGGTCCGGCGCCTGACTGGCGACAACGGCCGTCATGTTGTTGTCTACGCAACAGAAGGTGGTCAGTTTCAGGAGCATGGCCTGTCAACGGTGGTGTGCGGACCCGGATCGATTGACCAGGCACATCAGGCCGATGAGTTTATCGACCTAACGGAACTTGATAATTGTGCCAGTTTTCTGGATGACCTGTGTGAAAAAGTTTTGCGCTAATCGGAGAAATCCGATTTGATGCATTCCGCCAACGCTGTCATAATTGGCACAATTTACGACTTTCCGGTCGTAAAGAACAAATTGAACAACACCGAGTTCACAAAAGCGCTGAATAGCACTGAAGAGGGGACTATGAATACCAAAACCAAATTGATTGCTGCTGCTGTGGCAACGTTTGGCGTGGCATCCGCTGCGCAGGCGGAAACATTGAAGTTTGCGTTTCAGGGGACATTGAACGCCCTTGACCCGTACAGCCTCAACGAAACCTTCACGCTGTCCGCCCTAGGCAACACTTATGAAGGTCTGACCCGCCGCGGTGCAGACCTGCAGATCGAGCCGAGCCTTGCCGAGCGTTGGGAAGTTGTCGAGCCGAACCGCTGGCGTTTTTACCTTCGCCAAGGCGTGAAGTTCCACAATGGCAACGACTTTACAGCTGAAGACGTCGCCTTTTCCGTTGACCGTGTCCGTTCCGAAGGTTCCGACCTGACAACCCGCGTTCCGAGCGATGCCAAAGTCGAGATCGTTGACGACTACACCGTCGACTTCGTTCTGACCGGCCCGAACCCGATCCTGCACTATGAGTGGGACACGTTCTATATCATGGACAAGGAGTGGACCGAGGCCAACGACGCGGTCAAAGTCACCTCTGCATCCGACACCACACCAAACTATGCGGCGCTGAACGCGAACGGCACCGGCCCATTCAAGCTGGTCAGCCACGAGCCGGGTGTGAAAACCGTATACGAGAAAAACGACGGCTGGTGGGATACAGCGGCTCACAACCTGACCACCGTTGAGTTCACTCCGATCGGATCTGATGCAACCCGCGTTGCAGCGCTTCTGTCCGGCGAGATGGATATGGTTTATCCGATCCCCATCCAGGACATCAAACGCATCAACGACAATGACGGCACTGTCGCCCTGACAGGTCCTGAACTGCGCACGATCTTCCTCGGCATGGACCAAATGCGCGATGAGCTGCTCTATTCCGACGTGAAGGGCAAAAACCCGTTCAAGGATGCCAAGGTTCGCAAAGCGTTCTACCAGGCCATCAACATTGAAGCGATCAAGCAGAAAGTGATGCGGAACCTTGCAACACCGTCCGCAATCATGATCTCTCCGTTCCTGTTCTCCAAATCGGAAGAGTTCGAGCGCTATCCGTATGACCCGCAGGCTGCAATGGATCTGCTTGCAGAGGCTGGTTATCCAGACGGGTTCTCTGTCGGCATGGACTGCCCGAACGATCGCTATGTCAACGACGAAGCCATCTGTCAGGCTGTTGCTGCGATGCTCGCCCGCGTTGGCGTCAAGGTTGACTTGAACGCCCAGCCGAAAGCGAAGTACTTTGCCAAGATCCTGGCCTCTGGTGGTTACGACACATCGTTCTACCTGCTTGGCTGGACCCCGGGTTCCTTCGACAGCTTCAACGTTCTGTCCAACCTGATGAACTGCCGCGACGAAGCTGGCAAAGGCTCTCCGTTCAACAACGGTGGCTGGTGCGATGCGAAAATCGATGAGCTGACTCAACAGATCCTGGTTGAAAACGATCCGGCGAAACGCGACGACATGATCGCGGAAGCCTACAAGATCTCCCACGACAATGCCTACTACATCCCGTTGCACCAGCAGGGTCTGGCATGGGGCGTTGCGGACGACGTTGAGCTCGTCCAGCGTGCGGACAACCAGTTCCACTTCCGCTTCGTCACCAAGAACTAAGCGGTCCTAACAAAAATAGAAGCGCCCCCGGTTCCGCCGGGGGCGCCTTTTCTTGAAAACGTAAAGAGCCGAAATGATAGGTTTTGCAACACGTCGTTTGCTTCAAGCGATGATTGTCATGTTGGTGGTGGCGCTTCTTGCCTTCACCATGTTCCGTTTCGTCGGAGATCCGATCAACCAGATGGTCGGCATCGAGACATCCATCGAAGAACGTGAAGCGCTGCGCGAACGTTTGGGCTTGAACGATCCAATCCCGGTCCAGTTTGCCCGTTTCATCGGCAATGCGGTGCAGTTCGACTTCGGCACCTCCTATCAGTTCAAACAACCCGTTTCCGAGCTGTTCGCCAAACGCATCCCGGCGACGCTTGAGCTCAGTTTCGCCTCCTTTGTATTTGCCCTGATTGTCGGCATACCCATGGGCATTTACGCCGGGCTTAACCGGGAATCGGCCATATCAAAACTGTTTCTCTCGGTATCTCTTGTGGGCATATCCCTGCCCACCTTCTTCATCGGGATCTTGTTGATCTTCCTGTTCTCGGTCACGCTGCAGTGGCTGCCAAGCTTCGGCCGCGGCGATGTCGTCCAGGTCGGCTCCTGGTGGACAACGGGCTTCCTAACAGCCTCCGGTCTGAAAGCACTGATCCTGCCAGCAGTCACGCTCGGCATGTACCAGATGACACTGATCATGCGCCTGATCCGGGCAGAAATGCTGGAAGTCATCCGGACCGACTATATCAAGTTTGCCCGCGCGCGCGGTTTGCCGGACCGGCTGGTCCATTTCCGGCATGCGCTGAAGAACACCATGGTCCCCGTGATCACGATCACCGGTCTTCAGCTCGGGTCGATCATCGCCTTTGCCACCATTACGGAAACCGTCTTCCAGTGGCCGGGCATGGGTCTGATGTTTCTACAGGCGGTACAGAACGTCGATATTCCGATCATGTCGGCCTATCTGCTGCTGACCGCTTTCCTGTTCGTCGCGATCAATTTCATCGTCGACATTCTCTATTTCTTCATCGATCCGCGTCTGCGGGTCGGACGGCCATAAGGAGACTTGACCATGGCTGATGTCTCCACATCGAACAGCGAGCCGAAAGGCCGCCTTGCACGCATCATCGACAGCGACCTGTTCCACTCCTTCCTCCGCTCGAAGGTCACCGTGGTTGCTGCCGTCATGACGCTCCTCCTGTTCCTGGTCGCATTCCTCGCGCCCTGGGTCGCCCCCCACAATCCGTTTGATCTGGCGACGATCTCCATTCTGGATGCCCGTGTACCACCGGTTTGGATGGAGTTTGCCGACCCCCGCTTCCTGCTTGGCACCGACGATCAGGGCCGGGATCTGTTGTCCGGCATTTTCTACGGCATGCGAATTTCGCTCATTGTCGGTTTTTGTTCTGTCATCGCAGCCGCCATCATCGGCATCACCGCCGGCCTCGTCGCCGGCTATATGGGTGGGCGTGTCGATGCGATCATCATGCGGATCGCCGATGTCCAGCTGACATTCCCGGCCATTTTGATCGCGCTTCTGATTGACGGTGTTGCGGCAGGTATCTTCGGCGGAATCGACCGTGAAGTTTTCGCCTTCTACATCCTGATCGTGGCACTCGCGCTGTCGTTCTGGGTGCAGTACGCCCGGACGGTTCGCGGGTCGACGATGGTGGAAAAGAACAAGGAATATGTTCAGGCGGCACGCGTGATCGGCATTCCCTCGGTCATCATAATGGTGCGCCACATACTGCCGAATGTCATGGGTCCGGTGTTGGTTATTGCAACGATCAACCTGGCGCTGGCAATCGTCACGGAATCCAGCCTATCGTTCCTTGGTGTCGGCATGCCGCCTACACAACCATCTCTTGGAACTCTGATCGCCATTGGCAACGATTTCCTCTATTCAGGCGAATGGTGGATCGCTATTTTCCCCGGCATTGCGCTGGCATTGCTGGTCTTGAACGTAAACTTGTTGGGTGATTGGCTGCGTGACGCGCTCAACCCAAAACTGCGCTGAGGTACTTCCTGTGAACGTCCTAGATATCAAAGACCTTCGGGTCGAGTTCCCGGGCCGCAAATCTGTTTTCGTCGCGGTTGACGAGGTGAGCCTGAAAGTAGAAGCCGGTAAAATTCTTGGCGTTGTCGGAGAATCCGGCGCCGGCAAGTCCACTGTTGGCAATGCCGTCATCGGCCTTCTCCAGGAACCTGGTCACATTGCAGGCGGCCAAGTCTATCTGCACGGTCAGCGGATCGATGAACTGCCCTACAAGAAAATGCGTCAACTGAGGGGACGTAAGATCGGTATGATCTTCCAGGATCCACTGACTTCATTGGATCCTCTGCAGACTGTTGAAGCACAACTGGTGGAGACCATCCGCACACACCTTCCGCTTTCCGGCAAGGAAGCACAGCAGCGAGCGATCGAATTGATCGATGCAGTCGGTATTCCAAATCCGGCTGAGCGGATCAAACAATATCCGCATCAATTCTCCGGCGGCATGCGCCAGCGCGTGGTGATCGCACTCGCTCTTTGCGCCGAGCCTGAATTGGTGATTGCTGACGAGCCGACCACGGCGCTCGATGTGTCTATTCAGGCGCAAATTCTGGAGCTGATGAAAAAGCTCTGTGAAGAGCGGAACGTTGCAATGCTCGTGATCACCCACGACATGGGCGTGATTGCGGACATTACCGATCACGTTGCGGTCATGTACCACGGTGAACTGGTGGAGTATGGTGAAACCAATCAGGTCCTCGGCGCTCCAAACCACCCCTATACACAAAGCCTGATATCAGCCGTGCCCCGACCGGATATCAAAGTTGAACGCTTTCCGGTGGTCAACTACATCGAAAAGGCCGGCACGCCTCAAAAACACATCGACATCTCCACCCACTGGCTCGGCAAGTCCCGAGAATATGAAAAGGTGAATGGACCGCTTGTCCAAATCCGTGACCTGGAAATGCGATTTGAGACCAAAGGATCTGTCATCCCATCGCAACGAGAGTATTTTCACGCGGTCAAGAAGGTAAGCTTCGACATCAACGAGGGCGAGACTTTTGGTCTTGTTGGCGAAAGCGGGTCCGGCAAATCCACCGTCGCGCGAGTGGTCACGGGGCTTTATCACCCGAGTGGAGGTTCAATCCTCTTCAGCAATACAGAATTGACTTCGCTGAAGAACCAACGCGAAACGATGGCGATGCGCCGCCAGATGCAGATGATCTTCCAGGATCCCTATTCGTCGCTCAATGCGCGTATGCGGGTAAAGGATATCATCGCCGAGCCGATCAAGTTCCACAAACTGGCCTCCAGCAATTCCGAAGTGCGCCAGATCGTTGACGATCTGCTGGATCATGTGGGTCTTGGTGCGGCTGCTGGCCTAAAGTTTCCGCACGAGTTTTCCGGCGGTCAGCGCCAGAGAATTTCGATCGCCCGGGCCCTCGCGACCCGGCCGCGCTTCCTGATTTGCGACGAACCGACCTCCGCATTGGACGTCTCGATTCAGGCTCAGATCCTCAATCTTCTGAAGGATTTGCAAGAAGAACTCGGCCTTACCATGCTGTTCATCAGTCACGACCTCGCGGTGATCCGGCAGATGTGCAACCGGATCGGTGTCATGCGCAACGGTGAACTCTGCGAAGTCGCGGACTGCGATCAGCTGTTTGAGAACCCGCAGCATGAATACACGCAGCAACTTCTCAATCTGATGCCGTCGATGGAACTGCTGTCTCGGGCCAATCTCGAAACAGCCTGACGCCTCAGAGATTTACACTGTCCCGCCCTTCGCGGGACAGTGCCGCAGACCAGGTAAGTGACTGTTTATGAGTCTTTTTTGAGATTCGCCTGAGTCGTCCACTTGACTCTTCAGACACCTCCGATTCCCGCTTGGCCACCCGGCGATAGTCACAGTGGACTCCGGACCCGGCAATTCTTGCCGCCTCTGTTTTTAAGACTTTTCTATTTATTGTATTCAGTTGTATTCTATTGCAAATATTTTGTATTTCGAATTACTAAAAATATTTTCTGCACTATAATATTATCTTTTCTGATCAATAATTTCATTCTTATTTGTTTTTCTTAATTCCCTATACTTTTTATATTTTGTCATTTTTTCTATTTATATTTTCTTATCTATCAAAAATCTTCTTTTTTACTATTCTGTCCGACATTTTATTTCAATCCACTCGGCCAATTCATTGATATTCCTGACAAGGAGCAAAGCCGTCCCCTGTTAGAGCGTTCTAACCGCCAGATTGCAGCACCCATCGCCCGTACTGCATTTTCAAGCCGAAGCGACACCCGGCGTCGCGTGACCGGGAAAGCACAAGGAACGGGGATCAACATGCAACAGGCCGCAAAAAAGCCGGCTCTTTCACTGGAAGTCATCGGCAGGGCGACACTGATCGCAATCGCATCAATTCTTCTCGCCGTAGCATCAACGCATTCTGGCTCGGAACCAAACACAGTGTCCGTCATCAGCCTCTGCGCCATGTCGGTTCTGTTCTCAGCCACAAGTCTGGCTTTTTGTCCGGAAGCTGCGGCTGGACGGAGCTTGAACTATGCAACGGCACTTGTTTGTGGAGGCCTGTTGATTGCAGATCCCTTCCTCCCATTCATTTCAGCCGGAGGAATCACCCCCCATGCCCCTGCGTTTTCCGCCAGCATCATGATGATCCTGCGCGCACTCGCTGTTTGGGTCCTGCCGCCGCGGGGCGAGCGGAGCGGCCTCAAAGAAGCTTTCGCGTCCAGCCAACTCAGCTTCCTATGCGGTGCCCTTTGGCTTGGCGTGAATCCCGAACAGGCACCCGTTGCGGCTGTTATCTGCCTGGTGCTCTCCTGGCCCTATCTCATTGACGGCATCAACGCCTTTGCAGACAAAGTCTATCTGGAAGCGGCCAAGGCCGCCGGGGTTCGGAGTCTTGGGACTGCTGCGTTTGCCAAGGTTGCGTCAGCCCGCGATATCGTCATCGACAAGGCCGCTGTCATGTCGGGACCAAACCTGACGGTGACCAATGTCATGGCTTTCAACAATGAACCCAAAACACTGCTTGCCGTTGCCGCATCGGCCGAAAGCGGGAGCGATCATCCTGTCGCAGATGCTTTGCGCCACCTGGCAGCACATTGGCGTGTCGACATCAAGCAGCCCGATCGCTGTGAGCAAGCGCCTGGACTGGGCGCAGTTGCTTTGCTCGGCGGGCAAAGTGTCGTGATCGGCACGGCTAATCTGATGCAGGAGCACAAGATCGACAGCTTCACCGCCGATGCCATCGCCCGCTCGCTAGAAGCGGACGGCAAAACGGTTCTCAGGGTTGCTGTTGGCGGCCGGGTTGTTGGTGTTCTCGGCCTTGAAGGCACCTTGCGTCAGGATGCCGGTGTTGCTGCCTTTGCGCTGCGCGGGGAAGGCCTCGTGCCCTGGCTTTATAGTGGGGACAGTGAAAAGACACGCGAAGCCCTTGCCAACATGCTGGGCCTGGAGCCAGTTGCAGATCCGCGTCCCGGCGAAAGCGCAGCGGAAGCCGCACACCGTTCTTTGGGCGATCAACATCCTTTGGTGCTGACCTTGTCACAGGATCGGACATCTTTGGAGTTGAGATCTGTCCATGAGGTCGCAGAAGATAACAGTGCGCCCCAAACGGCGATCCTGGCTGTAAGTAACACCGAAGACATCGGCGCTTTCCCTGCACTTAAGGACCTTGCCATGCGACGCGCTGCGCTCGCCGCCCACGCGCAACGGTTTTTGTCGGGCCTGTCGATCTTGTGTGGTGTTTGCGGTGGTTCGCTGTTGCTCCCTATGTCGGCGGCCCCTGTTCTGTTCCTTGTCAGTCTCACCGTCCTCTGGGCTTTCGCGCGTTATTCTGTTGCGGACCGGAAACAGGAAACAAACGCAGGGCGCCTGATCCCTGCGAGTTGATCTAATGCGCTTTACAAGCCTGTTCGAGCGGGTATTTATCGGCTCACACCCTCGGCCGTGAGGGAAACAGAGGGTAAGGCGCCGATGACACATACCAAGACACCGAATTTCCGTTCTGCCGCTTGGTTCAACAACCCAGACAACCCGGGGATGACGGCGCTTTACATCGAACGCTATCTGAATTTTGGGATTACCCGCGAAGAACTGCAGTCCGGAAAACCGATCATCGGCATCGCCCAGACAGGGTCGGATCTCTCACCGTGCAACCGCCACCACCTTGAACTTGCCAAGCGTGTGCGCGAAGGCATTCGGGACGCTGGCGGGATCGCATTTGAATTCCCCGTCCATCCGATTCAGGAAACCGGACGGCGGCCAACGGCAACGCTCGACCGGAACCTTGCCTATCTCGGTCTTGTCGAATTGCTGCATGGATACCCCCTTGACGGGGTTGTCCTGACCATTGGCTGTGACAAGACCACACCGGCCTGTCTGATGGCTGCCGCGACAGTCAACATTCCGGCAATCGCCTTGTCTGTTGGTCCCATGCTCAACGGCTGGCACAAGGGTGAGCGCACAGGCTCGGGCACCATCGTCTGGAAAGCCCGGCAAATGCTCGCCGCAGGCGACATCGACTACGAAGGCTTCATGGATTTAGTCGCCTCATCCGCTCCCTCTGTTGGCTATTGCAACACGATGGGCACGGCAACGACTATGAATTCCCTCGCCGAAGCCCTTGGAATGCAGCTTCCGGGCGCGGCTGCCATTCCAGCACCTTACCGTGAACGCGGCGCCATCTCCTATGAAACCGGCCGCCGGATAGTGGAAATGGCTTATGAGGATCTGAAACCGTCCGACATCATGACCCGGCAAGCCTTCGAAAACGCAATCGTCGTGAACTCGGCAATTGGCGGGTCCACTAACGCGCCAATCCATTTGAACGGCATCGCCCGGCATCTTGGGATCGAGCTCACGAATGACGATTGGCAGAAGATTGGGCATGACGTGCCGCTTCTGGTCAATCTTCAGCCTGCCGGCGCCTATTTGGGTGAAGATTACTTCCACGCAGGCGGTGTCCCGGCTGTCGTTGCCGAGCTGCTCCGCCATCAACAGCTCCCGCACCCCGGCGCGCTGACAGCAAACGGGAAAACAATTGAGGCAAACTGCGCTGGCGTTGTCACCGATCTGCCCGATGTTATCAAACCATTCGACGCGCCGATGCTGGAAAATGCCGGTTTTTTGAACTTGAAGGGCAACCTCTTCGACAGCGCTATCATGAAAACCAGCGTTATCTCTGAAGAGTTCCGCAACCGCTACCTCTCAAATCCGAACGACCCGGACGCTTTTGAAGGCCGCGCAATTGTTTTCGAAGGACCGGAAGATTATCACCACCGAATTGACGATCCAGACCTGGAGATCGATGAGAACTGCATGCTGTTCGTTCGCGGAACAGGTCCAATCGGTTATCCGGGCGGGGCTGAAGTGGTGAACATGCAGCCACCTGCAGCGCTTATCAAAAGGGGGATCACGGCCCTGCCATGCATTGGCGATGGCCGTCAGTCGGGCACATCAGGTTCTCCCTCGATCCTGAATGCAGCTCCCGAGGCCGCAGCAATCGGCGGATTGGCGTTGTTGCATACCGGGGATCAAGTTCGTATCGATCTAAGAGCAGGATCAGCCGACATTCTCATATCGGATGAAGAGCTGGCCCAGCGCCGCGCACAGCTTGAACAAAGCGGAGGGTTCCAGGTTGCCGAGAGCCAAACGCCCTGGCAGGAAATCCAGCGGAGCATGGTGGCCCAGTTCGACAAGGGCATGGTTTTGGAGCCCGCGGTCAAATACCAGGACGTCGCGCACAAAGGTCTGCCCCGCGACAACCACTGAGTAAGCAGATACCGGTGCGTGCTGAAAACTCCCGAGGAGACTTACATCCTCGGAAAAACTGCTAATGAAACGATTTTTCAAAGATTCCCGTGCACTGTGACCTAAACTGGGTCTTGTAGTGAGTAGGTTTCTTGGGCAGTTACACCAGCAAAACAGCGTCGTCTACCGAGATGGACGCTGCTCTTAACAAAGAGCAGCGCGCCACCGATCCGTCTGCTGAAGAGCAGGTCACCATCGCCGCGAATACCAGCGACATCGACCTCGATGGGGCTGTGGTCGACACCCGCGCGAAGCGGCCCAGCCGAACAACATTCGATTTCGACGACACCCCGGAAGTTGGCCCTGGACGCCGCGCCACAGACATTCCGGTGGATGCACCCGCCAAAGCACTGCAGAACCTTGCAACGCTTGGGCTGATCATCGCTTTGGCGGCCGCCCTTTATGTTGTCGCCGGAGAAGGCATCAACCGCTTTTTCGGGGTCGGACTGGCATTCTTTGCAGGTGGTTTGGCGGTTTGGCGGTTGTTTGCCGATGACATGCAGCGCTCTATCCAGTCCCTGCAGCACAAGGACGAAAAGATCCGCCGCTTGATGGCGCGTTGTGAGGAATTGGAAGACCGGGCTTGGGAACTCGGTGAGTCCGACGAACGGCACGCCAGTATTCTTGGAACGCTCGGCGACGTGGTCATCCGGCGCGACCAAGCCGGCACGATCACCTACGCCAATTCCGCTGCAGAAGATGTTTTTGGAAAAGACCATGAGCTGCAGCCCGGGCGGCTGATGCAGTTGCCGATCGCGAACAAGGCTGCGGGTGAGATTTTCGATCTAGATGCGCCGACGGAAAACAACGCCGGCATTGGTTTCGGCGACCTTCGGCTGCGCACCGCCCAAGGCGAGCGCTGGTTTTCGCGGATCGATATTCCGGTCCGGGACACTGCTACCGACCGGCAGTTGGTCCAAACAGTTTTGCGCGATGTCACCGAGCGCCGCTTGATCGAAGAAGAGCTGCTCGCGGCCCGTCACTCTGCTGAAACCTCCAATGAAGCCAAATCCCGGTTCCTCGCAACGGTAAGCCATGAAATCCGGACGCCGCTGAACGGCGTTCTCGGCATGGCAGCTCTGCTGCGCGACACACGCCTGACCAAGGAACAAAGCGCCTATATCGAGGCACTGGAAACCTCCGGCGAAACCCTATTGCTTCTGATCGACGAAGTGCTCGATTTTTCAAAGGTTGAGGCCGGGAAACTGGATATTCACGCCGCACCGGTCAAGGTCGGTGCATTGGCTGAAAGTGTGGTCGAACTACTGGCGCCGAAAGCTCACGCGAAGCACCTCGAGATCGGTACGTTGATCGATTCGCGGTTACCGGAACACGTCACGCTTGATGCGACCCGCGTGCGGCAAATCCTCTTCAATCTCATCGGGAACGGCGTCAAGTTCACCGATGACGGCGGTGTTGCTGTCGAACTCCACGGCCGTCCGAACCTTGAAGGTGGCAGCTTCCTCGATTTGGTTGTGCGGGACACAGGCATCGGTTTTGCTGCCGACGAAGCTGAACGCCTGTTCCAGGAGTTTGAACAGGTCGATCATGGACCAGCCCGAAAGTTTGGCGGCACCGGCCTTGGCCTCGCCATAGCGCAGCGCTTGGCACACCTCATGGGCGGCGGCATCAGTGCGCGCCCGGCTTCAGAAGGCGGCGCACTTTTTGAGGTTTCCCTGCCGGTCCCAGAGAGCCTTGGTGAGACCACGGACCCGCGGCTGGCGAAATTTTCTGGCAAGAACATTGTTTTTGTCACCTCCAGCCGGATTGAGTGTCCGCTGATTGCCAACCGGCTGGAACAACATGACGCGACCGTCTCGGTTCTGGAACCAGGCAGCGACGGTCTGGATGAGGCGCTAATGACAGCAGAATTGCTTGTCGTGGACAATTCGGCGCTTTCCGATAGCGCCGGCTGGCTGGCATCGGCGCACCTCAGCGGGTGCAAGGCACCGGCTGTTGTCTTGATCTCTCCGCCAGAGCGCGATCGCCTGGAACATTTGCGGGAAGCAGGCTACGCGGCCTATTTGATCCGCCCTGTGCGAATAGACACGCTTGTTCAGGTGTTCTCAGGCCTGTTGGACGCTGAAACCACGGAACACGCTTGGGAAGTCAGTGCGGAACCTGTTCAGAACAGCTTCCTGTCCAACCGCGCAGCCGTGCCAGGCCGGCCGCTGAAACTTCTTGTTGCAGAAGACAATGACATCAATCGCCTGCTCAGCGAGGCCATGTTGCGCAAGCTGGGGCATGTTCCGGTAATGGTCGTGGACGGTGCGAAGGCTGTTGCCGAAGCCGCAAGCGGTTCATTCGACGGGATCCTTATGGACCTTCATATGCCGGGCCTTGACGGAATTGGCGCCATCAAGCAAATCCGCCGCGATGAGCAGAAAAGCGGACGCCCAGAAGTACCTGTTCTTATCGTGACGGCTGACGTGATGCAGGAAGCTCGGGATCAGGCCGCCGAAGTTGGGGCCGCCGGCTATCTTACCAAACCGCTCTCAGTTGACGACATTTCTGACGCTCTTGCGGAAATTGGACGAAAGAAAGCGGGCAGTTGACCGGCGATCTTCGATATTTCGGTTCACGGTTGGATGGTTTCCCAATAAACATCTTGTAATATAAGCTGGCCTTGAAAGACGCGGGGCTCAACCAAATGTCATGCAGATGTCGGAAAAGTATGGTCTACGGCTTTGTCAATCCAGAGCCAGCGTAGATTCGCAATCTGAGCCGGCATAGAAAGACTGGCGGAGATCCAAGCGGTCAATGCAATGATCCGACCCGGTTTTCGATAAGAAACAGACGAAGGGTGGACCGTCCATGATGCGCCAGAACCTATTTTCTCCAAGAAAACTGGTGCGGAAATTTACGCCTGCGATGCGCCCGCTGCCAGCTGTGCCGCACGGGGCCGTTCAGATGCCGGTCAAAACCGGTGAAACCCTTGGACGTATCGGATCCCTCGAAGTGCGCATGGCGCGCAATTTCAAGGAAGTCAAAAAGGCCCAGCGCCTTCGCTATGACGTGTTTTATGAAGAAATGTCCGCGGTCGCCGACGCACAGACTTTGGCGGCACGGCGCGACGCCGATACTTTCGATGCCTATTGCGACCATCTTCTGGTCGTCGATCATGACTCTCTCAAGCGAAACAAGCTAGGCCGTTTGAAGCCCGAAATCGTCGGCACCTATCGTGTTTTGCGCCAGGATGTTGCCGACCGGCATGGCGGGTTCTACACATCCGCAGAATACGACATCCAGTCATTGATCGATGCCAATCCCGGCAAACGGTTCATGGAACTCGGGCGATCTTGCGTTCTGAAACCTTACCGGAACAAGAAAACCATCGAGCTGCTCTGGCACGGTCTTTGGTCTTACATTTTGCGGCACAAAATCGACGTCATGCTGGGCTGTGCGTCCATTGAAGGGACCAATCCCGACGCCATGGCCGATCAGCTGGGTTTTCTGCACCACAATTCACTCGCGCCGGAAGAATGGCGGGTTCGCGCTGTCGAGAACCGCTTTGTGGACATGAATCGCAGGCCCGCTGCCGACATCAACCAGAAGGAAGCCCTCCGGGCGCTGCCGCCGCTCATCAAGGGGTATCTCCGTCTGGGGGCTTTTGTTGGCGAGGGTGCAGTGATTGACCATCAGTTCGGGACGACCGACGTGTTGATCGTGATGCCGGTTTCGGAACTCAACACGCGGTACGTGAACTACTATGGCGCTGACGCGAGCCGATACGCCAGCTAAACCGCCGTTGTAAATCGAATCTCCATACTGAAGCCCAATTTCCGAAAGGCTTAACGCCCCCTTAAATCGCCGCATTCTAGAATCATGACCGGGGAAAGCCGGAGTTTTCGGCAACTTGGTATGGGACGGAAATTGATGGCGCCACGGGCAAAACGCCAGGCACGGGTTGAGCCGACTTTCGGCGCATCCAGCAGCAGTCTGCTGGACCTGCGGCTGCGCCCGGATGACCGTCCGAGCGGCCCGTCGGGCAAGAAGCGCACGAAGGCCAAGACCACATCCAAATCGAAGCCCAAGTCCAAAGCCGGCAGCACCCCGAAGTCAAAGAAACCCTCGTCTGCCAAGTCCACCTCCCAGCGTGGCAGTGCGAAATCGAGGTCCGGAAACTCGAAGGGCAGAGGTGGCCGGTCCGGCGCCAAACGCCGCAGCCAGAAAAGAAAAGCTCGTTCATCGTTCATGCCCGCTCTGGGCAGGCTTGTAAAACGCGGACTTTACTGGAGCGCGGTCCTTGGAATTTGGGCAGGCATCGCTGTCGTTTGTATTGTTGGCTATTATGCCGCTTACCTCCCGCCGACATCCGAATGGCAGGTTCCAGCAAGGCCGCCAAACGTAAAAATCGTTGCCGCCAACGGCCAGCTGATCGCAAACAGAGGCGATACAGGCGGCGAAGCCGTCCGTCTGGAACAGTTGCCGCCATATCTACCAAATGCGGTGATCGCGATTGAGGATCGCCGCTACCGGTCCCATTTCGGCATTGACCCCATCGGCCTTGGCCGGGCTTTTGTCACAAACATCACGACTGGCCGGCTGGTACAGGGCGGCTCGACGCTGACACAGCAGCTGGCAAAGAACCTGTTTCTGGAACCGGACCGCACGATCAAACGGAAAATCCAGGAGCTGGTCCTCGCGTTCTGGCTGGAAGCTGAATACTCCAAGGACGAAATCCTGGAGATGTATCTGAACCGAGTCTATCTCGGCTCAGGTGCTTACGGCGTTGATGCCGCTGCGCGCCGCTATTTCGGCAAATCCGCCCGGCTTATGACGATCGCGGAAGCGGCGACGATCGCCGGGCTCTTGAAGGCGCCCTCCCGTTTTTCTCCAGCGGTAAACCCGGATCTTGCGGAAGACCGGGCTCAGCTTGTGCTCGCTGCGATGCACGAAGAGGGATACATTACCTCAGATGAAGCCAAAAATGCATTGGCCGCCCCGGCCAAGGTTGTCCGCCGCTACACGACCGCCAGCGAGAATTATGCCGCTGATTGGGTGATGGACGTCCTGCCGCACTTTGTCGGGTCCATAGACAGCGACATCATCGTTGACACGACAATCGACCCTGACATCCAGCAGGCTGCAGAGGCCGCACTTCGCGCCGCAATCTCGGAAAACCGGCAAGCCTTGGGCGTGTCGCAAGGTGCGATTGTGACAATGGATACAGCTGGCGCGGTCAAGGCGATGGTCGGCGGGGCCGATTACTCCAAAAGCCAGTTCAACCGGGCCGTCTATGCCAAACGCCAGCCAGGCTCTGCGTTCAAACCGTTTGTTTATCTGGCTGCTCTTGAGAACGGCATGACGCCGCAAACTGTTCGTCAGGATCAGCCGATCACCATCGGTGGCTGGTCGCCGAAAAACTATACGAAACAATATTATGGCCCTGTGACACTGACACGTGCTTTGAGCCTATCTCTCAACACCGTGGCCGCCCGGCTTGCTTATGAGGTCGGTGCGGGCAATGTCGCCTCAACGGCACGACGCCTTGGCATCACGTCGGATCTGAAAACAAACCTGTCTCTTTCGCTGGGCACGTCCGAAGTCACCCCCCTTGAAATAGCCGCCGCCTATGTTCCGTTTTCCAACGGCGGCTACGGGGTCCTGCCGCACATCATCCGGCGGATCAAAACCGTGGACGGCAAGACGATCTACTCTCGAACTGGTGACGGGCGGGGGCGCGTGGTTGACCGGCGAGACGTCGGCAACATGAACTTGATGATGTCGGAGACACTTCTAACAGGAACCGGCCGGAAGGCCCGGCTGGACGACGGCCGACCGGCCGGCGGCAAGACCGGCACCAGTCAGGCGTTCCGTGATGCGTGGTTCATTGGCTACACGGGCAACATGACGACGGCCGTCTGGTTCGGCAATGACGACAACTCCCCGACCAAGAAGGCATCAGGAGGCAAGATTGCTGCCGAAGTCTGGAAATCGGTGATGGATTCCGCACACAAGAGCCGTCCTGTGGCAGATCTGCCGGGCGTCCCGAGCCTGCCTGCGACTGTTTCTGCCCCCAAACGGCCGGTGGCTCCACCAGCCAGCGCCGGGCCTGACAGCGGCCCTGTTCCTCCGGCAGGTGTTGGCGATACGGGTGAACGGAAAGGGCCTCTCAACCTGTTGCGCAACCTCTTTGGCGGCGATGGTTAGATTCACAGGCATGCTCCTGAACGTGCTATGGCCCAGTGCCTCATCCGTAGCCGTGCAGCCGGATCCCGTGTTCTTTGAGCCAGACGCGGGCTTTAGGTGTCTGAGGGGCAAGCTCTTCACACAAGCGCCAAAACCGGTCCGAGTGGTTCATTTCCTTCAAATGCGCCACCTCATGGGCCGCGACATAATCCAGGATATCCGGTGGCGCCAGGATAAGGCGCCAGGAAAAGGACAATCGGCCGTTGGACGCGCACGAGCCCCAGCGGCTTTTTGTGTCGCGAACACTGATCGCGGTAATCTTCTTGCCGATCTTTGCCGCATGGTGCTCGGCGCGTTGCGTCAAATCGGCCTTTGCCTGACCCTTCAGCCAGGTGGTCACCTTCCTCGGCGCGTGCTCCTCAGCACCGGGCACGAGCAGAGCCGGGGTCCCGCAAACAGCTTGTCCGGTTGAGACCAGACCACGAAGCTGACCGGTCGGGACGATCAAATGCTCTTTGCCCCGTAGCGGCACGAGATCGCCAGGATGCAACGCAACGTGGTCCGGCCGGCCTTCAAGCCGTTCAAGGAGCCAGTCGATATGTTGGCGGGCAAACCGCTCGGCCCTTTGTAAATCACCACCTTTCGGCACCGTCAGAACCGGTCCGGAATGGTCCGCCGGCAAGCGTAAGAGATAGCGCTGCGCTCTTGGATTGGCGCGCAAGCGAATTCGGACCGGCGCATCACCGGTGTCGATTTCGATGTGGTCCGGCAATGCCGGTTTTCGGGCGCGCAGCTTGCCCCCAAAGGTTTTAAGTCGAATCATTGTGGGTGGATATTAAGCGAGAAAGCAGGTGGTTGAAACGGACGAAAGCGGCGCTTTTCAGGGCGCCGCTCTCGGTCTGACCGCCCGGGGATAAGGCGGCTCTGGGAGGAGGTATCAGACTTAGGCCGGGTTTGCTTCCGGCCCGGTGTTAGGACGGCCACGATTGGCCATGAAGCGATCGAACTCTTCCTGATCACGCGCACGGCGCAACTCGGTCAGGAACTCATCGAATTCGTTGCGCATGGCATCGATCTTCGCCCGCTCTTCTTCCAGACGTTTCAGTTCGCGCTCGCGATACTCATCGAAAGCAACATTGCCGGTCCGGCTATAAGAAGGCTTGTTCATGTTTTCAAAGGCTCCTTTCAGCGGACTTCCACGCCATTGATCCCGTGCGTCGCGCGCCATTCCCTCAAATCTGTCGCCCCACAAAATGTAGGCCAACATGGCGAGGCCCAGCGGCCAGAACACCACGAACCCGAGCACCATCAGACCAATTGTCATCGGCGTCCAGGCAGGTTTAATCATGCAGCTTTTGGTCGTCGTCATTGTCCTATCCATTAAAGACATCCACGACCTTGAGGTGGGGATTGACGCAGCGCGCTTCAAGGATTTGTGATCCGTATTTAGGCGTTCCCGCACCCCAAACGAGAAAATCCCCACCGTTTCCGGCGGGGATTTCAATCTTGAAAAAGCGAGCGCGGATTATCGCGTCAGCTTACCGTTTCAGACAACTGACGGGCCTGCTCGATCCAATTGTCACGCGCCATACGGCCGCGGAAATCTAGTTTGGAATCAAGCGCTTCAATCTGCTCGTCAGTCAGCGAAGCGATCTGCCAGTAATGGAAGATGCCTGCCTCGTTAAGCGCTGCTTGCAGTTTGGGGCCGACTCCACTGATGGCGGTCAAATCATCGGCGACGCCTTTCGGCTTGGCCAACAGGATTTTTTCCAGTGGTGCCTTGGACGACGCGGCCGCAGACGCGGCTTTGGCAGGTGCAGCAGCCGGTTTTGACGCGGCAGGCGCTGATTTCTTACCGCGCATATCCGCCCGGTTTGAACGGATGAAATCCATCACACGCGGTGCGATTTCTGCCCGCCAACGGGATCCGTTGAAGACACCATAGTGGCCGACATTTGGCTGCTCGTAGTGCGCCTTCATGTCGTCTGCAAGATTGGTGCAGAGCGCATGCGCGGCTTTCGTCTGGCCACGGCCGGTGATGTCGTCCTTCTCACCTTCTACTGTGAGGAGAGCCGTGCGCGTAATCTTGGTGCAATCCACCAAGCGCCCATTGTGCATCATCGTGCCTTGTGGCAGCGAATGGTCGATGAAAACCGTTTCGACCGTCTGAAGGTAGAACTCCGCCGTCAAATCCATGACTGCGAGATATTCGTCATAGAACTCGCGGTGTTTTTCCGCGCTGTCGCCATCACCTTCTACCAAGTGCTGGAAGAAGTCCTTATGCGCAGTCACATGCCGGTCGAGGTTCATGCTCATGAAACCGGACAACTGCAGGAAACCCGGATAGACGTCGCGCATGAAACCCGGGTGCGGGAAGGGCACCTTCATGACGACGTTATTCTTGAACCATTCGATCCCCTTGGAAACGGCGAGGTCATTCACAGCGGTCGGCGCAACGCGGGTGTCAATCGGGCCGCCCATCAAGGTCATTGTGGACGGCACATACGGATCGTCCCGGTCTTCCATCACGGCAACGGCGGCCAGAACCGGAACCGATGGTTGGCAAACGCCAAGCACATGAGCGTCCGGCCCGAGGAAGTGCAGCATCGAAATGATGTAATCGATGTAGTCGTCCAGATCGAACTTGCCGTCCTGGATCGGAACCATCCGCGCATCGATCCAGTCCGTGATGTAAACATCGGCGTTTGGCAGCAATGCTTCGACTGTGCCACGGAGCAGTGTCGCATAGTGACCGGACATCGGCGCGACGATGAGAACCTTCGGGTCGTTACGCTGTGTGGTGACGCCGCGCTCAAACCGGATCAGATCACAGAACGGCCTACTCCATACAGCGGATTCCCGCACAGGGACCCGGACACCGCCGACAACCGTGTCGTCAATGCCGAACTCTGGCTTGCCATAGCGCCGTGTTGTGCGTTCCAGAACCTCACAGCTGGCGGCAATTTGCCGGCCCATGCTTGTGTGGGTCATCGGGTTCAGAGGATTTTGAAAATACAGCTTGGTCATATCTGCCATTGCGCGCAGAGGCGCCATGGCCGCATGGTTCAGCTCGTAAAGATGATAAAAAGGCAAAGGGGCATCTCCTTTGTTCAGGTAGTTGCTACCCGCCGTTTTTATGAACTCGGAATACATGACGGTTGTTCCTGCACCACCTGTTGCATTGCAGCAGGATAGCCACGCCACTTGGCCCCGGCAATACTGGTAATTGGTAGGGACCCGGTCATTCTAGACCTTTTTTCGGCGAACGAATTATTTTGCCGCCAAAGCAGTTACCCGGTGATTAAGAAAGTTAGCTATTTAAATCAAAGTGATAAATGTATTAAAGCGCTCAAGAAAATCAGGTTATGCAGCCAAATCCGCGACCACAGCGTCCAGAACAAAAAATCCTTCCCTCGTTGCACGAACCCGGTTTTCCCCGAGTTCTTCCACCATTCCGTGTTCCAGGAGGTCATTTAACCGCTTGGGATCGACAGATCGGTGGGCGAATGCCTGGTAGCGTTTCAGATCAATCCCTTCGGTCAACCGCAGTCCCATCAGCAGGAACTCGTCGCCTTGCTCTTCTTCGTTAAGGCCGGAGAACTCAATCATGCCGTGGCCGTTCTGCTCAACAGCCTCCAACCAGGTTTCAGGGTGGCGCTCGACGGACGTCGCCATCCGGTTCACTCCGACCGATAAACGGCCATGGGCGCCCGGACCAACGCCGACATAATCGCCATAACGCCAATAAACGAGATTGTGACGGCATTCGGCGCCGGGCTTGGCGTGGTTGGACACCTCATAGGCTGGCAAGCCTTCAGCTTCCGTTACCTTCTGCGTCAATTCATAGAACTCTGCGCCCAAGTCCTGATCCGGCATGGTCAGCTTGCCGGCGTGATAGAGCGTGTAGAAGGGTGTGCCTTCCTCAATGGTCAGCTGGTAGAGCGACAGGTGATCAGCCGCAAGCGCAATAGCGTCCTTCAGCTCGGCTTCCCACTGCGCCAAAGTCTGATTGGGCCGGGCATAGATCAGATCAAAGGATAAGCGCGGGAAAGTCGCCCGGGCTGTTTCAATCGCCCTGCGGGCCGTCGCAGCGTCGTGCAAGCGGCCAAGCAGTTTCAGGTCGTTATCGTGTAGCGACTGAACACCCAACGACACGCGGTTCACGCCAGCTGCCCGGTATCCTTTAAATCGCTCCGCCTCCACCGAGGTCGGATTGGCTTCCAGAGAAATTTCAACTCCAGGGTCCAGTGACCAACGGTCGGAGATTGCAGTCAGAACACGTTCCACCGTCGCCGGTTCCATCAGGGACGGAGTCCCGCCGCCCAAAAACACCGACTGGACCACCTTACCTTGTGTCATCTCGGCAAAATGGCTCAATTCACGCTCGAAGGCGGCCGCAAAGCGGGCTTGATCAACGGGCTGGTGGCGCACGTGCGAATTGAAATCACAATAGGGGCACTTGGCCGCGCAAAACGGCCAATGCACATAAATTCCGAAACCGCCATCAGAGGCCTGATTGACCGCCACGTTGCTTATCCCTTCAAACAGGCCTTTGCGAAGAGCTCAAAAGCCCGCGAGCGGTGCGACAAGGCAGGCGTATTAGGACCCCAGCCGTGTTTTTCCTCCGACGTCATCTCGCCGAAGGTGCGCTCATGTCCGTCCGGCTGAAACACCGGATCGTAGCCAAAACCTTGAGTGCCGCGCGGCGGCCAAACGATTTGGCCTTCCACCTCACCACGGAAGAACTCCTTGTGCCCATCCGGCCAAGCCAGGCACAACACCGCGACAAACGAGCCGCGGCGGCGCTCGGGTGTCGTTGCTCCGGCCGATTGGAGTTTTTCTTCCACGGTGCGCATCGCCATGGCGAAGTCCTTGTCGGGGCCCGCCCAGCGCGCGGAGTAGATACCGGGATCACCTTTCAGCTCGGCAACACAGAAGCCACTGTCATCGGCCAAGGCCGGCAGATTGGCGGCCGTTGCCGACGCCACAGCCTTGATTTCGGCATTCGCTTCAAACGTTGTCCCGGTCTCTTCCGGTTCGGGAAGACCCAGATCCCCCGCAGAGACCACCTCAAACCCGTAGGGCTGCAGGAGCTCATTGATCTCGCGCAGCTTCCCCTTGTTGTGGCTGGCAACAACCAGTTTTCCCGGTTCCAGATTGCGGTGGCTCATGGTGGTCACGTCCTTACAGGATTGCCATTTTCTGAAGGTCTACCAGACGCGTGATCCCTGCCTTTGCAAGGTTCATCAACTGACCAAACTCGTCTTCGGAGAACGGCTTGCCCTCCGCCGTGCCCTGGATCTCCACGATGCCGCCAGATCCGGTCATGACGAAATTGGCGTCAGTCTCGGCCGTGCTGTCTTCATCGTAGTCCAGATCAAGAACCGGTGTGTTTTCGTAAATCCCGCAGGAAATCGCCGCAATGTGGTCGGTTAACACCTCCCCGGACACCATGTTCCGGGCTTTCATCCACTCAACACAGTCCCGCAAAGCCACCCAGGCCCCGGTGATTGCAGCGGTTCGCGTGCCGCCATCAGCCTGGATCACGTCGCAGTCGACGGAAATCTGGACTTCGCCCAGCGCCTGCAGATCCACAACGGCACGCAAAGAGCGGCCAATCAGGCGCTGGATTTCCTGTGTGCGGCCGGACTGTTTGCCAGCGCTCGCCTCGCGGCGCATCCGGCTGCCGGTGGCACGTGGCAGCATGCCATATTCGGCGGTGACCCAGCCCTTGTTCTGGCCGCGCAGCCACGGCGGGACGCGCTCTTCCAGACTTGCGGTACACAGGACATGCGTATCGCCGAACTTCACAAGGCACGAGCCCTCGGCATGTTTGGATACGCCACGCTCCAGCGTGACGGCACGAAGTTCATCGGCAGCGCGTTTTGACGGACGCATGGCTCTCCCTTTCAGCCCGTTATCAAGGCAAAACCCAAAGGTTCGCCTCGTTTGTTCACGGCCTTTTAGACCCCATTTCCCGGCGCCGTAAAGGCCAAGCTTCACCATTGGACCGTTTTGCGCCTATATCTTGAAGAATGAGCGTTGGATCAACGCGTTTTTGGTGACCATGACGGAGACAAACACCTTGAGCCTCAGCGACCTCGACAGAAGATCCCGAGACATCTTCCGCTCGATCGTGGAATCCTATCTTGATACCGGAGAGCCCGTCGGCTCGCGCAACATCTCGCGCAACCCCAACATTTCGCTATCGCCAGCCTCGATCCGCAATGTGATGTCGGATCTGGAGCACATGGGCCTACTGCATTCTCCGCATACCAGCGCCGGCCGCTTGCCAACAGAAATGGGCCTCAGGTTTTTTGTCGACGCGCTTCTTGAGGTCGGCGATCTGACCCAGGACGAGCGCCGCCAGATCGATGTTCAGGTCAAGGCCTCTCAACAGGCCAATTCCGCGGAACAGGTTCTGACAGAGGCGAGCCAATTGCTGTCAGGCCTGTCGATGGGCGCGGGTGTTGTGCTGACGCACAAGTCCGACATGCGGCTGAAGCACATTGAGTTTGTCCGCATTGAACCGCTGAAGGCCCTGGCCATCCTGGTTGGAGAAGATGGATCGGTCGAAAACCGGGTCGTCGAGCTACCACCGGATCTGCCATCCTCCGCTCTCGTCGAAGCTTCGAACTATCTCAATTCCATGATCCAAGGACGCACGATCAGCGAGATCCGGGCTGAGCTTGAAAAAGTGCGCGCGGCGGATCAGGCCGAGCTGGATCAACTCAGTCAAAAAGTCATTGATGCAGGCCTCGCCGTCTGGACCGGGGAAGACGGTGTCGCAGATCCTGGAACGCTGATCGTTCGCGGCCGGTCCAATCTGTTATCCGACCTAGATGCCGCCGAGGATCTGGAGCGGATCAAGCTTTTGTTCGACGATCTGGAGAACAAGAAGGATCTCATTCAGCTCCTGGGCCTGGCCGAAAAAGGCGAGGGCGTCCGGATATTCATTGGCTCGGAGAACAATCTCTTTTCCTTGTCGGGGTCGTCGCTGGTTGTCTCGCCGTACCGGGACAGCAACCAGCGGATCGTCGGGGCTCTTGGCGTCATTGGGCCGACCCGGCTGAATTATTCAAGAGTCATTCCGATGGTCGACTACACCGCGCGGCTGGTCAGCCGGATTTTGGGCTAACGCTTGATCGAAACCATTATTTGCCCCCATCTAAGCAATGAAATCTCTGGACAGGTCTCCTCAATATGCAGTCATTGTCGCCCGCTGAACTGGAACGCTACGCCCGCCATATTGTCCTTCAGGACATCGGCGGAGCCGGGCAACAGAAACTGAAAACCGCGAATGTTCTGGTGATTGGTGCCGGAGGACTGGGTGCCCCGGTCTTGCAATACCTGGCCGCCGCTGGCGTCGGGACGCTTGGGATCGTGGACGATGACGCCGTCTCGCTGTCCAACCTGCAGCGGCAGGTGATCCACGACACCAACCAACTGGGCGAGCCAAAGGTCGCGAGCGCTGCCGAAGCAATTGCAAGGCTCAATCCGAATGTCGAGGTGAAGCCGTTTCCGTTCCGGATCACCGGTCAAAATGCCTTGCAGCTGATTTCCGCCTTTGATCTGGTGGTTGATGGGTCAGACAATTTCGACACGCGCTATTTGGTGTCGGACGCCTGTTTTTTTGCCAAGAAACCGCTGGTGACGGCGGCTGTCGGTCAATTTGATGGCTCTATCACCACCTTGCGGCCCTTCGAGAATGGAGAAGATGGTACTCCCAATCCGTCCTATCGCTGCCTCTTCCCGCAAAAGCCCCGGGCCGGATTGTTGCCGACTTGCGAACAGGCTGGTGTTCTTGGCGCACTGACAGGAATTCTCGGCACCATGCAGGCTATGGAAGTGTTGAAAGAACTCACCGGCACAGGCGAGGGGCTCACTGGCCGGCTGATGATGTTTGATGCGAAGGCCTTCCGAATGGAAACCATCCGCTACAAACGCTCGCCCAAAAACCCGCTCAATGGTGACAACCCGAAAACCTGGGCCGAGTTGCTGGAAGAGGGATAGTGCTCAAAGTGGTAGAGGTCTGAGTTTGGTGTTTTTGCCGATCGGGATTTCATGCATCGACGGGGCTTGAAGAAGCTGGGTCAGTTCAAATACTTCAGGCCATTTGAAGACCAAACTCGCTGCAACCTGATTTAATGGCGTCTTCTGATAGGCAGGGGCCATAACAAAACCATGCAAACCCGCGGACCTTAGTGCCAATCGCTCAGCTTTGTTCTTTAAAATCCGGCCATCTCCAGTGACAAAAATCCAAAATTCATTCGAAGATTTCAGAAAGTTTATCCATTCCAAGTCAGGTGAGCTGCGCCCCTTGGATAAACCAGTAATATTCTTAATATGAACTGCTTGGTGACCTTCATGTTGAATAAAACCATGAAGCGTAGAGGCAAAAATTGGCGATGTACAGTTATCGAAAAATACCTTCAAGCAGCCTTCCGTTCACTCAACATATTCTCAAATTCGAGCGCTCTTCTGACAGAATTTTCCGGTACCTCGTAAGCTTTTGCTGTTGCCTCGATGCCCTGCATTTCCGCAAAAGAAGCCAAAATTGCGGTCGGAACGCTTGTTTCAGCATCAATTGGCTGACCGAAAGATCGTTCAGGATCAATTACTATGTTCAACCGGCGACCGTTCGGCCACCATTGCTGCGGTTCCCCTTCTGCATCAAAATCGACTGTCTTCAGAATTGGTTCAACAATCCCTCTAAACTCATATTGTCGGCGAAAGAGGTTCAATAGGCGCTCTGTTTCTTCCCCAGAATCGTCCATCTCGATTATCCGGAGGAATATCTCTCGCCCATCGGTTCGAAACTTATCGGTAGAAAGCGGGTGATCCGACCCAATAACTTCTTTCGCAACCTGGATGGCTGACCGCACTCGGATGGCGGATACACCTGCCCGAATGAAAGCATCAGCAACGCGAACTTCCATAAGATCGCGGAAGCCCAAGATAAGCTGATCATCATCCAATGTGATTTCAGACTTCCAAAGCGCAGGATAATATTGGCCTTTGACCGAGTGTCCTCTGAGCCAACGGGTTATTTTTTGGGGTGGCACTCTTAAGAGGCGACCCGCTTCAGCGGGTGTATATAGCCCTTTACCTATCAAGTCTGCCATGTCGTAAATCTCCAAGGGGCAATAGGTTCTGTATCAGCACAAAATGTCAATATTCGATTGCGAATTGGTTCGACTTGTAATTCAAAATTGCCGCCTAAATGAGTCGGCAACGCCAATTGAAGTTGCTATCTGGCATTTCCCTCAGTGATCCGGACCCACCCATGCATCCCAAATTCGCTCCTTACCTTTTCGGTGCCATGCTGTCTGGGTCCATGTCGTTCCTTGTATCCGGCATCGCGACGTTCCGAGCGGTCGGCCCTCATGCAGAGTTTTTCAGTTTCTGGATTGAATCCTGGCTGTTTGCCTGGGCGGTCGCGTTTCCCGCAGTCCTCGTTCTAGCGCCGATCGTGCGCAAAATTGTCGCGATACTGGTAAAACAACCGGAAGAATGAACGGGGAAGCGATCCTCCTTTTGACAAACCCTTCCGCAGCGGCGATACCTCGAAGCCATGTCGGATATCAAAGTTAAAATCTGCGGTCTGTCGACCGAAGACACCATGCAGGCGGCCCTTGATGCGGGCGCAGATATGGTCGGGCTGGTCTTCTTTCCCAAAAGCCCGCGCCATGTAAACCTGTCAGATGCCTGCAAGCTGGCGGATATGGCGCGCGGCAAAGCCGACATCGTCGCCCTGACAGTCAATATGGATCTGGACGGATTGTCGCGGATCAACGAGCTGGTCGCGCCGGACTATTTCCAGTTTCACGGCAGCGAAGCCCCGGAATCCCTGGCCGCCGCCAAGGTGATGCATGGCAAGAAGATCATGAAGGCGATCTCCGTTTCCGATGAATCGGATCTGGAACAGGCGCTTTACTACTCTATTGTAGCTGACCGGATCCTTTTCGACGCCAAACCGCCGGCGGGATCAGACATCCCGGGTGGCAATGGTGTTTCGTTTGACTGGACACTTTTGAAAGATCTTGACCTGAAGAAGCCGTTCATGCTTTCGGGTGGATTGAATATGGACAACGTTGCCGAGGCAATCCGCCTGAGCGGAGCCAAGGAAATCGACCTGTCGTCCGGAGTAGAACGCGAACGCGGCGTGAAGGACCCGGCATTGATCCGATCCTTCCTGGCGAAGGTAAAGAACATTCAGGCGGAAGCGGTTAAGGAGTAAACGCGTGAACGATATGGCGAACAGCATCCGGACCGGTCCGGACGATCGCGGGCATTTCGGCATTTTTGGTGGCCGGTATGTCGCCGAGACCCTGATGCCGCTGATCCTGGATCTGGAACAGCACTACAAGGCTGCCAAGAACGATCCGGACTTTCAGGCTGAAGTCCAAAAGCTCAACACCCATTACACCGGCCGGCCGTCCCCTTTGTATTTCGCAGAGCGGCTGACCGAGGAACTGGGCGGTGCGAAGATCTATTTCAAGCGGGATGAGCTGAACCACACCGGCTCCCACAAGATCAACAACTGCCTTGGCCAGATCCTGCTCGCCAAGCGCATGGGCAAGACCCGGATCATAGCAGAAACCGGGGCTGGGCAGCATGGCGTGGCCACAGCCACCGTTTGTGCACGATTTGGCCTGCCCTGTGTTGTCTACATGGGGGCGACAGACGTTGAGCGGCAAAAGCCGAACGTGTTCCGAATGAAGCTTTTGGGCGCGGAGATCGTTCCGGTCACGGCCGGTGCCGGCACGCTTAAGGACGCCATGAATGAGGCGCTCCGCGACTGGGTCACCAACGTTGACGACACCTATTATCTGATCGGGACCGCGGCGGGTCCGCACCCGTATCCGGAATTGGTGCGCGACTTTCAGTCCGTAATCGGAAAGGAATTGCGCGAGCAGATCCTCGAAGCCGAAGGCCGTCTTCCGGACGTCCTCGTGGCAGCCGTCGGCGGCGGTTCCAATGCCATCGGCCTGTTCCATCCCTTCCTGGACGACAAGGACGTGAAAATCGTTGGCGTTGAAGCCGGTGGCCGTGGCCTGACCGGTGAAGAGCACTGCGCATCCTTGAATGCCGGCAAGCCGGGCGTCCTTCACGGAAACCGCACGTATCTGATGCAGGACGACGACGGTCAGATCCTGGAAGGTCATTCGATTTCAGCTGGCCTCGACTACCCCGGGATCGGCCCGGAACACTCCTGGCTGAAAGAGATCGGACGCGCGGAATACGTTCCCATCATGGACGACGAAGCCTTGGCAGCCTTCCAGATGCTGACACGGGTCGAGGGCATCATCCCGGCTCTGGAGCCGGCACATGCCCTGGCGCAGGTTGCAAAGATGGCCCCGCAAATGGACAAGGATCAGATCATTGTCATGAACCTGTGTGGCCGCGGCGACAAGGATGTCTTTGCGGTTGGCGAGATGCTTGGGTTCGATCTCTAAGCTGCGTACAGAAGGGCAAAAAGGAAGCCGCGCACCTCTGGGGGTACGCGGCTTTTATTTTGCAGGCGTATCTGCGTCGAAAACCGCTTCCAGCAGCAATTGTCGTCCACGCGCGTCCAGACGCTTGGCCTGGCGTACCAAACCGGGATCGGCAGCCGTCAGACGGATCGATATGTTTGATATCCGCGCTGGTGCATGTCCACTGAGGTCGCGCACACGCCGCATGAGTTTCTCATGAAACGGCATTGGATCCGGTTCAAAGAGGGAGTGGGCCATTTTCGGCTCCTTTTGTTTTTGGCTATGGTAAGAATATAGGTGCACCGAGTGCACATTTCCAGTTCGAAAATTTGACGATGAGCTGACTTGCGTCCACCGCATAGCGGTGCTGGCCATGCAGGGCCGACTGGCGAGGCCCGCCAATTCGGTAATGCTGCAATGCAAAACCGGTGCTACTCACACCCATGCGATTGTTTACATTAGAGGAAACCAATTCAGCTTCTCGAAAACCTTCAAAAGGACAATCCGATGGCATTCCGTTCGGTTTCCAATTTTCTGGATCAAATCGGTCAAGCTCAACGCATGAGCTCTGACTACAACCGCATGCGTCAGATGTCGCCTGAATGCCTGTCCCGGATGGGCGTTGAGCGCAACGACATCGCAAACCATCTCTACAACAAGTATTTCGGTAACCGCTAAGCCCGCCAAATCGTCTATTTTTGGCGCATCAAAGATCGCCAAGACGTCTGCGAAGCGGCAAAGATCCGTTCTTTGATTGACATCCCCTTGCCCGCTCCCCTACATCGCTCTGATGATTGGCGGGCGGTGATAGCCTGCCTCTGTGGCAAGAGGACAGCTGAATGACGGAAACGCGTATCGATCGACGGTTCAAGGCATGTGCCGACGCAGGCCGGCCGGCTCTGGTCACGTTCATAACCGCGGGCGATCCCGATCTCGAAACGTCACATGCCATTCTCAATGCCCTGCCGGCAGCCGGAGCCGATGTGATCGAACTCGGCATGCCGTTTTCAGATCCGATGGCGGAAGGTATTCCGATCCAGCTTGCCAACCAGCGCGCACTTGCCGCCGGTCACACCATGGACATGACATTGGACATGGTGCGGACGTTCCGCAAACAGGATCAGGACACCCCGATCATTCTGATGGGCTACTACAACCCGATCTATGTGCGCGATCCGAAGAAATTCGTTCAAGTCGCCAAGGATGCCGGTGTTGACGGCTTCATCATTGTTGATGTGCCGGCAGAAGCCGACGATGAGTTCTGCATTCCGGCCCTCGAAGCCGGTTTGAACTTCATCCGCCTGGCCACCCCCACCACCGATGACAAACGCCTACCGGCAGTTCTGGCCAATACCTCCGGTTTCGTCTATTACGTTTCCGTGACTGGCATTACCGGTGCGCAGATTGCCGATACCGGCCGTGTGACAGCGGCTGTCAACCGCATCAAGGGTCACACCGACTTGCCGGTTGCAGTCGGTTTTGGCGTTAAAACGGCGGATCAGGCTGCCGACATCGGCAAGGACGCCGACGGTGTGGTCGTCGGCTCTGTTCTGGTGAATGCGGTCAAGGACAGCCTGGACGCTGACGGCAAGGCAACGGACAAGACCGTCCAAGCCGTTGCCGACGTGGTCGCAGATCTTGCGTCAGGTTGTGCGCGGGCCCGGGCCTCTTAAAGGTAAGGCCTTAAAAATGTACGTTTTCCGGCGGACATATCGCTCCGCTGTTGTTTAACTCGAGTAGACGGACGCGTTTGACGTGAACTGGATCAACTCTATTGTGCGCCCCAAGATCAGCGGTCTTTGGAAGAAGCGCGAGGTTCCGGAAAATCTCTGGATCAAATGCCCCGAGACCGGTGAAATGGTGTTTCACCGCGATCTGGAAGCAAACCTGTGGGTCATCCCAAGCTCCGGCCACCATATGCGGATGCCGGCACGCAAGCGTCTTGAGTCGCTCTTTGATGAGGGCAACTACACACGCCTGGATGCACCGGATGTCACCATCGATCCTTTGAAGTTCCGCGACAGCAAACGCTACACGGACCGCCTGAAGGAAGCCCGGGCAAAGACCGGCGAAGAAGAAGCCATCCACGTTGCCCAGGGCAAGGTGAACGGCATGGACATGACCGCCGCCGTTCAGGACTTCGATTTTGTCGGCGGGTCCTTGGGCATGGCTGTTGGTGAGGCGATCCTCTCCGGCATGATGAAGGCCGTGGAAGCCAAAACGCCCTTCGTGATGTTCACCGCGTCCGGTGGTGCCCGCATGCAGGAAGGCATCTTGTCCTTGATGCAAATGCCGCGCACCACCGTCGGCATTCAGATGCTCCGCGAAGCCGGGCTTCCCTATATCGTTGTCCTGACGAATCCGACGACGGGCGGCGTTTCCGCATCCTATGCAATGCTTGGGGATGTTCACATTGCAGAGCCCGGTGCGATGATCGGTTTTGCCGGCCGCCGCGTGATTGAGCAAACCGTTCGCGAAAAGCTGCCGGACGATTTCCAGACTGCTGAATACCTTCTCGACCACGGCATGGTCGACATGGTGGTGCCGCGTCAGGAGATGAAGGATACCCTCGCGCGGGTCTGCGGGATCTTGATGAAACGCGAAGTCGAGTTGCCGGCAATGATCGCCAACGAAACCGCGACTGCAGAGGTTTCGGAGACCGAAGAAGCGACAACTTCCGACGCCCAAGAGCCGAAGAAACAGCCCGAAATCGCAGAATAACCTACAGAGTTGACTGACTTATGTCGGAAATCGACCAAGGTCAGTCAGTTCCGGGCGGTCATGGGCCCTCCTGACCCGCTATCTCCAACAGGCGGGCAGAGCCGCCAATGGACACACATGGGACCCTCCGGAGGGCGCCTTGGATCAAATCACAAGAATTCTCGACCGCCTTCTGGCCTTGCATCCGAAAGAGATCGATCTGTCTCTCGGACGCATGCACCGCTTGCTTGCAGCGCTTGGGTCGCCTGAAAAGCGCCTGCCGCCGGTCATTCACATCGCCGGAACAAATGGCAAAGGTTCGGTGACCGCGACCCTGCGTGCAATTCTGGAAGCATCCGGAAAACGATGCCACGTCTACACATCGCCCCATCTCGTCTCCTTCAACGAACGCATCCGGCTCGGAAGTGACAGCAAGTTCGTCTCCGACCCGGAGCTCTTCAATGCGCTGCAACGCTGTGAGGAGGCCAATGGCGGCGAGGAAATTACCTTCTTCGAGATTACGACAGCGGCCGCTTTTCTGTTGTTCGCCGAACATCCGGCAGATGTCGTGTTGCTGGAAGTCGGCCTTGGCGGGCGCCTGGACGCCACAAATGTGATTGATGACCCGCTGGTTTCCGTCATTACGCCGGTATCGATGGATCATGAGAAGTTCCTGGGCGATGACCTCAGCGTCATTGCTGCCGAAAAGGCTGGCATTATCAAACCCGAGCGCCCGGTAGTATCCGCTGAACAGGATCCCGCGGCCCATAAGGTTATCGAGCGCCAGGCTGCACGATGCAGAGCAGCCCTCAAGGTGTGCGGACAGGATTTTGCGGCTCAGCCGGATCAGGGCCGCATGGCCTATCAGGATAATGACGGTCTTTTGGATCTCGTACAGCCAATTCTCGGGGGCGGCCATCAGTATGCCAATTCCGCTCTTGCTCTGGCCGCTCTTAAAGCCGCTAACCTTCTGCCCGATGTCACCTCCATTGATGCGGGATTGAAATCCGTGAATTGGCCAGGGCGTCTCCAACCGCTCACCCATGGTCCGTTGGTGGACATGTGCCCGAAGGGATCAGAAATCTGGCTCGACGGCGGTCATAATCCTGGCGCTGGGGTCACCGTCGCCCAATTCATGGGAGAGCAGGAAGAGCGCGGACCGCGGCCGCTTTATCTGGTTGCCGGGATGCTCACGACAAAAGACCCCGTCGGCTTTTTCCGGCCGTTTGACGGACTTGTCCGTCATGTCGGCACGGTGCCGATTGCAACCACCAACACGGCACGCACGCCGGAAGACCTTGCAGATCTCGCCCGGTGTGCCGGTCTTGAAGCGACCCCATTTCCATCCCTAGACGCGGCCCTTGCCGATGTGGCAGCTTGTGCCGCAAAAGATGGCGAACCGCCGCGCATACTGATTTGCGGTTCGCTTTACTTGGCAGGTGAGGCTCTGGCCAGGAACAAGATGGCGCCAGACTGACCTCATTCCTGACACAGGTACTCTGGAGGTTTGTTGATGATGGTTTCAGATATGACACTCAAGCGGTTGGCGGTGTGCGCACTCTTTACCGGGTTGCTCACCGGACCAGCTCTGAGCCTGTCTGACCAATATGAAACCGCGCCAGAAGTGGCTCCAGCCCAGCTGCTTGACGGGAAAGAGGTTGGTCCGGGATATGCCGTGCTGCCACCGGTCAGAAGCACGGGCTTTTTGCACGACTATGAGCTGCAAGCCGATCAGGGTATCGAGCAGGTCCGGGGCGACGGCCTTTTGAAAATGCGGCTTTCGGAAATCAAGGCATTTGTTGCACTGGAAAGCCTGAAGAATGACGCAAGCTTCCTGGACGGCCTGAAACAATCTGCGCAAAAACCCGTCGAGTTTGTCGAAAGCACCATTCAAGACCCGGTCGGAACGGCCAAGAGTACCGTTTCAGGGGTGGGCCGGGTTTTCAGCCGGCTGGGCAAGGGCGTCGAATCTGCCGTTACCGGTCAGGGCGGGTCGGCCGCTGATATTGCCAAATCCATCACCGGACAGGCACAGGCGCGGCGCGAACTGGCTGTTCAACTCGGTATCGATCCTTACACGTTCGACAAGGCGCTGTCGGCAAAGCTCGACGAGACGGCAAGCGTTACATCTGCCGGGAGCTGGACAGTGACTGCGATAACAGCGCTTATTCCAGGCGGCGTCTTTGTCAATGCCACCCGCGCCGCGGAAGACTTCCGGAACGTGATTGTCGACAGCACCGAAAGCGAACTGCGCGAGCGGACCCTTGATACCTTCCGAAAGGCAGGTATTTCGGAACGCAATATCATGAACATCGACGCCAACCCTCACTATACGGCCTCGGAAAAAGCGATCATCGCCTACCAGATGGCAGCGATGCCGAGCGTTCAGGGGCTTAATCTGATTGCCGAAGACGCTGCGGGTGTGACAAACAGGGGACTTGCCTATTTCGAGCTGCGCCGGATCGTCCTTTTGGAAACCTACCACCGCAAGATTTCCGGCTTGTGCCAGATCAAAGACGTTGGTGGCCTTTTGGTCGCGATGCGCCGCGACGGTATGGCGGCCATTGTCATGCCCTATGACACTGTTGCGTGGACAGAACTGGCTGCCAAAACGTTTTCAGACTTACAGGAAGGCTTGAACCGGTTGCCGTTCCCGCCAACAGGCGTCGATTTTCTGATTACAGGGACTGTGACCCAGATGGCCGCCGAACGCATGACCGCCTTTGGTTGGGAAATCACCGGAAATTATCCAATGCCGGAAGGCCCGGTTCACTAAACCAAACCCTGTTCTCTATTACCTGGGCAGAGCCTCTCTGGCCTTGAGCCGGGGTCACCCATTGAGGTCCCGGCGCAAAGCCGGGACAGCAACACAGGCCATGCTCCCTCAAGAAAGAATGACTAGGCTCAGGACCTATTAATTTGATCGAAATGGCGCAGCAAACGGCAATGAATTGCAAGGAAAAGCGCGACAAGCGGGCTTCTTGCCCGGTTGAGCGGTTTGACGCAGCAGATCGATGCCGTTTGCTGCGTCCCTAGGGATAGGACGTGTTTGCCCGGCAACGTCGTTGCAATTCTTTAAAAACCGGACGGTTTCCTGCAGAATTGCACCTCGTACCCAAACAAACCCACCCCTACCATATCAGTCAAATTAGTAGGTCCGGAGCCTAAGTTTACAAACGCTGTCGGGCGGTTATCAGCGTTTGGGTCAAACGCACTCTAGAACCGGACCTGACAAGCCAGTTTCCCACCCAAGAATCGCGCGTTTGCGGGTCAGACCCCAGTGATAACCGCCAAGCTTGCCGCCTTTGGCGAGCACTCGATGGCACGGCACAACAAAGGAAATCGGATTACGCCCCACAGCCGTTCCGACGGCCCGGGACGCTTTCGGTTTGCCGAGGCAGGCCGCGATATCGGAATAGGTGGTTGCCTTCCCCATCGGGATTTTCAAAAGCGTTTGCCAAACACGGATTTCAAAATCAGTCCCGATCATGACGATGTTAAGCGGTTGATCTTCCTGCCACTTCTTTGGGTCAAACACCCGGCCTGCATATTTTGCCGTTTCTTCCGGGTCATTGTGAAAGCTTGCCGCCGGCCAGCGCTCGCACATATCGCTGAGCGCGCTGTCCTCTTCCCCGGGATCCGCAAAGCCGAGACCGGCCAGTCCTTTGTCGGTGGCCATGATCAGCACCTGGCCGAAGGGCGAGGGATGAAACCCGTAGGCGATGTTTAAACCGGCTCCGCGATTGCGGTAATCCCCCGGGGTCATCGCTTCATGGGTAACAAAAAGATCGTGCAACCGGGATGAGCCCGATAGGCCGACCTCGTAAGTAGCATCAAGCACACTTGCCGTATCCCGCAGCAACGCTTTGGCATGATCCAGCGTAATCGCCTGAAGAAACTGTTTCGGTGTGAGCCCAGCCCAGCGCGCAAACACTCGCTGCAACTGGATCGGCTGCAAACCGGCCTCCTTCGCCAACAATTCAAGGGTCGGCTGATCCCGCCAGTCTTCTGTGATCCGTTTCAATGTTTGGCGGACCACTGCATAGTTTTCGGCTGCTTCCTCACCGACAGAGATCGGCTTGGGGTTAGACGCCAATTGGGAAAGGTCGAGTGCCTTGGTCATGTCAAAACCATCGTTTCCTGTAATTTGACCAGACTATATCTCCCGTCATTAGAGACTTCGACCCGATTTGCGAGCCATTCTCACCCAAGCGCATCCTTGAAGTGATCGGCCGAGATGGCAGGGCCCTTTCGCGTGCTCAAAAGGATATTGGTTTCTGTTCCAGCAATTCCTTGAATCAGCCGGATGCGATGAAGGGCATTATCAAAAGCTTCCAGGTCTCTGGTGGCGATTTCCAGAACAAGGTCCCACTTGCCGTTCGTTGAGTGAATGGCGCGCACTTCGGTCATCGCCGCAAGCGCTTTGCTGACTGGATCGGTGTTCCGCCCATCAACATGAACAAGCGTCACAGCCCTGATCGGTAAATCCCGCCAATCATCTCTTAGAACGGCTGTAAACCCAAGAATTTCGCCGGTTTCGATAAGCTTTTCCAAGCGGGAGCGAACGGTCGCCCGGGAAACTTTCAAATCGGTTGCCAAATCGGAAACCGACCTGCGGCCATCATGACGTAAAAGCGAGATCAAACGTGTATCAAGATTGTCCATACTATCATTCTGATAATTTTTATTTATCAAAATGATAAATCCGGGCGCTATTTTGATCAAGTCTCAGGATTTACTCCGCCGCGTCACAACCGCACTCTTTGCCCGAATAATTGTCATAGGCGCAGAGGCGAAAACCTTGAAGCAGAATATCGTTCTTGTCGGAGCTCCAGTCGAAGAAGGCACCGGGCGGCGTGGTTGCCTCATGGGCCCTGATGCCTACCGGACAGCGGGACTCGCCACGACCCTGGAAGCCCTTGGCCATCACGTCCGCGATGACGGCAATCTCCAACCGGAAACGGTGGATGATGTCCGTCCTCCCAATGGGACCGTGAAGAATTTTGGCGCTTATGCCGGCTGGACACGATCGCTCTTCAAAAAAGCCTCCAACCTCGGAGCAGGAGACAGTTTTCCGATCTACCTCGGGGGTGATCACTCCCTGGCTGCTGGTACCGTGGCCGGGCAAGCAAAGGCTGCTGCTGACAAGGGCCGGCCCCTGTTTGTGCTCTGGCTCGACGCCCACTCGGACTTTCACACGCTGGAGAGCACTGACAGCGGCAATCTGCATGGGACACCGCTTGCGTTCGCCTGTGGCTTGCCAGGATTTGATGCCGTGCTTGGCGCTCCCTTGAGCCGCCCGGTTTCGGCAGACCGGGTGGAAATCATGGGCGTGCGGTCCATTGATGAGGCTGAGCGAGACTTTCTCGTCCGCCATGGCGCAGGTGTGTCCGATATGCGCCGGATTGACGAAGAGGGGATCGGCAAACTCCTTCACCCATTCCTGGAGCGCGTGCGCGCCGAAAATGGCTTACTGCACGTGAGCCTCGATGTGGATTTCCTGGATCCGGACATTGCTCCAGCCGTCGGCACCACCGTTCCGGGTGGAGCCACGTTCCGTGAAGCTCACCTGGTCATGGAAATGCTGCACGACAGCGGCCTCGTGACATCGCTCGACCTTGTTGAACTCAACCCCTTTTTGGATGACCGCGGCAAGACCGCCCGATTGATGGTCGATCTGACCGGCAGCTTGTTCGGCCGCCGCGTCTTCGACCGTCCGACACGCAGCTATTGAGGACCCCATGACTGAGACCCTTCACAACCCGAACCCGTCCGATCTGGCTTACGTGCCTTTTGTCAGTGTCGACAACATGATGCGCAACGTTCGGGCCATTGGTGCCGAGACTTTTATGCGCGGTATCGCAGAGTATATCGAGGAGGATTTCCGCCGTTGGGAGAGCTTCGACAAGAAGCCCCGGATCCCCGCACATGCACCGCAAGGTGTGATCGAGTTGATGCCCGCGAGCGATGACGAGTATTTTGGCTTCAAATACGTCAACGGGCACCCGGGCAACACACGCACCGGCATGCAGACCGTGACAGGCTTCGGCGTCCTGTCGCACATGTCGACCGGATACCCGGTTCTGTTCACGGAAATGACGATCCTGACCGCGCTGCGCACAGCTGCCAACTCTGCGCTCGCGGCGAAATATCTGGCGCCAAAGAACTCAAAAACCATGGCGATCATCGGAAATGGCGCACAGTCTGATTTCCAGTGTCTGGCCTTTAAGGACATGCTCGGCATCACCGATATCCGCGCCTACGACATTGAACCGGCTGCCAGTTTGCGCCTGGCGCGGAACCTCGCGCATTCCGGACTGAATGTGACGCTCTGCAAAACGCCAGAAGACGCCATTGAAGGCGCTGAAATCATCACAACGGTAACCGCCGACAAACGGTATGCCACGATCCTGACCGACAACATGGTAGGGTCTGGCGTCCATATCAATGCAATCGGCGGCGACTGCCCCGGCAAGACCGAACTGCACAAGGATATCCTGCTCCGGTCCGATATTTTCGTGGAACTACCCGAACAAACCCGCGAAGAGGGCGAACTCCAGCAACTTGATACCGATCATCCCGTAACAGAGCTGTGGAAGGTCTATGCAGGCCAAGCGGACGGCAGAACCTCTGATACTCAGATCACTTTGTTCGACAGCGTCGGCTTTGCCATCGAGGATTTTTCCGCCCTGCGGTATGTCAACGATATGCTGCCAAGCACGGGTCACTTCGAAAAACTGGATCTTCTCGCAGACCCGGACGACCCGCGCGATCTCTACGGCATGGTTCTGCGCTCAGATACCAGCAACGGCGACGACAGAGCGGCCTAACAAAATCGGGAATGCGGCCACACGTGACCACCTCTCCCCTATGTCATCAACTTATCGCTTTGATGACCGCTAGAGTGATAACAGGACCGCTGCCAAACTCACTGTCGTGATTACCCGGCTTGACCGGGTAATCCATGCCGTGCTGGTGCCGCAAACATGGCCGTGCCAATTGGAGATGGAACGGAATGGATCCTCGGGTCCGGCCCGAGGATGACCGGTCTAACTTTCCGGTTCTTTTGTAACTCATTGTGTACAAGAGAGAGTTCCGAACTTTCCGTCATTAGGATTGTGAAACAAAGGCTGCCGCTTGCTCCATTCTCCCTCCCTGCGGGGGAGATGTCCGCGACTGCGGACAGAGGGGGGTGACGGCTTCCGCCAGATGACAATGACTTTGAGATTTGATGGGCTTTAACCCCCCTCTGTCTCCTAACGGAGACATCTCCCCCGCAAGGAGGGAGAGGGGCGCAAGGTGTAATGCCTTACGCGCTACGACTGGTGGGACTGAAACGGACAGCCGTGGATCAGGCCTAAGTGATACAGTGCAAGCCAAACAGGTTCATGAGACGCACCTTACCTTAAAGCGCCGAAGAAATTTCCTCAACGACGGCTTCGGCGGCGGCTCTCGGGTCATTTGCCTTTGAAATCGGGCGGCCGATCACGAGGTAATCGCTGCCAGCCTCGATCGCGTCGGCCGGTGTCATCACACGGCGTTGATCTCCCGCAGCGCTGCCCGCCGGGCGAATCCCCGGGGTGACAATGACCAGCTCATCGCCGAGAACCTTACGCATGTCTGCCGATTCTGTCGGTGCGCACACAATCCCACCCATTCCGGCAAGCTTTGCGTCCTTTGCCCGCGCTTCGACAACGCTCGCAATCGGGCCGGTGTATCCGGCGGCAACCAGATCGGTTTCATCCATGGAGGTCAGAACCGTCACCCCAAGAATACACAGATCCGGATTGCCTTCTTCCGCCAGACCTTTCAGCGCAGCGCGCATGGTTTTAGGATAGGCATGCACCGTCATGAAGGTCATACCCATCTTGGCGACATTGCGAACCGCCTTCGTGATGGTGTTGTCGATGTCGTGGAGTTTCACGTCCAAAAAGATCTTGTGGCCACTTTCGGCAAGCTCTCGGGCGAACTCAAGACCGCCGGCAAACTGCAGTTCCATCCCGATCTTGTAGACGCCGACCGCGCCTTCCGTTTGGTTTACCAGCGTCTCCGCCTCAGCGACGGTCGGAACATCCAACGGCAGCATCAAGCGCTCGAGCGCTGTTTTCGGGGCAAAGCGGCTTGTCGGCATTTGGAACTCCTCAAGGCAAATTTGCCCGTTCCTAACACCAAGGATATCGCCGCACTACCGAATATCGCAGCCCCCTTGTGAGCTCTTCTCACAAACGATGTCGCAAACGGGCGATACCGACCCACTTTCCGGCAGCGGACAAATGAAGCAAATGGTCGTGTTTTCAGCTATTTTCTTAAATGGTTCAGGCTGCTACAACTGCGCCGCCGGTCAGCTTTGACGGCTCAAAAGGAGATAGCCCTTCATGCGCACAGCGAGCGTATCGCGCGACACCAAAGAAACCAAAATTTCGGTCGAGATCAATCTGGACGGAACGGGCGCCTATGACGTCCAGACCGGTGTCGGGTTCTTTGACCATATGCTGGAACAACTGGCGCGCCATTCGCTGATCGACATCAAGGTCCGCGCGGACGGCGACACGCATATCGACTTTCACCACACGGTCGAAGATACCGGCATTGCCCTCGGTCAGGCCCTATCCAAGGCAATCGGAGGTATGGCCGGAATTACGCGGTACGCGGACACGCATCTTGCCATGGACGAGGCCCTGACACGCTGCGCGCTGGATGTGTCCGGACGCCCTTTCCTTGTCTGGGACGTAACCTTTGACCGCGACAAGGTCGGCGACTTCGACACGGAGCTGTTTGAAGAATTCTTCCGCGCATTTGCCATGAACGGCGGTTTGACCCTTCATATTGCCAATCTCTACGGATCAAACTGTCACCATATCGCCGAAACCTGCTTCAAGGCCGTGGCCCGGACGCTGCGCAAGGCAATTGAGATCGACCCGCGTCAGGCCGACCGCGTGCCGACCACCAAAGGTCAGCTCGGCGGTTGAGGCTAGAGCATAGGGCGTTTTGATAGAAACGCCTAAAGACGCTCGACCACTTAAAAGCGATCAGCTTTGGGCGTAAAATCGATTCTGATTTTACGCTCGCTGATCTAGCAACTTCGAAGAACGGATCGGCACATGACCAGTTACGTCGTGATGGCACCGCCCGAATTTGAATCGCTTAACGGCGACCCGGAAATCACCGGCCGGATGCAATTCGTGCCGGACAAGTTTTCGCCGCTTGCCTTTCTGTTTTCCATTCCGTGGATCCTTTTTCATCGGATGTGGCTGGTGTTGCTGGGCTATCTGGCGGTCACCCTGGTGATCGAGATCGCCGCGCTCTCCTTGGGCGGAGCCGCAATGGGCATCGCAGCGTTTGCGATTGCTATCCTCTTCGGGTTTGAGGCCCAGGCGCTGCGCTGCTGGTCCTTGGAGCGCAAGGGATGGTATATGGTCGGTGTTGCCGAAGGGAACGGCCGGGAAGAAGCTGAAATCCGGTTCTTTGCAACCCGTATGACCAAAGAACAGACCCCAATTACAAGAGACCAGCAGACCACGCGGCCAGCCACTAATCCGATCATTCCAAGGATCGGAAGCGAGCAGGTTGTCGGTCTGACGCTTGGTCCGGAGACCCGTCAATGACAATTGCGATCATCGATTACGGTTCGGGCAATTTGCGCTCGGCCGAAAAGGCGTTCGAGCGCGCGGCCCGCGCTCATGCCCATGTTCCCGATGTGATCGTCACCGCCGATCCTGACAGGGTGCGCAAGGCAGATCGGATTGTGCTGCCCGGCGTCGGAGCGTTCGCCGACTGTAAACGCGGCCTTTGGGCGGTTGACGGCATGCCGGGCGCCCTTGAAGAAGCCGTTCACAAACAGGGCAAGCCATTTTTCGGGATCTGCGTCGGCATGCAGTTGATGGCAAGCCGCGGCCTGGAGTTTGAGACGATAGACGGTTTCGACTGGATCTCGGGCGATGTTACCGAGATGAAGCCAGCTGATCAGACCCTCAAGATCCCGCACATGGGCTGGAACACCATCGATGTGAAGACGGAAAGCCACCCGGTTTTCAAGGGGATCGAAACAGGACCAAACGGGCTGCACGCCTATTTCGTGCACTCTTATCATTTTTCCTGCGCCAACGACGCGGACCGGCTGGCTACTTTCGATTATGCCGGCACGTTCACGGCAATGGTCGCCAGAGACAACATGATCGGTACACAGTTCCACCCGGAAAAAAGTCAGCGGCTCGGTCTTGAGCTGATCGCCAATTTTCTGGACTGGACACCTTAAACAAGACTGGGAGAGAACAATGGCCAAGGGATATTGGGTTGCGCGGGTCGACGTACGGGATCCGGATGGCTATCCGGCTTACGTGGAGACCGCAAAACCTGCGTTTGAACGTTTCGGCGCGAATTTCCTCGCCCGCGGCGGCAAAACCGACGCCATCGAAGGCCAGGGACGAGCCCGCAACGTCATAATCGAATTTCCGAGCTTCCAACACGCGGTCGATTGCTATAACTCGCCGGAATACCAAGAGGCGGTCAAAATACGCCAGAAAGTAGCCGATGGCGAGATCGTCATCGTGGAAGGAATGTAAGACAAGATGATCCTGTTTCCCGCCATCGACCTGAAAGACGGCCAGTGCGTGCGCCTCAAGCTCGGCGACATGGATCAGGCGACCGTGTTCAATGACGATCCGGGCGCCCAGGCCAAGGCCTTCGAGGACCAAGGGTTCGAGTGGCTGCACGTGGTCGATCTGAACGGCGCTTTTGCCGGTGAAAGCGTCAACGGTGCTGCAGTCGATGCCATTCTGGCGTCTACGAAAAACCCGGTTCAGCTGGGCGGCGGGATCCGGACCCTGGATCACATCGAAGCCTGGCTGGAAAAGGGTATCTCGCGGGTCATTCTCGGTACAGTCGCCGTGCGCGACCCGGACCTGGTAACGGAAGCCTGCAAAAAATTTCCGGGCAAGGTAGCCGTCGGGATCGATGCCAAGGGCGGCTATGTCGCGGTCGAAGGCTGGGCGGAAACGTCAGAACTGACCGCCGTTGATCTTGCCAAGCAGTTCGAAGACGCCGGTGTTTCTGCGATCATCTACACGGACATCGACCGGGACGGCATTTTGAAAGGCCTCAACATCCCATCGACCCTGGAGCTTGCAAAGGCCGTCTCGATTCCGGTGATCGCCTCCGGCGGCCTTGCGTCGATCGACGACATTCACCGTCTTTTGGAACCGGATTGCGCCATTCTGGAAGGAGCAATTTCCGGTCGCGCACTCTATGACGGCCGCCTCGATCCCAAGGAAGCGATGGATCTGATCCGCGCCAGCCGGAGCTGAAAATCATGACCCTCAAATCGCGTGTCATTCCCTGCCTGGACGTGAAGGACGGCCGTGTCGTCAAGGGCGTCAATTTCGTGGATCTGGTCGATGCCGGAGACCCGGTGGAAGCAGCCAAGGCCTATGATGCAGCCGGGGCCGACGAGCTTTGCTTTCTGGACATCGCGGCCAGCCATGAAGGCCGGGACACGATCTACGATGTTGTTCGCCGAACCGCTGAGGCGTGTTTCATGCCGGTGACGGTCGGCGGCGGTGTGCGCACCGTGGAAGACATCCGCAAGCTTCTGATCGCAGGAGCGGACAAGGTTTCAATCAACACAGCTGCGGTCAAGAATCCGGAATTCGTGAAAGAAGCTGCCGAGAAATTCGGCGCGCAATGCATTGTTGTCTCCATCGACGCAAAGCAGGTCAATGCACCGGGCGAGCCGGAGAAATTCGAGATCTTCACCCATGGTGGGCGCACCCCGACCGGGATTGATGCCATCGAATTTGCGAAGAAAGTTGTTGCGCTGGGTGCAGGCGAGCTGTTGGTGACCTCGATGGACCGCGACGGCACCAAATCCGGCTACAACTTGGCACTGACCCGAGCGATCGCCGACGCTGTCCCTGTGCCGGTGATTGCTTCCGGCGGTGTCGGCACTCTGGATCACATGGTGGAAGGCATCCGGGACGGTCATGCGACCGCAGTCCTTGCCGCCTCGATCTTCCATTTCGGCGAATACACGATCCACGAAGCCAAACAACATATGACAGATGCCGGAATAGCTATGCGGATGGACGGCTGATTGCCGCATTTGAGCTGCCGCAAGGACATATACCAATGACGAAGTTCACACTGGAAGACCTCGACGCCATTATTGCGGCGCGCGCGCAGAGCTCGGATGAGATGTCCTATACGCGCAAGCTGATCGGTAAGGGCGTTGCCAAATGCGCTCAAAAACTGGGGGAAGAAGCAGTGGAGGCGGCGATTGCGGCCGTCCAGGAAGACCGGAAGGAACTGACGTCGGAAGCTGCAGATCTTCTCTATCATCTGCTGGTGGTTCTGAATGTCTTAAATGTTCCGCTAGATGATGTCATGGCAGAGCTTGCCGGGCGCACGGGACAAACCGGTCTTGAAGAAAAAGCATCCCGCCAACAGGAATAAATCCTGATAGGCTGATGCCGGCTGGCCACTGCAGCAGGGACGAAGGCACCATGGATCAGAAAGTCGCGACAGCGCTCGACATGGATTTGTCACCCTACAGGGTGTTTACCGAACGCCAGTGGTCGCGGCTGCGGGCCGACACACCAATGACCCTGGCCGCGAAGGAAGTCGCCCAGCTCCAGGGTCTGAACGCACCGGTCTCCATGGAGCAAGTCGAAGCGATCTATCTGCCGCTTTCGCGCCTTTTGGCCTTCTACGCTGAATCGACCGTTGGTCTGCACCAGGCAACCCAGGACTTTCTTGGAACGCGGGATGGCAAAACCCCGTTCATTATCGGCGTCGCAGGCTCCGTATCGGTCGGAAAATCGACCACGAGCCGTGTCCTTCGGGAACTCCTGGCGCGCTGGCCGGCCAGCCCCAAGGTCGACCTGATCACGACGGATGGCTTTCTGTTTCCGAATGCTATTTTGGAAGCCGAAGGCCTGATGTCCAAAAAAGGGTTCCCGGAGAGCTTTGACCGGCCCCGTCTTCTGAAATTCCTGTCCGACATCAAGGCCGGCAAGCGGCATGTTCGCGCACCTGTCTATTCGCACTTCTATTACGATGTGATGCCCGGTCACTCGGTGACCGTCGACAAACCGGACATTTTGATCGTCGAGGGGCTGAACGTCCTGCAGACGCGTGAACTGCCACGGGACGGGCGGGCAGTTCCTTTCGTGTCGGATTTCTTTGATTTCTCAGTCTATATAGATGCGGACGAAGAATTGCTACGCCAATGGTACGTCGATCGCTTCATGCGCCTGAGGGAAACAGCCTTCCGTGATCCAGGATCCTATTTCCATAAGTTTTCGCGCATCACGGACGAAGAAGCCGTGGAGACCGCGAACACAATCTGGTCGAACATCAACCTTGTGAACCTCCGGGAAAATATCCTGCCAACCCGGCCACGCGCCGATTTGATCCTGACCAAGAACGCCAGCCATCGGATCTCAAAAGTCGCCCTTCGCAAGATCTGATGAGCGCGTTACCCAAAAAATAGCTGCATAAAAGAAAACCCGCGAAGCAGGTGCTCCGCAGGTTTTTTTGATTTGCAGTTTGCTTGAAATTAAGCGGCGGAGCGCTTGCGCACTTCGCTCAAGAAGTTTGCAACCTGATCCCGCAACATGCTGGCGTTTTGTTCCAGCTGCTGCGCGGAAGACTCCACGTTGCCGGCAGTGTCACGGGTGTTCTCCGCAGCAGAGGCGACCGATTCAATGCTGGTTGTCACTTCCACAGTGCTGCGGGAGGCTTCCGTTGCATTGGTTGCGATTTCCTGGGTCGCAGCGCCCTGTTCTTCGACAGACGATGCGATGGACGAAGCGATCTCGTTCATGTTGTTGATGATCTCAGTGACAGAAGAGATCGCGGTTGCCGCATGACCGGTCTCATCCTGGATCGCAGTGATCTGGCTTGAGATTTCTTCGGTCGCCTTGGAAGTTTGAGTTGCAAGCTCCTTGACCTCAGCTGCAACAACTGCGAAGCCTTTGCCCGCTTCACCAGCGCGCGCGGCCTCAATCGTTGCATTCAACGCAAGCAAGTTGGTCTGTTCGGCAATGGCCTGAATGAGGGTGACAACTTCACCGATGCGGCCCGCTGCTTCCGACAAACCGTTCATGCGCTGGTTGGTGGCTGCAGCCTCATTGGCTGCCTTGGCCGCAATCTCACTGGACGACTGCACCTGACGACGGATCTCGTTGACCGATGCAGACAGCTCTTCAGCCGCTGCGGCCACAGTTTCGACGTTGTGCGCAGCTTGAGAGGATGCATTTGATACAAACCCACTCTGTTCGGTGGTCTGAGCGGCAACACCAGTCATGTCCGCTGAAGCCGACTGCAGTCTTTGAACAGAAGAATCGATGATGTTCATCATGTCGGTGATCTGGCGATCAAATTCCGCACTGAGCTGCTGGATTTCAGCACCCTTGCGAGCGGCCTCTTCCTGGATGGCATCCTGCTGAGTTTCCAGGTCACGGCGGGCCGCTTCGTTTTTGACAAAGACTTCCATTGCCGAGGCCATCTGGCCGATTTCATCTCCGCGGTCTGCGCCTTCAATGACAACGTCGACTTCACCATCTGCAAGACGGCTCATGTTGCCGGTGAGCTTGGTGAGCGGAACAACTGTTGCCCGGACTGCGAAAACAGCGATCCCGATTGCGATGAGTGCACCGACCACAGCCAGCGCAATTATCACGGTGGCAGCGCTCCAATAAGCTGCGTCCAGATCATCCATGTAGACACCGGTGCCGAGCATCCAGCCCCATGGTTCAAAACCTGCACCCCAGCCATACTTGGCAATCGCGACTTCGCTGTTTGCTCGCGGCCAGAAATATAGCAGAGAACCGCCGCCGGCTTTCGCGGACTTGATCAGTTCTGCGACAATTTTCACACCGGTCTTGTCGGCAAAACCCATCATGTTGGTGCCGATCAGGGATGCTTTCGGATGAACAAGGTTGTTGCCTGCGTAGTCATAAACGAAGACGTAATTGTCACCTTCAAACCGCATGGCGCCAATAGCAGCCTTTGCGGCGGCCTGAGCATCTTCCTTGCTCATGGCTCCAGACGCTTCCTGCTCTTGGTAGTAGGCAGCGATCGTAGCTGCGCTGTTGGAAATGTCTTCAATCTTTGCGAGCTTCTGATCGAACATAGCCGAATAAAGGCTGTTCAAACTGATGACACAGATCGCAATTGTGAAAAGAAGAATGGTGGCGATCGGTAGACTGATCTTCCAGGTGATTGGCCAACGGGCGAATGACATTTCAGGTGATTCCCTCATGTGAGTCCTAAGGGAAAGAAACACCGAACTGCTGACCAAAGGCTTAAAAGTTATGCGTTTTCGCAAATAAAAACGGCGTTTAGCCGTTATCCGGCAAACTTATAACCCGGAAATGCCTAAATTCTACCTTTGATTGCCTAAATTATTACCGCACTAAAATTAAGCTCACCGTCTCGCACAAAAGACATCCCGCAAACCTGGCCGTGACCAACTGGCATTCTGAAGCTGGCCTTTGAGCACATGCCCCTGGGCCTCGAAGTAGAATGTATTTGCTCCGCCCTGACGTTGAAGGGTCACAGCGCCATATCCCATTTCGGCAACGGTTGCCGTCTGACCATCCGGCGAAAATACGACATTGAGATCAATGCCTGCCGTGCAGAGATAATCCGCCACATTGCCGCGCGCCGCCTGCTGCGGATAGGCTTGCGGAGAGTTCAAACCGCCCACGCTTCCCGGTGGAACCGGACCACCCGGCAATTGCCCTGGCTGACCACCAAACGTGTTTCCGAAGCCGCCAGGCACGGAGCCAGGGGCTCCTTGAACAACCACCTCGCGATAGGGTGTCCGGCTCACATAAATGCCCCGGCATTGACCGTTGGCACCGCGCACGGTCCATGCGTGGGACACATAGGTTTGCTGCTCCAGAATTTGACCCGGCTCGAGGCGGGCATAAGGACGCTCACCGCCACGATAGTCGACCCAGTTCACCTCAATCACTTCTGCGCTTGCGTTGCGGAAGATGATCTCACCCGGCCTTTCAGCTTCCACAGATCGGACACGGCCAAGTTCAGAACATGCAAGATCCGAGCTCGGATCCTGACCCGGTGCAAGTCCGTTGTCGGACACGATTTGCTGCGGAACCGCGCATGTTGCGACAAACAGGCGGACAGGGTTCGCGCTTCCTCTCAAGGACACCGTGTAAGGCGGCAACCCTTCGACGGTAATCGCCAGCTCTGATTGCTGGATCAACGCCTGCCATAAGGGATCAGTCATTTCCAATGTCACTTGCGGGAGCGACACACCGGCTTCATTGGCGTTGGAAGACCCAAACGCGCTGTAGCTGGCTGAAAAATCGCCTGCAACCAGCGAGACCGTCTGTGGCATGCCTTCGATCAGCCCGGCCGGGGCCTGCTGAAACGTCACCGCAGCAAAGCCGGACTGCGTGCTGCATTGCGCCCTAAAATCCCGGTCATCGGTTTGTCGCACCGAGTGCTGAAGAACAGAGAGTGCCCCGGGCTGGCTGCCGGGCTCGGCGAGCCACTCTCGTGCTTCGGATGGGGTCACAAGCACGGTTTGGGTATTGGCTTGCCCCGAATTACCGGTCTGATTGAGCCGGTCTTGCACCAGATTTTCCAACCCGCCCGGCAAAGCCGCTGTGTCTGTCTGACCATCCGGCACTGAAATAGGGGTTTCAACCTGTTCAAGTGGCTCCAGACCACCAGCCAATGGCTCCAGGGACCCGGACGGACCCGTATCCACCGACGAAAGATCAACTGGGTTTGAGGATTCAGTGTTCTGGTTCGTCTCAGATGTTTCAGACGTCGCCGTGATTTGCTGCTCAGGCGCACTGGTGCTTGGTCCGGCTGCCACACCGGATCCCGCTCCAACAACCCGTGCGACAGCACCCGGCTTTTCATTGCTGGTCACATCGACGAGCAAAGTGTTTCCGCTGCAGATATTGGCATCCCTGTGCAGAACCCGGCTGTTTTCCAGTGTGATTTCAAGTTTGATATCGCAAGGAGGCAAAGTGTTGCTGCTGCCGATCGTATCAATCACAACACCCTTGCCGTCCCGATTGATGATCGGCCGGTAGCCTTTGTTAAGCGTCACGGACCGGATCCCGGGCTCTGCAGGCTCCACATTAATGCGCAAGGTCTCCGGCGCTGATTGTGCGTTTGCGCCATTGATCGCGCCGAGTGCGCCAAGACCAATGAGGGTCACAAGACCTGTGCGTAAGAAGATTGACATATCAGTCCTGGCAGCCGAGCGCCGCATAAGCGATCTCCATGGGAGCGCGATGGAATAATCAGTTGCGATTACTTAGGCAAAGTGGCACCGAAAGGGCAAGCCTCCTGTGTTTCTCGCAAATCTTATCGAATACAGGATCTTACCGCGGAGCGCGCTTTGCCAAAATACGCTGCAACGTGCGCCGGTGCATGTTGAGCCGCCGGGCCGTTTCAGAAACGTTGCGGTCACACAGTTCATAGACGCGCTGGATATGCTCCCAACGCACCCGGTCTGCCGACATCGGATTTTCCGGCGGCTCCGCCTTATCTTCCGGTTTCCGTGCCAAGGCTGCGATGATGTCATCAGGGTCCGCAGGCTTTGCCAGGTAATCGATTGCCCCCATTTTCACCGCGGTTACCGCAGTCGCGATGTTTCCATATCCGGTTAGGATGATGGCGCGTGCATCAGGACGACGGGCCCGGATTTGCTGGATGACATCCAAACCGTTTCCGTCTTCCAGGCGCATGTCGACAATTGCAAACGCTGGAGCATGTTGGCTGATTTTGATGACGGCATCCTGTAATCCGTCAGCCGTCTCCGTGCTGAAGCCACGTTTTTCCATGGCCCGCGCCAGTCTTTGCTGGAAGGGCTTGTCGTCATCAACGATGAGGAGGCTCTTATCCTCAAGGCTTTCAATCGAAACAATCGGATCTGTCATACCGCACAACCGTTTATTGCTTTACGCGGGTACCGCCGGTCTGGATGATACTTAGGCAATTATTGCCGAGGCGGAACCGCATTTTCTCTGGTTATGGGGCTAATCGGTCGTTTCGTCCACTCCTTGATGCCGTTCAAAGACCTCTCGCGGCCAACTGACGCGGATCATGGCACCTCTGGACCCCGGTCCGAGATTGCCAAGCTGAACCCGTGCACCCGTGCGCTCCAAAAGCGTTTTGGCAATGAATATACCAAGCCCCAGGCCACCGGCCGTGCCATTTCCCCGCGATTTACCGCCGCGAACTGACACATAAGGATCCCCGATTTTGCCGAGAATCTCTTGTGCAAAGCCCGGTCCATCGTCTTCAATGGTAAGACTCAATGTCTTGTCGTCCCATGCGGCCGAGACGGTGACGCTGGATTTGGCAAAGTCGATCGCATTCTCAACGAGGTTTCCAAGGCCATAGCGGATTGCAGCGTTTCGCGTACCGATAGGTTCCGGGCCTTCTCCTTCCAAAACCGGGTGGATCGGCACACCGGTTCCACGATAGGGATCGATCACGTCTTCAATCAGCTGCGACACCGGCATGCTCTGATAAGTCTTGTCCTCTTCACTTGAAAGGCTAGTCAACTGCTTGAGGATCGTGCGGCAGCGTTCTGCCTGTGAGCGGATCAGAGCCACATCTTCGCCGCGGGGGTCACCGTCATCGAATTCATCGGACAGTTCCTTGGCAACCAGGTAAATCGTTGCCAAAGGCGTGCCGAGCTCATGGGCTGCGGCTGTTGCAAGCCCGTCCAGAGCATTCAAATGCTGCTCGCGCGCCAAAACGAGTTCAGTCGCCGCCAAGGCATCGGCCATCTGACGGGCTTCTTCGGCAACGCTAAAGGCATAGATCGCCATGAACACAAGCGTCAAAACCAGCGCAACCCAAATGCCGATAGAATAGACGACCGGCAAACGGAACTCATTGCTGACCGGCCAAGGCAGTGGGAAGTGGTAAACTGCAAGAATGCTCGCACACAGCGTTGCCAACGCACCCAAAAGGATGGTGTGACGCGCCGACAAACCGGCCGCAGATACCATGACCGGCGCCATCAACAAAAACGCAAATGGGTTGCCCAGTCCTCCGGTTAGGAAAAGCAACCCGCTCATCTGCAGAATGTCATAGCCGAGCTGGATCACACCACCGCGCTCTGACAGGCGCGTCACCGCAGGAGCCCTGACTTTCAGGAAGATATTGAGCCAAGCCGACATGGCGACGAGCGCAAAGGCAGGCACTGCCGGCAACGGATACCCAAGTCCTACATGGACTGCGAGCAGCGCGATGGTTTGACCGCCGATCGCCAGCCAGCGAAGGCGAACGAGCGTGTCGAGTTTCAGATGCCTGTGTTGCAGGAGGACGGTGGAAGTCGGATCATCAGCCATCTGTCCCTTTTGATACGGTTTTGCGGGCCTGACAAGCCGCCATTCCCCACCCGGCCCTTGTGTCTGGCCCCTCTAAATGGTAGCCAGCCGGGGAATGGTGGTTGTAGGCAGACGCGGACCTGCAGCCAGTTGGGGCCGGAACGCCCTTTACCTTGAAACAGCACCGCGCAACGGAATTATACAACGATGACCGACACCAATGACGGCGGCGCAGCCCCGCAGGCGGAAGGCGCCGATGCTGCACCGGGCATGAACATCCTTGGCCAATACATCAAGGATCTTTCTTTCGAAAACCCGAATGCACCGCGCTCCCTGATCCAGGGTGAGCAGCCGAAGCTCGACATCAATGTCAATGTCGGCGCCCAGCAGGTCGGCGACGACCAGTTCGAGGTGATCCTTACCCTGAACGCCAAGGCAGAACGCCCGGACATGGTCATGTTCAACGTTGAACTCGTCTATGCAGGCCTGTTCAAGATCTCTGGCGTTCCGGCAGATCACATGCACCCGTTCGTGATGATTGAATGCCCGCGTATGCTGTTCCCGTTCGCGCGCAACATTCTGTCTGAAGCAACCCGCAACGGTGGTTTCCCGCCGCTGATGCTCGACCCGATCGATTTTGCGCAGCTTTACCGCCAGAACATGGCCAACCAGGCGGCCGATCAGCAGGCCGGTGAGCAAAAGCCGAACTAAGCTTTTTTCGCCATAAAAGACCAAAACCCGCACCGGTATGGCCGATGCGGGTTTTTTGTTGCTTGGGTAAAGACCCGTTCTACGTCACATTGAACGCTGCGATGGCGGCCATGTTGACGATGTCGCTGTCCTTCGCCCCCAGCGGAACAATCTGGATTGACTTGTCAAACCCGACCAGAAGCGGGCCGATCACCGTTGCGCCCCCAAGCTCCTGCAGCATCTTTGTGGAGATGGAGGCAGAGTGGAAGGCCGGCATGACGAGAACATTGGCCGGTCCGGACAAGCGGCAGAACGGGTAAGCGGCCATACGGTCCATATCGAGCGCAACGTCGGCGGCCATTTCGCCATCATACTCAAAGTCGACCCGGCGCCGATCAAGGATCTTGACCGCCTCAATGACCTTTTCGGACCGTTCGCCGCGCGGGTGGCCGAACGTGGAATAGGCTAGCATTGCAACCCGCGGCTCATAGCCGAGCTTACGGGCAACATGCGCTGCTTCTTCAGCGATATCCGCCAATTCTTCGGAATTCGGCATGTCGATCACCGCCGTATCTGCCACCAGAACGGTCCGTCCTCGCGCGAGCGCCAAAGACACACCGATGACCCGGTGACCCGGCTTTGGATCGATAGTTGCCCGCACCGTATCGAGCGCCACGGAATAGTTCCGCGTCAGGCCGGTCACCATGGCGTCGGCATCGCCCCGCGCCACCATGATTGCGCCCCAATAGTTCCGGTCGTTGTTGACCATACGCTGGCAGTCACGCAGCAAGTATCCGCGCCGCTGCATACGGCCATAAAGGTATTGCGCGTAATCAGCGTTCCGGTCAGACAGCCGCGCATTTTGAATGCTGATGCCTGGACGGTTGATGTCGATCCCGGCGCGCTCAGCCATGGACTGGATTTCGTCTTCCCGGCCAATGAGAATGGCTTCTCCGAGCCCCTGACTGACAAAGCTTGTGGCCGCGCGGATGGTCGGCTCCTCCTCACCTTCGGCGAACACGACCCGTTTTGGTTGCTGGCGCACTTTGGAGAAAATTCGCTGCAACGTGCCGGCGACCGGGTCACGGCGCGCCGAAAGCTGATGCTTGTAGGCTTCCATGTCGACGATCGGCCGGCGGGCAACACCTGAATCCATTGCCGCCTGGGCAACGGCTGGCGGAATTGCGTGAATAAGGCGCGGATCGAACGGAACTGGAATGATGTATTCGGGACCAAACTTTGGCCGGTTTCCGCGATAAGCGGCTGCGACTTCATCCGGCACTTCCTCGCGCGCAAGCTCGGCAAGCGCATTGGCGCAAGCGACCTTCATGTCGTCGTTGATCGTGATCGCCTGAACATCAAGCGCCCCGCGGAAGATGTACGGAAAGCCGAGGACGTTGTTCACCTGGTTCGGATAATCGGACCGGCCGGTCGCGACAATTGCATCATCACGTACTTCCGCCGCTTCTTCCGGTGTGATTTCCGGATCCGGATTGGCCATGGCAAAGATGATTGGGTTTGGCGCCATCACACGCAACATGTCAGGTGTCAGCGCGCCTTTCACCGACACGCCGAAGAAAACATCCGCGCCTTTGAGGGCGTCATAAAGGGAGCGGGCCTTGGTATCGACCGCATGAGCCGACTTCCATTGGTTCATGCCCTCCTCACGGCCCTTGTAGATCACACCCTTGGTATCGCAGAGCGTCACGTTCTCGTTCGGGATACCCATCGCCTTGATCAGCTCGATACAGGCAATGCCGGCCGCGCCCGCGCCGTTACAGACCACTTTCGTGTCCTTCATGTCCCGGCCGGTGAGGTGAAGCGCGTTGATCAGGCCGGCGGCGGCGATGATGGCCGTGCCGTGCTGGTCGTCATGGAAAACCGGAATGTCCATGAGTTCACGCAAGCGCTGCTCGATGATGAAGCAGTCCGGAGCCTTGATGTCTTCCAGATTAATGCCGCCGAAAGAGGGACCCATGTAGCGCACGGAATTGATGAATTCATCGACATCCTGCGTGTCCAGCTCCAGATCGATCGAGTCAACATCGGCGAACCGCTTGAACAGAACGGACTTGCCCTCCATCACCGGCTTCGACGCCAGCGCGCCAAGATTTCCAAGGCCCAGAATGGCAGACCCATTGGAGATCACCGCAACCAGATTGCCCTTGGTGGTGTAGTCGTATGCCTTGCTCGGATCCTCCGCGATCGCCCGCACCGGAACAGCCACACCCGGCGAATAGGCGAGCGACAGATCGCGCTGCGTCGCCATCGGTTTGGTCGGGGTGATTTCGAGTTTGCCGGGACGGCCTTGCTGGTGAAACTGCAGGGCTTCCTGATCTGTGAAACTGACGGATGTTTTGGAGGAAGTCTTGTCGGCGGACATTTTGCAGGCGTTTCCTTAAATTATCGGCGCGCTTCTGAAAGGCGGGGTATGACCTTATCGCCGGAGTATTGATGCCTCAACCCAGAGGTTCTAATCCCTTATGCGGATCAAGGCTGACGGCCGTGTGAACGGTACGCCCAAGCGCCTATTCACAATAAACATCTCTTGCTGGCGGCCAATGACGCGGTTCCGCGCTTGCAGAGCTTTCCCTTCAAAGCGCGTTGTTTTAGGTATCGGGGATGACCCAGACGACCGCGCAAAAACCGGCTCCGGCGGACACCAAAGTCACGCCGATGATGGCCCAGTTCATCGAGATCAAAACCGCCAACCCGGATAGTCTTTTATTCTATCGGATGGGCGATTTTTATGAGCTTTTTTTTGAAGATGCTGAAGTCGCATCGCGGGCATTGGGCATTACGCTGACCAAACGCGGCAAGCATCAGGGCGAAGATATCCCGATGTGCGGCGTTCCGGTCCATGCCGCCGATGATTATCTGCAAAAGCTGATCGCGCTGGGCCATCGCGTCTCCGTTTGCGAACAAACCGAAGATCCGGCGGAAGCAAAAAAACGCGGCTCGAAATCCGTCGTCCGGCGCGATGTGGTGCGTCTGGTGACACCCGGCACGCTGACGGAAGAACGGCTTCTGGATGCCGGGACCAACAATTACCTGATGGCCATGACGCGGTTGAAAGGCGGGTCGCTCGCGGGCGACGCGGTCTATGGTCTTGCCTGGATCGACATGTCGACCGGGTCGTTTCAGGTCTCCGAAACCGATCACCAGCGCCTTGCCGCCGATCTTGCACAAGTTGCCCCGCGCGAACTGATCCTTGCCGACAATCTCCTGCAGGAGCAAGACGTCCGCCAGCTTGCCGAGCTCTCGGGCGGCGCGCTGTCGCCCGTGCCGCGGGCCTTTTTCGACGGATCGACGGCCGCCGACCGGCTGGCGCATTATTTCGGCGTCAAAACCCTCGACGGCTTCGGCACCTTCAGCCGGGCCGAACTTTCGGCTGCGGCTGGAATCCTCTCCTACATCGAAAAGACGCAACTCGGCGAACGGCCGCCGCTCGATCCGCCGGTGCGCGAGGCGGGTGCAGGGCGGATGCTCATCGACCCGGCAACCCGCGCCAACCTGGAACTCTCCCGCACACTGTCTGGTGAAAAGCAGGGATCGCTGCTGTCCACCATCGACCGGACCGTTACTGGCGGTGGGTCCCGCCTTTTGGCGAGCCGCTTGGCCGGACCGCTGATCAATGTGGATGCCATTCAGCGGCGCCATGATGCGGTGGCGTTCTTTCTCAACAACGAAATCATGCGCGAAGGCCTGCGCCAGACCTTGAAAGGCGCGCCGGATATGGCCCGCGCCTTGTCCCGGATTGCTCTGAATCGCGGAGGCCCGCGCGATATCCTGTCAATCGCGCAAGGGTTGGCCGCAGCCCGCGCTGTACTGGATCAGACCGGCACGACACCATCTGAGATCCCGGCAGAAATCGCAGCGGCGCGCTCCAGCCTCGATCAGGCCCCGCACGAGCTGGGAGCCGAACTGGTCGCCGCCATCAAGGAAGAACCGCCGCTTTTGAAACGCGACGGCAACTTCGTTGCGACCGGCTACAACGCTGACCTCGATGAGTTGCGGGCGCTGCGCGATGAAAGCCGCAAGGTGATCGCCAAACTGCAGTCCGATTATGCGGAAGAGCTTGGCCTGCGCTCCTTAAAGATCAAGCACAACAACGTGCTTGGCTGGTTCATCGAGGCGCCAACTGCTCAAACCGAGAAACTGACTGCCGATCCCGGCCGCTTCATCCACCGGCAGACCATGGCGGGCGCCATGCGCTTCACCACGACGGAGCTGGCCGATCTGGAATCCAAGATCGCCAGCGCCGGGGAACGGTCGCTTGCCATCGAACTGGAGATCTTCGACCGCCTATCCCAGGCTATCATCGATGCCAGCGATGCGATCAAGGCCGCCGCTCAGGGTCTCAGCATTCTGGATGTGTCGGCTGCTTTGGCAAAACTCGCCCAGGACGAAAACTACGCCCGCCCTCTTGTCGATGACAGCCGCGCCTTTGACATCAAGGGCGCGCGCCATCCGGTGGTTGAAGTTGCACTGAAAAAAGCGGGCGGGGAAAGTTTTGTCGCCAATGACGCCAATCTCGGGCCGGAAGCGGGCGAAGACATCGGCCATATCTGGCTGATCACCGGTCCGAACATGGCCGGTAAATCGACCTTCCTGCGCCAGAACGCGCTGATCGCCGTGCTTTCCCAGATGGGCTCCTTCGTTCCGGCAACCTCTGCGCATATCGGGATAGTCGACCGGCTGTTTTCCCGTGTCGGCGCGGCGGACGATCTGGCACGCGGGCGCTCGACCTTCATGGTCGAGATGGTGGAAACCGCCGCGATCCTCAATCAGGCGGGTGACCGCTCACTGGTCATTCTGGATGAGATCGGCCGTGGTACGGCGACCTTCGACGGACTTTCCATTGCCTGGGCGACCATCGAACACCTGCATGAGGTCAACAAGTCACGCGCCCTCTTTGCCACGCACTATCACGAACTCACCGCGCTTTCGGCCAAGCTGGACCGGCTCTCAAACGCCACAGTGTCGGTGAAGGAATGGAACGGCGAGGTGATCTTCCTGCACGAGATCGTGCCGGGCGCCGCTGACCGGTCTTACGGCATTCAGGTCGCCAAGCTCGCCGGTCTCCCGGCAACGGTGGTTGAGCGCTCAAAGCAGGTTCTCTCGCAGCTGGAAGAACAGGACCGCAACGCGCCCTCTCAAAACCTCATCGACGAGCTGCCGCTCTTCGCGACCCTCGCCCCACCGCCCAGCGCTCCGGTTTCGTCGCAAGAGGCTGATCCAATCCACGAGGCTCTCGGAGCGTTCGACCCCGACGACATGACACCGCGCGAGGCTCTGGAAGCGCTTTACAAATTGAAAGGGATGCAGGGCAAAGAGGGGTAAGTATCAAAGTACCTACAGCCACCTTCAATACTCGGGATTTGAAACACACATCTCCACTTTCCTGATACCCGAACTTGATCCACTAATGTTCGGTAAAGCCAAACAAAATCATTTTTGGCAATACCTTACACCTTTCGCTCGTCTCCACCTCAGGGGGGAGATGTCTCCGTCAGGAGACAGAGGGGGGTATGAGCCCATCAAATTTCATAGTGTTTGTTGTTTGGCGGAAGCGGTCACCCCCCTCTGTCCGCAGTTGCGGACATCTCCCCCTCAAGGGGGGAGAAGGAAAAACGCGGTAACCTATGTAAATACCGGAATCCTAAACCAATCAGGAATGAATCAAGTCCGGGCATGACGGCAGAAAAGGTGGCGACGCCCAGGCTTTATATTTTTATCTCCGGTAGATCTAAGATCCGGAAATCAACCAAAGCGAATTCGATGTGTTTTCAAGACAAGCACCGGACCGAACCATGACGAAACAGTGCGAAGCCGACAACTGCATCTGGATGGTCGAAGGGCATGCAGCCGATGCAAACTCGCGTGGCTGGCAACCCGCAGAGTTGTTCGAGGGTGACGAAACACGTGTGGAAGAGATCCTCAAAGCCATCGGGCAAAGCAAAATTGGCTGGCAACTCTCGAAAGACCAGTTTCCGAAGGACAATTATCCCCGGCCGGATAACTATCCGGCTGCAGACAAACAATCCGTGCCACAGATTTTCTCCAGCGGGTTCACTTTCCTCTCCGAAGAGAGTGCGGAAGTTGTCGGCCAGTTCGACCTCGGAGAGGGCGCACTCTATCCGACCCGCCTTTGGCGCTCGGACCGAATTACCCCAATGCCTGGACGCCATTTCTATCTGAATGTCGCGAGCAAAAAAGACGCATTCTTGCCCGAGCAATCGCTAGGGGTCAAAGACATTGGTTACGGTGAATGGCAGGTTCCGCGCCTAGCACAGAACCTCAAACTTAAGTTTTCAGCAAGCGCCTTGCAGGCGGCAGACCTTTGGTTCGAGCATAAAATCATCACAAACTTCTTCATCAGCAACCGGCTCAAACAGGCTCTGGATGCCCGCAAGCTGTCCAAGGACTGGATGCTCACCCGGTGTTCGGTTGCCGTTGATTGAGGAATTTGTTGGTCCGGATTGCTCATGATTTTCCGGGAATCTCCAAAAAGTGAGATTGAGCACATAGTTGTAATACACGTGGCTGTCATCCCCGGCGCAGTGAAACGAAGACCGGGGATCCACTCGTTTGCAGAGCGCCCTTGAACTAGACTCCAAATCTGCGGCAAGCGGGTTTGCGAGTGGATCCCCGCTCGGGGGCGGGGATGACCACAGAAAAACAGTCACGGACCGTGGCTGATCCGGTCGGCATAGCGGAAATATCGCAGACCGATCAAATGCAACAGGCGTCCTATCCCGCCTGAACCGCCGACATAATCTCGGCCAAAGCCTCCTCGTGGATCGGGACGCCGTCTTCGCCCAGCGCCTCAAGTAAAGTCCAGTCGCCATTGCCGGAAACGGCAAGGCAAAGGGTCGCCGCCGGGTGGCCGTCCCAGTGATAGAAATAGAGGTCTCCCGCCAGAACATCCGGAACATACCGCGCGATGCCGTTGCGCATGCGCCTGTTTTCTTCCTCGATCGCGGGGAGCGTTTGCAGTGGAGACAATAGGGAGGTTGCCGGAACGGGCGGCGGGGGAACCTCCCGGCTTCGACCCGCCAGCATTGTCCAGTGCGCCAGCCACCACTGCAGTTTCTGGGGCGAGGCAATCAGTTTCAGCGCCTTCAGGGCACCGGCGCGCTCAGCCTCGGTCAGGTTTTTCAAGCCCGACTGGACGATATGCAGAATGCGGGCAAAGGAGAGACCCTGGTCCAGAAGCACGCGGATCTGGAGCATCTCCCGACAATCTGTCTGTTTCAGGATCCTGTCAGTCATCTCGTCCTTCATCCGGACAAGTTCTTTCAGATCCTGGGTTTCGCTTTTCTGGTTGAGCGCTGCCTTGAGGGCCCGGTGTTCCAGAATGCCGGAGCCAGGCGGAACCTGTTCCAGAAGCGCAAGAAGAGACGGTTCCGGCGTTTGGCCAAGATACCGGGTCAGCACGACTTCGCGCGTTGTTTCGTTGAGGGCTGTGGCAAGTTGCTGGCGCTGCTGCGGGCGCGTACGTCCGGCAGCGCAAAAGAGTTCGAGCGTCAGGGATAACGTTCCAAGCCGTCCCAGCCCGGTTTGCTGATGGACCTTGCGCCACAGGCCCGGTGCCCGGCGGAAAAGATCCAGGAGCAGCCATTGCTGGGCCCCGAACGGCGCGGCGAGCTTTGTCAGGCTCAGCGGCAATGTTGCAATGTAATCCTGAAACGCCTTGTCCACGCCCGGTCCGGCCGCAATCCCGGTTCCAAGGGTTTTGGGATGATGAGAGAGGACGCTTTTTTCCTCCGCTTTCCGGCCATAATCCGGGGCATCGAGAAATGCCCAGTTCGGCAGGAAGTCTTGCGATTCCCGGTTCTGGCGCTGGACCTTGCAGCCAAACGGCTGATCCCAATAGGTGTAGATGACCGCGTTTTCGCCGGACCGCTCCGCCAGACCCTCGCTAATCCAGTCGTAACTTGCATAGGTGGGCGGAAGCGTCCGCTCCGGTTTTTCATCCAACGCGAGCTGTTGCTGCTGGCCCGCCAAGTTGTCCATCATGGCCATGTTGCTCTCTCAAGCGCGTCTGCACAGATGAAAACCTTGCGGAACCCTTCAAAAAACGGCAACGGACCGGCGAGCTTCGTTTTCCGATATGCACAGGGCACCTGACGACTGGGCAAAAATTGCCGGGTCCTGCTCATGAGATCTCTTCGTTGAGCATCTCCAAGCCAATGGTGATGCAAATGTATTTTGCCTGATGACACCTCAGGCGTGCCGGGCTACGATTTCGACATCTTCCCAGAAGCCTGGTCCGTCCAAAGGCGATTTCGTGTCCAGTTCCAGATATTTGCCGCGGCAAGCAATGCTGATCATTGCGCTGCAGCTCACCAACAGCATGTGTGTGTCGTCGCTCGTCCCGATGATGGGATATTTCATCGTCGATGGACTGGGTGCAGATCCTTGGCAGATCGGGCTCTACACCGGTCTTGTGGCGCCGCTCACATTGCTGGCCAACCGATGGGCCGGAGAACGGCTGGACCGGGGAGTTTTGGTCCGTCCGCAGCTTTTGATTGCCGTGATCGCCTTCCTTGTCGCTGCCGGCCTCCTCACAAAGACAACAGAGCTCTGGCTTTTGCTGGCACTCGTTGCCCCCTTGATGAGCCTTTCCAACATGGGCTCAGGGATCATCTTCACCTACGGCCGCCTCTATGCAGATCGGACCGGTCTTGATATTGGCCGGATGAATTCCTGGCTGCGCATGTCGGTTTCACTTGCCTGGATGATAGGCCCGGCCGCCGCGTTTTCGATCGCGGCGCAATTCGGCTTTCAGGCTGCCTTTATCAGTGCCTTTGGGCTCGGTCTTTTGTATCTCGTCTTGTGGCATGTCGTGATGCCGAAAGGCTTTCGTGCGCCACCCAAAGACACATCATCTGTCGACAAGGACCCCATCAACTGGGGGCTCATAACGGCCGGGCTAATATGTCTCACCTTCGTCATTACCAATTCCCTGTTTGTCTCAGTGATGCCGCTTTACTTCATCGATCAAGTTGGCCTGCCGGGGTTCACACCCGGTCTATCGCTGTCAGTGAAGTGCCTTCTGGAGGTCTTTGTCATTCTGACGTCTATCCGCCTGGCAGAACGGTTTGGGGTGCGCACGATCCTGTTCTTTTCAGCAGGTCTTGCAGTCATCGACATGCTGCTGTTCGCGCAGGTGACTGAAGTCTGGCAAGTAGCGGCAGTCGCTGTTCTGGAAGGCATCCATTACGGCCTGTTCGCCGGTGTGGCGATTACATTTGTTCAGAGCTTTGCCCCTGACCGGCCTGGGCGGGCAACAGCGGTTTACATGAACAGCCTGTTCCTAGGTGGGATGATCGGCAGCGTTTCGATGGGCTTTATTGCGTCGGCTATCGACTACCGGGCGGTGATGTATGTCGCCTCGGCAGTGTCTTTGGCAGGAATGGCCGTTCTGCTCGCCACTGCCCGGTTGAGGCCCTCTCAGGAAACAAGGCCGGTTTGAAAGATCTTCTAAACGCCGCCTGCTTTTGCTGTGGCAAGAGCATTTGTCATGGCGCCGGCAAAACTCGTGCGGTCCTCCGGATTCAGGAAATTGCCGAGGTCCACAGTCTCGCCGCGGCTGGTGAGCGAGATTTTTGTCACGCCCTCATCCTCAATCTTGTCGACGGATAACCGCACCCACATAGGATTAAACCTGTATTCCAGGTTCCGTTTGCCCGGACCAACCTTACGGACAAGGATTTCATGGCGGGACAGACGAATTTCTTCAAACTGCCGCGCCGAGGCGTAATTCAGCCGGAACGCCAGCCAGATCAGCGCCATGTCGAGGCCAAAGAACCCAAACACCGGCCAGGCCCCAATGCTCCAGAACACGGCACCGGCAACAAAACTAATAAGGCCCAAACAGAGCATGAGGATCAGGAACCCGTTCGGACCGAGCGACCGGTACGGCGTCAGAACAGCTGTAAAAAACGGCCGGTCTTCGCTTTCCGTATTGTCAAAACGGCTCTGATCTGAATTGTTCCCGCTCATGGGAGAGGATTATAGAGAGAAGATGACGCAAGCAAAGAGCCCAGCCACAGTCAAACCGGCAAAACGATCTGTCAAATCGGCGCAGGTCCGAAAGAAGGCTCCGTCGGTCGATAATCCGGGCAAGGTCCTGAAGCGATCCCGCTATACAAAGGCGGAAACCCACGAGATTTTTCAGCGGTTCCAGGCAGACAATCCGGAGCCGGAAGGCGAACTCGATTACATAAACGCTTATACATTGCTGGTCGCAGTCCTCTTGTCTGCCCAAGCAACCGATGTGGGCGTCAACCGGGCGACAAAACATCTGTTTCAGATCGCGGATACACCGGAAAAGATGATTGCGCTGGGCGAAGACAAGGTTCGCGAGGAAATCCGCACCATAGGTCTTTTCAAGACCAAGGCCAAAAACGTCATCCTAATGTCCGAACAGCTGATCCGCGATCACGGCGGTGAAGTGCCAGAAGATCGGGAGGCTCTGGAAAAACTCCCGGGCGTTGGCCGGAAAACGGCAAATGTTGTGCTCAACATCTTTTTTGGCCATCCGACCATTGCGGTCGACACGCATTTGTTCCGGCTTGGTAACAGGATCGGCATAGCCCCAGGCAAGACCCCGCTTGATGTCGAAAGGTCCATGGAAAAGGCGGTGCCGAAGGAGTTTTCGCTCCACGCCCACCACTGGCTGATCCTTCACGGACGGTATATCTGCAAGGCGCGCAAACCAGAATGCAAACGCTGCGTCATCTATGATCTTTGCAAAAGCCCTGAAAAAGAGAAGTTTGATGCCGTACCGGACATCGCGGTCCGGGCCAAAGCCATCATCGAGCGCGAAAAGGCCAGTTCATGCTGAAACCAGATGGCATGCCGCAAAGCCCAAGACTTCGTTTTCGATTGCCGGAACTTTCTGACGCCGCGTTTTATCAATCGCTGATGAGTGACCCGGACTACATTCGTTTTATCGCCGACCGCGGCATTACGAACTTGGACGCCGCGCACGCTTACATCGATGAAAAAGTGCTGCCGGGTTTTGAGGAAAACGAGGGTGTCGGGCTTTGGATTGTTGCAGAAAAAGACAGCGATGAACCTGTCGGTCTCTGCGGCCTTGTTGTGCGGGACGGGTTGGAGATGCCGGATCTTGGCTATGCGTTCCACAAAAATTATCGAGGTAACGGCTATGCCCAGGAAGCCGCCAAGGCCGTTATTGCGTTTGCCCGGTCTGAGCTCGGATTAACGCAGCTCTGCGCAATTACACATCCGGAAAACGTGCGGTCTTCAGCTCTTTTAATGAAAATAGGGTTTCAGCCAAACGGCCAAAAGTCCCTGCCCAAGATTGAGGGGATTGCTGACTACTTCGTCGCTGAGCTTTGAAAGCTGGATAGCTTAGGACTTCTTCCGTAAGCGCACGACAACATCCACGTGAACAACTTCCATCCCTTCGGGGATGGCAGGGAGTTCGCCGATGCCGACACCTTCACCTGGAATGTCGATCACTTTATTCTCGCCTTCGATGAAGAAGTGATGGTGATCGGAAACTTTGGTGTCGAAGTAGGTCTTGTTGCCCTCAATTGCGACTTCCCGCAGAAGACCGGCTTCGGTGAACTGGTGCAGCGTGTTGTAAACCGTTGCCAGAGACACCGGGACGTCAGCAGCAACAGCTTCTTCGTGCAGGAGTTCAGCAGACAGGTGCCGGTCGCCCTTGGAATACAGAAGTTCGGCCAGGGAGACACGTTGGCGGGTCGGCCGAAGGCCAGCGTTCCGCAGCATGTCGGTTACGTCTTTCCCGGCTGTTTCAGTCACCATCTCTATTGCCATTCAGATCCGGTCCAAGTCTTTCTTGCCATTACACAGCGCGCCAAATCTGCGCCGTCAAGCTGTTCCAAGAGGGCCAAAAACCCAAGTACTGGCCTATATCTGCCATTTCTTGCACCTTATATGCAAGTTTTTAACGCAGAGCTACTTTCTCCACCTTCTATAAAATTCATGCAGCGCAGCATTCAATAAGTTCGAAAAACCGCAGAAAAAGGGGCAAACTTCACGCTTACGACATCTTTCGGTCATGGTTCCCCTGTGTTAGGAAGGCGCCACAATCGAAACGAAAACAAACCCATAACAAGGCTCTCTCATAAAAGAGTCTTGGTCAAAAAGACGGAAAGTGAATGACCGAGCGCCGCTCAAGCTACGACTACGAAGCTCTTCTCGCCTGCGGCCGCGGCGAGCTGTTTGGCCCCGGCAATGCACAATTGCCTCTCCCCCCGATGTTGATGTTCGACCGGATTACGGAGATTTCCGAAACCGGCGGCGAATATGACAAGGGCTATGTCCGGGCGGAATTCGATATCAAACCGGATCTGTGGTTCTTTCCGTGCCACTTCCAAGGTAATCCGATCATGCCGGGCTGCCTGGGGCTCGATGCCTTGTGGCAGCTGACTGGTTTTCATCTGGGCTGGCAGGGATTACCTGGCAAAGGCATGGCGCTCTCCACCGGTGAAATCAAGTTCAAAGGCATGGTCACGCCGGAAACAAAGCTCGTGGAGTATGGCGTTGATTTTAAACGCGTCATGAAAGGCCGCTTGGTCCTGGGCATTGCCGACGGCTGGCTGAAAGCTGACGGTGAGCAAATCTACAAGGCAAAAGATCTTCGCGTGGGCCTTTCCACCGCCTAAACTCCGGTTCTGCGGAGCCAGAAAAGTTCAAGCCGGCGCTCCTTAAACGGGACGCGCCGGTTCATCCATTCTAAGGGCCGGACCAAAGAGTCGAAACAAAGCCCATCGAAACGTTAGGAGACCGCAATGAGACGCGTTGTCGTCACCGGGATCGGAATCGTGTCATCCATCGGTTCCAATGCACAAGAAGTTCTGGCAAGCCTCCGGGAAGGAAAATCCGGGATCAGCTTTGCCCCCGACTATGCTGAGCATGGCTTTCGCAGCCAGGTCCACGGCATGCCGACCGTCGACATTCCCGAGCTGATCGACAAGCGCCAGCTGCGGTTCATGGGTGATGGAGCGGCTTACAATTACATCTCCATGCAGCAGGCAATTGCAGACAGCGGGTTGGAAGAAAACGACATCTCCAACGAGCGCACCGGCCTGATCATGGGCTCCGGAGGCCCGTCCACGAAGAACCTGTTCCAGGCGCATAAGATCGTCATAGAAAAGGGCTCTCCGAAGCGCATGGGCCCGTTCATGGTGACCCGCGGAATGAGCTCAACCAACTCAGCCTGTCTTGCGACCCCATTCAAGATCAAGGGCATCAACTATTCCATCACCTCGGCCTGTTCGACGTCCGCACACTGCATCGGTGCGGCCACGGAACAGATCCAGTTCGGCAAACAGGACGTTATGTTTGCCGGTGGCGGCGAAGAACTCGACTGGACCCTGTCCTGCCTTTTCGACGCCATGGGTGCCATGTCTTCCAAGTACAATGACACACCGGAAACGGCCTCGCGCGCCTATGACGCGACCCGCGACGGCTTTGTCATTGCCGGCGGCGGCGGTGTCGTTGTTCTGGAAGAACTGGAACACGCCAAGGCCCGCGGCGCGAAAATCTATGCAGAAGTCACTGGTTACGCTGCCAACTCCGACGGTTACGACATGGTGGCTCCGTCTGGTGAGGGCGGTGAGCGCTGCATGCGGATCGCAACGAGCACGCTCGGCGACCGCAAGGTTGACTACATCAACTCACACGGCACCTCGACACCAGTCGGTGATGTCGGTGAAATCGAGGCAATCCGCCGCGTCTTTGGTGAAAACCAGCCGCCGGTCTCCTCGACCAAGTCCCTGACCGGCCACAGCCTTGGCGCGACCGGTGTTCAGGAAGCGATCTACTGCCTGCTCATGATGCAGAACGATTTCATCACGGCGTCTGCCAACGTCAACGAACTCGACCCGGCCCTGAAGCCGGAAGAAATCGTGACGACACGCGTGGACAATGCCGGTCTCGATACGGTCCTGTCCAACAGCTTCGGGTTCGGCGGCACCAACGCTTCGCTCGCGATGTCGCGTTATCACGGCTGAGGAGCGGTACATGTCTGATTTGATGAAGGGCAAACGCGGCCTGATCATGGGCGTTGCCAACGATCACTCCATTGCCTGGGGTATTGCCAAGACGTTGGCGGAACATGGCGCAGAGCTTGCTTTCACCTATCAAGGTGAAGCTTTTGGCCGGCGCACAAAGCCGCTTGCCGAAAGCGTCGGGTCCACCTTGATGCTTCCGTGCGATGTGGAAGACATCGACAGCGTGGACGCCGTCTTTGCCAAGCTGAAGGAAGAATGGGGCACCATCGACTTCCTGGTCCATGCAATCGGCTTTTCTGACAAAAACGAGCTGAAGGGCAAATACGCTGACACCACCAGGGACAATTTCTCCCGGACCATGGTGATCTCCTGCTTCTCCTTCACCGAGATCACAAAGCGCGCAGCAGACTTGATGCCGAATGGCGGGTCCATCGTCACCCTGACCTATGGCGGTGCCACGAAGGTGATGCCGAACTACAACGTGATGGGCGTAGCCAAGGCAGCTCTGGAGTCTTCGGTCCGCTACCTTGCGGCCGACTACGGACCTCAGAACATCCGTGTCAATGCCATCTCTGCTGGTCCGGTCCGGACCCTGGCGGGCTCTGGCGTTTCCGATGCCCGCCTGATGTTCAATTTCCAGAAACGCAATTCTCCGCTGCAGCGGACTGTGTCTCTCGATGAAATCGGAGGCACCGGTCTCTACCTTCTGTCGGATCTCTCCGGGGGTGTGACCGGTGAAGTCCACTTCGTCGACAGCGGCTACAACATCATGTCGATGCCGCGTCTGGACGAGCTGAAAGTTCAGGAAAGCCGCGCCGACTGATTCGCGCTTCATCCAAAACTACAAAAGGCGGCCGATGGGCCGCCTTTTTTGTTGCCAAATTGGCGGCAAACTCAGTCCTCGATCAGTTCATCCGGATAAACACCGAACAGACGGGTCTGATCGAGCCAGCCGTTGAACTCTTCACCGCTCACACGGCACCAGCCACCGGCACATTCTCCGACAGCGGCCAGAACAAACGGTTCCAGTTCGGCAACGATGTCCGCATCGGACTGTGAACGGGCACGCAGCGGTGTGCGGTTGTCCTTCTCCCAAGGCGTTACCAGAGCCGTCCGCCGCCCTGACAGCAGAGAGTGGAACACCCAGCCCTGTTTGCCTTCCCAGTCGCGGATGCGCCGCCAGTTCTCAAATTCCTGAATGATTTCCACGGGCAGGCCGGACTGAACGAAAGTCCACGCGATATCATGTTCGCGGGATGGGCCGAGGCGGACGTTCACCCGGTCAGACTTCAAACTGACAAAGCGGGGAACCGGCAAACCGGTTGCGCCGGTGGTTGTGCCTTGAGCAAAGGCAGGCGGTGCCATGGACGTGCCACCGGTCATCACCCCGAGAGTAAGCAGGAAAAACGCAATCGCGATCGAACGGGCCATATTGTCGGTAAGTCCAATTGTTATCGAACGGTTGTTTAAGGCACACCACTACAGAAAAGTGGACGCGAAAACCAGTAGGCCGGAATCAGCTTATCTGTTTGGCTGAGGAATGCACCCAATCCCTTGTTTCTGACGGATCATCTGGTAAGGAAAAGGGAGTGGTGTCATCCGCTTGCGCTCCGCGTAGCGTCAAGGTGAATCCGTTGGGGTTAAGGATTCCTCAACGAAGCCCGAAAGGCAGTAAGTATGGCGAAAAAGAAGCCTGTCGTCGTTGTGACCCGGAAACTTCCGGATGTGGTCGAAACCCGGATGCGCGAATTGTTTGAAACGCGCCTCAATGAAAGTGACAGGCCCTTTAGCCAGGCAGAACTTGTGGAAGCCGTGCGGACCGCCGATGTTCTGGTGCCGACGGTCACCGACCGGATCGACTCCTCCGTCCTGTCCCAGGCCGGAGAGAACCTCAAACTTATCGCCAACTTCGGGAACGGTGTCGACAACATCGACGTGGTCACGGCCAACAACCGCGGCATCAATGTCACCAACACGCCGGGCGTTCTGACCGAAGATACGGCCGACATGACGATGGCGTTGATGCTCGCCGTGCCGCGCCGTCTGTCAGCCGGAATTCACGCGCTGGAAAGCGGTGACTGGGCCGGTTGGTCGCCAACCTGGATGCTGGGCCACCGGATCTGGGGCAAACGCCTTGGAATCATCGGCATGGGCCGGATCGGTCAGGCTGTTGCCCGCCGCGCCAAGGCCTTCGGCATGTCGATCCATTATCATAACCGCCGCCGTGTCCCCGCAGGGATTGAGGAAGAGCTTGAGGCGACCTACTGGGAGAGCCTCGATCAGATGCTGGCGCGCATGGACGTCGTTTCGGTCCACTGCCCGCATACACCCGGCACGTTCCACTTGCTCTCTGCCCGTCGCCTCAAGCTTTTGAAAAAAGACGCCTATGTGGTGAACACCGCGCGCGGCGAGGTGATCGACGAAAACGCCCTGATCCGGATGCTGGAAGCAGGCGAGCTGGCGGGTGCAGGCCTCGATGTGTTCGAACACGAACCCGCGGTCAATCCGAAGCTTATCAAGCTCGATAATGTTGTGCTCTTGCCGCACATGGGCTCGGCCACGATCGAAGGCCGGATCGAAATGGGCGAGAAAGTCATCATCAACATCAAGACGTTCATGGATGGGCACCGCCCGCCGGATCGCGTTCTACCGTCGATGCTCTGAAGTCTCTGATTATATTATGATAAACCCCGGCCCAGCGCCGGGGTTTTTTGTTATAAAATCAAGGATACGTCAAATGCATGAGCCGTCCCCGGAATCATTGTACCAAGTGATATTCGGAGATGGTTTTTCATTTGCACGGAAATAGTCGAGTGCATCCAGTACTTGCTGACGCGAAACAGCCCAGGACGCCGGATACCAATCTTGTTGACCATTGGCCAATATGTATCCGATCTCAGCATCGGGATCTCCGGTGTAATCGGGGTTTCTGGAACAAAATCCGATATCACCGTTGTATCGGAGGTACATGAGCCAACCAACGGAACCATTAATCAGCGCACAGATCGAGTTCCCGCCTGCGCCATACAACCAAACTTCTTGATGCTGCCCCACTTCGGCTCCCATTCACGACAGTAATGGCTCATCCGCCGTATTTCTTCCAGAGCGCGCCATCGCCCATGCCGTCCACAAAGGCCTTGTGAGCGGTGAATTCGTCGTCTTTCAAAAGCGCAGACAAAGGCACCGGACGGGCGCGAGCGTTGAAGGAGCCGAGTTCTCCAGGCTCTGATCCTGCGTCTCCAGACCCTCCAAGGCCATCTTCTTCATCCGGGTCCAGGATCAGCGCACGCTGTTTGCCGCCGATCATCTCCAGATAGACTTCGGCGAGGATCTCCGCATCGAGCAACGCGCCGTGTTTGACACGCTTGGAATTGTCGATGCCGTACCGCGAGCACAGTGCGTCGAGCGAATTTGGTCCGGCGGGGTGCTTACGCCGGGCGATTTCGAGCGTATCGATCACCTGCGTGTTCGGGATGGTGCGCCGACCGACCTTTTCAAGCTCGAAATTGATGAAGCCCATGTCGAAGGCCGCGTTGTGGATTACAAGCGTTGCATCGCCCACAAATTCCAGAAATTCATCTGCGACCTGCTCAAAGAGAGGTTTGTCGGACAAAAACTCTGCCGACAGCCCGTGAACCCGGAAGGCTTCCTCCGGCATGTCGCGCTGCGGATTGATATAGACGTGATAGGAGTTCCCCGTGGGAACGTGATTGATCAGTTCAACACCACCGATTTCGACCAAACGGTCGCCGCCGCGCGGATTAAGACCCGTCGTTTCCGTATCGAATGAGATTTCGCGCATGGTCCTGCCTGTTTTCCGCCTGTCCCATCTGCGCAAGCAGGTGGCCCTGACGCAAGATCAGCGTCAGGTTTTCCCCGGTCTTCAGCGGAAAAAGGCGCGCAGATCGTCAGCCAATTGCGGCCGAGGCTTTCAAGACAGCGGTGACCGACCGGCGTGCGGCATCCATTCCCAACCCCGTGTCGATCAGAAAATGCGCGCGTTTGCGTTTTTCGGAATCCGGCATTTGTTTTGAAAGGATCGCCTCGAACCGCTCTTCGGTCATCCCCGGCCGGGCCAGGACACGCACTCTTTGAACATCAGCATCCGCCGTTACGACCACGACACCGTCGACCCGTTTGTCGCCGTTGGTTTCAAACAACAGCGGAATGTCCAGCACCACCACCCGGTGGCGAGCGGCTCTAGCTTTTTCAAGAAATGCCAGTTCTTCTTCGCGCACCAGGGGGTGCACGATGGCCTCCAACCGCTTCATCGCTTCCGGTTTTCCCAGGACATGCGGGGAGAGCAGGGTTCGATCAACGGTTCCGTCAACCACGGTTCCGGGAAAAGCCGCTTCGATGAGTGGTGCCGCGCGGCCCGAATAGAGCGCGTGCACTGTCGCGTCTGAATCGTGGACGGGCACGCCCAGTTCAGCGAACATCTTGGCGGTGGTCGATTTTCCCATTCCGATGGAACCGGTCAATCCAAGCTTGATCACGGTGTCACCCCGAGATCAGCAAGAACCAGCTCGCGCAGTTCCTTATCGACCTCGGGCCGGACGCCAAACCAGCGCTCAAATCCCGGCACGGCCTGGTGAAGCAGCATGCCCAGGCCATCAACCGTTTTGTTGCCGCGTTCCGCGGCCTGTTTGAGAAGGTCCGTTTCCAAAGGCGCATAGACGATGTCGGTGACAAGCGCGGACTTCGGCAACGGATCAAGATCAATTTCCAGCGGTGCTTTCCCCGTCATGCCAAGCGCAGTCGTGTTCACTAAAAGATCTGCTTCTCCAAGAAGTGTCCCCAGCTTGTCCCAAGCATGCGCCTTCGTTTTAGACCCAAATTGATCCTCAAGAGCCCTCGCTTTTGCAAAGGTTCGATTAACGATATGCACCATTGTGAATCTACGGGAGAGCAGAGCCCATATGATGGCCCGCGCCGCGCCGCCGGCGCCCAGAACGACAGCCGTTCCGCCAGATGCATCCCAACCGGGCGCCAATTGATCCAGATTTCCCAAAAAACCAAGCCCGTCGGTGTTTGCGCCGCATAATGCCCCGGTCTCATCCAGCCAGAGCGTGTTGGCAGCACCCATGGCTTTGGCCGCGTCGTCCAGATGAACGCAGGCTGCAGCGGCAACCTCCTTGTGCGGTACGGTCACGTTCGCGCCGATCAATCCGGAGGCGGCAAAATCCTTGTAAAAGGCATCTGCCGTTTCCGGTGTGACCGGCACCCGGCCATACTCTCCGTCAAGGCCGTGTTTCTTGAGCCAATATCCATGCACGAGCGGAGACCGGGATTGATCAACCGGAAAGCCTGTTATCGCAGCCTTTCTAGTGCTTGCACTCATGCCTCGATCACTCCGAGTTCTCGCAGCTGCGCCAACAACGGCAGCATCGGCAAACCAAGGATTGTGAAATAGTCGCCATCAATCTTTTCAAAGAGTTGCAGACCCAATCCTTCCAGCTGATAGGCCCCGACACTCGACAAAACGTCGTCGCCGGCCTCAGCCAGATAATGACCGACAAATGCCGGCGACAAGGTCCGCATGGTCAAACGCGCCGTCGACACGTGCCGCCAAATCGCTTCACCATCCTTAGAGATCACAACAGCCGACAGGAGTTCATGGGTTTTTCCAGAAAATGCCAGCAATTGCCGGCGAGCCGCTTCCATATCGTCCGGTTTGGTTCGGCGCTCACCTTCAAACGCAAGGATTTGGTCTGCACCGATCACAAGATCGCCCGGGCGGCGCGCACTGACGTCATTTGCTTTTGCTTCGGCCAAGACACTTGCCAAATCTTCCGGTGGGAACCCGGCTTCCAGGAGCGGAGCCTCTACGGCACGTTCGTCCACATTTGCCGGATCGACATCGATGATCAGACCCGCATTTCTCATCAGTTCAGCGCGGATGTTGCTGCCGCTTGCCAAAACCAGTGCCATGATATCCTCTTGAAATGAAAAGTCCGGATTACTCCGATACTCCGTTTTCACGTGCTGTCTTGTAGTCTTTGAACAAAGTCAGAATTTCCGCCGCCGTTTCTTCAATCGACCGGCGCGTCACGTCTATCAGCGGCCAGTCGTGTTCAGAACACAGGCGCCGGGTCATGTTGATCTCCCGGGAAATCTCTTTCCGATCAACATACTGATCGTTATAACCTTCTGAATTTAATGATAAAACTCTGTTCCGGCGGATCTGTTGGATCCGTTCTGCAGAGGCGATCAATCCCACCACCATCGGGTTCTTCAAGGATTTGACGCTTTCCGGAAGCGGAATGTCCGGAACCAGCGGCACATTTGCCGCCTTGATGCCGCGGTTCGCAAGATAAATGCATGTCGGTGTTTTTGAGGTTCTCGAAATACCCAAAAGCACGATGTCGGCGGACTCCAGGTCGTCCCAAATCTGCCCGTCGTCATGCATCATGGTGTAGTTCAACGCCTCCATCCGGCTGAAATACTCGGCATCCATTTCATGCTGACCACCGATGCGGTGGGTCTGCGTAACATTCAAATAGGATTGAAAGACCGCAAAAACCGGATCCAGAATGTTGACGAATGGCGTTCCCAATTCGCGGCACTTTTGTTCCAGCCTTTGAGCAATTTCCTCGTCCACCAATGTGTAGAGAACAATTCCCGGGGCTTTTTCAATTTCACTGATCACCCGGTCAAGCTGTTTCTGGGAGCGCACCAACGGGTAAACATGCTCGATCTCCTGAACATTTTCGTACTGAACCGTCGCGGCACGCGCGACCGTCATCAGGGTTTCGCCAGTGGAGTCCGAGACCAGATGCAGATGAAAGTAGTGTCTCGGATTATTCACGGTGTCATCCCCAGGGGTGTTGATGAGTTGGGAGTTGCTGTCATTGCTCTCTGCCTAGCACGGATTTATGCCCGCTCCGCCGATTTTATTAACAATGTCTAAACGCCGGGAAACTGAAACCGGAATGGTTGTGAGGTTTTGTGGATCAACATGAGGCCTGTGACATTTCGACAGGCTATCCACCAACGCCCAAATTCTTAACGAAAGGTAAACATTTTTCTAAATCGCTGTAATTGCGCGCGAAATTTTGTTATCGACTCCTGGGGAGGAGTTAACGCGTGTTTGCTGCCGGATTTTTCCCTAAACAGTTATTGGAGTGACGGATTGTGGATGAAAAAGGATCCCGGTAATCCACGCTCTAATATAAAAAACAGATTCAAATATAGAATCTTATTAGATTTGAAATGTGGGAAAGGCGCGACCGTATGAAGTCCAAAGACAGAGCCGTAATGCGGGTTCTCTCCGGAGAAAAGATCTGGCCACCTCCCATCTGGATGATGCGTCAAGCCGGCCGTTATCTCCCCGAGTATCGGGAAGTCAGAGCCAAGGCGAAAAACTTTCTCGACTTCTGCTATTCCCCGGATCTCGCAACCGAGGTCACTCTCCAGCCGATCCGCCGCTATGGCTTTGATGCGAGTATTTTGTTCTCGGACATCTTCGTCGTGCCGGATGCCATCGGATATCCGGTCAGGTTCGAAGAAGGACGGGGGCCAGTTCTGGAACCTCTATCATCAGAACTTATCGACCGTCTCGAACAGAATAAGGCCGAGGATCATCTCAAACCGGTCATAGAAACGGTTTCGCGCCTCAGAGCGGATCTGCCTGAAGAAACGACATTACTCGGCTTCTGTGGCGCTCCCTGGACAGTTGCCTGTTATTCGGTTGCCGGTCATACGACACAGGATCAAGTGGCTGCTCGTGTTGGTGCTTACAAAGATCCGGACTTGATGCAGCGATTTATCGACGAGCTCATCACTGCGTCGATTGCCTATCTGATCCGCCAATTGGATGCGGGCGCTGATGCGCTTCAAATCTTTGATACCTGGGCTGGTGTTCTGGATGATGCCGGGTTTCGCCGGTGGTGTATTGAACCGACGCGCAAGATTGTCGACGGTGTAAAAGCAGCCCGGCCGGATGCCAAGATCATCGGTTTCCCGAAAGCCTCATCCGCTCGCATGCAAGCTTACATCAAGGGAACAGGTGTGGATGCGGTTGGTTTCGACTGGACTGCACCGGACCATTTGGCATTGGAGATCCAGAAACAGGTTCCAATCCAGGGCAATCTGGATCCAATGCGTCTCGTCGCTGGCGGCAAGGCATTGGAAGACGGTGTTCAGCACATCCTGAAGACGTTCGACAAAGGGCCGTTCATCTTCAATCTCGGTCATGGGGTTACACCGGACGCGGATCCGGACAACGTGGCACGGATGGTTGAGATGGTGAAACAGGGATAATCGATGGACCTTTATCTCTGGGTGAAGGCTCTTCACGTCATTTCCATCATCGCATGGATGGCCGGTTTGCTTTATCTGCCGCGGCTGTTTGTCTATCACGTGGACGCAGAGGTTGGCTCAGTCCAATCGGAAACATTCAAGGTGATGGAACGGCGGCTTCTGAAAGCCATCATGACACCGGCCATGATTGCGTCATGGGTGTTCGGGCTCTGGACAGCTTACGAGTTGAATGCGTGGAGTGATGGCTGGTTTCACGCCAAGCTTCTCCTAGTGTTCATCATGTCCGGGTTTCACGGGCACCTGTCCAAATGCGTGAAGGCGTTTGCGGCGGATCAGAATACCCGGTCCACACGCTATTTCCGGATGATCAATGAAATACCGACCGTGATCATGATCATCGTTGTCATTCTGGTGATTGTGAAACCGTTCTGATTTCCGATTGAAAACTGACGTAAAGAGAGGCGGCGTTCGAAGGGATGGCCGCCTTTTTTTGGGTGCAATGCAATAATGCCCAAAGAACCGGCAGAATTCCCGTCTTGCGCTCGCCGACAAAACAACGTATCTTTCAGCCACTTCGATTTGGTGACGCTGCGTAGCTTAACATCCCGCGTTCACCGGCAATCTGGACACAGTTAGACGTCTTTCAGATTTTTCCGGCCCTCCCATCTTCCTGGGTCCGGAACGACCTTCCAAACCAATATCCATATCAACGTTAAGACCCCAATTTCGATGCGGGAAATGAAACTCAAAGATCTAAAAGAAAAAACACCGACCGAGCTCCTGCAAAAAGCGGAAGAGCTTGAAGTCGAAAACGCCAGCACCATGCGCAAGCAGGAGCTGATGTTCGCAATCCTGAAGAACCTTGCTGCTCAAGACGTAGAGATCATCGGCGAAGGTGTTGTTGAAGTCCTGCAGGATGGTTTTGGCTTCCTGCGGTCGCCAGACGCCAACTACCTGCCAGGTCCGGACGACATCTATGTGTCTCCGTCTCAGATCCGGCGGTTCTCACTGCGGACAGGGGACACTGTCGAAGGCCAGATCCGGAGCCCGAAAGAGGGCGAACGGTATTTTGCGCTTTTGAAAGTTAACACGATCAATTTTGAAGATCCGGACAAGGCCCGGCACAAGGTTCACTTTGACAACCTGACGCCGCTCTATCCGGACGAAAAGTTCAAGATGGAGATCGAAGATCCGACGATTAAGGATCTGTCCTCCAGGGTGATCGATCTGGTTGCCCCGCTTGGCAAAGGCCAGCGTGCCTTGATCACGGCGCCGCCGCGGACTGGTAAGACCGTCTTCCTTCAGAATATTGCAAAGTCCATCACCAACAATCATCCGGAATGCTACTTGATCGTTCTTTTGATCGATGAGCGCCCGGAGGAAGTGACGGACATGCAACGGACGGTGGACGGCGAAGTGGTCTCGTCCACATTCGACGAACCGGCCTCCCGCCACGTTCAGGTCGCCGAGATGGTGATCGAGAAGGCAAAGCGTCTCACAGAACATGGCCGTGACGTTGTTATCCTGCTGGACTCCATCACCCGCCTTGGCCGCGCCTACAATACGGTCGTGCCGTCTTCCGGTAAGGTTCTCACCGGTGGTGTCGATGCGAATGCGCTTCAACGTCCGAAACGCTTCTTTGGTGCGGCTCGTAACATTGAAGAGGGTGGTTCACTCACCATCATCGCAACGGCGCTGATCGATACCGGCAGCCGGATGGATGAAGTTATCTTCGAAGAGTTCAAGGGCACGGGTAACTCCGAAATCATCCTGGATCGGAAAATCTCCGATAAGCGTGTTTATCCTGCGATCGACATTCAACGGTCCGGTACGCGTAAGGAAGAACTGCTCGTCCCGCCCGAGCGTCTCAAAAAGACATTCGTTCTACGCCGGATCCTCAATCCTATGGGAACAGTGGATGCGGTCGAATTCCTGCTCGATAAGCTGAAGCAGACGAAGTCGAACGACGATTTCTTCGACAGCATGAACACCTGATCGTTTCATCTAACGATCTTTGTACACAGTGGAGGCGTGATCCAAATCGGGTCACGCCTTTACCTTTTGTTAAGACCTGTTTTACGTGAATCCACATTTAGATTCGGACCCATTTTTATGACCCAAGACATTCTTTTGGAAACGGAGCGGCTCATCTGCAGAAGTTGGCAGGATGCCGATCTCGAACCGTTTGCTGAGATGTGCGCTGACCCAGAGGTGATGAGGTATTTTCCCGAACCGCTCACCTATGATCAAACCGCCGCTTTGATTGATAGGGCGAAGGCAAAGCAAGAACAGGATGGCTTTTGTTTTGTACCGATAGAAACCAAAGACATATCTGAATTTCTTGGGTTTGTCGGTTTGAGTATTCCGGCATATTCCAAGCCGCTCCCGTTTGGTCCATGCGTGGAAATCGGTTGGCGTTTGACGCGCTCAGCGTGGGGGAAGGGTTATGCAAGCGAAGCGGCAACAGCTTGGCTTCGATTCGGTTTTGAAACCATCGGTCTAGAGGAAATTGTTTCCTTTACAGCGGAAACCAACACGCCGTCTCAAAAGGTCATGGCGCGAATAGGTATGAGCCGGGATCCGGCGGATGACTTTTTTCATCCCATGCTTCCAGAAACCCATGCGCTTGCACCACATGTTTTGTATCGGCTGGACCGCAAGACCTGGGCTAGACGTGAGATGTGATCAACGCAGCTCAGTTAAAAACTGGGTTTAGAGATTCACGTGAAACGCAGATTTTAAGGGTGAGGCGGGTTTCAGAAACCTGATCCCGGAATTAGCGATCCGAAAACTGTTTCACGTGAATCCGAATTGAATCGGGTACGAATTGTTTTACCCGAGCTCCGCAATAGCGAGGACGGTAATAAGAGCTTCATAATCTACGTACTCAGTTGACGATTTTGCCGACAGGCAAAGCCGCTTGATTCACGTGAAACAGATATACCTATTCATCGCTCAAGCGGCCCAATTTGATTCGGCTGTGCAACGTCCATCGGGTTCAAAACCGGAGAATTCCTCGAAGCTGTGTTCCGACCATGGACCAGGTTCCCCACCACCTTTCTAACGTTCGTGCTTCTTGATAAAGAGGCACCAAGGATACCTCTGAAACGGAAAGTTATATGGCTGACACGATCTACGCATTGTCGAGTGGAGCGGTGCCTTCTGGGGTCGCTGTTATCCGCGTCTCGGGTCCCGAAGTCAGAACTGTTACAGAGGCGCTTTGCGGCAAGACACCAGCGCCACGAAAGACCATGCTTTCCAGACTTCGCGATCCAGAATCCCAGGAGATCGTCGATGAGGCACTGGTTCTCTTCTTTGAGGGCCCCGCAAGTTTCACTGGTGAAGATGTTGTCGAGTTTCAGTGTCATGGTGGCCGGGCCGTTGTCGCGGCGATGCTTCGGATATTGAGCGAATTGCCAAACTGCCGCCCTGCTGAGCCTGGGGAATTTACCCGCCGGGCCTTTGACCGGGGCCGGATGGACCTGACCGAGGTGGAGGGGCTCGCGGACCTGATTGCCGCTGAAACCGAAAGCCAGCGCAAACAGGCTGTCCGCCAGATGGGTGGCGCCCTCGGATCGCTCTATGAAGACTGGCGCAAGCGGCTCATACACATGCGTGCGATGATCGAAGCGGATTTCGATTTTGCCGATGAAGAAGATGTCCCCGGCAGCGTCGCTGATGAAGTCTGGAAAGAGGCTGCTGCGCTTCGAAAAGAAGTTGCCGATCACCTGGAAAAATCCAGAAGCGGCGAGCGTTTGCGATCCGGACTGCAAGTGGTTTTGATGGGGGCGCCCAATGCTGGCAAGTCGAGCTTGCTGAATGCGATCGCCGGCCGTGACGTTGCCATTGTCACTGAGGAAGCAGGAACGACCCGGGATGTGATCGAGGTGCATCTTGATCTCGGAGGCTATCCGGTCACCCTTGTCGACACTGCAGGACTTCGGGAAACGGATGGTGTTGTTGAGAGGGAAGGCATTCGCCGCGCGGAAGAGCGGGGACGCCAGGCAGATCTCGTTCTTTGGGCTGTTGAGCCTGGCGGTGTAGAAGCAGGGCATTCCCAAGCAGGACTGCCGGAGGATGTCACCAACCAGGTTCCTATATGGACTGTGCGGACAAAGGCAGATCTTGAGACTTTTCCGGAACAAGACTCTTCCGGAATTATCAAGGAAATTCCTGCATCAAGCAAATCTGATGAGGGGATGAAGGGCCTGTTTGATGCTCTGACACGTTTTGCTGAGGAAACGATTTCTGTCGGGGAGGCGCCCCTGGCGACACGGGCAAGGCACCGCCATTATCTGACCGACTGTCTGTCTGGCCTGGATCAGGCCGTCTCGTCGGATCATTTGCCGACGGAACTCCGGGCTGAAGATCTGCGGCGGGCAGCGGACAGCCTCGGACGGATCACCGGACGCATTGATGTCGAGGATCTTCTCGATGTGATCTTCCGGGATTTTTGTATCGGAAAGTAGGTTGTTTCACGTGAATCAATCCAGGGAAAGACAGGATCGATTCAGAACCGGAATGTGTTTCACGTGAATCATACCGGACCTTGGGTTTTGTAGAGGTGCCTGAGTTCACGCATGGCTGCGTCCCGGACCTGAAATCTCTTTTGACCTAAGGGGCAGGTCCGGCGTATAAAGGCGGCAACAAGACCGGCTTTTGCTGTGTCTGACGCTCCGGTTCAGATCCGGATATGATCCCGAAATCAGAATGTGAATGGCCGGGCGCACGGCAAGAAGAGCGACCCGGGCAAGCGGTGAGACTATGAACGATCAGGTTCTATCGTTTGATGTTGTGGTAATTGGCGGTGGCCATGCCGGCTGTGAAGCTGCAGCTGCATCTGCGCGCATGGGCGCCAAGACTGCGCTCGTGACGCACAAGTTCGAGACCATTGGTGTAATGTCCTGTAATCCGGCAATCGGCGGACTGGGGAAGGGCCATCTCGTTCGTGAGATCGATGCGCTTGACGGTCTTATGGGACGCGTCGCCGATCAGGGCGGTATCCAGTTCCGTATGCTCAACCGTCGGAAAGGCCCAGCCGTCCGTGGGCCCAGGGCGCAGGCAGACCGGAAGCTGTACCGGGAAGCGATGCAGCGTGAGATCGCCGCTATCGAAAACCTCACCGTTGTCGAAGGAGAAGCGGACCAGCTTCGGTTCTCTGGCGCTGATGCGGGATCGGTGACAGGTATCGTTCTTGGGTCTGGTCAAGTGATTGACTGCGGCGCAGTGGTTTTGACAAGCGGAACGTTCTTGCGCGGGTTGATCCATATTGGGGACAGAAAGATCCCGGCTGGGCGGTCTGGTGAAGCGCCTGCTATGGGGTTGTCTCAGTCGCTGGAACAGATTGGTTTTGAGCTTGGCCGTTTGAAAACGGGCACGCCTGCGCGGTTGGATGGCCGTACAATTCATTGGGACCGGCTGGAAGAGCAGCCGGGCGATGAAGACCCGATCCCATTTTCTACACTGACGGACAAGATTTCGATCCCTCAAATCCCGTGTCATATCACCCGGACGACACCGGAAACACATCAAATCATTCGGGACAATCTTGATCGCTCTGCAATGTATTCCGGTGAGATCAAGGGGCGTGGTCCACGTTACTGCCCATCCATTGAGGACAAGATCGTCCGCTTTGGTGACCGGGATGGGCACCAGATTTTTCTGGAGCCCGAGGGTCTTGATGACCACACGGTTTATCCAAACGGGATTTCCACCTCGTTGCCGGAAGATGCGCAGATTGCGTTCTTGCGGACAATCCCGGGTCTGGAGGATGTTGAAGTCATTCAGCCCGGATATGCCATCGAGTATGATCACGTTGACCCGCGCGAATTGCGGGCAACCCTGGAAGCCAAGCGGTGTACCGGTCTTTACCTCGCAGGTCAGATCAACGGAACGACCGGCTATGAAGAGGCAGGTGCCCAAGGTCTTGTGGCTGGTTTAAATGCTGCGTTGAAGGTCGCGGACAAGTCACCGTTTATCGTGGACCGGTCCGAGGGCTACATCGGAGTTATGATCGATGATCTCATCACCCGGGGAATTACAGAACCCTATCGCATGTTTACATCACGTGCGGAGTACAGGCTGTCGCTCAGAGCAGACAATGCGGATCAACGTTTGACGCCTCTCGGAATTGAGATCGGCTGTATCTCCGGTGAGCGCCGTGTTGCCTATGAAGCGAAGATGGAAAAGATCTCAGCTGCGCGCGGTTTGCTGCAGAGCCTGACTGTAACCCCGAACGAAGCGACAAAGAAGGGTTTGCCTGTCAATCAGGATGGAGTACGCCGCTCTGCCTTTGATCTCCTGTCGTACCCAAATGTCACGTTTGAAAGTCTGCAGAAGGTTTGGCCTGAGCTTGAGCAAATGGATCCCGTAATTGTTCAACAGGTGACAACGGATGCTCTTTATGCCGTTTACCTGGAGCGGCAGACGGCCGATATCGAAGCTTTGAAGCGCGATGAGGCTTTGGGAATCCCCGATAGTTTCGATTACGAAGCGATTGTCGGGTTGTCCAATGAAGTCAAACAGAAGCTCGTGGATATCCGCCCTGCGACACTGGGGCAGGCGTCGCGCATGGATGGGATAACACCTGCAGCCCTGACGCTTATCCTTTCCCATTTGAAACGTCCGTCTCAGCGAGGGGCGGCCTGATGGGGCGTCCCGGGGTGTTGAACAGTTCTGGAGAGACTGTGTATAAGTTTGGGGATGTTTCACGTGAAACGTTGGATCGTCTCCAGATTTATGTGGACCTTGTTTTGAAGTGGCAATCCGCACAAAATCTCATTTCGCCCTCTACAATCCCGGACATTTGGACCCGTCATGTGGCGGATAGCCTGCAAACGCAGTGGAGTTATCCAGAGGCGAAGGTCTGGGTCGACATCGGAAGTGGGGGTGGATTCCCAGGCGTTGTAACGGCGATCCTTTTGGCAGACCAGCCGGATGCCCATGTCCACATGATCGAGAGCAATCAGCGCAAGGCGGCGTTCCTCCGGACCGCTTTAAGAGAGACCGGATCGAAAGGGACTGTCCATGCCGGCCGGATCGAATCGGTTGCGGAAGGGTGGACCCACGGTCCGGTAAATGCGGTTTCTGCACGTGCCTTGGCTTCCTTGAAGTTGCTTTTTGAGCTTGCCGAGCCGTTTACAGCGCAAGGGGCAAAGGCTGTTTTCCACAAAGGTCAGGATTTTCGGCGCGAACTTGATGAAGTGTCTGACTCTTGGCAGTTCGATCTGGTAGAAAAGGAAAGTGTTGTTGATCCTTTGAGCCGGATGCTCCTTTTTTCAAATATTTCAGCCCGGTCAGAGTAACCAGGAAGGTGTGGTGGTAATGAACATGCTTCCCGAAATGCCGCGTGTGCTTGCGCTCGCTAACCAGAAGGGCGGGGTTGGGAAAACCACCACGGCCATCAACCTTGGTACCGCGCTTGCCGCAATCGGGGAGAAAGTCCTCGTTATCGATCTTGATCCGCAGGGAAACGCCTCGACAGGTCTTGGGATCGACCACCGGGACCGTGGCCTGTCAACCTATGAAATCCTGAGCGGCGATTGCTCAATGGACGAAGCGATCCGCGAAACCGCGGTTCAACGCTTGTGGGTGGCCCCGTCCACCATGGACCTTCTCGGCCTGGAGCTCGAAATTGCGTCGACCAGTGACCGGGCTTTCCGCCTGCGCAACGCGGTCGAAAACCTGACGCATTCTCGGCTGTTCAAGGAGATCGGCTTTACCTATGTCCTTGTGGACTGCCCACCGTCCTTGAACCTGCTTACGATCAACGCGCTGTCTGCAAGCCACTCGATCCTGGTTCCGCTGCAGTGCGAGTTCTTTGCGCTTGAGGGTCTGAGCCAGTTGCTGAGCACGGTCGAGCAAGTGAAATCTGCTTTGAACCCTGAACTTAGCATCCACGGCATCGTTTTGACGATGTATGACAGCCGGAACAATCTCTCCAGCCAAGTTGTTGCGGATGTGCGCGAAACGATGGGTGATGCCGTGTATGACACCATCATTCCGCGCAATGTCCGGATCTCCGAGGCACCGTCCTACGGTAAACCAGCGCTCCTTTATGATCTGAAATGCGCCGGAAGTCAGGCGTATCTCCGCCTAGCTTCTGAAATCATTCAGCGGGAGCGGCAGCTGCGCAGCGTGGCGGCCTAAAAGCTTGTCGAATCGGTTCCGAATTGGAATGTTAGAAGGATCGGTCGGGCCACATATGGACTGATCCTTTTTAACTTATTGAAATAAAAAGAAAAAGGTGCGGAATGGCGGACAAGGACGTCAAAAACAAGCGGCTGGGCCGCGGTCTTGCAGCTCTCATTGGCGATTCAGCACCGGAGGCGTCTCCGGCACCTGAAAAAGTGGTTCGCGACAGCCGCAAGGTTCCGATCGAGCATCTCGAGCCAAACCCGCGCAACCCGCGTAAGACCTTCACAGAGAAGGATCTGGCGGACCTTTCCGAGTCTTTAAAAGCCAAAGGCATCGTGCAGCCGATCCTCGTTCGTCCGGCAGCTGGAAAAGCGAATCGGTTTGAGATCATTGCCGGTGAGCGGCGTTGGAGGGCCGCGCAACGGGCAGGGCTTCATGAAGCGCCGATCATCATCCGGGACGTCACGGATCAGGAAGCGTTAGAGCTCGCAATCATCGAGAATGTGCAGCGGGCAGACCTCAATCCGATCGAAGAAGCGATGGGCTATGAGCAGCTGACTGCCGAATTCAGTTACAGCCAGGGGGAATTGGCGAAGGTCATCGGTAAAAGCCGAAGCCATGTTGCCAACACAATGCGGCTATTGAAGCTACCGAATTCAGTCAAAGATTATCTGGCTGAGGGGCTTTTGACGGCTGGTCATGCGCGGGCGCTGATCACCGTTGATGATCCAGCGGCCTTGGCTGAACTGATCGTTGAAAAAGGCTTGACGGTGCGCGATGCGGAAAAGCTCGCTCAGGATCCCGATGCACTTGCCAAATTGAAGGGCGACAAAACCCCGACCGAAAAACCGCAAAAGGACGCTGATACGAAAGCATTGGAAAAGCGGCTGGCAGACACGTTGGGACTGAAAGTTACGGTCGGTCACAAGCCTGGCAAAGAGTCTGGCGATCTGAAGATCAAATACACGTCTTTGGAACAGCTCGATCAGATTTGCCGGCTTCTGGGCGTTGAAAACCGCTGAAAATTAACGTGAGACTGATTTGATCAAGGCTGGGATGTCCCGGCCTTTTTTGTCAGCGGCGTTGATTGCGGGCGCGGGCGGCGCGGCCGACGGTCAGAAGGGCCTCGGAGAGGACTGGAACGCCTAGATTGTCATTAAGACGGGACACCCGTGTTGCCTCGCTCAAGATGCTCATGGCGCGTTCTAGATCCCTCAAGGTCCAAATTCGCAGCTGCTGGCTGAATTTAGGTTTGCGGCTGAAGAATATGGGCGGACGCTGACCGTCGACGACTTGCTGGGCACTTTTTCCAGCGTCGATTTCGATTCGCATCCGATGCAGTGACTGGAAGTGTTTGAGCGCCTGATTGGCAATGACCGACGCTTTGGATCCGGCATCGGTCAGGCGCTCCAGGCCATGATCAAGTGTCGACAGATCGCCGCCAGCGGCTGCATCGATCAACTCAGATGTTTCAAACGCCGAAGCGTCGCCGATGATGGCTTCCACGTCTTCGCTGTCAATGCGCTCTTTCTGCATTGCGTAGAGGCAGAGCTTCTTGAGTTCGCCTCTGCTGGCCATTCTGTCACCGCCCAGGAGGCTGTGGAGAGCAGCGCGGGCTTCGCGGGAGATGGTGAGGCCGGCTTCGCGTGTTTCCTCATCAATCAAATGGTCAATGCCGCGGTCGTTGTCCGCATAACACGGCAATGCAACGGCCCGTTTATGTGGCTCGATCAGCTTGCGCAGGCCGATACCTTTTTTGATGTCGCCAGCTTCCAGAACGACCAACGTTTGCCAATCATCCAGCTTCAAGACGGGATCGACTGATGGCACCAGGTTTTTGCCGCTGGCATCCTTGACCCACACAATACGGCGGCCGCCAAACAGCGGAACTGTCAGCACTTCGTCGATCAGCCGATTGCTGTCCGAACTGAGTTCAGAGGCGTCGATTTTGATCAGGTTAAAGGGGTCGCTGTCGCCTTCGGAGGCCTTGGCAACAAGCCGGCTGGCGCGCTCGGATACCAGACCGGTATCCGGGCCGAACACGAGGACCACGCCGCCTCCATCCGGGGGATTGGCGACGAACCGGTCAATCTCCGCGGCCTTGAGCGTGGACACGTGTGTTTTGCCTTTCCTCTATGAGCCCTGATGGGTTGCGAAGTATCCGGCAATCCGGGCTGTGATGTCTTCTGCGACCGCCTTTGCCACACGCTCTTCTGCATCGCGTTCTGCCCTAAGGTTCGCGAAACGCTGGCTGGAGAAGTCGTAAGAAGCGGATTGGAACGAACGGCCGGTCATCAGTGTCTTGTTTGTTTCAAGGTCACTCAGCACGAAAGACGCGTTCATGGTCAAGGTGTAGGCAGAGGGAACATCGGAGAACTGTTCGACTGCGACCGAAGCGGTGCTGGTGTCTTCCAGGACCTTCAACCGGTATTTCTTTGCAGGGGCAGTTGTGCCGCGCTCAAAATTGAAAGTCAGTTCGTTATAAAGCGTTCGGCCAGAGACATCGGTACCGATGGATTCAATATCGATCGCTGCAAGATCGGAGTACACGGTTTGTGATCCGCCAAAGCCTGTTGCTGTGGTGCCATAGAGCGGGCGGATCTGACATCCGCCTGCCAATGCACCAAAGGCCAAAAGGCCCGCCAGAGCAAGGTTTCTGGTAATCCGGCTCGATGTCAAAACCTGATCAAACAACGACATTGACAATCCTTTGTGGCACAACGATCAGCTTCTTCGGTGATTTCCCGTCTAGCGCCTTTTGAACATAGTCCAGCGCCAAGGTAGCTGCTTCGACCTCCTCTTTGGAAGCCTCTTTTGAAATGCTCAGCTCGCCGCGCCGTTTACCGTTGATCTGGATAGGGTAGGTCACTGTATCCTCGGTCAATAGCGAGGGATCTGCTTCCGGCCAGGCCGCTTCGGAGATCAGGCTATCATGACCGAGTGCAGACCAGCATTCTTCGGCGAGGTGCGGCATCATGGGCGCCATCATCTGGACGAGGTAATCAACCGTTTCCCGAACCGCGTATTCCTTGCCCTGATCTTCCAGGCCCTCGTTGAACGCCTTGCTCAACGTATTGACCAACTCATAAAGGCGCGCAACGGCGCGGTTAAAGCCGAGGCCTTCCAGATCGTTGGAGACAGCAGCCAGAGTTTTGTGGGCCGCGCGGCGCAGGTCTTCAGCTTTTTGAGACATGGCCGGAACAGAGGAATTGCGCGGCTCTGTCTTTTCAGCGATTTCACCGATCAAACGCCAAACGCGTTGAACAAAGCGCCACGCGCCCTGGACACCATCTTCGGTCCAGATGACATCGCGCTCGGGCGGGCTGTCTGACAACATGAACCAGCGGGCCGTGTCGGCGCCGTAAGTGTCGATGATGTCCGTCGGATCAACGGTGTTCTTCTTGGACTTCGACATTTTTTCGATGGAGCCGATGGAAACGGTTTCGCCGCTGTCCAGCATGGACGCAGTACGCTGACCGTTCTTCTCCTCGATCTTGATTTCGGCCGGTGAGACCCACTCGCCATTGGAGCCGTCTCCACCGCGCCGGTAAGTCTCATGCGTAACCATGCCTTGCGTGAAGAGGCCCTTGAATGGTTCTTTCAGATCCAGTGCGCCAACCTTTTGCATCGCTCGTGTGAAAAAGCGCGAATACAAAAGGTGCAGGATCGCGTGCTCAATCCCGCCGATATATTGGTCGACCGGCAGCCAGTCGGTCGCGGCTTTCGGGTCTGTCGGCTGATCACAGTCAGGCGCGGTAAAACGCGCGAAATACCAGGACGAGTCGACGAATGTGTCCATCGTGTCGGTTTCACGTTTCGCCGGCTTGCCGCAGTTCGGGCATGTGGTGTCCCGCCATGTCGGGTGGCGGTCCAGAGGATTGCCCGGCTTGTCGAAATTGATATCGTCCGGCAGCTGCACCGGCAGATTTTCATCTTTTTCCGGAACAACGCCGCAGTCATCGCAATGGATGACCGGGATAGGACAGCCCCAGTAACGCTGGCGGGAAATGCCCCAGTCGCGCAGGCGGTAATTCACCTGACGCTCGGCTTGAGGTCCATCATCAACCTTGATGGCTTCCAGCTTGTCCGCGACCGCGTTTTTCGCATCGGCAATCGTCATTCCGCTCATGAAGTCGGAATTGAAGATTGTGCCGTCGTCGGTGTAGGCCTCGTCGCCAATTTCGAAAGTTGCCGGATCGGCGTCTTTCGGCAATACGACCGGTTTAACGGAGAGATCGTATTTACGAGCAAAATCCAGGTCGCGCTGATCGTGCGCCGGACACGCGAAGATGGCACCTGTGCCGTAGTCCATCAGAATGAAATTGGCAACGTAAACCGGCAGCTCAATTGAGGCGTCAAGCGGGTGTTTGACCTTGAGACCGGTATCGATGCCTTTCTTCTCAGCCTTTTCAATGGCTTCTTCTGACGTACCGACGCGCCGACATTCATCGATGAAGTCTTTCAGTTCCGGATTGGTCTCCGCCAGCTTCAGCGAAATCGGATGATCCGGAGACAAGCCCATGAAGGACGCGCCATACAAAGTGTCTGGCCGTGTGGTGAAGATTTCCAGCGTCGTGTCGCCTGTCGGGGCAGCTTCGATAAATTCGAAGCGGACACGAAGACCCTCAGAGCGTCCAATCCAGTTCTTCTGCATCAGGCGGACCTTGTCCGGCCAGCGATCCAGTGTTTCGATCGCTTCCAGAAGGTCTTCCGAATAATCGGAAATCTTGAAGAACCATTGGGTCAGTTCACGCTGCTCGACAAGCGCGCCGGAGCGCCAGCCACGGCCGTCGATTACCTGCTCATTGGCAAGGACGGTCATGTCGACCGGATCCCAGTTGACCTTTGCGTTTTTGCGGTAAACCAGTCCGGCTTCCAGAAATTTCAGGAAAAGTGACTGCTGTTGTTTGTAATAGGCAACGTCACAGGTCGCGAATTCACGGCTCCAGTCAAGAGACAGGCCCATGATCTTGAGCTGTTCACGCATGGTGGCGATGTTTTCATAGGTCCAGTCTTTCGGGTGGACCTTGTTCTGCATCGCAGCGTTTTCCGCCGGCATTCCGAAGGCGTCCCAGCCCATCGGATGAAGGACATTGAATCCCTTGGCACGTTTGTAGCGCGCAACCACATCGCCCATGGCATAGTTGCGGACGTGACCCATGTGGATCCGGCCGGACGGGTACGGGAACATCTCAAGGACGTAGTATTTATCGCGCGGATCGTCGTTGTGGGTGACGAAGACGTCTTTGTCGTTCCAAGTCTTTTGCCAGCGCGCTTCAACTTCGCGCGCATTGTACCGTTCCGTTGCCATCAATTATGCCGTTTGCTTGCCGCCGGATCCGGCGGATTTCTTGAAAGTCTGACTGCGGGACAGTCACCAGAAATAGGTGCCGCGGTCAACATGACTTAAGTGAACCGTTTCTACCCTGCTGTTTAATGCGCAGAGCGGAGGCCGTAAAGCTATTGTGTTTGGGAATCTTGGCCGGAAACAGAGAGTTTGGATATCCCGTTATCCCAGATTTCCATCATACGGACGGCCTCCGGGTGATGCCGACTGAACATGATATAGACGGGTATTTTGCGGAACGGTGCGCTGCGGTCGATGTCATCCATGCCATTTCCCAGAAATTGCCGGCCTTGAATGTCACCTGAGATGTCATTTTCGATAAAGATGTCGGCGCGGCTGTGGAACAGCATTTGCCAGGCTTGTTCTTCGGTGGCGACAGTTTGGAAAATGACACCTGCCTTCTTCAGAGCTGTTTCGTACCAATAGCCTTCCACACCTACGACCGTAAGTGATCGGTTTTTCAGCTCATCAAATGAAAGGGGCGGCAAACCGTCCGGAAAGCGGTCCTTGCGATAAAAGTAGACATCATTCAGTTTGTCGAGCGGTTGTTTTGGGTAGACGAAGTCGGCTTTCCGATCTTCCGAATAAGACCAGGTAAAGGTCGCCGGGAGTGTCCCGACCTTCGTCAATTCAAGAGACCGGCGCCATGGATAAAACTCTAGCTTGACCGTATGGCCCTGAGATTCAAAGACTTTTGAGATCAGTTCGCTGTGAAACCCATATTTGGGAGCATTGCTGGAGACGAAGGGGGGCCATTCACCGACGGCGAATGAAAATTCATCCGCAAGTACCGGCAGAGATACTGCTATAGACAATATTGCCAGTGTATAAGAAGAAACTCTTCTCCAAAACATTCGAAGACCCTAGCATAATTTACCATATCAATTAATACATCGACTGCAAAGAAAAGGTAAAATATTGGGCTATCATTATTCTATTGATCTTTGTTGGGGCCGGCCAGTAAGCGACACCAATCTCACAAAAAAGGCTGATCATGGCCTTCACGTTGACTGAGCCGGTTGATGATGTCGGTTACTTTGGTTTGTCATGTCTCCCCTTGCTGCGGGTATGACCTGAGTATATGTCACTAAAAACGACCAATCCCCAGATCAGAGCAGTCTTCATGGCATCCGTTGTAGATCAGCTTTCCAGCGTTCTTTCAGACATTCGCAAGGCAGAAACAGAGTATGGCCGGCCCGAAGGCGCGGTGACCTTGATTGCCGTGTCCAAGACGTTTGAGGCAGATGCCATCCGCCCGGCGTTGGAGACAGGTCATCGGGTATTCGGTGAAAACCGTGTTCAGGAAGCCATGGGAAAATGGCCGGGACTGCGTGGGTCCTATGGCGGGATTGAATTGCATCTGATTGGCCCGTTGCAGTCCAACAAAGCAAAAGAAGCCGTCGCGACGTTTGATGTGATTCACACGGTGGACCGACCGAAAATCGCGAAGGCTCTCAAAGCTGAAATGGATAAGCAAGGTCGAGATCTTCCGTGCTTCATCCAGGTGAATACCGGAGAAGAACCGCAGAAAGCTGGAATACCGCCGAAAGAGGTCGATGAGTTCGTAAAGGAATGCAAGGAGATGGTCGGTTTGAACATCGTCGGACTGATGTGTATCCCGCCGGTGGATGAGGCTCCGGGGGAGCATTTTGCGCTTCTTCAGAAAATCGCCGGGCGCAACGACCTGTCTCAGATCTCAATGGGGATGTCGTCTGACTACGAGACCGCCGTTGGGTTTGGCGCAACCCATGTGCGTGTCGGATCCGCGATCTTCGGATCCCGGGATTACACCTAAATCTCTGTCCGCCATATTGCGGTCCGAAATTGCTACTTTTGACAATATTTTGACCAAGACGTGACTGCCGAAGCCTGGCGGTCACAACAATGCCCCAACAGTTCCTTTGAGCGGCCTTTTGGCCGTCCCGATCTCAAATCAGTGTTCTCTCGCTCCGGTTCACCGGCCGCAGGGGTCTGGTTGAGCGACGGAGCACAAAGACCAAAACTGGAGGTCATATCATGTCCAAGTCTCTCGCAGCTGCCGGGCTTTTCGGTGCCGTTACCGCTTCTTCAGCGGTATTTGCTCAGGGCATGTCTTTTGATGTTGTCGATAGCGACCGGGACGGATTTGTCAGCTTTGATGAAGTCACTGCCGTCATGCCGGATGTAACAGAGGATGCCTTCAAGGCAGCCGATGCCAACCAGGACAACCTGCTCGACCCGGCAGAATTCTCGGCTGTTCAGCCGTAACTGGCTTGGGTGGATCGTAGCTTTCGGACCGCGGAAGGTGCGCGGTCCGCCCAGTAGGGACCATCGCCGGGAGAGGTCACGCCGGCGATGGTCCTCTTTGTTCAGGCGTTTTTTGACCGACATTGAGGTTCAAAGAAAAAACATCTGAAAAACAATGATTTAAATCTTTTTGCCTTGCGAGACGGACCCTGTATCTTTGGCCAAGTGGTCAGGGATTTGTTGACCAGAAAATTTTCGTTTGCCAGACTGCCTTCCATAACTGGGAGGAAATCATGAAACTATTCACGTGGGCTCTAGGAGCCGCGATGGCGCTTGGTGTGACTGCCGGCTCATCCTTTGCGGCTGATACAACTTTGCGCATTTCGTTGCAGTTGCCGCTTACAAGCCACCTTGGTCAGAACCTGACCTTGTTCAAGGAAGAAGTGGAGAAGAACTCCAACGGTGATATCGCGGTCGAAATCTACGATTCCGCGCAGCTGTATAAAGACAAGGAAGTGCCGGCTGCTGTTGGGTCCGGCGCGATCGAGATGGGCGTAGCGTCCCTGACCCGATATGTCGGTGACATACCGGCTGTCGATATTTTCTATCAGCCATTTCTTTTTGATACCGAGGACAAGGTCCGTGCAGCTGTTGCTCCAGGATCTCCTGTCCGCGGACCGCTCGATGAGGCCATCAAGGACACCGGGTCCACGGTTCTGTGGTGGCAGGCCTATGGTGGTGCGATCATGCTGTCTCAGGACGGACCGATCAAAACACCAGAAGACATGAAGGGTAAAAAAGTCCGGGTCTTCGGCAAGACCCTCGGCGATTTCGTCACCGCTGCGGGCGGCGCTCCAACGCTCATTTCCGGATCCGAACAGTACCTCGCCTATCAGCGCGGCACAGTTGATATCGGCATGACCGGCGTTTCCGGGGTCAAGTCCCGGAAGCTTTGGGAAGTCATGGACACCATTACCGTGACCAACCACGCGGACATCGAGTTCATTGTCGTTGTGAACACGGATTTCTGGAATGGCCTGCCTGAGGCTCATAAGGAGATCATTCAGGCTGCTGCTTTGACAGCGGAAAATGATGTTCGTGACCGCATGTCCCAGATCGAGGCGGATGCGTATGCAGCTGCGGAAGAAAACGGCATGTCCGTTTACAAGCCGACAGCTGAGGAAATCTCTGCCTGGAGAGCGGTCAGCCAACCGGTTTACGACGCTTATGGCGAAAAAGCCGGCGACCTTGGCAAGCAAGTCATGGACGCGGCGCAGAAGCTTTAGGTCGTTTCGACGTGTATATCGTTGAAGCCTATGCGGCGGCCCTGATCCTCACGGTCGCCGCGCAAGCTGCGCCAGGTCCAAACCTCGTTGCCGTTGCCGCTGCCGCCTTGGGGCAAGGTCGGCGTGCAGCCGTTTACGTCACCCTTGGCGTGGCTTCTGGTGTTCTTGTTTGGGTTACGGCTGTAGCGTTCGGTCTGGCTGTCTTATTGGATCTTTTTCCGGCTGTGTTGACAGCCATGAAGATCCTCGGGGGCTGTTATCTTCTTTATGTGGCTGCCAAGGCGGCGCGTTCGGTTTTATGGCCATCGTCTGGTGGGACGATCCGGGCTGACGGTGACAAAACGTCTGATTTCAGAAACTGGCGTTTCGGTTTGTTCGTTGTGCTGAGCAATCCCAAGGCCGGGTTGATGTGGATTGCGGTTGCATCCTTTCTGTTCGGTCAGGGTTTGGAAGCACCAACCGTTTTTGCTTTCGGGCCGCTTGGGGCCGTTTCAGCCCTCCTTGTTTACGGCGCTTACGCTTTGCTCTTTTCGACGGGCCAGATGACCCTGGCCTATCAAAAATTCGAACGGGGATTTGAGGCTGCGTTCGCTGCTGCCTTCGGCGCAATGGGCGCTGCTCTCATTCTTTCAGGATTGCGCGAAGCGCATCGGTAACAAAATGATTGTTTTCTCGAAGCTGACCCTCGCTTTAGCTTGGATATCGGCGCTTTTGTTTGTTCTTGCCGGCGGCATGCTTACCTTTGAGGTGACGGCCCGGTATCTCTTTGTCGCGCCAACCATTTGGGCTGCGGAGCTTTCCCAGCTGAGCCTCATTTGGGGCTCCATGATCGCAATGCCCTGGATCCTTGGCGCTGGGCGGCATATTGCCGTTGATGCGGTGACCAACCAGCTTGGACCTACGGCGCAGCGGGTCTGCCAGGGCCTCGCAATGATCTTTGTTGCAGGGTTCAGCGCTGTGGTAGCCTGGAAGGGTTTCGGGATTTTCTATGATTCCTTTGAGCGCGGGCGGACAACCGGCTCCATGCTGGATTTGCCCACGTGGGTCACGGAGCTGGCAATCCCGGTCGGTTTCGGACTTTTGTTCCTGCAGGCACTGATCGAGCTTGGCAAGGCAGCCAAGGGACCGGTTTCTCTAAGCGGAGCCGGACATTGACAACCATTCTTATTCTTGCCGGCCTTTTCACGCTGCTGCTCATCCGCGTTCCGGTCGCCTTCACGCTTGGCGGACTTGGGTTGGCGCTGCTCTTGTTTGGCGGTTTTTCGCCTCTGATGGCGCCGCAGGCGATCCTCTCCACGCTGGACGGGTTTATTCTTCTCGCCGTGCCGTTGTTTCTGCTGATGTCCAACATCTTGCTGAAAGGCGGCGTCGGCAAGGATCTTTTTGCCGCCGTTCATGCCTGGGTTGGTCATTGGCCAGGCGGACTGGCGGTCGCCACTATCGTTTCCTGCGGCATTTTCGCGGCAATCTCCGGGTCCTCCGTTGCAACAGCGGCGACTATTGGCACGGTTGCGATCCCGGAGATGATCAGCCGAGGCTATGAGAAAAAATTCGTCTATGGACTTCTTGCCGCCGGTGGCACGCTTGGGATCCTGATCCCGCCATCAATCCCGATGATCGTCTACGGCTTTGTCACTGAGCAGTCCGTGATTGCGCTCTTTCTGGCAGGAATCGGCCCGGGCCTGTTGCTCGTGGCGCTCTTCATTGCTTTTGCCATGATTTACGCCCGCTGGTTTGGCGGTTACACGCCGGAGCCACCGGCAAGTGCCAAGGAACGGATTTCGAGCACGATCCGTGCCCTACCCTCCATGGTTCTGGCCGGCGTTGTGATTGGTGTCATCTACACCGGGATTGCCACTCCGACCGAGGCCGCGGCCATCGGTTTTGCTGTTGCTCTCTTGATCACCGGCTTTTACTTGCGGACCCTGACCTGGCAGGGTTTCAAGGAAGCAGCTTTTGAGAGCATGGTGACCACCGTTGCGATCCTCCTGATCGTTGCCGGTGCAAAGGTCTTCGGAAAAGCGATCACGCTTTACCGGATACCCCAGGAAATCTCGATGTTTATCGGTCAGAACATCGATACGCCGCTGGCCTTCATTCTGGTGGTGTCGGTGGTTCTTCTAATCATGGGTTTGGTGTTCGAAGCGCTCTCCATGGTGTTGATCATGACCCCGGTTCTGCTGCCGGCCGCGATGGCTCTTGGTTTTGATCCGATCTGGTTCGGGGTCTATATGGTGGTCATGGTGGAATGTGCACTGATCACACCGCCGGTCGGACTCAATCTCTATGTCATTCAGTCGGTGGCGCGATCCAGTTTGGCAGATGTCTCACGAGGGGTTCTCCCCTTTCTGGCACTGATGCTGCTGAGCGTTGTCATACTGTACCTCTGGACTGATTTGGCCCTCTATATCCCGTTTAAGCTTTAAGGACATTCCATGCCGTCTCAGGCTGACAAACTCCGCGCCCTCCTGGCGCAAGACAAACTCAATGTGATGCCGTGCTGTTTCGATGCGTTGTCGGCAAAGCTGATTGAACAAGCGGGTTTCGGGCTGACCTTTATGTCGGGTTTTGCCACCTCCGCGTCCCGTATCGGTCAGCCAGATCTGGGCTTGATGTCTTATGCCGAAGTCCTCGATCAGGCCCGAAACATCACCGATGCGATTGAGATCCCACTGATTGCCGACGGGGATACAGGCTACGGCAATGCCATGAATGTGCGCCGTACCGTCACCGGATTTGCCAAGGCGGGCGCTGCCGCCGTCATGATCGAAGATCAGCTTGCGCCAAAACGCTGCGGGCACACACCGGGCAAAGCCGTGGTGTCGCGTGCTGAAGCTTTTGATCGGATCCGCGCGGCGCAAGATGCCAAGGATGCTGGTGTCGACATCCTGATCCTTGCGCGAACGGATGCCCGGCATGATCACGGGCTCACTGAAGCGATCGACAGGGCGGCAAAGTTCAAGGAGCTCGGAGCCGACATCCTTTTTGTCGAGGCGCCAAAGACTGTTGAGGAGATGCAAACCATCTGCCGCGAACTCCCAGGCCCGAAAATGGCCAATATCGTGGAAGGCGGCGAAACGCCGGAGCTCTCCCACAAGGAACTGGAAGACATAGGGTTTTCCATTGCGGCGTACCCCCTCACTTTGATGGCCAGTGCCATGCAGGCGATGATGGGTACCTTGGCCAAGCTGAAATCGGATGAAGATCGCACCTCGGATTTGATGAACTTTACTGAACTCCGCGATCGGATCGGCTTCAATGATTACTACGAAGCCTCAGCGCATTACGAGACGTCCAAGCGGGAATAGCGTTTCGGTAAATGGCGCATGCAAAGCCATGCATTGACCGGCCCTTTTGCGAGTTGGTTAGCCGCCTGATTGCTTGATCAGGCGGGCTCTTGCGCATCTGCAATCAAACTCAGTTGAATTCAGCTCAACTCGGAATGCTTGACCTTGACGCGGAGCTGCGCCATTCACTGGACAGAATTTGGCAGTAGCCCCATTCCGGGAGACAACTGTGAGAGAACGAAGGCTGGCGGCGCGGCTTGAATACGCGAAAGGTCAGCCTGACTGAGGAGAGACCCATGGCCAAGGCACGGACGCTTTACGACAAGATTTGGGACGACCACGCGGTCGACATGCAGCCGGACGGAACCGGTTTGCTCTATATTGACCGCCACCTGGTGCATGAAGTGACCAGCCCGCAGGCGTTCGAAGGTCTGCGCATGACCGGCCGCAAGGTGCGGCGACCGGGCAAGACCCTTGCCGTGGTCGACCACAACGTTCCTACGACCGACCGCCGTCATGGAATTGACGATCCAGAATCCGCTATTCAAGTGGAGACCTTGGCCCAAAACGCGGCTGAGTTCGGCGTTGAGTATTATTCGGAACTCGATATGCGTCAGGGCGTTGTCCATATCGTTGGCCCGGAACAAGGGTTCACCCTGCCCGGCATGACCATTGTTTGCGGCGACAGCCACACGTCCACTCATGGGGCTTTCGGCTCGCTTGCCCACGGTATCGGCACATCCGAGGTTGAGCACGTTCTGGCAACCCAGACCCTGATCCAGAAAAAAGCCAAGAACATGCTGGTAAAGGTCAGCGGACAGATCCCTGCCGGTGTTACGGCCAAGGACATCGTTCTGGCGATCATTGGCAAGATCGGAACGGCCGGCGGCACAGGTTACGTGATCGAGTATGCCGGTGAAGCGATTGAATCCTTGTCGATCGAAGGCCGTATGACGGTCTGCAATATGTCGATCGAAGGCGGAGCTCGTGCAGGCCTGATCGCGCCAGACGAAAAGACCTTTGAATACATCAAGGGCCGACCGAAAGCGCCGAAAGGTGAGGATTGGGATAAGGCCGTCGCCTATTGGAAGACCTTGCACTCCGATGCGGATGCCTATTTTGATAAGGTTATCGAGCTGGACGCAGCCAATTTGCCGCCGATCGTGTCCTGGGGCTCGTCTCCGGAAGACGTTGTGTCCGTTGAAGGGGTAGTTCCGGATCCGAAAGAAATCGAAGACGAGAACCGCCGTCAATCAAAGTTCCGGGCGCTCGATTACATGGGCCTGGAACCGGGCACGAAGATCACGGACATCAAGATCGACCGGGCCTTCATTGGTTCTTGCACCAACGGCCGCATCGAAGACCTGCGCGCCGCTGCAGCTGTGATCGGCAATCACAAGGTCGCGTCGCATGTCAGCGCGATGGTTGTTCCGGGATCCGGTCTCGTCAAAGAACAAGCGGAAGAAGAAGGTCTCGATGTCATCTTCAAGGAAGCAGGCTTTGAATGGCGTGAGCCGGGCTGCTCCATGTGCCTCGCGATGAACGCGGACAAGCTCGCGCCGGGTGAGCGCTGTGCGTCGACATCCAACCGGAACTTTGAAGGCCGCCAAGGTCACAAGGGCCGCACACATCTGGTGTCACCGGCAATGGCCGCAGCGGCCGCGATTGCCGGTCATTTCGTCGACATTCGCGACTGGACGGCCAACTGATTCGTCATTGACCGTTTGCGAAAATGTTAGGGGCGCGTCAAAGCGCCCCTTTTTATTTGCAAGAAAAAACTGTCGTAGCTTAGTGAATTTATCCGCATTTCGCTAAGTGATTCAGAAATTTGTCGTTTTTGTCTCCCGAGTTTTCGACACCACCCGGCAAGGTGAAGAAATGAAATCATTGGTCTTCACAAGACTGTCACCTCGGCACTACAATACTCCCATCGCAACGGGACATTCTCTGCTGTCCGCTTGACTGGACACCAGACGTTCTGATGAAGCGTAAGGAGTGGAAGGTGACGACACCGGTATCGCCGGGGGCTCATCCGGCGTTGGTGCTCAATGCGGATTACCGGCCTTTGAGCTACTACCCCTTGTCCTTGTGGAGTTGGCAGGACACCATCAAGGCTGTGTTTCTGGACCGGGTGAACATCGTTGCGGAATATGACGCAGCGGTCCGAAGTCCGAGCTTCGAATTCAAACTGCCCAGCGTCGTCTCCTTAAAAACCTTCGTCAAACCCAGCCGGCACCCCGCCTTTACCCGCTTCAACGTATTCCTTCGCGACAAGTTCCAGTGCCAATATTGCGGTAGCAAAGAGGAACTCACCTTCGATCATCTGATCCCACGCTCCAAAGGGGGCCTGACAACCTGGGAAAACGTGATCACTGCCTGCTCCCCGTGCAACTTGCGCAAATCCAACAAGTCCTGTGAACAACTAAAAATGTGGCCCATGCACATGCCGTTCCGCCCGACCATTCAGGACCTGCACAACAACGGCCGCGGCTTCCCGCCAAACTATCTGCACGAAAGCTGGATGGACTTCCTCTACTGGGATACCGAGCTGGAGCCGTAGGATCGTTTCAAATTTTTCAGCTGGCGTTCATTTAATAACGTCCATGTGTGCCGGGAAGTGAGAGGATGCGTCTTTCCTCTAAATCACGCATGGATGTAGGCACAAATTATCATTCAGTCTGGCATTTCAGAGGAGAGATTTGACGTTTTGGCGTCTTGATTCGTAAAAAAGCGTAAATACTTCAACAATTCTAGTAGCATTTTAATTGTTTAGGTACTTTTCTATAGTAGCTATTCCGTAACGTGCCTGATGGGCATTCGTAGAAACGGGATTGCGTGGCTAAATGATAAAAGTCCTGATTTCAAAACTTAACCGAAATCAAGATGGGTCCATCCTGCCGATATTTGCGGGAATGGTGTTGGTTCTGGTCGTCATTGGGGGCGCAGCTATTGATATTTCCAGGTCTGTTAACGCACGGGAAAAATTGGCTTATGCTATTGATGCAGCTGCACTTTCGGTTGCAACAGATCTTTCGACATCTGCACTGTCAGATGTACAGATTAAACAGCGGATTGAGAACTCATTTCGCGCAAATCTTGCCGATGCAGAGTTTCTCGATCAGGCGATAGAGAATTTGAGTTTTGTTATCGACGATGATGAAGGCACCGTAACTGTCACCTCTTTTGCTGGTCTTAATAACTATTTTGTCAATATTGGCGGATTAGGGAAAGACTTGCTCGGGCCGGATGCATTTAACTTCGGTACCAACGCGCGTGTTAATTATTCCAGGTTCGATGTTGAGCTGGCTTTAATCGTAGATGTCACCGGGTCTATGAGGGGTGACATGCCTGCCTTGCGGGAAGCATCGACTGATGTTGTGAACATCCTACTTCCTGAAGATCAGGATCAGTCAGAAGCCAAGGTGCGAATCTCTCTTGTCCCTTACAGTACCGGCGTGAATCTTGGCGTATATGCAGATGTTGTGAAAGGTGGAGCCTATGGTTTTGCCGACAGTTCGGACTGCGTTACAGAACGTCAAGACTATGATGACGGCACCGAACTGTACGACGTAAAATACACAGACAGCGCTTATAACTATTATACAAAAAGCAATCCGCCTCCTAAAGCGACCTTCTATGGAGACGGAAGCAATGATGGCTGCTCAAGTGACTCCGTAATGATTCCGCTAACAGATGATCGGGATGAATTGATTGATGCGATTGAAGATCTGGAGGCGGACGGTGGGACGGCCGGGCATACTGGTGCAATTTGGGGCTGGAACGTTCTATCTCCCAACTACGCAAATCTCTGGCCGGCGGCCAGCGTACCGGCTGCATACAATGATGATAACATTCTGAAGTTTGCAATCATGATGACCGATGGTGACAACAACCGGGCGTTTGATTTGCCGTTGACGGAGTACAAGAAGGTCGGCGAAGAAAACTGCCGGTGGGTTTGGCGCAACGGTGGTTGGAGATGGCGCTGCTATGATATCTATGATTGGGTTGATATTCCGGAAAGCGAATTAGAATGGGAAGTCAACAGTGACACTGGGAAAGGCTACAGTAATGAGGCATCCGTCCGGCACCGGGCATATTGCACCGCTATGAAAGATGCCGGTATCGAGGTCTTCGGCGTCTACTTTGGCTCAAACAACTCCTCTACAGGAGCTCGTAATATGCAAAACTGCGCCAGTTCCGGGAACTACTATCAGGCGAGTTCCTATGAAGGTTTGAAACAGGCTTTTTCGAACATCGCTAAAAAAATTCAGTCCATCTACCTTTCGAGATAACGTTATCTCTCATTAAATACAAAAGGCCCGTCGCTAAACGGGCCTTTTTTTATTTCTGGGCACCGGGCTGAACGGGCTTACGCCCGGTTCTGGCGGTTGTCGATCAGGTCGTCGACCACGGCCGGGTCTGCCAGTGTCGAGGTATCACCGAGATTGTCGAAGCTGTCCTCTGCGATCTTGCGCAGGATGCGGCGCATGATCTTGCCCGAGCGCGTCTTCGGCAGGCCGGGTGAAAACTGGATGAGGTCCGGTGAGGCGATGGGGCCGATTTCTGCCCGGACATGTTTGACGAGTTCTTTTTTCAGCTCATCCGTCGGTTCTTCGCCTTCCATCAGGGTGACATAGGCATAGATACCCTGCCCCTTGATGTCATGCGGATAACCGACCACGGCGGCCTCTGAGACTTTCTCATGAGCAACCAGCGCGCTTTCCACTTCCGCGGTGCCCATGCGGTGACCGGAAACGTTGATCACGTCATCAACGCGGCCCGTAATCCAGTAGTAGCCGTCCTCGTCCCGGCGGCAGCCGTCACCGGTGAAGTAGAGGCCTTTGTAGGTGGCAAAATACGTCTGCACGAAGCGGTCGTGGTCACCGTAAACCGTGCGCATCTGGCCTGGCCAGCTATCGGTGATGACCAGATTGCCCTCAGTTGCCCCTTCCAGGAACTTGCCTTCCGCATCAACGACGGCCGGCTGCACGCCAAAGAACGGACGGGTTGCAGAGCCTGGCTTCAGGTCGGTTGCGCCCGGCAGTGGCGTGATCAAAATGCCACCGGTCTCGGTCTGCCACCAAGTGTCTACAATCGGGCAATTCTGTTTGCCGACGACGTTGTAATACCAGTTCCAGGCTTCCGGGTTGATCGGCTCACCGACCGAGCCGAGCAGGCGCAGCGAGGACAGATCCGACTTGTTGACGAAATCGTCACCAGCCCCCATCAGGGCGCGGATTGCGGTCGGGGCTGTGTAGAAAATGTTGACCTTGTGCTTCTCGCAGACTTGCCAGAAGCGGCCGGCATCCGGATAGGTCGGCACGCCTTCGAACATCAGCGTTGTCGCACCGTTAGCGAGCGGACCATAGACGATGTAGCTGTGTCCGGTGACCCAGCCGACATCCGCCGTACACCAGTAGATGTCGCCATCTTGATAGTCGAAAACATACTGGTGGGTCATTGAGGCGTAAACGAGATAGCCGCCGGTGGTGTGCACCACACCCTTCGGCTGTCCGGTGGAGCCGGAGGTGTAGAGGATGAACAGCGGATCTTCCGCATTCATTTCCACAGGCTCACAATGATCGGAGACCCGGTCTGCCTCGTCGTGATACCAGACGTCGCGGCCATCCTGCATGGAAATGTCGCCGCCGGTGCGCTTGACCACGATCACGCTGTCGACCGGTGCTTTTTCGCATGCCTTGTCGACATTCAGCTTCAGCGGAACCTTGCGGCCACCGCGCAGACCCTCATCGGCTGTTACAATACAGCTGCTTTTACAGCTTTCGATACGCTGGGCGAGGCTGTCCGGAGAGAAGCCGCCAAACACGATGGAGTGGATCGCGCCAATGCGGGTACAAGCCAGCATCGCATAAGCCGCTTCTGGGATCATCGGCAAATAAAGCGTGACGCGGTCGCCCTTCTTGACGCCCTGGGCATGCAGCACGTTGGCGAACTTGTTCACTTCGTGGTGCAGCTCCTTGTAGGTAATCACCTTGCTTTCAGAAGGATCGTCACCTTCCCAGATGATGGCCGGCTGATCACCGCGCGTTGCCAGATGACGGTCGATGCAGTTGGCCGAGACGTTCAGCGTGCCGTCTTCAAACCATTTGATCGAGACATTGTGGTAGTCGTAAGAGGTGTTCTTCACCTTGGTGAAGGGCTTGATCCAGTCGATACGCTTGCCATGCTCGCCCCAAAAGCCATCTGGGTCGCTCACCGACTGCTGATACATTTCCAGATATTTCGCGTTATCGACATGTGCCCGTGCGGCTACTTCCGCCGGAACGGGAAAAACAGATGCGGACATTTAGGACCTCCCAGAAACCCCGATTTGAACCGGCGGTCGCATTTGCTCTCCTCCCGCCAGTCTTTTTTGCTGGTGGCCATTATGCGTATGGCCTTCCCCAGCGTCTATAACTTAACTTTCGTACTTTCGTAGGCGCGACATTGGTCTAGTGCGTTCAAATACGTAAGGATTTACGCTTGCGTCAGGTAATCACAAAGGGCGAAAGCAGCCCGATGACCACTGCCTGAACCAGCAGAACCAGCAGCCAGTGACCGCCGTCAATTGCAGTCAAGGCCCACGGTTGGCTCTGAAAGCGATGGTTGATGATTTGGGTTGTCATAACGATCCCGATCCAGACCATGATGGCCGAGATGATGCCTGCACGGACCGTCACTTCGCCTGTGTGATAAATGATCCCGGCAAAAACGATGGCCATAACCACTTGGCACAAAAAGGCAATAATCATCGTGACCGGGTTTGGCCGTGTCTGTTCTTCGGTTAAGCCAGCGGCTTTCATCCAGGCTTTTCCAAGAACACCATACCAGATCGCGCCGACGATAAACGAGGCAATCGCCGCGCCTCCGGCTGCCAGCAAATTGATACCGTCGAACATCATGTTTGGACTCTCCCTAACGCACTGCGATGCGCTCTTTTCGAACGGACAATGAAATCAATCAGGCCGGAGATCAAGCGCACTGGCTAGAAAAGTACTTGTCAAAAATGCGAGGCATCTGACGCCAGAATCAAAGCTTTTGCCAGACCGTTAGGGTTCCAACATCTTCAAAACCGATCTGGCGATAGACGGGCAACAGCTCTGTGTCGGTCTCATAGGTGCAGATTGGCCGATGCGGGAACGGCTCGATGAGCGCATGGAGGGCTCCATAGAGCCAGCTCTTGCGATGGAAGATGTTGGAAGCACCAACAATTTCCTTGCCTGCGTGAGAAGGCCCGTAATTCAGGACAGCCCCGCCCTGAATTTTGTCGTCCCGCCGGATGGAGACAAAATCAATGTCTGGAAATTCCAGCAGTTTTGGCGGAAAAAGCGTATGAAGACTTTCGCTCTTATTCCAAGCCGTAAGCCATTTACCGAGCGCCTCTGAGGTCTGTGCTTTCTGCCAGTCCGGCGGCGAAGTGGGTTTTCGTGTGCCTTTTTGTGACCGGAACAGCCAGGTGCTGCTGAAAAGTTTTTCAAAACCGGACGTGCGAAGATCGAGGCAATCGAAACTGTCCTTTACCGCCGCTTTGGAGGGCAGCTCGGAAAGCGCTGTTGTTAGATCCGAACTGTGCTCTGCGTTCAATGTGACGATGTTTGGGAACAGAGGAACTTGTTTGCCGGAGGCGTGCCAGTAGCCATGGTGAAAATCTGTTTTTGCGCCGGCAGCTTTCAGGACGGCATCGCACCAAAGCGCATTATTTCTTGCGCAAAGCTGAACAGTTTCTGCCGGTGTCACACCTAAAGACCGCCCTTTTCGACGATGAACTCCACGATCTTTTCTATACCATCTCCGGCTCGCATGTTGGCGAAAACAAATGGTCGGGCCTTGCGCATTTTGGTCGCGTCCCGGTCCATCACGTTTAGATCTGCGCCGACATAGGGGGCCAAATCCGTTTTGTTGATAACCAACAGGTCCGAGCGGGTGATGCCGGGACCGCCTTTTCGAGGAATTTCCTCACCTGCTGCAACATCGATGACATAGATCGCCAGATCCGCGAGCTCGGGCGAAAAGGTCGCTGCGAGATTGTCGCCGCCGGATTCAATCAGGATCAGGTCGAGATCGGGGATTTTGTCATTGAGATCCTTGACCGCCGCCAGATTGATCGAGGCGTCTTCCCGGATGGCCGTATGCGGGCAGCCGCCGGTTTCCACGCCGCGGATCCGGTCGCTGGTCAGCGCTTGTGACCGCATCAGCGCTTCGGCATCTTCGCTCGTGTAGATGTCGTTGGTGATGACCGCGAGAGAATAGCGATCCCGCATCGCCTTGCACAGTTTGTCCGTCAGCGTCGTTTTACCCGCGCCGACCGGGCCGCCGATGCCGACGCGCAGAGGACCGTTTTGAGATTTCATGAGCGGAACAACCTCGAATATTGTGTTTCGTGCGCCATTGAGGCGATGTCGGCGAGAAAGGTGGAGGTGCCAAGGTCGTCAAGCCCGGCGCCCATCGCATCGGCGGCGATTTCTGAGATGACAGGTTCCAGTGCGGCCAGCTCCCGTTGGCCCTCGTTTTGTCCAAGCGGCACAGCGCGGACAGCCGCCGAGATGAGATTGGCAGTAAAGGAGTGGAGAAAGGCTATCAGGCTTGCATCTTCCGGCAGTTGATGGGCTGCGCAGATCAGACCCAGCGCGACGGGATAGGGCCACTCGGCGACAGAATTTCCATTGGTCAGGCTGCTGAAAACAGCCCCTGCTGTGTTTTGTGAGTCCGGCGGCCAGCTCGCAGTCACAGTGTCAACAAATGCCGTGCCTTGAGCGGATGTTTCCAGATGCCGTTCCTTTGAAGGTTGGAGCGCGAGGCCAAGCTCTGCCAGATCCCGGACACCCTCATGCGACCCGGCAAACGCCGTCCGGTAGGTCTGGCTCATCAGGATTGCGTCGCATCGACCGGCACCGTGGGTCAGTATGTCCTTGAGCCAACTCTGCAGCTCTTCGGCGGAGCTGACACCGCCGGCGTCGATGACCTGTTCAAGCCCATGCGAATAGGTGAACGCCCCAATCGGAAAAGCCGGGGAGAGAAACGTCAGCAGCCGGTAAAGCGCGGATTGGGAATCGGACCCTGTCATTGCCGTTCACCTGCAACCGGGGTCTCCACACGGGTCATCCCCGCCTTGAGCGGGGATCCACTCGTTCGCAGAGCCGCTGCTTGGATAGCTCCTAGGCTACGGCAAGAGGACGTGCGAGTAGATCCCGGCTCGGAGGCCGGGATGACACCCTTAAAAAATACCCGAAAAACATCAGCCATGCGAGTGCGTATGCCTGTGATCGTGGCTATGGCCATGCGTCTGGCCGTGACCATAGGCCCCGCCCTCCGGATCGAAAGGGGCGCTCAAGGCGGTCAGCTTGCCGCCGAGTTTCTCGACCATGTCCTCAATAACGTGATCCCGCCTTATGCGCAGTGTGTCGCCCATCAATTGGGTCGGCAGGTGCCGGTTGCCGAGATGCCAGGCGATCTTCACAAGATGCGCCGTGTTCTCGGCAAGGATCTCGACCAGGTCTTCCGGCTCCGCCAGCACTTCGATGATCCGGCCGTCTTCCAGAACGAGGCCGTCCCCATGATGAAGATGAACCGCATTAGCCTCATCCAGAAGGAAAGAGAGGCCATTTGCTCCCGTCATTGCCGCACGGCGGCGATGACGGTCTTCGCGATCCAGCGTGATTGTATCTGCGGATTGGCCGGTCCATTCACCGGCCGGTTTGATGCTGGCAACCCGGATCATGAAGTCCTTCCTATTAGATGAGCTTTGGGCGTTTTCATCAAAATGCCCAATCCTCTAGGCCGCTGCAGCCGCAACGACCTTGGCCATCATGGCCTTATAGCCGGGGCGGTTGCGAAGGGCCTTGAAGTAGTCGTAGATGCGGCCTTCCTTTGGCAGGTCGAACTTGGCGGTAACCGCCCATCCGCCGCAATGACCGATGATGATGTCTGGCACGGTGAAAGTCTCACCCATGACATATGGCCCCTCGCCCATACGCGCGTCGAGGATCCGTAAACCTTCAGCGAATTCCGCCTTGCAGACAGGCTTGATCTCTGGAACGCGAAGTTCTTTCGGGTGAATGAAACTGTTCTTGGCTGCCGTCCAAAGCGCCCCTTCCAGAACGTCGACGGCCAGTTGCGTGAAGCTGTCCTGGATGGCGCGCTCTTTGGTGCCTGCCGGAAAGGTAAACTTTCCATGTTTGTCGGCAAGATATTGGCAGATGGCAATGGATTCCGGGAGCACCAAATCGCTGTCGATCAGCACTGGCACCTTACCGGCCGGATTGACCGCGCGAATGCCCTCAGATTGGGGCATTGCCGGATCGATTTCATATGGTTCGCCCAATTCCTCCAAAAGCCACATGACGCGCATGGCCCGTGTCTGCGGAAATCCAACAATCTTGTACATACTTCTCTCCCTTTGCGTGTTTTTAGGGAGATTAGAACAGGAAGTAGCGCTGTGCCATCGGCAAAACGTCCGCCGGTTCACAGGTCAGCAACTCACCGTCGGCGCGGACTTCATATGTCTCCGGATGCACCTCAACATGCGGGGTGGCGTCGTTCAGGACCATGGACTTCTTGGAGATGCCGCTGCGCACGTTTTTGACGGGCAGAACCAGACTGTCGAGACCTGCCTTGTCCTTGACGCCGTTGTCATAGGCGGCCTTGGAGACGAACGTCACCCGGCTCTGAGTCATGGCCTTGCCGAATGCGCCAAACATTGGCCGGTAATGCACCGGTTGCGGTGTCGGAATCGAGGCATTCGGATCGCCCATCGGGGCGGCGGCGATCGTGCCGAGTTTCATGACCATGTCTGGTTTAACACCGAAGAATTTCGGATCCCAGAGCACCAGATCTGCGAGCTTGCCGACTTCGACGGACCCAATGTGTTCGTCAAGACCGTGCGCGATTGCCGGATTGATGGTGATCTTGGACATGTAGCGTTTGACGCGGAAATTGTCGTTTTCGCCCGCTTCATCGGACAAGCGTCCGCGCTGTACCTTCATCTTGTGCGCCGTCTGCAAGGTACGGATGATCACCTCGCCAACCCGGCCCATCGCCTGGCTGTCAGAAGCGATGATCGAGAAGGCGCCCATGTCGTGAAGGATGTCCTCCGCCGCAATCGTTTCCTTGCGGATCCGGCTTTCGGCAAAGGCAACATCTTCGGGGATCGAGCTGTCGAGATGGTGGCAGACCATGAGCATGTCGAGATGCTCTTCCAGCGTGTTCACCGTATAGGGCCGCGTCGGGTTGGTCGAGGACGGCAGGACATTGGTCTCGCCGCAAACCTTGATGATGTCCGGGGCATGACCGCCGCCGGCGCCTTCGGTATGGAAGGCGTGGATCGTGCGGTCCTTGAAGGCGGCCTTGGTGTTTTCGACGAAGCCGGATTCGTTCAGCGTGTCCGTGTGGATCATCACCTGGACATCGTATTCGTCCGCGACGGAGAGACACGTGTCGATGGCTGCCGGAGTGGTGCCCCAGTCCTCATGCAATTTGAGTGCAGAGGCACCGGCGAGGATCTGCTCCTCGAGCGCGGCCGGGAGCGAAGCATTGCCCTTGCCGGCAAAGGCAAGGTTCATCGGGAAGCTGTCGGCTGATTGCAGCATGCGGGTGATGTGCCAGGGCCCCGGCGTGCATGTGGTGGCGTTGGTGCCGGTTGCCGGTCCGGTGCCGCCGCCAAGCATCGTTGTCACACCGGACATCAGCGCATCGTCGATTTGTTGCGGACAAATGAAGTGGATATGAACGTCGAGCGCACCAGCGGTCAGGATCTTGCCTTCTCCGGCAATGGCCTCCGTACCTGGTCCAACGATGATATCGACGCCCGGCTGGACGTCCGGATTGCCTGCTTTGCCAATGCCGACAATGCGGCCGTCTTTGAGGCCGACATCGGCTTTCACGATGCCCCAGTGATCAACAATCAGCGCATTGGTGATGACGGTATCGACCGCGCCTGCGGACCTCGGTGCCTGGCTCTGCCCCATGCCGTCACGGATGACCTTGCCGCCGCCGAATTTCACCTCCTCACCGTAGGTCGTGAAATCCTTTTCCACCTCGATGATGAGATCGGTATCGGCCAGCCGCAACCGGTCTCCGGTGGTCGGTCCAAACATGTCCGCATAGGCGGCGCGGGACATCTTATAAGCCATTCATGTCTCCAATCAGCGATCAGACCACAGTCTGTCAGCCGCCATAGTCCTCGACCATGGCGTTCAAATCATCGATGCGCTGCATGGTCATGACGATCATGCAGTTGCGGTAGAGTTCGTTGCCGCGAGTGCCGCCCTTGAAGGGGAAGCTGTAGGCGGTGCAATCCTTCTCGCGGAATTCGGTCCAGGCCTCTTGCGCAGCTTTCAGAGCATCGGGGCTTCCCTTCAAATGCTCAGGCAGAGAGCTGTCGACCTCCGTCATTTTTTCCAGTGCGCGTTCATAAGCCGCCGTCAGATCCTGATTTGCCTGATCCAGCGCCTTTTCTGCGCAGTAGGTGCGTTCCGAATTGTTCAGCGGATAACCGCAATCAATCTTGTCGTCGGCGAGGGCCGGCATGCACAGGCCCAAGAGGATCGCCGGTAAGACTGCTTGGCTCCAAAAACGCATCAATTCCCAAGCCCCTGTGTCACGTCTTTCAGCTCGGATGTGCGCTGGCGTGTCAGATCCGCCCGACATTGCAACACCAGCATCGGCTCCATGGATCCGCCGCGGGCCAGAAAGCCATAGGACTCACAGGCCTTGTCGCGGAACGGGATCCAGGCGCGCTGGGCCGCTTTCAGCGTTTCGGCGGCTCCCTTGAGGTCGTCCGAAAGGTAGCTGTCTGTCTGCTTCATTGCTGCCATGGCTGCTTTGTAGGCCGCATTCAGCTCCACATCCGCTGCTTCCCAGTCCCTCTTGGCGCAAATGGTCATATCCAACTGGGTTTGCGGTTCTTTGCAGTTAACATCCTGCGCCTGAACAGCAGGTGCCAATGCTCCACTGAAGGCAACACCTGCCAGACCGACAACAAGAAAACGCATCTGGCTTACCCTTTAAGCTTTCCCATGACTTTCTGATTGAAGCCATAGACCGTGCGGTCCCCGCGATATGGCACTAGGGTCACGGACCGGGTTTGCCCAGGCTCAAACCGCACAGCGGTCCCGGCAGGAATGTCGAGGCGCATGCCCATGGCAGCATCCCGGTCAAAGGAGAGCCCAGGGTTCGTTTCGGCGAAATGATAGTGACTGCCCACCTGGATTGGCCGGTCGCCGGTGTTCGATACATCCAGCGATAGTGTCGCCAGTCCGGCATTCAGCTCGATATCACCGTCCGCGGCAAAGATTTCTCCCGGGATCATTGGTCGAGATCCTTTCTGCGCTTCATCCAGGCGAGCGTCGCGCCGATCGAGAGGCCGACGGCGAAGATGAGGAGTGTCTCAACAGTGAAATAGCTGGCCGCATCTGTGTGAGGATGGGCATGTTCCTGAATGCTTGGATGAGCCAAGGCCGAGCCTGTGGAAAGTGCCAGGGCAGTTGCCGCTGTGATAACTCTGGTCATAACAAATCTCCTTTAGTCAATTCAGCGGATCGGTTCGTGAACGGTCACAAGTTTTGTTCCGTCTGGAAACGTTGCCTCGACCTGAACATCGTGGATCATTTCCGCGATCCCTTCCATGACCTGGTCGCGGGTGAGAACCTTGGCGCCTGCGGCCATCAAATCTGCGACGCTGCGCCCGTCCCGGGCTCCTTCGACGACGAAATCCGTGATCAGGGCAATGGCCTCAGGGTGGTTCAGCTTGACCCCGCGCTCAAGCCGCCGGCGGGCCACCATGGCTGCCATGGAGATCAGCAGCTTGTCTTTTTCCCTTGGTGTCAGATTCACAGGTTTTCTCCAGAATTAGCAGTACCAAACGCGCGGCAGGCGGGCCGACCGATAGGTTTCAAGAAAGGCCATCAATGACAGTCGCAGAGCCCGGCTGTCGGTGGCAACAAAACGTAAGATGAGATGCCCGTTCCAGGCGCTTGCGGCCGCTTGAACAGAGCCAGATGAAGCGCTTTCCAGACAGCTTCGGGCACTGTCCAGTCTGTCTTCGGCATCAGGCGCGCAGTCCAACAGGGTTGCCATGGCCTTTGCGCCCTGGCCGGTTGCCGGACCGGAAAAGAAGTCGCCTGGGTCACCGTTGAGACGCAGATCGTCGGCGAAGACAAGCTTGCCATCCCGGCAGATCCGCCAGCTGTCCTTGAAGAAGACGCGGGTCAGTTGCTCGCCCATCGCCGCGCGGCCCAGAATAACACTTTCAAGGATCAGGAGCCGGGCGGAGCCGGTAAGGTCTGCAGTGATCCGGCGCGAAACGCTCGAATTTTCAAACAGAATCGTTTCTTGGGGCAACCATTCCAGTGTGGCTTTCGCACCAACAGACAGCTGACCTGTTACTTCTGCGGAGGTCCCGAGACTGCGGTAAGCCCGTTCGGCAGTCTGGGTTGTCACGATTGCGTGAGCATCTGCGCCGATTGCGATATCATAGTCCATGCGATCGCCGCCGGTGAGGCCGCCAGCTGTGTTGATCAAAACGGCGGTCGCGGGTTCGTCATAGACCTTGGGGAGCCGGACCTTTGCTGAACCACTTTGGAAGAGATCTTTCAACCGGGTATGGCCAGCCGTATTCGCGAAGGCGACGCGTGCAGTGCCGCGCACCCGCTGCATTGCAGGTGCGGTTTTTCCAATTTCCGATGCTGTTGCAGCATCATACATCCTGGAAGCCTCCCCGCTTCGGATCCGTCTTGTTCTTCTTTCTACCGTGCCCGCTCTCTGTTTGATTGTCCACGGTCAGGCGAAACCGGCATCTTGTCGTTTCCGACAGTAGCAACAACCGGGCCAAGACGGCTCGTGTAGAATACTGACGGCAATTAGCCTTCAAAGTGCTGATAAATCGAAACTATTCTTGTTGTCAGGAAGCTGATTTGCACAAAAAATAAGCGGGTGCTCAAAAGATTGCCGCTGGATGACTCCATCGCAAGGGTTGCTCTTGCGTCTCTGATCCGGTTTTTTAATTGGAACTTTCCGCTAAGGTGCTTTTGATTTGAAGCAGTCGTGTTCGCCCATGGGAAGACAGCGAGGATTTCCGGTGTACGCAAGCCTATTCGGCCGTCAATCAGCCCTGCCCATTCTGGCGGCAACTCTCGGATTGTTTCTGATAGCTGCGCCAGCTCGAGCGGAAATCGGCACCTACATCCTCGTGGATGCCCGCAATGGCGCCGTGGTTGACCAGAAAAACGCGACCCGCAAATGGTATCCGGCATCCCTGACTAAGATGATGACTGCCTATGTGACCTTCAAGGCGATCCGTGAAGGACGGTTTGCCCTGGATTCTGCCGTTGTACAATCCAAAAACTCTGCAGCTGAACCGCCTAGCAAAATGGGTTTCAAGGTTGGCACGAAATTTACCATCGACACAGCGCTGAAGATCATCCTGATCAAATCGGCCAATGATGTGTCTGTCGCACTGGGCGAAGCAGTCTCCGGATCCGAAAGCGCCTTTCTTGCGGAGATGAATGCCGAAGCCCGCCGGTTGGGAATGACGAACACCCGCTTTACAAATCCGCATGGCCTGCCAGACAACCGCCAGGTTACGACGGCTCGCGATATGGCGATCCTCGCAATGGCACTGCGCGCGGATTTTCCGGAATCTCGCGACTTCTATAAGCACCCAGGCATCCGGTTCGGTAAGAAAACCTTGCGCTCGGCCAACCGGGAGTTTCTGCTTCGGGTTCCGGGCGCCAACGGGATGAAGACCGGCTACATCTGCAATTCCGGTTTTAATGTTGCTTCTTCGGTAACGCGCCGGGGGCGAACGCTCATTGCTATCATCATGGGCGCTTCTTCGGGTCTTGAGCGGACAGCCTTTGCCCGGCAATTGTTTGATGAAGGGTTCCGTAAGGGCAGCCGCGGCCAGAATGTAAAGAGCCTCAGTGGTTCGTCCGGTAATCCGCCTGCCGATGGCTATTGCCGCCGGAACAAGAAGCTGAGTTCCAAACAGTATATGGCCCGTTACGACATGCAGAATGAGCCAAGCGGCGGCGGGTTGCTGTTCTTCGGCAAACAAAAGAACCCCAAAGAGGCCAAGGTCGACACCAGCAGCTTTACCAAGTCGAACGGCAAACCGGACTGGGCCAAGATCCTCGATCGAACTTTGGGACCACGCCGGGTTGCGTACAAGCCGTTGCCCGTTGGCCTCGGCAATCCGAAAGGCACACCGGTCGTCAGTGCGTCCGTGCCGGCAGAAGACATTCCGTTGCCGACTGCCAATCCGATCCGTTTGGCAGAAATCAAGATCCGCAATCAATTGCAAACGGCCCAACCCATTGAAACAACTGGTACTCCGCAGACTGCACAGGCGGGCGCTGGATCAATCCCTCAGGTTGAGGCGACTGCGCAACGACCTGGATCTGCCGTGGACACGTCCCGGACGGCCCCTGGGTCGATCTTTAGAAAAGGGCTCGATTTCACGGTGCCCGTTCCTGCGCCCAGTCCGTCGCGATCCAACTAGATCCCGTTGGTTTGAAAGCGGGAACAGCACCACTCTCTGGTTTGCTTAACTTATTTTTAACGCTGTTCTTTAACGATGCAGTAAGCGTCGATCTGAATTGAGGCCATTGCCTTGCCGGATCGTCAGCTGCAGCACAAGAGGTGCTGCTATAGGCGAAGAAACGCCGTGTTGATGAGGATCGAGAGATCACCGCATGATAGAACCGAGATCAACTGCCACAATCCGCGCCCTTGCGAGCCTTGCAGAATTGTCTGCAGACCAGCTGGAAGAAGGCACTTCGGTCGAAGACGTTATCGCAACTTTACGAAAAGCTGCGGAAGCTGTCCGGATGGTGATCGACGAGACAGAAATGGAAGACGGTGCGCCGGAAGAAGCAGATCTCGCGCAAGACCTGACCCCGATGGATCTTTCCGGCGATGACGCCGCTGAGCTGTCTGACGACGATACCGAGACAAAGAGCGGCGAGATCCACGTTCTGAACGCCGGCTGATATTGTTTAGTGGGAACCCAATCATTCGGCACCTCCAAGCATCAGGCTTTCTGCTTTGACGCTGCGCCCTCACAGATGCTAGCCATAGCCCCTTGTGGAGCACAGGCGGTTTTTTGACGTCCGCCACACCTCATTTCATCAATGAGAGTATGCTCCGGGTTTCTATGGAGCGAAGTGTATGAGCGTTGCGGACGCATCCCCTGTATCTGAAAAACCGGCGAAAGGTCACAAGCCGCCGATCCCCGTGTCCGTTCTGACCGGGTTTCTGGGTGCAGGAAAGACAACGCTCCTGAACCATATCCTTCAGGATCCGGCCATGGCCGATACGGCTGTGATCATCAACGAATTCGGTGAAATCGGCCTGGACCATCTGTTTGTCGATCAGGCAGGCGATGGCATCATCGAGTTGTCGTCGGGGTGTTTGTGCTGCACGATCCGCGGCGATCTCGTAACCACGCTTGAAAATCTGCTGCGCCATCTGGACAACGGGCGGACCGAACGGCTGACCCGGGTGGTGATTGAAACCACAGGCCTCGCCGATCCTGCGCCAATCCTTCACACGATCATGCTGCACCCCTATCTGGTGATGCGTTACCGGCTGGACAGCGTTGTGACCCTGGTGGATGCCGTCAATGGGCTCTCTACACTTGATGAGCATGAAGAAGCGCGAAAACAGGCCGCTGTTGCAGACCGGATCGTGCTGACCAAAACGGATCTGCTCAACAGTGAGGAGAACCGAAGGAGTTTTTCGGATCTGAAATTCCGGCTTCTGACTTTGAACCCGGGCGCCAGGGTGCTTGATACCCAAGCCGGGGAAGCGACCCCGGAAACGCTCTTCAATGCAGGGCTCTATAATCCGGAGACCAAGATCCCGGATGTTGCCAACTGGCTGAACGCGGAAGCCTATGAGCCGAACCATCATGATCATTCTCATGGACATCATCACCATGACGGCGATCACCACCATGGGCACCACCATCACGGTCATGATCATGCGCATGACATAAACCGGCACAGCGACGCAATCCGGGCCTTTACCCTATCAACGGACCGCCCGGTCTCGGCTTCCGCGCTGGAAATGTTTCTGGATCTGCTGCGCTCGGCGCACGGCCCAAAGCTCCTGCGGGTCAAGGGCATTGTTCAGATCGCCGAGGACCCGGACCGGCCCGTCGTCATTCACGGCGTTCAACACGTCTTCCACCCACCGGCAACGCTGGACGCCTGGCCGGATGAGGACCGGCGGACCCGGATGGTATTCATCACCAAGGATCTGCCCGAAGGGTTCGTGCGCAAGATGTTCGAGGCTTTTTCGGGAGCGCTCCGGCCCGACACGCCGGACAGCGAGGCCATGCTGAACAACCCCCTCGCCGTCTCCGGCTTCACAAGCCCGCTACGTGACTGAGCGGGCCAGCTGTCTGTATCCAGTCCGGTTGCAAAATTCCCGCTTAGGGCGATTTGACGCAAGTCCTGCGTTCAAAACACTGTTACTAGTGACAGTGTTTTGGATTTTCAGGTTTCTTGCGGGCAGGGGCGATGCGCTGGGGTTTTCAGCGTTGCAATAAGCGGACAGGACCAATTAACCTCCGGCAAAACCGGGGGGCGTGGGTCCTTGTCTTTGCCTTTGCCCTTTTGCTGAAGGCAGTGGTCCTGCCGTTGGCTCAGCCTGCCTTTGCCGAGCGCGGCGATGGTATCTGGATTGCCATTTGTTCCGGGTCCGTTGTCAAATACGTCCGCCTGGATGCCCCGGAAACTCCGGTGCAGGTGGACAAGGACTCCCAAGAGCAACACGCTTCGTTTGAGGCATGCAGCCAGTATAATCCCCCACTTGATCTCTTTGCCGGTTTCTGGACAGCCGCGCCATCCAACCTGAAAAGCGCGCCCATCTTTGCGGCGTTTTCAATGGCAAGCCAAAGCCCCATCCTCGGCAAACATAGGGCGCGGGGGCCTCCTGATCTGAGCTGAAACACCCATTCAGACATTTCAGGAATCAGTCACATGAAAATATCAAACTGCTCCGGCGGCGTTATCGCAGCCGGAATGGGGGCTGTGTTTGTTGCGCAATCTGCGTGTGCACAAGACGGCGTCGGGGAAGTCGTCTTTCTCGATCCAATCGTTGTTTCTGCGCCTCTGGAAGATGACAGCTGGGCAGTTCGCGGCCCTGCTTCATTTGAAAAGACCGGTACACCGCTGCGAGACTTCGCACAGTCCGTCGACATCATCCCCGGAAGCGTCATCAAGGATCTGGATGCGCAATCCGTACAGGATGTCTTGCGGACCGTCCCCGCCGTTGTGCCCAGCCCCGACGGCGGCATGCTCTTCGCAGCGCCGCTTATCCGGGGGGTTGGCGCACGAACGTACTTCGATGGTCAACCCGCTTTCACCTTTACCAACAGTGCCGATCCTCTGACGGCAATACAGGTTGAGCGCGTCGAGGTGATCAAAGGGCCTTCCGGCACGTTCTCCGGCGGCGGAGTTGGGGCTCCGCTTGGCGGGATCATCAATGTGGTGCGCAAACGCCCGGTGATTGGTGATGCCTTCATTGAAGCCAAGATAGACGGCGGAAATCATGACGCTTTTGGTATTTCAGGAGACATCAATGCGCCGCTGACCAAAAGCGATCAGATAGCGGTTCGCATGCAGGCCGGCTTCCGCCAGGACGGCAGCTTCATCGATGACGTGGAGGGGACCCGGGTCAATGTATTTCCGTCCCTTGAATGGCGTCCGTCTGCCAAGACGGAAATTACTGTTCTCGCCCATGCCGGGCGGAATGAGTTTGTCAATTATGCCGGGTTTCCGGCAGCCGTCTTGGGCTTTTCAGGTTTTGACAGGGACCAGTTTCCCGGCGCCTTGAACCCGCCGGCAAGCGTTGTCGAGACCCGGTCAGTCCAGCTTTTTGCCGACACTGAGATTTCTGAGAACTGGACTTTGCATGGAACGTTGCAGCATCTGATCAACGACTTTGAAGAACGCGACAGTTTTTTGAGTTCATCACTCGATTTTCCAGATCTCCAAGACACCACTTTTCCTGTGGTGACCGGAGTGATGACCAGCGATGTCGAGGAGGTTACCGGCAGTGTCTGGGCTAAGAGCGGATTGTGGACAGGCAGTCTCCGGCACAATCTCGTTTTTGGCGTCGAAGCGGATCTGACACAGTATTCGGCGACCATGTTTTTTGGTCCGACCGGCGATGTCATTGATGTTCTAAATCCTGTCCGGCCGGCGTACGTGGTCCCGGATTCCGGTTCGCTGTCAAAGACCAGGCGGCGGCTTGGGTCCGTTGATCTGTATGTTCAGGATCAGATTGATCTGACGGAAAGACTGCATCTCACAACAGCATTGAGGTGGTCGAACCTGGAGACTGCGTCGTTTCTTGAAACGGGTAGAGAGACGGAACTTGCGAGCAAACTTGTTCCCCGCGCAGGCGTCAGTTTTGATGCCTCGGACGCACTGACGCTGTTTGCCGGATATGGCGAGGGCTTCAATCAGGTCCTTTTCTTCACACCTGAGGACCCCGCGGCAAAGCCGGTGCCGGAAACATCCAGACAATATGAGATCGGTGCGAAATTCGATTTTCCATCCGGGTTGTCAGGGTCATTTGCCGCCTATGAGCTCTATCGTGAGAACGTTCCGGTCTCTGCGCCAACGGCAACCAACCCGGCCGCGCAGGTTCAGACGGGCGAAGTGCGGTCTCGAGGTGCTGAGATCTCACTCGTTTGGGAGCCGGACGATGCGCTTTCCCTAATGCTGCAATATGCCTACGTCAACGCGGAAATCACTCAGGGGGATGCGGCCCGCGTGGGAAGCACGCCGGATCGTGTGCCTGTCTATTCGGGCCGGATTGCGGCGCGGTACCGGTTTCTTGACGGTGCCTTCGAAGGGCTTTCGGTTGGCGCCGGTGTCACCTTTGCCTCAGGCTCAGAGGTCACGGTTCCCAACACGTTTAGAACGGACAGCTATGCCGTTTTTGATGCCCGTGCCGCTTACGACTTTGGCGGCGCACGGTTGGCACTGTCTGTCGAGAACCTGTTTGACGACAGCTACTTCGTGCCCAACGGCTTTTTGAATTCGCATGTTGCACCCGGTGCCCCGCGGACTTTCCGGGCGAGCCTCTCGGCAACTTTCTAGGTCAACAGAGCCTAGGGTCCTGATCCTGATGAAGCCGGGTTAACCCGGCTCCATCATTCCATCCATTACACCAGGAGAAATTTACATGTTCACACGCCGCCAATTCGGCCTCACCGCCTTGACCGGGCTTTTTACCAGTGCAGCGCAGCTTCATGCAGCCGCGGAAACCAACCCGGGAACGTCCCCGGACAAGACCATTCCGGCCCATTGGACGGGTGAGGAAACCGTGGTCTTTCTCGGGTATCAGGGCATGACAGCGCTTGATCTGATCGGTCCGCAATACGTGCTGGCAGGTTTATGGGGGGCATCGGTCAAGATTGCGGCCAAATCGATGGAACCGCTGCTGACTGACACTGGCATCGTGATGCAGCCAGATCTGGTGTTCGAAGAGGTTCCGGAGGAAATCGATATCTTATGCGTTCCAGGTGGTTTTCAGGGCACGCTGGATCTTATGAAAGATCAGGAAGTACTTGAATTTCTTGCCGGCCGGGGGCGCCGTGCCAAACACGTCACATCCATCTGCACGGGCAGTCTCCTGCTGGGTCAGGCTGGATTGCTGGGTGGATATGAGGCGACATCTCATTGGATGACGCGGCCCATGCTTACGGAATTCGGGGCTGTCCCCGTCAATCAAAGGGTGGTTAGGGACCGCAACAGGATGACAGCTGCGGGCGTTACGTCAGGGATCGATATGGCATTGACACTTGTCGCCGAACTGCGCGACGACACCTATGCACAGGGTATTCAGTTGCTGGCCGAGTATGCGCCGGAGCCACCGTTCAATGCGGGCACTCCGGAAACGGCGCCCGCAGAAGTAAGCGGATTGCTTCAGGCCATGTACCCGAACCTTGACGAGACCATTCGGACCCTCGCGCAGCATCAGATTCGCTAGACCAGGCATCGCCAAAGCAGCCCCGGCCCGAGACGCCGGACAGCGAGGCCATGCTGAACAACCTGCTTGCGGTGTCCGGATTTACGAGCCCGTTGCGGGATTGAGCGGGACAGCCTCCAAGGCAAAATTGGAATACCCTGCACTGCAGAGCTCCCTCTCCCGATGAGAGAGGGCTGGGGTGAGGGAGCAAAAGCCTGAAATCGGCGATGGATCTGCCCCCTCACCCGGCGCAAGCGCCGATCTCTCCCATCGGGAGAGGTAACTTGCCGCATGAGGCGGTGTTTCAGCGGTACTTCATCAGCCGACCCCTCCGCGCCGCCCCGGCCTCGAGCCGGGGTCTTTTGGTTCCGGCCCCGGCACAAGGCCGGGACGGCGGCCCGAAATGCGATTTTACTCAGCCTCTTTCTTCCGCAAGCGGATCAGTCCTTCCTGGGCGGTGGAGGCGATCAGCTTGCCATCCTGCGTGTAGAGCAGGCCGCGGTTCATGCCGCGGGAGCCGGAAGAGCTGGTGCTGTCTGTGGCATAAAGCAGCCACTCGTCCGCGCGGAACGGGTGATGAAACCACATGGCGTGATCCAGGCTTGCCGCCTGGATCTTGGGGCTGAAGACCGACGTGCCATGCGGGAACAACGACGTGTCGAGCAATGTCATGTCGGACGCATAGGCCAAAACACACTGATGAATGCGCTCATCATCCGGCAAGGGATCGCTCGCGCGCACCCAGACATACTGCTGGGCCGGCAGCGGCTTCTTGCTGAAATAGTGGGTCATGTCGACCGGGCGCATTTCAATCGGCCGTTCGCGCTCCCAGTAGCGTTTGACGTTCTCCGGGGCAAACTCCAGGAATTTTTCTTTCAGCTCCTGTTCGCTTGGCAGGTCGTCCGGTCCCGGCACATCCGGCATGTCAGCCTGGTACTCCAGCCCCTCTTCGCGCATTTGAAAGGAGGCGGACATGGAGAAAATCGCGTGGCCGTGCTGGATGGCGACCACCCGGCGTGTGGTGAAGCTGCCGCCATCGCGGATCCGGTCGACTTCATAAATGATCGGCACCGATGGATCGCCCGGCCGCAAAAAATACCCATGTAGAGAGTGGACGTGGCGGTCTTCGACCACTGTGCGCGAGGCCGCAACCAGCGCCTGGCCAATCACTTGGCCGCCAAAAACGCGCTGCCAGCCGACTTGGGGGCTGCGACCACGAAACAGATTGTGTTCCAGAGGTTCCAGGTCGAGAATGTACAGAAGGTTGTCAATGGCCGTATTCATCGGCGCGGTTCCTGTTAAATAGAACAATGGGGACAGTGGCCGGATGAGCCGCCAGTTTGATGAAGTCTTGGACGTGTGTTGACGTTAAAGTCAAGATGCCCCAACGGAAACGAGGGGCGAGGAGTTTGTAAGCAATGGCAAGATCCAAAAAGAGCGACGAGATGTTTGATGTCGTCATCGCAGGCGGCGGCTATGTCGGCCTGTCGCTGGCGCTCGCGCTGAAGCAAGGGGATCCTGGCCTCAAATGCGCTGTTGTTGATCCAAAGCCGATGAACACGCTCGACAAGGATCCACGCGCATCCGCCATTGCAGCGGCGGCGTCCCGAATGCTGAACCAGCTCGGCATCTGGGAGAAAATCTCTGATAAAGGCCAGCCGATCAACGAGATGATCGTGACGGACAGCAAACTGCGCGATGCGGTGCGTCCTGTTTTTCTGACCTTTGACGGTGAAGCGACCGATGGCGAGCCATTTGCGACCATGATGCCAAACGGTGTCATGATGCCGGCACTCTACAAAGCAGCCAAAGCGCTCGGCACAGTGTTTTTTGCGCCCAACAGTGCCGCCACCTTCCGGAACAATCCGGATCACGTCGATCTGGAACTCAACGACGGCAAGGTTCTGAAAACCCGTCTCTTGATCGCTGCAGATGGTGTTCGTTCCAAATTGCGGGATCTCGCAGGTATTCGAACAGTCAATTGGGACTACAAGCAGTCGGGTATTGTGACGACGATCAAGCACGAGCGTCCGCACAACGGCCGCGCCGAAGAACACTTTCTCCCCGCCGGACCCTTTGCCATTCTGCCTCTGCCGGGCAACCGCTCGTCTCTTGTCTGGACGGAAAAGACATCTGATGCCGATCGCCTGGTCCGTTCCGATGATTTCACATTCGAGCTGGAGCTGGAGCGCCGCTTTGGTCATCACCTTGGGACTTTGGAAGTTGACGGCCCGCGCCAGGCCTATCCGCTTGGTTTGAAGCTGGCACGCGAGTTCGTGAAACCGCGGTTTGCCCTGATCGGTGATTCGGCTCACGGCATTCATCCCATCGCAGGCCAGGGACTGAACCTTGGGTTCAAGGATGTTGCAGCGCTTGCGGAAGTCATCATTGATGCCCGCCGTCTTGGCCAGGACATTGGCGCATTTGACGTTCTAGAGCGCTACCAGCGGTGGCGCCGCTTCGACACATTCCAGATGGGTGTCGTGACGGATGTTCTTAACCGGTTGTTTTCAAATGATATTGATATTCTGCGGGCTGCGCGTGACTTTGGCCTTGGGCTGGTTGATCGGATGCCGAGCCTGAAAAGTCAGTTCATCAAGGAAGCATCCGGTTTTGCCGGGCCAGTGCCGAAATTGCTTTCAGGAGACCCGATCTGATAGGAGATGACGTCTCCGCTAGGTTTCCTGGGCAGCGCTTGCATGAACGATAAAAATTCCAGCTATCCGCAGCACCGGTCCATTTTGATGACCGGCTGCTCCTCCGGAATTGGAGAAACGTCAGCCCGCCTTCTCCGCGGACGGAACTGGCGCGTCTTTGCAACCGCGCGCAAGCTGGAAGATGTTCAACGCCTGAAGGATGAGGGGTTTGAGTCCTTTCAGCTCGATTATGAAGATCCGGATTCGATCCGTGTGACAGCTGATGCCGTTTTGGAAGCCACAAACGGCGAACTTGATGCCATCTTCAACAATGGCGCCTACGCGATCCCGGGGGCTTTGGAAGATCTGCCGACCGATGGTCTCAGAGCCCTTTTCGAAGCCAATTTCATCGGATGGCACGATTTGACGCGCCAAATCATCCCCGCAATGCGCGCCCAGAAATCCGGACGGATTGTGCAGTGTTCGTCTGTTCTGGGCTTTGTGGCGCTTAAATACCGGGGCGCCTACACGGCCTCCAAGTTTGCACTCGAGGCTTACACCGACACCTTGCGGCAGGAACTTGCGGGCATGGGGATCCACGTATCGCTTATTGAGCCCGGGCCGATCGACACTAGGTTCACGCAGAACACGATCGCAAACTTTGACCGGTGGATTGGCGAAGAGGGGTCCAAGCAGTCCGTTCACCGCGAGACTTACGAAAAACGCCGGATCCGGATGGAAGCTGGAGAACCGGGCCCTTTCAAATTACCGCCGAGCGCAGTCACCAAACCTCTGATCCACGCCATTGAGTCCCATCGGCCAAAGGCGCGATACCGTGTCACCATTCCGACAAAGGTGATGGCGATTGCAAAACGGCTCCTGCCGACACGCGTCTTGGACAGGTTCTGTATCTGGGCGGCGGACGGCGAAGAATAAAACCCGGATCCGGCCGAAAAATCTGGTGCAGGGAAAAGCGGGAAACGACAAGGACGTAATTGATGGAACAAATCTACGATATTCTTATTTTTGTCGGCATGGCGGCCGTGGCGCTTGTGCTGTTTGCGGGTCTCTTGAACATGTTCCGCAACGGTCCGGCCAATCGCTCTCAAAAACTAATGCGCTGGCGGGTGGGATTGCAGTTCCTGGTGATTGTCCTTGTGATGGGTGGGCTCTACTTCTTCGGCAAAGGCTGACAAGCCAGCTGAAAACACGAACATTTCTGCGGGATGGGATTTCATGGTCGTACTGAACAAGATCTACACAAAAACCGGTGACAACGGCACGACCGCGCTGGGCTCCGGCGAGCGGCGGCCAAAATACGATCTAAGGATTGACGCCTACGGCACCGTTGATGAAACCAATGCGATTGTCGGCATGGCCCGGTTGCATACCGCAAGCGTAGTTCCGGACATCGACGCCGTGCTGAACCGCATCCAGAATGATTTGTTTGACCTTGGTGCGGATCTTGCCACTCCGGAAACTGATCAGGACCTGGGGTACGAACCGCTCCGGATCACGGATGGTCAGGTTTCGGCAATTGAAGAAGCGATTGACACCCTTAATGCCGATCTCTCGCCGCTGCGATCCTTCGTTTTGCCAGGTGGCAGTGCGGCCTCTGCCCATTTGCATCTGGCAAGAACGGTTTCCCGCCGTGCGGAACGCTTGATGGTCGAACTGGCGGACCGTGAATCCATAAATCAGGCAGGCACACGGTACATGAACCGTCTTTCGGACTACTTCTTCGTCGCGTCCCGTTATCTGAACAACAAGGGCGAAGAAGACGTGTTATGGGTTCCGGGTAAAAACCGATAATCGGCCCATAACTTCAGGACGCCAGCCATGTTTCTCCCGCTTCACGACCACAATCGGCTGAAACATGTGCCTCGACCCTATGTCAATCTTTCGTTGATTGCCGCAAATGTCCTGGTTTTCCTAGTGGTACAAGGCGGCGGTATATCTGAAGGTGCGAGTGCGTCGGTCTATTCCTACGGGCTCGTGCCAGCGGTCTTTTTCGATCTGCGTGATCTGGCCCCGCATCTTCAGGTCCTGCCGGAATGGTCCGGGATCGTGACATACGCTTTTTTGCACGGCGACTTCATGCATCTCTTGGGCAACATGCTGTTCCTTTGGGTGTTCGGTGACAATGTGGAAGATGCGGTCGGCCATATCGGTTACCTGGTCTTCTATCTTTTGTGTGCCGCTGCCGGTGGTTTTGCCTACGCAGTCCTTGATCCGGGTTCTGAAATCCCGTTGATCGGCGCATCGGGTGCCGTATCGGGTGTGGTGGCGGCTTATCTGATGCTTCACCCGCGCGTTCGCATCTGGGTGCTTGCGTTCGGCCGCATTCCGTTGCGGTTGCGGGCGATCTGGATTTTGGGAGCGTGGGTCATTTATCAGTTTGTGCAGATCGCGACATCGATCGACAGTCAGGTTGCCTGGATTGCCCATATCGGTGGCTTGGCAGCAGGCGCCGTCCTCATCTTGTTCATGAGGCGCCGGGGTGTGGTTCTGTTCGACAGGGATCTCGCGTGAAGAAGATTGATTTAAACACGGGAAATAGGCTCAGGACCTCTTAATTCGACTTAAATGGTATGGATGGGTTTGTTCGGATACGAGGCGCAAAACTACAGCAAACCGTCCGGTTTGCAAAGGTTTGCAACAACGTTGCCGGGCAAACACGCCCTATCCCTAGAGACGCAAAAACGGCATCGATCTGCTGCGTCAAACCGCTCAACCGGGGAGAAAGCCCGCTTGTCGCGCTTTCCTTGCAGCTCATTGCCGTTTGCTGCGCCATTTCGATCAAAATAATAGGTCCTGAGCCTAGAGCCTAAATCCTCACGCTGGATCTCAAGCAAGCTGCCATTTGCCGGATTTGTTGCGGCATGCCGTGCCGTTGTCTTGTCGCCTCGTTCCGGACGCGAGCAGGATATTTTCCCGATAGGCCCGGCAATAAACGCCGCTTCGGGTTTTCCATGTGCGGACCGGGGTCACAGAACCGCTCGCGCCGGTTTCATTGTTCCGCCAGGAGCTGGTTTTGCCCGATAGGGATGTTTCAAGAGCATTTTGGAATGCGGCTTCGGCCATGGTTTGATCGGACCGCGCAAGGCCACTGCCGGTACCAGGTCCGACCAGCGCTGATGCTGTGCATCCGCTAATAGCTGTAACCAGTGTCAGGACCGGGAGTATACGTGCCGCCCTTATATCCACCCGAATTCGCAACGCTTAACCTCTTCCGCTATTGCCACCCCCGATCGATCGCCTCTCTCTCCTCGCTGGCAGACAAAGGTTCGCCGCCAGGCGCGCTGTTTCCCTGAAATTGAGATCGACCTGGAACCAATCCTTTAGTCGGTGAAGCGGGCGATTGTGCGGCAGGGGTTGGTGCAGGCGATAGCTCCGGCTGATTATCGTCATCATTGTCATCTGAAGGGGCCCGGCCGCCATCAGCAGCATCTGAGCCTCCGCGATTGCCGCCTTCGTTATCATTATCTCCGGGATCGCTCTGTGCTTCGCTTTCAGAACTGTTTCCGCCACGTTCACTTCCGCCTTGGTCGCTTCCTCCGCGGTCGCTGCCACCACGGTCACCGCCGCCGCGTTCGCCGCCGCCTCTTTCGCTGCCACCGCGACCGCCATCACTGTCGCTGTGACTGTCGTTATCATTATCTCCGGGATCGCTCTGGGCTTCGCTTTCAGAGTTGTTTCCGCCGCGGTCACTTCCGCCTCGGCCACCACCACCGCGACCATTTCCGTCGCCGCCGCCCCGGTCACCCCTCTCGCTGCCACCGCGGCCTCCGCCCCGGCCTTCACCGCCACCCCGGTCACCACCTCCGCGACTGTCAGATTCCGCGACTGCGGCGATGGTCGTTTTCTGGTCCAACAAGGGGCTGAGGTAGACACAGGAAAAAACCAGCGCCGCAGCCACCACACCGGGCAGACGTCGGACCATTGCAGAGAGGCGGTCATGCAATGGCGTCTGGCGGGTGTGTTTCATGTAGTCGTTGTCTTTCAAGGCTTGCGCGCGCCTCACAATCTGAAGATCGTTTCGGCTTTCCCTTTAAAACCCTCAAGTGGGTACGTTCCTTCCTGCAATGTAGTCAAAAAATAGCCGGGATCAAAAGTCTTACTCCCGTGTTGTAAAGTTTGAGAACGGCGTGGCGGAGAACTTCTTGGCCGATGAACCACTGAAAGCGGACATGATCCGCTTGATACCGAAACTGAGAAGTTTCGCGCTGCGGCTATGCCGAAATCCGGATCAGGCAGACGATCTGGTGCAAACCACGTGTGAGCGGGCCATTCGGTCTCTGGATCAGTTTGATCCTGCGACCCGTCTGGACAGCTGGATGTTCCGGATCCTGCAGAATCTCTATTTCAACATGCAGCGGGACACGGCCAACCGCGCAAGACTGTTTGAGAAAGCGATGTTCGATTATGACGACACGTTTGATGGCCAGCGGGCGGCAGTTTCCAGCTTGGAACTGCAACAGGTCCGCCGGTTTATCGAGCAGTTGGATGACGACAATAGAACGGTCTTGATGATGATTGCCATAGATGGGCGCAGCTACAAGGATGTTGCCGAAGAGCTTCAGGTTCCGATCGGCACGGTCACGAGCCGGTTGGCCCGCGCAAGGTTGAAATTGAGGGATTGGCTGGAAGCCAGAAAGTCGCCGGATGGCGCATCGCAATCGGCATCTACGGGGGTGGTGTCATGACGTTTGATGAAAAGAAAAGCCAGGTGGATTTGGCACAGGATATCGGGCTGATCCTGGACAACGAAATGCCGCCCGAAGCGCGTGATGAATTGCTGAATCGACTTCAGGCTGATGCCGATAGTGCTGAGCTTATGAAGCAACTGGCGGCAGATCAGGCGCTGCTTCAAGAGGTTTTGCCGCCGTCGGTTCCGGACGCCACCATACAACGGATTGAGAGCGTTATTGAACGCGAATTCGACCGCCGGGCTCCGAAAGCCGGATCTGACAGGCATTGGAGCCGCGCCATCGTATATCTGGCGGCCTCTCTTGTTTTGGTGGCCGGGACGTTTGCCGTCACGAATTTCTGGATGCAGTCCCGGATGGATCAGGTCGTTGCCTCGCTTGCGGTCCATATGGAAACGGAACGTCTCGCCCTTGCTCAGACCGTTCAGGAGGCCTTGGAAACAAAGGTCAGTGGAGAACCGGTCGCGATCGGCCGGGATGGAGACTGGTCGGAGATCCTGACGCCAATCAAGACCTACAAAAGCAAGAGTGGGCATTGGTGCCGGCAGTATTTGCGGGAAACCCGGTTCGGGAAACTGGATATGACCATTAGAGGCACGGCCTGCCGTGACGAAAATGGTGTGTGGACAACGGTTCTTGCCGAACCTGTGTCAGATAATTTCTCTCCACAAACCAACGGAATCTGATTTCTACAGTCACTTGTTGGGCGCTGATTGCCAGCGCCTGCTGCATTTTGCCGCGCTGCCGCAATGTCATGTTTGCGACGCAACTTTTGCAAAGCACGGCAAATTGCGCCTTTAGCCCTTTTGCTGTCATTGACAGGTGCCGCGCAGGTCAGTACCGTCCCGCGGCATGCGCCACGGTTGGCTTGTTTCCGCCGTTTGTGACGAAGCGTTACAGGGCGGGTGCAAGCCCTTTAATGCGGTGCGGTGAAAGCCGGCCCAGCAAGAGGTTGAGACCAAATGAAAATCCTCGTACCCGTAAAAAGGGTCATCGATTACAACGTGAAAGTTCGCGTAAAGGCGGACGGTTCAGGAGTGGATCTTGCCAACGTCAAGATGTCCATGAACCCGTTTGACGAAATATCCGTGGAAGAAGCCTTACGCTTAAAAGAAGCTGGTAAGGCGACTGAAGTTGTTGTTGTTTCTGTTGGTCCGCAGCAGGCGACCGAAACACTCCGAACCGGTCTTGCCATGGGTGCTGACCGCGGCATTCTGGTCAAGACGGACGAAACAACTGAGCCGTTGGCCGTTGCCAAGATCCTGAAGGGCATTGTGGAAGCCGAAGAGCCGGGCCTGGTTATCCTTGGAAAGCAGGCAATTGATGATGACTGCAACCAGACCGGCCAAATGCTTTCCGCCCTTCTTGGCTGGAGCCAAGGCACGTTCGCATCCAAGGTCGATCTTGGTGACGGCACCGTTGATGTGACCCGCGAAGTCGACGGCGGTCTTCAGACCGTCAAGCTGAAGCTGCCTGCAATTGTTACGACCGACCTGCGTCTCAACGAGCCGCGCTATGCATCGCTTCCGAATATCATGAAAGCGAAGAAAAAGCCGATCGACGAGAAAACACCGGACGACTACGGCGTCGATATCACTCCGCGCCTGACTGTTGTCACCACGGCTGAGCCGGCCGCTCGTGAAGCCGGCATCAAGGTTGGCTCCGTGAGCGAACTGGTCGAAAAACTCAAGAACGAAGCTGGTGTCCTTTAAGGGCCGTCGCAGGAGGAAATAAAATGACAACACTTCTTGTGGCTGAACACGCTGGCGGCGCTTTGAATGATGCGACCTCAAAGGCTATGTCCGCTGCTGCGGCTCTGGGCTCCGACGTCCATGTTCTGGTCGCTGGTAAAGGCGTTCAGGCTGTGGCTGAAGCGGCGGCGAAGCTCTCTGGCGCTGCCAAGGTTCTTGTTGCTGAAAGCGATGCACTCGAGCACCAGCTGGCAGAGCCGATGGCAGACCTGATTGTTGGTCTGGCCGCTGAGTATGATGCGATCGTCGCTCCGGCAACCGCAAATGGCAAAAACACATTGCCGCGCGTTGCAGCCTTGCTCGACGTCATGCAGATCTCTGACGTTACCGCAGTGATCGACGCTGAGACCTTCGAGCGTCCAATCTACGCAGGAAACGCGATCCAGACAGTCAAATCCGGCGATGCGAAAAAAGTCATCACCGTCCGCACATCCACGTTCGCAGCAGCTGAAGAGGGCGGTTCTGCCGCCATCGAAGCCGTTGCTGGCACAGATGGTTCCGGCCTGTCCGAATTTGTTGGAGAGGAACTGTCCAAGTCTGATCGTCCAGAACTGACGTCCGCCAAGATCATCATCTCCGGTGGCCGCGCGCTGGGCTCGGAAGAGAAGTTCCAGGAAGTCATCATGCCGGTTGCCGACGCGCTCGGCGCGGCTGTTGGCGCATCCCGCGCTGCTGTTGATGCCGGGTATGCTCCGAACGACTGGCAGGTCGGTCAGACCGGTAAGGTCGTGGCACCGGATCTTTACATTGCCTGCGGTATTTCCGGTGCGATCCAGCACCTTGCCGGCATGAAGGATTCCAAGGTGATCGTTGCGATCAACAAGGACGAAGAAGCCCCGATCTTCCAGGTCGCGGATTATGGCCTGGTCGCTGACTTGTTTGACGTTTTGCCGGAATTGAAGGCGTCTGTCGAATAAGACCTGCGGCAAATTAATCACGGACCCCGGGGTGAATGTCAGTTTTCGCCCCGGGGTTCTTGCTGTTCGGCGAAAGACTTGCCAAAAATAACGGCAATAAGCCCAGTCGGGCATTTTATTCAGATCGGATATTCAGATGGCAGTCGAAATCAAGAAAATCGGCGTTATTGGCGCGGGTCAGATGGGCAGCGGGATCGCGCATGTGTGTGCGCTGGCCGGCTACGAAGTGGGATTGAGCGACATCTCCATGGAGCGCATCGAATCCGGCCTGGCATCGATCAACGGCAATATGGCCCGTCAGGTATCCAAGTCGATCATCACAGAAGAGGAACGGACAGGAGCTCTGGCCCGCCTGAAACCGGCCGAGGACGTTGATCTTTTGAGTGATGCGGATCTCGTGATTGAATCGGCTGTCGAGAACGAGCAGGTCAAACGCAAGATTTTCTCCCAGCTTTGCCCGATCCTGAAGCCGGAAGCGATCCTCGCGACCAACACGTCCTCGATTTCCATTACGCGCCTTGCGGCAACAACCGACCGCCCGGAACGGTTCATCGGAATTCACTTCATGAACCCGGTGCCGATCATGGAGCTGGTTGAGCTCGTTCGCGGCATTGCGACCGAAGACGAGACGTTTGAGGCGTCCAAGAAGTTCTGTGACCGATTGGGCAAGCAGATTGCTGTTGCTGAAGACTTCCCGGCCTTCATGGTCAACCGTATCTTGCTGCCGATGATCAACGAGGCGATTTACACGCTTTATGAGGGCGTCGGTTCCGTTGAATCCATCGACAAGGCTATGAAACTTGGTGCCAACCATCCGATGGGGCCCCTGCAACTGGCGGATTTCATCGGTCTCGACACCTGCTTGTCGATCATGCAGGTGCTCTATGAAGGTCTTGCCGACACCAAGTACCGTCCGTGTCCGCTACTCGTAAAGTATGTCGAAGCTGGCTGGCTTGGCCGCAAGACGCAGCGCGGTTTCTACGACTACCGCGGTGAGGTTCCGGTACCGACACGCTAACCGGTTCCATTGTCGTGAATCTCGCCCGCTATTGTCTGACCAACGCCAGTCCCGATCCGGACAAGGTAGCTTTGGAAGTCATCGGTACTGCGGGCGAGCGTCTGGAAATCTGGACTTACGCAGATCTGACGCGATCAATCCTCTCGGTTGCCAATGGCTTGAGGCTTGAGGGCTTTGAGCGTGGCGACCGCGTTCTCTTGCGTATCGGACACTCTAGTGACTTTCCGCTGCTCTTTTTCGGGTCCATTGCAGCTGGCCTGGTCCCGGTTCCGACCTGTGCGCTGCTCACGAGCACCGAAACGGATACAATTCTCTCTGATTCTGGTGCTGCAGTTGTTGTCCATGACGGAAAAACGGCCTTGCCGCAGGCCGGGACCGCGCGGGTCATTGGTTCCGAGGGGATCACTCAGCTCAAACAAGCTGATCCCGGAGAATTTGAAAATACTTCCCCTGATGACCCCGCGTTTCTGATCTACACCTCAGGCACCAGCGGAACTCCGAAAGGTGTTCTGCACGCGCAAAGAGCGGCTTCCGCCCGCGCCCCGATGTATCAGGGCTGGTATGGTATTGATGCAGCAGACCGGCTGCTCCACGCCGGTGCCTTCAACTGGACCTACACGCTTGGCGTAGGGCTGATGGATCCTTGGGCCAATGGAGCGACCAGCGTCGTTTATGACGGCCCGCGCGATCCTCACGTCTGGCCCGAAATTCTAACCGCGAGCAATGCGACGTTGTTTGCTGCCGTGCCCAGTCTATATCGGCGGATCTTGAAGTATGGTGAGGTTTCCAAAGGATCGTTTCCAACTTTGCGTCACGGCCTGACAGCCGGAGAAGCGCTGCCGGAAGCGCTCTATCATGAGTGGACGGCGCGCACGGGCCGCGAGCTTTATGAAGCGCTGGGCATGAGCGAAATCTCTACCTACCTCTCAAGCAGCCCGATCGTTCCGGTAAAGCCCGGTTCTCCCGGGCGGCCCCAGACTGGCAGGAAGGTCGCGATACTCGATGAGAACGGAGAAGGTGACCAACTTGCAGAGCCGGGTACGGCCGGTCTTCTAGCGGTTCACCGGGACGAACCCGGTTTGATGATCGGGTACTGGAACCGGCCAGAGGAAACACAGGTTGCTTTTCGGGGTGACTGGTTCCTGACGGGTGATCGGGCTCGTGCCGACGCAGAGGGCTACTACTGGTACGAGGGCCGGGCCGACGACCTCATGAATGCTTTCGGCTATCGAGTCGCGCCGGAAGAAGTGGAACGCACTCTGGTTGCGCATCCAGACGTCTCGGAAGTTGCCGTTACAACCATATCTTCCGGGCCGGGGGTCGATTTGATCACCGCTTTTGTTGTTCCTGTGCACCCGAACAGCTTTGATGAATCTGATCTTGCTGCTTATGCGGTCGGCCGTTTGGCGGATTACAAACGCCCCAAGGTCTATCGCGTCATATCGGAATTGCCGCGCACTCCCTCGGGCAAAGTGCAGCGCAAGGCGTTGTCCAAAAATTAAAATTCAGCAAAACACAGTAAGTTCTTGTTAACGTGTGTTTAAGGGCGTGGGTTTAGTGTTTGTCCATTACTAGGAGACTGAAATGGACAGCGTTGGGATCGCCAACACATATGTAGCCATGACCCAGGCCCAAACCGGCCAGGCGCTTCAGTCTGAAATGATGAAGATGGCAGCCCAGCAAGATGCCAATCTCGTGGCGCTTCTCCAGCAAGGTGCTGAGAGCCTTCAGGCCGCGGCCCCACCACCGGGTCTTGGAACCCAGGTAGACCTCAGCGTCTGATCAAATCTCCTTTCGCGGCTTCGTCCTGAATGTGAGCAGCCCGGTCCGCACACCGGCTTTCATTCCTTAACTTCTTTGAAGAAACTCTCCATTCGGAACAGGAACCATGTCCGGCGGGATACCGGAACTCCTCCCGGTCTGAGCCGTGCCTGCAAGTGCTGTTTCTGATAAATCCAAATCGAGTCAGTCGCTTAAATCCAATAGCTAAAATTTTAATCAATTTGTCTCGACTTCAGTAGGTTTTCATAAGCCTTCATGTCAACTAACTTATTGTATTTACTTTATTTTCTTTGTCTTCCGCACAATATAAGCCGTTGTGTTTTACGTAACGGATGGTGACGTCATGCCAGAAGGAGTTGGATATGGGTCATCCCCGGCATTCCAGCCCTCTTTGGCTGTGCCGAGAAGTGACCAGCTTGCGCAGCAGGCACAGCAGATCGACGCGCGCCAGTCTGAAGTTGTTGCTGAGACAGTGCAGCGTCAGGCGGATTTCAGTTCAAACCGGGCCGAAAGCCTTGCCCGGGTCGCTGAACAGATCGAGCAGCGCGCGCAGACAGATGCCGGCCCTGGGGTTGGCGATGTTGTGGACATAACAGTTTAGAACGCAGAGCGTTCGCCCGTACAACGCCAAAGGAGATCCGACATGGCGAGTGTATCAGACAGCACATCTTCATCTGCAGCCTACAGCGCTGCTGCGGTCCGCAGCGAATTGGCAACAAACGCCGTTCGTGACCAGAACGACCAAGAGCGTCAGGTTGCGCAGCAGCTGGAAGAATCGCAGGCAACCGACGAGCAGGACCGCCGCGAGCAGCGGCAGATTCCGGGTCTCGGCGAAGCTGTCGACATCACTGTCTAAAGAAGAAGTCGGGATCGTTATCCCGCCAAACTGCCCATTCGGACAGAACGGTGGCGGATCACGCCTCCGGTGTCGTCATGGACGCATTGATCAAGGCCTTGGCCTCACCTGACGCCCACTCCGCCGGACCGTACATCGTCCCCACTTCACAGCCGTCCGGGCTGATCAGGATCGTTGTCGGCAGTCCGGTGGCCCGGGCAACTTTCCGCAAATCTCTCAAAAGTCCATTCTGGGCATCATGGTAGTAAGCCAGGTTGCCGACCCCGATTTCTTCCAAGAACGCTTTCGGCTTTTCAGGTCCACCGCGGTCAAGATTGACAGCCACCACTTCAAAACCCTCGTTGCCAAGTTCGGCCTGCAACTCATCCAGAGCGGGCATTTCCTTGCGGCATGGCGCGCACCATGTGGCCCACAAGTTTAGCAACACGGTACGGCCTTCAAAGTCCGCCATGGTGATGGGCTGGTCATCCGGGCTCAGGAACGTCAGGTTACTGAGGTCCAGTGGCTGGCTGGCTGGAAGGAAGGCGGCCACCTCTCCTTTGGCATGCGGGGCCACTGCTTCTGCAGAAACAAGGGCGGCCGAACAGCTTTCGCCGCTGCCAATATTGCCATTTTGGCCGTTGATCACGTATAGAGCCGCTACAGCAGCCACTGCACCTGCGAGCCCGGCGGCATAGAGTTTCCGATTGGAGGACTTGGCAGGTTCGGTTGGCTTCGTCATTCGTTCACACCTCGCAAGGGGCGCCTTTCAAAGGACAGGACATGAGCAATCGCATGTGGGGAGGCCGGTTCGCTGAGGGACCGGACGCCATCATGGAGGAAATCAACGCCTCCATCGACTACGACAAGAAGCTATATAAGCAAGACATTGATGGCTCAAAAGCCCATGTGCGCATGCTCGCGGAAAAAGACATTGTGACGCGGGACGATGCCGACAAGATCGTTCAAGGTCTAGACACAATCCTGTCAGAGATCGAAAACGGCGCGTTCAAGTTTTCGCGCGGCTTGGAAGATATTCATATGAATGTCGAAGCCCGTTTGGCGGAACTGATCGGTCCAGCAGCCGGCCGTTTGCACACGGCACGCTCGCGCAACGATCAGGTTGCGACTGATTTCCGGCTTTGGGTCCGCGACACGCTTGACACGCTGGATGCTCAGCTGACGGAACTGATGCAGGTTTTGGCCGAAAAGGCGGAAATCCACGCCGGTGACGTCATGCCCGGTTTCACGCACTTGCAGTCTGCTCAACCGGTCACCTTTGGCCATCATCTGCTGGCCTATGTCGAGATGTTTGCGAGGGATCGCGGCCGTGTCCGGGATGCGCGCAAACGGATGAACGAATGCCCCCTCGGATCTGCTGCCCTTGCGGGAACGTCCTTTCCGATCGACCGGAAAATGACGGCCGAAGCGCTGGGCTTCGATCGTCCGACCGCAAACTCGCTTGATGCTGTTTCAGATCGGGACTTTGTCATTGAAGCGTTGGGTGCTGCATCCCTCACAGCCATGCATTTGTCACGGTTGGCGGAAGAAATCGTTGTTTGGTGCTCTGCTCAGTTCGGCTTTGTCAAACTGTCTGACAAGTTCTCGACCGGCTCCTCGATCATGCCGCAGAAGAAGAACCCAGATGCCGCCGAACTCGTGCGCGCAAAGACCGGCCGGATCTATGGGTCATTGCAGGCGCTTCTCGTTATGATGAAGGGTCTTCCGCTTGCTTATTCCAAGGACATGCAGGAAGACAAGGAACAGGCTTTTGACGGGCTTGCCAGCATCTCCCTCGCTCTGGCGGCAATGACCGGCATGATGCGCGATCTGGTACCAGTCACGAAGGCCATGAAAAAGGCCGCCGGCTCCGGTTATTCCACGGCAACCGATCTGGCGGACTGGCTCGTGCGGGTTCTGGGCCTGCCATTCCGGGACGCCCACCACGTGACCGGCGCAATTGTTGCGATTGCGGTCAGCAAAGGCATCGAACTGCATAAGGTTTCTATGGAAGAGATGCAGGGTGTTGAACCGAAGATCACCCAAGAGGTCTTTTCGGTACTGTCGGTCGACAAGTCGGTCCGCAGTCGGGTGAGCTATGGCGGCACATCGCCGGTGAATGTGCGCAAACAGGCGCGCCGCTGGCTGAAAGAGCTGGCCAAGGGCTGAACCCTCTCTCCATTTGCCGCATGACAGCCAAGACTGGTCTTGCCCAATCGGGTCTGTCATGCGAGGAGAAAGCAACAGGAACTCTCCGCCAAAAGGGCTGTAATGGTGACCACGCGCCGCATGATGACTTTCGCGATGACAGGACTATGTCTTGGTCTGCTGCTCACCGGTTGCGGCCGAAAGGCGGCCTTGGACACGCCCACGGCCGCCGCACAGCCGAGTACGGCGGAGGTTCAAGCTGAAACGCAAGGCGTTTATACGCCTGAGCAACCGGCACCGACGGCAAGCTCCGGTGGCTTTATACTCGATCCTCTGATCGGGAATTGACGGCCAACACAGGCACTAAGTGAACACCAATCTGCATGAGTAAAACCCTTGCATCATTTTGATTACAAAGGCGGTGCCCTGTTCGCAGAGGACGTGGCCATCGAGGAAATCGCCCGGGAAGTCGGAACGCCGTTTTATGTCTATTCGACGGCAACCTTGACCCGGCACTATGAGGTGTTTTCGTCTGCCTTTGCCGACATCCCGTCGCTCGTCTGCTATGCGATGAAGGCCAATTCCAACCAGGCGGTTCTGGCAACACTGGCCCAATTGGGCGCAGGAATGGACGTTGTGTCGGAAGGTGAACTGCGCCGGGCGCGGGCAGCAGGGGTTCCGGCAAACAAGATCGTGTTCTCCGGCGTTGGAAAGACGGAAGCCGAGCAGGCCTATGCGCTGACCGAGGACATCCTTTGTTTCAACGTGGAATCTGAGCCGGAACTCCACCAGCTCTCCCGCGTCGCGACCCAGATGGGCAAGACAGCCCGTGTCTCCATGCGTATCAACCCTGATGTGGATGCAAAGACTCACGCGAAGATTGCGACCGGCAAGGCGGAAAACAAATTCGGCATCCCGTGGCAGCGCGCTCGCGAGGTTTACGCAACTGCAGCAAGCCTGCCGGGCTTGAAGGTCACCGGTATCGACATGCACATTGGTTCGCAGATCACCGAGCTTGAGCCATTTGACAGCGCCTTTGCCCGTTTGGGCGAGCTGATTACGGATCTGCGGGGTCAGGGTCACGCCATCGACCATGTCGATCTTGGCGGCGGATTGGGAATTCCCTATGTCACCGACAACGATCCGCCACCGCATCCGGATGCCTATGCTCAAGTCGTGAAGAAACACGTCCGCGAACTTGACTGCAAGGTGATGTTTGAGCCGGGCCGCATGATTGCGGGCAATGCCGGGATCCTTGTCACGCAGGTCATCTATGTGAAGGAAGGTGCCGACAAGAATTTCGTCATCGTCGATGCGGGTATGAATGATCTGATCCGGCCGACCCTTTACGAAGCCTATCATGAGGTCCGCCCGGTTTCAGAGCCGGATGTGAATGCTGATCGATTCACGGCAGATGTTGTCGGTCCAGTATGCGAAACCGGTGATTTTCTGGCCCATAACCGGGATATGCCCAAGGTAAATGCCGGTGACATGCTGGCTGTCTATTCTGCAGGGGCTTATGGATCGGTGCAGTCGAGCACATACAATTCACGCCTTTTGGTGCCGGAAGTGCTCGTAAACGCTGATCAATTCGCGGTCATCCGTCCGCGGCCGAGCTACGAAGAACTGCTTGACCTCGACAAAATTCCCGATTGGCTCAAGCCTTCTTGACATAATTCTCCGGCAATTAGTTGTTTCAGCAACTTGCCGGAGCGCCCCTGATGCCTCACTCTTATAAGGGTGGACAAGAGCTAGGAGCAGCAGGACGCTATCCGGCGGCCTTGCTTCTGTGAGCATCTGGAGGTGCCTTTGCACACCAATGACGACAAGCCGGATCCGATCCGGAACGAGTCCGTTGAACATGCTGGTTGGCCTGCCCTGATCCGGTCACGGCTGAATCGTCTCGTTCGGCATAGCACATGGGCGCTGTTTGCCGAGCGTTGCTGGCGGGCCCTGTTCCCTCTGTTGATCGTCGTAGTTCTGTTTGTCGGCGTCTCCTGGCTTGGGCTATGGCTGGTCCTGCCGGTCTGGATGGGGCCGATTGGTGTTGTCCTGTTTCTCGGGGCCGCCATTTGGGTGTCCCGTGATCTGTTCAAGATCTCCTGGCCGACCCGCGGCGAAGCTTTGACCCGGGTTGAACAATCCTCTGAATATGGCCACCGACCGCTGACCACACTTGAGGATGAACTCTCCGTCGGTGCTGGCGATCGCCAGAGTGAAGCAATCTGGATGCTGCATCAGCGGCGCACGGCTCAGGCGTTGGCCGACATCCGCTCCAAAGGCCCGCAGCCGAAAGCCTACCGCCGTGACCCTCTCGCCATTCGCGTTGTCGCGGTGTGCCTTGTCCTGATCGGTTTTTTTGCAGCCGGACCGCAATTGAATGAGCGTTTGGGGTCAGCGTTCCGCAATCCGTTTACGACCGTTGAGCCACCCAGCCGCCTGGATGCCTGGGTGACGCCGCCGCTTTATACCAGTGAGCCTCCAATCTATCTGACTGGTGAAAGCGCGCAGTTGAGAGATCCAGGCGCGCCCATATCGGTTCCTGAGGGTTCTGTTCTCGTTGTTCGCACACAAGGCGCGAAAGAACTTGTGATGACCTTCTCGGAAGGGGCTGAGGGCGAACCCGAAGTCATTGATCCTGCAACGGACGGGCCTCAATCGAGTGCACAAGCTGGGATGCTGCTTCCAGAAGAACGTCGTTTGACGCTTGAGACAACTGGCATTGTCGATCTAAAGTCCGGCGATGATCGCTTCCTGACCTTTGTTTTTGCCGTCCGCCCGGATGATGCCCCGGTCATACGCCTGACGGATGACCCGGAAGAGCAGCTTAGCGGGGCGCTGAAGTTCTCTTATCTCGTCAATGACGACTACGGCGTTGTTTCAGCGGAAGCCCGGATCACGCCGTTGCCGGATCCCAACCGGGCCGATGGCCATGTGCCGCGCCCATTGGTGGATGCCCCTATTTTTCCGCTTTCCCTGCCTCCGCAGGCCGGAACCGCGAAAACGGGCGAAACAATCCGGGATCTGACATCTCACCCCTGGGCGGGGTCTGAAGTGGATTTGAACCTTCTGGCGCGTGACCAAGCCGGACAGGAAGGCATCTCACCACATTACCGGATCACGTTGCCGCAACGCCGGTTCAGCAAACCGCTTGCACGTGCAGTTGTGGAACAGCGGCGCAATCTGGCTCTGGATGCGCAAAATCATCCGACGGTCATCACGTCTTTCGACGCCTTGATGCTGGCCCCGGATGTCTTCGACGTCCAGGCCCGTACCTATCTCGGCATGGACTTCGCCTATCGCCAATTGATCAAGGCGAACACGGACGAAGAGCTCAAAGCGCTTCTGCCGTTGTTGTGGGATCTGGCGCTGTCTATCGAAGATGGCGATCTTTCGATGGCAGAGCGGAAGCTGCGCGAAGCACAGGAAGCTTTGCGCAAGGCGTTGGAAGAAGGGGCGAGTGACGAGGAAATCGCGCGGCTTACCCAGGAACTGCGTCAGGCGTTAAGCGAGTACATGCAAGCGCTCGCCGAACAAATGCAGCGCAATCCGCAGGCCATGCAGCCCTTTAACGGCGACCAGCAATCCCTCAGCCAGCAGGACTTGAGCGAGATGCTGGACCGCATTGAAGAGCTTGCCCGCACCGGGTCACGGGATGCTGCCCGTGAACTTTTGGCTCAGATGCAGCAAATGCTGGAAAATCTTCAGGCCGGCCGACCGCAGATGATGCCAAACAACATGTCCAGCGAAATGATGGAGATGCTCAATGAGCTTGGCGAGATGATCCAGCGTCAGCGACAGCTCATGGACGACACCCACCGGTTCAATCAAGACCAGCGGCAACAGCGTCAGGGTGAGCGCCAGCCCGGTCAGCAAGGCCAGCAACAACAAGGGCAGCAGCAACAGCTCACGCAAGAGCAACTACAGCAGATGCTGGATCAACTTCAGCAGGGCCAGGGCGAGTTGGCTCAAAAACTTCAGGAACTCATGGAGCAGATGAACCAGAACGGCATGGGGCAGAACCAGGCGCTCGATGAGGCGGGTGAATCCATGGGACAAGCCCAGGAGTCGCTCGGCGAAGGTCAGGGACAACAAGCGCTTGGTCAGCAGGGCGATGCACTGGATGCCTTGCGGCGCGGGGCGCAAGGCATGACAGAACAGATGATGGGCCAGGGCGAAGGGGCTGGAAATCCAAGCGGACCGTCGCCAATGGACGAGGATCCACTTGGCCGTCCGCGCCGGACCGAGGGTCCGGACTTCAACAACCGGGTTCAGATCCCTGACGAGATTGACGTTCAGCGGGCTCGCCGGATTCTCGAAGAATTGCGCCGCCGGTTCTCAGATCCATCACGGCCACAGCTTGAGCTGGATTATCTTGAGCGTCTGCTGAAGCGGTACTGATTTGAGTTCGGTATAAAGTAAGGCACAAAAAACCCCGCTCCTGGCGGGGTTTTTTATTCGATCTCTGCTGTAACAGATCAGGCGTAACGGCGGTTCGCCTGTGGCTGTACGCCGGAGATTGCACCACGAACCGCAGCGCGAATATCTGCAAGAGAAAACGGCTTTGTCACCACGTCATGCACGAGAGCATCGAGCCCGCTGGCTCGCTCCCGCTGATCTGCAAAGCCTGTCATTAGAAGAATTGGAAGGTTCGGGTAGTCTCGCGCGGTGTGAAGCGCCAAAGCAATCCCGTCCATCACAGGCATTTTGATGTCGGAAAGGAGCAGGTCGTAGCTGCCCTTTTCTCTGGTCAGGATCTCCACAGCTTCGCCGCCGTCCTCAGCAGGGTCCACTTTGTGCCCGTCGAGTTCCAGCGCTCTTTTCACGAAGCTGCGCACTGCTTCATCATCTTCTGTAAGAAGAATGCGAGCCATGCTCACTCTCCTGTCTTGCCGTCCGTCGCCTCCGCCTCTGGCGGAACCACGTAACCAATGAAGGGCAATTGCCTCCAGGCGTGCCCCATATCCATACCGTATCCGACGACAAACTTATCAGGACAGGTAAAGCCAACGTAATCAGCAGATATGGCAGCTTTGCGGCGCTCAGGCTTGTCCAGCAAGGCTGCGATCTGTACCGATTTGGCGCCCCGATTGATCAATCGATCTTTCGCAAACGCCAGTGTCCGGCCGGATTCCAGGATATCATCCACGAGAATTATGTCCCGGCCGTTAACGTCACTTTCGACATCGCGCAATATGCGGATGTCCTGGCTTTCGGTGCCAGCTCCATAAGAAGATAGATGGATGAACTCCATCTCCGGTTCAAGACCCACACGGTGCATCGCGCGCACCAAATCGGCTGCGAAGATAAAACTTCCCTTTAAAACGGCGACCACAAGCAAGCGGTCCGGATCGGCTTTGGTGATCTCCCCTGCGAGCGAGGCGACCCGCTCTGCAATGGTGTCTTCGTCAAACAGGGTGAAAATGTTGGCTGTCATGGTCACTCGAGAACGATATTGCGCTGGTCGCGATCAACGAACCGCACCTGAATGTCGGAAGCCCCGGCTGGTGGATCCGCCAGAATGGTTCTGAACCGGGTTTCATCAAGGGCGTTCAGGTTTTTGGTTCGCGGTTCGACAGTCCAGGCATAAACTTCCTGAAAGTCTGCACTTCGTATGGACAACCGGACCGCGGGGACGCTGTTTCTTTCTTTCTGTAGGTTTCGAATGGAGCCTTCTACTACAAGAACACGCCGCCCGTCTTCTACTTCCATAAATGTTCTGAGATTTCTGAATTCCAGTCCACGCAAGTTCACATCCAGGCCGACCATGCTGTACAAGCTCGCAAGGTCAGGGGATTGTTTCACCAACGTATCCCGCATCAAAACCAGTAATACAGTCATGGCGAGTGCTCCGCCGAGCAGCAGGACGCCTCCAATACGACGGTAATTCCGGCGCATGAGCCAATCAATGATTGGGCCAATTCTGTTTGTCCGGAACTTGTCCGGATTAACTATGATCTTGGGCCGCTTCGCCAGCGTTTCAATATCTGCGGATTTGGGGTTGGCTTCTGGTGTTGCATCCGCAGCTGCTTTTTTGTTGCCAGCCTCGCCCTTTTTCGCAGGCGGCGGTGTATCCTTTTTCGGCGCCTTTACGTCCGCAATCGGCTCTGGGTCGTCTTCTGCGCCAAAGTCGTCCTGACCGTCTGCGCTGGCATCAGCATCGGCGGCCCAGTCTTCTTCGTCCTTGGCGGTGTCTGTTTTTTGGTCCGCCGCGGGCTTGCCCAGGCTGTCGTCTTCCGCAGCATCTGCTTCGAATGCAGCCGTGTCCTTGTCTTCATCTTTTGGAGACACAAACCACCGGTTGCCGCACTTGGCACATTTCACACTGCGACCCTCTGGCCCAAGGGCTTCAGGTTTAATTCCATAGGAAGTGCTGCATTCCGGACAGGTGATCTTCATTTGAGAAGACCTTTCGCCATGGCTATTGAGAACTGTGTCACAATGTAAACGATCAGCGTAAATTCCGGCATGAAATATTGGACAAGGGCCAGTGCGTTCAATCGCGGACTTTCCACCGCGTAGTGGACCTTTATATGTTTAATGCTTCGTTAACGGCGCGCGGTTAGCGTGCAGCCCATCAACAGGAGTCGCGGGCGTGATCCGTTTCGAAAATGTCGGATTAAGATATGGCATGGGTCCGGAGATCCTGCAGGACCTCACATTTCAGATCGAGCCGCAATCCTTTCAGTTTTTGACCGGGCCGTCAGGTGCCGGGAAAACAAGTTTGATCCGGCTGCTGTTCATGTCCTTGCGCCCGACGCGCGGGCTGATCAACGTGTTTGGCCGCGACATGAGTGTGATCAGCAAGCAGGAACTGCCAGCCCTCCGGCGCAAGGTTGGGGTGGTGTTTCAGGACTTCCGCTTGCTGGACCATCTGACGACTTACGAAAACGTGGCCTTGCCGCTTCGAGTCGCCGGAAAGGATGAAGCTGAATATCGCTCCGATGTGATCGACCTTCTCAAATGGGTTGGGCTTGGCGACAGAATGCATGTATTACCGCCAGTCTTGTCCGGCGGAGAGAAACAGCGCGCCGCGATTGCCCGCGCTTTGATCACTCGTCCGGAAGTCCTGCTGGCGGATGAGCCGACCGGCAACGTTGACCCGCCCCTTGCCCGGCGTCTATTGCGCCTTTTTATTGAGCTCAACAAACTTGGAACGTCCGTTGTCATTGCAACGCATGATATTGCACTCTTGGAACAGGTGGATGCCCGGCGGATGGTCCTTGCCGAGGGTCGCCTTACCATTTTCGATTAGGCTGGCCATGGCAGGGTCCAAAAAACAAGACGGCAAAAAGGCTCCGGAAGTCTCAGTCCGGCCTCAGAGGAAGACGGGCCGGCCCAAGAAACCCGCGCGCAAACCCGCGCCGAAATCGAAATCGGCCCCCAAAGGGGATGCTGCGAAACTCCGTCCCTCCGCAGCGATTGTACCGCCGCAGTCGGTGGCCGGGCGCGCGCTCACACTCGTTGTTGCGATCATGAGTTTCCTCGCCTGTCTGACGGTTGGCGCGGTATCTATCGTTTGGGATGCCGCCGACGCGTGGCAAAACGACCTCGTGCGCGAGATCACGATCCAGATCCGCCCGACGGAAGGCGTCGAGATGCTGCGGGAGATCGACAAGGCGGTTGCGCTTGCACAAGAGTTCTCAGGAATTGATAACGTGCGCGCGCTTTCAGATTCCGAAACAAAGGCCCTCTTGGAGCCTTGGCTTGGCGATGGTTTGCAGCTCGACGGCTTGCCCGTGCCGCGGCTTATTCAGATTACCATTGCAGATCCATCTCTTTTGAACCTCGAGCAACTCCGGGCGACCATCCGCCAGAATGTGACGGGCGCGAGTGTGGATGACCACTCGGTCTGGACATCTAGACTGTCTGCGATGGCGGGAACGGTCGTTGCCGGCGGCTTTGCGATTATGCTTCTCGTCTTGGGATCCATGGTTCTCAGTGTTGTCTTTGCAACACAGGCAGCGATGGCCGGAAACAAGGATGTTGTCTCCGTGCTCCATTTTGTCGGCGCAGAAGACACCTTCATTGCACGGGAATTCCAGCGGCACTTCCTTGTGCTGGGCCTGAAAGGTGGTGTTTCGGGCGGCCTGGCGTCGATCGTTTGCTTTGTGCTTTTGGATATGATGACCCGGCAGGGAACTGGACAGGCTGGTTCCGACCAGCTCTCGGCCCTATTTGGGACAGTATCTGTGAGTTTACTGGGCTACTTTGGCGTCTTTGGTGTGGTGTTTCTGGTTGCGGTGCTGACGGCGTTGACATCCGGCCTCGCGGTCAAGGCACATTTGGCGAAAGTGGATTGATTTTTGCGTGAAAATGCCGCGAAATTGGCCGAATCATCTTCTACGGTCTCTTTATGACACAGGCAGATCCCGCGATTGATGCGGGCGGCAAAAACGGGACAACCCTGCCGGTCACCCGGCACGACCCTGGCGGACATGCGCTTGGGAACCCGGGGTCTTGCGCCTCCGTGACAGAAGATGCCCGGGAAAAACGACGGTTCGCTCTGCGAACGTTTCTTGTGGCGTGTGTCACCGTTTTCGTCGTTGGAACAACGATCCAATTCGCGAACTTTGCCAACAGGGTCTCGAAGGCAACCGTTCCTTTGAGCCCGCAAGCTGATGCGATCGTGGTTCTGACCGGCGGTCAGGAACGTGTCAGCGAGGCCGTTCGATTGCTCGAAGAAGGCCATGCCGGACGCCTGCTCATATCGGGCGTGCATCCTGGAACCACGCGGAAACAGATTGCTGTCGTCACCGCCTCTGCGAAACCGCTGGAAGAAGGCAGCGTGGAGTTGGACCGTGTTGCCTTGAACACGGCTGGCAACGCGACTGAAACTGCAAACTGGGTTCGCAAGAACGGGTTCGATTCTCTCCTAGTGGTTACAAGCGCGTATCATTTGCCGCGGGCAACTGCAGAACTGTCCGGAGCTTTGCCCGATGTGACGCTGATCGGCTATCCGGTCTTTGCCAAGGACCTTCAACTTGAGGCCTGGCACACAAAGCCCGCCACGATCCGTCTTCTCATCCGCGAATATGTGAAGTATACCGTCGCACGACTTCGAATTGCCGTGCGCAGCATGAGCTGAGCTCTTAACCTGCGGCGTTTCAGCGGCGGTTGATCCTTACAAGCTTCACAGGTCCCATGCTGGTACTGCGCTCAACTGTTTTTCAGATCCTGTTCTACTCAGTCACGCTGGTTCAGATGCTGTTGTATCTGCCGGTTCTTCTGCTGCCCCGAAAATGGGGCTGGTGGATCCCGCATGTCTGGTCCAAGTCGCTGATCCTCTTGATGAAATATGTGGCGGGTCTGAATGTGGAGATCCGTGGCCGGGATAACCTGCCCAGTGTCGGTTATATTGCGGCGATGAAACACCAGTCCGCGTGGGAAACCGTGGGCCTCATCCCGTTGTTTCCAAGGCCGGCATTCATCCTGAAGCGTGAACTCAATTGGTTGCCTTTCTTCGGCTGGTACACAATGAAGTTCGATCAGATCCCGATCAATCGCGGCAAACGCTCCGAAGCACTCGCTGCTATGATGGAAGCCGCGAAGGAAAAGATTGCAGATAAACGCCAGATTCTGATTTTCCCGGAAGGCACGCGACGTCCCGCCGGTTCGGAGCCCAAATACAAGTTTGGGATTGCGCATCTTTACAAGAACCTGGAGTGCCCTGTTGTCCCGATCGCGCATAACGCAGGCGTTTATTGGCCGCGGGCATCCTTCATGGTTCACCCTGGAACGGTCATTGTCGAGATTCTGCCACCAATCCTGCCGGGTTTGGAAGCGCAAGAGCTCTATGACACGATGATCGAAGAGATCGAAACTGCGAGCAATCGCTTGATCGAGGAAGCTCGCTCCGCCGATAACCCGTCGCCGGTATTGAAAAACATTCCAGCCTCGACAGGTGCCTGACCCTAACGTTTCGTGACGGTTTTTAACTGCTCGGCAAGCCAAGTCAGCCCGGTATCGGTGATCTGCATCTCATTAAGATGAGCCGCTGTGTTGATGACATACTCCGGGTTCGGTCCGGATTTCCCGACGGCGCCGTTGACGATTTCGAGCTGTTTCTCCAGGGGCAAGGCACCGGCATATTGCGGGTGGCCATGATCGACCATGTAAACCAGGGCTTCCACCTTCTGACCACTGTCCAGCGAGATGTTGTGCCAATGTTCCTTGTAAACCATGGTTGTTTGCTCGCGGGCGCGGAGGTATTCGAGCGTTGTCGGCCAGTTCTCCGTTGCGACCTGATAGGCCATGCCTCGGCAGGTGCCGCCATTGTCGAGACCGAAGACCAGGCCGGGCCGGGCTTCAGTGCCCCGGTGGACCCACGAATAAACGCACAAGGACCGGTGGGCGCCATGCAGAAGAGCAGGTTCGGCATGCAAGTGGTCAAATCCCGGGTTCCACATCAATGACCCGTAGCCAAACACCCAAAAATCGCTCATATCATCCTGTCTCTTCGCTGCCGCCCGGTCTCAAGCCATGTGGTTACGGACATGCCGGGATACCAAGCGTTGCCGGTCGTTTCAATGCTGCCGCGATTTGTTTGATGTCTGAAGGAGAATTCATTCGTGTCTTCTGATACTGCCGCCGGAAAAACACCAAGCAGACGTAAGTACCTCCTTCTGATCGGGGTCATCATCACCGTGGTTGCCGGTTGGTCCGGAGCCTGGGCTTACGGACGCACTATTCTGGCTGATCAGCTGGACATGCAATTCGGCCGGTTCTCCGAGCAAGGCACGGAAGTTACGTGCAATGATCTGACAATTGGCGGCTATCCATGGCGCTACGAAATCCGCTGTGATGATTTGAAATCACTTGATTTGTCCGGCAGCGAAGGTGCCGTGGGCGGTCTGACCGCAGTCGCCCTGGTCTACAATCCCTGGCATGTCATTTTCGAGGCTGCAGCACCGGCTGCCGTATCATTGCCCTTGGCGGGTGTTTCTGGCGAATTGACCTGGGAAACAGCTCGAGCCAGCGCCAGATACTCCACCGAAGCGCTCGGAAAGGTCGATGTCGTTGTTACCAAGCCGGCTTTGACAGTTCAAAACCCTGCCGCCGAAGTACGGGTCGTGTCCGAAAAGGCTGAATTTCATTTGCGTCCTTCTCCAGAGACGACCGGTGCAGTCGATGGGTTTTTCTCCATTGATGGCCTGACGGTTGAACAGTTGCCGTCGCTAGCCAATCCGGTCGATGCACGGTTGCATCTTCAGGTCCTCAACGGCGCGCCGTTGTTGTCTGGTGCCGACCTGCGCTCGCTTGTGCTGGCAAATGGCGGCGAATTGCCGGTTCGTTTGGTCCTGGCCGAAGTGGCGCTCGGTGCGAGCCGAATTGGCAGCCAGGGCGATTTAACGGTGAACGGGGCCGGAGCCTTGTCCGGCACATTGACGCTTACCCTCGTTCAACCCGGCGACATGTTGAACTCCATCCGGCCACTCTTTCCGCCGAACAGTAATGAATTCAGTATTGTGGAAAGCCTGTTATCCAGTCTTCAACCGACCGGAACGGACCATCATGGTGATCCCGCGATTGAGATACCGCTTTTGATCGACAACGGTCTGATGCGAATGGGATTTGTCACGCTTGGCCGGATCCCACCCCTGTTTCAGGCGGGATCCTGACGCCGATGGATTAATCGCCGGCAATTCGGTCGATCGGAATGACGTAGCTTTTGCGGTGATCCGGTTCAGCGATCTTTTCATAGAGCGCGACCGCTGGCGTATTTTTACCCGGAACAATCCAGCGCAGGTGCAGCCAGCCGCGGCTTTGTCCTTCACTCACCAGTGTTTCGATGAGCTTCCGGCCGATCCCCTGATTGCGATGGTCGGGATGGACATAGATATCGTCCAGCTGGCCGATCCGGAGGCCTGTGATCAGTTCCGGCAGGTCAAAATAGACCGCAAAACCGATCAGCGCATCGCCGTTGAACGCGCCAAGCACCTCTGCGGTTTTGTCGCCAAGGATCCGTTCGGCATAGAACTCGTCAGGCCGACGCGGGGCGCCACGTTTCAGGGCCTGTGCATTTTCGGCAATGAGCGGGGCAAGCTGATGGGCGTCATCCAGCCCGAGAGCCTTGATTTCCGTCTTGCTCATGAAATCTCCGGAGATAGGGGACAGAAGAGACGCCCAACATGTCCAAAAGGCGTTCGGTGATCAAGGACTTGAATCAAAATAGCCTGATGGTCGCTTGTTTTTTCGGAAATCATGATTTCATCTGCCCAAATCAAGTGGGCGAAAGGAAGGTTTCAATTCGGAGCCCACGCTCTGGCCTCTCGATCTGCCCTTTCAGAAATCTGCGCCGGGTACCGCAGCGGAGTGAGCCAAAAGGCGAGTGGATTCCGTGGATCGTTGCCGTTAGCGTGCTGCGGAGCAACAAAAACCATGGACGCCTTTCATGAGTGAGACTTTCAAACCACGCCGCTCCGCGCTGTACATGCCGGGGTCCAATGCCCGCGCGCTCGAAAAAGCCAAAACCCTTGATGTGGACTGCCTTATTCTGGATCTTGAAGATGCAGTGGCACCAGATGCAAAGGAAACAGCGCGTCGGCAGATCGTAACAGCGGTCTCGGAAGGCGGATATGGTGAGCGGGAAGTGGTTATCCGGATCAATGGCTTGGACACTGTCTGGGGCGATGACGATCTGAAGGCTGCTGTTAAAGCAAATCCGGATGCGATCCTCGTTCCCAAGGTGAATGGTCCGGCAGATCTCCAGAAAGTCGCGCATCTTTTGTCGATGCACGGTGCGTCGAGCTCAATCCAGCTCTGGGCGATGATGGAAACGCCGGAGGCCATGCTGAATGCTGGCGCGATTGGGGCCTGCGGGCGGGATCCGGAAGTCCGCCTGTCCTGCTTTGTCATGGGCACCAATGATCTGGCCAAGGAGACCCGCGCGCGGTTGGCGCCGGGCCGGGCGGTCATGACGCCGTGGCTGATGACCTGCGTCGCGGCGGCGCGGGCTGGCGGGATCGACATCCTTGATGGCGTCTACAACGCATTTCAGGACGAGGAAGGCTTTGCCGCAGAATGTGCGCAGGGGGCTGAAATGGGGATGGACGGTAAGACGCTGATCCATCCGAAACAGATCGGGTCCTGTCATGCGGCGTTCAGCCCGAATGAGGACGAAGTGGCCTGGGCACGCAAGATCAACGAGATATTCGATCTCCCTGAAAATGCATCGAAAGGCGCAATTCAGGTGGACGGAAAGATGGTCGAACGGCTACATGCGGACATGGGCAAGCGGGTGATTGCGATTGCAGACGCGATCGCGGCCCGCTCGTAGACAATTCAGAGAGTACCGCATGAAACTTTATCGCTTCATCACCAATGTCGACAGCAGCGAGTTCTGCCACCGGGTCACCGACGCGCTCAACAAGGGCTGGGAACTCAGCGGGTCCCCGTCCCTGACCTATGACGCGACCAAGGGTGAAACCATCTGCGGTCAGGCTGTCACGAAAGAAGTCGACGGCGAGTATTCCCGGGACATCAAGCTCGGCGATTATTAAGGGCTTTTGCCTGTGAGCGCGTCGAGGACGCGCTCATAAACACTTGTTACACTCGCAAGTTCTTCAGCGCCCTGGGCGGCATACCGGTTGAGCCCGGGCGCTGCATTGACTTCCAAAACCGCGTAACGGCTTCCGGGCTTTTTTGGGTTTTCTGCGATCAGGTCGATGCCTGCATAGCGCAGACCAAGGTTCTCGCACATTGAGACTGCGGTCTCTTTAAGATCATCCGCAACGTTGTTCGTGATGTCCCTGGCTTTTGCTCCCGCGGACAGGTTTTTGTTCGGCAAAAGCTCGACAGTTTGTCCTTTCTCCGGAATGGACGCGAGGCCAAGACCTTGCCTTGTGAGTTCAGGTGCAATGCGCAGATCGCGTAAATTCAGGCCGGCAACACCGATGGCAAGTTGTTCGACCGTCCGTTCCCCATCTCCAGTCACCTGAACCGGTTGGCGGTCCAGTGCCAGTAAAACGTTTCCATCCAGGATCAGGATCCTGAGATCTGCTCCCTCGACGGCTTTTTGGACGAGAAGTGAGGAATGCCGCATCAGGAGATCGGTCAGGGCGTGCTGAAGGTCTGCCTGTTTGTCCAGGCGCACCACATCCTCTCCTTCCTGTCCGATGTTCGGTTTGGCGAAAACCGGATATCCGACGGTTTCAGCGAACTGCAGAGCGTTCTCGGCCGAGCGCATCTTCGCGGCAATCCCGGGCTTATGAACCCGCAGGCTGGCCAAGACGTCAGAGCCATGAATGAGCAAGCTGTCCGGGACAGTGAAGCCATCCCGTTTCAAAAAACTGAGAGTATAAGCCTTGTCGTCCGCAATTTCGGCAGCGCCGAGCGGGTTGAGATCGAAGTGGGTTCCGCGAAAGAAGCGGCGGCGTCCGTCGGCAAGCTCAATATAGCCCGCCTGCCCTGACCCTTCGTCACAAATGAGCGACAAGCCATGCCGGCCGCAATAGTCGGCAAGGATCCTTCGGACCAAAGGAAGGGACGGTGTTTTATCCATTGTCCTGGAGGACTGCGCTTCGTTTGAATTACTGGCGCGAGTTTGCCAGATAGTCGATCTTGAAGAGGTCCGGATTGGTCGGACCGTTCGAGACGACATTGTAGACGGCAACCGATGTGTCATAGCCCTGCTGATCGGTCACGGTCCATTGCTTGAGCGCATAGTCTTTTGCGTCAAAGATCAGTGTCAGGGTCCCGGAATTGAACTTGGTCTTGTCGAAAATGGTCACTGTGACGAGATCTTCCTCGACGAGCACATTCGTCACGTTGGTGTCTTGTTGGAGATCAATGGAATCCGACAGAAGAAAGCGCAATGGCGTTTGTCCCAGCGGCCAGATATCCTGCGTGTTCAGCTTTCGGTCCCGCACCGATACAGACTTGCCATCGGCCACGATGTCCAGAACGGAAGGCTTGTTGTAATAGAACCGGACCTTGCCGGGGCGCGCCATGTAGAACTTCCCGTCCGACTGGCTGCCGTCAGGACCAAACTGGATGAAGTCGCCGTGCATGGTCTTCACGGAGTTAAAATACGCGTTCAGGTCCTGAAGGGTCTGCTGCTCCTGATCGCTCAAGGCCAGAGCCGGTACGGTCATGGCAGCGGCCATTGCCAGAGCGACGACCGGCCGGATTGATGACTTGGCGATGCGGGAAACGAAGCGTGTCAGCATGATTCAAAGTCCTAATCTGGTGCTAGGTTCAACCGTTTCATCTTAACTAGGAAGTGTCTATGGCAAACCTTGGGCGGACGAGGATCAGAAATCCTCATCCAACCCGTTTTGCACCAGAATTTCACGTTTGCCGGCATGGTTGGCCGCGCTGATCAAGCCTTCCTGCTCCATACGCTCGATGAGCGACGCAGCCCGGTTGTAGCCGATCGACAGGCGCCTTTGGACGTAGGACGTCGAGGCTTTCTTGTCTTTCAGAACAATTGCAACGGCCCGGTCATAAAGATCGTTGCTGTCTCCGCTGCCGGAGGCCGCACCGCCATCATAAGGACTGTCTGCAGATTCATCTTCTTCCGTCACGGCTTCCAGATATTGCGGTGTGCCCTGAACCTTGAGGTGTTTGACGACCTCTTCCACTTCGTCATCAGAGACGAAAGGTCCGTGAACACGCTGGATCCGGCCGCCACCGGCCATAAACAGCATGTCACCCATACCGAGCAGCTGTTCCGCGCCCATTTCGCCCAGGATCGTGCGGCTGTCGATTTTCGAAGTGACCTGGAAGGAAATCCGGGTCGGGAAGTTCGCCTTGATGGTGCCCGTGATGACATCGACGGACGGACGCTGCGTTGCCATGATTAGGTGGATGCCTGCGGCACGAGCCATTTGCGCAAGGCGCTGGATCGCGCCTTCAATGTCCTTGCCGGCCACCATCATCAGGTCGGCCATTTCATCGACGATGACCACGATATACGGCATCGCCTCCAGCGGCAGCTGTTCTTCCTCGTAAATTGGCTCTCCGGTATCACGATCAAAACCGGTTTGGACGGTGCGGGTCATCTCCTCGCCCTTTTCCAGGGCCTGCTTGATCCGGGTGTTGTAGCCGTCGATGTTGCGGACGCCCATCTTGGACATCTTCTTGTAGCGGTCCTCCATCTCGCGGACGGTCCACTTCAGCGCAACAACAGCCTTTTTCGGGTCGGTCACAACAGGGGTCAGAAGATGCGGAATGCCGTCATAGATCGACAATTCCAGCATTTTGGGATCGATCATGATCATCTTGCACTGATCCGGTGTCAGCCGGTACAGCAGCGACAAGATCATGGTGTTGATGGCGACCGACTTACCTGACCCGGTCGTACCGGCAACGAGCAAGTGCGGCATGCGGGCTAGATCGGCAACCACGCCTTCACCGTTGATCGTCTTTCCGAGACCAAGTGCCAGCTTGGATTTCGATTTCTCAAAGTCCTGAGCGGCGAGCATCTCGCGCAAGTAAACGGTCTCACGGCGTGCATTCGGCAATTCGATGCCGATCGCGTTCTTGCCGGGGATGACCGCAACACGGGCAGAAATCGCGCTCATGGAGCGGGCAATGTCATCTGCCAGACCAATGACCCGGGACGACTTGATGCCGGGTGCCGGTTCCAGTTCATAAAGCGTGACAACCGGGCCCGGGCGCACTTCGATGATTTCGCCGCGCACGCCGAAGTCTTCCAGAACTCCTTCCAGAATACGGGCATTCTGTTCCAGAGCATCAGCAGAAAGGCCCGGAACCTTGCCGGTGGCCTTGGCTTCTGCAAGCAGGCGCAGTGGCGGCAATTCGTACTCTTCCGGGGCGCCGAGGAAAGAGGGTTGCGCTTCTTCAATCGCTCGTTTGCTTTGTTTCGGTTTTGGAGCCGGTGGAACGACACGGCCGGTCGGTGCGGGTTGAGCAGCTGCTCGCCCGGATGGTGCTGGAGCTGCTTCTGGGGCTGCAATACCAACCGGTCTTGGTGTTTCACCCGGCAACGGCTCGCCAGAGACCGGACCCTTGTCGATCAGGAAATCGTCCGGGCCGAAGTCTTCGCCGTCCTCGCCAAAAGAATCCTCCAGATCATGGGCGTCGGGCTCAGTCCTATGACCGCGCTCGTAGAATTCGTCCAGACCGTCATCGTCTTCCGGCATTAGGCGGCCGGTCAGTGCCCTGCGGAACGACTGCAGGCGGCTTTTCTGAGCAGGTTCTTCCGGCTCGTAGTCATCGTGCTCGTCGATACCGTCCCAGTCCTCATCGTCGTCATGGACGGGCGCGCGCTTCAAGCCGGCCATCCGGCGAACCTGTGTTACCGCCAAAAGCCCGATGTGGCTGACTTGTCCCGCAAAGGCTGTGGCCATCAAGGACAACCGGCTTTCGCCTTCTTCTTCATCATCGAGGCCGAGATCGTCCTCAATGGATTTGCCATGTCCGGCAGGAGCCCTGCGTGGCTCGATATGCTCTAAAGGTTCACCAGCGCGGCCCAACCAACCGGCCGAAGCAAGGAGGAGTAGTCCAGCTGGAACGCCGAGACCAAGGCCGCCAATGATTGTTGCAGCACCGCTCGTCAGGTTGCTGGTCAAGATAGCCGGGACGCCGTGGATCATATCTCCCAAAAACCCACCAAGTCCTGTCGGCAACGGCCAGCTTTGCGGAACGGGAAGCGCCGCCAGCGCGCCAGCCGAAAGACCGGATCCAAGAATCCAATAAAAGAGGCGTTTGCGGCCAATGCCGAGGGCATGGCCGGTCAAGAGGCGCCAGCCCCATAACACCAGGGGAACGAGAAAAACAGCCGTCGCAAGGCCAATCGTCTGCATCAAGACGTCGGCAATGATCGCGCCCGGGGCGCCGAGCGCATTGCGGACGGGCCCACCCGTCGCATGGTTCAGGCTCGGATCATTCACGGACCAGGTGGCAAGGGCGGCTGCGAGGGCCGCCGCAATGGATATGATCCCGAGGCCAGCCGCACCGGTCAGGTTCCGTCTTAGAAAACGCTTGGCAGGACTTTCCGTGTCCAGAAGATCAACCGCGGCCCGGCGGCCCGATCCGCGCACTGCACTGGCCCGTCTCATGCCTTGTCTCCCAACCAGTTTGCCACACGCTCAAGAGCGATCTCCGTCTGCGCAAGGGGCGCCACCAACCCCGCGCGGATGTAAGTCCGGCCCGGATTGCTGCCATCTGATTGATCAGATGCCAGATAGCTGCCCGGCAAGACCTTCACGCCAGTGTCGCGCCAAAGGGCCTGTGTGACGGAAACACCGTCTCCCCACTTTTCGACATTGAGCCAAAGGAAGAAGCCAGCCTCTGTTGTTACAGGGCCGAGGATTGGGCCAAGGAGGCGTTCTGCGGCTTCATATTTTTCGTTATAAAGCCGCCGGTTTTCCTCAACATGGGTTTCGTCGCGATAGGCGCGGACCGCGACGGCCTGGGCCGGCAAGGGCACTTGCGGCGCTGCAAGGCCGCGGAACTTTGCCCATTTTTTCAGGAAAACAGGATCGCCGGCTGCAAATCCGCACCGAAGCCCGGCAAGATTGGAGCGCTTCGACAGGGAATTCAGGACAACGATGTTGGAAAAGTCAGTGCCCATGCGATGTGCGGCTTCCAGCACGCCTGGGGGCGGGGTTGTCCGGTAGATTTCCGAATAGCACTCGTCTGCAAAGATCATGAAGCGGTGTTCGCGGGCCAAGCCGATCAGTTTCTGCCAGTATTCCAGCGTCGCGACCGAGCCTTCCGGATTGGTAGGTGAGGCAACATAAAAGGCGACCGTCCGGTCCAGAAGCTCCGGTTCCAGGCCGTCCAGGTCCGGCAGGAACTGGTGCTCGGAAACCGCATCCAGAAGAACGGTCTCGCCATCTGCGACATGAGCTGCAGCGGCGTAGGTCTGATAGAAAGGGTTCGGCAGAATGACAGCCGGATGATCCAGGTCCTTGTCCAGCTGATCGCGGGCCGCAATTGCGCCGAACGACAGGCCTTCACGGGAGCCGTTCAGCGGCAGGACGCCAAAATCCGGGTCAATGGTGCCGTTCAGGCCATAGCGCTTGTCGAGCCAGTCCGCGATCGTGCTGCGGAACTCCGGTGTGCCGTTAATCGGCGGATAGCGGCGGAAATCAGCCATGTTTTCCGCCAGAACTTCAGCCGTGAAATCTGGTATCGGATGCTGTGGCTCACCGATCGTCATCATTATCGGTTCAAGGCCCGGAGTTTGCCCGTCAAGCAAGTCGGCAAGGCGTTGGAAAGGGTTGGAACCCGGCAGCGCGGCGCCGCGCTTGTAGGTGGTCTGGCTGGCAGTCATTCAAGATCCGGCAGTCGTTACGCAAAACGTTTGCCCGACCCTATCCCGTCCTTGGTAAATCTCTTATTAACCAAGCAGGCTCTTCGCTCTGTTTGAATGCATAAAAAAAGGCCGCCGGATTTATTGCAATTAGACAGAAAACCAAGACTGCATGGGAACTGGTGGCCGCCGGCAGGTATGAATTGAGCAGAATATATATGAAAGGCTGCATCCAGGTCAGGCCCGCCAGAAACTGCAGCCAATTTGGCCAGTATGGTATTGTAAGTGCCATGTACAAAATACCGGCACAGTAAAGCGGCCAGCTGTAATACATGATGGATGGTGCAACAGCTGCACTGATTAGAAGTAGGAACCCGACCCGTAATTCATATGGCCAGTTTTTCGGTAGTTTATAGGCAAGTACCGCACCGATAATCATTGCCAAAACAACACCAAAACTCCTCAATTCCAGTCCGGCACCAAGACGACCTAGCGTTGAGCGTACTGAAAAATCCCAGTCGAGTGCAGTTAGTGAATAGCCTTGGTAGAGTGGGTGTGCGAATGAAGCCCAATAGGAAACAAACACTTGCGGGCCGAATGCAAACAGCGCCAAGGCCGCTAGTCCGAGTGTTGCAGCTGTTGCGGTGAAAAAACACCTCCATGCGCCGATACCTAACAAAAAGAACGGTATCAGAAGTCCATATTGTGGCTTGATGGTCGCCAGCGCGAGTGCAAGACCAGCCACAATAGGCCGTCTTGGTGCTTGGCTGAGAGCTAAAACAATCAATCCGATTACAAAAACTGACAAGTTTAATCGCAAGAGGACTTGGACAGTTCCCGCCGACAAAACAAACAAAGCTGTCAACGGCCAGTTAAGCCGTAAAGTTCGAGCGATGAAGACAAGGGTGGCTATTGTCAGTAGCAGAGCCACCAATTTTAGCGCTCCAAAGTCGACCCACGAAAAGACGTAAAATACAGGCAGCGAGTGAGGTGGGTTTAGGAAAATGAGATCTTGCAAACGCTCTGAGAGACCAAATTTGAAGGCCTCTGGTGTATAAACTACTGCGCTCTCGCCGGCGTTTAACATTTCCGACACACGGAAGAAGGTTACCAGGTCTTCAACTCTCGCTAAGGCCACACTCTGAGGGAACCAAAAAATCTCTTGGACTAGATCCCACAAGGCTCTTGTGGTGCCCAGTGCGGTGATAACAACAAGCCAAAGAAAAACCGGGCCACCGAAAGAGGTTCCGATATATGCAGATTGCCAGAATGGAAGAAGGCTGCGTGATTTAGACAAGATTCTAACCTTTTTGGCCGCAGCAAAGGTTTCTCGCGGGGCATGATCGTAAGGTGCCAAAAGATTCTGAATATCGTTTTAAGGTTCTGCAGGTTGACGCGAGTGTCTCAAAAACCAAGCATCTCAATAATACCCGAAAACAGTGGATTGCCAGGCATGATGTGTTTCCCTACTTTTTTACGAAAGTAAACTGAAACAACGTCTTGGCTAAGTTGAAATGACCTCAGGAAAAGATCCCCTCTCCGTCGTTTGTTTCGGTGATTCGCTCACCTGGGGGTTTGTGCCGGGAACAAAGACCCGCTACGGCCACGACGAGCGCTGGACACGCCTCCTGCAAAAGGAACTTGGCTCTGACTATTATGTCATCGAAGAGGGCGTAAACGGGCGGACGACAGTCTTTGAAGATCCTGCCCGAGGCGACAAGAATGGCCTTGAGCACTTGGCAACCGTGCGAAAGACGCACATGCCAATCGACATCCTGATCATCATGCTCGGAACGAATGATCTTCAGGACCGGTTTCAGATGAGCGCTGATGCGATCGGCCTTGCGATGGGCCGGCTGCTGTTTGCCGCGACGCAAGCGACCGATGATGTCGAAGGCCGCGCCCCAAATGTACTTTTGATGTCGCCGCCGCCGCTTGGGGATTTTACGGGCAAGGAATATGCCGGCCTTTTCTCAGAAGACCACAGTGTGGCCCAGTCCAAGCTGATGGCGGGCGTTTACAAGAAGCTGGCGGAAACCTACGGCGTTGCCTTTTTCGATACGGGCAGCGTTGTGTCCGTAAGTGACGTGGACGCGGTTCATTTGGAAGCCGAACCGCAAAAGGGTCTGGCCAAGGCGATTGCGGACGAAGTGCGAAAGCTGGCGTGATCTTGATAAAAACTGGATCAATCGAACAACGCGTGAGGGTTACCATCCCAGAACTTCTGTAACGCAACCCACTTAGATTTCGTATGTTCACCCATAAGCGGAAACATTGAGGAAATATCGACATTGTTGCGCTGAGATTTAGTCTGAATTTCTTCAAGCAAGCCGACGATAGCTGCTTCTCTAACGTATTGATCTCCGTCCAAAACAAATTTCTCAATCAATGAAAACAAACACTTTAACGTGCTTTTTTGACCGGACTTGAAATCACCAACAATCAGATCTGCAAGTTTTGATAAGATCAAATAAAGCGGCTTCTCGTCCACTTCGGCCCATTCCTCATGGAATTCGTGCCAATAAGGTGTCAGTTTTGGATAAATAGACAATATTTCTGGAAACATATTTTCTTTGATTATCAGCGAGCCCATCGTTTTTCCAAAATTATTATTATAATGATCTTTACTACTGTAGTGTTCTTAAAAGTCGACGGTCAAACCCTTGATTTCCCAGTCATCATAACGCGTTGGCTCCAGGCCGCCGCGTCCGTCAACCTCCGGTGCCATGGCGTTGTGTTTGGCGTCGATTTCCTTGCGCCGGCCTTCGGCTTCTTTCAAGGCGCGCTGGGCCGGCGGGGGCAGGTCCTCAAATTTGCGTTTTGGAGCTTCGGCCACGTCTGTCTTCAGGGAGGGCACTTCGGTTGCCGTGAATTGCGCCGTTTCTGTATCTTTCATGTCTGTCATGGTTTCCGCTGTCAGCCAGATTTCAAAACTTAGGCGTTATATAGGACAAACTTGCCAAGAATGGCAGGCATCCCCATCTTGAACGTTGAGAAAAGACTGCGACAACTTTCGTCCGCAGCTTCAAACGGAAACGGATAAGGCACCGATGAATTACGTTCGCACAGCCATGTTGCTTGCAGGTATGACGGCGCTCTTTATGGGCCTTGGGTTCATGATCGGCGGTCAGTCGGGCATGTTGATCGCGCTCGCGATTGCGGCCGCGATGAACGTGTTCAGCTATTGGAATTCGGACAAGATGGTCCTGCGCATGCACCATGCACAGGAAGTCGATGAGCGCTCGGCACCCGAATATTACGGCATGGTCCGGCAACTGGCGCAAAATGCCGATCTGCCGATGCCGAAGGTCTATATCATCAACAATCCGCAGCCGAACGCTTTTGCGACCGGACGGAACCCGGAAAACGCAGCTGTTGCTGCAACCACCGGGTTGTTGGACATGCTCAGCAAGGAAGAGGTTGCGGGCGTGATGGCGCACGAGCTGGCGCATGTGAAGAACCATGATACCTTGATCATGACGATCACGGCGACCATTGCCGGTGCGATCTCTATGCTCGCAAATTTTGCCTTTCTCTTCGGGGGCAATCGCAACAATCCCTTGGGCTTTGTCGGCGTCATCTTGATGATGATCGTTGCGCCAATGGCGGCGATGATCGTGCAAATGGCGATTTCCCGGACCCGCGAATATGCTGCCGATCGCATGGGCGCACAGATCTGCGGTGAACCGATGTGGCTGGCGTCTGCCCTGGCGAAAATATCCGGCGGTGTAGAGCGCATTCACAACCCGGACGCGGAAGCCAACCCGGCGACAGCGCACATGTTCATCATGAACCCACTGTCCGGCGAGCGCATGGATAACCTGTTCTCCACCCATCCGAACACCCAGAACCGGATTGATGAGCTGCGCAAATTGTCGGAAGCCGGTTTGGGCACTGCAGGACGCGGGACATTTGCTCAATCCCGGGCTCCGCAATCTGGCCCTTGGGGCGGTACAACTGGTGGCCGGTCTTATGAGGAGCCGCCGCGACCAAAGGGCCCGTGGGGCTAAACCTTGAAAACACCTTGGCGTCTGCCGGGGTTGGATCTAGAATGATCATCAACGCGCCGCAGCCGGAAGTCCGGACTGCGGCGCTTGATTTTGACACCCGCTGACGTATGCGGGTCTGCCCATCAGGACAATTTCGTGAGCAAGTCACCTAAAAAAAACAACAAGCCTTCGAACGGTGCTCCGGCTGAAAAGTCAGAAAAACCTGGTTTTGCGGCCCGCAAAGTCGCCGCCGATATCCTGGGAAATGTGGTGCACAAGAAGCGTCCCTTGGACGGCGAATTGGATATGGCGTCCGGACATTCCGGTTTCCGGGCCCTGCCCGCGAATGATCGAGCCCTGGTGCGCGCCATCGCGGGCGCTTCCCTCCGTCACCGCGGTGAAATTTCGGAAATCCTGGGGCGGTTGCTGGATCGCGATATTCCGGAAAAAACCGGCCGGGTGCTCGACATTCTCCATGTCGCCATCACACAGATGCTGTTTTTGGATATTCCCGACCGCGCGGCTGTTTCGCTCGCCGTTGATCATGCCTCAATGGATCGCCGGGCCCGGCCCTATAAAGGCCTGGTCAATGGTGTGCTGCGCCGTCTTGGGCGCGAGCGGGACGAGATCACGTCAGATCTCGATGCCCCCCGGCTCAACACTCCGGATTGGCTTTGGGAAAGTTGGCAGGCAGCTTATGGCGAGGAAGATGCACGGGCAATTGCAAAGGCGCATGAGAGTGAGGCCGCGCTTGATTTAACCGTGAAAGCCGATCCAGCTGCATGGGCCAAAAAGCTCGATGGTGTGGTTGTCGGCGCTGGCAGTGTTCGGCTCTCCAAGAAGGGTGCCGTGGATGCGCTTGAAGGGTTTGAAGACGGTGCTTGGTGGGTGCAAGATGCCGCTGCTTCCCTGCCGGCCAAACTGCTGGGCTATATCTCGGGCAAGCAGGTTGCCGACCTCTGCGCAGCGCCCGGCGGTAAAACAGCGCAGCTTGCAGCTAGCGGCGCCGAGGTAACGGCCATCGATATTTCAAAAGCCAGGCTTAAGCGGCTTGCGGAAAACATGACCCGTCTCGGATTGTCTGTGACGACCGTTGCAGCCGATTTGCGGGCATATGAACCGGAAGTATTGTTTGATGCGATCCTGCTCGATGCGCCGTGTAGCGCAACGGGGACCATCCGGCGTCATCCCGATGTGCCCTGGATCAAGAAGCCTTACGACATTGAAAAACTGAATGAAATTCAGACAACTCTCCTGGATCGGGTCATTTCGTGGCTTAAGCCGGGCGGTTGTCTGGTCTATTGCACCTGTTCCTTGGAGCGCGCCGAGGGCGAAGGACAGGTAGAAGCGTTTTTGGAGCGGAATCAGGAGCGCGTGGCGTTGGTGCCGGTCGACGCAAGTGAAATTGGCGGCCTTGCCGACAGTGTCACACCCGAGGGATATCTTCGTTGCCGGCCGGACCAGTCTGCAGGCCCGGAAACCGGGCTTTTCGGCATGGATGGTTTTTTCGCCGCGCGGTTCAGGGTCTCTTAACGCGGAATAAACTCTTCAACTGTCATGATTCTATAAATGATTTGCTAACCTTAACGGCTGTGCCGGAGCGATGGATCCGGCAGCTTGAATGGAGATCGTTATAGATACGCATAGACCATCAATGTTGGAGATGGTCCGGTGAGCAATGCCACTCTCTCGGAGCGCGGGCGCATTTGGGGCCTGGTGGCGCTGCATATCTGGCAACGGACCCGGAAATGGATGCATGGCGGACCGATCTCCCGCTTGCAGCCCTTTTCAGCCGTGCCCGAACGCTTGCTGATTGCCCCGCAGGATCTCAGAACGGCCGACGCAACAAACGCAGCCGATATTTATGGCGGGCGTTTTCTATTCTCAGGTCATCTCGTTGAGACACAAGGCCGGTCTCCGTTTGAGCTTCAGGCGGTGCATGAAGACTGGCAGCGCGAACTTCATGCCTTTGGATGGCTGAGGGATCTGCGGGCAGCCGACAGCCAGATCGCACGGCAGAATGCCCGTGCTCTGGCGGAGGATTGGATCAAGTATTGTGGCCGCTGGCATCCGATCGGGTGGGAAGCGCCCATTGTCACGCGGCGTATCTTGTCCTGGCTTGCGCACTCTCCGTTCATCCTGCAAGACGGTGATCACAGTTTCTACCGGACCTTCATCAAGTCTCTGGCGCGCCAGGTGCAGTATCTCCGTCAGACGATCAATGAGACCGAAGATGGGGTTGAGCGGCTTCACGCAGCGCTCGCCATCGCATCAGCCTGTATTTCCATGGCGGGACAAGGCCGTTTTGCGCGTCAAAGCATTCGCCGGCTCGATCAGGAGCTGTCACGACAGATCCTGCCAGATGGCGGGCATATCTCAAGAAATCCGCGGGCCTTGATCGACATCCTTGCCGATCTTTTGCCTGTGCGTCAGGCCTTTGTGGCGCAGGGGCTCGAAGTCCCGGCGGCAATGGTCCAGTCGGTTGACCGGATGATGCCGCTGATGAAGTTCTTCCGCCATGGCGATGGAGCGCTTGCCCACTTTAACGGAATGGGCTCTACACCCAGCGATCTCGTCGCAACCATTCTCGCTTATGATGATGCCCGCGGAGCGCCACCCACCAATGCGCCGCACTCAGGATATCAACGCTTGAGCGGCGGATCATCGGTGGTGTTGGTCGACACGGGCCCTGCGCCGGAAATTGCCCTCTCCGGTAATGCCCACGCCGGATGTTTGTCGTTCGAGTTTTCTACCGGCACCCATCGGATGGTGGTCAATTGCGGGGTTTCGTCAAAATCGAACCCGGTCTGGCGCAAAGTGAGCCGGTCCACGGCGGCGCATTCGACCGCGTCGGTCGACGAAACCTCCTCTTGCCGATTTCTTTCTGAAAAACCCTTCGGCCATTTGCTCGGTGCCCCGATCCTGTCCGGGCCGCGGGTGATTGACGTCTCCAGGGAAGATGATGCTGCGGGCTGCCGCGTAATTGCCTCTCACGACGGCTATACGGCGGAATTCAACGTCCTGCATCAACGGGATCTGAGGCTGTCTGCCGACGGAACCGTTCTCGACGGCATCGATACGTTCCAGGCGGTCGGCTCTGTCGATCCGGACACGCTTTATACCATCCGTTTCCATCTTCATGCCTCCATCAAGGCATCATTGATCCGGGCCGGATCTGCCTTGCTACTGGTATGCCGGGATGGCGAAGCGTGGGAATTCGAGGCACCCGGTATTGAAATCGCGTTGGAAGAAAGCATCTATCTTTCAGATGTTTATGGTCACAGGAAGTCCGAGCAGATTGTCATCTCCGGTCCGTTGGAGACAGCGCCCTCTGTCGGATGGCAATTCCGCCGGACGGCGACTGCCAAACTGAGCCGGCGTGGAACCAGCGTTTTCGATGAGACGGAAGAATTGCCGCTCGAAGATCCGCCAATGGATACAGGTGAAGACGCCGCGGCAGTAACAGACGATACGTCTTTGGACTGACTTTATACCCTAGGATGATCTGAAACCTTCCGCTTTCCAGTCAGACGTGTTACGGGGCGCCACGCTTTCCCGCCCCGTTCCAGCTGAGAGGCAGTCTTTATGGCCATAGTGTCCAAAGCCGTACCCGTTCCAGAATTCGTCCCTGTCAAACGTGCTCTTTTGTCAGTCTTTGACAAAACCGGTCTTGTCGACTTCGCAAAGGCGTTGGCGGACCGCGGCGTTGAGCTGGTGTCGACAGGCGGATCCTACAAGGCTTTGAAAAACGCCGGACTGACTGTTCTTGATATCTCTGAAGTTACCAACTTCCCGGAAATCATGGATGGCCGTGTAAAAACACTTCATCCAAGTGTGCATGGCGGTCTTCTTTCGATCCGGGATGACGAAGATCATCAAAAGGCGATGGCCGATCACGGTATCACCGGCATCGATCTTTTTTGCGGTAATCTTTATCCCTTTGAAGAAGTTGTTGCGTCCGGCGCGGACTATGCAACCGGGATTGAAAACATCGATATTGGCGGGCCTGCCATGACGCGGGCAGCCGCGAAGAACCATGCCTATGTCACGGTGGTCACTGACCCGGCCGACTATGCCTCTGTCATTGAGGCGCTCGACGCGAATGGCGGCAAGGCACCGCTCGACTTGCGGAAGAAATTGGCACTGAAGGCTTTTGCGCGTACGGCAGCTTATGATGCCGCCGTTTCAAACTGGATGGCAGATCAACTGGATGAGCCAACACCAGCTTACAGGGCTGTCGGCGGCGCGCTCTCAGAAGTCATGCGCTACGGCGAGAACCCGCACCAAACTGCCGGCTTCTATAAAACGGGCGAAAGGCGGCCGGGCGTGGCAACCGCAACGCAGCTGCAGGGTAAAACCCTCTCCTACAACAACATCAACGACACCGATGCGGCTTTTGAGCTGGTCAGCGAGTTTGATCCGGCGCGCACCAGCGCAGTTGCGATCATCAAGCATGCCAACCCTTGCGGTGTTGCGGAAGGCGGCAGCCTCAAAGACGCTTACGAAAAAGCGCTCCGTTGTGATCCAGTTTCTGCCTTCGGCGGAATCGTTGCCCTGAACCAAAAACTGGATGCTGCGGCGGCAGAAGAGATCGTCAAGATCTTCACCGAAGTCATCATCGCACCGGATGCCGATGAGGCCGCCCGCGAAATCATTGCCTCGAAGAAAAACCTTCGGCTTCTGGTGACTGGCGGCCTCGCCGACGCCCGGGCCAAGGGGCTTTTCGTGAAATCCGTGGCTGGGGGTCTGTTGGTCCAATCACGCGACAACGGCGTTGTCGATGATCTCGATCTGAAAGTCGTGACCAAGCGGGCGCCAAGTGATCAGGAAATGCAGGATCTCAAGTTCGCCTTCCGAGTCGCGAAACACGTCAAATCCAATGCAATCGTATATGCCAAGGACGGTGCGACAGTGGGCGTCGGTGCTGGTCAGATGAGCCGGGTGGATTCAGCCCGCATCGCTGCCCGAAAGGCCTTGGATGCGGCGGAAACTGCCGGATTGTCCGAATCACTTACCAAGGGCTGTGTAGTGGCTTCAGATGCTTTCTTCCCGTTCGCCGACGGATTGTTGTCTGCTGCTGAGGCAGGCGCCACGGCCGTCATCCAGCCGGGTGGGTCCATGCGCGACGACGATGTGATCAAGGCGGCTGATGAGGCTGGTCTTGCAATGATCATGACCGGCATGCGCCACTTCCGGCACTGATTGAATAAAGTTGCATCTTTTACTGATGGTAGAAGGTGCATTTCTTAAGCTTCGGAAATAACGCCTAGGCTTTTGAATACCTTGTTAATCTCCGCAAGCTAATTTGTTCGCAAATGCAGCAGTGCGCCTGCTGCGGCGAATCGATTGGCTAACGGAGAAGATCCGGTGTTTAAAAATGCGAAGGTCACAACAAAACTCGTAGGCGTTAGTGTTGCAACGCTTGCCTTGGCCTTGGTCGGTGGGATCGGGGTCATTGGCTGGCAGGCCTCACAGATGACGCAATCTCTTGCTGTCGCTCAAGCAGATGCTGTTGCTGAGGATCAAGCGGAATTGGTCCAGCGGACCATGGAGAACGGTCTTGTCACCGCTCAATCGCTTGCAGCTGCTCTGACAGGCCTCAAAAGCACTGGAAATCAGGATCGCAATCAGTGGATGGCGATCGTTGAAGAGACGCTGCACAAGAACGTTGACTTCTCTGGCACCTGGGGTGCTATTCCGTTTGACGGGCTGGACGGCAAAGACGCGGAATATGTCAGTGCCGAAAAGCACGACGAGAGCGGCATGTGGCGGCCGTATTTTTTTAGACTTGCCGATGGCAAACTTGGATACCGCCCGATGGGTGATCTGGAAATGGATCAGCCCGGCAAAAGCCTTTGGTTTAATGTTCCCTTCGAAACGGGCAAGGACTATGTGACCGAGCCATACAGCTGGGAAGCTGACGGAAAGACTGTAACCGGCGTGTCCTTCGGTATTCCGGTGAAAGAGGGCTCAAAAGTCATTGGTGTCGCTGGCGGCGACATCATGCTAACCCCCCTGTCGAGTGCTTTGGGTGAACAAAAGCCCCTTGGTACAGGGTCTGTCCATCTGATTTCCCAAGACGGATACTGGATTGCGCATCCGGATGGTGCGCTCCTCGGTAAAGAGTGGAGTGAAGGGCGTTCCGATACCGATCTAGCGGTCAAGGATGAGTTGCTTGCTACTGTCAAGAATGGCGAGAGCTATGTGTATGAAGGCTACTCAAACACACTCGGCACCGATGTCCTGCGGATTGTAAAACCGGTTAGCATTGGCCGGACCGACGCCAAAATGGCCGTGGTCGTCAACGTTCCGGTATCGACTTTAAACGCAGCTTCAACACAGATCATAACCATGATCGCGGTTGTTGGTCTTGTCCTGCTGCTTGTTGTGGCAACGTCGATTTATATTGTGGGCACGAACATTGTGCGTCGCCCGCTGGAGCGTGCAGTCGGCAGCATTCAAGCCTTGATTGACCGCCGCTATGAAGAGCCGATCCATGACACGGATCGCCAAGACGAAATCGGAGAAATCAGCAACGCTCTGGAAGTCTTCCGGGACAAGGCGCAGCAGGCGGAAGCCTTGGCAGCCGAACAGGAAGAGACGCAGCGCCAGCAGCTCGCCCGAGCTCAGAAGATTAGCGAAATTTCGCAAGACTTCGATCGTAAGATCACAGAACTGACCGCGACAGTCATGTCCCAGGTCGAGGATCTGAACGGCGCTTCTGTGACCCTGACCGCAGGCGCAGATGATACCAGCGAGAAGAGTACGACGGTGGCCGCTGCGTCTGAGGAAGCGTCCTCCAACGTGGAAACAGTTGCCTCTGCCGCTGAAGAGTTGATGGCGTCGGTTGGTGAGATTTCGCGTCAGATGACACAATCCACGGAAATTGCCTCGCATGCGGTCGATCAGGCGCAGTCGACCAATGCCAAGATCGAGGGTCTGGCGGAAGCAGCGCACCGCATCAGTGAAGTGGTCAAGCTGATTACGGACATTGCCGAACAAACCAATCTTCTCGCCCTGAACGCAACGATCGAGGCCGCGCGGGCAGGGGAAGCGGGCAAGGGCTTCGCCGTTGTTGCAGCCGAGGTTAAGGAACTCGCCAACCAGACGGCCAAGGCGACCGAAGAAATCTCCTTGCAGATCCAATCGGTTCAGTCCGAGACCGCAGGTTCAGTGGATGCGATCAAGGGCATCTCGGAAACGATCGAGAAGATGAACGAGATCTCCTCCAGCATTCAGTATTCTGTCGAACAACAGGGGCTGGCGACCGAGGAAATCGCGCGGAATATTCAGGAAGCCTCCAACGGTACGCAGGAAGTTGCCCAGAACATCGTCAAGGTGGCATCGTCCGCGGACGATACCGGCAACGCGGCTCGTCAGGTCAGCCAGTCGGCCAACGTCCTGCAGAGCGAGGCTGTGCGCCTGAAACAGGAAGTCGACAACTTCCTCGTAGGTGTTCGCGACGTCGCTTAAAGATCAGTACTTTTGGAACGAGAAAACGCGCCGGGTCATCGCCCGGCGCGTTTTTCTTTGACCATCATCAGCAGACCAAGGCCGACGGCAAAGAACACCAAAATGACGGACATACCGGCCCGCTGGCTATCAGCTGCGGCAGTTACAACGGCGACGGCCAGTGGGGCCAGGAAGCTGGTCACCTTTCCGGAGAGCGCCAATAGACCAAAATACTGGGTCATCAGATCTTTCGGTGCCAACTGGATGAGAAGGCTCCGGCACGACGCTTGCAGCGGACCAGACACAGCGCCGATGATTGCGCCAAGAGTGATGAAGATTTGTTCCGGCAGGGACGCGAACAACGCACCTTCCGGCGCGGCTGGTGTCTCAATGAAAAAGAACACCGTCGTTCTGTCGACGGAGATCATGCCCAGCCCGCAGATCATCAGAACGATCAGCGAAAAAGCAATGACGATTTTGGGTCCGAACCGGTCGTCCACCTTGCCGCTGAGCAAGAGGCCAAGTGTTCCGGTGATCGTCAAGATGATGCCGAAAGTGCCGATCTGGATGGATCCCCAACCGAGTTGGCCAGCCGCATATATCCCGCCAAAGGCAAACAAGGCGACCAATCCGTCCTTGAAGACCATGTTTGCGATCAGAAACATGAAGATATTGCGGTTTTCTCGAGCGTGCCGAAGGCTGTGCCGCAGATCACTGAGGCCTTTGGAAACAGCTGCTCCGATCTTTCCGCGTGAAGGAGCGTCCGGAACAAACAAAAACATAGGTAGAGCGAAAATCACGTACCAGATCGCAGAAAACGGCCCGGATGCCCGGTCGCCTTCGTAGGTCGCAGCATCAAGGCCAAACAGGGGCGTGAATCCGAGCAGCGTGCGTCCGGTATCAGGGTTCGCGGCCAAAAATCCAAGCACGATAACGAGTGTCACAAGTCCGCTTGCATATCCGAGAGCCCAGCCAAAACTCGACAGACGGCCGATATGTGTCGACGGGACCAGCTGGGGCATCATTGCATTATTGAAGACCGCCGCGATCTCGATCGACAGTGTTCCAATCGCAAACGCAAGAAGGGCAATCATGACGCCATTTGGATTGCCTGGCGCGGCGTACCAAAAGGCCCAACAACACACGAGAAAGGGGATCGAAAAGCAGAAGATCCAAACCTTTCGGCGGCCGGTTGCATCGGCAACGGAGCCAAGGATTGGGGCCAACAACGCAATTCCCAACCCTGCCGCAGCGGTGGCATATCCCCAAAGGCTCTGGCCTTGCGTGGGATTGTCGGCCAATGCGGACGCAAAATAGGGTGCAAACACAAAGGTGGTAATGAGGGTGAAAAAGGGCTGTGCGGCCCAGTCAAAGAAACCCCAGGCTACGATTGCGCGCCGGCCCGGACTTACAAATGCTGTATCAGATGCGGCGGTCATCAGATATCTGCTCCCCTGGGATCTCTGAGAACTTAAGCGTCAACCATGGCACGGCCGGGAGCCAAGCGCACTCATCAATCAAAAAGGCCGGTAGCGAAACTCCCGGCCTTTTTTAACAGTTAGTCTGCCTCTGGTGCGGTTATGACCGCCCAGATCATGTCCGGTCGCTGATCTCAGCAAGAAGACTTGCTGCGACAGAGAACTTGGACACACTCAAGCCGCCGTCGAGAATTTCGGCGACTGCCTTTGTGGTCCGGTTCACAACCGACTGCTTTTTCTCCAGCCAATTGGCAAAACCGTCCGTCTGAATCGCAGAGATGGCGATCGCGCGATGCGCCGATGCAAGCGTTGCCCGGGCACGGTCGAGCGCAAGTCCATCGTAATAGTCATGGACTTCCAGATCACCCGCCATTTCGCTCATCGCGCCGAGACGGAAATGATGAGCCACATCGAAGAATGCCACCGCGGCCTTATCGAGATCCGCTCCGGTTTCTTCCGCAACGATCACGATATCCGGAATGGCACCTTCCACAGGTAGCCAGGCAATCCGGCGTGCCAGGTCTTCAGGCACCCCTTTCGAAACGTAGGTTTCCACGCGGCTTTTGAGCTCTGCCGCAGGTTCTTCGGGAAGCAAGCTCTCCAGCCGGTCGCGAAGGTCTGAAATACCAGCGTGGAACCGCTCTACAACGGCTGCCAGTCCTTGTTCAAAGGACACGTTCCTTTTGAACCAGACGACGCGTTCCAGAAGCAGGGATTGGACCTCCGAATAGAGTTCCAATTGCAACTCACCGTCGATCTTGGTGTCCAGAAGGTCAATTTCTCCGTTGAGTTCGGTCAGTCCGTAGCTGTTGCGCACGGCAACGAACCCTTGGGCGATTTCCGTCGTTGTCGCGCCGGTTTGGTCCATCAGACGGGTGATAAAGGTCGCACCACCTCTGTTGACCATGGAGTTCGCGAGCATGGTGGAGATAATTTCCCGGCGTAGACGGTGGCCGTTGATTTCAGCCTCGTAGTCGGCGGCCATTTCGTCCGGGAAGTACCGGAAGAGTTCGCGCGCCAAGTAGTCATCATCGGGGACCGAGCTCTCCAGAATTGCGTCGTACAAGGTGATTTTTGCGTACGCCAGCAACACGCCGAGTTCGGCGCGGGTTAGCAGCTGCCCGGCATTGCGCAATTCGTCGAGTTGTACATCATCTGGCAACTGCTCGACGACGCGGTCCAGAAGACCCTCACGCTCCAACTGGCGCATCATGCGAACCTGATAGCCGAAGTCTTCCATTCCCTGCAGATGCGTCATGGAAATCGCGAGCGTCTGCAAATAGTTGTTTCGCAAGACCAGGTCGGCGACCTCATCGGTCATGTGAGCCAGTAGTTCATTGCGCTGCTCGATGTCGAGCTTGCCGGCTTTCACTGCAGCCCCGAGCGCAATCTTGATGTTGACCTCCATATCCGAGGAATTCACCCCGGCGGAGTTGTCAATTGCATCGGAGTTGCACAGGCCGCCCTTCTTGTTGAATTCGATCCTGGCGAGCTGGGTAAGGCCAAGGTTTGCGCCTTCGCCGATGACCTTTGCACCGAGTTCCGGCGTGGTGATGCGGATATGATCGTTGGCGCGGTCGCCGACATCGCTGTCCGTTTCGGTCGTTGCACGGATGTAGGTTCCAATGCCGCCGAACCAGAGCAGGTCTACGTTCATTCTCAGGATCGCCATCATGACTTCCTGAGGTGTCGCCGTTGCCTTTTCGAGGTTGAGCAAGGCACAGATTTCCTGTGACAGCGATATCGACTTCAATTGCCGCGAGAAGACACCGCCGCCTTTTGATATCAAGCTGGTGTCATAGTCTTTCCAGGACGAGCGGCCCATGTCGAACAGGCGCTTGCGCTCGACCCAGGTTGTTGCGGGATCCGGATCCGGGTCGATAAAGATGTCCCGGTGGTCGAAGGCTGCGACCAGTTTGGTCGCTTTGGAGAGCAGCATCCCGTTTCCGAAGACATCTCCGGACATATCACCAACACCGGCGGCGGTGAATGGTTCGGTCTGGATGTCCTGGTTCATCTCACGGAAGTGGCGTTTCACAGCCTCCCAGGCGCCCCGGGCGGTGATGCCCATCTTCTTATGGTCATATCCGGCAGAGCCGCCGGACGCGAACGCATCGCCGAGCCAGAAATCCCGGCCTTCGGAAATGGCGTTGGCCGTATCGGAGAACGTTGCGGTCCCTTTGTCCGCGGCCACGACCAGATAAGGATCGTCGCCGTCAAATCGCGTGACCCGATCCGGTGGCAGGATCTTGTCTTCATCCAGATTGTCGGTGACATCGAGAAGCGCGTTGATGAAGATCTTATAGCTCTCCGTGCCCTCTTTGAACCAGGCCTCGCGGTCGCTCGCAGGTGGCAATTGCTTTGGAACAAAGCCGCCTTTGGCACCGACCGGAACGATCACGGCATTCTTAACCTGCTGCGCCTTCACAAGGCCCAGCACCTCGGTGCGGAAGTCCTGCGGCCTGTCGGACCAGCGCAAACCGCCACGTGCAACCATGCCGAACCGCAGGTGGACCCCTTCAACGCGCGGGCTGTATACGAAAATCTCGCGGAACGGACGCGGCTGTGGCAGCTCGTCAATCTTCCGGCTTTCGATCTTGAAGGCAAAGGTTGCCTTGGGTTGGCCTCCCTGATCAAGCTGATAGAAGTTCGTGCGCAGGATCGATTCAATCACATTCTTAAACCGCCGCAAGATGCGGTCGTCATCCAGACTGGAAACATCTTCCAAAGCGGCAGAGAACTCGCCTTCAAGTCGCTCCTCGCCTGCAGCGCGGTCTTCTTTCGATGTGTTCGGGTTAAAGCGCAGATGGAACAAGTCGACCAGAGTTGAGGCGATGGCCGGGTAGTTGTTCAGCGTCGACCACATGTAGTCTTCGGAGAACCGGATACCGGCCTGCCGCAGGTATTTTGACAGGGCCCTCAGGATTGCAACATCGCGCCAGGCGAGGCTGGCACTCATGACAAGACGGTTGTACCCGTCATCTTCGGCCCGTCCGGTCCAGACAGCCATATACATGCTTTCCAGCCGGCTCTGCAGAGCATCGCTGAAATCGATGCTGTCCCCAGTGTGCGCTTCAAGGGTCATCTCGTGGAGATAAGAGAACGGTGCGTTTGTCGGAGTGATCCGATAGGTCCGTTCATTGATGACCTTGAAACCCATGTTCTCCAGCAGTGGAACGCGGGCGGACAGTGGGATTGGCGCACCTCGGTGATAGACTTTGAGCGCCAGCCGGTTGTCCTTTGTGCCGACCGGGCGGTGGAAGGTGATGGTGGTGCTGCGGGTGTCGCTCAGGGTTTCGAGCTGAACGATGTCGAACAGCGCGGACTGGGCGTTGTAAACTTCCTTGTAGCCACCATGGAACGCGAGTGCGTACCTGTCAGCGAGCTGGCGGGCCTGGGCAGGTGCAAACTCTGCAGCAAGTGCCTCGCGTACCGCGTCCGGCCAGTTTCTGACCATGTCTGCAACAGCGGCTTCCAGTTCCTCTTGCGGAGGAGCTGGCGTCTCGCCTTTGTCGCGGCCCACAATATAATGGACCCGGGCCAGCGGGCCTTCCGGATAAGTCACGTACCAGGCAGAAAGACGCCCCTCGTACACTGAAGCCAGGTATGTCCCGACATTCAACCGGACTTCGGTGGTGTAGCGGTCCCGCGGTACGAACACCAGAATCGATACATAGCGATCAAACTTGTCCGGGCGTGATAGCACGCGGATGCGCGGCCGTTCGTCCAGTTGAAGGATGGCTGTCGCGAAGTCAAAAAGACGGTCGCGGTCGATCTGGAACAGCTCATCGCGTGGGAAGGCTTCCAAAACGTTTCTGAGCGCCCGCCCAGAGTGGCTTTCTGAATGATACCCAGCTCGCGCCAGGACACTGGCAACCTTGCGGCGCAGGAACGGGATGGTGCTGACCGGCTCGGTGTAAGCAGTTGATGCAAACAGGCCGACAATGCGGAGTTCTCCGATCATGTTGCCGTCGTCATCGTAGAGCTTGGCCCCGACATAGTCCATGTGAACCCGGCGGTGCACCGTGCTCTTCACATTAGCCTTTGCGATGATCAACGGCTCGGGTTTCTTAAGGAACTCTCGGATTTCCGGGGTTATCTGAACAAACTCGGAGCCGCGGCGCAGCACGCGAACTTCAGGGTCGGTCAAAAGGCCAAGGCCGGTCCCCTCGTGGGGGGAAAGTTCACCTTCTTCAACGCCGCCTTCGAACTTGTATTCCCGCATGCCGAGGAAAATGAAATTGTCCTTTTCCATCCACTCCAGGAAGTGAATAGCTTCCCACAATTCATCACTGCTGCCCAAAATTTGCGTGGTTTTGTAAGTATCAATCGCTTCGCCGAGGCGTTCCTGCATCGGTTTGAAATCGTTCACAACAGAGCGAACGTTGTTCAGAACTGTGTTGAGCCTTGCTTCCAGAGCTTCGCGCTGTTCGGCATCGTCAATACGGGTGACGTGAATATGGATCAGGCTTTCCTGCCGGTCCTTGCGTTTCGCCGGTTTCTTCCGGCCGATGGCGGAGATCAGAGTCCCCTTGTCATCCCGTTCCACGATGAAAATCGGATGCAGAACCAGGTGCACTTCCAGCTTGCTGCCCTGCAGCTCGTCCATCACCGAGTCGACCAGGAACGGCATGTTGTCGTTGACGACTTCGATAACCGTCAGGTTTTTGGATTTGCCGCCCTTTGTCTTCAAACTCGGATCGGAAATGCTCACCCGGTGTGTGCCCAGATCGTGAGACTGAAAATCCTGCCATGCATCCATGGCGAACCCGGTCAGCTCCTCCGCGGAGTAGGTCACCAGATCTTCGGCCGCGCCCCGGTCATAAAAGGCGTTGACGAATTCAGCGAGATTGGGATCTTTCTTGGAGAGTTTCTGGTGGACCGCGTCGATCAGCTTGAGTTTTTCGACGTCGTGCTTGTCGGGCATTTTTTTCCCCTTGGGCGGTCATTTGGTTTGGCTCAGCCGCGTGCTATCGTTTTATATTCGCGACACAATTGTTTCAGGACGGGAGGCCCGAATTGTCAAGTAAAGTCACTGCCTTGCAAATCGATTCAAATGTAACATTAAGTGAAAAAACGCAGGCCTATTTCGATTTGTGCCAAGAAAAGCTCGGCCTGGTTCCGAACGTGCTCCAGGCTTATGCCTTTGATGACGCCAAGCTGCGCGCTTTCACCGACATGTACAACGACCTCATGCTTGCGGACTGCGGACTGAGCAAGCTTGAGAGAGAGATGATTGCCGTTGCGGTATCCTCCGTCAATCGCTGTTTTTATTGCCTCACAGCTCATGGTGCGGCCGTGCGCGAATTGTCCGGTGATCCGGTGCTCGGTGAGCTCATGGTGATGAACTATCGTGTCGCTGATTTAACAGCCCGCCAGCGCGCCATGCTCGATTTTGCCGTTAAGTTGACTGAAAAGCCGGCGGAAATCCTGGAAAGCGATCGGCAGGGCTTACGCGATGCCGGGTTCAGTGACCGTGACATCTGGGATATTGCCTCCGTTGCTGCCTTCTTCAACATGACCAACCGGGTGGCTGCTGCCAGCGACATGCACCCGAATGATGAGTATCACTCAATGGCCCGTTGAGGTCTTGGGGTGCGCCGAACCGGTGACAAAACCCACGATTGGGTGTATGACCCACTCGTTTTTCAGTTCTCGTACTTGAGGAGAGGAGCGGGTCATGACCGCGCGCATATTTATTGATGGTGAAGCTGGCACGACGGGTTTGCAAATCCGCGAGCGCCTCGCCATGCGCCGCGACATAGAGCTGCTCTCCATTCCGGAAGACAGCCGGAAGGACCCGGCTGCCCGGAAAGACTACCTGAACCAGGCAGATGTTGCGGTCCTGTGCCTGCCGGATGCCGCGGCAAAGGAAAGTGTTGCGCTCGTCGAGAACGATACGACACGGATAATTGATGCATCCAGCGCCCATCGGGTTGCTGATGGCTGGGCCTACGGTTTTGCTGAAATGGATGCCGACCAGGCAGACATCATTGCAGCTGCCATGCGGGTCGCCAATCCGGGCTGCTGGCCGCAGGGGCTCATCGCTGCAGTGCGCCCGCTGATTGCTGGTGGTCTCCTCCCGGCCGATTTCCCGGTTACCGTGAACGGGATTTCCGGATATTCCGGTGGTGGCAAGGGCATGATTGCGGATTATGACGCCAAAGGCGCCAGTGCCAACATGTTTGCCCCGTATGCGCTGAGCTTCAACCATAAGCACCTGCCGGAAATGACCGAGTACGGCCTTTTGGACAGCGCGCCGCTGTTCACCCCGGCTGTCGGTAACTACTACAAGGGCATGTTGACCGTGGTGCCGCTCAATCTCGCACGCTTGGACAAGGTTCCGACTGGCGAGCAGATACACGCTGCTCTGGCCGACCACTTCACAGCGGCCCATGGCGGTTTTGTAGATGTTGCACCTTTGGACGGCATTGAGCGCTCAGATGACCTGGATCCGCAGGCTTTGAACGACACCAACCGGCTGCGGCTGCATGTTTTTGCAAATGACGCGCGCGCCCAGGCCGCCATCATTGCCGTTTACGACAACCTCGGCAAAGGCGCGTCGGGAGCAGCCGTCCAGAACCTCAATCTCATGCTCGGTGTTGATCAGACCACAAGTCTTGCTGCTTGAGGTGATCGGGCCAGAACCCGTTTTCAGGAGAGGAAACCATGGAAAAATTCGAGACCCTCACCGGGGTCGCAGCACCGATGCCGATCGTCAATATCGACACGGATATGATCATCCCGAAGCAGTTCTTGAAGACGATCAAGCGCACCGGTCTCGGCACCGCGCTGTTTCATGAAATGCGCACCAATGACGACGGGTCTGAAAACGTCGACTTCGTTTTGAACAAGGCAGCGTACCGTGATGCCAAGATCCTGATCGCCGGTGACAACTTCGGTTGCGGCTCATCGCGGGAACACGCTCCATGGGCGTTGCTGGATTTCGGTATCCGTTGCGTGATCTCCACGTCGTTTGCCGATATCTTCTACAACAACTGTTTCAAGAACGGTATTCTGCCGATCCAGGTCTCCGAAGACGAATTGGAAACGCTGCTGCACGCTGCAGAGCGCGGTGCAAACTTCACCCTGACGATCGATCTGGAAAACCAGGAGATCAAGGGTCTGGAGAGCGGCGACATTGCCTTCAAGATCGACCACTTCCGCAAGCATTGCCTGATCAACGGTCTCGACGACATTGGCCTGACTATGGAAAAAGCCGGTCAGATCGACACCTTCGAAGACAAGTTGAGCGAAAGCCGTCCCTGGGTCTAATCGCCATCTGGTCTACTCAAATTCATAAGCCCGGTGCCATGCACCGGGCTTTTTGTTGGAGTGAGTAGTACTCTAACTCCGCACCTCCATGCGGCAGCCCGGAGACACCTTTGACAGAATGAGCCGCATGTGCTGCGGAGAAACTGCGACGCAGCCTTCCGTCGGCCGGTAATCCTCCCGGGCGATATGGAAGAAGATGGCACTGCCCTTGCCCTTAACCGGTGGATACATGTTGCAATCCAGGACGACCACGATGTCGTACAGCCGGTCATCACGCCACATTTTCTCGTGACTGGCCTGAAACGGTAAATTCACCAGACGATTGTAGCGGGGATGGCCCGCATCATCGCACCAGCCGAGTTCGGGCTTCAAAACTCCAAGTGGAAGAACCGTTTGCGGCCTTCGGCCTTTGTCAGCGCGATAGTAGACATGCAGGAGTTCGAAGGTCCCGGTCGGGGTCGCTCCGTCCCCTTCCCGCTTGCGTGTGATGATGCCGGAACGGCCCAATGCACACGGAACCGTGATCGATCCACATCGCAGAAGTCCCTTGGTCCGGTCGCGCGGCAATGCGTGAACCTCAAGGATATCTGCCGGTTTTGTGAGTTCCTGCATGGGTTATCCCGCTTTTTTGTTTAGTACCGTGAAAGGTCTTGATAAACCGGAGCTAAAGCCCGCGTGAAGAAGAATTGACGGAACCCTGCTTGTAAGGCGACACTTTCCCGCGCACATAGGAACGGCAACGCGCTTGTGTAATTTGCACAAACCCGCGTGAACACAAAAGATTTTTGGCGAGGACCCGACAAGATGACCGCCCGCACCATTTTGATTGTCGATGATGATACTGAACTGCGCGAAGCGCTTGTCGAACAATTGTCCCTTTACGACGAGTTTGAGACCCTTCAGGCCGACACGGCGACTTCCGGAATTGGCATGGCCAAGGAAGAACACATCGACCTTCTTTTGATGGACGTCGGCTTGCCGGACATTGATGGCCGTGAAGCAGTCAAGCTCCTGCGCAAGAACGGGTTCAAGGCTCCGATCATTATGCTCACCGGCCACGACGGGGACAGCGACACGATCCTCGGCCTTGAGGCTGGCGCCAATGACTATGTCACCAAGCCGTTCAAGTTCGCTGTGTTGCTTGCCCGTGTCCGCGCCCATTTGCGTCAGCATGAGCAGAGCGAAGATGCGACATTCGCTATCGGCCGCTACTCCTTCCGCCCGGCTGCAAAGGTCATGCAGGAAGACAACGGCTCGAAGGTGCGCCTCACTGAAAAGGAGACTTCGATCCTGAAGTTCCTGTACCGTGCTGGCGAAAAGCCGGTCACGAGGGATGTGCTTTTGCACGAAGTGTGGGGCTACAACTCCGGCGTCACGACCCACACTCTGGAAACGCATATCTACCGGTTGCGTCAGAAGATCGAGCGGGATCCGTCCAATGCCGAGCTACTGGTGACAGAGGCAGGCGGCTACAAGCTCGTCCCTTGAGCCACAGACTTGTTTGTGAAGCGCATATTCGCTTGGACAGACACGATCAATCAGCGTAAATCTTGGGCATGAGCCTTGCCCAAGACATAGCGATCCTCAAAAAGATACCGATGTTTTCGGACTTTCAGGACGATCAGCTTCGCCTGCTCGCCTTCAGTGCCGAGAGCATGGATTACAGCGCCGGTCTGCGCCTCTTCGATCAGGATGAGCGGGCGGACGGCGGACTTGTGATCACCGATGGTCTGGTGACGCTGTCAACGCGTGGCGAAGACGGCTTTGAAGAAGTCGACAAGGTCGGTCCGGGAACGCTTTTGGGCGAAAGCGCGCTGCTGGTGGAAACCAAGCGTCCCTGCCGCGCAGAAGCTGCCGAACCTGTCCGGATCATCCGTATCCGCAGAGCTCTTTTCAAACGCATGGTGTCCGAATACCCGGAACTGGCGCAACGTCTGTTCGATCAGCGGGCCGCCCGGTTCCGCACGACTATGGGTCGTTTGAAGCCCATCGGCGATAAAATGGCCGAACTGGAACAGCTCAATGCAGAGCGCCGGGCAAAAGAAGAGGACTGAGCCCGCTTTTTCCCTAGCCTTAAACCATCGCCATGACCCGGCTCGGGCCACCAGTGCCGCCACGGTTTTTTGGAGCGCCGACAATGAGTGTTGCGCCGCTCGGCGGCAACGCATCAAGATTGGCGATGCATTCCAGACCCCAGCGGCCAGATGGAAGCCAGGCGTAATGGACGGCAAAATCCTTCGAAATCCCATGATCAAGTGACAGGCTGTCAACGGCAAGCCCGGTAACGTCGGCTTCTTCCATCAGCATTTGAACGGCTTCCAAGTGAAAGCCGGGAAAATGCATGACACCATCGGCATCTGCATTGCGGAACATGTCTGAAGACGCATGTGCACTCCAGCCAGAGTTCATCGCAACACACGCTCCGTCCGGAATGTCTCCGTTTGCCGAAATCCAAGCCTTGAGATCGTCCGGAGTGACTTGCACGTCCGGGTTATCGGCGGCGCGTTCCTTGATGTCGATGATACAGAGGGGCGTAACCAGTTTGTCGACGGGGATCTCGGCAACTGATTGCCCATCTGCGGAAAAATGCAGCGGTGCATCCAGATGCGTACCGGTATGCTCATCGATTGTCAGGCTGTAGAGATTGTAGCCGTCCTTGGCGAAATCGAAGATTTTATTTGCCCTGTATCCGGGCTCTCCGCCAAATGTTGGAAAGTCTTCAGAGAGTTCGTGCGTGAGATCCAGGATTTGCGCTGGTGTCTGCGCCATTGCCGGAAGAGCGCCTGCAACAGAGGTCGCCGCCGCAACGCTGGCTCCAGCCGCTGCAGCCCTGAAAACATCGCGCCGGGACAGCATTTTGTCTTTCACCGATTTGATGACGCAAAGATCGCACATGGCTTAGTTCTCCGGTTCCGTGTTGGGTTTGTAATCAGTGTGCGAGGGTCCGTGCTTTTCGGCAAGTGACAAGTCGATAGGAACCAACTGGCAGCGCGCATGACCATTCGAACATGCGTCTTGTTCTCTCTTATAAATTGCAATACCGTTCTGTTAAATTTATAGGAGAATTTGATGGTCAGCCGGGTGACCACGGTGGCCTTCCAGGGCATAGAGGCGGTTCCGGTCGACGTGCAAGTGCATGTCGGCCCGGGTATGGTCGCCTTTACGATCGTGGGTTTGCCGGACAAGGCGGTGGCAGAAAGCCGGGAGCGGGTCCGTGCGGCTTTGTCTGCGTCTGGTCTCGCGCTTCCAGCTAAGCGTGTCACGGTCAATCTGGCACCGGCGGACCTTCCAAAAGAGGGCTCCCATTACGATCTCCCGATTGCGCTCGGGGTGATGGCGGCCATAGGTGCAATTCCGGCGGAGTTCTTGGAAAACTACGTCATTCTGGGCGAATTGGCGCTGGACGGCACTCTTGCTCCAGTCGCGGGCGTCTTGCCGGCTGCGATGGGGGCGAATGCTCTCGAAAAAGGGTTGATCTGTCCGTTTGAATGCGGCGGAGAAGCTGCTTGGGCGGACAGTGAGATGGACATCCTGGCGCCGCGGTCCCTGATACAGCTCGCCAATCATTTCAAGGGAACGCAGGTCCTCTCCAGACCTGCAGCCAAACTCCGGGGCGATCCGCAAGGCATTCCGGATCTTGCAGATGTAAAGGGTCAGGAAAGTGCCAAGCGCGCTTTGGAGATCGCGGCGGCCGGTGGCCATAATCTGTTCTTGTCATGAATGCAAGACCAATACATATTATCTTGCCCAGTTGAACGCAGTTGTGACAGTTTTCTCTGTGGTTGACCGGGGGGTATGGGGGACACTTGAAAAGCGACCGAGGGGGAAAAGAGGTTATAAATCACCAAGTAAATTTCAAAGCCTGATCGGTAGAATGGATATATATCTGCACCACTATATAGCAGTATTTCCAAGCCTATCTAATGTTTATTTCGTATTCAGTAGTCACGCACTACATTTTGATAATGTCGACGTAACACATATGCTAAAGGACAATCACACAAATGCTATTCAGGATCTCCATACTACTCACTCTGATTGTTACGACGGCACATGCTTTCGAGACCAAAGCTACCCTCTCGGGCATTGGTACTGTGATCGACGGCGACGGTGTATTGTTCGGACAAGTGGAAGTTCGACTACAGGGAATAGCCGCTCCAGAGGACAACTCCCGAAACACGCAACCCGGAGGGCCAGAATCGACATCGAACCTAAGACAACTCGTGAACGGCAAGTACGTGGTTTGTCACTTGGATGGCACTGTAGCCGGTAAGCGTCCAGTCGGCGTGTGTTTTGTAGATGGTGTTGAGATCAACCGTTATCAGGTGGAAACCGGCCACGCCCGTGATTGTCCTGCATTCTCAAGAGGTCGATATCGTGATGCAGAGACAACCGCCAGAGAGGCCGGTTCAGATATCTCGAAGATATATGACTTGCCGTCGTACTGTCTGCGTTAAGGCCTTGACCTTACGACCGCGCAGTTCAGCTGTAGCCCCAGAATGCTATGCCTTCCATCTGGAAGCCGTTGGCTTGCATCCCGACTATCTCCGTTGAAGAGGCAGACAAAGCATGGGATCCGCTCTCTGGGTCGAACAGGCGGTAAACTGCTGTTCGGTCTGCTGCATCTGTGTTGAACGCCTTGTATGCGACTCCTTCGTACTGGAGACTCGCTAGGAAACCATCACCGTTCACGTTGTCTATGATGATGTCGCGTTCCTCTTGATTGGACGTGAAGAAGTGCCCGCCAGTGGAGGTGTTCAGGAAACGATAGACTTCCACCGTGTCTGCGGTGGTGGTGTCGTGTGCGTCTAACACGTTAAATACTGGCCCGTGCTCCTGGAAATAGGGAAGGTTGGTTCTGACCGCTTCTGCTTCAGCTGGAGACGCCGTGTAAAAGAACGCTTCAAGAGCGGTGTTATAGAACCTGACCAGATTCACACCTTCGTCGCTCAAGGCGCTTGGAAGATAGCTTGTGAAGGCCGTCCCTGTGTAGCGGTCTTCGTCTTGGGTGATGCTTGTCACGAAGTTGCGGACATCAGCACTGTTGACGCTCGTGCCGAGAATGCTTGGCCCGTAACTTTCGGTGCTGATATAGCCCAAGAAGTTGGGAGCCGTGTGGATGAAGTAATTGATCTGATCGTAGGTGTATGTGCCATCGCCTATCCGGAAGGTGTCGATCCGCTTTTCAGGGTCGAACCAATCAGCAACAGCGAAAAACTGTCCGGTTAATGTGTTTGCGGCGACCATATGAGCATTGTCGAGGAAGCCAACGTAAAGATATGGATCGGAAAGGTATGTGCTGTAGGACGTGATTGTATCGGTGCCGCCAGTGTCATGAACAATCACGTTAGCACCATAAGCGATATTGTAGTTGTCATCGCCAAGGCCACCGGACAACAAACTTCCATAGGTGGAGCTACTTGTGTTGAATGTATCGTCGCCTGAAAGTCCATAGTACTCAAGGTAGCTGGATACATCGATAATATCGTTCGTCAGTGATCCTGTAACAGCGAGAGAACGGGGTACTGCCACTTTTAAACCTCCATTGAATCAATGGTTTGATTTAACGAGTGCCGTGAATCTGCGTCAATATGCAATAGCAAAAATACTGAGCTGGGAGAGATGGTGCGCGACTCCCGCAGAATATCTGAGAGAGTTCTTTTTTCATCTGCTTTTAGGTTCCGCAAAAGCCCCAGAGGTGGTCCTCTGAGGCCATGCTGACTGGTCGGTCGTTAGTCTTCCAATCAATGGCAGTGATAACCGCCGGTCTTAGTGTTGTTGTGACATCCTTGACTATTCGTTCCTCCGCTATGTGCGAAGGCCGTAGAGGAAACAAATGCGAATAGAACTGCAATAAGAGCGGTCTTCATAATCAATCCCTTTGAGTGTTTTGCGAAAATGCGCAACCAAAGTATTCGATGAGTGTAGAATGTCCAGAAAAACGTTTTACGTGAAATGACGTACCGGGCTGGTTTTGTATCTCCACTCGGTGTCACGTTCCGCAGTGAGACGCTCGACCTTGTTGTTGAGGATCTGCATCGCTTTCAGCAGCAGCTCGTCCTCTGACATCTCACCGGTCGCAACCTTCTCTTCACCCATGATGTAAGCGCCGTCTTTACGGATCGCAGGGAGGACGGTGCCGGTGACCCAAGCCTTGAACTCAACAGCCTTTGGGAGACGACTCCCCATGATCAAAGAGTAAAGACCGCCTTCAGAAACGACCAGTCGATTAGGGTTACCCCGAATACCGTGCGTCAGGCGCACAGTATTCCGCTGATCGTCCGTCGTGTTGTCACGGACAGCAGAAGGAGTGTGGTTGTAGCCTAATACTTTACAGACCTCCGAGGCCAGAAACCACGGCTCGCCGTCGATCTCGACAACACGGATGTCATTGGACTTGAAGTTGAAGGTGTTCAGGTTGGTCATCACGATATCTCCTTGATGTGATGAAGAATAGGCCGTGATTAACAATCGCCTGATACCTGTAATAGTGACTTAGAATCAGAAGGTTGCTTTCATTTACATGGTCACTTTTTCTGACTATGAGCGAGTGTGTTTTAATTCTCTCAAGGAGACGTCAGCTTATGTGTCAGGGTATCGATCTCACCATCAAGATCCGCAGTGGGAGCGCTGGGCAGCGGGAGGTTTTACTCTCGGACGGAAGTACCATCTCAGAACATGATGCCGTCAATTGGGTTGTTCGTGACCTAAACGGTTCTGTGTTGGATTTTGGATGTGAATTGTTTGAGCTGATCGCGCAGTACGGTCATGTGTCGGGGACAGCTGACGCACAGCGAACTACGTAAATGTCGCTCAAGACGGCCTCTCCGAAAGTAGGCGGTGTCTAGGAGGCTCTCAGAGAGTCGCTGACGAGCGTTTCAGTGTTGTTGGGTGCCTACCTAGCCTGATGATGAAAACGGCTCTCTATGACTCTCTGAATGGCTCTATGGATCTTGCGGGGTGTTGGGTCATCTAGTCGCGGTCCTTTTGGTCGTGTGTCCTATCTGGGATCTCTCTGCACCCCACTTCATCAGACTAGGACGAGCAGCCCTCAGCAAAGTGATCGCCCTCCCTAGATGGGAATGCGCCTAGGAGACTCTCAGGGAGTCGCTGACGAGCGTTCTGGTGCTGTTTGGTGTGGACCTAGCCTGATGGACTGAATGGCTCTCAGTGAATCTCTGAGGGCTTCTGAGCGTTATCTGTGTCATCAGGCGGGGATCTTTCCCCTAGCTCCCCTGCCAGCTGGTCAATCAAAACAGCGCATTGCTGCTCTACGCAGTACCTCATCGTTTCTGTCAGAGACCATCTACGACCGGTCAAGGCTGCAAGGGCGTCCCGCACTGTGTGGATCAGAGTCTTGGAGTGTTTGTCTCCGTACATGGAGACGCTGATGACGTGTCGTGAATCGGTGGGCATGGCTGGTTCCTTTCGTGGGTGTTGAAGACCGCGCTGGGCAGCCCTCGCAGACAGGCGGAAAAAAACTGTGGTGGAGACAGGGGTGGATGTTGGCGTGTCAGTCCAAGGTGTCTTTGCTGTAACTCTGACATGGAGGTGGACTGACCAACGTGGAGAGAGTTTTGGTCAGGCAGACACAGCCCCGGCAACCACCGCACAGGAGGCAGTACACCGGGGCTGTTTACGTGAGGCTTCGCAGTTCCTGTGCGAATCGTGCGCTGCTCTTCACGTGTTGTCTGGGGATTGTGTCCTGGACGAACGGACAACAGGACTGCTATCGAGCATGGATGACAGGAGAAGGGTCAAGGACGAGGTGGTCGTCAACTGCAGTGGATGCGTCATGATGAGGTGCTTGGCTCTTCAACAATCATCATCATGGGTCGATAACAGATATCCCTAGGTTTATTCTCACTACGTTCGTTCATCTGAGATGCAGACCACGGATCGTTGAGATAAACCCTGACATCTCTGAGACATGTCGAAGATCAGCTAACGTGACGTGGGAGGGATCCCAAAGAGACAGTTGACGGTGTCTTTAACAGCTCTCAAGGATATCTTCAGGAGTCACTATTAGAGTATGTAATACAATATCTTATAGATATCTCTTTTTCCCGGTAGGACCGCCTTAATCACGTCTTGGTGGTCAGTGGGGTTTGTGTCTTGCTGGACACACGGTTTTCAATCACCGTCAACCCATTCGTAGAACAGCGATGCCGGTTCGTTCGAGTGATGCCACTGCAGCTCCAAGAAGCCGGTCTTGTAGTCCACGACCACCTCAGAGAAAAGCTCCCGCAGTGTTCGGTTTATTGTCGTGCGGTCCACTGAAGTGGCTGTCAGGGCTTCCTTTGCCCGCTCGACGCGCTGGGCGATCAATGGGCCAGATGATTGGGCCATCATTTCTTTTATCGCGGTTCGTTCAGTACGGGCCACTTCGATCTCCTGATCGAGCGTCCGCACACGGTCCCTGATAGACGGCGAAGGGTTCATTGCCAGCTCATCCAGCAGGTTCTTGCCACGTTCTGAGAGGTCGCTGATATGTTCCTCTATTGACTGCAGCTGGTTGTCTAGATCGGACGCGCCGGAAGAGGGGAGGTCCAAGAAAAGGTCTGTGCCGCGTTCAAGCACAGCTTGTTCAACAGCATCGTAACGGACAGCCTTGTACTGACATCCTGCTTTGGACTTAGCTTTGGTACAGACCAGATAGACCCACCCTTTTGCCTTGTTCTTACTGACACGGGTCATCGTTGCTCCGCAGTTCGGGCACTTTGCCAACCCTCCGAGAATGTTTGAGATCTCAGCCTTGGCATGACGCCCACGTAGGGGTTCAACGGACTTCCGAACGGCTAGAACACGCTGAAAAACGTCTTCGGACACGACGGAAGGGAAGTAACCTTTCACAGGCTCAAGTGGACGCCTGACCTTCTTTCCGTCCTCGTACTCGACGGCGTGTGGAGTGAACGTTCCTACTACTGCCGGGTTGTCCAGTATCTTCAGGATGTAGGAACGGTGCCATTGACTGCCTCGACCAAAAACAGGAACGCCTTCTGCGTTCAAGATCTTCTCAATGCTGTGTTGTCCGACGCCGTTTAACGTCATGTCAAAGATCCTACGGACAACATCTGCCCGGTCCGATATGATATCGAATCCCGTCCTGTCTTCCTTCAGTCGCAGCCAAGCTGGTGCGAGTGCCGTAAGCGGCTTGGTCTCGGATGCGGCCCGTTTGGCGTCCCAAGATGCCCGTAGCCGTGCTGCCTTTGTAGCACTCTCTTCGTTAGCTCGAATAAACGTCAGAACGGCCAGAAGCAGGTTAAGTGGGTCCTCATCAAGACTGTCTGTGTCATATTCGCGCCCATCGTTGAGAGTGACGAGTGTGATGCCCTCATCTACAATGTTCTCAAGGACTTTGAGCGCCCGTCGAGGCTTAAGGCGGCTAATCCTGTCCAGGCCCTCAACCAGCAGATAAGAACCACGTGGAACCAGCCCAGCCTTGACGGCTTCAAGGAAGTCTGCGAGGCGTCCAGCCTCAGCGTTCTTGCCCCGATACGCTGAAACACCGAGGTCGTGGAAGGTGAGTTCATCGTCAAGCTCCAGACCGCGTCTAGCTGCGTATTCGTTCGCCATAGCAGTTTGGCGGCGAAAGCTGTCACCTCTCATTTGCTCTGGTGTCGAGAAGCGCAGATAGCTGTAAGCCTTGGTCATTAAAAGCCTCCTGAGAAAGACACTACAAACTTATTGGTCTTCAGTCCATAACAGGTTGATGGTCGGACCTCCGGGGTCTGGCAAATCCATGCTGGCCAGCCGTTTGCCCTCCATTCTACCGCCGCTCACCCCGCGCGAACTTCTCGAAGTCTCCATGATCGCCTCGCTGGCAGGCGAACTTGCGGATGGCAAACTGTCCGACCGACGCCCGTTTCGGGCACCGCACCACTCCGCTTCCATGGCAGCGCTTGTCGGCGGTGGCTTGCGGGCCAAACCTGGTGAAGTCTCGCTGGCTCACAATGGGGTTCTGTTTCTGGACGAGCTACCCGAGTTCAATCCACAGGTGCTCGACAGTCTCCGCCAGCCGCTGGAAACGGGAGAGGCCATTATTGCGCGGGCCAACCACCGGGTGACTTATCCGGCGCGCATCCAGATGGTGGCGGCGATGAACCCCTGCCGGTGCGGCCATGCCGGGGAACCGGGACACCAATGCCGGCGCGGCGAACGATGCGTGACCGAATATCAAGCCCGGATATCAGGGCCGTTTCTGGACCGCATTGATTTGAGGATAGAGGTCCCTGCTGTCACGGCAGCCGATCTGATTGGCCCGGCAGACAGTGAACCGTCTTCAGAGGTTGCGAAGCGCGTTCTGGTGGCCCGCAAGCTTCAGGAACAGCGGTTTTTCGATCTCGGGGTTGCGGCGCGGACCAACGCGCAAGCCCCGGCCTCCGTGGTTGAAAAGATGGCGCAACCGGATGCCAAGGGTCTGGCCTTCTTGCGCGATGCTGCCGAGACATTGCAGCTTTCGGCCCGTGGTTATCACCGGGTGCTGAAACTTGCCCGGACCCTCGCCGATCTGGACGGTCTTGAGACGGTTGCCCGGATACACCTTGCAGAAGCTCTCAGTTATCGGGGCCAGGATCTCTCACGGCGCGCAGCGTAATCGAACCGTCTCACTTTCCTTGTATTCGTCCGGATGCCGTCCCATGTCATGTCTTGCACTCAAATTCGGAGGATGACGTATGCTGGTGACGACAACGCCGACCATTCAGGGCAAGGATCTCGACTACAAGGGCCTGGTGACTGGCGAGGCCATCCTCGGCGCGAACTTGTTCAAGGATATTTTCGCCGGTATTCGCGACATTGTCGGCGGCCGGTCTGCAGCCTATGAAGAAGAGCTTGCCAAGGCCCGTCAGATCGCAGTTGAAGAGATGTGCCAACAGGCACAACGGCTTGGTGGCAACGCGGTGATTGGCGTTGATATCGATTATGAAACTGTGGGCCAGAACGGTTCCATGCTGATGGTGAGTGCGACCGGTACCGCTGTCACAATGCGATGATGACGGACCCCGTAGATCAACAGTTTCAGATCGTGTCCGGTTTTCCCGAAGATCAACGGGAGACGGCCGCTGCCTTGTTCTGGCAGGCGTTTTCCGGAAAGCTCGGCAAGATCCTGGCCCCGGATGAAAAGGCACTATCGTTGATTGCCCGTCTCCTTGATCCTGACTTTGCAATCAGTGCGCTTGATGAAGACGGCGGGCTTATCGGGATGGCCGGGTTCAAAACCAAGGAGGGCGGGCTGGTTGCTGGCAGCCTGTCTGACATGACAGGCGTCTATGGTTTGTTTGGAGGGGTGTGGCGCGGGATTGTGCTGGAACTCCTTGAAAGAGAGCCAGAGCCCGGACTTTTATTGATGGACGGGATTTTTGTGGGTGCCGAAGCGCGCGGTCTTGGTGTTGGAACGGCCCTTTTGAGTGCAATTTGCGACACCGCTGTTGCGCGCGGCTGCTCCCGGGTTCGGCTGGATGTGATCGACACCAACCCACGTGCAAGGGCGCTTTATGAGCGGTCGGGGTTTGTGCCGGCAGGCACTGAGGAAACAGGACCGTTCAAGTACATTTTTGGCTTTTCGTCTGCGACGCGTATGGAAAAGCCTTTGCAAGCAGCTTGACGCTGCCAGATCCGCGCGGGAAGCTTTGAGTTGAAAGACCAACCCGGAGCGTTTCATGACATCTCACGGATATGAAAGCGGGCGGCTCAACCTGCCCTTTGTCGGAATTTGCACTTTTGGAAAGTATCCGTACCAGCCGGACTGGGATGCCATAGACACTGATGTCGCCGTTCTTGGCGCGCCGTTTGATTTCGGAACCCAATGGCGGTCTGGTGCCCGAATGGGGCCAAGGGCGATCCGGGAGGCGTCAACACTGTTCTCCTTCGGCCACGCCGGTGCCTATGATTTCGAAGATGACATAACCTACCTGCCTGCGGAAACCACGCGGATTGTTGACATTGGTGATGCAGATATCGTTCACACCGACACGATCGAGAGCCACAAACGCATCGAGTTTGGCGTTCGCAAAATACTTGAGGCCGGTGCCTTACCTGTCGTGTTAGGGGGAGATCATTCGATCAACATCCCTTGCATCAATGCTTTTGATGGCGAAGAGCCAATCCATGTGGTGCAGATTGATGCCCACCTTGATTTTGTCGATGAGCGTCACGGGGTACGTTATGGGCACGGCAATCCGATGCGCCGGGCGGCTGAAAAAGCCTATGTGACCGGCCTTACCCAAATCGGCATCCGCAACGTTTCCTCAACGGCCCGGGACGGTTATGAGGCCGCGCGCCAGATGGGCTCTGACATCGTGTCGGTCCGTCAGGCACGGAAACTCGGCACAGACGCGCTTCTTGCCAAGATCCCGAAAGGCAAACGCTACTATCTGACGCTCGACATCGACGCTTTTGATCCGTCCATCGCGCCGGGCACAGGCACGCCAAGTCACGGTGGATTTCTGTACTACGAAGTTTTGGAACTGATTGATGGGCTCTCGCAGCAAGGCGAGATTGTCGGAATGGATCTGGTCGAAGTTGCTCCGGACTATGATTCCGCAAGTGTCACCAGTGTTCTGGCTGCGCAAATTCTCATGAACACAATCGGCCGGGTCCTGCACCATCGGACCAAATCATAAGTGCGTCCAACTCAACTCAGGATGGGTTCGGATTTCGATCAGTTGCCAGTATGTGCATCAGGGTTGCAAAACATGTCGGGATTTCTGCTCGGGCGCGGAGCTGCTCACTGACACCATGCGGAATTCCTTGATTATCCAGCTGAGAGGTGCTTGAAAATTCCCAAGGGTAAATTCTTGATGTGGGGTCACCGTCCATGACTGAACTGGCAGCTGAGGCGCAACAAAGTGCCAGAGGCGTGGTCATTGGCTTGATCGTTCCGGACATCACCAACCCTTTCTTTGCTCAATTGGCAAAAAGCATCGAGATGGAAGTTGCTTCGCGGGGCGGCATGGTGATGCTTGCCAACTCTCATGATGATCCCGGCATTGAGCACAAACAGGTTCGGGCCATGCACGATTGGCCGGTTACGGGGGTCATCGTGGTGGCCGGATCAGACGCCAGCCGGTCTTATTCCGCAGAGTTGCCAATCATATCTCTCGATCGCCGTTACGGCACATATCCCCTGGTTGCCACCGATCAGCGGGATGGCGCGCGCAAGGTCGTCGATCATCTGCATGGTCTTGGGCATCGGATCATTGCCTATATAGCCGGGCCGGAAAACCTGGAGGTTGCCCGCGAGCGGCGCGACGGGTTCATTGAGCGGGTCAATGAGCTTTCCACGCCGGATGATGAGATTGATCTGACCGTTCACACAGGTGAATTTGATTTTGCATCCGGCGAGGCTGTTGCCCGAAATATTCTTCTGCAGCTGCGCAGGGGCTTTCGCATCACGGCTATAGCGACAGCAAGCGACCAGCAGGCAATTGGCGTTCTGCGGTGCGCGCGTGATCTTGGTGTGCACGTTCCGCAGGATGTTTCCGTGATCGGCTTCGACGACATCACCTTGGCATCTCTCGTCGTCCCACGTCTCACGACCCTGCGCCAACCAATCGAGGACATTGCTTCCGTTGCTGTTGATCGCATTATCGCCAAGATAGAGGCCCCCTCGGATCATGCCGTCCGGGGCTCGCTGATTGTCCGCGAATCCACCGCTCCGGCCAGCCGCTGGGATTAATGCCGCCTGACTAGGCGTACTGTTGAGATGACCTCACAGGAATGTGGATTGAACGTTAGCGGTGGGCCAAACATCTCCTACAAGAGGAGACACTTGGGAGATACAGCATGATGAACCGGCGTATTTTACTTGGCCTCGCAGCTGCCAGCGTTGCAGCGATAGCGCTTCCATCCGCCTCGGCTTTTGCAAAAGATCCATTGGCCCTCACCGGTTATGATCCGGTGTCTTATTTTTCCGGTCGTGCCCCAGAAAAGGGGTCTTCACAATTCACTGCAAAACATCGCGGCAAGACGTATCAATTTTCCAGCGCTCAAAACCGGGATGCGTTTGCAGCCAATCCCCGCCGTTTCGCCCCGCAATATGATGGTTACTGCGCTTACGGTGTTGCCCGCGGCTATAAGGTGGGCGTAGACCCGCTGGCCTATAAGGTCGTCGATGGAAAGCTTTACGTGAACTACTCGCGCTCTGTGCAGCGAACCTGGAGCCGCGACGTGCCCGGATTTATTTCCAAGGCCAATCAGAACTGGCCGAGCCTGAATTGAAAAGGCGTCGTTTGGTCGGACTGATCGCGGAGAGTTGCCAAAGGAGACTACAGCGGTACCTATGATTTGGCGATAAATTTGGTGCAGTTGACGAGGGGCTTTTGATGAAAACGCGCGGAGCGTCTTTGGCTGTTTTGTTTGTGCTGGGATTGAACGGCGCAGTTTTCGCTGTGCCCTCCGACACTGAGGACCTGCCACCCAAGCCGACACAGACATCGACCGAATGTCCGGACGGGAAAGCCTGGGACAAAGAGAGCAACCGCTGCATTGATATCAAATCGGACCTCTTTGACGACGATGACCGGTTCCTGGCCGCGCGTGAACTCGCCTATGCAGGACGCCTAACAGCGTCCGTGCAGGCGTTGGATGCAATTCGGGAGCAAGATCGCCCCCATGTTCTCACCTACCGGGGATTTCTTGCACGGAAGGCCGGGGATTGGCCGCAAGCTGAAAAGTATTATCTTGCAGCGCTCGCAGCGGATCCTGACAGCCTGATGACGCGGTCCTACATGGGGATGGGGTTGTTTGAGCGCGGCGACAAAGTCGGAGCGATCGACCAGCTCCGCGAGATCCGGTCACGTGGGGGCCGGGGCGGATGGCCGGAAAGAGCATTGCTCATGGCGATGCGGGCTGGCGGTAAAACCAGCTATTGAGGTTCACGAGCTGTCTGCAGTGGCAACGATATATCAGGCCTCCAGCCAAGGCGGCGCCTTGCCGATTTTCTCAAGTAGAAAGTCTATGAAAACGCGGACCTTGGCCGTCAGGACATTGGACTTCGGGTAAATCAGCCAAAGCATGGAGGGATCGTCAATGATGTGGTTCGGCAGAACCCGAATGAGTGTCCCTTCCTTCAGCTCTTGATGCACACTCCATAGAGAATTTGCTGAAATACCGGCTCCGGCCAGAGTCGCGAGCTTCTGAGAGAGACCGTTGTCCATCGTCAAACGGGTGTTTGGACCTTTGGTGTCAAACACGCCTTCCGCACCTTTGGAGCTGATCAGCGGTTTCTCAGTGCGGGTGCCAAAGCCGATCAGCTGGTGAAGCGGAAGTTCATCAGGTGCCCTGGGCATGCCGTGAGCAGCGAGATATCCCGGAGAGGCGCACAGGATCCGCGTGTCATCAGCGAGTTTTCGGCCTTTGAGGCTGGTGTCTTCCATGGCCGAGTTTCGAAGCGCAAGATCGAAACTCCCGTCAATCAAATCATATTTGACATCCGATAACCGCAGGTCGAGCCGGATGCCGGGTTGCCGTTTCATGAACTCCGGCAACAGCGGAACAATATAGAGCTGAGCAAAGGTGCTTGGCGCGGTGAATCGCAATGTTCCGGTCGCCTCTGGCTTGCCATGACCGAGTGCGGCACGCGCCGCGTCCTCCTGAGCCAGTATTTCGCGCGCATAGGGAAGAAACTCTGCACCTTCTTGCGATAGCGAGACTTTGCGCGTGGAGCGGTGCAGGAGATCCGAACCAAGCGAGCGTTCCAGTTTGGCAAGCCGCGCACTTGCAATGGACGGGGCAAGCCCCAACGCCTTGCCGGCTGCACTGATGTTGCTTTTTTCGGCGGCCAAAACGAACAGGCGCAGGCATTCGGTGTCCATTTTATTATCCCGAAATTCAGAATAGTGAAGTCTCAAATATGCTGTTTATAGAGAGAATAAAAGAAATATCTTTAATTTGAAGAAGCACTCCATGGGTGAGGATCCACGTCATGCTGAAACGCACCGTAGACGGCGGTTTTCAGTCGCTGAACACAGCCTACAATGCCACATTCCGGCAGAACAGGATGAGCATTGGCCTCGTCGTGCCGATTGAAAACTATGCCACCAGCGCCGTCCCGACAATGCAGGATCATTTGGATCGGGTAAAGTTGGCGGAAAAAATGGGTTTTGCTGCAGTTTGGCTGCGTGATGTGCCATTCGACGTTCCGTCTTTCGGAGATGCCGGCCAAACCTTTGACCCGTTTGTCTATCTGGGAACCTTGGCGGCTGTCACAGACTGCATCGCGTTGGGCGTTTCGAGTATTATTCTGCCGCTTCGCCATCCGGCGCATGTCGCAAAGGCGGCGGCGACAGCGGATGTGCTCTCTGGCGGTCGTTTGCTGCTTGGGATTGCGTCAGGAGACCGGCCGGCGGAATTCCCGGCTATGAATGCTTCGTTTGAAACCCGCGGCAATGCGTTTCGTGAAAGCTATGACTACATTCGGCGTATGGCTGACCCTGCTCCGGCTATTGACAGCCCGCTTGGCGTACCATCCGGAGGGATGGACATGCTGCCAAAACCGGTCGCTGGCCGATTGCCAATGCTGATTACCGGTGGCAGCCAACAGGAGCCGGACTGGATTGCCCATAGTGCGGATGGGTGGATGACCTACCCGCGAAACGTTTCGCACCAAGCCGAGGTGATCGAAGACTACCGCCGGCGCGTTGCTGCCGCGGGTTTGCCGGACAAACCGGTCATGCAACCGCTCTATGTCGACTTGCTTGAAAACAAGGATGCGCCGCCCCAGCCGATCCATCTCGGTTTCCGGTCTGGGGTTCGGGCTCTGAACCGCTATCTGAGGTCCCTTAAAGAAATCGGTGTGAACCATGTGGCCCTCAATCTTCGATTCAATCATGCAGACATTGAAAACACCTTGAAACGGCTCGCCGATGAGCTACTGCCTAACTTCCACGCGTGAGGTTACTGATGGAAAAGACAATTCTTCTGACCGGCGCTACTGATGGCATCGGGCTCGAAACAGCGAAACGGCTTGCCGCGGACGGTCACAAGCTGTTCATCCACGGACGAAACCCGGACAAGCTGGCCAGGGTGAAGGCTGATCTGGAGGCTCTTCCGGGCGCCGGTAAGGTTGAGGCGTATGTGGCAGATTTTTCAGATCTGACCGATGTGAATAGTCTGGCCGACACTATTCGCAGTCATCACAGCCGCCTGGATGTACTGATTAACAATGCCGGCGTCTACCGGACACCGTCTCCTGTGACCAAAGACGGAAGGGATGTTCGCTTTGTGGTCAATACGATCGCGCCGTATCTCCTTACCCGGAAGCTGTTACCGCTGATGGGGACTGCGGGCCGGGTGATCAACCTGTCTTCAGCCGCTCAAGCGCCAGTCAACCTTCAGGCCTTGGCCGGTCAACAGCGCGTCTCTGATATGGAGGCCTATGCGCAAAGTAAGCTTGCCATCACCATGTGGACGCGGGATTTGGCGCGCGAGCTGAGCCCTGACGGGCCGGCCATCCTGGCCGTCAATCCGGCCTCCCTTCTTGCCACCAAGATGGTGAAAGAGGGTTTTGTGTGTCCGGTAGTGACATCGGTGTCGGCGTCGACATCCTGATGCGTGCTTCTTTGTCAGAAGAGTTTGAAGGCCGGTCCGGAGCTTATTTCGATAACGATTCCGGAAGCTTCGCGGATCCGCATCCGTCGGGCATGGATCCGCAGGCCTGCGCAGAGGTCGTTGCAACGATCCGCGATGTCCTTGCGCACGCCGGCCTGCCTGCGAAATAAAGCGCAGGCCGGTCAAGTCTGCCGATCGATTTGTTTAGGGGTGCCGGATTATCCGCGGCCCCGGTAGGGCTGTACCCCTTGCTCGGGGATCCAGACCGCCTCCGGAGCTGGGCCGGTCTGGTAAAATACGTCGATCGGAATCCCGCCGCGCGGATACCAGTATCCGCCGATCCGCAACCACTCAGGATCGAGCAGATCAACAAGGCGCTTGCCGATCGAGACCGTGCAGTCTTCATGGAACGCGCCGTGATTGCGGAAAGACCCCAGGAAGAGTTTCAGGGACTTGCTCTCAACCAGGAAGTCCTTGGGCACATAGTCGATGACGAGATGCGCAAAATCCGGCGCGCTGGTCAGAGGGCACAAAGAGGTAAACTCTGGTGCCACAAAACGCACCATGTATTTCGTGCCGGCTTGCGGGTTTGGAACCTTTTCCAGAACAGCGTTTTCCGGGCTGTCGGGCAGCTCTGTCGATGCGCCGAGCTGGGTGAGGTTTTCGTATATTGATTTGTCGCTCATCTCAAACGCCTCTCAAGTTGCCCCAGATCAGGGTATGCAGCTGCGGCAGGACCGTCGGCGTGTACCAGCGGTCACCAGCCACCTTGTCCACCAGCCAGCGCATCCGGTCCATGATGGCCGGCATGTCAATTGGAGCATCTACTGCCGCCGGTGATGGGGGCGTGTGATTGCCAGGCTGCAGATAGAGCGGCAGCTCCGGGTAACGCCCAGCAAGATCCTTGGCGTAGTTGTAGTCCGCGTCATCGAAGATCACGGTTTTCAAGACTGTTTGGGTGTCTGGCCCGGCCGCCTCGACACATTCCGCGAGTTTTTGCCAATCCGTGCCCATGCCGCTGGAGGGCGGCTTGGGGCTCAAGGTCAGGACATCGAGTGCCGCGAACCAGTCCTTTGCAATGCTCCCCTGTGTTTCCAGGGCAAAACGATAACCTTCCCGTTTGCCGAGCTCGATCAAAGATCCAAGTGGCTGGATCGCCGGATTGCCTCCGGACAGCGAGACCATCAAAGGCCTGCCACCGCTGAGGATCTCGATCTGCATCAGAATTGCCTGCGGCGTCATCGGGTGCCAATCGTCCCGGTAGGCACTGTCGACGGCATGCAGTGTATCGCACCAAGTGCAGCGATAGTCGCAACCGCCCGTGCGCACAAAGATGGTTGGCTGACCAATCAGGGCACCTTCACCCTGGATCGTTGGCCCGAAAATTTCATTGACCCGAATTTGTCCAATGCTCATTGGCGGGCCTCCACCGGGATATAGGTCAGCGGCCGGTACTCGGCGCATGTTTTGGGTGTTTCCTTCACCCTGACAGCCGTCGTCTCTGGCCATTTTTCCATACACCAGTCAAAAAGATGTTTGGCGAGACGCTCCGCAGTGACACAGTCATCGCCTAGGACATCATTGAGATGCCGGTGATCGAGCGTATCGTCGATATAGGTCTTCAGGGATTTCAGCTCGTTGTAATCCCGGACGAACCCGATCTGATTGAGCTCAGAGGACGCCAATTCGACTTCGACCACGTAATTGTGGCCGTGAAACCGGGCGCAAGGGTGATCGTCCGGAAGACCGATCAGCTGATGCGATGCGGAGAAATGGAATTCCTTGGTGATCCTATACATTGCAGGCCCCTTTCCAGAAGTCGGGGTCGGTGTAGGTCGTCGGATCTTTAACGCCTGCCAGGTGGAAGGCTTCCCGCCGTTCAACACAGGTTCCACAGCGTCCGCAATGAATGTCACCGCCTTTGTAGCAAGACCAGGACTTAGTGTGGTCTACGTCGAGCCGAGCGCCTTCGGCTGCAATATCCGCTTTGCTGACATGCACATAAGGCGTGTAGAGCTTGATCTCGCCCATGCCTTCCAGAGCATGGCGCTGCATTTCTTCAAAGCTCTCGGTGAAGGCGGGCCGGCAATCTGGATAGATAAAATGATCGCCGCCATGAACGGCCGTTGCGACGGCCTCGGCGCCCTGTGCTGAGGCAATTCCATAGGCGATGGTCAGCATGATCGCGTTGCGGTTGGGCACCACGGTGATCTTCATGGTGTCTTCGGCATAGTGGCCGTCGGGCACATCAATGTTGTCGGTCAGCGCCGAACCGGTCAGCTGGCGGCCGATATTGATGATGTCGATCAGGATGTGCTCGGTCTTGAGCGCATCGGCACAGGCTTTGGCATAGTCCAGCTCCTTTTTGTGGCGCTGGCCATAGTCGAAGGAGATCAGGCCGATCAGCTCGTTTTCTTGCGCGATTTTGTGCGCAAGGGTGACGGAATCCATTCCGCCGGAACAGATGACAAGTGTTTTCAACGTATTGGTCCCTTGTTTTCGCTGTGGACGTTCGTTGAAACGCCCGTCACCGGGTAGGCTGCGACCGGTGGCCTGCCTTTGAAGCAAGCGGCGCGCCTTATAACAGGCTTGCGCGAAAAGGGAAGAGATTTTCAGGGCTCGGGCGTGTCAGGCCCAGATCGCCATGCGCAAACCTTTGCCGTCGCGCTGATAGTTTTCAGGAAACGGCTCGGCCTGCCGGTTGAAAATTCCTTCTGCAATCAAACTGTTGGCTGCCGCGTCAAGGAGATCGTCCCGGCCACATCCCCTTGGTGGCTTTTGATCCAGGAAGTCTTGTGGGACCCCCTTGGAAGCAAGCAGATCGCGGCGCAAATCAAGGCCGGATGGGTTCGCGCGGCTCTTGACCTTTTTCGGCAGGTTTATCTCGGCCTTTCCGTTAAGACGCCAAAAGGCAAGCTCCGGATGCACTTCATAAATCCGCTCTTCCAGCGCCGGTGTCATCAGGCTGTCGATTTCACGGATTTTGGGGAACAGATTAAAGCATTGTTTTGAGACTTTGCGGGGTGGGCTTGAGGTTTTAAGCGACGTTTCACACGAAGCTCTGTAATCCTCCTCATAGACCGCAGCGCGCGACGGCACAGAAAAGACAGACGATTGACGCAGTCCAAGGCGCTTCCTAGCAGCCTTTTCAGCCCCCCTGCCATCTGGTCCAAGGTGGTCCGGCAACCCGATCGGCATGTCAACCGCAATGGTCTTCAACTCGGGCCGAACGGAAAGCAGGTCTGCAAATTGTTCAAAAAGCTGGAGTTTGAGATCTTTGGGATCGCTCAGGTTCCGTAGAACTGCGATCCAGCCGGCCCGGCAGCCGTCAACACCGGCGACCCAGATCCCGGCGCTCTCAGGCACGGACTTTGGCTTCCATAACACGCCGGGAAGTGACGAGTGCCATGGCGCGGACCACGGATTGCTGTTCATCGGCGAAAAGAAGCTCATCAGCTCCTTTTTTGACGCTGCGCGCGACAAGTTCAAAAACAGAGGCCGAAGCGCGCTTTACGGCCTCTTCATCATCCAATCCAGCGAGCAGGTTGATTAAGAGCAGACCGGCCATCAGATCACCCGTGCCATGCGGCGGGTTGGCAATGGCTGCATGTTCTGCGGCAACGGCGCCCTTTGGGCTTGCGAGCAGATTTGAGATTGCGTTGCGGCGCAAGGCGGGAGCCGACGTCACCAGGACATGCTCGGTGTCCAAATCCCGGGCCGCCGATAGAGCCTCTAGTTCGCTGGAGATCTTTCTGCCGCTTAACCAGCCAAGTTCAAAACTGTTTGGAGTGACGATATCGGCCAGCGGAACCAGATGATCCCGAATGGCTTCTGCGGTTGCTTCAGGTACGTAAAGGCCGCCGCCTGAAGCAGATGTGTGATCGCCCATGACCGGATCACATAGATAAGTCGCATCGGGGTTGGCGGTTTTGACCGCCTTGATCAGATCCGCAATTGCCGGAGCCTGATCCGGGCTGCCGAGATACCCTGAGATGATTCCGCCGATCTCACCAAGCTTCGCCGATCCCGCCAGATCGGAAGCAATTGCGGAAAAATCAGCGGTTGGCGGCACGATCCGCGTTCCCTTGCCGTGTCCCGGGTGCCATGGCAGCAAAATGGTCGGAAGGAACCAGACATCGTATCCGTTCCGCTCCAACGCAAACGTCAGACCGCGGCCGGATATGCTGCCGCGTACCACTTGAGACGTGATGACAAGAATCGGTTTTTTTACCGGTTCTGATCCGGCAGACGGCTGCATCATTAAGGACTTTCACATGAGGTTTTGCCGGACCGGCAATCACGCGGCATCGGTGCTGCTGGTTTTTCCAGTACCATAGCGTTTCTCGATATACTCCAGCACCATCTGTTTGAACTCATCCGCGATGCCTTGACCGCGCAGCGTGGTTACTTTTTCGCCATCAATAAAGACCGGCGCTGAGGGAGTTTCACCTGTTCCGGGCAGAGAAATGCCGATATCGGCATGCTTGGATTCGCCGGGGCCATTCACGATGCAGCCCATCACGGCAACGTTCAGGCTTTCAACGCCTGGATACTGTTCGCGCCATTTAGGCATCGAGACCCGTATGTGGTCCTGTATGTCTTGCGCGAGTTCCTGGAAGACCGTGGAGGTTGTGCGGCCGCATCCCGGACAAGCTGCCACCACCGGCACAAATGCGCGGAAACCCATGACCTGCAGGAGTTCCTGGGCGACTTGAACTTCACGGGTCCGGTCACCGCCAGGCTCTGGTGTCAGGGACACGCGGATCGTATCGCCGATGCCTTGTTGCAGCAAAATGCCCATCGATGCCGCGGAGGACACGATGCCCTTGGTTCCCATGCCCGCTTCCGTTAGGCCAAGGTGCAAGGCGTAGTCGCAGCGGCGGGCAAGATCGGCATAAACGGCGATCAGATCTTGCACCTGGCTAACCTTGGCGGACAAAAGGATCTTGTCCCGGCCCATGCCGAGGTTTTCTGCGCGCTCTGCCGACAAGAGGGCGGATTGGATAATGGCTTCACGCATGACTGCGTTTGCAGAGACGGGGGAAGCGCTTTCTGCGTTCTCGTCCATCAGCTTGGTCAGAAGCTCTTGATCCAGCGAACCCCAGTTCACACCGATCCGCACCGGTTTGTCGTGCTTTTGCGCGATGTCGATGATCTGAGAAAACTGCGTGTCACGCTTGGCCTTGAAACCGACATTTCCCGGGTTTATCCGGTATTTGTCGAGAGCTGCGGCGCAGTCTGGGAAGTCGGTGAGGAGCTTGTGGCCGATATAGTGAAAGTCTCCCACCAAAGGCACGTCCACGCCAATGCGATCCAGCCGTTCCTTGATGTGTGCAACTTGAGCGGCAGCTTCTGCGCGATCGACAGTGATCCGAACGACTTCCGAGCCTGCCCGCGCGAGTGCCGAAACCTGCGCGACCGTTGAGTCCGCGTCTGCGGTATCCGTGTTGGTCATGGACTGAACCACGATCGGTGCGCCGCCTCCGACCATCACTGAGCCGACTTTCACCCCAACTGATTTGCGGCGCGGCAGAGGGGTTGCGAAATCATCAATCATGGCAAGGCCAACCGGTTGTCGTTCATGCGTCCCATATGTGGGAGTGTGCCTGTGTTTTCCAGCGCATCAATAGGGTGTCTTCAAAAAAAGGGCAATGGCAGCGCGCTCGGTGGGGATTGAACTTGCGCTTGTTGTCATTGCGCGCGTGCCATTTGCCCCATATGACAAGCGAGATTTTAGCGGGGCACTGGCCCCAACAATAGTAAAGTGGCGGGTTCGACAATGCTCAAACGGTTGCTGAGTGATGCAGCATCGCTGGTCTTCGGACATCTTGAAACAGTCTTCAAGGTCTGCGGAGCCTGGTTTTTGATCCAGTTTTTGATTTCAATTTTGATCCTGAGTGCGACTGCCGGTGTTCCTGCTGATGCTGAAACACTGCCGCCAACTGTCGGTTTGTTGTTGATGACAAGCACTCTTGTCGCGCTGATCTCGTCGGCATCCATATCCGTTGCGTGGCACCGGTTTGGCCTTCTTGGTGAAAGGGTCGGCAATATTTATCTGCGCTTTGGCAAAATCGAAGTTCAGTTCATCTGGCGGATGCTTCTGATCGGCCTGTTTGGGTTCGCCGTTTCCCTGCCTCTTGTTTTTGTCGCGTTCATGCCGTCGGAATCGGCATCAGGACTGGCCATCATTGCGCTTGTTTTGGGCTTTGCCCTCGTCATCATGCCGTTTCTGATTCGGCTTAATCTGGTGCTGCCAGCGACTGCGATCGAGCAGCCAATCGGATTCAGCGAAGCCCTGGGGATCGGCAAAGGGCTCGGTTGGCGGATGCTATTGGCCATCGTGGTTCTGTCCCTGCCCTTTGTTCTCGTAACGATGGGGCTTCAGTGGGCACTCACGGCCATGTCGATCGGCCTGCCCGCCTTGTTCATCCAGATCAAGGTCATGATCTTGAATGTGTTGTTGCAGATTATCGTGACAGTGCTTGGCATTTCGGTGATCACTGCAGGATACCGCATGGCAATGGAAAGACAGACACAAGCGGCGCAAAGCTAGCGGATCGCCCGAAAAGACCTATCTTGGGTGAGAACCGGAATTCGAGAGGAACCCATGTTTATCACCGTTCTGGAACGGTCGCTGTCACTGGCGCAGCATAATGTTGGAACGCTGTTCAAGACCGGCTGGGCCTACATTCTGGTGCTTGTTGCGCTCAACTTTGCGATCGGGTCCTCCTTGATGCCGAGCGGTGGGTTCAGCACCATTTCCTATATGACCGAACCGGTTGAGACGGTGGACGAGGGGGCGCTGAGAGCGCTTGCGGCCCTGGCAAACCTTGTGGTCGGGTTTTCGATTGCCATCGCCTATGTCCGCAAGGTCCTGATTGATGCGCGCGACTTCCCTCTGTTTGTGGGCCCTAGAACGTTCAAGGTGATCACAAACATGATTGTTTTGAACCTGATTGGGTTCTTGTCTCTGATCCCGCTCGGGATTGCCGCCAGCATCCTTGCTGCGATTACAGGTGGCTTGGGTGCGATTGCGTTTCTCGCCGCGCCTTTCATCGCGCTGATGGTGACCCAGAAGTTCTCGCTCGTTCTGCCGGCTGCTGCCGTTGATGATCCCCTCACGTTCAAGGAAAGCTGGCGCGCCACCAACGGGCTTGGTTGGCCTATGGCGTTTGCGGCGCTGGTGATGAGCTTGCTTGCTGCCGTTCTCGTCGCCGGCGTCGGCCTGGTCCTGAGCCTTATGGAGAACTTTCTTGCTGCCAATGTGTTCTGGCAGCAAATCCGGTCAGCCGCTTTTCCAATGGCGACAATGCTGATTACGGTGTGGGTCTTCGCCAATCTCCATGCAACGTTTTACGGCATGGTCCGTGAGCGCTTTGCTGCTCGCATTGGCTTGCGGGCCGAAGACCTGAAGCAGGTTGAAGAAACTCGCAGTGCCGCCGATGAAAAAACGCGGTCAAAGGCGCGCAAGGCCTTGGCCGGAGCGAAAAAAATGCGCCGCCGTTGAACGTGATTGACCGAAGTCAGCGGTTTCAGGCGCGAATTTCGATTCTCATGTTGCGGTGCGGCGATAACTGGTCAAAAGTCCCGCCAGACGTTTCATTCATTTCGGGAGGATTTTCTGATGCTCGCCAATAAGACAGCAGTTGTTACAGGGTCAACGTCCGGGATTGGCCTCGGTTGCGCCCGTGCTTTCGCTGAAAAAGGCGCCAACGTGGTCATCAACGGTCTCGGCGATGCCGATGAAATTGAAAAGACCCGCGCAGCCATTGAAGCTGATTTTGGCGTGAAGTGTGTCTACTCACCGGCCAATATGCTGAAAGGTGATGAAATCGCCGGAATGATCTCCGACACCCAGAAGGAATTCGGGTCTGTCGACATCCTGGTGAACAACGCGGGCATCCAATACGTTTCCCCGGTTGACGAGTTCCCGATCGACAAATGGGACGCCATCATTGCGATCAATCTGTCTTCTGCCTTCCATGCGATCCGCGCGGCAGTACCTGCAATGAAAGAAAACGGTTGGGGCCGGATCATAAATACAGCCTCCGCGCACGCTCTCGTCGCGTCTCCGTATAAATCCGCTTACGTTGCCGCCAAACACGGCATTGCCGGCCTGACCAAGACCGTTGCGCTCGAAGTGGCCGAGCAAGGTATCACCGTAAATGCGATCTGTCCGGGTTATGTCTGGACGCCACTGGTTGAAGCCCAGATCCCGGACACGATGAAAGCACGGAACATGACCGAGGAAGAGGTCAAGAAAGATGTGCTTTTGAAGGCCCAGCCAACCAAGAAATTCGTCACCATCGAACAGGTCGCCGGATACGCTGTCTTCTTGTGCTCTGACACGGCGTCTTCGATTACCGGTGCCATCATGACGATGGATGGCGGCTGGACCGCTCAGTAGGTCAACAGACACAAGCCCGCAGGAGCGAAAAGAGCCATGTCAGATACAAAAAAGATCAATCTGGCTTTGCAAGGGGGAGGCGCGCATGGCGCCTTCACCTGGGGTGTGCTCGATTGGTTCCTGGAAGACAGCCGGTTCGAGCTCGATGGGATCACCGGGACATCGGCCGGAGCGATGAATGCGGTTGTGTTGGCCAGCGGCATGGAGGCTGGCGGGGAAGAGGGCGCGCGTGCAACGCTGGAAACCTTCTGGCGCGAAGTCAGCACCGAGGCGCGCACCAGTCCGATTCAGCGCTCGCCGCTGGATGTGCTCCTGGGTCATTGGAGCCTCGATTATTCACCGAGTTATCTCTATTTCGATGTGCTATCGCGGTTCGCTTCGCCCTATGAATTCAACCCGCTGAATTTCAATCCTTTACGCGACATCGTGGAACGGACGGTCGATTTTGAAAAGGTGCACTGCTGCTCCGGTCTGAAGCTGTTCATCGCAGCCACCAATGTCTTTTCCGGCAAGATCCGGGTTTTCAGCGAGAAGGAAGTGACGCTTGATGCGGTGATGGCCTCTGCGTGCCTGCCACAGCTTTACCAAGCGGTAGAGATCGATGGGGAACCTTATTGGGACGGTGGGTTCATGGGCAATCCGCCACTCTATCCGCTTTTTTATGAAACCGAAACATCGGATGTCGTCCTCATCCAAATCAATCCGATCGAGCGGCGCGAAGTGCCTCGGACGGCGCGCGAAATCGTCAACCGTCTCAATGAGATTACCTTCAACTCCACGCTGTTGAGGGAACTCAGGGCAATCGACTTCGTCACCCGCCTGATCGAAGAGGGCAAGCTGGACCGCAAGGAATACACCAAGGTGCATCTGCACCGGATTGCTGCTGAAGAACTGAAACCACTTCAGGCCTCTTCCAAGCTGAATGCTGAGTGGGATTTCTTGACGCATTTGCGTGACGTTGGCCGTCAGACCGCCAAGGAATGGCTCGACCGGCATTTCGACGACATTGGCGAACGCTCCACCATTGATCTGCGCAAAGAATTCGCTTGATCGCTGGTGTGCTGGCGTCGTCGGTCTGTTAACCCCTCATTTAGGAAGATTGCAACTCGCCTTGCATATTGCAATGCGTGAGACCTGAACAATATCTAAACAAATTCAGTATCTTGTGATTGCAGATACCGTAGATTCTAGATCTAGCGTGTTTGAATAGAGAAACCAATTGGCAAGCCTTTTGCTGCTTATTCGGCACGCTGATTGTCAGGTAGTGCGTCGTCAGCGACATTGTGAATGGAAGAAGCAGGCACTTGCGACCCCGCCTGTTTCTTCCGTTCCAACTTTTGCTCCCATTCAGGGATGCACTTCGCACACAATCTTCATGGTTTTCGGTTTTAGTGATCTCAGCTTACGATCCGGTATTGGAGATCGTGAGATTCTTGGCCTTTGAACCGCCGCAGATCGCACTTATGTCAAGGGTTATGAAAAAAGGATCGGTTATGAAGAAGTCGGTTTTGAGCTTTTTGGCGGCAGGCGCGGTTATCGTTACCTTGGTGCCGCAGACCCGTGCGATGGAGTTGGATCCGCGCGTTCCACAAATTCTCGAAGACGGCGGCTGCCCGCGGTGCGATCTGTCCCTTGCGACCTTGCGTGGAATGAAGCTGGAGGGCGCAGACTTTCATCGGACCAATTTGCGTGAGGTCGACCTTAAAGAAGCTGTGATGCCGAGATCGAACTTTGAACGATCCGATTTTCGGCGCACTGAGGCTGAACGGGCCGATTTTTCGGCCAGTGATTTTGCTGGTGCGTCGATGCGGGCTGTGGATCTGGAGAAATCAAACCTCAACAGTTCGATTTTCCGGGATGCAGATCTTCGCGATGCGGATTTGAATGCGGCTGTCATGACCGGCTCCACATTCGAGGGTGCGGATCTGCGCAATGTGACGTTGATCCGAGCCATTGCTCAGAACACATCGTTCAAATCCGCCAAATTGGATAACGCCAACCTGGAGCGGATGGATCTTCTGAATTCCGTCTTTCAGGGTGCTCGCATGCGCAATGTCAAGTTGGACCGTGCCCAAGCCGTCAATGCGGATTTTTCCGGTGCCGATCTATCGGGCGCGCGTCTTGTTAGCACCAATTTGAGCGGTGCTAATCTGACAAACGTGGACTTCGATGGGGCCTTGTTGCGGCGGACGCGGTTGAAAGGTGCGGATTTGACCGGAGCTTCCAATCTCGACCCGAGCCGGATCATCGATGCTTGCGGAGATGAAAATACAAAGCTGCCTGACGGCATTACGCTGGAGCCGTGCTCGTACTAAGCATTTCACATCATTGTAAAACAAAAAGGCCGGTGTTCGACGCGAACCCGGCCTCTTTCTTATTATCAGTTGGTTTTATCGGACGTCCAGAAAACCAATGATCTTGCGCACATCCTTCAGAACGGGCTCGGCAATCGCAGAAGCGTTTTCCGCGCCTTCCTTCAAGATCGCATCGATCTGGGCCGGATCGCCGGTCAGCCGCCGCATTTCGTCCGTCATCGGAGCAAGCTTTGCTACCGCGAGATCGGATAGGGCCGGTTTGAATGCGGAGAACTGCTGGCCGCCATATTCTTTCAGGACATCGTCCTTGGACATGCCGTTGAGTGCCGCATAGATGCCGACCAGGTTGTCAGCTTCCGGCCGGCCTTCCAGGCCATTGGTTTCGCTCGGTAGCGCGTCCGGATCGGTTTTTGCCTTTTTGATCTTCTTGGCAATTGCGTCCGCATCATCCTTCAGGTTGATGCGCGAAAGATCTGAAGGATCGGATTTCGACATCTTCTTCGTGCCGTCGCGCAGGGACATGATCCGGGTGGCCGGGCCAGCGATCATCGGTTCGGTCAACGGGAAATAGAGCTCTTCCGGCAATTCAGGCGAAGGTGTCGGGTTTGGAACGCCAATCCCGAGTTCCTTGATCCGGGCGCCAAAGTCGTTGTTGAACTTCGCCGCGATGTCCCGGGTGAGTTCCAGGTGCTGCTTCTGGTCATCGCCCACCGGAACGTGGGTTGCGCGATAGGCCAGAATGTCTGCCGCCATCAAGTTCGGGTAGGCGAACAGGCCAACGGACGCGTTTTCCTTGTTCTTGCCTGCCTTTTCCTTGAACTGGGTCATGCGGTTGAGCCAGCCCATGCGGGCAACGCAATTGAAGATCCAGGCCAGTTCCATGTGCTCACGGACCTGGGATTGGTTGAAGATGATCGATTTCTTGGGATCAATCCCGGCTGCCATATAGGCTGCCGTTACTTCACGCGTTGCGTTTGTCAGTTCGCTCGGGTCCGGAAAACCTGCTGTAATCGCATGGGAGTCCACGACACAGAAAATCGCAGGCATCTGGTCTTGCAGCGGAACCCAGCGCGACACGGCGCCAAGGTAGTTGCCAAGGTGGAGATTGCCTGTGGGCTGAACGCCGGAAAAGACACGGGGCTGGAACGCCGTCATTTCATATCCCTTATTGGTGCGGCCGGTTGGAAGGGCGCTGTGAATGTTTTGGGCGCGACGGGTTTAGGCCTCAGCGTGCTTCGATGCAAGCAAAGATGCCGTTCAGACAAGCGTTTGCGCGTCAGGTGTTGCGCCGCTTCAACGATTTCGCAAGACCAACCAGATCGCTGCCGCCACTGATCTGCGCAAAAAGGGCGAATACGGCAATGCCGATCAGCACCAGGGCTCCGAGGCTGGCGACCCTTATCAAAAGCCATCCATCCTTCAGGTAAGGCGCAAGGGCATCTGCTGCGAAATGAATGACAAGACCCATCAACAGGCTCGCCAGAAGCACCAGCATCAGCTTTCTCAAGACAGTGGCGTCTGGTGCGAAATGTCCCCGCTTCCAAAGCACGATGACCAGGAAACCGGTGTTCACCCAACCGGCAATCGTGGTTGCCAGCGCGATCCCGACATGCTGCAGGAAGGGAAAGAAGGCGATCGACAAGGCAACATTGACCACCATGCCGATCGCCGCGAACTTCATCGGAGTTTTCGTATCCTCGCGGGCGAAATAGCCGGGCGAGAACACCTTGTTCAGGACAAATGCGGGCAAGCCGAACGAAAACGCCATCAAGGCAGCAGCCGTTCCTTCAACGGCGGCCTCATCGAACCGGACCCTCTGGAACAGCACCGAGACGATCTCGTCAGGAATAACCGCCAGCGCGACAGCTGCGGGCAAAGTCAGAACAAGAGAGAATTCCAGCGACCGGTTCAGGGTCTTTTGGTAAGCGGCAGTTTCGCCGGAGCGGAGCTGCCGGGTCAGGCTTGGCAACAGCACCACGCCGAATGCAATTCCGATGACGCCAAGCGGCAGCTGATACAGCCGGTCAGCGTAATAGAGCAAGGCATTTGCGCCATCCTGCATCGATGCAATCACCTGGCCAACCGCGATGTTGATCTGCGTGACGCCTCCCGCAATCACACCTGGAATGCCAAGCACCAGCAGGCGTTTGGCCGATTTTGTATAGCGCGGCCGGAAAATAGGTATGTGAAAGCCGAGACGCTTCAGATCAATCAGCACCACGGTCAGCTGAACGATGCCGCCGAACGTGATGCCGAGTGTGAGGATGATGCCAAGAGTTGTGCTGTCTTCAACGCCCCAGAACAAAACACCGCCGAGGACCAGTCCCATGACCACATTCAGCATGACCGGCGCAAAGGCGGCAGCAGCAAAACGCTGATAGGTGTTCAAGATGCCGCCAATGAAGGCGAGCATCGACATGAAAATCAGGTATGGAAAGGCGATCCGCGACATCAAAACCGTCAGGTCGAACTTTTCCGGGTCAGACACGAAGCCTGGAGCCAATGCCCAGACAACAAAGGGCATGAAGATCTGAGCGAGTGCGGTCAGCGCGATAAGACAAAACAGCAGGGCCGAACCAATCTCACCGGCAAAGCGCCGGGCACCCTCTTCGCCGTCTTCTTCAACTGTGCGCCCAAAGAGCGGAATGAATGCGGAGTTGAACGCGCCCTCGGCAAACAACCGGCGGAACAAATTCGGCAGCCGGAAGGCGACCACGAAGGCATCGGCCACCGGGCCTGCGCCGACCGCGGCGGCGAGCAATACGTCCCGAACAAAACCGAGAACACGGCTCATCAGGGTGGCGCCGCCGACAGTTGCGAAATTTCGAACCAGGTTCATGCCAGCGGGGCTCCAGACAACGGTATGTGTTTCCTTATGGAATAGCTGCTTAAGACGCTTGGCGGCGGATTTTGCGTGCGACCGGTGCCGCCGGATCCAGTTCCACCTGGCCTTCAACGGCGGCTGACAAGCGTTCACGGATGATTTCCTGGCGGCCGATATTCGCAATTTTCTGGCCAGTCAGATCAGTCACATAAAACACGTCGACCACTTTTTCACCAAAGGTGGAAATATGCGCCGAACCGATGTTGAGATTGAGCGTCGCGATGGACCGGGTGAGGTCATAAAGCAGACCTGGGCGGTCAAGGCCGGACACCTCCAGAACCGTGTAGTCATCGGACAAGGTGTTGTTCAACAGCACTTCGCTTGCCACTTTGAAGGCCTTCATTCGGCCTTTTACCGATCCTTTTTTTGCCACGGGTTCCGGTATTCTTTCATCACCGCGCAGCGTTTTTTCGATCAATGCAGTAATGCGCTCACCGCGGCGGCGTTCGTCATCGTCGCCCGGCAGCTCCCGGCCTATGAAAATCGTATCAAGGGCAAAACCGTCTGTTGTCGTGTCGATCTGCGCATCAACGATATTCGCACCGGTCGAATAACAGGCGCCGGCAATCGCCGAGAGAAGACGCGGATGGTCCTGAGCCATGATGGTCAGTTCGGTGACCCCTTCGAAAGCGCGCGGCGTCACATCGAACGAGAGTTGTTCGCCATTTTTATCTGCCTTGTGAAGCAGTTCGGCGTGGGTCTCCAATCGGTCCGGTTCTGTCCGCAGCCAATATGCCGGATAATGACGGTTCAAATAGGCCTTCCGGTCTTTGTTTGTCCAATGCCCGAGCCGTGAGACCAATTCTTCCTTGGCCTGGGTGATGGCTTGACCGTGTGACATCTTGGAATGCCCTCCGGTCAGGTGCGGTTCGGTGGCGTAGTAAAGTGTCCTGAGCAGCTGCCCCTTCCAGCCATTGAAAACACCCGGTCCAACGGCGCGGATATCGGCGACGGTCAGGATCAGGAGCAGCTTCAATCGCTCATGAGATTGCACGGTATGGGCAAAGTCGGTGATTGTTCTGCGGTCGGCGAGATCACGCGATTGGGCAATTGTGCTCATGTCGAGATGGTGTTCGATCAACCACGCGACAGTCTCGGTTTCCGCTTCATTTAACCCAAACCGCGGGCAGAGCTTGCGTGCTACTTTTGCGCCGGCAATGGAATGGTCCTCCGGACGCCCCTTGGCGATGTCGTGCAGGAACATCGTGACATAAAGAAGTTTCCGGTTCTGAAGCGTGCGGATCAGATCCGTGGATAGGGGATGGTCTTCGCCAGAGTTGCCGCGTTCGATCTCGGCCAGAACGCCGATTGACCGGATCAGGTGTTCGTCGACCGTGTAGTGGTGATACATGTTGAACTGCATCATCGCAACGACCTTGCCGAACTCGGGTACGAACCGGCCGAGGACACCCGTCTCGTTCATCTTTCGCAAGATCTTTTCCGGATGATTGCGCGACGTGAGCACGGACAAGAACAATCTGTTCGCTTCTGGGTCCTTGCGAACGTCGTTGTTGATCAGTTTCAGCGAATGGCGGATGAGACGGGTCAGGCGCGGGTGCATGTTGTAATCATGCTTGTCTGCAAGCTGAAACACCCGCAATAGGTTGACCGGGTCGGTCTCAAAGATGGTGTCCGCAGTCACACTCAGCCGGTTGTTTTCAACCACGAAGCCGGGTGCGCCCTTGACGGGCTGCGGTGCATTGTTGTCCGACCGGCCAACACGAAAACGCCGCATTATGCCGGAAATGCCGCGCCCGCGCGGGTCTTTCACGTGTTCGTCTTCCAGGGCGGCACACAGAATGCGCGTCAGGTCACCGACTTCCTTAGCGATCAGGAAGTAGTGCTTCATGAAACGTTCGACATCCTTCATGCCCGGATGCTGGGTGTAGCCGAGCCGCACTGCAATCTCACGCTGGACATCAAACGACAGGCGTTCTTCCGGGCGGCCGGTCAGGAAGTGTAAATGGCAACGGACGGCCCAAAGAAAGTCTTCCGCGCGCTTGAAACGGCTCGTTTCTGATCGGTTCAGAACTCCGATCTTTACCAGTTCTGATTGGCTCGATACCTGGTAATGGTATTTGGCAATCCAGAACAAGGTATTTAGATCTCGAAGGCCGCCCTTACCCTCTTTGATATTCGGTTCGACAAGGTAGCGCGACGTGCCCTGGCGGCGGTGCCGTTCGTCGCGTTCCTGCAGCTTGGCTGCGATAAACTCGGAGCTGGTACCTTCCACGACTTCCTTTTGAAAGCGGGCTACGAGGTCTTCGAACAGCTGTTCGTCGCCCCAAATGTGGCGGGCTTCCAGAATGGCCGTGCGGATCGTCATGTCCGCCTTTGACAACCGGATACACTCGTCGATGTTGCGCGTTGCGTGGCCGACCTTGAAGCCTAGATCCCAGAGCATGTAGAGGATGTACTCAACGATCTGCTCACCCCAAGGGGTCTGCTTGTAGGGCAGGACAAACAACAGATCGATATCGGAACCAGGCGCCAGTGTGCCGCGTCCGTATCCGCCAACGGCAACGACAGACATGCGTTCGGCTGCCGACGGGTTCTTGATCCGGTAGACGTGGTAAAGCGCGAAATCGTAGATGACCCGGATGAGTTCATCCTGAATGAAGGACAGGCGCTGGGCGCACAAGAGGCCGCCACCATCATCGGCGAGTTTGTCTTCGGCAATTTTCCGGGCATCCCGAACCGCGGTTTTCAACTCGCTCAGAACGGCGTTGCGGATCTTGGGATAAGATCCCTCACCATCGGTCGCCTCAGTCAGTGCTGTCAGGCGCGTCCTCAGCGCATCGGCATCGATCAATCCGGAGTGGTCGTCTTGGGTGGATGTCATACCGATCTCAAACTTCCAAAAAAAGGTCATTGCCGAATTGCGGTGCGCGCGGTTTATAGCGTTTTCATAATAAGGACGTGTAAATGCCGATGCACGTCAGATGTCGTCTTTTACGGCGGCAACGCGCAGTTGGTGCAGCAGTCCATCGAGGGAGGCATCAGAAAGGCCGCCGATTTTCAGGGCGAGTTGATTGGCAAGTTCCGTTGCCTTGGGATTCATGCCGGCAGTGTCGATGGTGATCCGCGGGTCGGAGAGCTCGGCAAGGCGCTGGATTTCCTCCGCCTCATCCCAGATCACGTTGAAGTATGCAATGATCCTTTGCACCAAGAACCAGGTTGGTTTGCCGCGCTTGCCGTGTTCCAGCGCTGACAGATAGGCACTGGACACGGACAGTGCAGCTGCCATTTCTTTTAGGGAAACACCCTGTTTTGCTCTAAGTTCGCGGATTTTGGCCCCAAGAGGTGTCACGTTTCTACCTGCGTCTTCTTATTCGCACATAAAGCGCGCCGGTGCCGCCGTGGGTCGTATGGGCTTCTTCGTAGCCGACGACAAGGTGGCGAACATCCGGCATTGCCAGCCATTGAGGTACCATTCTGCGCAAAATTCCACGCTCGTCCATATAGGCGTAGCCAGGCCCGCCGCCCTTGCCCGTAATCACCAGCACGACCTTGTGTCCGCGCGCTTGGGCTTCATAGAGAAATCCGCGCAAGCGGTCATGGGCTCTGTCCTGCGTCAGGCCGTGCAGGTCGATCCGGGCGTCAATTTGTTTGACACCGCGCACCAGTTTCTTGCGGTACCGGTGCTCAAGCTGCCGCAATGGTGGCGGTGCCACAGGTTTCGCCGGTTCTGGTGGATGAATCGCGGTTGATGTTTTGGGAGACTTTGTATCCACCTTGGGTGTTGCATCTATGAACTGTTCCAGCTCTGCCATTTGAGCTTTGGCGCGCTCTGTATCAAGCGGTGTCGCCGTTTTGGCGACCTTGCCCCAGAGCTCCCGGTCTTCGGGAGACAGCATGCCCTTTCTGCCGCGCTTGCTCATGCCGTCAATTCCCGGGGCCAGTTGAGTGCCTGGGCAGCAACACAGTAAAAGTGGCTCCATGCCGGATCTCACCGGCAATCCGTCCAGCATCGTCTCCGGAGCCGACAAAGATGTCGCCTCGGGATTGACCCTTGATGGCAGAACCTGTGTCGTCGGCCACCATCAGGCGCCGGTACTGCTCACCGGGTCGTTGCGGGTCCTCAAACTCTGCAGAAACAAACACAGGCACGCCATAAGGCATGGCGCTGTTGTCGATTGCCAGACTTCGACCGGGCACGAGAGGTAGCCCGGCTGCGCCGATCGGCCCTTCGTCTGGTGCAGCTTCAGTGACTTCCCGGAAGAAGATATAAGACCGGTTTTCCTTGAAAAGCGGATCCCGGTCATCCGGGTTTTGTTCCAGCCAGCGGCGCAAGCCGGACATCGTGAAATCTTCCGGAGTGCCTTCACCGCGCTGAACCAAAAGCCTGGCGATTCCGGTGTAGGGGTGTCCGGTTTTTCCCGCATACCCGACCCGCAGCGTCGTGCGGTCAGTGAGTTTCAAGCGCGCGGAGCCCTGGATATGGATGAAGTAGGCGTCGATCGGGTTGCGAAGCCAGACCAGTTCCAGACCCTCTCCCTCCAGGGCGCCATTCATGATGGCATCACGATCGGGCATTTCGGTCACCTGGCCGTTGATCCTGCGGCCATGTGTCAGGTGTGTTGGCCAACCAGGCGGACGGGCCTTTGCTGGCACGTGAACCAGCCCATCAGGTTTTTTCAGAAGCGGGACGTTGAATTCGGCCGTTTTTTCCCGGGATGCGGCCACTTCAGGTTCGAAATACCCGGTCACGAACCCCGGCTTTATTACCTGAAACGGCTCGAAATGGGTTTCAAAAAACGAACGCGCATCCTTTGACGATTGTGCCGCCTTGCACAGCGCGTTGCGATGATCTTCGGAAAGCTGGAACGGTTTCCGGTTTGCACCTGATGGAGCGCCAGACCCACAGAACCGCTGGAACGCAACAAGTGCATCGCTGTGCTGATCTGTTGCCCAACCACTCAGATCGGCAAATTGGACTGGTATCAGATCGGCAAATCGGATCGGGCCTTGCGCCATGGCAGTCAAAGGTCCTGCAACAAAAAGAGACGCGGCAATAGCCGCGCCCTTAAAAAACATTGCCAAAACAGACGGCCGTGTTGATCCGCGCATGCCGGCCGGGGCACTCACAAATTTACTCGGCGGATTCGGTCGCGACCAGCTTCCAGTTCGGATCCCGCGTCGCGGTGTCACGTGCGAACGTCCAGATATCAATGACTTCCGTCACTTTGGCGGGGTCACCATCAACAACTTCGCCACCTTTGTCGCGTGTCGCTGAGATTAGCTGGCTGTGGATCCGGACAGTAACTTGTGCGGTGGTGTCCTTGAGGGCCGCTTCCACGATTTCGGCCTTGTCGATGCCAACGAACGTGGACTCGATTGTCTCACCGCGTTTTTCCCGATCATCAATCGCCGCGCTAAAGCCTTCAAACACGTCACGGGACAGAAGATTTTTGAGAGCCTTCTTATCGCCATCGGCAAACGCCATGACGATCATTTCGTACGCGGCTTTTGCACCTTGCAGGAAAGGTTCCGGCTCGAAGCTCCGGTCAACGGACAGGATTTGCTTCAGCGCATTGTTCAGTGCAGAGCCAGCCGGTGCGACCTTGTCGATGACCACTTCACCATCTTCTTCCTGCCGCGCCGGAGCCATGTCGTCGTAACCGTCCGGTGATTCTTGCCCCTGATGCGGCAGCGGAATGACATTGTCCTGGCCGTTGGCCTGACCATTTTGCTGCTCTGGTTTTGAATAGGGATCAAACGGTGGGCGTTCCTCGCCGGTGCGTTTGCCGAGAACAGAGCGCAACCGGAACAAAATGAACACCGCCAGTCCAAGAAGCAGCAGATTTAGGGGATCAAAAATTTCATTCATCTTCTATTCCGGCTACCCTTTCAGAGGCTGGTAGGCTGCCCCTGACTTGTTTTGCAAGGCCCGTGCGACGCACGTTTAGGTCAGATATGTTCTATTTAGTGGGTTCTTCAACCAGCATCCAGACCCAAGAGCAAGACTGAATTTGATCGAAGTGCACATTCCTTGCGACCGGCCGCTCGCATTTTTGTGACAGAGTGTCTACATCTTTGGGTCAGATAGTACAGATTTCCACCCTACCAGACGATGGAGCCTCCGTGGGACTTTATATCATAGCAGGCATTATACTCCTGCCTCTGATCGAAATCTCGGTTTTCATTTGGGTTGGCGAGCTTCTTGGGGTTCTGCCGACGATCCTTTTGACTGTGCTGACGGCCATGGCCGGCACACTCATGCTGCGTCAGCAGGGGCTGTCGCTTTTGATGCGTATGCAGAAGGAACTCGATGGAGGACGGGCGCCGGGCAACGAGGTCATGCAAGGCGCAATGATTGTGCTAGCGAGTATCCTGCTTTTGATCCCGGGGTTTGTCACGGACGCCATTGGTTTGCTGCTGTTTATTCCGCCGGTCCGCGAAAGTCTTGCGAAGTTCATCATCGCGCGCTCCAATGTTGTGATCATGGAGGGTGGAACCATGCGTCCGCGGAACGAGGATGGTGTTGTGGATCTCGATGAGGAAGACTGGAAAGAAACCAACCATGGCCCGGATGCGGGAAGTCAAACGTCCGGTCAGCCGCGCATCAGTCCCTGGAACGATGGGTCGGAAAAACCGAACTCATAGATTGTTTGCCATGTCCGCAGAAAATCACCGAAACGTGACTTTGCTGTATGCGTAATTTTTACCAGTTGCGCGCTAGACCTGCCCGAATTGGAGATTTCCGCAGCAGGTAAACGGTCATGGTACAGGCTCCGCGCGTTGATTGGGTAGATACGGCAAAAGGCATCTGCATTGTCTTTGTCGTCATGATGCATGCCGTTTTGGGCGTTGAGGCAGCGGCTGGGGACACCGGCTGGATGCATGCGGTGATCGCCTTTGCCGCGCCCTTCCGGATGCCGGACTTCTTTCTGATTTCCGGTCTCTTCCTGTCAAATGTCATCACGCGGGACTGGAAGCTCTATCTCGACCGGAAAGTGGTTCATTTCGCTTACTTTTATGTGCTTTGGATGACCATTCAGTTTGCCGTGAAGGCGCCGGTCTTTGCCGGTGAGATGGGCTGGGCCGGGGCGTTTCAGTTCTATCTGGTCAGCTTTTTCCAACCGTTCGGGACGCTATGGTTCATCTACATGCTGCCGATCTTCTTTGTCGTGTGCAAGTTGGCGCATGACAAAGGCGTGCCCTGGCAAGTGATGCTCGGGATTGCGGCGCTTTTGCAGATCGCACCGATCCATACCGGCTGGCTTTTGGTCGATGAGTTCGCATCGCGTTTCGTTTATTTTTATGCCGGCTACATTTTCGCGCCAAGAATCTTTGAGCTTGCCGAGTGGGCGCGAGACCGGGTCAGCCTGAGCCTCGTACTGCTACTCGTTTGGGGCGTCATTAACGGGGGTCTGGTCTTTATCGGCTGGTCTGAATTGCCGTTCATGTCGCTAGCCCTTGGGGCGGCCGGGGCCGGGGCGATCATTCTCACCAGCGCGCTGATCGTGAAGGCAGGCACCATGGATTTCCTGCGCCATTTCGGCGCGAACTCCATCGTGATCTATCTGGCGTTCTTCTTTCCGATGGGCCTCACGCGGGTGATCCTGCTGAAACTCGATATTCTTGACATCGGCACCGTGTCTTTGATTGTGAACATCGTTGCCGTCATCGCACCGGTGATCCTGTTGTGGGTTATCCAGAAAACCGGCATTGGCTGGTTTCTGTTCAAACGGCCGGAATGGGCCTATCTCGGCGGCACTTACGGCAGGAAAACGGCCCCGCAGGCGGCGGAGTGACAGGAGAGATGGGAAAGCGGTGGATTAGGTCTTTCCCCCAGTCGCGTCTGCGGGCAATATCCGCGCCATGTCGACACAAGAATCCTCCGCCGCCCTGACCGCTGACGACCACCTGATCCTGGTTGATGGCTCGACCTTTATTTTTCGCGCCTACCACGCGCTGCCGCCGTTGACGCGCAAGCCGGATGGTTTGCCGGTCGGTGCCGTCTCCGGCTTCTGCAACATGCTGTGGAAGCTGCTGCAGGAAGGCCTGATCCCGGAAGAAGGCGATGAGCCGACCCATTTTGCGGTGATTTTTGACCATTCCGCACAAACGTTCCGGTCCGACATTTATCCGGAATACAAGGCGCAGCGCCCGCCACCGCCGGAAGATCTGGTGCCGCAATTCGGCCTGATCCGGGAAGCCACGCGCGCTTTTTCCACCCATTGCATCGAGCAGGAAGGCTATGAGGCTGACGATCTGATCGCGACCTATGCCCGGCAAGCCGCGGAACAGGGCGCGCGCGTGACCATCGTCTCCGGCGACAAGGACCTGATGCAGCTGATCGGCCCGAAGATCGGCATGATCGACACGATGAAAAACAAGACTTTTGGGGAGGCGGAAGTCTTTGAAAAGTTTGGCGTTGGCCCGGACAAGGTGATTGAGGTGCAGTCGCTCGCCGGAGACAGCATCGACAATGTGCCGGGCGTTCCAGGCATCGGCCTGAAGACCGCAGCGCTCTTGATCAACGAATTCGGCGATCTGGAAACGCTTCTGGAACAAGCCGAAACCATCAAGCAGAAGAAGCGCCGCGAAAACCTGATCGAGTTTGCCGATCAGGCGCGCGTCTCCAAACAGCTTGTGACGCTCAAGCAGGACGTGCCGGTCGAAATTCCGGTTGCCGATCTTTCGGTTTGTGACATCGACGGGCCGAAGGCCGTCGGCTTCCTGAAGGCGATGGGCTTTTCGACACTCACCAAACGCGTTGCGGAAGTGACCGGAGCAGATCTTGCCAATGTAGAGGCATCGGACCTTGAGGTGCCCGGCTGGGATGTGCCGGACCACAAAGGCCGGATGATGGACCGCCCGGGCGGCTTGGCCGCGCCTGATTCAGACAGCAAGAGCGGAGACAGTCCTGCGCCTGATGGACTGATGGTGCCGCAGACCGTGGCTGATGAGCGTGCGGCCAGGATCGGCGCAATTCCGGTCGATTCCAGTGCCTATGAAACCGTCACAACGCTGGAACAGCTGCAGCCCTGGATCGATGCTGCTTTCGAGAAGGGCTATGTCGCCTTTGATACGGAAACCACCTCGCTCGATGCCATGCAGGCAGAGCTTGTCGGGATCTCGCTCAGCTCCGAACCCGGCAAGGCCTGCTACATTCCGCTGACCCACAAGGATGGCGAAGGCGATCTTCTCGGCGGCGGTGGACTGCTGCCGGACCAGATCCCGTTGAACGATGCTCTGAAAGTGCTGAAGCCGATGCTGGAGGATCGCGGCGTTCTGAAGATCGCGCAGAACCTCAAATACGACTGGCTGGTGATGACCCGCCATGGCGTTGATGTCGGCCCTTATGACGACACAATGCTGCTGTCCTACACCGTGGATGCGGGCAAGGGCGGCAATGGCATGGACGAGCTCTCGGAGCGCTGGCTTGGTCACAAGCCGATCCCGTTCAAGGAGGTCTGCGGCTCCGGCAAGTCGATGATCACCTTCGACAAGGTGGCGATTGACAAGGCAACCGCCTATGCGGCCGAGGATGCCGATGTCACTCTGCGCCTGTGGCAGATCCTGAAACCGCGTCTTGCCAGCGATCACATGGCGACGGTCTACGAGACATTGGAGCGCCCGATGGTGCCGGTGCTGGCGCGTATGGAAAGGCGCGGCATTTCCGTCGACCGCCAGATGCTCTCCCGTCTGTCTGGCGATTTCGCACAGGGCGCAGCCGCTCTGGAAAGCGAGATCTACGAGCTTGCCGGCGAAACCTTCAACGTCGGCTCGCCAAAACAGCTTGGCGATATTCTGTTCGGCAAGATGGGTCTCCCCGGCGGTAAGAAGACCAAGACCGGGGCCTGGTCGACCTCGGCGCAGGTTCTGGAGGATCTTGCAGCCGAAGGTCATCCGCTGCCGTCGAAAATCGTTGAGTGGCGGCAGCTGTCAAAGCTGAAATCCACCTACACAGACGCTCTGCCGGGCTACATCAACCCGGAAACAAAACGGGTGCACACGTCCTATTCACTGGCGGCAACGACGACCGGGCGGCTGTCCTCCTCAGAGCCGAACCTGCAAAACATACCGGTCAGAACAGAGGCCGGCCGCAAGATCCGCCAGGCCTTCATTGCTGAAAAGGGTCAGAAGCTGATTTCGGCCGACTACAGTCAGATCGAATTGCGTGTGCTCGCCCATATGGCGGACATTCCGCAGCTGAAAAAGGCCTTCGAGGACGGGCTCGACATTCACGCGATGACGGCAAGCGAAATGTTCGGGACGCCGATTGAGGGCATGGACCCGATGGTCCGCCGTCAGGCCAAGGCCATCAACTTTGGTATTATCTATGGCATTTCGGCCTTCGGCCTTGCCAATCAGCTGGGAATCTCACGCGGCGAGGCGGGCGACTACATCAAGACCTATTTCGAGCGTTTCCCGGGCATCAAGGAGTACATGGAAGCGGTCAAGAAACAGGTCCACGCGGATGGTTATGTCACCACGATCTTTGGCCGCAAGGCGCATTATCCGGACGTGAATACCAAGAACCCGAACATGCGCAACTTCTATGAACGGGCGGCGATCAACGCACCGATCCAGGGCTCGGCGGCCGATATCCTGCGCCGGGCCATGGTGCGCATGGAAGACCGTCTCACCGCCTCAAAGCTGGACGCGCAGATGTTGCTGCAGGTGCATGATGAACTGATTTTTGAAGTGCCGGAGGATCAGGTTGAGGCGACGATCCCGCTCATCAAGGACGTTATGGAAAACGCCTGCGATCCCGCGCTGAAATTGTCGGTGCCGCTCCAGGTCGATGCCCGCGCCGCCGACAACTGGGACGAGGCGCACTAAACAGACAGGACCGTTCAGCACCGCCATGCCGTCATTGCACATCTGCACTGCGAACCCTTTGGGTGGAGAGATCTGGTAATTTCTTCACAAATCCGCCATATAAACCGGATTATGGCGATGAAATGCGCCTGGATCTCAACACCCAAAAGATAAAGTGCACCTGGTATGGCGTCTGAGACCAGACCCTTTTTGAAGATGAACGGCCTTGGCAATGATTTCGTGGTCTGGGACGCGCGGGACAAACCGCTGCGCCTGACCAAGGATCAGATTGCCAAACTGGGCGATCGGGAGCATGGCATCGGCTTTGATCAAATGATCACGGTTGAGCGGTCCACGTGCGGTGTCGATGCCTTCATGCGCATTCACAACAGTGATGGCGGACAGGTGGATGCCTGCGGCAACGCAACCCGCTGCATCGGCCGCCTCCTGATGGAAGAAAGCACGAAGGATCTCGTCACCATAGAGACCAATGCCGGTCTTCTGCATGCCTTTGACGCTGCCGGTCTGCGGAATGTGACCGTCGACATGGGCAAGCCGCGCCTCAATTGGGATCAGATCCCGTTGGCTGAAGAGTTTGCCGATACACGGGCGATCGAACTGCAGATCGGGCCGATCGATGAGCCCATCCTACACACGCCGGCCGTGGTCAACATGGGCAATCCGCACGCGATCTTCTGGGTCAAGGACGTCGAGGCCTATGATCTGGCTCGCGTTGGTCCGCTTTTGGAGCGTCATCCGATCTTTCCGGAAGGTGCGAACATCTCGCTGGCGCATGTTTTCGATGACAACCAGATCCGTGTGAAAGTCTGGGAACGCGGTGCCGGTCTGACACTGGCCTGCGGCACAGCCGCGTGTGCTGTCGGGGTTGCAGCCGCGCGGGACGACAAGACTGGACGGAAAACCACCATCCACCTACCCGGCGGTCCGATCGGCATTGAGTGGCGGGAAAGCGATGGTCATGTGCTGATGACCGGCCTGACAGAAGTTGAATTCGAAGGCGAAGTCGATCTTGAGACGCTCACGTGGCGCAAGACGGCAGGCGGAGACGCCCCCCTGGAAGCAGGGGCCGCGTCATGACCATCAACGTTGTTACTTTTGGCTGCCGGCTCAATTCCTACGAGTCGGAGGTGATGAAGCGTGAAGCTGAGGCCGCGGGTCTCAAGAACGCTATCCTCATCAACACCTGCGCGGTGACGAATGAAGCCGTGCGCCAGGCACGCCAGGCGGTGCGCAAGGCCAAGCGGGACAATCCGGATGCCAAGGTCATTGTTACCGGCTGTGCGGCCCAGACAGAAAGCGGCACGTTCTCGGAAATGGAGGAAGTCGATCTGGTTCTCGGCAACACCGAGAAGCTGGAGCGCAAGTCCTACGCCGATGTCGCAGCGTTCGGCATTTCAGAGACCGAGAAGGTGCGCGTCAACGACATCATGAGTGTCGAGGAAACCGCCGGTCACCTGATCGATGGCCTGACCGGCCGTGCCCGGGCCTTCGTTCAGGTCCAGAACGGCTGCGATCACCGCTGCACGTTCTGCATCATCCCCTATGGTCGCGGCAATTCCCGTTCCGTGCCGATGGGTGTCGTGATCGATCAGATCAAGCGGCTGGTTGACAACGGCTACAACGAAATCGTGCTGACTGGCGTCGACATTACGTCTTACGGCGCGGATCTGCCGGGTGAACCGAAGCTTGGCACCTTAACCGCAAAGATCCTGAAGATGGTGCCGGACCTTAAGCGGCTGCGCCTGTCCTCGATCGATTCCATTGAGGCGGATGAAGAACTGATGCAAGTGATTGCCGATGACCACCGCTTGATGCCGCATTTTCATCTGTCTTTGCAGGCAGGTGACGACATGATCCTGAAGCGGATGAAGCGCCGCCATTTGCGTGCCGATACGATCAAGTTCTGCGAAGATGTGCGCAAGATGCGCCCGGATGTGGTGTTCGGCGCCGATATAATCGCCGGTTTCCCGACAGAAACCGAAGAGATGTTCTTGAATTCGCTCAAGATCGTCGACGAATGCGGACTGACCCACCTCCACGTTTTCCCATTTTCGCCGCGTCCGGGCACACCGGCCGCGCGGATGCCGCAGCTTCCGCGCAACATCGTCAAGGATCGCGGTGCGCGTCTGCGCGAAAAAGGCGCGGAAGTCCTCGCCCGACACCTGGCGGTGGAGGTCGGCAAGGTCCGGCCCGTTCTCATCGAGAAAGAAGGCCTTGGCCGTACGGAACAGTTCACCCAGGTCGAACTTGCAGGTGGAATGGCTGGAGAGATTGTCGAAACGAGAATTATCGGCCATACCGGACGTCATCTGTTGGGCGAAGCCCTTTCCAAGGCGGCTTGAGCGGTGGCCGTGTTTTTTAAGGCGGATTTATGAGCGAGAAGAAGCGCGGGTTTTTTGGGCGGCTCTTTGGCGGCAAGGACGCGCCGGAAGGGCCTGAAACCCCAGCTGTAGAGGCTCCGGAGGACGCTTCTCCCGCGGCAGAATCGCCGGACCACACGCCAACCCCGGTTGAGATGGAAGTTGCGCCCGTTGCCGCAATAGGCAGCGAGCCAAATGTCCTGTCTGCACAGACCGGTCCGGATTTGTCGCCGCAGATCGCTCCAACCGTTCCGCCAGTCCTACCTGAGGTCGATATGTCGACCGACCTTGGCGCAGATAAAAAAGAGCCCGACCTCCCGAGCGCACCAATTGAAAGCCCCTCGGACGAAGCTGCGGCCGAAGAGACATCGGAAGTTCTGGAACCAGTCGAGACGGTCGAAGAACCGGCAGAGATTGAGCCGGAAGCAGAGCCTTCTGAACCAGCTGTACCGATCGTGGCAACGCCTGCTCCTGCACCCGTTGAGGAAGAAAAACTCTCCTGGTTCCAGCGGCTGAAAAAAGGTCTTTCAAGGTCCTCCTCCGCATTGACGGACGGCATTTCGTCCATCTTCACCAAGCGCAAGCTTGATGCTGCGATGCTCGAAGAGCTGGAAGATATACTGATTCAGGCGGATCTCGGTGTAGATACGGCGATGGCAATCACAGAGCGCTTGTCCGATGGCCGCTATGACAAGGAGATTTCACCGGAAGAGGTTCGTGAGATCCTCTCAGAGGAAGTCGAGAAGGTTCTGGCACCTGTTGCCGAGCCGCTGGATCTGAGTTCGGGCAAGAAACCGCACGTGGTCTTGATGGTCGGCGTCAACGGGACCGGCAAGACCACCACCATCGGCAAACTCTCCAAGAAGTTGCGCGAAGAGGGCAAGACGGTCATGCTGGCCGCTGGCGACACGTTCCGCGCCGCTGCCGTGGAGCAGCTCAAGATCTGGGGCGAACGCACCGGTGCGGAAGTCATTGCCCGCGACACCGGCGCGGACGCCGCCGGCCTTGCCTTTGACGCCATGAAGGAAGCGACCGAAAAGCAGGTCGATGTCCTTCTGATCGACACCGCCGGCCGCCTTCAGAACAAGGCCGAACTCATGGATGAACTGGAAAAGGTCATCCGCGTGATCAAGAAGCACGATCCGGACGCGCCGCACACCTGTCTCCTCACCCTGGATGCGACAACGGGTCAGAACGCGCTCAATCAGGTCGAGATATTCGGCAAGGTTGCGGGCGTTACCGGGCTCGTGATGACCAAGCTCGACGGCACGGCGCGCGGCGGCATTCTGGTGGCCATTGCCGCCAAACACGGCCTGCCGGTCCACTTCATCGGGGTTGGTGAAGGCGTTGAAGATCTCGAGCCGTTCTCGGCCAAGGACTTTGCCTCGGCAATTGCGGGCTTGGCTTAACTGAACTGACAACCGCCCAGCAGTGCTGGGCGGGCTTGTTTCACGCCGGCTTTGGACCAACGTAAAGGGACGCCGGGCGGATCAGTTTTCCTGTTGCCTGCTGCTCCATCACATGCGCGCACCAACCCGGTGTGCGTCCAACGGCGAAGAGTGGTGTAAACAGCGTGCGGTCTATTCCGATCGCATCAAGCAGGACCGCTGTATAAAACTCAACATTGGTATCGAGCGCCCGGTCCGGCTTGACCTTGCGCAGAGCGGTAAGTGCAGCTTCTTCGATCTTTTCGGCAAGGCTAACTTTTGGATTTTTAGCATCAAGTGTTTTGAGGCCTGCCTTCAAGACATCTGCCCGCGGGTCCCGCGTCCGGTAGATCCGGTGCCCAAACCCCATCAACCGCTCCTTGCGGGTCAAGGCTTCGGAAATCCAGTCTGCTGCGTTTTCAGGGGCTCCAATGGCATCAATCATATCGAGCACCGGTCCGGGCGCGCCGCCGTGAAGCGGACCGCTCAAGGCTCCCATGGCGCCAAGCACAGCCTGTTTTATGTCGGCTTCCGTCGAGCCTATGACCCGGGCGGTGAACGTTGACGCATTCAATCCGTGATCCAGGATGGTGACCAGATACCGGTCAAGCGCGGCAATGTGCTCTGCGTCCGGCTCCTCATCTCCCATCATGCGCAATAGATCTTCCGCTGTCGTGAGGTTCGGATCTGGTGCGATCGGGGGCTCACCTTCAGAAACACGGCAGGCGGCGGCAAGAAACACCGGCAGAGCGCCGCTGATTGTCACGGCTTGCGGGCGGTCCGGATCAAGCGGCAAAGCGGCGAGGCCGAGTTGCATCCGTTCATAGGTACTGAGCTTACCGGAGGAGGCCTCTATCAACGGCACACTGGAAAACGCAGCCTGGCGTGCCTCGCCCATGGCTTTTCTAAGTTGATCGGCGTCACAAAAGACATAACTGTGCCAGAGATGAAGGATGGCGTCCTCGAACCAGACCTTGCCGGCGAGGTCTTCGATCCGTTTGCCACGCAAAATCAGTTGGCCGTTCCGACCATCGACATCGCTCAGGCCTGTGTGGGCCGCCACAACACCTTCCAGACCGGAGGCTGGGTCTGCGGTCAGGGTTCCGGGATCGGGTGCTTTTGTCATGATCATCTCCTTGTTCTGAAAAGCACCTAAGAAGAAGTCATTGCATTGATCAATCTTGATGAATACAATCAATATATGAACACACCGATCTATCTCTCCGCGAAAGAAGCTGCCGCTGAACTCGGCGTTCAGCCGGCCACGCTTTATGCCTATGTCAGCCGGGGGCTGATTGAGTCTGTCGCCGGGCCGGGCAAACAAAGGCGCTATGATGCCGCTGATGTGCGCCGGCTTAAGGGTCGGAGAACGACGGAGGAGGCGTCCGGAAGCCGCCCGTTAACTGGTGATCCGGTGCTGGAAACCGAGCTTACGATGATTTCCCAGGAGGGCGCTATCTATCGCGGGCGCCCGGCTGTGGATCTAGCTGAAAATGCCACTTTGGAAAGCGTCGCCACTCTGCTTTGGAATTGCGATGATGATCCCTTTGCCGAACCTGAGCCCTCCGCGCCGCCCGAACTCCCCATTGGGCTGGGGCCGCTGGACAGGGTGATGATGGCGCTGGCAGCTTGGCCCCTGCAGGATCGGGCAGCCCATACGCAGGCCGTCAAACTGCTGCGGACAAAAGGGGCTGCGCTTCTTCGCTACGGCGTTGCCGCGCTTCTTGAAACTGAACCGCAAACCATCCCCGTTCACACGCAGATCGCACAAGCCTTTGCCGTATCATCTCGGGCGAAGAACCTGATTCGGGCGGCGCTCGTGCTCTCTGCTGATCATGAACTGAATACCAGCACCTTCGCTGCGCGCTGCGCTGCTTCCACGCGTGCGCCTTTGCATGCGGCGCTCTTGTCCGGCTTGGGGGCGTTCACCGGACCACGGCATGGTGCTGCGTCCGGCCGGGCGAATGCCTGGATGGCCGAAATCGATGCGGATACGGATGTTGAGGCCTTGATTGCCGACCGGCTGGGGCGCGGTGAAACCCTTCCAGGGTTCGGCCATAAGATCTATGTCGACAAGGATCCACGCGGCCACTGGCTGATCACCAATCTGATGGCTTCAGAACCGGATCATCCCTTCGTCCAGAAATTACCGGCAATCCTGAAGGCAGGCCATGACCTCTTTGGCCTCTTTCCAAACATCGATTTTGCGCTCGCCGCCATGCAGAAGACCTATGATTTGCCGAAAGACAGCGGCAAGATCATTTTCTGCGCCGGACGGATGGCCGGTTGGATTGCGCACGCGTTGGAACAATACGGCGCGCAAGAACAGATCCGGCCGCGCGCAACCTATGTCGGAATTCGCGATAGTTGATGGCTATTCGATTGAACAGGTGCCGTTGACGCGGCTAAGCTTTTAAAATTGTTGGGTTCGCCGGAGCGGATGCTGTCTTGGACGTAATCTTCGGACATGTGGTTACTGTCATGCTGCCCGTGCTTTTGTGCGTGCTGCTCGGATATGGCCTAGCGGTTCTGAAAGCCCCGTTTGACCGGAAAATGTTTGGCGGCCTTGTCGCAAATGTCGGCTACCCGGCCTTGATCCTGTCGCACCTTGCCAAAGACCACATCGAACTCGGCGCCTTTTTGAGTGTGCTGCTGGCCGCTGCCTGCATGATATTAATTTTCGGTGTTCTAGGCTTCGGGATCCTGAAGCTGTTGCGTTTGCCGGTTCAGGCCTATTTGTCTCCGATGATGCTGTCGAATGTCGGGAACATCGGTTTGCCGGTTACAACGCTGGCTTTCGGTGCGGAAGGCGCGGCGGTGGCTTTGGGCTTTGTCGTCGTGGTCTTGGCTGCGATCTTCACCGTCGGGGTTGCGCTACCGATTGGCAAACCCGACTTCAAAACTCTTGCAAAGCAACCGGTGATTTATGCCGTCATGGTGGCTTTGGTTCTCATGGAGACGGATTGGAGCTTGCCCGGCCCGGTGGATCAGAGCCTCAGCATTCTCGCCGGGCTTGCCGTTCCCATCATGCTGCTGACGCTGGGCCACAGCCTCGCGACGCTGAAATTCGGCAATCTCGGCCGTGCAGCTACACTATCCGTGATCCATATCTGTTTTTCTGCGATTGCCGCATTGGCACTTACAAGCGTATTTCCGTTCAACGGAACACAGCAAAACGCGATTATCCTGCTCTGCTTCATGCCGCCGTCGGTTGCGACCTATCTGGCCGTTTCGCAGTATCGTCCTGACGATGCACCTCCTGTCGCTGGGTTCATTTTCCTGTCAACGCTGATGACAATGCTCACGCTGCCGCTTGTACTGACCTATTGGGCAGCATGAGTGGAAAGATCAGGGCTTTGCCTTCATGAAGTCTTCGAAATTTACAGGCATTTCCGCACTTGGGTCCCGATCGAAGCAGCCGAACGTGCCGCCATCCTTCATGTCTTCTGCCGCGGCCGTGAAGGCTCCGTAAGCAAGCCGTGCCAAGCCTGCGCCAATCGAGATCCGGGCAACACCGAGATCACCGAGTTCCTTGCGCGTGAGATGGAAATTCGGGCGGCCGGCCAGGATATTCAATGGGGCATCGACGGTCTCCAGAACTTTGGCAATTTTTGCCTTGTCCTTGAGCATCGGGGCGTAAATGCAATCAGCGCCGGCATCTTTGAAGGCATTGAGACGTTTGATGGTCTGTTCCAGCTCATGCTCCGATTTTACCGGGCCTTCACTGCGGGCAGTCAGAACAAACTCAGGCGCGTTTTCCTTGATGTAAGCGCTGGCCGCCTTGATCCGTTCAACAGCCAGGTCCAGCGGGTAAAAAGGGTTCTTGGGATCCTGCGAATAATCCTCGATGGAGCACCCGGCAAGACCAACTTCGATCGCACCCTTGATGGTTTCAACCACCTCTTCAGGGCTATCACCAAACCCATTTTCCAGGTCGCCGTTAACCGGCAGGCTGGTCACGGAAATGATATCAGCGGCATGAGCCAGAGCATCACCCCGACCAATCAGGCCTTCAGCATCCCGAACACCCCGGGCCCAGGCAAACCCGGCACTGGAGGTTGCCAACGCATCAAAGCGCATGCCGTCCAGAATACGGGCGGAGCCGATGTCGAACGGGTTGGGCATCAAAAAGGCTTTGCCCTTCACATGAAGCGCCTTAAAGGCGGCCCGGCGTTGCGCGGCAGTGACCATCAGTGTTCTCCCAAATAGATTTGGGTTTGAGTATAGCGCAACATCGAAAAAACGAACGTGACATCCGCTAAATTACCTAAACGCAATGCTTGTTATCTGGACCCTGTGCCTATACCTCGGGGCGGACAACGCGTGCTGCGAAACATCCGCGGCGTGCATAATGTAGATGGATGTAGTCCACAGCTGCATTTTCGAAGAACTTCGTGATCAGATCTTGAACCTCAGTTCCTTCGATGATTTCCGCATCCACGATTTCATGCGCTTGGTTAAATGCGCGAACCGACAAAAGCCGGCTTGTAATAGAGGGCGGGATTGCGCCTTGGTCTGGACGCGCTGTTTCAGCGCCTTCTTTCACGAAGATTGCGTGCCGGGACCGATAGGGTGAATTTCCCGGCTGGTGCTCGAAATTCAGAAGGAACACGCGCTCGCCCGCCGCAACGTCCTGAAGGGACACACGGCAGGGAAAGCCGCCATCTGAAATATGAACCTGTACGCCGCGCTCCGACAGTTCCGGGTCAGAAAGACCATTCAGGCTGGAGAAATGTTCAGCTTGGAGTGGTTGGATTTGAAACATGGACTTCGTCCTCCGTTGTTACTGGCAGGACGATAGGCGGCGGCGCTACTGGATACGACCCGATTTGCGAGCATGCGAAACCGGCATCCTCAGACTGGCGAAACAGTGTTAGGGATACGTCCCAACACGGCGCGCCATGCCCACAGACCGCGGCGCTGTTTCATAAAAGCCGAATTTTTCATAAAGTTTGTTCGCCGGAACATCCGCGATCAGGCTCATATAGGTTGAATCCGGCAGTTCTGATTCAGCCCAAACCATCAGGCTTTCCATGATCATGCGCCCCAGGCCTTTGCCCTGATATGCAGGCAACACGGCAATATCGGTGACCTGAACAAACAGGCCGCCATCTCCGACAAGACGCCCCATGCCGATTGGCTTATCACCGTCGAACACCATCACGGCATGCAGACTGTTCTTCAGTCCAAGTTCTGCTGCTTTCAATTCATAATTACCAAGGCCGCAGTCTTTGCGGAGTTGCAGATAAGTCTCTGGCGCTGGGACTTGGCTCTTGATCTCAAATGTCAAAATATACCTCGGGAATCGCGCGCTTATATTTGAAGAGAAGGTCTCGTGATGGTCGCACAGCAAGGCGCTGCGGGCTCAAGTGATATCAACATAGATTGAAAATGTTACTGAGTATCTGGCTTGGGACTGGCCTTACTGTTTGCCGGAGCCCTTTGTTGCCAGATCTCCCAACAGGCGTTGAGCAGGATTAGACACGAAGAGCCCCTTCAATCAAAAGCAGTCTGCAGCTTAGGTAGGACTTGTGAGGAATACGTGTACACCTGACGTTCGGCCTCTGCGCAGTCAGGCCGCTTATGCCCTCTGGCTGACTTGACCAGTTGGTCGGACCGTGTCTCCATCATGCTCAAATAAAGGTGCGGGAGGAACGATGCGCGACCTGGGTGATTGGGATTATGTAATTGTTGGCGCGGGAACCGCCGGGTGTGTCCTGGCCAACCGTTTGTCAGAGGATCCAAGCGTCAAGGTTCTCCTTCTGGAAGCGGGAAAGCGCGACAATTACATCTGGATCCATATTCCCGTTGGCTATCTCTATTGTATCGGCAATCCGCGCGTTGATTGGGGTTTCAAGACCGCACCCGACAAGGGGCTGAATGGCCGCTCACTGGTCTATCCGCGCGGCAAGGTGCTCGGCGGCAGTTCGTCCATCAACGGCATGATTTACATGCGCGGCCAGGCTTGGGATTATGACCATTGGCGCCAGCTTGGACTTGCCGGTTGGGGCTGGGATGACGTTCTGCCCTATTTTCGGAAATCGGAAGATCATTATGCGTGGAACGACGAGCTCCATGCTCAGGGCGGCAACTTGCGCGTTGAAGAGCAGCGCATTTCCTGGGAATTGCTTGATGCCTTTCGGGATGCCTGTGAAGAATACGGCATTCCCAAGATCCGGGACTTCAACAAGGGTGACAATTTCGGATCTGCCTATTTTCAGGTGACTCAGAAATCAGGCATGCGCTGGAACGGTGTGAAAGCGTTTTTGAAGCCGGCCGAGAACCGGCCGAACCTCAACATCGTTACTGAAGCTCATGTGGCCCAGATCCGTTTCGAGAATGGCCGGGCATCCGGTTTGGATCTAGAGATTGCGGGCGAACCGGCAACGGTAGCGATTTCCGGGGAGCTCTTGGTGGCTGCCGGCGCAATTGGATCACCGCAGCTTCTGGAGCTCTCAGGCATCGGTAATCCAGAGGTCCTGTCGAACGCAGGGATTGAAACACGGCACGCGCTGCCGTCCATTGGCGAAAACCTGCAGGACCATTTGCAACTTCGTCCCGTGTTCAAGGTGAATAATGCTAAATCCCTGAACAAGATGGCAAAGACCTGGACCGGTAAGGCGAAGATTGGTCTGGAATATCTCCTCAAGCGATCCGGGCCCATGTCGTCCGCGCCGAGCCAGCTTGGTGTGTTCGCCAAGACCGATCCATCGTTCGAGACGGCAAACGTGGAATATCACGTTCAGCCGCTGTCGTTGCCCAAGTTTGGCGAACCGTTGCATGATTTCCCGGCGATGACGGCGAGTGTCTGCAACCTCCGCCCTGAAAGCCGGGGCCACGTGCACATTACGTCACCGGATAAAGGCGCGCAGCCGGAAATCCAGCCGAACTATCTCTCTGCAGAAGCCGATCGCCGGGTGGCAGCCGACAGTATCCGGCTCACGCGCAAACTCATGGCATCGCCTGCCATGGCACGGTTCGAGCCGGAGGAATATCTGCCGGGTCCCGATCTCACCAGCGAAGACGAGTTGATTAAAGCCGCGGGAGATATCGGCACAACGATTTTCCACCCCGTCAGCACGTGCCGGATGGGTGTCGATGAGAGATCTGTGGTAGACGACCGCTTGCGTTTGCGTGGTTTTAATAACATCCGGGTGATTGATGCATCTGTGATGCCAACCATCACCTCCGGCAACACAAATGCTCCGACTGTCATGATCGCGGAAAAGGGCGCGGATATGATCAAGGCCGACCGGCGGGCAGGATGATCTGTTTCTTGATCTGACCGGTTGGCAACGTACATAGCAAAGGCTGTAAAGCGAAAGGACGTTGCTGTGCGCTTGAGCCTCATTGTGGCTGCCGTTTTTGTGCTCGCTCAGACTACTGTTGCTGCTGCGGAAAGACCACTGACCGTCTTTGCAGCCTCGAGCATGAGCGAGGCGATGGGTGAGATCGGTGCGGCATTTGAAGCTGAAAGCGGCGTGGCGGTGACATTTTCCTTTGCAGGGACTGGTACGCTTGCGCGTCAGATTGAGGCCGGTGCGCCCGCTGATGTCTTCGTCTCTGCCGACACGCAATGGATGGACTACCTAATAGATCAGGGCGTAGTTCTGCCAGAAAGCGAAACGGTTATCGCTTCGAACCGGATAGTTCTGGCTGGCGCGCTGGACAGCGCCCCATTGGATCTGTCCGCGGACGTTATTGCGGCCCGGCTGGGCGACGGACGGCTGGCAATTGCCGATCCGGATACTGTTCCTGCCGGGCGCTATGGCAAAGCGGGGCTGACAGCACTTGGGCTTTGGCCTGAGGTCGAAAGCCGATTGGCGCCGATGGAAAACGTTCGCGTTGCGCTTGCCGCAGCGGCGCGCGGTGACACTCCGCTCGCGCTTGTCTATGCAACGGATGCTGCAATTGAACCGAATGTCCGAGTGCTCGCGGAACTGCCCGCGGAAAGTCATCCAAAAATCGAATATCCAGCTGCGTTGACGACGGGTGCCAATCATCCGCAGGCGGCAGCCTTTCTGAATTTTCTGACTGGCCCCGAAGCTGCGAAGATCTTGCGTTCCTTTGGCTTTGTGACCCATAAGGAAGAATAGCCTTCCAGGAGGAAGGTCCAACGGCAAACCGATCTGAGCGCGCGTGGATTTTCTCACCCTTCAGCCCGCCGAATGGCAGGCGCTTCTTCTCACCTTGAAGGTTGCAGCAGCGGCCTTGCTTGTGGCGCTGCCGCTTGCGGTGGTGGTTGCGTATGGCCTGGCCCGGTACAGATTTCCGGGCCATGGTGTTGTCAACGCTTTGGTGCATTTGCCGCTGGTCCTGCCACCGGTCGTCACCGGCTATGTTCTTTTGCTCGCCTTTGGCCGGAACGGGCCGGTCGGGTCTGTGCTGCGAGAAACTTTCGGCATCACGTTTGCCTTTAATTGGACCGGGGCCGCGCTGGCCGCCGGGGTCATGGCTTTCCCGCTGATGGTGCGCCCGATCCGCTTGTCCTTTGAAGCCGTGGACCCCAAGCTGGAAGATGCTGCCCGATCCTTGGGCGCGCTGCGGCTGGTCAGTTTTTTGACCGTCACTTTGCCGCTTGCTCTCCCGGGCATTCTTGGAGGTGCCATTCTCGGGTTCGCAAAGGCCATGGGGGAATTTGGCGCGACCATCACTTTTGTCTCCAATATTCCGGGGGAGACACGAACGCTCGCCTTGGCTCTTTATACAGCCACCCAAAGCCCAAGCGGTGACGTCGCGGCCTTTCGCCTGACCATCATCGCAACAATCGTCGCCTTTGGCGCCTTGATTGCCTCTGAATTGCTCGCCCGTCGCCTCCGGAAACGTCTTGGAGGCGCGGATGCTTGACGTTGATATCAAGGGCCAAGTCGGGGCGCTGGCGCTGACTGCACGGTTCAAGAGCGAGGGTGGCGTGACCTCCCTGTTTGGCCAGTCAGGCGCTGGGAAAACAAGCCTCACCAACATGATTGCCGGTCTTATCCGTCCGATATCCGGGCGGATTACCGTCAACGGCACAACGCTTTTTGATGCAGACAAGAACATCAACCTTGCGGTTCAGGCACGGCGGATCGGGCATGTTTTTCAAGATGCGCGCCTGTTTCCTCATATGAGTGTGCGCTCCAATCTGACTTATGCGCGCTGGGCCGGTCGCCGGAAAACGACACGCTCGATGGACGAGGTGGTGCAGCTTTTAGGCTTGCAGCCGCTCTTGTCCCGCAAACCCGCAACGCTGTCCGGCGGTGAGCGTCAGAGGGTCGCAATCGGACGGGCGCTGCTGTCGGATCCGCGGCTATTGATCATGGATGAGCCATTGGCCAACCTCGATCAGGCCCGGCGCAACGACATTCTTCCTTATTTGGACCGGCTTTGCGCGGAAGCCGGGATCCCGATCCTATATGTCAGCCATTCGATCGAAGAGGTGGCTCGCCTGTCCCAGACTTTGGTGATCCTGTCCGATGGCCAGACACCAGCTTATGGACCGGTCGCCGAGATGCTCGCCAGAACGGATCTTGGCAAGGCAACGGGCCGGCATGAGGCGGGGGCGCTCCTTGAAGGCACCGTGTGCCACACGGACAGCGAATGGGGGCTGACGCATATCGACATTGGCGGTGCGACCATTCAGATCCCGGATCTTGGAGCTGCGCCAGGCGAACCGATCAGGTTGCGGATTCGGGCACGAGATGTCGCGCTGGCGACCGAAGCTCCTAAAGGGCTTTCGATCCGTAACAGGCTGGAGGGAACGATCCGCAGCATTTCGGAAGAGAGCGGACCTTATGCAGAAATTCTCTGCAGCGTCGGCGAGCAGACGATCCGTGCCCGGATTACGCGGGCATCAGTCGCCGATCTTGGCCTGGAAGTTGGAAAAAAGGTGACGGTCCTGATCAAGAGTGTCGCCATTGACAAACGCCAGCGCGCGCCTGTGCCAGGCTAATTGGCTGAAATTCCGCGGGTCTCATGTGAGGCGATGAAAAAATCAGGCACATGTCACAGTCGGCAGAGCTGGCTCGTCATTTGAGTATGGAACCAATTCAGGTTCTGAACGAGGAACTTCAAATGACTGCGACTACTGCACCTGTGAACCATCACCAGCAGATCCCCGGGATTGCACAGACGCTCGGAGGCGTCTCCGCGTCCTTTGCCAAGGAAGGACTGGATCCAAAGCTTCAACATCTGGTCGACCTGCGTGTTTCGCAGATTAATCAATGCGCTTTTTGTGTGAAGATGCATATCAAGGAAGCACTGGCAGCCGGTGAAACCAGTGAGCGCCTGGAACGTCTGATCGTCTGGCGGCATGTGGATGACTTCAGCGAGAAAGAAAAGGCCGCTTTTGCGTATGCTGAAGCGCTGACTTACATGAAGTCGGAGCAAAGCTATGGCCCGCTGCGGGCGGAACTCAGGAAACACTTTACCGAAGCCGAGATCAGCTTGTTGACCGCGGCGATCGGCATGATCAACCTCTGGAATCGGGTTCAGATCTCGAATTACTGATATGAGCGAGCAATCGAAACTCGAATCGTTTGAACAGGCCAGACCCCGTCTTTTGGGGCTGGCCTACCGCCTGCTCGGCTCTTGGGCGGATGCCGAAGATGCCGTGCAGGATACGTTTCTGCGGTGGCAAGGCACCGACGGTGCCGCGATCCTGAATCCGGATGGATGGTTGACGACTGCTTGCACCAACCGGTGTCTTGATTTGCTGAAATCCGCGCACAACAAACGCATCGACTATGTCGGCCCCTGGATTCCGGAGCCGCTGCATATTGAAGCCGGGGAAACACCGGAAGGCGATATTGAGCGGGCTGAGTCCCTCACGATTGCATTCCTCCACATGATGGAACGCCTGTCGCCAAAAGAACGGGCTGCGTTCTTGTTACATTCGGTGTTCGGCCAATCACACAAACAGGTCGCAGGTGTTCTCGGAATGAGTGAATCCGCCTCCCGTCAGCTCGTCTCCCGGGCAAGCCGCCATGTTCAGGGGCCGAGCGCGCGTTTTGTCCCGCCAGCGGAGCATCAGGAAAAGATGCTGACAGCCTTTCTTGATGCTGTGATGTCCGGTTCGACCGAACAGTTGGCCGGGCTTTTGTCTGAAAGCGTGCAATACCAGTCAGATGGTGGTGGCAAGGCGACAGCTCTTGGCAGGATCCTTTCGGGCAGCCGAGATGTCTCCAAATACGTTGCGAAGATCATGTCGCGGCTCTGGGTTGGCTCGGGCGGAACTCTGGAGCGCAGGATCATAAACGGCATTGAAGGTTTGGCGCTCTATGAAGGCGGGAAACTGGTTTCAGTCGTTAATTTTGGATACAGCGCCGATGGCTTGATTGATCAGATTTTTATCATGCGGAACCCGGACAAGTTACGCGGGATGACGCTGTCGATCCGGCATGACACCGGGAACGGCGCTCTGCAGCCCAATTGATTGCAGTTTCGATACAAGCTTTTCCCGTATGCGTGTTTAAAGTTCTGCAAGAGGCGTCGGGTTAGTGTGGAAGCCGTTCGACACACATAATGCCTATTCATGAATACCCGGGAGGAACTCACATGACTAAGGTCGCCGGCCTTACCGCTGCGGTTTTGTCCTCCTTCTTGTTCAGCGCTTCGCATGCGTTAGGTGCCTGTGATGACGGCGAAATCGTCATTAAATTCAGTCACGTCGTCGCGGCGGAAGGTCATCCCAAAGGGGAAATGGCAAGCGCGCTGGCGGACCGGGTCAATGCTGAGATGAACGGTATTGCCTGTATGCAGGTGTTTCCATCATCACAGCTCTACGACGACAATCAGGTAATGGAAGCGCTTTTGTTGGGGGACGTTCAGCTGGCGGCTCCATCGCTTTCAAAGTTCGAAGCCTACACCTTGAAATATCGGGTGTTCGATTTGCCGTTTCTTTTCTCCAACATGGACGCTGTGACAACTTTTTCTGAAGGCAAGAAGGGGCAAGAACTGCTGGGTGCGATGTCCGACTACGGTTTTGTTGGTCTCGGATATATTTTCAACGGCCTCAAGCAGTTTTCGGCGAACCGTCCGTTGATCGTGCCTGACGATGCCAAGGGCTTGAAGTTCCGTGTCCAGCCCTCTGATGTTGCGGTTGCCATGGTCGAAGCCATGGGGGGCAGAGCGCAAAAACTGCCGTTTAAGGATGTTTTTGAGGCCCTCCAGATGGGCATTGTGGATGGACAGGAAAACACCTGGTCCAACATTTACACTCAGAGGTTCTTTGAGGTTCAGGACGGCGCAACGGAGACCAATCACCAGCTTCTGGCCTATCTCGCAGTAACATCTCAGGAATGGTTGAACAGCCTTGATGAAGACGTCCGCAGGCAGTTCATGACGATCCTCACCGAGGTGTCCGATGACTTTAACGCACGGTCAAAAGCAATCAATGAAGACAGCAAGCAAAGCATCATTGAAAACGGCGGAGTTGTGCGGGCGTTGACTCCGGATCAGCGCGATGAGTGGGTCACCACAATGAAGCCGGTCTGGGATATGTTCCGCGATGATATTGGTATCGATGTCATTGATGCCGCGATTGCATCCAACAGGGCCCGTTGATCCTGTCCTGCGTATTATCCCGACAGGGTGCCAAAAACCGTCGCAATTAAATTGAAATCGGCGGATAATGCAGTTGTCTGATCTGGTTTGGTGAGTTCCTGATGCCGTCTCTTTCTGATCCATTTGAAGCTCTTTCCGGGTTCATTACCACTGCAGAAGAGCTTGAAACCGTTTGCGGACATCCTTTGCCGCAGATTGCAGCAAAGGAGTTGCCGGCGCTCGATGAGATTTGTCGGGATTTCATTTCGAGAGCACCCTTTTGCTTTGTCGCATCTGCCAATCCTGACGGTCATGTCGATGTGTCACCCAAGGGCGATCCAGCTGGATTTGTAAAGGTTTTGACCCCAAGCCTTCTGACGATCCCCGACCGGCCCGGCAACCGCCGTCTCGATACGTTCCATAACCTTTTGAAAGACCCGCGCATTGGTCTTTTGTTTCTGATCCCCGGGCGAGGAGAAACCTTGCGGATCCGGGGGGAAGGCCGACACACCACCGATCCAAAGCTGCTTGAGAGCCTGTCTGTTCAGGGCAAGTCCCCAAAACTCGCACTAGCAGTTCATGTCCAATCCGTTTTCATGCACTGCCCGAAATGTGTCTTCCGGTCCGGGTTATGGCAGCCCGATGCCTGGCCGAATACCGACGGTATGGCGGACATGAATGAAGCGATGGTCAAGCACGCCAATATCGGGCTTAGTCCGGAAGAGTGGTTCGAAACTCTAAGAGAAAAAGGTGAGCTCGATCTTTGGTGACCGGTCGCGTTCACATGTAATCACGGGTCCTCGCTCACAAAAAACCGGCCTTCGAAAAGGCCGGCTGCGAGGTATCTGTTTCTTTGGGAAGAGATGTAATCAGACGACGCTGCCAAGTTTCATGGCAACGCTCATGTCGCCTTCAACTTGCATTTTGCCGCCCATAAACGCTGCCGTCGGGTTGAGATCGCCGGAGAGCATGTCTGCCAAGTCTTCGGCTGACATTTTGATCGTGCAATCTGCGTCGCCATTGTCGTTGCTGACTTCAGAACCCTGCAAAAAGATCGTGCCGTCATCGCCAAGGTCAAACTTGACGCTTTCTTCGATACCGCCGCCAGAAACCTTGTCACGGATATCTTTGGTAAGCTGTTCCAAGGACATTTTGTTTTCTCCCATTGAATAAGGCCGAAGCCGTCTGTTGTCCCTTTGAAGCATGCCGTTTACGTAACCGTCAAGAAATAATCCGTTTCGGTATGTCTTCTCCAGTCGATTTTTTGCTCTGTCATGTCCCTCAAGACCTCTCAACAAGCGTGCTTGCAATATGACAAAAAAACACGGAGCCCGATTGAGCCCCGTGGTGTGAAAACCGTTTCAGCTTCTGGCGGATTTTATTTGAATACGTCGAACGCGAACCGATACGTGAAGCCAAGGCCGACATTGAACTGGTTCTCGCTGCCGACCTTTGCGATCGGGCTGTCCGCGGCGTCGCCCACAAGGCGATCATATCCGCCCTGAAGATGCAAGCGAACATCGTCATTGAGGTCGTAGCTGACACGGGCTGCCAAGCCGACAGATTTGAAGCCGGCACTCGGATTGTATTCGCTGAGGCGGCCACCGCTTGCAGCGGCCTCAGTGGAGGTAACACCGAAATAGGTGTCCATGTAGCTGCCAGAAGCAAAGTCTGCACGAGGTCCGAAGCTTAACTCCCACTTCTCGCCCGGATAAAGGATGCCATCAAAACCGAATTGGCCGACCTGACCGTTGTGGCCGTTGATGCCCTGCCTGATTTCGCCAAATGCGCGCCAATGCTGGGTCCGGAAACCACCGCCGAGACCAAGCTCCAAGGCCCAATCAATCTTGTCGGTTCCTGTTAGGTCGGTTGTGTCGCTCGCCTTGCGTTCTCCCACAAAGCCAAATGATGGATAGAAGAAAACACCCGTTCGTCCGCGGCCTTCAACGACCTGGCCGAGGCCGGGAACATAGAAACGCCCCATCTGGATCAGGGGGAATGGATATACAAGGTAAGAATCGGACGCCTCATAACGCGGCTTAACCATCGCCCCCACGCCGAGGTCGATCACGAATTGCCGCGTTGCATCCTCAGCGGACAGGCTCCCGCCCTGCGCTAGTGCTGTGCCTGGCAACGAACCGGCTAGAAGCGCAATTGCAGCGCGCAAAATAAATTTTCTCATGAGACCCACATGCGTATGGAATTTTCGGTCGCGAAGATAGCACGAAGACTGGTAACGCAAACGCTAAAAGAGTCGGGTTTTGGCGAACTGTTGCATTTTCGCACCTGCGTAACCAGAGACTAGGGTCTCCTTGGTTGCCAACTGCCTGCGCACAGCGGGTTGCAGGCAGCGGTGCAGAAAGCTACATGAAGAACAACACCTGCTTCAAAAGGCAACGGACCGCACAATGACAGCCCTTTTCACAGTGATCCTCATCGCACTGCAGCTCTATACCTATGTGGTGATCGCGAGCGCGATTTTCTCCTGGCTCTATGCCTTTAACATCGTCAATCCGAGAAACCAGATTATCGGCATGATCGGGCAGGTCCTTTACAACCTCACTGAACCTGTGCTCCGCCCCATCCGGCGTTTCATGCCGGATCTCGGCGGTGTCGACATCTCACCGGTCGTTTTGCTGCTGGGAATCATTTTCATTCAAATGATCATTCAGAACAACTTGATGCCGATGTTCCGCGGCTTTTAGGCACACAAACAAAAAACCCGGGTCTTAGCCCGGGTTTTTCAATCTCAGTCTTCGAGTTTTCGTGCCTCATCCGGCAGCATGATCGGAATCCCGTTCCGGATCGGATATGCCAGCTTGGCCGTCCGTGAGATCAGCTCTTGCGCTTCCGGGTCATATTCCAGCGTTGCTTTTGTCATCGGGCACACCAGAAGTTCTAATAGCTTCCGGTCAATCGGCCGGTCGGTTGTTTCGGTCATTGTCCAGTTTCCGCCAGTCTTGGCTTATTGAAGGGTCGCGCCGCCGTCATTGTCGTTTCTGGCGAGATCCATCTCGGTAATGGCAATAAGTGTCTCTGCCCGGGTCTTCAGGTCCTGCGCTTCCAACAGTGCCTGTTTTTCCTGCGGACCGTAGGGGCACATCATGCACAGCGCGTTTACCAGAACTTCCGTCTCAGCTTCCTTCACGCTGTCCCAATCCGCTTCCAGATTGTTGGCATCCAGATAAGCCCGCAAGGTTGTTAGCAATCCATTGCGATCAACGTCGTCTTCGCCTTGACCACATCTGAGATCGGCGGCGAACGGAGCAAAATCGACTTCCGCCTGCCGGAAACGCGTCAACGCGGTCAGTTCCTGCGCTACCCGGAAGCGTGTCACACCTTGGAGTGTGATGAGGTAGCGGCCGTCACCAGTTTCTTGGAAACCGGTCAAGCGACCCGCACAGCCAACTCCTTCCAGCAAGGGTTGATCCGGGTCTTTCGTGTTCTGCCGTCCCGACGGTTGCACCATCCCAATGAGACGGTTGCCTGCCAAGGCGCTATCAATCATGTCGATGTAGCGCGGCTCAAAAATGTTCAGCGGAAGCTGCGTTCTGGGTAGCAGCAACGCGCCGGACAAGGGGAACACAGGCAAGACCGGAGGAAGATCAGCAATCGTCTCGTAAATGGCGTTACCAGCCTGCATGAGTGGGCCTTTGTGTTGTTGTTCTCGACCAACCGCTTTGTGCGGTTGTACCGCATAACTGGGTATGTGTGGCGCGAGTGGCCTATCGTCAAGAAAACAACACGGCAGACAGTTTGCGCCGGCCATAGGCACTTGCTTCATCCTTGAAACCCCAGGCCTCAAAGAACTGCAGCAATTGTTTGCGGGCGCCATCTTCGTTCCATTCGCGGTCTCGGCGGACGATCTCAATGAGCTGGTCCACGGCCGCTGTTTTGGCACCCTTTGAATTCAGTCCGAGCGCAAGATCAAAGCGGGCTTGATGATCGTCCGGGTTCTGGGCAATGCGCTCCTCAAAACCAGCCAAGTCTCCCAGGGATGCTGCTTGTTCGGCTAGGTCCACAGCAGCTTTGGCTGCCAAATAGGCTTCATCCGTGCGTTTTTCTTCCGGTGCGAGCTCCAGTGCCTGTTTGGCCCGTTCCAGGTCATCGGCGCCGAGGTAGCACTGGGTCAGTCCCGCAATGGCCTGAACGTTTTCAGGTTCTGCCTGCATCAACGCCCCGAACAGCTGTGCCGCCTGCCCGTAATCCTTATCTGCCAGCAACGCGTTTGCTTGTTCCAAGTAGGCTTCGGCTGGATTGGCAGGAGCCGGCCCGCCAAGCTTTTCGATAAACGCCTTGATCTGGCTTTCCGGCTGAGCGCCCATGAAGCCGTCGACAGGCTGACCGTCCTTAAAGGCAATCACGGCCGGGATGGATTGAATGCCCATCTGACCGGCAATTTCCGGATGGTCGTCAATGTTCATTTTGGCGAGCTTCACCGTGCCGCCAGCTGCTTTCACAGCGGCCTCGATCAGCGGTGTCAGCTGCTTGCAGGGGCCGCACCACGGCGCCCAGAAGTCCACAAGCACCGGCTGCTGGCGGGAGGCCTCCATCACATCAGCCATAAATGTCTGTGTGGTAACGTCGAAAATCAGGTTGCCATCCGGCGCGCCGCCAGAGCCGTTGCCACCACCGCCGCCGAAACCGCCGCCCTGGCCACCATATCCGCCACCCATGCTGGCGCCGAAACCGCCACCGACTTGACCGCCAATGCTGTAGTCGCCGTTGCTCATTAATCTGCCTCTTGCTGTTCGGCCGCTGGGAACTTTGGCCTTGCTGGCCGTCTCGCTGGAAAAACCGCACCTAACATGGCGCGGCTACAATCGCATTACAATTCTCAACCTTGCACTTCGGTTGCCTGTGCCTGAGCACTTACTGCCAGCACTTGCGGGTCATGACCGCAGGCCTTCGCGAACTTGAGCAAATCGTTGGAAGAAATCGCCGTCGTCGCGTCATTCTTCAGCGGGTGATAGTTCAGGACGTCATGTGCCATCATTGCTGCATCAAAAACGGGCGTGACACGTTGCGCTTCCCGGTCATTGATCAGGGAAAACGGGGTGACAGACCCAGGCTCCACGCCAAGCACTTCCATTAGAAGGTCAGCATTGCAAAACGATACCCGTCCCTGAGCGCCAATCACCTGGTGCACTTTTTTCAGATCAATTTCGGCATCGTGCAGGGTGGTGATCAGAAACAACCGGCCCTTCTTGTCTTTGACGAACAGGTTCTTGGTGTGGCCACCTGGAATGCGGTCGTGCAGGTCGCCGGATTCGGCGACCGTGAACACCGGATCATGATCCACAGTGGTGACAGAGATCCCCAGATCCTGAAAGAAGCCCATGAGCTCGTCGCGGCTGGCTGGCATGACTTTTCCTGAAAAAATTTGTCTGTTTGCAGCTCTCTAGCGTGTTTTGATGCTGATCCGCAAGGCACGTGCAGCCTATGGAGCGGCTATTTTCGGCCGTTTTTGCGGGTTTTGAAGCTGTGAAATCCACAAAAAGACAGCTAAAAAATTTCTGCATTTTCGGTGTTGCATTCTGTTTCGGCTTAGTTCATATACTGCGCCACCAACGATGAGGCAGCTGCCACTGAATTGGAACACTATGCGGGTGTAGCTCAGGGGTAGAGCACAACCTTGCCAAGGTTGGGGTCGTGGGTTCGAATCCCATCGCCCGCTCCAATTTCGCCGAATGGCGCTGAAAGCCAGTTGCAGATAAGCAGCTGGCTTTTTTGTTGTGCTGATCGTTTGTGACAATTTTCCCTATGATTGAAATAAATCAGCGTTACAACTTTATATTAGCGTTATCGCCCGGTGGCTAATCTACCTGTGCAAACTGCGGATGGCGAAAATGTCAGTATTTCGTCCCAAGACGCGATTGCGACTGCTTCAGTGACTTTTCCAGCGGGACCACCAGGTTCCGCTGTTTTTTTGTGACTTCGGGATTCTTTGAAAGGCACAGCAGTTGTCACTTGCTATTTCAGTTATCAGTACATACCATTTGGTATGGTATGTATTTTCGGAGATTGAAATGAACGTCTATTTTGCGAGTGCTGGAGGACTGGCCGCCATTGTGTGCCTGATCCATACCTTCTTGGGAGGTAGGGCGATTGCCGAACCGCTTTTGAACGCGCCCGGGCTGCATCCCGTACCCAAGCTTACGACCTACTATTGTTGGCATATCGTCACCATCACACTTGCGGTTATCGCCGGGATGTTCGGCTATGCGGCGCTCTATACCGGCGGAACGGATCTCGGGTGGGTTGCGACGATCTTGACGTTTGGCTACTGCGTGCTCGGCCTAGCCGTCCCGGTCTTCAAGAACCAGACATTTAAGGATATGCCGCAAGGGTGGTTGTTCCTGCCGATCGTCATCCTCGGCGTGTTGGGCGGGAGCCTATGAGTGAGAAGAAACGGTTCGGTAAAGAGGACTGGATCACACTCGGGTTTGGGCAACTGGTCAAAGAGGGTATCGGGGGCCTTACCCTGGATGCCCTGTGCCAGATGGCGTCACGGACCAAAGGCTCTTTTTATCATCACTTCAAAGACCATGAAGCCTTCCTGGCGGCTTTGGCTCATGCCTGGAAAAAACAAAACACACTTGATGTTGCCGAACAAACACTTGCGAGTGCGCCCGAAGACCAGGCGCGGACGCTGGCGCTGAAGGCGGCTCAAATCGATCATGACCTGGACCGTGCCATGCGCCAGTTTGCGCAACTCAACCAGACGGTCCGGCAAACCGTACGCGCGGTCGATGATCTTCGAACCCAGTTCATAGTAGAGCTGTATCTTGCGCAAGGGCTGGACGATGCCACTGCAAACAGCATAGCGAAAATTGAATATGCTGCCTTTGTCGGCGCTCAGATCATCTGGCCGGACATGACTGCCGAAGAGCGTCTCAAACTGGATCAGCAATTTGCAGACCTTGTCTCGCGCGGCGCAAAACAACCTCAGAAATAGAGCGGCTTGTCTTCAGCTTTCTCTAATAAGTGGATTTACGGACACGTTTTGCGCGTTGAGTGTAACCAGTTTTCAAGGACTTGCCCTGTATGAATTGACGATAGCTCCGACATTCAAGACAGAAGATAGATATGGCTATTTTGCGCCAACCCGTTACCGCCGTCGTGATCGCTTTCTGGTTTTGCTTTTGGCTTCTGAACGGCCTCGATAAATTTTTTGCCCGTCAGGACATCGGGTTTGTCCATTGGTGGGGCAATCACCGCGTCGAAAAGTTCACTATGTATTTTGATCGCCTGGACATAGATCCAGGTTTCGTAACGGCGACGCTCGTATTCGCAGGCATTGTCGAGTTTTTAGCGGCCGCATTGTTTTTGGTGGCCGGAATTCGGCTTGTCAAAAACCAGCCGGGTGTTGCCTACCGGACGGACCTCGCGATCGCGGTGTCGATCGCCGTTTTTCTCGGCTTTGCGATTTTTGATGTGGTCGTTGGCGACAGGGCCGAGCTGTTGGAGCACTCGACCTATGTTGGCGTCCTGCTGGTTTCTTTCCTTGCAGTCGCCGCTGAGAGTTTCTTTCAGCACCTCAAAGATCTGGACAGCGACAGCACAATCAACCGCCGCTATCCACCAGAGCTGAACTAAAACGCCTAAAGCGGTATGGGCGTAACAGGGGAGACCGATGGAAGGTCATCAGTCTCCTCTGTCCCCATGTCAGTGACCCGCTGTTAGTGCGCCTTGCCGGCGTGGATCGGAAGCACCGGCCAGGAGACCACCCACCTTCATGATTGATTGAGTTGAGCCCATCACGTTCTTGACCTCGACCTTGTGACCACGTGCTTCCAAAAGGCGGATCGTGTCCGGGGACAAACCTTCCTCAATTCGAATCTCATCCGGGAACCATTGATGGTGGACGCGCGGTGCGGCTGTTGCCTCGGCAATGTTCATCTGGTGGTCGATCACATTCAAGATGACCTGCAGCGTTGTCGTGATGATCCGGCTGCCGCCCGGCGAGCCAGTGACGAGGAACAAGTCGCCGTCCTTGAACACTAGTGTCGGGCTCATGGATGACAGGGGCCGTTTGCCACCTTCGACCGCGTTCGCTGTTCCCCCAATTAAACCATAGGCATTCGGTGCGCCGGGTTTTGCGGAGAAATCGTCCAACTCGTTGTTCAAAAGAACGCCGGTGCCGTCGGCGGTGAGACCAACGCCATAGGAAAAGTTCAGCGTGTAGGTGTTCGAAACTGCATTGCCGTCCTTGTCGACAACGGAATAATGGGTCGTTTCATTGCTTTCGTAGGGAATGGGGTTGCCGGGAGCAACGTCCTTTGAATCGGTGGCTGTCTCCATGTTGATGGTCTCTGCCAGGCTTGCTGCATAGGCTGGATCGGTCAGGCCTTTTACCGGAACTTCAGCAAAATCCGGATCTCCGAGATATTTTGACCGGTCGGCGTAGGCGCGGCGTTTGGCTTCGGCCATTACATGAATCGCATCGGCGGAGTTGGAGCCGAAATCGGCCACCGGATAGGCCTCCAGCATGTTTAGGATTTGCACGATGTGAACGCCGCCGGAGGAGGGGGGCGGCATGGCGGCGATCTCATATCCCCGGTAGCTCCCGGTAACCGGGTCCCGCCAGACGGGTTTGTAGTCGGCAAGGTCGGTGGTTGTCATGCTGCCGCCTGCCTCTTGAACTTTGGCTGCGATTTTTTCGGCCACATCGCCCAGATAAAAACCCGCGGCGCCCTTGCCGGCGATCAAACGGAGCGTTGCTGCCAGATCCGTCTGTTTCAGTGTTTCGCCGGGCACATAAGGGATCAGACCGGCCTTGTAGAAGATGGCTGCCGTTGCCGGGTCTTTGCTCAGCCGGGTGATCCGGGCGGCCAAAGATGCGGACAGATCCGGTGTCACTACTATGCCGTCTTCTGCGAGTGCAATTGCGGGTGCAACCAGATCTTCCCATGTCACTTTCCCGCTGCCGTGTTTTTCAAATGCAGCCGCAAAGCCTGCCACCGTACCTGGAACCCCAATGGCCAAACCCGAAAAACGGGACTTGTCATTGTCCGGTTCGCCGTCTGGTCCCAAGAACATGTCGCGGGTTGCGCCGGATGGTGCTTTTTCCCGGTAATCCAGCGCTTCGGTGTCGCCAGTGTCAGCCTTGTGGATCATCATAAAGCCGCCGCCGCCAAGGTTGCCGGCACGGGGCAAAGTCACCGCCAACGCAAAACCGGTCGCGATCGCTGCATCGACGGCGTTGCCGCCTTTTTCAAGAATACTGACACCCACCCGGGTGGCGACAGCTTCCTGGCTCGCCACCATACCGTTGCCAGCTGTGACCGGGTGATAGCGATCCTTTCCGGAATAGATCGGCGTTTCTTGAGCAACAGTCGGCGCGCCCGCGCCGATGGCCAGCGCAAAGCTCAGGCTTACCGCCGTCGCTGCACGGATCAGGCTTTGGTGAATCATCCAGATCTCCGATTGTCTTGTAAGTTTTCAACTTCAGACTGTGGACGAGGATGCCGGTTGCGGCAATGGGGTTTTCTGAAAAGTTGCAGACAGGCTCTTGAGCATGAATTGATTCAAGACAAGGAAGAGACCTGTTCGATCAGACAGACTTAGGATCGCGACTGAGATGTGGGGAGAGGAAAAATGGTTGAGCGGTCCAAAATGTGGCGAAGTGGGTTTCAGGCGCTCGTTTTGGGCTTCGGCCTCGCGGCCGTCGCTCCTCTGTCGTCGGTGATTGCGGCCGATGTCGCAGCAGGAAAGGATTTGGCACTTCAATGGTGCGCGTCCTGTCATCTCGTCTCAAACGATCAGGCAACAGCGTCCAGTGTGTCGTTGCCAAGTTTTTATGACATGGCCAAGGATCAGAGTTGGGATGCGCAGAAACTGGCAACCTTTCTCGCCAACCCCCACCCGCAAATGCCAAACATGACACTCGGCAACATCGAGATTGCCAATCTGGCCGGGTATATCCAGTCGTTGGCAAACGAATAACCGAACTTCTTACGACATGTCGAAGTCCACGCACATTGCAGCGTGGTAGGAGCCGGCATAATCCGGGTTGTCACCTTCAAGGATCTCATCCGGCAGAGCCGCATTGAAAACCTTGATGTGCGCAACCCGGTCCGTCATGGAACGGCTCGCAAGCACATGATCAAGGGTTTGGGCCCGGCCCTTGTGAAGCACGGTTTTCCGTTGCTCCAAAGGAAGAGCTGCATCCAGTTGATAAAGCTGCCGGTAGCCAAGTTCCGGGACGCCCGTGTCGTGCGGGTCCGCCCGCAATAGCCGCAGTGCCCGGGTTTCGCCGGTTGCATTGAAGTCGCCTGTCAGAATGATCTGGGCGTCCGGATTCTCATCGAACAGAGCCTCCGCCCCAAGCCGGAGTTCAAGCGCCTGCGCAGTCTGTTTCAAGACCGACAGATGATAGCCTTCTGCCCAGGCAGAGACAGAGGCCCAATTGTGATCTGCGTCTTTGCCGCCCCGGATTTGAGCTGCAATAGGCGCGCGCAGATGGACATTGAACAAATGTAAGGGGCGACCCTTGCCCAAGTCGATTTGAAGCTGCTGAACCGGCCGGTCGAAAGAGGTCGCCTGTGGTTCGTCATATCCGGGATCGGCGGTTCCCGGCCGCCAAAGTGGCGGCTCCGCGTGGCGATGATAAAGGCTTTCTTCTGCGAGAAATGGATACCGCGAAAGCACAACGAGATTGTGCCGGTCGCCGGGCCCTTTTCCGGATGGACGCAAGCTGCCGGACAGGGAGAAGTCCTGATAAGGCGTGCCTTCAATCAGTCGTTCAAGATCATGAAATTGCCGGCTGGAGTTGCCCTTGATTTTCTGGGCGTTGACCTCCTGAAGGCATAGGATGTCAGCCTCAAGCTCCAGAAGCTTTGGCCTGAGGGCGTCGATCCGCCGGGCCAGCAGATTTTCATCCACTTTGTCTGTCCCAAAGGATTCCAGGTTAAACGTCGCAAGTTTCATGCCGCCGCCGCTGTCGATCTGATCCAGTTGGAAGCAGCATAGCGTCCTGTCACAGGCGGTGATAGAGACTGCGGCTGAGAGAGAACAGGAACGGAATTAGGATATGGCGGATACAGTTTGCCCGTGTGGATCCGGAGCAGCATTTTCGACCTGTTGCGGTCCTTTTCTAGGGGGACGCCAAACGCCGAAGACCGCAGAGGCTTTGATGCGGTCGCGGTACACAGCATATGTGCGTGAGAATATTGCGTATCTGAAAGAGACGCTTTGGCCAAAGTATCAAGCAGGGTTCGATTTTGCGGCGACGGCCCGATGGGCTTCGGAAAACCACTGGACGGGCTTGAACGTTATTGAGACTGGCAAGGGAAGCGAAGTTGATCGCGATGGGACGGTGCTCTTTGAGGCGAAGTATCTGTCTGGAGGGATTTTGCAAACCCACCGGGAAAACAGCCGGTTCCGGAAGAAATCCGGCCGCTGGTACTATGTGGAAGCGATCTGAAAAACAGGGCCACCCGATTTGGGCGGCCCTTTGTGTTTCAGTTGACGCTTAGCACCGGCCTGCCATGACACCGCCGTCAACGTCCCAGATTGCTCCAGTCACCCAACCGGCCTGATCGGACAGTAGAAAGTCCACGGCTGCGGCAACATCGTCCGCCGTTCCGATCCGTCCGATCGGGTGGAATGCGTCGAAGCCGTCCTTCAGAGTTTGCGTGATCTGGTCCTCCGGGATAAACGCGCCATAAATCGGCGTTTCGACAACAGCCGGGGCAACGGCATTGACCCGGACCCCGTGATCTCCGAGCTCCATGGCCAAATGCTGTGTGAGAGCGTGCAAGCCGGCCTTTGCCATGGAGTAGGCGGAAGACGGCGTCGCCTTCACGGCCTGGTGTGCCCACATCGAGCCAAGATTGACGATAGATCCGGCTGCACGCTCCACCATTTTCCGCGCAACTGCCTGAGTGATCTGAAACGTGCCGCGGTTGAACGCGTGATAAAGGTCTTAGTCCTCCAGTGTATGGTCGAGGAACGGTTTTGGACTGAAGGCACCAGCTGCATTGACCAGATATCCGACCGGTGTTTGCAGATCTTCGATACGCTCAACAAGCTCAGCAACGTCCTTTTGATCGGTCACATCGGCTTGCCATGTTTGAACGTTGACTTTGTATGCAGCTTCAATCTCTGCCTTTGCTGTTGAGAGTTTGTCCGCGTTCCGCCCGATCAGGAGAAGGGGCACGTTCTTGGCGGCCAGCCGTTTCGCAGTGGCAAGGCCCATGCCGGACGTTCCGCCTTGAATGATTGCTACAGTCTCTGTCATTCGAGTTTCTCCAATTTATCTATCTACTGATAGGTAGATTACGATGACCGGGATATCGGGATTGCAGAAGCTGGTGTCAAGACCTATCTACTGATTGATAGATAATGAGGGTGTCATGAGCTGGAATGCTGCGGAAACAGAAGGGAAAATTTTGGACCTTGCCGAGAGCCTCATTCGCAAGAATGGCTATAATGGTGTGAGTTTCCGCGATCTTGCGTCCGGCGTCGGGGTGAAAAGCTCAAGTGTCCATTATTATTTCCCGACGAAAGAGGATCTCGGCGCAAAGGTGGCGCGCCGTTATACGGATCGTTTCTTAAACGCGCTCGGTGACCCTCAAGACGGGCCAGTGACCGCGTCTGAAATTGTGAAAAAACTTCACGGTCTGTTTGTCTCCGCGCTTGGCTCAGATGGGCAAATGTGTCTCTGCGGAATTCTGGCAGCAGAATCTGCGGGTCTCCCGGAAAGCGTTGTCACCGAAGCCAAGTCGTTTTTTGACCGGGTTTCAGAGTGGATGACTTTGAGCCTGAGCAGAACCGAATGGGCCCGAAATCGGTCAGAAGAGGAGATTAAGGCAGAGGCCCTGTCAGCTCTGGCGCTTCTTGAGGGCGGCATGATCATTGCGCGGGTTCAAAATGACCCAGCACTTCTGACGACGCTAAGACCGCAGCTCGCAAGGTGATGCAACGCGAAAATTGTTGAACAGGCCTGAGTGGTTCCGCGGTGGTTCTAAAACCGTTCATTTGACCGGTCTGCAATTGGGTGCAAGTCTAGGTTCAAGCCGCTCAATGGCAGGAGCCTGACTTTATGAAATATTTCCCCTTAGCTTTCGTTTTATTTGTTTCCGCAATTGGTTTAGTCCCGGCACACGCCGACGATCCGGCACCGGCAGTCCTGGTGGAGCGGGCGTCTAACACCAAGCCTGGAATGGCCGATGTTTATGTTGGCCGCGTCGCAGCCGTGAGCACCGTCAAAGTGGAAGCGCGGGTCGAAGGTGTTTTGGAAAGCCAGAAATTCACCGATGGGGGTCTCGTCAAAAAGGGCGATGTGCTCTTCCAGATCGAAAAGGATCTCTATCAGGCAAGTGCCGACAAGGCACAGGCGACCTTGGACGGGGCGAAGGCCACCGCTCTGAACGGCAAAATCAACCTCGACCGGCAAAAACAGCTGTTGGATCGGGGCGATGTTTCGCAGGCGGTCTACGATTCAGCCGAAGCGGATTACAAAGCTGATCAAGCTGAAGTGGGAGAGGCTCAAGCAGATCTTGATACAGCCAAAATCAATCTGGGCTTCACGACCATCATCAGTCCGATCGATGGCCGGATCTCCGATTCGCCCGTCGATGTGGGTAACCTCATAACGTCGAACACCGGCGTGCTCGCGACGATCACCAGCATAGACCCGATCCATGTGAAGTTTTTTATCAGCGAACGGGACTTGATCCTGAAGCGTCAGGAAGGGCTCGTCTCTGAAAATTCTTCGACACTTGATGTGAAATTGCAGCTGTCAGACGGCGCGAGCTACCCGGCTGCCGGGAAGATCGACTACATCAGCAATGAAGTCGAAACTGCGACCGACACGGTCGAAATGCGCGCTGCATTCGACAACAAGGATGCGCTTCTGGTGCCCGGCCAAGTGGTTACCGTGACATTTGAGGATCCGAATGCGAGCGAAGTGGTCGTTGTTCCGCAGACCGCAATTCAGCTTGATGCAAAGGGGCACTTTGTGTTTGTCGTTGGAAAGGACAACGTCGTTGAGCGTCGAGATGTGACCCTCGGCAATCAGATCGGTCGGGATTGGATCGTCAGTAAAGGCCTGCAGGCCGGAGATCCGGTGATCATCCAGGGACTGCAAAAGATCCATGAGGGCGTCAAAGTCAGCCCGACCGAAACGCAATCCTGAACCGGGGCGGTCCGATGCTTGCAAGATTCTTTATCGATCGGCCCAACTTTGCCATCGTCATTGCGGTCCTCACGGTCCTGGTTGGCGCACTCGCCATCCGGTTTGTGCCGATCGCCCAGTTTCCGAACATTGCGCCACCGCAAATTCAGGTGACCGCGAGTTTCCCGGGCGCGAATGCGGCCCTCATTCAAAATGCTGTTGCGACACCGATCGAGGAACAGGTGAACGGTGTCGACGGGATGATTTACATGTCGTCCCAGTCGTCCAGTGAAGGCACCTATCAGCTGACGGTCACATTCGACATCGGCACGGATCCCGATATTGCCGCAGTCAATGTGCAGAACCGGGTGGCGCTCGCCACGCCTCTGCTGCCGGAAGCCGTCACAAAGCTTGGCATTTCCACGTCGAAGCAGAACAGCGACATGCTGCAGGTGATCAATCTGCTGTCACCGAACAAGACGTTCAGTCAGCTTTATTTGAGCAACTATGCCGCTGATTTCATTCAGGATCCGCTCAGCCGGATTGATGGTGTCGGGCTCGTAAACCAGTTCGGGCCGTTAAACTACAGCATGCGGGTGTGGCTCGATCCTGAAAAAATGGCGGCACTGAACTTGTCCGCGTCGGATGTCTCCTCGGCCATCGAGGCGCAAAATGTGGAAGCCGCCGCAGGTCAGATTGGAGCCCCACCTTTCAGCGACGCGCAGACGTCTTTTCAATTCACATTGGATGCTCAAGGGCTGCTGGAGACCGCAGAGCAGTTTGAGCAAATCATCCTGGGAGCGCAGGATGACGGTTCTTTCATCCGGCTGAAGGACATTGCGAGGGTGGAGCTTGGCGCTGAGAGTTATGCTGCGACATCATTCTACAACGGTGAACCGTCTGCGATCATTGCGATTTTTGAGGAAAGCGGAGCAAATGCCCTAGATGTTGCGGATGCTGTCCGGTCGCAGATGGAGGAGCTCTCAAAACAGTTCCCTGAGGACATGGAATATGTCCTTGCCTATGACGTGACCACGGCGGTCCGAAAATCAATCGAAGAGATCGCGTCGACCCTGGCTATAACGGCGGCCCTGGTCATCTCGGTCACCTTTTTCTTTCTCCTCAGCATCCGGGCAACCTTGATCCCGGCGATTGCAATTCCTGTCTCCTTGCTCGGGACGATGGCGCTTATCTATGTGATCGGGTTCAGCGCCAACATGATCACGCTGTTTGCGATCGTGCTTGCAATCACGCTGGTGGTCGATGATGCGATCGTCATCATCGAAAACACCGAACGGATCATGGAAGAAGACGGGCTTGAACCGCGCGAAGCCACTTTGAAGGCGATGAGCCAGGTGACGCGGCCGATCATCGCGACCACTTTCGTTCTGGCGGCGGTGTTTGTCCCGGTGTGTTTCTTTCCCGGGATCACGGGCGAGATCTATCTCCAGTTCGCTTTGACAATCACATTTGCCTTCGCGCTGTCTGCCATCAATGCACTGACGCTTGGCCCGGTGCTGTGTTCGTTGTTCCTGTCGCGCCGGACCGGGCATCCGAAAGGTCTTTTCCGCCTGATACCAGTTCTGATCGACAAGCTTCGGGATGGCTACGTTGCCATTGTCCGGCTCATGCTCCGGTTTATTCCGGTCTCTTTGGCTGTGTTCGCGGGCGTTATCGCTGCCACGATCTACATGTTTGAAACCACGCCGACCGGCTTCATTCCCCCGGAAGACAATGGTGTGTTGTTTGTCAGCATTGAGCTGCCGGATGGCGCCTCGCTCCAGCGGACCCAGGAGGTTGTGCAAAACATCAGTGCAGAGGTTCAAAAGCACCCGGGCGTCGGAGCGATCACGTCTGTGGCCGGGTTCAGTTTGCTCGCCGGCAACAGGTCGAACGTTGGAATTCTGGTGTTGTTGCTGGACCCTTGGGATCAACGCAAGACGCGCGAGACCCAGTGGTGGGCTATCATGATGTCCTTGAACCGGTCTCTGGCCGCGATCCTGGAAGCAACGTCCTTTGTGTTCCCATTGCCGACGATCCAGGGCGTTGGGTCAAGCGGTGGTTTGTCGGCCCAGCTGCTGGACTACAAGGCCAACAACATTGAGGATTTTGATGCCGTCAAAACAGCATTCCTATCGGCGCTGATGAAGGAACCTGAATTCCAGTCGGCCTTCAGCAGCTTTTCGGCCACGGCCCCACAATACAGTTTGACGATAGATCGCGACCGCGCCGAAGCTCTGCAGGTGAAGGTCAGCGATATCTTTACGGCGTTGCAGGCGAGCTTTGGTTCGCTCTATGTGAACAACTTCGTCAAGGACGGCCGGGTCTACTGGGTTGTGATGTCGGCCGATGCGCAGTTCCGGCAGACAACCAGCCAGGTCCGGGGCATTTACGTCAAGAACGCTGCCGGTGAAGCCTTGCCGCTGAGGACTTTCATCACCGCGGAGCCTGTGCTGGGTGCACAGACCATCTACCGATACAATCTCTTCACCTCGGCTTCGATCAACGCCCAGCTCCAACCGGGCTTCAGTTCCGGCTCCGGGATCCAGAAGTTTGCAGAAGTCGCACAATCAACTTTGCCGGAAGGTTATGGTTTTGACTGGACGGACATCACGCTTCAGGAAGTCGATGCCGGTGGCCTTGTCACCTACATCCTGATCCTGGCGGTGATATTCGCCTATCTCTGCCTGGTGGCCCAATATGAAAGCTGGGTGCTGCCTCTGTCCGTGATGGCATCGACCGTGTTTGCGGTGTTCGGTGCATTGATCCCGCTGCAGTTTATCCCGAACCTGAACAACAACATCTACGCCCAGATCGGCATGGTGTTGCTGATCGGGCTGGCCGCGAAGAAGGCGATCATGGTGGTTGAATTTGCCAAGAACCTTCGGGAAGAGGGGCATAGCATTCAGGAGGCCGCAATTGGGGCAGCTCACATGCGGTTCCGGCCTGTGACCATGACGGGGCTGTGTTTCATTCTGGGTGTTCTGCCGCTCGTTCTGGCAAGTGGCGCAGGAGCCGCCGGACGGGTGTCGATCGGCTTTCCCGTGTTCGTGGGGATGATCATCGACAGCACACTCGGGCTTTTGATGATCCCGGTTCTTTATGTTGTCTTCCAGTCGATCAGTGAGCGGATCGCAGGATTTCGCGGCAAGCCTTCGATAAAAAAGGAACCGGCCTGATTCAGTTTAGTGAAAGTTCCGCCCGCCGGGCAGGGCTTTCACCGTTTGCCGCTCAAGGACGGCGGCCTTGTGCGGTTTGATCTCTGCGACATCCTTTCGAAGTTCTGGAACATCGCGGATCAGCTGGACCAGGCGGCTGGCTGGCTTGATTTTTTCGGTCAATTCAATCACCGGCCGTTTGACCTCATCCGCACGGGCAAGGCCGGCATCGTCCAGGGACTTGTCGGACAGGTCGGACAGCAGCGCGGTGACGTCCTCGACATGATCTGCCACCACATGAATGACCCCGGCTTCATTCTGGACGCGTCCTGAAACCTTCAAGAAACGGGCACCCATCACCAGTGGCCGGTATTTTTCAAACACCTTCGGCCAGACGATGATGTTGGCGATGCCGCCTTCATCCTCCAACGTTAGAAAAATGACGCCCTTGGCCGAGCCGGGCCGTTGGCGGACCAGCACCAGTCCGGCCACGGAGATCTGGCGGCCCTGGCGGACATCCGGCAGGTGCATGCAGGGCACAACATGCTGACGAGCGAGCGCGGGCCGGGCAAAAGCAACCGGATGGGCTTTCAAGGACAGGCTCAGGCTTTGGTAGTCGGCCATGACATGGGCGCCCGGCAACATCGGCGGCAGGTCGGCGTCCGGTTCAGGCCGCAAGTCTCCAAAATCGGCAACATCAAACAACGGCAGCCGGTCGTGCTGATTGCCGGCTTCCAGACCTTGTGCTGCCCAGACCGCCCCACGCCGGTCAAGACCGAGCGAGCGGAACGCATCGGCCTCGGCAAGGCGCAGGATCACCGGGCGGCTGAGGCCGGATCTCAGCCAGAGATCCCGGATGCTGTCATAGCCATCACCGCGGTGTTCGATCAGCTTGTCCATATCGTCCTGCTTAAGGCCTTTCACCGTTCGGAAGCCGAGCCGGACCGCATGATCGGTACGCACGATCTCTCTCATCTCCCGGTGGCGGGGGTGGAGATGCCGGGCTGCCTGCCAGCCAGGTTCCAGTTTCGCATCCCAATCGGAAAGGTTGATATCAACCTCGCGCACATCCACACCATGTTCGCGCGCATCGCGGACCAGTTGTCCGGGCGCATAAAATCCCATGGGCTGGGAATTCAAAAGCGCGGCGCAAAAGACATCCGGGTAATAGGCCTTGATCCAGGACGAGGCATAAACGAGGAGCGCAAAGCTTGCCGCGTGGCTTTCGGGAAACCCATATTCGCCAAAGCCCTCGATCTGGCGGAAGCATCGTTCGGCAAAGTCCCGGTCGTAGCCGTTTTTCGCCATGCCCTCGATCATCTTGGTCTGGAATGTGCCGATCGTGCCGACCCTTCGGAAGGTCGCCATGGCCCGGCGCAGCTTGTCGGCTTCGCCAGGCGTGAACCCGGCGGCCACAATGGCGATCTTCATCGCCTGTTCCTGAAACAGCGGCACACCCATGGTCTTGCCGAGCACGGCTTCCAGCTCCTTGCTCGGGTAACTGACACGCTCCTTGCCCTGACGGCGGCGCAGGTAAGGGTGCACCATATCACCCTGGATCGGGCCGGGCCGGACGATGGCAACCTCGATGACGAGATCGTAGAACGCCCGTGGTCTGAGCCTTGGCAGCATGGTCATCTGGGCCCGGCTTTCCACCTGAAAAACGCCGACGGAATCGGCCCGGCACAACATGTCATAGACCGGTTTCTCTTCAGCCGGGATGGTGGAGATGGTGAGATCCTGGCCATAGTTTTCCGACAGCATGGTGAGGGCCTTACGGATTGCGGTCAGCATGCCAAGTGCAAGGATGTCGATTTTCAGGATCCCGAGCGCATCCAGATCATCCTTGTCCCATTCCACCACAGTGCGGTCTTCCATGGCCGCGTTCTGGATCGGGATGACCTCGTCGAGCCGGCCACGGGTGATGACAAAGCCGCCAACATGCTGAGAGAGATGCCGGGGAAAGCCGATCAGGGTGCGGGCAAGCTCCAGCATTTGTGTGATTAAGGGATCTGACGGGTCCAGACCGGCCTCGCGCACCTGGGCCTCTTCCGTTCCCGCCGACGCGCGGCCCCAGACCGTCCCGGCAAGAGACGCGATCGCGTCTTCGGAAAGGCCAAACACCTTGCCGACTTCCCGAAGGGCGGAGCGGGACCTGTAAGTGATGACGGTGGCCGCAAGACCGGCGCGTTCACGGCCGTATTTGGCATAGATGTACTGAATGACTTCTTCCCGCCGCTCGTGCTCGAAGTCGACATCAATATCCGGTGGCTCGCGCCGTTCGGGTGAGATGAAACGCTCAAACAGGAGATCCGCTCTGGTTGGGTCAACTTCGGTGATGCCAAGGCAGAAGCAGACAACGGAGTTGGCGGCCGACCCCCGGCCCTGGCACAGGATGCCGCGTGTCCGGGCAAACCGGACAATGTCATAAACGGTCAAAAAATACGGCGCATAATCGAGGTCTGCGACCAGTTTCAATTCATGATCAATGGTCGCCCGGATCTTGTCCGGAACACCCTCCGGGTAGCGCCGTTTGGCACCTTCCAAGGTCAGCCGCTCCAGTTCGGCCTGCGGGCTGGCACTCTCTCCGGCCGGTTCTTCCGGATACTCATAGCGAAGGTCATCGAGCGAGAACCGAATCTCGTGGAGGATCTTCAGGCTTTCATGTAAAGGCGCCGGATCATTTTCAAAAAGACGCAGGATTTCCTCTGCCGGCTTCAAATGACGTTCGGCATTTTGCTGCAACTGGCGGCCGGCACTCTCCAGCCGCTCATGCAGGCGGATGCAGGTGAGGACATCCTGTAAGGGGCGCCGGTCCGGCGCGTGGTAGAGTGTGTCGTTGATGGCCAGCATCGGAACACCCGCCATCTGCGTGATGTTGCGGGCAAGGGCAAGCCGCCGCCGGTCTTCCGCCTTCCGGTGGAGGGCGATTGCAAGCCGGAGCGTGGCTTCAAAGCGGCTTTTCAGCTGTTCCAGCACCTTCAGGACCGGATCTGGATCCGGCAGGCCCGGCGGCAGGATCAGGGCGGCTGGAGAGCCCGGGCAAAGCAGGCTCACGTCATCCAGGGTCAGATGACAGGCTCCCTTTTCCGCCCGCCGGTTGCCGATGGTCAAAAGCCGGGTCAAGGTGCCATAGGCCTCACGGTCTTTCGGCCAGTAAAGAAGATCCGGCGTGCCGTCGAGAAACGCCAGACGGCAACCGGGCACGAACTTCAATCCGGTCTCTTTTGCTGCCATATGTGCCCGAACCACACCGGCCATGGAATTGCGGTCACAAATGCCAAGGGCGGCCAGCTGCAAGTGCGCGCCTTGAAGCGCCAGTTCTTCCGGATGGGAAGCGCCATGAAGAAAGGAAAAATTGGTCGCAGCGCACAGCTCCGCGTAGGCGGGCGGCTCCGTGATTGAAGGGCGCCATGTCATGCGAACAGACCCTGCAGATACCAGCGCGGACGGCTGGTCTCGCGCTCATAAAGACCTTCCCGGTAGAGCCAAAACCGCCGGCCTTCGGTGTCTTCAATTCGGAAATAATCCCGGGTCACGCCCTCCTTGGCCTCTGAGGGCCGGTCGTTCGCGCCAATCCACCAGGGTGGGGCAATGCGTTCCGGGCCTTCGGAGCGGACGACCTGGTAGATGCCGCGGCGCCAACGGAACCTTAGCGGCGGCCCGTCCGGCACCATGGCCAGAGCCTCGACTTCTTCTGCCGGTTCGATCAGCCGCAAGGGACGCGTCATTAGGCCCTCCTGCCAGCTGGAGGGCTCTGTCCTTCCTCCCGGACGGGTGTCTTCGGCAAACCCGAGTTGAGGACTGGATGAGGGAGGTGCGCGGTGTAGATCGGGAGCAGCTATGCTTTTTGAAAACCCGGACCAGACGAGCGCGTCTTGCCGGGCGAAGGCGGCGGGCACATACCCGGTCTGGCTTTCCGGCAGGTGCCGGTCGACCGGCAAAAGCCGGGTAACACGCTCAGGGCCCAAGCGGGCGCCCAGCCGGTCCACCAGATCGTCCAGGCTGGCATCGGCTTCCACCGCGCCGTTCGCTGTTAGCGCTGATTGAACGGCCGGGGCCTTGTCGGCGACCAAAACGTCCAGGCGGACAAGGTCGTAGCCAAAGCCGGCATCGATTGCCCCTTCATCGGCCTTCAGTTTTTCGGCAAACAGCCGGAGGACCCGTTTGGGGTCGCGCAACGGGCTGCTGGTGCCGACGCGGAATTTTTGAACCGCGCCATCGACCCGGAACAAGCTCAATTCAAAGACACGCCCGCCTTCAACCCGGCGTTCCAGCGCCTTGGCGGCCTGACCGGCCAGGGAGAGGGCGACCGCCTTGACGTCATCAAGCTGTGAGATGGGATCGAAGAACCGCCGCTCTGCGGAAATCAACGGAGCTTCGAACCGGGGAGAAATTGGCTCTCCTTGAAGCCCAAGCGCCTGATCAAGCCGGAGGATGAGGTCTGCGCCAAAGCGGTTTGTGAGCGGCGCGCGCGGCCGGTCATACAGCTGACCAATGGTTTTCAGGCCAACCTGGTTCAGGCCGGAGACAGCTTCAGGAGGCATCCGAAGAGCTGCAAGCGGCAAGGGGGCGAGGGCTTGCCGTTCCTGGCTGTCCGCCAAAACACCGCCGGAACCGAAGCGGGCGAGCGCCCAGGCCGCCCCTGCGGTTCCAGCGATCGCACCGGCAACGCAGAACTCCTGCCGGTGAAGCCGTTCCAAGGCATCTTTTAAAAGAGCCTCTTCTCCTTTGAAGAGGTGTGCGCAGCCCGTGATGTCGAGAAACAACCCATCCTTGCCGTCGAGCGCCACCAAAGGCGTGTAGCGGGCGCACCAATCCGCGACAGCGCCCAGCAAGGCGGCGTCCTTTTCCGGATCGGCGTCTTCACACAAAAGATGTGGGATCCGGGCCCGCGCATCGGCTTCCGCCTCGCCGAGGCGTAGGCCGCAGGCCCTTGCGGTTTCATTCAAGGAGACAATCCGGCGGGCGCCCCGGATTTTTTCCAAAACGGCGAGCGGCGGTTCAGCCTGCCGGGCGGAGGGTGTGGAGCTGACCCGCAGCCGGCGCAGGATCCGGTCGCAGGGAAGATCCGCGATCCAGAGCGAGAGGATGCGCTGGTGCAGCAAATGTTTGTCTCGCATGGTCCCACTCCACGGTCAGGCGGCCGGGACGGCCCTCCCGGTTCCGCGTCAGGTCGATGTGCCATGCTGGCGCTCCAAGGCCCGCATGGGGTGCTTTTTCCAAGAACTCCGGAGCCTTTGAGACGGCCGGAGAAATCTGCCAGCGGGTGACGGCTGCGGTCGGTTCCTGCGCTGCCCCATGACGGAGCAAGATGACCGGGACCGTGCTGCGGCTGGCCCGCAGGGAAATACGGCGGCTTGCCGTGAGATCCACGAGACGTTCCCTGCCCTGGATTTCGCCGGCAACGGCGGCAAGGGCACTGCAGGACGCGCCTTCTTCAAGACACCACAGAACGTCTTCCAGCTTTCTCGCCCGCACCACGATCAGCCGGGCCGGATCAATGCCGAAGTCCAGCAGTCCGGCGCCGTGAAACCGGCCGGATTCCTGAGTGGCCCGGATATCCTGGACCACTAGAACCGGCCCGGACCTTATGGCCAGAAGCCGTGCAAGAAGCGCAAGGCCGAAGCCGCTGAGCGCCCCGGCATTGCGGCTTTCGGAGCTAACCACCTCATGCAAGGCTCCCAATTTCAGTCCGCTGCCCGACAAGCTGTTGCCGGGCTGAAACAGCCTGTCGAGTGTCTCCAGCCCCAAGGGGCACCGGGCGGCGAGGTCATCTGGTCCGTCCTTTCCGGGCGGCTCAGCTTCGAAACCCTCAGCCTGCGTCCTGCCGTCTGCCTGACGGTCTTTCAAAAAACTGTCCGGCCCCTGCGGGTTGGCGGCGGTCGCAGGGGCCGGACCAAACTGCGTCTTAAAGGGGAGGCGACCCTCAAGATCCGCAATGCGGCGACGCAGCTCGGCAAGAGATGTGCTATGTTCGGATGCGGCGGACATTGTGCACGTTGATTCCAATCACGCTGGTTTTTGTTCTCTATTTGTTCTTATTGATTCCGGAGAACGGGCAGAGAGTCAAGCGGCTTTTTGAAAAGCTGTGCGTGCCCTTTGACCTTGCGTTAAGTTTCAGCGCCTTGTGTTGTTCCGAAGGTCCGGAAACACTCAAGTTAGTCACGCAGCTTTGTCGAGCGGTTAGTGATCCCGCAATGTGTTCACCAAAGATCGCGTATTCCGGACAGATGGTTGCTCTGGGGTACAAAGCCCAGATCTCTGCTGGCTTCTTCTCAGTTAAACGGCAAGAATCCGCATGACAACGGTCCGAAAATCCTGTATACGCCCGCCCAAGTTGGATGAATGCTTGTCTTCCGGCAGGAAGCCCTGTGTTCTGGGCGATGCTTTTTACCGGGCACCGAACTCCATAAAATCCGGCGGATATGCAACATGGCCCAAAGCTGGTGAACCCGTTCTTGGCACCTTTGATCCCAAGGACGCTCTGACCGCTTTGTAATTGAAAAGGGAAACATGCCATGAATATCATCGAGCAGCTGAACGCTGAAGAAATGGCGAAAATCGAAGCTCAGCGTAAGCTTCCTGAATTTTCTCCGGGCGATACCGTCCGCGTTCTGGTGAAAGTCACCGAAGGCAACCGGACCCGTACCCAGGCTTATGAAGGCGTATGCATTGCGCGTTCCGGCGGCGGCATCAACGAAAGCTTCACCGTTCGCAAGATTTCCTACGGCGAAGGTGTTGAGCGTGTGTTCCCGATCTTCTCTCCGATGCTGGAAGGCGTAGAGGTTGTCCGCCGCGGTAAAGTCCGCCGTGCGAAGCTCTACTACCTGCGCGACCGCCGCGGTAAGTCTGCCCGTATCACAGAGAACACCAACGCCCGCTCCAAGCGCCTCAACGAAGACGCCCGCGCGGAAGCAGCTGCTGCAAAGGCAGCCAAGGCTGAAGCCAAAAAGGCCGAAGCAGAAGCAGCTGCTGCAGAGACCGCTGCGGAATAAGCAGCTCTCAAGACCTGTTTTGCAAGACGGCTTCTGGAGTGATCCAGAAGCCGTTTTTCTATTTGAGCTCGCTTGAGTTGACGTATCCCAATGGTAATAATTTGTACGTCATGAACCGTTGCGAGGCTTGGGGCTGCATCTGCAGATAATGACCCCGCATCTATGATTGTAATTTAGTAATTTTTCGCCCTTTTTGAGCAAGCAAAAGCTGTTTCAAAGCGGTCAGATGTGGGAACTCGACGAGCATTCCAACGACCAAAGCCATATAAACCAGCGGCTGGTCCGGTATTGCCACCGCGGTTACTGCAAGCATCAAAGGGGCGTTGCGAGCGGCCGTGGTCATTGTCATAAGAGCATGTTCTGGGTAGTCGAAGCGGAACAGGCGCGCCATCCCCTCGTTCATCAAAAATGTTGCGACGAAGAACAAGAAAATTGCCAGAAGTATTCCGCTGATTGTGCCAACGTGATCTGAAAGCATTGCAATATTGCCAGCAAAAATCTGAAGAATAAGCGTCGAAGTCGCAAGCGGAATGGCGATGTCTGCCCAATTTGTCAGGCGCTCGAAAACACTGGATGAAAAGATTTTTGCACACAGCGCACGCGCAACTTGAGCAACGATAAAGGGCACAAGAAACCACTGCATTAGCAGGTTTGGGATAGTGGAAAAGTCGACGATGCCTGTATTGTGGGTCAGAGCCCAAAGCCAAAATGGATAAAGCAGTAACTGAACGCCCATGTTAATTGGTAGCAGAGCTGCTCCAAGTGCAGTGTTGCCTCTAGCCATATGGGTGAAACCCAAAAACCAATCGGTGCAGGGGGCAAGAAAATAGATCATCAATCCGGTAAAAAGCAGAGGTTTGCCTTGCAAAAACAAGGACGCGATGGCCAAGCCTATAAATGGAACGATCACGTAGTTTGCCAGAAGCGCTAACGTGATGAAGCGCGCGTTCGCAAAGCCATGTGCAACTGAGCGCAGTTGAACGCAAAAAAACAAAAGAGAAATGAGAACCAGAAGCGTCTGATCTGTTCCAGATGACAGGAATTTACCCGCAGTCGGGCTTGAAAGACCAACAATCGAACCTGCCACTATGGCTGTGATCAAGAGCGCGGTGACTGCAAGTCCTGTCGTGGAGTTCACATTGCTCGGGATTGCCTGGCCTGATGCCGTTACGGTCATAGTAAAAGTCCTTCACTTGAAGAGGGCCTATTCAGACGAGACCGGACAGGGTGTCGTCCGTACCGAACTGGTCTGAAAGAGATTTCATCTAGTCGATGCTGTCTTCTTCGCGAGGGCACCAAGTGACCGCGTATTCGCGAAGGGAGTCGAAGAGATCTTGCTACCTAACGCCAACCAAGTGGTTCACTTGATCTGAGGGCGCTGGGGTGTGTTGTCAGCACAGGCACTTGTCGTCGTCACAACACGACAAGTCGTCCAGGTACATGTTGTTGTAACGATATGCCTCGAGAGCAGAGGTGTCGGCCCCAAGCCGTGTCGCGATGGCGTTGGCCACAACAGCAAAGCGTTGCCGGAACTTATAGATGAAACAGAAAAGGTGCCCCCTGTGGGAGACCTCAGGTCCGACCAGAAACAGACCCGGCAAGGCAGTGGATTCATCTTGGTCCGTTAACAGCGGGATGCCGTTTTCTGAGTAGTCGAACCATTCTGAAACGACTTCGGTGCCACTTCCGAAACCGGTCGCCAAAATGGGCGTATGCTGCGTCAGCCAGCTACGACCGTCGGCTGCGAGAATTCGAACGCCATCCGCCTCGGATTCAAGCGCAATAATTTCAACACCGCCTTCAAGAGCAATGCTGCCACCCTTAAGTGCGGCTCTAAGCCGTTGTTGCGTGTAGGGAGAGAGCGCTCTGCTAGGGTCTTTGTCGGTGTCTTCCCAAGGCGTTTCAGAGTCGAAAACGGTAACGCGTTTGTTTGAGCGGACCAGCCCAAGCGCCGCATCAATGCCGCTTTCATATCCACCGACGACGAAAATCTCGTCGCCGGGCAAATCTTTCCAGCGCTTCACTGTTCCGTAGTGTTTGCCATGTTCCGCGCCGATCAACTTGCCTTTGGAAGGCGTGCCAAATTGCCCGCAGGCCCAAATCACAAAATCGGCATGGAACAGACCCCGATCTGTGCGGAGACTGAACCAATCCCCTGCAGGCTCAAGATCAAAAACTTCAATGTCGCATTGAACATTCAGCCCGAAAGCACCTGCTGCCATATCGAGGTACTTCGCATAAGTGCGTCCATCTGCATGTTCGCATTTCATGGACCAACCGGGTGAACTGTCATAACTAATCGCATTCAGGTCTGTCACACCGAACACATTGCCAGGAAAAGAGGGCGTTAAAAGCCGCGTTCCCGCAGGCCAACGGCGGAAGCTTTCACCGATTTTGCCGCGTTCCAGGACCCAGACATCCGGAATTCCAAGGTCACGCAGAACCCGTGCGACACCCAGTCCTGCCGGCCCAGCGCCGACAACGGCGATAGTGACGTGCTTCGGCAACCGCAATTCTTTAGAAGAATTCATCAGACCAGCACTCCCGAAGGAAAGTAAGTCTTAGAACTCTCGATGAGGTAGGTTGAAGATGAACCGGTTGATTTATAGCTTCGATTTCGAATGGCTGGTGCTGTCTTGCTGTTCAACGAAGCGGCATGAGTGTGTTGCATGAATGCCAATCACGAATGAATTTTGAACGTTATAACATAACTTATTTTGAGAGCAACAGCAGGACCGCCGTACAAAAATATTCTGATCTATTTTGTTTAGAAGGTGGAGATTTCCGGCATCTTACCTGTTTGCCGAACCAGATAAGAAAATAAGCGAGATGGAAAAATGGTTCAGTGAGCTTCAAATCGCCATCAGTCCATAGCTTTCAACACCAAACCGGTTCCAGCGATTATCATCTGAGTTATGCCCCAGGTCCGCAGCATTCCTTGACTCTCTTCCCTCTTTCCGGCATAAGCCCGCGAACTCCATATGAGTGACCGACAATTCAATCCGCCGACCGGGACCCGCAAAGGTATAAAGAGCGCCCGGAGGTTCCCACCCGACAGCGCGATGCGCCCTCGGGTGTCAAACTGCTTTGCGCCCTCGCATTCGGTTGGATTTGAAGGCCGGTTCCCCATATGGTTCGGGAGATTTCCCGAAACGAATTGAGCCAAGGACCCTTTGATGTTTGAAAGCCTGTCCGATCGACTAAGCGGTATTTTCGACAAGCTCACTGGCCGCGGTGCGCTGTCTGAAAACGACGTCAACGAAGCGCTGCGCGAAATCCGCCGGGCGCTGATCGAGGCCGACGTTGCCCTGCCGATCGTTCGCTCTTTCACCGACAAGGTCCGCCACCGTGCCGTTGGCGCGGAAGTTGTCAAATCCGTAACGCCTGGCCAGATGGTCGTGAAGATTGTTCACGACCAGCTTGTCGAGATGCTCGGGACCGAAGGCCAGCCGATCGATCTGAATGCACCGGCACCGGTCGCGATCATGATGGTCGGTCTGCAAGGCTCCGGTAAGACCACCACAACGGCCAAGATTGCCCGCCGATTCACCCAGCGCGACAAGCGCAAGGTGCTGATGGCTTCGCTCGACACCCGCCGTCCGGCTGCACAAGAGCAGCTGAAAGTGTTGGGTGAGCAGAACGACGTCGACACCCTGCCGATCATCGAAGGCCAGGGCCCGGTCGAGATTGCCAACCGGGCCATGTCCGCTGCCAAGCTCGGCGGCTATGACGTGGTTCTTCTCGACACCGCCGGCCGGATCCATATCGACGAGCCGTTGATGGAGGAAATGGCCGAGGTCAAGGCCGCTGCCAATCCGCATGAAATCATCCTTGTTGCCGACAGTTTGACCGGTCAGGACGCCGTCAACCTGGCGCAAAGCTTTGACGAGCGCGTTGGCATCACCGGTATTGCTCTGACCCGTATGGACGGTGACGGGCGCGGCGGTGCTGCGCTGTCCATGCAGGCGGTTACCGGCAAGCCGGTCAAGCTGATTGGTACGGGTGAAAAGTCCGACGCACTGGAAGACTTTTACCCGAAACGGATCGCCGATCGGATTCTCGGCATGGGCGACATCGTCTCGCTCGTTGAGAAAGCGGCCGAAGCCATTGATGCGGAACAGGCCGCAAAGATGGCGAAGAAGATGCAGAAGGGTCATTTCGACCTGGAAGATCTCGCCGAGCAGCTCAAGCAGATGGAAAAGCTCGGCGGAATGTCCGGGATGATGGGCATGCTGCCGGGCGTCGGCAAAATGAAAAAGCAGATCGACGCCGCCGGTCTCGACGACAAGATGTTCAAGCGCCAGATCGCGATCATCCAGTCGATGACCCCGACCGAGCGCAAGAAGCCCGACCTCCTCAAAGCCAGCCGGAAAAAGCGCATCGCCAGTGGTTCCGGTGTTGAGGTGGCCGAGGTCAACAAGCTTTTGAAAATGCACCGCCAGATGGCGGACATGATGAAAAAGATGGGCAAGGGCAAAGGCATGCTCGGCAAGCTGATGGGCGGCATGGGCGGTGGTATGCCGGATGTCGATCCGAAGCAGCTGGAAGAGATGGCCAAGTCCGGCCAGATGCCAGGTGGCATGGACCTGCCTAAAGGTCTGCCGGGTGGAATGCCGGGTCTCGGTGGTCCGGGCCTGCCACCAGGAATGCCGGGCCTGCCAGGCCTTGGCGGTCCGAAGATGCCGGGTCTTCCCGGCATGGGGAAGGGTAAGAAACGATGAGCCAGGCTGAAACCCAACTGGGACAAAGCGCGGCTCTCAATGAGCTGAAGTCCTTGCGCGGTTCGATCGACAACATCGATGCAGCGCTCATTCACATGCTCGCAGAGCGTTTCAAGTGCACCCAGAAGGTGGGTGTCTTGAAAGCCACAAACGACCTGCCGCCGGCTGATCCGGCGCGGGAAAAAATTCAGATCGAGCGGCTGCGGAAACTCGCAGCCGACGCCAATCTCGATCCTGACTTTGCCGAGAAATTTCTGAACTTCATCGTTCGAGAAGTGATCCGGCACCATGAAGCCATTGCCGCTGAAGCCGGCAACTGAAACACACTGGAGAAATAAAATGGCTACGAAAATTCGCCTTGCACGTGGCGGTTCCAAGAAGCGCCCGTACTACCGCATCGTTGTTGCTGACATCCGCGCTCCGCGTGATGGCCGCTTTATCGAAAAAGTCGGTTCCTACAACCCGATGCTGCCGAAGGATTCCGAAGAGCGCGTTCAGCTGAACGTTGAGCGGATCCAGTACTGGCTCGGCAACGGCGCACAGCCGACCGATCGCGTGCACCGTTTCCTCGATGCTGCCGGTCTCCTGAAGCGTGAGCCGCGCAACAACCCGAAAAAGGCACAGCTCGGCCGTAAGGCGCAAGAGCGTCTCGACGAGAAGAAGGCTGCTGAAGAAGAAGCTGCTGCCGCTGCTGCTGAGGCTACAGAAGAAGCTGCTGCCGAGTAAGACTGCATACGCCGCGTAGATATACGGCTTGAGGGCCTTTTGAGATGAGCTCCAAAGAGACACAAAAGGTGCTGATGGCCAAAATCGGCGCGGCGCATGGCGTTCGCGGGGAAGTGCGGGTCAAGCCGTTCGGCGACGACCCGCTTTCCTTCACCGACTATGGTGTGCTGACCACAAAAGACGGCAAGCAGTCCTTCGAAGTGGTGAGTGCGCGAGTGCAAAAGACGGTTGTGGTTACGAAATTCAAGGAAGTGACCGACCGCAACATGGCAGAAGAACTCAACGGGACCGAGCTTTACATCGACCGGGACCAGCTGCCTGAGACAGACGAAGACGAGTTCTACTATTCCGACCTGAACGGGCTGGACGTCAAAGATCCTGCAGGTGATCCGCTCGGCAAGATCGTGGCGGTCCAGGACTTTGGCGCAGGCGATCTCCTGGAGATCCGTCCGAAACGCGGCAAGACCTTCTATATACCCTTCACAAAGGACTTTGTTCCGGAGATCGCTCTAGAGAGCGGCTTTGTGGTTGCCGATCTTCCGGAAGACTATTTGTCGGATGAAAAGCCGGACCCGGCATCATCGACCGATTCACCGGACAGATAACGGGTCGGCACGGGTTTCAAACCCATTTCCCCAAGATCAATGTCATCGGTTTCGTCACTCAGCGCCTGCCGGGTTTCTGAGCGTATCAGCGCGATCAGAGCGACCACGAGCGACACGCCGATCGCGTTTGCGACGATATCCGGCACCGACATTTGGTGATGCGGCAGCATGCCCTGTACGATTTCGCCCAGAATGCCGAGGCTCATCGCGATGAAAGCGGAGATCCGCAGCCGGCAGCAAAACAGGGCATGGATCGATAGGGTCAAAAGCGCGAAAAACGCGATATGGAGAACTTTATCGTACGGGTGGCTGACGCCGGTCTCAAAAACGAGGCCAACCAGAACACCAAAGGCGATCAGGGCTGCAAGCGGGAGAACCCGGCCGACAGACAGCTCAATGAAATGTGGATCTTCCCGAAGAAGAAAGATGTCTGGAAGCTTGAATTTTATCCTCGGGAAACGGCGCACGACAGACCACCTGACTGTTATCTCCTTGTCACTTAGCACAGGGACGATTAATCAGAGCTTTCAAACTCCTAAAGCGGGTAAACAGCAACAGAAATACCAATTTACTTGGTAAATGGATCGTTAAGGCTGGCCCGGTGTAATCTTGGCCCACTGCGGCGAACACACGGTGCTTACATGACCTTCAAGGCAACCATTCTCACGCTCTACCCTGACATGTTTCCAGGGCCACTCGGACAAAGCCTGTCCGGCCGTGCGTTGGAGAAAGGTCTGTGGGACATTGAAACCAGCCAGATCCGGAATTTTGCGGCCGATAAACACCGGTCTGTCGACGACACCCCTGCAGGTGGCGGTGCCGGCATGGTGCTGCGGGCGGACATTCTGGCGAAAGCAATCGATGCCGCGGCTCTGGTTGAAGATCCGCGTCCCCGTATCCTAATGAGTCCCCGCGGAAAACCGTTTACGCAAGCAAAAGCACATGAGCTGGCAGAAGGGCCCGGTGCGGTTATTGTTTGCGGCCGGTTTGAGGGTATTGATCAGCGTGTCATCGACACGCGGGAGCTGCAGGAAATCTCCATCGGGGATTACATCCTGTCGGGCGGTGAGATCGGTGCCATCACCATGCTGGATGCAATCGTTCGCCTGATCCCCGGTGTGATGGGCAACATGGAAAGCGCCGATACCGAAAGCTTTGAGACCGGTCTTCTGGAGCATCCCCATTACACACGCCCTGCAGAGTTCGAGGGCCTGACCATTCCGGATGTTCTGACTTCCGGCAACCACAAGAAAATCCACGAATGGCGTCTCGCCGAAGCCGAACGCTTGACCCGCGAACGGCGACCGGATCTATGGAATGCCTACATGGCGGACGATGACGACGTGGATTAGGCGGTGCTTCCAGAGGGCAAGTCACCGGTGACTGCCGTTAGAAACCAGAAGTATCCTTGCGGTTTAGAAACCCTTGTAATTTCATAATGAATATACATCTCCATCGGAGATGAGGTCCTGTTTCCTAAAGGGTCTGCCGGGCGGAGATAATGCATTTCTGAAGCCGTCTTTTGCCCTGGGTGTTGCGCCTGTTCTGGTGAAACTGCTCGGAATTTTGTATAGGACTCTCGCGGATTTATTAGGGACAAGAATGGGGGAGAGGCTCTGTTTGCGTCCATTGCGGAACCTTTTTGGGATGAAATGGGTTTCATTCCAAATTGGCTGCGAAATGTATAGACCGGCGGCCGGCAAGACGCGGCGAGGCTGCCATGGATGCGAAGGAGAGCGCCCGCCGTGACTCAGTCCCTCGATAGTTTCAAGTGTAAGACAACCCTCACCGCAGGTGGCAAGACCTACACCTACTTTTCGATTCCCGAGGCCGATAAGAACGGCCTAGAGGGTGTTTCCAAGCTTCCGTTCTCATTGAAGGTCGTGTTGGAAAACCTGCTGCGTTTCGAAGATGGACGCACGGTAACGAAAGACGACATTCTGGCCTGCGCCGAGTGGCTTAAGACGCGCACGTCTACGCATGAAATCTCTTACCGGCCTGCGCGAGTCTTGATGCAGGACTTTACCGGCGTCCCGGCCGTGGTCGATCTTGCCGCCATGCGCGATGCAGCGGTGAAGCTCGGCGGTGATCCGGAAAAGGTGAACCCGCAGGTGCCTGTTGATCTCGTCATCGACCACTCCGTGATGGTCGATTATTTCGGGACCGGCGATGCGTTCCAGAAAAACGTCGAACTGGAATATGAGCGCAATGGCGAACGCTACGAGTTCCTGCGTTGGGGCCAATCCGCGTTTGACAATTTCCGCGCCGTGCCACCGGGCACCGGTATCTGCCATCAGGTGAACCTGGAATATCTCGCCCAGACCGTCTGGACGAAACAGGAAAACGGCGAGGACATCGCCTATCCGGACACGCTGGTCGGCACGGACAGCCACACCACCATGGTCAACGGCCTTGCAGTTCTTGGTTGGGGCGTTGGCGGTATCGAGGCGGAAGCGGCCATGCTCGGCCAGCCGATCTCCATGCTGATTCCGGAAGTCATCGGCTTCAAGCTGACCGGAAAGCTCAACGAGGGGATTACTGCCACCGACCTGGTCCTGACCGTGGTGCAGATGCTGCGCGCCAAGGGTGTGGTCGGCAAATTCGTGGAGTTCTACGGTCCGGGCCTCGACAACTTGTCGCTCGAAGATGCAGCAACCATCGCCAATATGGCGCCGGAATACGGCGCGACCTGCGGGTTCTTCCCCGTCGATGCCGACACGCTGAAATATCTGGAAGCGACCGGCCGCGACAAGGATCGCGTCGCGTTGGTGGAAGAATATGCCAAAGCCCAAGGCATGTTCCGTAAAAGCTCCGAAGAACCGGCCTTCACGGACACCCTGGAGCTCGATATCTCCACCGTTGTGCCCTCGCTCGCCGGCCCGAAGCGCCCGCAAGATCGTGTGACTTTGTCTGAAGCCGCGCCGGAGTTTGCCAAAGCGCTGAACGACATCAAGAGCGCAACAGCAACTGCCGGTGATGTGGCCGTGTTGGACAAGCCAGGTCAACGCTATGCAATTGAGGGGAAGGATTTCGATCTCGGCGAGGGCGATGTGGTGATTGCCGCGATCACTTCTTGCACCAACACCTCCAACCCATCTGTTCTGATCGGCGCTGGGCTGGTTGCCAGAAAGGCGCTTGAAAGGGGTCTCAAGGTGAAGCCGTGGGTGAAAACCTCGCTGGCCCCAGGCTCCCAGGTGGTCACCGACTATCTGGAAAAGGCGGACGTCCAAAAGGACCTGGATGCGCTTGGCTTCAACCTGACCGGCTATGGCTGCACCACTTGCATCGGCAATTCCGGTCCGCTCGATCCGGCAATCTCCAAGACCATCAACGACAATGACCTGGTCGCCTGTTCGGTTCTGTCCGGCAATCGGAATTTTGAGGGCCGGGTGAATCCGGATGTCCGCGCCAACTATCTGGCCTCGCCGCCTCTGGTGGTCGCCTACGCACTGGCCGGGTCCATGCACATCAATGTGGCCGAAGACTCGCTCGGTGAGGACCGCGATGGCAATCCGGTCTATCTGAAGGACCTGTGGCCGACAACGGAAGAGATCACCGCGCTGATCCGCTCTTCGATCACCGAGGAAATGTTCCGCGAACGCTACTCCGATGTCTTCAAGGGCGACGAACACTGGCAATCGATTAAGGTTGAAGGTGGCATGACCTACGGCTGGCCGGCCGGGTCCACCTATGTGCAGAACCCGCCTTATTTTGAAGGCATGACCATGGAGCCGAAGCCGCTTGAGGACATCGAGAACGCTGCGGTCATGGGGCTGTTCCTGGATTCGATCACCACCGACCACATCTCACCGGCCGGTGCCATCAAGGAAAACAGCCCGGCAGGTCAGTATCTTTCTGAGCATCAGGTCGCCCGCAAGGACTTTAACTCCTACGGCTCGCGGCGGGGCAATCACCAGGTCATGATGCGTGGCACCTTCGCCAATATCCGTATCAAGAACCAGATGGTTCCGGGTGTCGAAGGCGGTGTCACCATGAAGGACGGTGAGCAGAAGTGGATCTACGACGCCTGCATGGAATACCAAGAAGCCGGCCGCCCGCTGGTGGTGTTCGCGGGCAAGGAGTACGGCACAGGCTCATCCCGCGACTGGGCTGCGAAAGGCACCAAGCTGTTGGGCGTGCGTGCCGTCATCGCCCAGTCATTTGAGCGCATTCACCGTTCCAACCTCGTTGGCATGGGCGTCATTCCGCTGACTTTCAAAGAGGGAGAAAGCTGGCAGTCGCACAACATCACCGGCAAGGAAAGCGTGACCATCAAGGGCATTGCCGACATTCAGCCGCGCCAGATGATGGATGTAGAGGTCACCTATGAGGACGGAACCACCAAGACCATTGAGTGCCTGTGCCGCGTCGATACCGAGGATGAGCTGGAATACATCAAGGCCGGCGGCATCCTGCACTATGTCCTGCGGAACCTGGTAACAAACTGAGTTTTTCAGGTATCAGAGCGGTTCCCGTAATCGCTCCCGTTCTTCATCTGACGGAAAGATAACGGGCGCCTTGAGGCGCCCGTCATTCATTGTTCCCGGCCCAGTGCTGTCGGAGTTGAACTTACTGGTCGATCAAGCCCGCTGCATAGGCGATGGCGCGCTGATAGTTGCCGCTGTCGTTCCAAGTCGACAGTACCCGGAAATTGGCTGACCCGTCGGCAAAAGACCGTCCGGCCCGCCAACCATTGCGGCGAAGCATGTTTGCTGCCGTTGCAAGCGCGTCGGCTGCATTGTTGGGATCTGCACGGCCGTCGCGATTTCCGTCGACGGCAAAACGTACCCAGTTGCCTGCCAGAAACTGCATATGCCCGAGTTCACCTGACGGTCCGCCGCGGCTGTTGCCGGTGATCAGGCCTCGGTCGACCAGTTGAAGCGCGGCGATAGCATCGTCCTCAAAACGCGGATGACGGCGACAATAGGAGGCTAGGGTAACAGCGCCGCTGACAATGGGCGTGTTGCCGGTGTACCCGCCCCAATTCGTTTCATATCCCCAGATTGCTACGAGGACAGATCCCGGGACCCCGTAACGCTGTTCAATAGATTGAAAAAGTCTGGCGTTCTGCTGGAGTTTACGCTTGGCGCCGGAAACAAATGTGTTCACGCTGGAGAAGCGGCTCTTCAGGAACTGTTCAGGACTGCGATAGCGCATGCTGGATTGTGACGCGGGGTTTGATTCAAACCGCCAAGTGATGCCGGACAGCTTTGCCTGTTGCAGTGCTTGAAGCCCGCGTTTCTTGACACCTGACGCAGCGGCTTGTTGAGCGAGTTGCTGTTTATAGGCGCCAAATTGCCCCTTGCTGGTAATACAAGATGCGGCCAAGGCCGGTGTGGTTATCAAAGCACCGGCAACAATCGCCGCCATTCGCAGTGCGGCCCGTTTTGGTGTCATATCAATCTCCATCAATCCGAATGATCCAAGGTCAAACTGCCAAACACGCTTACGTCATCGCATAAATATCACTGATACCATACTTGAAACTGACTTACCGAAGTCTGACCGGAGACAATTCGCCATCGATTATTTGTGGTGTTCATTGACCGTCGGAGAGCAGACGTATTTTTCGGATGGCCTAGTTCGTAAAAGCTCCGATCAGTCTTGTGGATACAGATACTTACTGGTGTTTTGATAAGTCGGGATGACGTTCGTTAAAACCGGAAGGAACTGTCCGCTGCTCGGCTGGTTTTTGACCAGATCAGGGACCCATACTGCTGTTCAACCCGACTACGGCTCCAAAAGTTACGCGAATCAGATCGCGTTCTTCCAATCAGGCTGATGGAGGAGAGGCGAGTATCTTTTGGTCGTAGCAATCGTGCCGTTGCTGTCCCGGCCTTGTGCCGGGACAAATTCGGGAGGGTTGCTGATCCCGGATCGGGTCCGGGACGGCAACAGCACAGACCGTAGGTGTTCAAAGGCAAAAACAACCGTCAGGCTGGTTCGCCAAGCAGCTCCAGCCGTTCCTGGCGGGAGTGCGCCATGCGCTTTCGTGCCTCGGCAAGGTTTTGGGGTGTGGCTTCTTCGGGGGTGCCGGAGGAAAACGGCGGGGCCGGGGCATATTCAAGAGCAAGTTGCACGGTGCGTGCCTCTTCTTCTCCAAGAAGTTCGGCAAGGATCTCCAGTCCGAAATCAATTCCGGATGTGATGCCGCCAGCGGTATAGAGGTTGCCGTCTTTCACCACCCGTTCCCGGACCGGGATGGCGCCCAGTTGCGGCAGGAAGTCGACCGCATTCCAGTGGCTGGTCGCGCGTTTGCCTTTCAAAAGCCCGGCCCGGCCAAGCACCAGCGAACCGGTGCATACGGAGGTTATGTATCGCGCGTTTGCCGCCGCGCCGCGCACAAAGCTGAGCACCTCTTCGTCCTGCAACAACGGATTGACACCGCCGCCGCCCGGGATGCACAGAACATCCAGGTCCGGACACGTTGAAAACGTTGTGTTTGCGCGGATTTCCATGCCGCTGGTGGTCGTGACCGGGTCACAGTTTTTCCAGATCAAATGAACCTTCGCACCCGGCACGGCTGCAAAAGCATCGTTCGGTCCGGCAACATCAAGCAACTGGACATTTGGAAAGACCAGAATTCCGAAAGACAAAGTCATGAGAACCTCCATGTTGACAGACCCGTGATAGCAGCCCACCATCTGGCGATCTGGACAATTACCCCAAGAATTACGCCAAATGACACGCCGTATTGAAATTCTTGCTTATGACGCGGTCCAAGTGCTGGACATTACCGGGCCAATGCAGGTGTTTGCCTCGGCCAATGAACAGTTGATCGCAGCCGGAAAAACCGCTGCCTATGAGATCGAAACGGTTTCGGCGGCTTCTCCTGTGAAGAGTTCCAGCGGGCTTGCCCTTCTCGCAAGTCCGTTGCCGGACGATGACAGCGCCATCGACACGCTTCTGATTCCAGGTGGATACGGGATCGATCGCCTGTGTGACGACGCGGACATTGTCCGCTGGCTGACGGCACGGGCCACAAATGCCCGGCGGATTGCCTCGGTCTGCAGCGGCGCATTTCTGCTAGCGACAGCCGGACTTCTGGATGGCAAACAGGCCGCAACGCATTGGCAGCGTTGTGCCGAATTCAAACGTAGGTTTCCGGAAGTCCGGTTGAAAACCGATCCGATCTATGTTCAAGACGGCAGTCTTTGGACGTCTGCGGGCGTGACGGCCGGAATAGATCTTGCCCTTGCTCTGGTGCAAGAAGATCTCGGCCGGGAACTGGCACTTCAAGTTGCCCGGCAGTTGGTCGTGTTTTTGAAACGTCCCGGCGGGCAATCCCAATTCAGTGCCGCGTTAACACTTCAAAACGACAGCGGCCGCTTTGATCAGCTGCATTCCTGGATGATCGAGAACCTCCAGAACCCCATTACCTTGAATGACATGGCCGAACAGGCGGTCATGAGCCCGCGCACATTGTCCCGTCACTACAAGAAGGAAACCGGCCGCAGCCCGATGCGTACACTGGAAGAGTTGCGGCTCGATCAGGCCCGCCAGCTTCTGGAGCAGGACCGCCCGGTCGCACAAGCTGCAAGCCGCAGCGGGTTCGGCACGGAAGAAACCTTGCGGCAGGCGTTTCAGCGCCGGTTTGGGGTCAGCCCGCAAGCCTATCGGGAGCGTTTTTCGGGCTAAACGATCAAAAGGTTTTGGCCGTCATCCTGCATACGCCGGCAGGAAGATCTTGGGAGACTGCAGTGTTTCCCAACTTGAGAATCACTACCGGAAATCGAAACGCAAAGTTTCAAGATGGGATTGAAGTTTCCACCACAATCCCCGTTTTTGCCTGAAATGTCCTAAATTTGATCAATCTGTTAACTTTTTGAGGGCGGAAATGGCCGATTTCTGCGGACAAAAGGTTAACGCCTCGTTAAACTGGCACATGAGTTGCGAGGTCAGAGGGAGAGCCGCGGTAAGCGTGCCATTCTGACACAATGAGGCGTCAAAACGTGCGAGTGAACCCTGTTACATCAACCGGCCGTGCCAATGTGAGGCGCAAGCGTCCCTCTGTCGGTGAGACGGAGAGCGAACGCAGAACGGTCTTTTCTGCGCATGTGCCGGTTCCGCTCGAGCCGGTTCTTGAACGCAAGCAGGATGCTTTTGCGGGCCGGTATCGCCCGAATTCGATTTTTCTCGCTCACTTGATCGCCACCCGCGATGGTGAGCTTCAGGCAAGGTCCGGCAGGCAGACAGAACCTCTCACCGGGGTCAACACCTACCGGGCGACCGCTGCCCTTCCCCGCCAGCGGGGGGCCGGTCACGTCCTGAAGACGGAGCGGTGAGGTTTGACGTTTCCAGACGTACCACTGGACACCTTGGCCCGGAGCTGTTGCTTCGGGCCTTTTTCGTTTCTGGGGCACATGGGTGTGGATTTGGGCGAAACGGTAAACTGTGACTGAAAACACAGTTTCATTTCGGGACAGAGTCTATTGTGACCGTGGTTCCGGACAGATTCCGGACCTCCGAACAGATTGGCCATGGACTGGCCCAAACCGGAGAAGATACAAATGCAAGTTCAGCCGATCATCGCCATACGGCCACCAAAAATCCGTCAGCGTCCGGTGGCTGATGTTCCCGCAGCCGGGGATAGCGAAACCCGCTCACAGCCGGAGTTTGTTCCAACCAGTACGGAAGCCACGCCAGCGGTTGGAGTCACATCGGTTGATATTCAGCCTCATGCATATTCCGAGCGCACTGCGCATCTGCTGATTACCCATCAAGACTATGCACAAACAGCGCTTGACCGGTCGAACCAGCTGGAAAGCTATGCGGCTGCCAACCGTTTTGCTCATTCCGTGCCGAGAGTCTCGTTTTCTGTCTGAGATGCATTTCTGATCTAGCCTTCAATTCTCAAGAAGCCGGCGAGGCCGGTTTTCTGGTGTTCGATCACATGACAATGAAAGGCCCAGTCGCCGGGATTGTCCGCGACCAGCGCGATTTCCATTGTTTCTTCCTCAAGCAACAGAGCCGTATCGGTCACGAGCGGTGGCAGTTTGCGTTTGTTGGATCGCAGCAGTTGGAATGAGACACCGTGCAGGTGAATTGGATGCGCATTGGGCGATTCGTTGCGCAACCGCAAGATATAGGATTTGCCGAGTTTCATACGGGCCAGCGGGTCTAGCGGACCCGGTACGTCACCCGGCCAGGCCTCCCGGTTGATCGACCAGAATGTATAGCCAAGAGACCCGCAAATGCTGGCCTGGGGCGCATCTCCTTCTGGCGACCAGCCAAAGACAAAATCGATGACTTCTGCATTGGCAAGGTCCGGTTTCGGGACCGGATTTGCTGGAAGCGCTTTGAGATCTGCCAGCTGGCGGTTGGCGCTTGTGCCGGTCGCCTTGAAACGCGCCAGTGCTCTGTCTCCATTTGGCCTGCGCAAGAACAGCGTGACCTCTTGGCCGTCCTCATCAGGAACCTGCAAGGCGACGTCGGCCCGCTGACCAGGAGATAACAGAATATTTTCCGCGGATATCGGTCCGGGGAGCGGATTGGAATCAAGCGCGATCACTTGCGTCATACCGCCTTCGACACCGAACCTTCCGACCCGCGTGACATCGGTTACGGCCAATCTCAGCCGGACCAGACCGCCTGCTGGCACCTCGTAGACTGGGTCGATCTCCCAATTCACCGTGGAAACTGTCCCATAGGTGCCGCCGCGGGCGGCGTTGCGGGCCTTGAACATTTCGATGAATTGGCCATCACCGCCAAGCCGGAAATCCCGGATATTGAGCGGAAGATCCAGGTCGAACCCCGGGTCTTCCTCTTCTTCAACGATCAGGACACCGGTCAGGCCCCGGCCCATTTGCTCCAATGTGTTGCAATGCGGGTGATACCAGAAGGTGCCGGCATCCGGGGGGGTAAACGCATATCGAAAGGATTGTCCGGCTTCGATTGGATGCTGGGTCAGATACGGCACACCGTCCATGGCGTTCGCAATCCTGAGGCCGTGCCAATGCACCACGCTTGCCTCATCTAGAGTGTTCTGAACGTCAATGACGGCCTTTTCGCCCCGTTTCATCCGCAAGACGGGCGGCGGACCGTCTGGAGCAAAACTCATCATGTCCCGGGTGACGGTTCCCGGCAGAAGGCTGTGTTCATATGGGGAGATGGTCAGCGTGTGATCTGGGCCGTTGGCTGCGCGCGCTGCCAGTCCGCCTGCGGCAAAGGCTGCACCTGTTGCTGCTGATCCAAGCAGCAATTCGCGACGGGAAAGTCCCAGCATTCGTAGATCTCCAAAATCATGGGGCGCGTCCAAAGGCAACACTGCATCCGGGTGCAGTTTTGCTCAAGGGGATTTACTGACGCAGCCCGTCGAGATGCATGCTTTGGATCAATACCCTGCCGCGTGGCCGTCTTTCCGCGGATCGGATCCTGCGGTGAGAACATGGCGCGCCTTATCGATCATGATCGCCTGACTGCCGCCAATCGCGCCCTGTGCCGGCACAACCGTATGTCCAAGCGCCTTCAGACCCTCAATGGTGGCGGGCGGAACAAGTCGCTCGGCCTGCAAGGCATGGGTTTCCAGATCGAAGAACATGCGCGGGAAGTCGATCGCCGCCTGCACATCCATGCCGTAATCGATGATGTTGGTCAGCAAATGTGCATGACCGCAGGCTTGATAATGACCGCCCATGACGCCGAACGAGAGCCACGGAGCGCCGTTTTTCAAGGCCACGGCTGGAATGATCGTGTGCATCGGACGCTTGCCGCCGGCAATGGAGTTGGCAAAGCCCGGTTGCGCTTTGAACGAGCGGCCACGGCAATGCAGCAACACTCCGCTTTCCGGCGCGACAATGCCGCTACCGAAATCGCTGAACAGGGAATTGATGAAGGAGACTGACAATCCGTCCTTGTCGACAATGCTCAGGTAGATCGTGTCGGTCTGTGGCGCGAGGCTGGTCTCGGCAATGTCGGTCTGCCGTTTGTCGATGGAAATGCGCTGCGCAAGCTGATCGATGTAGTCTTCACCAATCAACCGGGTATGGCAGATATCCATATAGCCAGGGTCGGTGACATAGTGGTCGCGGACCGCATAGGCGAGGCGGGCTGCTTCCATTTCCAGGTGAAAGCGCTCGGTCCCGAAAGGATCGAGATTTTCTAGATGAAAGCGCTCCAGAATGCCCAGCATGATCAGCGCGATGACGCCCTGCCCATTGGGCGGCAGCTCTGCAATCGCATGGCCCTTGTACTCGCGGACAACCGGAGAGACGGCCGTTGTGTGGCAGGCGGCAAGGTCATCGGTTGTCATGACACCGCCCTTGGCAGCAAGTGCGGCAACGATGTCTTCAGCAATGGCACCGGAATAGAAGGCATCTGCCCCCTCATCGCCGACGGCCTCCAGTGTTGCCGCAAGATGCGGGTATTTCAGAACCTGGCCAATTTCGGGCGCGGCTCCGTTGACTAGATACCGGGCTGCGGAGACTGGATCTGCTGCCAATTTGTCCACGTTCTTTAGCCAGTCACTTGCAACACGTGGGGAAACTGGAAAACCGTCCCGCGCATAATCAATCGCGCGCTTGAACAGGGATTTGAATTGGCGTGTGCCGTGAGCTTTCAGGAGCGTTTCCCAAGCCCGGATTGCGCCCGGTACCGTGACTGCATGCGGCGAGGTGTCGGTGATTTCAGAAACGCCAAGTTCTGCAAGTTTTTCAGGACTGGCTGCGCGCGGCGCTGCGCCCGAACCGTTAAACCCGGTAAGCCGGCCGTCCGGCTCGGTGACCAGTGCAAAGCAATCCCCGCCAATGCCGGTCATATGGGGTTCAACGACGGCTTGTACGGCCGCAGCTGCAATGGCTGCATCGACGGCATTTCCACCATCTTGCAGTACTTCAATCGCGGCGCTGGTCGCCAATGGATGGGAGGTCGCAACAGCAGCTTCTCGTGCAAATACCGGTGATCTGCCTGGTGCTTGAAAGTCCCGCTTCACTGAATTCCCCCCATGGCGGCTGGCGATTGTTTCCTATTGGCCGCAAATGCTTGTTGAATAAACACTCTATTCCATGCCTGGCTGCTCTGTTAGCAAGCTGGCAATCTTGGCCCGCACCTTAAGGAGAACGAGCTCAATGCGCAAACTCACACTTTCAACCGCAGAGACCATCATTTCTGCCGCATATGAAAAAGCCGCAGAACTTAACTTGAAACCATTGACGGTGGTGGTTCTGGATGCCGGCGGTCATGCGATTGCGCTGAAACGCCAAGACGGGTCTTCCATTATGCGCCCGCAGATCGCAACAGGCAAAGCGGTTGGTGCGCTGGCGGTGGGCACGGGCACACGCTGGCTTAATGCCAATGCGGAGACCCGTCCGCATTTTGTCAACGCGCTGAACGGGGCCTCCGGCGGAGCGATAATTCCGGTGCCAGGTGGTGTATTGGTGAAAAACGAGGAGGGCGAAACCCTCGGCGCCGTCGGCATCACCGGTGATACGTCCGAAAACGATGAAGCCTGTGCTGTTGCCGGCATTGAGGCAGTCAAACTCGTCGCAGACTGCGGCTGAACAGAAAAGCAAAAAGCGGCAGCCATCTGGACTGCCGCTTTTCGTTTCCAAATTAGATTTGGTCAGGACTTGTCGGTCAGTTTGCTGATCGTTTTCTGCATTTCTTCCAGCTGCCGTTTCATGTCGTCCAGGTCAGTGGCTTCCGTCTGCGCTGGTTTCTTCTCTGTATTTGACGGTGCAGCTGTCGAGCCTTCGCCGGTCGGGAACGGCATGAACATCTTCATCGCCCGTTCAAACATCTCCGTGTTGCGCTTGACCTGATCCTCAATGGCGTCGAAGGCGGTCGCTCCGAAGGCTTCGCTCATCTGGGCGCGGAGTTTCTCCTGTTCCTTGGTCAGCGAGGTCATGGAGTATTCCAGATAGCTGGGCACGAGACCCTGCATGCTGTCTCCATAAAATCCGATCAGCTGCCGAAGGAAGGATACAGGCAGAAGGTTCGTTCCTTTTGCTTCTTGCTCAAAAATGATCTGGGTCAGAACAGACCGGGTGATGTCGTCCCCGGACTTGGCATCATAAACGACAAAATCTTCCTCCCCCTTCACCATCACCGCGAGATCCTCAAGGGTCACATAGGTGCTGGTGCCGGTATTGTAGAGCCGCCGGTTGGCGTATTTCTTGATGATTGTCGGCTCGCTGGTCTTGGCCATCGGATGGTTCCGCCTTTCATTCCGCAGCTGCGCGCCTGCAGTGGCTGTTTGTCTATTGACGACAATGTCTTCGCAGACCTGTCATCTCCTCCGACTATGAGACTAAGCCAATCGTATTGTCTCGTGCCAGCCTTTTTATGTGCAGTGACGAAAGGATAATGCCGCAACAGCGAAAACAACGCCGTCATAGGGGTTGTCACGGTTGACACACTACCCGCTGCAAGTTCTAGTCCCTTCATCGTCACGGTTCAGGGAGGCCGTGAAATAGATCACCCATCCAAGGCCAACAGACGGCCAGAAGTTTGGAGAGTAATATGAGCGCTTCCACCGACGTTGTTATTGTCAGTGCGACCCGCACCCCGGTTGGGTCTTTCAATGGATCTTTCGCAAACACGCCAGCACATGAGCTTGGAGCGCATGTCATCAAGGCTGCTCTGGAGCAGGCCAAGGTCGATGGCGCGGATGTGGATGAGGTTGTGTTCGGACAGGTTTTGACCGCTGGTCAGGGTCAAAATCCGGCCCGGCAGGCGGCGATCGCCGCCGGCATTCCCGACAGCGCGACGGCATGGGGCCTCAATCAGGTGTGCGGTTCGGGGCTTCGCACCGTTGCGATTGCTGCGCAGCAAATTCAGACCGGCGATGCTGACATTATGATCGCAGGTGGTCAGGAAAACATGACCCAGTCGCCGCACTGCGCTCCGATGCGTGCCGGCTACAAAATGGGCGACTACAAAATGGTCGACACCATGATCAAGGACGGCCTGTGGGACGCGTTCAACGGCTACCATATGGGCCAGACCGCAGAGAACGTTGCCGAGAAATGGCAGATCACGCGTGAGCAGCAGGACGAGTTCGCCGTTGCCTCTCAGAACAAGGCGGAGGCTGCCCAGAAGGCCGGCAAGTTTAAGGACGAGATCACCCCGTTTACGGTGAAGACCCGCAAGGGCGACATCGTTGTCGAGGATGACGAGTACATCCGCCACGGGGCGACAATCGACGCCATGCAAAAGCTTCGCCCGGCCTTTAACAAAGAAGGCACCGTTACTGCTGCTAACGCATCGGGCATCAATGACGGTGCGGCAGCCCTTGTTGTCATGAGCGCTGCGGAAGCTGAAAAGCGTGGCCTCACCCCGCTTGCCAAGATTGCTTCTTGGGCCACAGCCGGTGTTGACCCGACCATCATGGGCTCCGGTCCGATTCCGGCATCGCGCAAGGCGCTGGAAAAAGCCGGCTGGTCTGCGGAAGAGCTGGATCTGGTGGAAGCCAACGAAGCGTTCGCTGCTCAGGCCTGCGCGGTCAATAAGGACATGGGCTGGAACCCGGACATCGTCAACGTCAATGGCGGAGCCATCGCGATCGGTCACCCGATCGGGGCGTCCGGTGCCCGCATTCTCTGCACCTTGCTGCACGAGATGGTTCGCCGCGACGCCAAGAAAGGCCTCGCCACGCTCTGCATCGGTGGCGGCATGGGCGTTGCCATGTGCCTGGAGCGCTAAGGCGGCTTACCCGAAAGTCTGAAACCATAGAGAGGTTTCTTTGACATTGGTCATGGTTGGGCAGGAGGCGCCCTGCCATGACTACATCCCGGAATAGACTTGCAATGAACTCAAACGTGCCGGAAAGGCCGTAGAGGGGAAACCAGGAGGGGAATACATGAGCAAGGTGGCATTGGTTACCGGAGGTACCCGCGGTATTGGCGAGGCAATCTCACGCGGATTGAAGGAAGCGGGTTACACCGTGGCGGCCACTTACGCCGGCAATACAGAGAAGGCTGAAGCCTTCAAGGCAGAGACCGGTATTCATGTTTACAAGTGGGACGTTTCCGATCCGGACGCTTGCGCTGCCGGCATTGCCCAGGTGGAGAGCGATCTCGGACCAGTTGAAGTACTGGTCAACAACGCTGGCATCACACGTGATGGCATGTTCCACAAGATGGACTTCGATCAATGGCGGGCCGTGATGTCCACCAACCTTGATTCCATGTTCACCATGACGCACCCGGTGATCAACGGCATGCGCAGCCGCGGTTCCGGACGCATCATCAACATCTCGTCCATTAACGGCCAAAAGGGTCAGATGGGCCAGACCAATTACTCTGCCGCAAAAGCCGGTGTGATCGGCTTTACAAAGGCGCTGGCTCAGGAAAACGCCTTCAAGGGCATCACCGTCAACTGCGTGTGCCCGGGTTACATCGGCACCGACATGGTTGCTGCCATGCCGGAGAAAGTCCTGGAATCCATCGTCGGTGGAATCCCTGTTGGACGGCTTGGCAAGCCGGACGAAATTGCAGAGACAGTCGTCTACCTGGCTTCGGACAAGGCCGGTTTCATGACTGGCGCGGTGATGACTATCAACGGCGGCCAATACATGGCTTAAGCTTCATGGCTCAATCTGACGGAAAGGCGCCTGCGGGCGCCTTTTTGCTGTTAACGCTACCGTGTGAAGGAGCGGAAGCCGCGGTCCCCGACATCTCTTTTTTGCGGCTCCAGCTCCCGGATATCGGTGACGTCCATGTCGAAGGATGCGGTGATTGTCACATCGCCATCCAGAAGATTGATCGTCTGTCTTGAGACACTCAGATCCAGTCGGCCCTGCAGAAGAACAGGTTTGTAGAGTTCGGCCTCTGCCCATTCTTCTTCGAGCCTGTAGAAGATGATCTGGTTGGGCGCCGGTGCCGGGACATGACTGCACATGCCATAGCCAGATACGAGATAGCCGTATTTCGCAGCGCCCGTTTCATCCATGACCGGGATCACATAGCCGGTGATCGCAACATTTTTGCCTGCGAGATCGGTATTGCCCTTCAAACGCGCTTCCGCTCTATTTTTCGCGACCTCATCGCGCTGGGCAAGAAGCTGATCGGTCTGGATCCCCGCGGCGGCAAGTTTGGCCTCCTCATCATTCAGGCGGCGCTCCAGCTTGGTGCGCTCCTCAAGGGTCAGCCCGCCGCTCTTAAGTCCTTTGCGGATCCTGTAAACTGCGGCAAGTGACCTGAGTTCTGAGAGGTAGAGGTTTTCGAAAGGGTCTTCATATCGGGAGGCAGCCGGGTCCTTGAGATCAGGCCAGTCAATCGGTGTGACGGCCGCTGCCGGACCGACCGCAATCGCAAAAGTCAGCGCCGCGTAGACAAAGGCATTTGCAGCGCGGCGTAAATCTGTTGGCGCGATACCGGCCATAAGAACATAACCCCTTGCGTGCGCAACTCTCACTTGCAATGATTGCCTTATACGTTTTAAGGGCGGCGGTGATTTATGAAGTTCCTTGCGCAAGCTTACCAGAATGCAGACGCGTTTTCTGGTTCGGAATTGGAAAATCTGGAAGGCCTCTTACACCTGATGGCTGCGCATCCGGGCTTTCAGGCCTACAAGGAGGTCTCTTACAAACTGCTGGAGTTGTCGCCTGCCAGCCATGTCGCAGATGTCGCCTGTGGCCTTGGTTTCGATCTGCCGCACCTGAAAGCGCTTGTTCCAAGGGGATCTGTTACGGGGTTTGACCTGAGCGCCAAATTTCTCGCCTCAGCAAAGGCGCGCATTCAGGCCGCTGCTGGCGGCATTGATGCCTCCATCCACTTCCAGCAAAGCGACATCAAGGCTTTGGCGGCTGACACAGGTGCCTTCGATGCTGTTCGCATTGACCGGTCTTTGCAGCATATCCCGGAACCCAAGGTGGCCATTGAAGAGATGCTCCGGATTGTTAGGCCCGGCGGTATCCTCTGTGCAGCAGAGCCGGATTGGGGAAGTTTTGTGATTGCCTCAAGCACCCCGGAGATCGCAACAAAGGTTGCCGCGGTTTATGCCTGCGCCCTGGTCAATCCGCGGATCGGCCGGGATCTTGTGGATTTGGTTGGGGCAGAAACGGAGCTGATGCACCACAGTGTCCATTCGCTGTTGTTCAGAAATTTGGCAGATCTCAACCAAATCTGTGTTCTGGGCGATATTGCGGCCCGCAGCGTTGAGGCAGGCGTCATCACCCCATCGGAAAATTCGGAGTTCTGGCGGGACCTTCAGGAGCGGGACCGGGAGGGCCAGTGTTTTGCCAATCTGGATATCCATCTGGTTTCCGGGAGAAAGCCTTGAAGAAGGTGTCTTTCAGCAGGGTCTGAGCGCTTTATCGCGCGCCAAGCCTTGACCGGCCACCCCGGTTATCCCTATTTCCGGGGCAGCCCAGCACCGGAGAGACTTAATGGAATTGGAACGCGCCCCGAATGATCCGTCCCGCAAGGAATTGTCGCCGCTCTTGAAGCTGGCCTTGGAGCTGGGGCCGCTCGGCATTTTCTTTCTCTTCAATTCCAGAGGCGAACAAATCGCGGAAAGTTTTCCGGTCCTCCAGGCGGTCGGTGAGCCAATCTTTCTGGCAACGGCCGCCTTTATGGTGGCGATCACCATCTCGCTGGTTGCGTCCCTCTATCTGACGAAACGTTTGCCGATCATGCCGCTGGTCTCCGGCGTGGTCGTGATCGTGTTCGGTGCATTGACCCTGTGGCTCCACGATGAACTTTTCATCAAGTTGAAGCCGACCATCGTCAACAGCCTGTTCGGCGCCGTTCTGCTCGGTGGTCTGTTCTTCGGCAAGGCCCTGCTTGGCTACGTGTTCGACAGCGCGTTCAAATTGACCGACGAAGGCTGGCGCAAGCTGACCTTCCGCTGGGGCGTCTTTTTCTTTGTGCTGGCGGCGATCAACGAGATTGTCTGGCGCAGTTTTTCGACCGATTTCTGGGTCAGCTTCAAGGTTTTCGGGGTCATGCCGATCACCCTGATCTTCACCCTAACCCAGCTTCCCCTGATCCAGAAACATGCCATTGTCGAGGACGAAGAAGAAGCTTGATCAAGCCTTCGATGATCTCTGCTGTTTCTAGTTGAATTAATGCATTTCACCATGGCCGAAGGCGACGTCGCGGCGGGCGCCGGTAATGGAGATTGAAAAGCCTGCGATCACATCGATCAGGGCAATCACCATCAGAATGAAGAAGACGGACGTTGCGGCCTGCGGAATGATCAGGAACTCCACCAGGAAGGCAACGAACACCAGCACGGACAGCATGTGATCGACGACGGCGGCTTTGCCGATCCGGGTTGCTTTCAGGATTTCGATGAACAGGAAAAACAGGCCTGCCGTGATCAGGAGATCGCTGGCGAGCAGTTGAAAGTCGGCACCGGAGACCATTGCAATTGAGAGGACCGGCGTTGACCAGAAATTCGGGTCCGCCGCGCCAGCAGTGAATGCAAAGCCGTTGTAGATCAAAAGGGCGAACAGTGTGAAAGGCAGAGCGGACAACAGGCGCATCAGGCGACTCCGGAGCAAAACAAGAAGAATCCCTCAGAAGGTCTAGCAACTTCGGCCCGGAAAGTCTCTCTGGAAGTCTATGGGGACGCCTGTTTCAGTTGGTCCGCGCTGCGCTCAGCAAGAAGTCGCCAACGGCGTTGTTGTCGTTTGGTGCGAAGCGTTGTCTAGATCAGCGGGCGTTAAACCGGACACTGTTTCGCGCCCAAAGCTGATCGCTTTTGAAGTGCTCGAGCATCTTTGGTTGTTTGTTGTAAAACGAGCCAGATAGAAACTCGCGTGTGTGGCGGGAGGACGTGACCCCTCGCGGCCGCATTTGGCCGGCACCACCGATTTTGCGCCGCCACCAAAGCACTCTAGTGTTTTTGCCGTATGACCCCAAAAAGAAAAAGGCCGACCTGTCGGAACAAGGTCAGCCTCAATCTTGTTTTGCCATACGGCGATCCAGCCTGATCACGGCTGCTTTCAGGACCAGCCCGAAAGCACGTCCGTCTTAGGCGTCGTCCTTAGCGGACAGGATCTGACGGCCCCGGTACATGCCAGTCTTCAGATCAACGTGATGCGGGCGACGCAGTTCGCCCGAATCCTTGTCTTCGACATAGGTCGGCTGTTTCAGGGCGTCCGAAGAACGGCGAAAACCGCGCTTCATGCGCGAGGTTTTTCTCTTTGGAACGGCCATTTTGTTTTTCTCCGTGGTCCATACCCATGCGGCCCGGACCGGGAAAGCCCGGGGCGTGGCTGCACGCAGGTGTTCGAATGCGCGGCATTATACAGGCAACGCCGCCGTTTTGCCACCCCATTGATGAAATTTTCTTTTGGCCTGATAGGCGGGATACCGGCCAGCGGATAGGGGCTCGTGATTATTTCTCCAGAACACATTCGAAAATTGGCCCGGCGCTGCGGACGCGGGCGACGTTCTTGGACGCGAGGCGCAAGTGTCCCGCCGACGGTTTGGCCGGGTTGCGGCCCAGCGGATTGGGCAGAGCCGTGGCCAGCCGCGCCGCTTCCCGTCTGCTCAAGTCTTTGGCGGGTTTGCCGAACCAGGCCTGGGCGGCTGCTTCAGCCCCAAAAATCCCCTCACCCCACTCGGCAATATTCAAATAGATCTCCAGAATCCGTTTTTTGGTCAGAATTGCGTCCAGCATGAGCGCGAGCGGAATTTCCATGCCCTTGCGGATGTAGGACCGGTCATTCCACAAAAAGAGGTTCTTGGCGGTCTGCATGGTGATGGTGCTGGCCCCGCGCGGACGTTCACCCTCACTCAGGGCTTCGACCTGTTCCCGCAAGGCGCCCCAGTCCACCCCGTGACTGATACAAAACCTGCCGTCTTCGGACGCTATGACCGAGCGGATCAGATTGGGCGATATATCTTCCAGCGGAACCCATTGCCTGTCGACCCAGAGGAATTGCATATAACGCGCAAGCATCAAGGTGCTGACCGGTGGCACAACAGAGTAGATCACTGTCAGGATTGGCGGCACCAACAAGAGAACCACGAGAAGCTGCAACAGCCGCTTGCGGAAACCCTTCCAAGTCAAGATCCCATGTTTGGACCTTCGGGTCTTGTCCGTTTTGGCCTCAGCCCGTGGCATTCATTTCCCGTTCGTTGTCGACGATAAAGTCCCGGATGATCGGCACGGCATCGCGCTCTTTGGACAAAAGCAACTGCATCACCATGTTCGACCCGTGCAGGAACCCGAGCTCCGCCGCACACAAATAGAATTCCCACATCCGGCAGAAGCGTTCGTCGTAAAGATCGGCTGCCTCCTGCCACTTGTCCAGGAACCGGACCCGCCAATCCCGGCAGGTGTAATAGTAGTGCAAGCGCAGGATTTCTGCGTCGCACACCCATAGCCCAAGGCGTTCGGTCGATGCAAAGACTTCCGACAGCGCGGGCACATAGCCGCCGGGGAAAATGTACTTGCGGAAGAACGGACCGGTGGTTCCTGGAGGGGTCATGCGGCCGATTGAGTGGATCACTGCAAAGCCATTATCGGTGAGGCAGTCCTTCACCTTGGCGAAATACTCATCCTGATGACCGATCCCAACATGCTCCATCATCCCGACGGAAATGACCCGGTCGAACTGGCCTTCAAATTCCCGGTAATCCTTGAGGACAAATGTGACCCTGTCTTCAACGCCGGCTTCGCGAACGCGTTCCTCGGCGATCTTTACCTGCTCAGGCGATACATTCAGCGAGGTGACCTTGGCGCCGGCCTTCGCCATTTGGATCGCGAGCGATCCCCAGCCGCCGCCGATTTCGAGAACTTCCATGCCTGGTTTCAAGTCGAGCTTTGCCACCAGATGTGTCAGCTTGGCCGTCTGGGCGTCCTCAAGGCTGTCGTCCGGGCTTGTGTAATAGGCGCAGGAGTAATTCATCCCTTCATCGAGAAACAGGCGGTAGAGGTCGGTTGAGAGATCATAGTGATGCCGTGCTTGTTTCTTGGCTTTGTCGACGCTGTTGGCTTGCTGGCGGCGGCGGAAGGCCTTCCAGCCCTTGCGAAGCAACCCTTGGACCGGATGCGCTCCCAAAGGTGCCCGGTTGATCGAAAACAGAAACAAGAAATCGTAGCAGGTCGACCCTTCCTCCATGGTGAGTGTGCCGTCCATGTAGGCTTCGCCGGCTGCCAGTTCCGGATTGAGAAACAGCGATGTGTAAAGCTTCTTGTCATGCAGCCTGATCGTGACAGTCGGTCCGTTCTCGCCGGATCCGAATTCATGCAATCCACCGGACACATCATAAACGCGCATCCGTCCGTTCTTGATAAAGGTGCGGAGCAAGCTGGACAGCATTTTCATATGTCAATTCTCCAACGGATTGCGGCTGGTGCGGCAGGCAGGCAAAAGCGGACTAATTCCAAAGACAAGCCTTGACGATACAGCGATTTCGCTTCAGGGAAACCCCATTGGCAAAGACTGTAAACCCGGCTCTGGAGCCCTCGTGTGACATTTGACCTGAAATCCCATCTGGCGGCGCAGGCCGGACGCATCGAGACGGCTCTCACCAGACTGCTTGAGAACCGCCCGAGCGAAGGCGAAATTTCCCGTCCGGAACGGTTGATCAATGCCATGCGCCATGGCGCGCTCAACGGCGGCAAACGGCTTCGTCCGGTGCTGGTGATGGATGCGGCAGGACTTTTCGGCCGGGCAGATGACGGGGTGGTGCAAGCGGGCTGTGCCCTGGAACTCATTCATTGTTACTCGCTGGTTCACGACGATCTGCCAGCCATGGATGATGATGATCTACGCCGTGGCCAGCCGACGGTGCACAAGGCCTATGATGATGCGACCGCCATTCTTGCCGGCGATGCTCTTTTGACGCTGGCTTTTGATGTCATCACCGATACGGCCGTTCATCGGGAGGCAGGAACCCGGCTGAGGTTATGTAGGGAGCTTGCCCGGGCATCCGGCATTGGCGGTATGGCCGGGGGGCAGATGCTGGATTTGGAGTCGGAGCACAGGGATCGGTCCGAGACCGAGATCCGGCACCTTCAATCGATGAAGACCGGCGCGCTTTTGCGCTATGCTTGCCGGGCAGGGGCTATTTTGGGCGATGCTTCAGATGCCGATGTGGACCGCTTGACCCGCTTTGGAGAAATCATCGGCCTCGCCTTTCAGCTGGCAGATGATCTTTTGGACGTGGAAGCAAGTCCGGAAGCCATGGGCAAGGCAACGGGCAAGGACGCAGAAGCGGGAAAGGCCACGCTGGTCGGCCTTATGGGCATAGAGAAGACCCGTGCCGAGCTGCAGGCGCTTCTTGAGGAAGCCCATGTCCTGATGGCGCCTTATGGGAACAAGGCCGCTGCGCTCAACGCATTGGCAGATTATGTCGTCACGCGCTCAAATTAATGGGTTTTGACCCTAAAGCCCAGTCAGTCGCCTGAGTGGCGGCCGAAGTCTGGCGCATCGGTTTCCTGACCAGCCTCGATGATCGAGCGGCGGATGCTGCGGGTTCGCTCAAACATATCGAACAACTTGTCGCCATCGCCCCAGCGGATGGCCCGTTGCAGGGCCGACAGGTCTTCAGAAAACCGTGCCAGCATCTCCAGGATGGCGTCCTTGTTGTTCAGACACACATCCCGCCACATGGTCGGGTCAGACGCAGCAAGACGGGTGAAATCCCGGAAACCGGAGGCTGAATACTTGATCACCTCCGATTTCGTGACCGCTTCCAGATCGTCGGCCGTGCCTACGATATTGTAGGCGATGACATGTGGCAGGTGAGACACGATCGCGAGCACGAGGTCGTGGTGCTTGGGGTCCATCAGATCGACGTCGGAGCCGCAGCCTTGCCAGAAGGCCTTCAGCTTTTCCAGCGCGCCCGGGTCGGTGTTTTCCGGCGGTGTCAGAATGCACCAGCGCTGGTCAAACAGCGTTGGAAAACCAGCATCCGGTCCGGATTGCTCGGTGCCTGCAATGGGGTGGCCCGGGATGAAATGCACGCCCTCTGGCACATGCGGAGCAACCTGATCGACAACAGAACCCTTGGTGGATCCGGCATCGGTCAGGATTGCGCCTTTTTTCAGGGAAGGGGCAATCCACTTTGCGATCGCTTCGTTTGCACCAACCGGTACGCACAGGATGACAAGATCTGCTCCTTCGACGGCAATAGCGGCATCGACCGTATAGCTGTCGCCAAGCCCCAACTCCTCAGCCCGCCGAAGCGTCGCTTCGGAGCGGGTGGAGATGGCGATTTCTTTTACAAGGCCGCGCTGGCGGGCAACCTGGGCAAGGGATGACCCGATCAGGCCGATCCCGATCAGGGCCATGCGCTCAAAAATGGGGGCGTTGGTCATAAGGTCTTGTTTTTAGGCTTGCGCCAGAAAATCCTTCAGATGGGCAACCACAGTACGGTTGGCTTCTTCGCTGCCAATGGTCATGCGGATCGCGTTCGGCAGACCGTAATTGCCCACCAAGCGCAGTACACAGCCGCGCTCCAGAAGATACGCATCTGCATCTATTGCCCGTTTGCCATCAACGTCCGGGAAATGGACCAGAACGAAATTGCCAACACTTGGAGTGACAGTCAGGCCGAGTTTTTCCAATTCGGACGTCACCCACGGCAGCCATTTTTCGTTGTGTTCAACCGATGCGGTTACGAAGGACCGGTCGCGGACAGCCGCTGCGCCTGCGGCAATCGCAACACCGGAGACGTTGAACGGGCCGCGTATGCGGTTCATGGCATCAATCACGTGCGCCGGGCCGAAGCCCCAACCGAGCCGCAGGTTGGCAAGGCCATAGATCTTCGAAAAGGTCCGGGTCATGACAACGTTGTCGGCGGTCGCGGCCAACTCGATCCCGCTCTCATAATCGTTCCGGCGGACATATTCGCCATAAGCGGCATCCAGCACGAGCAGAACATATGGCGGCAGAGCCTGATGCAGGCGCTTGACCTCCTCAAACGGGATGTAGGTGCCGGTCGGATTGTTCGGATTGGCGAGGAAAACCATCTTTGTTTTGCTGGTCACCCGTTCCAGAATCGCGTCCACATCGGTGGTGAAGTCTTTTTCCGGCGCAACGACCGGAGTTGCCCCAGCGGCGCGGATTGCGATCTCGTAAACGAGGAACCCGTGTTCCGAATAAATCGCCTCATCACCTTCATCGAGAAATGTGTTGGCGAGCATGCTCAGGATTTCATCCGATCCTGCGCCGCAAATGATGCGATCCGGATTGAGGCCGTAGACATCGCCAATCGCGGCCCGCAGTTCGGTCGCACCGCCGTCGGGATAGAGCTCCAAAGACTTTGCAACGCCTTCGATTGCTGCGGACACCGCATCGCTGAAACCAAGCGGCGTTTCATTTGACGAGAGTTTATGAAGTGTCTTGCCATGAGAGCCCTTGGATTTGCCCGGCACATAGGGAGCAATATCCAACACGCCTTGTTTCGGCTGCGGGCGGCTCTGAACGGCCGTCTGATCGACTTCAGTTGCTGCAATCGTCATGTCATTCATCCCAAGTCCCCTGCATCTGCAGGGTCAAACACATCATCTGGATCGCTGGCACCGTCAATTGGCGCTGCATAACCACCAACTGCTCTCAATACGTCTGGTGCGGCGCCTGCTTCCAGGCAAGCTGCCAGGACAGCGTCCTCCGGCAGATCGCCGGAAACGGCAAGCAGTGCATCCACACCGGTCGCCGAGCGGTAGAAGCTCAGAACTTCGATCCCCTGGTCCATCAATTTGCCCGGCAAACGGTCAGACCAACGCGCGTCATAAACCGCAATTTCCGGCTTGTCGATGATCCTGTCGGATTTGGCAAGAACCAGCGCCGGCAAATCTGCCGGCCGTTCATCAACAAGAACGAGGGGCAAGCGCGCCCGGATCTGAGCACCATTCTCATTCAGCCCGCGCCACCAGGGCAGATCCGCCCGGTCTGTCAAGGCCACAAGTCCGATGTCTGAGACGGCATCGCTTACAGCACCGGCAACATCCGCGGCATCGCTTCCCGGCACAAGGTCCGCCGAAAAGCCGAAATAATAACGGGCAAGATCCAGCATGCCTACGAGATCACCGCTGCCGTCCAGATGGATCGCGGACCCAGCAGGCGGGTTTAAGCTTGTTGCAAGGATTGCGCGCCAGATTTCTTCAAGGGCAACCAACGGCAATGCGCCTTGATTGCGCTCTGCCAATGACCGGATGAGGTCGGTGTCACGGTCAAAGTCTGGGGCTCGGGAGGAGGTGTCTGCGCCCTCGTGCAGAGCGGCGAGATTGGTCTCTGTTTGGTGGCGTTCCACCAGTGCATCGTGAATGCGCGCATCGATTGCAGCGAGACGGGCGCGGGCGGTATCGATTGATCCGCCGTTATCCGGGCTCCGGGTCATTCAAAAATTCCTCAAAACAAGCGTGTGCAGGCGCGGCCTAGTCATATGTATCCGGTCGCAAAAAGGCAAAAGAATTTCGGACCTGGCGCTACTGCTCCGACCGTTCCCGGCGCACTGGCTTTAGCCCGGTCGCCGCGCCATCTGGAATGAACACGGGGCGCAGAACCCGGAGGCGGCTCTTCTTGCCATCTACTGGCAAACTGCGGAACACCAGCTTTTCCGCTTCCAAAATGAGGATGCCGGCGAATGCCGGCCAGAAACGGCGCCCAAGGTTCTCCCAGGTCCGCGCCGTCCGCTGGATGCTGACCGCCCGCGATGGCGGCATGAAAAGGGCTTCAGAATCGCTCAAGACATTGAACTGGCAATTCTTCATGAGTTCCTTCAGCTGGCTTCCCGAATACGGCCGGCCGTAGCCGAATGGGGAGAGTTCAGAGCGGGCCCACAAACCGCGCCGGTTGGGCACAACAACGATGACGCGGCCGCCCGGAGCGAGCACACGCCATACTTCCCGGAGCATCGCCGATGGATCGGAACAATGATCCAGTGCGTGGACCAGCATGATCCGATCGAAAGTCGCGTCGGAAAACGGCAGAGCCTCATCTTCGACCAAGGCGCAGGAGTTGGCATGTTCCCGCGGCCAGTGGATGGCGCCTTGGGGGGCTGGCATGGCGGAGATCACCCGTTCGGCCGATCCATAATACCGGCGCATGAATGGCCCGGCGTACCCCAGCCCCAACAAGCTTTGCCCCTGAATATCCGGCCACATCTGCGTGACCGGTGCGCCGATCAAGCCTCGCAGCAACTGCCCAAGTGGAAGATCATAAAAGGCCCGCAAATGAACGACGTCGAGATACATAAAATTCGCCTGATGGAAGCTCGGACGGCGATTGAACAGGGAACTGTTGTGGAGCGCAAGACTTGAAATCCAGCTAAGCGGATACACCTCAATGGCTTGCCCGCAGCACCGGTCTTTGCCACTGTGGCGCAAATTCCGATCCCCGGCCGAGGAGTTTCTCATGTCTTTAAGCGACACCACCGAAATCCATCAGTTTACCTGCCTGGATGATAATTTTGGTGTTCTCATACATGACCGAGAGAGCGGTACGACCGTGGCTGTCGATGTGCCGGATGCAGCAGCCTATGAGGCGGCCTTGGTGGAAACCGGATGGAAACTCAGCCACATTCTTATCACCCACCATCATTGGGATCACGTGCAGGGGCTGGGAGAGCTGAAGACCAAAACCGGTGCGGTGGTGATCGGTCCGGAGCGGTCACGTCAAAAGATCTCCGAGCTAGATCGGACCGTCGAGGACGGCGATGATGTCTTGTGCGGGCCTTATGAGGTCAAGGCTATTGCAACGCCTGGCCACACGCTGGATCAGATTTCCTGGTACATTCCCAAAATCAAGTTTGCCCATACCGGGGATACCCTGTTTGCGCTGGGTTGCGGCCGGGTTTTTGAAGGCGACAAGGAGATGATGTGGGCCTCGCTATCTCATCTGATGCACCGGCTGCCGGATGACACCACGATCTATTGCGGGCATGAATACACCGAGGCCAATGCGAAGTTTGCCTTGACCATCGAGCCGGGTAATGAAGCCTTGAAGGCGCGTGCGAAGGAAATTGCCGACATCCGCGCTCTGGGAAAGCCGACCTTGCCGACGACAATGGCGGCGGAAAAAGCAACCAACCCGTTTCTTCGCGCAGGAGAGCCGTCGGTCGCAGACGCGCTGGGCATGGCGGGGCAGTCGGCAGAGGCTGTGTTTACTGAAATCCGCACGCGCAAAGACAATACCTGATTGTGGTGCAATGTCTTGACGCTGCATTCACCACCCGCTTGATGGTGCGGTTCGATCAAGAATCTCCGGTCGGACCGCTAAAAATGCAGGCCAACCGATCCTATATCCAAGTCGTTGTGATCCTGTAAGGGGCAGAAACCATGACGACTGACAGGTCTTTAGACCCATCCGGACGGACTCCGGAACAACGCGCCCAGGATGTGGTGCAGAGAATTGCTAGACAGGCTGAACCCATTCCACTCACCCAAGGCGGTGGCCACCGCCTCGATATGCAGGTGCTCTACGAAGAGATTGTCGCCGCCTTGCGGGAAACCGTCGATGACATCGCGTTTTGCACCGATGCCAAGCCCAATCACTGAGATTGTTTTCCAACTCTCAACAAATCTCCGGCACAGATTGGAAACACCTGTTATTCAGGTGTTCCGCTGGCCTTAGATCACAGGACAGGTATGCCGGTTGATCCAACTCTTTCTGCCGAAGAAATTGTCGACCTCCTGAAGATGCAGCCGCATCCAGAGGGCGGGTTTTATGCAGAAACCTTTCGTGATGATGTGACGGACGCGCAGGGGCGTGCAGCCTCCACGCTGATCTATTTCCTGCTGCCGGCCGGCCTCGTGTCCCGCTGGCATAAGGTGGACGCCGTAGAGACCTGGCATTGGTATGCCGGTGCGGCGCTGGAACTGTCCATCAGCACGGATGGCACCAGTACGCAGGTGGTCCGGCTCGGCAATGAATTGGTTGGCGGAGAGCGCCCGCAAGGAATCGTGCCGCGAGAGGCCTGGCAGCAAGCCCGCTCACTCGGAGAGTGGACGCTCGTCGGCTGCACCGTTGCGCCAGGATTTCAGTTTGAAGGGTTTGAAATGGCGCCGGAAGGATGGGAGCCGGGGGCGTAACGCAGGTCCCGGATCCCAGAGCTTAAGGTCTTAACCGGCCATTTCTGCTTCGCGGACTGCCATTTCGATTTCCTGCACAAGACCTTCTTCAAGACCGAGCCGGGCGGCAAGCATCTGGAGATAGGCTTGTTCCGCCGGGTGGTCCGGATCGATTGCCAAGCGGGACGCGGCGTAGATCTCGGCGGCCGTTTCCGGACAAGTGGCGCTGGCAACGACCTTGTCGAGATCAAGCGGCGAACGCAGCTCATCCATCAGGAACGCCTTGGCCTCGCTGTCGAGACCGGCCTCATCGATCTTTTCAAAGATCCTGTCCTGCTCGTCCCGGTCGATATGACCATCGGCCTTGGCGGCTGAAATCATGGCGGTCAGGAGATTGACAGCAAACTGATTTTCGCCGCCTGGCTGTTGCGCCGGATCAAAAGCGGTGCCGCGGGGGGCTTCCAGCGGGATCGGCGCGTCTTGCGGATAGTGCGGGCGTGGCGCGTTTTGCTTGTTGGCCTGATGGCCCTGATAAGCTTTGTACGCAAGACCTGCGACCAGCGCCAAACCGCCATAGGTGACCGCTTTTTTGCCCATTTTCCGGCCGGACTTTGAGCCGAGCATCAAGCCGGCAAGGCTGCCAAGTGCCAGGCCGCCACCTTGTGAGGACAGAAAATCCTTGCCTTGGGAGAGAAGATCACCGGATCCGCCACGCTGGTTCTGGCCAGGATATTGGCCGCCTTGCCCGCCGGGGGCGCTGCCCTGGCTACCCAAAAACTGATCCAGCAAGGATTTTGCATCAAACATGTTTAACACTCCAATAGCTCTAGATTTTACAAGCCACACACTGTCTGCTGAATGATTTGGGTCAGGGGGCCTTTAAACACAAGCCGGACGCTGAATTGTTTCTTGTGATTTGGAAAATTTGGCTTGCTTGAACAGAGTGCGCTTGTTCAGTATAAATTGTAAATTGGTGAATATAAACTTTAGATTGGGATCTTCTAAGATGTCAGATCAGTATGAAATTGCAAAAACTTCATTAGAAAGAATACTCGAATACTATACCTCCATACTGTCACGAGAAGAAGAGCTCGGCAAAAGATTATCCTTTAGTGGAGCGATTGATCCCGCTAACCGACTTATTGCTTTGTTTAAGCAGCTTCCGCTTTCTCCGTTAGATCAGCTTTCAGATACGGAACTTCGCGCTTTGCAACACGAGGCGGATTCATCTTTTAATCTTCTTGAAGAAGTCAAGAAATTTGATCCAGAAAATCCAGAGAATAATACCAGTAAGAGAGATAATATTATAAATAAAATTTCTGATAAACGGCAACAAACCTTTACAACAATTTATCCTATAATTTCATATCTTTCAGCAAGGGCCACGGATTTTTCTGCATTAGAGTCCAATGCGAGGGCCGCAGTTCAAGCTGTCGAAGATGAAGCTAGGCAAATACAAGACTCGCTCAGGGAAACAGAGGGAAATGCAGAAAGAATACTTGAAAACGTTAAGAGAGTTGCCGAAGAGCAAGGTGTTTCACAGCAAGCTGTCTATTATAAGAATGAAGCCGACTACCATGCAACGGAAGCCGAGAATTGGCGTAAGTGGACAATTCTAACTGCTATAGGTTTAGGTGTTTTTGCAGTTCTGAGTGTGTTTATACACAAAATACCTTTTTTGACTCCGGAGAACACATATGAAGCTATTCAGCTGAGTATAAGTAAAATACTAATATTTGCTGTGATTTCGTACATGCTGATATTGTGTGCCAGGAACTTTCTTTCTCACATGCACAATAAAATTGTAAACAAACACCGGCAAAATGCTCTTGTGACTTTCAAAGCGCTGGCAGATGCCGCGAGAGAAAATGAAAATCAAGAAATTGTACTGACGCATGCAGCAGAGTGTATCTTTTCTCCGCAAGAAACGGGTTACACGAAAGCGTCCTCGTCAAATATGTCCCAGCCGACGATTCAAACTGTCTTCCGATCTCTGGGGCAAGGTGCAAAAGAGACTTCAGGTTAACGGCAACAGGTTGTCGTCCTTCAACGTGTCCATCGCAATGGAGGACTTCACGTGCTGGACAGCTTCTTGCGGCAAGAGCTCGTCGTTGACGATCCGGCTGAGGGCTTTCAGATCCCGGACGACCACTTTCAGCATGTAATCGACATCCCCTGTGAGCGTATGGGCCTCCTGAACCTCCGGCATGGCGGTGACCATGTTGCGGAATTTTCGGGCATTCTCCCGGCTGTGGGCGCCCAAGGTCACCCCAACAAAGGCTGTCACTGTAAAGCCCAGGGCTTCGGGATCCAAGGCTGCCCGGTACCGGCGAATGATACCGTTGTCCTCCAGTTTCTGCCGGCGCCGGGAGACCTGGCTGGCAGAAAGGCCGATCGTTTCGCCAATCTCCGCATTGGTTGCGGCTGAATTTTCCTGAAGGGCGGCGAGCAACTTCACATCAAAGCTGTCCAATGCAATTTGCATGCTGATTTTTCTCTAATTACGCACGAAATACGCACTACTATACGGCAAATCACGCAGATTGCACACACCCTGCGCGCGGTCCCGGGCATTCTAAGCGCAAAGTTTGTACTTTCCAGGAGGATCCGCCATGGGACCGTTCCCGCATAATGCGCCGCCGGCGCAAATCACCCCGCAGAACCCGGCCGGAACGGACGGTTTCGAGTTTGTCGAATTTGCCCATCCGGAACCGGAGAAGCTCGACGCCTTGTTCCGCAAGATGGGCTATGTGCCGGTCGCGAAACACAAGATCAAAGAGATTACGCTCTACCGGCAGGGTGATATCACCTATGTTCTGAATGCAGAGCCGGGCAGTCATGCCATGCGTTTCGTTGAAGATCACGGACCGTGTGCCCCGTCCATGGCATGGCGGGTGGTCGATGCTCAAAAGGCTTATGACCACGCCATTTCAAAAGGGGCGGAGCCTTACGCGGACAATGACAAGACCCTGAACGTTCCCGCCATCAAGGGCATCGGCGGCTCGCTTCTGTATTTCATTGAAGCCTACGGCGACAAGGGGTCCGCCTATTCGGCGGAATTCGATTGGCTGGATGAAGTGGATCCGAAACCGGAAGGGGTTGGCTTCTATTACCTCGATCACCTGACGCACAACGTCTACCGCGGCAATATGGACAACTGGTGGGATTTTTACCGGGATCTTTTCAATTTCAAACAGATCCATTTCTTCGACATTGATGGCCGGATCACTGGCCTTGTCAGCCGGGCGATCACGTCGCCGTGCGGCAAGATCCGCATTCCGCTGAACGAGTCCAAGGATGATACAAGCCAGATCGAAGAGTACTTGCGCAAGTACAAGGGCGAAGGCATTCAGCACATCGCGGTTGGCTCGGATGATATTTACACCAGCACTGACAAGCTGGCGGACAACGAGCTGAGATTCATGCCGGGCCCGCCGGACACTTACTACGAGAGATCTCGTGAGCGGGTGCAGGGTCATGATGAACCGATCGAGCGGATGAAGCGTCACGGCATCCTGATCGATGGGGAAGGTGTCATCGATGGCGGCATGACCAAGATCCTTCTGCAAATTTTTTCCAAGACCGTCATCGGGCCTATCTTCTTTGAATTCATTCAAAGAAAAGGCGACGAGGGCTTCGGCGAAGGAAATTTTCGGGCGCTTTTTGAATCGATCGAGGAAGATCAGATCCGCCGGGGTGTTTTAAACACAGAGGCTGCTGAATAGGCCCTCTATTGCATTGTCTAAGCACACACTTCAGCCCTCACACCTCGGTGTGAGGGTTTTTTTTGGCTGCTGTAGCCCCGGACTGCGGTTCAGTCCTTGATTTTTTGCTCCAAGACATCCCAAATCTTTGCCGCGACATCCGGGCCGCCGAGGTTCTGGATCGCGCGGATGCCGGTTGGGGCGGTGACGTTGATTTCTGTCAGCATGCCGTCGATCACATCGATGCCGACCAGGATCAGACCTTTTTCACGTAGGGACGGTCCGAGGCGGGCGCAGATTTCCCGTTCCCGCTCTGTCAGATCGCTGTCTGTCGGCGCGCCGCCACGCACCATGTTGGACCGCAGATCGCCAGCCGCCGGAACACGGTTCACCGCACCGGCGAACTCCCCGTTGACGAGCAGAATGCGTTTGTCACCGTGTTTCACGTTTGGCAGGAATTGCTGAATTACCCAGGGCTCGCGGAATGTGGCGGCAAAGAAGTCGTACAGCGATCCGTAGTTCAGATCATCCTTTGTGATCCGGAACACCGCCGCGCCGCCATGGCCGAAGAGCGGCTTCATGACGATATCGCCGTATTCTTCGCGGAATAGATCGATTTCTGACCGGTCCTTGGTGATCAGGGTCGGCGGCATCAAATCCGGAAATTCGGTGACGAACAGTTTTTCCGGCGCGTTGCGTACTTCCGTTGGATCGTTCACCACCAAGGTATCCGGGTGGATCTTGTCCAAGATGTGGGTTGCCGCGATGTAGGACAGATCGAACGGCGGGTCCTGCCGCATCAACACCACATCAATCTCGCGCATGTTGGTGCGCGTTCGCTCACCGAGCGTGAAGTGGTTGCCCTTTTCATCGCGCACTGTGACAGGCTCAAGCGCGCAAAAGACCTCATCCCCGCGCATTGCCAACCGGTCCGGTGTGTAGTGATAGAGCTCGTGGCTGCGCTTTTGGGCCTCCAGCATCATCGCAAAGGCGCTGTCGCCGGCAATGTTGATGGATTCGATGTGGTCCATCTGGACCGCGACTTTTATCGGCATGAGGCCACTCCCGGCGGGGGCGCGATCCGTTTGAAACGGTACGCTTGGGGCAAAAGACTGTTCGCGGCAGATATGCGGTCCGGGACAGGGTTTGTCCAGAGGCCTGGTGTCAGTCTCTCGCCTCAAAGGCGTTCAAGATCCGCTCAGGCACGGCCCACGGGCGAATGATCATGACGTCGAACCGGAGCGTGAAAAAGCCGGCTTTCGGATGCTCGGCAACGAAGATCTTTGCGGCCCGGACGATCCGCTGTTGGCTTGCAGGGGTCACGGCTTCAAGCGCGGCTTGCCTGGATTTACGCGCTTTGACCTCAATAAAGGCGACGGTCTTGCGTTTCTTGGCGATCAAGTCGATTTCGCCCGCCTTCGTCTTGTAGCGCTGCTTCAGGATGCGCCAGCCGGTCAGGCGCAAGTACCATGCAGCAAAATTTTCGGCAGACAGGCCACGGGTATGAGCCTTGCGGCGGCTTTCTGTTCCGTGGCTGTCGCGCTTCGCCACGGTCAGCCACCTGCCTTGAGTTCGAGCGCGCGTTTGTAGACCTCGCTGCGATCCAGACCCGTTGCCTTGGAAACCTGTTTAGCGGCTGCGCTGACGGGCATATCCGAGAGCGCTTCCCGGAGTAGGGTGTCGAGGTCTTCTGCGTCTGCTTCCGGTTTTTCTTCTGGTGGGCCCACCAAAATTACGATCTCGCCCTTCACGGTTTGATCTGCAAACCGGTCGCTGAGGTCTGCCAACGTTCCCCGCTCAAAGGTCTCAAAGCGTTTGGTGAGCTCGCGGGCGACCACCGCCTCTCGTGTTCCGCCGAAAACCGCTGCCATAAGTTCGAGGGTTGCCGCGGTCCGATGGGGCGATTCAAAGAAAATCAGCGTTGCCGGCATTTTGGCGAGTTCTTCAAGACGCTTGGTCTTGGGGCCGCCCTTTTGCGGCAGAAACCCGGCAAACAGAACCGTGTCGCTGGGGAGCCCGGACGCAACCAGACCTGCGAGGGGGGCGGAGGCGCCAGGGATCGGAAACACCTTGTATCCGGCGGCCACAACGTCCCGGACCAACCGGTAGCCGGGGTCCGACACCAGTGGCGTGCCGGCATCGGATACAAGGGCGACCGCGTTGCCAGATTCAAGTTCTCCGAGAATTTTCGGCCGCTGCTTATCGGCATTGTGCTCGTGGTAAGGAAGAAGCGGGGTCTTGAGGCCGAATTTCTGCGTAAGCGTCGACGTTATCCGCGTATCTTCACACGCGATCATGCTCGCGGCCGCGAGAGTTTCCAGCGCGCGCACGGTGATGTCACCGAGGTTTCCGATCGGCGTGGAGACAATATAGAGCGCGGGTTCCAGATTGGGCGCCGTGAAGGCGTGTTCCGACAAGCTGTAATGGTTTTTGGAACCTGTTTGTCCGCCGCCTGGCTCTGTCATCACGGATCCCTTCACCTCAATTCAAACCCTCGGTTCCGATCTCAATGACGTCCCGATTTTCTTGCGCTACCTGTCAGAAACACGCAATGCAAGGCAAATCGACCATTCATGCCGCGTTGCGCGGCTGAAAACTGGACAGCGCATTCGTTAATCCTTAAGTCTGGGGCAAAGGGTGGATGGAAATCAGACACATGGATGAAACGGACGCCGTTGTTCGGCATCGCCGACGCACATTCTTGAAAACCGCTTTGGCCGGTGCCAGCACACTGGCACTTGGGGGCTGTTTGGGCTCGTCTCTTGGAACGTTGCCCGGCGAACAGATCCAGCCGGGCGCTCAACCGCAGGTGACTGGTGAAACAATCGGCACGGGGGCGGTCCGGGTCGGACTTATGCTGCCGCTGTCCTCAAGCGGGGGCAATGCGTCGATTGGAACCGTTTTCAAAAACTCCGCTGCGCTGGCGCTTCAGAACTTTCCAAATTCGGATGTGCAGCTACTGGTGAAAGACACCGGAGGGACCACGGAAGGGGGCCGTGCTGCTACGCAGCAGGCGATCTCTGAGGGTGCCGAGCTTATCCTTGGACCTGTCTTTGCCCCGGCAGTGTCGGGCGCCGGTTCCGCTGCAAGGGCGGCAGGTGTTCCAGTCATTGCCTTTTCGACCGATACATCAGTCGCCGCGCGCGGTATCTACCTATTGAGCTTCCTTCCGGAAAGTGATGTGAAGCGCATCATTGGTTATGCCAGCAGCCAGCAGAAGCGCTCTTACGCAGCTCTTCTGCCCAATGATTCTTACGGCAGTGTGGTTGAGGCGGCGTTCCGTCAGGAAGTTGGCCGCACCGGCGGACGGATTGCAACGATCCAGCGCTACAACGTCAGTGGTTCGGACACGTCCGACCTGGTTGCCAAGGCCAACGCCCTTCAGTCGTCTTTGACCAGCATCGACGCCCTCTTTGTCCCGGCAGGCGGACCTGTGCCTGGCTTGGTGATGCAGACTCTGATGGGGCTGAATGCCGAGATCGGCAACATCAAGCTGCTTGGCTCGGGCCAGTGGGATACACCGCAGGTGAAGAATAACCCCACTCTGACCGGGTCCTGGTTTGCGGGTCCCGAAGACAGCGGGTTCCGCGGGTTTGCGCAGCGCTATCAACAGACCTATGGCGCACCCCCGCCGCGCAATGCCAGCCTTGTCTATGACGGCGTTACACTGGCAGCCGGCCTGATCCGCTCCGCTGGGCCGCAACGATTCCAGCAGAGCATTCTAACCAACCGGGATGGGTTTCTTGGAATTGACGGCTTGTTCCGCTTCAAACCGAATGGTCTCAATGAACGCGGGCTTGCGGTGTATCAGGTGACGGGCTCCGGCAGTCAGGTTGTGTCCGCTGCACCGCGCGATTTCCGTTCCGGTTTCTGACCGCTACCGCCTCCTGGGAGTATAGTTCCGATGCTTGCCGGCAAAGAGATTGTGCTGATCATTAGCGGCGGCATCGCTGCTTACAAATCTCTGGATCTGATCCGGCGGCTAAAGGAACGGGGCGCACGGGTTGTCCCGATCATGACGGATGGTGCGCAGGAGTTCGTCACTCCGCTGGCGGTGGGCGCCTTGAGCGCTGAAAAGGTGTTCACCAATCTGTTCGACCGGGAAGCAGAACACGATGTGGGTCACATCCGCCTTGCCAGGGATCATGATCTGATCCTTGTTGCGCCCGCAACAGCCAATTTGATGGCCAAGATGGCCCATGGCATCGCCGATGACCTTGCGACGGCCGTTTTACTTGCGACTGACAAACCGGTTCTGCTGGCCCCGGCGATGAACCCGAAGATGTGGCAGAACCCGGCAACACTGAAAAATGCGGACACCCTGCGGGAGCGCGGCATTGCGTTCATCGGCCCTGCAAGCGGTGAGATGGCCGAAAGAGGTGAAGCCGGGGTTGGCCGCATGAGCGAGCCTCTGGACATTGCCGCGGCAGCCGAACACCTTTTGCGGGACCAAGCGATTGCAGCCGGAAAGTTGTCATTGGCGGGGAAGCATGTCCTGATTACGTCCGGGCCGACACATGAGCCGATTGACCCGGTGCGCTACATCGCGAACCGGTCTTCCGGCAAGCAAGGTCATGCGCTCGCCGAAGCCGCATTCGCAGCCGGTGCGCGGGTGACACTGATTTCCGGTCCGGTGACGATCCCCGACCCGGATCATGTCACGACGATCCACGTTGAATCCGCGGCAGAGATGATGGCAGCTGTTGAGCAGAACCTGCCTGCGGATATCGCAATCATGGCTGCAGCTGTCGCTGACTGGCGCGTTGTCTCGGAAGGCGATCAGAAAATCAAGAAAGACGGCAGTGGCAAACCGCCTGGCTTGGAACTCACCGAGAATCCGGACATTTTGAAGACCGTCGGGCACCATGAAACACTGCGGCCATCTCTGCTGATCGGCTTTGCCGCCGAAACCCAGGACCTCATCAAAAACGCGACCTCGAAGTTGGAGCGAAAACGGGCCGACTGGATTGTCGCCAACGATGTAAGCCCTGCAACGGGCATCATGGGTGGCGATGCCAACACAATCAGGTTGGTCAGCGCCAACAACGTGGAAAACTGGCCGGCGATGGACAAGAAAGATGTTGCCCGCCAGCTGATTGCCCGGGCTGCGGAGAAACTGGGCCGTGAGCCAGACTGAGGGCGGCGGCAGCTCTATTCAAGTACAGCTGTATCGTGGGCGGATCACTGGAACTGATAGTAACTCATACTGATTGAGCCGTATTCGTAACTCCGGTGCAGGAGCTCGGGCTTTCTTCCTTCGCCGGCAGCGCCAAACGGGAAGAACAGCGGCAAAAGATGTTCTTCTGTCGGGTGGTTTTGGCGAAAATCCGGCGCTGCTTCCAGGTTGTCGAAGTAGTTCAATTGCCCTGCATCCAGTCCCTTGTCGAGCCAGGCATCAAACCCCGTTGCCCAGTTGGGAACCTGCGATCCATCCGGCCCAATGGCTCTTAAATTGTGGGTGGTGCTGCCAGATCCGGCGATCAGGACACCTCTCTCCGCCAATGGCGCTACGGCTGCTCCGAGTTCATAGACTGTTTCCGGAGAACTGTTGTTTGGAAGCGAAATCTGAACAACCGGGATGTCTGCGTTCGGGAAGGCCAGCGACAACGGCACCCATGCCCCGTGATCTAGACCCCATTCGGCGTCTTGCTCAGGCTCCAGTCCGGCAGTCTTTAGGACAGAAATCACCTCTTCGACCGCTCTGGCGTCTGCCGAAGCGGGGTAGGAGATTTCATAAAGTTCGTCCGGAAAGCCTCGGAAATCGTGATAAGTGCGCAAAGGTCCTGGAGCCGAGACCTTCAGTCCTTCTGTTTCCCAATGCGCGGACAGGATCAAAATGAAGCGCGGCTGCTGCATATCCTTGCCGAAACTTTTCAAGAAGCGGCTCGCCGGTGTGTCCCGAACGGCCAGTGTCGGCGCGCCATGGGCGAAGAAAACAGAGGAATTGGCGTTTGATCATCCGGCATTGGTCTACTCCATGCTTACGGCCAAGGCGGCCTCATCATAGAAATAAACCGTTCGAGCCTTTTCTGAAGATCAGAGCTGCTTGACACATTGTTCAGTAAAATCAAACAACGACTGCAGTATGGATAATATTGGGTATACCAAGAGAGGTAATCTGAAGTCTCAAAAGGAGGAGCGGGTGCTGAGCACCCGCACCGCCAAGTCTTAGTTATAGCCCATATTGATGAGCTGAACCCGGCGGTTCACGGCCGCAAACGGGTCCGCCGGATCGCGCAATTGCTCTTCGCCAAGACCAACGGCGAAGAGGGTGGAACCCGGCACCTGGAACGTTGTCACCAGGGCTTCACGAATGGCTTGGGCGCGCCGCTGAGACAGTTCCAGATTGTATGTCCGGTCTCCTTTGGCGTCGGTATGTCCGACGATGAAGAACGTCTGGCCTTGAAGATACGGCGTGTGCAGCGCATCGGCGATCAAGCCAACGGCTTCATAGGATTCCGGCCGGATGCGCGCTGAATCGAAATCAAACGTGATCTCGATGTTGAACTGACGCAAGGACGCGAGCTGCTGATACATCGGGATGGTTTGCGGTGAATCCGCACCCGGATACTTCTGGATGTTTTCCAGAGCGGCGCGTTGCAGCGCATCCGCGCTCACTTCCACCTTCTGTTGGGCGCCTTGAAGCGAGTTGATGATTTGATTGCGGCTCAGTTCAGTTTGGGCGCTGGTAACTGTTGCAGAAAAGCAGAGTGCACATGCGGCCGCACCGGCAAAAAACAGGTTTTTCATGAAAAATCTCCTTAACCCGGCTTAGCGGTATCCGGCGAGGTCAATCGCGGTGTTGCACTTCTCGCTGACTGACGGTTGTGCTTTGAGGAGGCAGCGCAGGATGTGGCCGGCACCAGGCTTTACGCCTTTGCAATACTGGCTCGCATCGCGCGCGCAGATCTTCGGGGCAGCGGCTTGAGCGGCCAGCCGTTCCGCGATGAGGCCAGCGACAACAGCGCGGTCTGCATTACATTTTTGCGAGACCTTGGCCTGGTTCTGATCAAGGCACTGGCCAATACCGTTGTTGGCGAGGGTCGCTGACTTGCAATACTTGTCGATGTCTGCACCGCAGCTGACGGCAAGGATCTTGATGGCATCGGCAAACCCGACGGTCTGCGCCTGTGCCGTCATGCCGGCGGCGAAAATCATTCCCGCGGCAATCGCGCTTAGCAAATACTTCATTCTTAGGGTCTCCCAGCTCGAAAAACTTTCCGATACGGCAGATAGTTTCAGGACAGCGTGACGGCTTCAAGTAGCCTTTTGATATTTTTCGCTTATCCGCTTCATGGCCGGGCTGTGCTTGACAGGTTCCCGCGAATGTCGTCAACCGTTCCCAAACGAAACGGGACGGCTTCATGACCATCAAGCTCGAATTCAAACGCCTCGACCATGGGCAGGATTTGCCCCTACCGGCCTATCAAAGTGATTTGGCTGCGGGTCTCGATCTTCTTGCAGCCGTAGAAAACCCGCTGTGGCTGGAACCTGGCAGCCGGGCACTTGTGCCAACCGGCCTGGCGATGGCGTTGCCAGCCGGTTACGAGGCCCAAGTGCGGCCGCGTTCGGGCCTTGCTGCAAAGCATGGCGTAACGGTGCTCAACACACCGGGTACGATTGATGCGGACTATCGCGGCGAAGTTAAGGTGATCCTGATCAATCTCGGTGACACGGCCTTTGAGATTTCGCGTGGCGATCGCATTGCTCAGATGGTGATCGCACCCGTGCTGCAGGCTGAGATCGAGGAAGTCGAAATCCTGTCTGAAACAAGCCGGGGTGCCGGTGGTTTCGGGTCGACTGGACAGCGCTAGGACTGGGATACAAGGGACTTCACCATGGATCCGAAACTCGTCATTTTCGATTGCGACGGCGTTCTGGTGGACACCGAGCGGATGGTGAATGCCAGTCTTGCGGACATGGTGACGGAACTCGGGTTTCCGATCACCGGGCCGGAGTGCCAGCAGCGCTTCATGGGCCGGACCTTGGAAAACGTCAAAGAGATGGTTGAGGCTTTGATCGGCCGTGACTTGCCAGGCGACTGGCCGGATCAGGTTCGGAAACGCGATCTGGAAGTGTTCGCCGCTGGCGTTCCCGCCATTGCGGGCATTGCAGAAGTTCTGGACGAGCTGGACCGGCGCAACCTGCCGTATTGTGTCGGCTCGTCCGGCAAATACGCCAAGATGAAGACAACGCTTGGCAGCTCAGGGCTGTTGCCACGTCTTGAGGGCAAGCTGTTTTCCGCAGAAGACTGCGCCAACGGCAAACCGGCACCCGATGTGTTTCTTCTTGCAGCGAGCATGATGGGATATCCGCCGGAAGACTGTGTGGTCATTGAAGACAGTTTGCCGGGCGTGCAGGCGGCGCGGTCTGCCGGTATGGCTGTTTACGCGTATGTCGAAGATCCTGCGTGCGACCGTGAAGCGCTTTCAGAAGCTGGTGCGCATCTCTTCGACGACATGGCCGCACTGCCGGGTTTGCTGTTTTCTAAATCGTGAGCCTTTCATGAAAAGGCATTTTACGAAGGGCGTGACCTCTAGGGGTTCTCCCTCTTAAAACTGGCGCGGCACCGTACTATCTTGATGTCACAATTTAGAAAGGTGCGATTGGCACTGAATTCGTTTTAGCTGGGAGACTTCCATGACAATCAAGACGCACGGGCGCGGCAAGATCTACTCCTCGATCACCGAGACCATTGGTGACACGCCGTTGGTTCGTTTGGATCGTCTGGCGGATGCTCATGGTGTCAAGGCGACCCTTCTCGGCAAGCTGGAATTCTTCAATCCGATCGCCAGCGTCAAAGACCGTATTGGCGTTGCGATGATCGATGCCATGGAACGCGACGGCAAGATTGAAGCAGGCAAGACGACCCTTGTGGAGCCGACGTCCGGGAACACCGGGATCGCGCTCGCCTTTGTGGCCGCGGCCAAGGGATATCGGCTCATTCTCGTTATGCCGGAAACCATGTCCGTGGAACGCCGCAAGATGTTCAAGATCCTGGGCGCAGAGCTCGAACTGACGGAAGGGGCCAAGGGCATGAAGGGCGCGATCGCCCGGGCGGAAGAACTGCTGTCCGAGATCGATGGTGCTGTCATGCCGCAACAGTTCGAAAATCCGGCCAACCCGGAAATCCACCGGAACACCACAGCGGAAGAGATCTGGAACGACACCAGCGGTGCGGTTGATGTCTTTGTATCCGGCATTGGAACCGGCGGCACCATTACCGGGGTTTCGCAGACCCTAAAAGAGCGCAAGCCGGACCTTCATGTGGTGGCTGTCGAGCCGGAAGACAGCCCGATCCTCTCAGGTGGCCAGCCGGGTCCGCACAAGATCCAGGGCATAGGCGCGGGTTTTGTGCCGGGTGTGCTGGATACCGGTGTCTTCGATGAAATCGCCAAGGTGAGTAATGAGGACGCCTTTGCCATGGCCCGTGAAGTTGCGAAAACCGAAGGCATTCCGGTCGGCATTTCTTCCGGCGCGGCCCTGTCTGCAGCGCTCAAGGTCGGTCAGCGGGACGATATGGCGGGCAAAACCATTGTCGTCATCATTCCTTCCTTTGCAGAACGCTATCTCTCCACAGCGCTTTTTGAAGGGCTCTGAGCGCAGTTCCCATTTTTGCGTCATGTTCGGATATGTTCCGAACATCCATGAGTTATCTGAAACATGGCTCTTCGGCATTTTGCCGAGGATGACGCGGGGAGGAATGAGATTGATCCTCAAAAGAAAAGCGCGGCCCCGAAAGACCGCGCTCTTTTTAATTTTCGATTAAGTTCAGTGGAACTTAAGCAGCCAGGGCTCCCTGGGCCTTGTCAACCAGAGCCTTGAAGGCATCCGGCTGGCTGATGGCGAGGTCGGACAGAACCTTGCGATCGACTTCAACGCCAGCCTTGTTCAGGCCGTTGATGAAGTTGCCGTAGGTCATGCCGTGCTGGCGGGTAGCCGCGTTGATGCGCTGGATCCACAAAGAGCGGAAATTGCGCTTCTTGGCCTTACGGTCGCGATAAGCGTATTGACCCGCTTTCTCGACGGCCTGCTTGGCGACGCGGATGGTGTTCTTGCGGCGGCCGTAGTAGCCCTTGGCAGCCTTCAAAACTTTTTTGTGACGAGCGTGGGCGGTAACGCCCCTTTTGACGCGTGACATCTAGGTGATCTCCTTAAAAGGCTGGCGTTAGGCGTACGGCAGGAACTGCTTCACGATCTTTGCATCCTGATCGCTCAGCGTGGTGGTGCCACGGGCGTTCCGGATGAACTTGTTCGTGCGCTTGATCATGCCATGGCGCTTGCCGGCCTGCGCGGTTTTCACCTTGCCGGTTGCAGTCACCTTGAAGCGCTTTTTAGCGCCGGACTTCGTCTTCAACTTGGGCATTTTGCATCCTTTCTTTGGTGTGCCTGCAAGCAGACACTTCATTGTTGGTGCATTCAGAGCCGACACGGCATGCCCTTGGTTGTTTTGAAAGGTCCTGCGCCGGAACGCAAAAATCCAGTCCAAAACGAGCCGGACGACTCTGGACCGGGCGCTTATATGGGAGGTTTCTGGGAAAAGCAACCGGAAACCGCGGCTTTCAGGCGGTTTCCGGTCGCCGCACCGTTTAAGCGTTCACGTCGACAACAACACGGCCTTTGACCTGGCCTTTCAGGATGTCCTTGCCGAGGCCTGGCAGGTCCTCAAGGGTCGCCGGATGGATCATACCGTGCAGCTTGTCGAGCGGCAGATCCTTGGCGATCCGCTGCCAGGCGCGGACACGGTCATCATAAGGACGCATAACGCTGTCGATGCCGAGAAGATTCACGCCGCGCAGGATGAACGGGATGACGCTGGCCGGGAGGTTTGCGCCACCGGCAAGACCGATGGTCGCAACCGAACAACCGTATTTCATCTGTCCGAGGATTCGGGCGAGCATGTCACCGCCAACCGCATCAATCGCGCCAGCCCAGACCTCTTTCTCCAGCGGACGCTTGATGGTTTCGGCAACATCATCGCGGGGAACAATGGCGCTGGCCCCAAGGGACTTCAGGTAATCCCAGGTGCTTTCGCGGCCGGTAACCGCATGCACTTCGTAGCCAAGGTTGGCCAGGATCGCCACGGCCACAGAGCCAACACCGCCTGCTGCGCCTGTCACGAGAACCGGGCCGTTTTCCGGCTTCAGGCCATGATCTTCCAGCGCCATCACCGCGAGCATTGCGGTGAAACCGGCTGTGCCGACGGCCATGGCGTCGCGCGTGGTCAGGCCATCGGGCAGCGGCACCAGCCATTCGCCCTTGACGCTGGCCTTTTGCGCATAACCGCCCCACCAGACTTCGCCGACACGCCAGCCGGTCAGGACGACCTTGTCGCCCGGCTTGTACCATTCGTCAGAGGACTCCTCGACGGTGCCGGCAAAGTCGATGCCCGGCACATGCGGATAGTCCTTGACCAGACCGCCGCCCGGTCCGACGCAAAGGCCGTCCTTGTAGTTCAAGGTCGAGTACTCAACCGCAACCGTGACATTGCCGTCCGGCAGTTGATTCTCGTCGATTTCCTTGACGGCCGCGCTGGTTTTGCCTTCTTCGTTCTTGTCGACAACGAGTGCTTTGAAAGTCATGTGAAATATCCCTGTTATGCGGTTTCACTTGAGAGTGTCCGGGCCTCTTGCCGCAGGACGAATTTCTGGATTTTCCCGGTTGCCGTTTTCGGCAACTCGGTAAAGACGATTTTCTTCGGCCGCTTGAAACCGGCCATGTTCTCCCGGCAAAAGGCGATCAGGCTGTCTTCGGTTTCCGGGCTGCCTTCTTTGAGTTCGACAAAGGCGCAAGGGACTTCGCCCCATTTCTCGTCGGGCAGGGCGACTACGGCGGCAAGGACCACATCAGGATGGCGGTGCAGTACTCCTTCGACCTCGACGGACGAGATGTTTTCGCCCCCTGAAATGATGACATCCTTCAGCCGGTCGCGGATCTGCACATAGCCGTTTTCGTGTCGAACAGCCGCATCGCCTGACTTGAAATGACCGCCGTAAAAGGCCTCATCCGTTGCGTCCCGGTTCTTGTAGTAGCCCTTCATGACGGTGTTGCCGCGAATGACGATCTCGCCCTGCGTGTCCCCATCCCATGGCACCGGTTCGCCCGTCTCGCGATCAACGACATCGACGCTCTCGGTCATTGGGAAGCCAACGCCTTGCCAGGACTGAAGCTCGGCCTGTTCGTTGGCGGAAAGGTCGTCCCATTCCTCCCGCCACAAGCATTGGGCGACATGACCATAGGTCTCGGTGAGGCCATAGACCTGCATCACTTCAAAACCGAGCGCCTTGGTGGCGGCAAGAACAGCTGCCGGGGGTGGGGCACCTGCGGTCATGATCTTGACCTTGCCTGACAAGGGTTTCCGGTCTGCCTCTGGTGTGTTGACCAGCATGGAGAGCACGATGGGTGCACCGCCCAAATGGCTCACTTGGTGCTTGGCGATCAGGTCGAACACGGCGGCACCAGCCACTTGCCGGATGCAAATGATCGTGCCGGCCATCAACGTCATGGTCCAGGCATGGCACCAACCGTTGCAGTGGAACATGGGCACGGAATAGAGATAGACTGGATGGCGCGGTAGTTCCCACGCGATCGGCGTGCCCATCGCCATGAGATAAGCGCCGCGATGGTGGTAGACGACGCCTTTCGGCCGGCCTGACGTGCCGGATGTGTAGTTCAGCGCCAGCGCTTGCCATTCATCGGCCGGGCCCTGCCAGGGAAACTCCGGATCGCCACCTTCGACCAAATCTTCGAATACCTCGTCGCCGATCAACTCACCGCCGGGGCCGTCCGGGTCGGCAATGTTGATAACCGGAAGAGTCTTGCCGTTGCTGTCGAATGCTTTTGAGATCACGCCGGAAAAGGCGGTGTCCGCGATCACCAGTTTGGCGTCGCTGTGCTCAAGGATGTAGGCGACTGTTTCCGGTTCGAGGCGGGTGTTGATTGTATTCAGCACCGCGCCGGTCAACGGGACTGCGTAGTGGAGCTCAAAAAGCTCGGGTGTGTTCGCTGCCATCACAGAGACTGTGTCGCCAAGCCCGATGCCGCGCTGCTTTAGGCTTGAAGCGATCCGGCGCACCCGCTCCAGAACATCGGACCAGGTGTAGCGGCGCTCATTATAGACAAGAGCCAGCCGGTCCGGGAACAATGCCGCTGTCCGTTCCAGAAAAGACAGCGGTGATAGCGGCACGTGGTTGGCGGTTTGCGGCGGAAGGGCTTCGTAATGGTCTTTCACTCTAGCCCTCCTGATTGCAGAAAGGGGTTTCCCAGACTGTCGCGCTGCGCATGCCGTGTGGTGTGTCGACCTGAACCTTCGTACCATCGTCCCAATGGGTCATGCGGACCATGCCGATTGCGACATTGGTTCTGAAGTCCGGGGAATAGGCGGCCGAACTGATGGTGCCAACCTGCCGGCCCCCGCCGATGATCGGCCACAATTCGTCACAGGGCGGCACGGGATCGCCATCGATCGCGACACTGCGGATCTGGCGGACCGGCCCTTCGACCGCAACACGGAGCAGCGCGTCCCGGCCGACACAGCCGATCGCCTGTTGTGTCTGACAGAACTTGCCAAGTCCGCACTCATGCGGAGTGTTGTTGCGGGTCATGTCATTGCCGTAGGACAGCAGCTGCCCCTCGATCCGTTCGATCAGATTGGGGCATCCAGCCCGGACATCCATGTCCGCTCCAGCTTCCATGAAGGCATCCCAGACGGGTTCGCCCCACTTGCTGCCATCGACATAGAGCTCAAACCCGCCCTGCTTCGAGTAGCCGGAGCGCGCGAGCACCATGCGCTGGCCCTCAAACTCCACATAGTCATAGTGAAAGAACCGGATGGACCGGATGCGTTCGCCGAAGACCCGGGCGACCAGGTCCTCAGCCTTGGGGCCCTGGATGGCAAAAGGGGAAACGTCTGGCTCATCGACATCGACTTCCAAGCGGAACGCGTGCGCAAGCCCCTTGATCCAAAACAGGAGATCACTGTCGGCAACCGACACCCAGTACTTGTCTTCGGCAAGTTTCGTTGTGACCGGATCGTTCAGCATTCCGCCGGTCTCATCGACCATCGGCGTGTAGTAGCACCGGTTGAGGGCCATGTCCGACAGGTCCCGCGGTGTCAGCATTTGTGCCAGACGCCCGGCATCCGGCCCCCAAAGTTCGACCTGGCGCTCGCAGGATACGTCCCAGATCTGAACTTTCGATTTCAGATGCTTATAGTCCTCTTCCACCGACTCAAAAACAGTCGGAAGAAGCATGTGATTGTAGACGGTGTAGGCTTTGACACCGGCTTCCTGGACACGGCGCGAGAACGGTGTCTTGCGTGTGCGCCGGGAGATGGACAGAGACGGGACCTGCATGCCGGGTCCTCCCTATGCGGCCTGTTCGGCGGCTGGGCCAGACCAGTCGATCTGACAGATTTCGGCGCTGCGGCCGTCAAAGTCCCAAACCCGGCCATAGGCACGCACACGGCCCTGTGTGGCGGTCGCGACCGTGATGTCCGAGCCCATCCAGTATTCGGTGTTTGTGACCACGATATCCTGGTCCGGATCAGACCCGCCGACCGGAACAACCTCGCCCTTGATTGCCTTGCCAACAATCAGGCGGCGCTTCTTGCCTTCGTTTTCATAAGACACTGGTGCGCGTTCAGCGCCGAGAAATTCGCTAACCAGGACCTTGAACAGGCCTGTTGTGCCCTTGGCCTGACCGGAGAAGATTTTCAAAAGGCCATCATAGGCGGCTTCCGAGGCGCGTTCGTCTATATAGGCCGCGGCTTTCCAGTTTCCGCGCGCCATCAGGCCCGGGATTTCGAGGACGAGACCGACATTCAAACCGGACAGGTCTTCGCCCATGTAATGACCTTCATCGATCCGGACACCGGCCCAGGCCTGGCAGTAGCCCTCTGTCGGCGCGTGTTTGCCAAGCGAAACGACACACGGGCAGAAAACGGTGCAGTTGCAGTTGAGGATCAATTCCCCACGGATGGCCCATCCAGTCATTCTTGTCTCCATTATAGATGTTTTATAAGTTCGATAATGAGGATCGCAGCGGCAGATCCCAGTAGTGCAAAGCCGACAGGCACGGTCAGGTAACGGCCGAGCTGCGGGAGTTTCTCAAAGGTCATCAGCACCATTGCGAGGCCCATGAAGGCGAGGTTCATGGTACCGGCGACAAAGGCCAGCAGCATGAGGGCCCAGCAGCAGCCAAGGCAGACCGCGCCAAGGTGCAGTCCCATCCGGAAGGCTCCCGGCAGCCCGTCTTGCCATTTGCCCATGAAGAACAGCAGCGGGCTCTGGCACTGGTTCAGACAGGCCTCTTTTAGCTTGCTGAACTGGTACGCTCCGGCGAGCGCCAAAAGGCCCGCGGTCAAATAGACTTCGGAACTGCGGCCGAAGGGGTCCAGCCAGCCTTGCGTGTCCAGAGCCGCCTGCAGAAGAGCTGCCGGAACCGAAAAGCCGATCCAGACGAGCAGGTAGCCGGCAAGAAGGGCCGAGAAACCAGCGATTGTGGCGCCTTGCGTGTGGGTGAGGTCGAGATAGGTTTTTAGCGCGGGGGCAACGGTCGGTGCCATCATGGCAAGGGACATCAAGCCCCACATTGCAATCAATCCCACAAGGCCTGTGTCTGCGGCCGGACGGCAGAGGGATGCAAGGTAATCCAAGCCAAGCGCCTGCCAGCCCGCGGGCAGTTCGAGATCCGGCTGCATCAGGAACAGGGCTGCCCACGCTCCTAGAACCGCGACAAAGAACGCAATCCAAGCGGCCTGGCGCCGGTCAGCTAAGCGAAGGGCGATCTGCACCCAATGTCCTCCCTTATCGTTGAGAAAAGGCTGAGCGCATCTGTTGAAAAAGTCAAATAATTAATTGTCTGACATTTAAAATATTTACATTGACCCTGTTCCAGAGCCGGGCCTAGTCTTGTAGAAAGGCGCCGGTACGGGTGCACGCAAAGGAGACACCATTGGCAATCGAGTATCAGGCGATCCGCAAGGAGGGTTTGTCGACCCAGATTGCCAATGCGATCCGTAAGGCCATTCTAGATGGCGCGTTGAGCGTCGAAGAGCGTTTGCCGAGTGAAACAGAACTCGCTGATCGGTTCGGTGTGTCCCGGGCAACTGTGCGCGAAGCGATGAAACGTCTTGCGGCCCAGAACCTCATTCGCTCAGAAAGGGGCGCGTCCGGCGGCGCTTTTGTCAACCGCCTCACGTTTGATGAAGCTCGCGGCGATCTGGTGGGTACGACCCGGCTTCTCATCGGCATGAACAACATCCCGTTCGAAGATGCCATCGAAGCCCGATACCTGCTTGAATCCTCATGTCTGGCACTCGCTTGCGAAAACCGCAGCGACGACGATCTGACGGCGATGGCCCGGGAGATCAACCTTCAAAGCGGGGATCTGTCGGACGAAGACTTCTGCGATTCAGATGTCCGGTTTCACTCGGTCATAGCCAAGGCAACGGGAAACCCGTTGCTGATGTTTCAGGTCTCGGGTGCGATCGAGGCCATGCAGCCCTTGATGAACATGCTGGTCTACCGGCTTCGCGACAAGAAGCACATTGCCGGCCTTCATGACCGTCTTCGCGACGCGCTGGGCAATCGGGATAGTGTGGCGGCGCAGACGGTATTGGAGGAAATCGCCGCATATACACGCCAACTGGCGGAGCTGCGACGGGCGCCAAAGGAAGATCCGGCAAACTGACCGGAATGCTCTTGACGACCATTGAGCCAGAGTTGGAAGTTCAGGGAACGGGATGTGCCGTCGGCATGCCGATTTCCTGAAAGGATTTTCTCTTGGACAATGCGCATATTCCAATCATCGACTTGGGCGGTTTGGTGGACGGTGCGCCCGGCGGGCTTGAGCAAGCCGCACGAGAGATCGGCCGGGCCGCGCGGGAGACCGGATTCTTCTATGTAAAGAACCATGGCATTGATGCGGACCTGATTGCTGCAGCCAATGTGGCTGCCCATGCCGTGTTTGCTTTGCCTGAAGCCGATAAACTGGCGCTGACGAAGGACTTCCACAAGACCAACCGTGGCTATGTTCCGATAGAGGGCGAAAACCTTGATCCCTCCAAACCGGCGGATCTGAAGGAAGCTTATAATGTCGGTCTTGAACTCGCGCCGGATGATCCGCGCATTTTGGCCGGAGAGCCGTTCCGGGCACTGAACCAATGGCCGCATATACCGGCATGGCGGGACACGGTCCTCAAATACTTCAATGCTGTTTGGGGGCTTGGCCGGACGATCCACAGGGCCATCGCGCTTGATCTGAAAGCAGCACCTGATTTTTTCGAAGACAAGCTGAACGCGCCAATGGCAACCCTGCGCCTGCTTCACTATCCGCCCCAGCCTGCCGATGCTGCGGCCGGACAAATTGGGGCTGGAACCCATACGGACTATGGCAACATCACCATTTTGCTCCCCGACGAGGTTGGCGGACTGGAGGTCCGGCGCCGGGACGGTGAATGGATCCAAGCCCCGACAATCGACGGCACGTTCATATGCAATATTGGCGATTGCCTAATGCGCTGGACCAACGATGTCTATGTCTCTACGCCGCATCGCGTCGTGAACAGTAGCGGCCGCGAGCGGTATTCGATTGCGTTTTTTCTCGACCCGAACCCGGATGCCGAAGTCTCCTGCCTTCCAGGGTGCGTGAGCACCGACAGGCCACCTCGATATGCGCCGATCTCCGGTGCTGATTATCTCTGGTCTCGTCTGGATGCGACTTACGAACCCACAAAGAAGGGCAGCTGAGACGAATCCGCACAGGTGACAGTGTCCTGTGCCAAACCCAATCCATCCCGTTTTTTCGGTCGTAAAAAATACAGCCAATAACAAGGAGTGGTTTGGTGATCTCGGTCTATTACGACGGCAAGTGCGGCTTGTGTTCCAAGGAAATCAATTTCTTCAAGCGGCGGACCCCGAAACACCCAATCTTGTGGCACGACATCGCCAACGATCCTGCGCAGCTGGACGGTACGGGCGTTTCCCAGGCTGAAGCGCTGATGTTCATGCATGTCCGAGATGCAGAGGGTGTGATGCGGACCGAAGTTGACGCCTTTATTGCACTTTGGCGTCAATTCTCGGGATGGTCATTGCTCAGCAGCTTTGTGTCCATTCCGGGGATATACCAGCTTGCGGGCGTGCTTTATCGAATGTTTGCAAAGGTCCGCTTCAACCGGTACCCGCATTGTCAGGCGAGTTTGGAAAAAGCGTGACCCTGCATTAGGAATTTTGGTCAGCCGGCAATTGGTCGAGATGTTTCTCGATTTCGGCCACGACCGCCTTTGATGTCGGTTTCGCGGGAGTTCCAAACCAAGTCACCAAAGACCCGTCCGGACCAACGAGGTATTTGTGGAAGTTCCAGTTTGGCCGCGCGAGCGAGCCAAGCTCCTCAACAGCCCATTGATAGAACGGGTGCGCGGTGTCCCCACGCACAGACGTCTTCGCGGTCATCTGGAAAGTTGCGCCGTATTTCGCTTCGCAATAGGCAGCAATTTCGCCGTCTTTGCGCGGTTCCTGACCGCCAAAGTCATTCGATGGCACGCCGAGTACGACAAGGCCTTGATCAGCGTATCTCTCGTGCAGCTCTTGAAGTCCGGACAACTGGCCACTGAAACCGCAGGCCGTTGCCGTGTTGACCACAAGGACCACCTTGCCCTCGAATTCCTTCATCGGCAGGGATAGGCCGTTTGCGAGTTCAAAGTTGATATCATGGGCGCTGCCCGTCTGTGTCGCAGGATCAGCCGCGACAGCTTGGCCTGTTGCAGCGAGGATACCGGAAATGACAACAGCGGCAAGGGCGAAACGCGGCATTACAGATCTCCGAAGCAATTTGCTTTTGGTGCTTACGGAGGTGAGCGTTTAACAGTTCACTGTTCAGCGCGCGCGGCTGACGTTGCCGTCGACCTAATCCCGAACCACGAAGACGGAACACCCGGCCCGACGAACCACGCGCGATGCGGTTGATCCGAGGAAATAATCCTGTGCGGTGGGGTGATGTGATCCGACGATGATGAGATCGACATCGTTTTCCTCGGCAAAGGCTGCAATCTGCACCCCCGGCTTCCCGCTCACGACCTTGCACTGGATGCTGTCATCGCCGCCCGTTGCCTCGCGCAGCTTGTTTTCGACATTGGTTGTCAGATGATTGTCGACCTTCATGGTCACGAATTCAGAAACGAACCCCGGAATATTCTCAAGGACGGTCACAAGCGTGATCTGACCGCCGTCCGCTAGTAGATGGCGGGCGTTTTCCAGCTTTCGGGCGATCAGTGTCTCATGATCAAGAGCGACCGGTATCAGGACATGCTTGTACATCGGATCGAAATCCTCCCTTTCTGAAACTTCTGCAGCCGCGCCTGACTTCGCCACTGGTCAGGGTCAGGCATGACCTTCTGCAAGCTTTCGGACCGCATCGACATAGCGGACCGGTACATCAATGCCTTCCGTTCTGGCCTTGGCGATGGCGGCCGCGCGGCGGCTGCCGGGCAGGCGTGCACCCTCCATGGTTTCGATCAAGCCGAGCAGTGCCTCAATGCGGGCAGCGAAGTGTTCTGTATCCATCGGCTTCATGGCGATCAGGAACTGACCAACTCCTGGAGGTGGTCCGTCGGCGGAAAAGAACGAGGATGCTTCGGTGCTTTTCGAAGCTCCAGTCATGACCGAAGCCAGGATCTCGACCATCAGCGCCAGCGCCGTGCCCTTGGCTTCGCCAATCGGCAGCATGGTGCCTTCGAGCGCAGCTTCGGCACTTGTGGTTGGGTTGCCATCCTTGTCGAGTGCCCAGCCCTCCGGAATGTCTTTTCCAGCTTTGCGTGCATTCATCACCTTGCCACGAGCCACCCGTGACAAAGACAGGTCCACGACAAGCGAATCCTTGCCCGGCCGGGGGGCGGCGAACGCGATCGGATTGGTTCCAAACACGGGATCCTTGGCCCCGAACGGCGCCATGGCCGCCGGTGCGTTGGCCACCATGATTGCCATCAATCCCTGTTTGGCGAGTTTTTCGACCTGAACTGACAGGGCGCCGCAATGATGCGACCGCGTGATGCCCATCGTTGCGCAGCCACGGTCCAGCGCGATCCCGGCGCCTTTTTCAATGACAGCGTCCAGTGCGGGATAGGCAAAGCCAAAGCCTGCATCGGCCAAAAGGCTTGAGGCGCCTTTCTGGTGGATCATGACTTTCGCCGCGGCTGTAATTTTCCCGGATTGAACCTGCGCCGCATAGTCCTCGACGCGGGAGAACCCGTGCCCAACTTGACCTTCCGCTTCTGCGGCGACAAGCGCATTCGCAACGGACTGCGCGGTTATGTCAGGCACACCCACGGCCAGGAAGGCGGACTTGATCAAAAGTTCTGCGTTGCACAGGCTGAGGCGTTCAGTCGCTTCCATCGGTGTGTATGCTTTCAAAAGACAAAAGATCGCCGACACTTATTGCAATTTTTGGGTATTGGCGATGCCCTAACCGTATGGCCGAGAGTCTGGTGGCTGGTTTCCAGCCACCAGACCAGTTGGTTTTATGCGCTTCGGTAGAGTTTGGTCATCGAGAACTCCCGGTGACCGAGCGCTTCGGCAGCCGTATTCCGGCCATTGGCAGTGCGGCAGATCATTTCAATCAACGCATCGCCGGCCTCATCGATGGTCATTTCCCGGCGCAAAATGCCGGAGACATCAACGTCCACGTGTTCACTCATGGTGCGAACCGTACGCGGATTGGCGGTGATCTTGATCACCGGCACGATCGGGTTGCCAACCACATTGCCCTGTCCGGTCGGGAAGGTGTGGATCACGGCACCGCCTGCGGCCATCAGCGTCACGCACTCTGCGGCTGCGGACGATGAATCCATGAAGTATAGACCATTGCCCGACTTCGGCGCCTCGGCAGGATCGAGAATGTCGATGTACTGCGAGGTGCGGCCGATTTTTTCCAAGTTTCCGAGGGCCTTCTCCTCAATGGTTGTCAGGCCGCCTTCGATATTGCCTTTGGTCGGCTGGCTGTCGGAAAGGTCATCGGTCTGGTGCGCGAAGATCACATCATCCTGATAAGCCTTCCACATCTTGTACCAGCGCTCACCGACTTCCTCGTTGATCGCTCGCTTCTGGCAGATGTGCTCCGCTCCTGTGATTTCCGAGGTCTCGCCGAAGAAGCCGGTGATGCCTTCCGGCAGCAATTTGTCGTACATGTTGCCGACGGTCGGGCAGGATCCGAGACCGGTGGTTGTGTCGCTCTCACCGCATTTGGTGGAGACCCAGAGCTCGGAAATGGAGCACTCTTCGCGCTGGTATTCCGATGTCTTGTGAACGAAGTCCTTCGCGGCCCAGGAGGCGCGACGAATTGTTTCAAAATCACCGTTCTGTTCGATGGAGAATTCAGCGACGGGCTTTCCGGTTTCGCGGATCCCGTCGGCAATGCGCTTGGTCCAGCCCGGTTCGATGCCGATGACCACAACGGCGGCGACATTCGGGTTGGCGCCGGTGCCGATCATGGTGCGGAAATGCAGCTCCAGATCTTCACCAAATTGCAGACGACCATAGGCATGCGGGATAGCCAGCGTACCCTTCACGTTGTTGGCAACCGCTTCACAAGCAGCGTTGGAGATGTCGTCGACGGGTAGAATGAGTACGTGGTTGCGGACCCCGACCCGGCCGTTTTCGCGCCGGTAAGCCTTCACCGTCATGTTGGAATACTTGGTAGACATTTCGGGCGGCTCCTTACCAGCGTTTGGTTTTGCAATTGTGGGTGTGGACGTGGCCGCCCTTTGAAATGTCGGCGATGATTTTGCCGATGTCTTCGCCGTATTTGATGGCGGTGTCGCCGTTGTTGAGATCTTTCAGAGCGATCTTGTGGCCAATCGGCACATCTGCACCGGCGGTCAGGCGGAAAGTGGAATTGTCATGGGTGACACAGCACAGCATGTCGGTGCCTTTGGTCAGCCCTTCCACAACCACCACACCGACATTATCGGCATGTTCGTGGACGAGAAGATGGGGAATTTCAGACATGAATGTCTCCTCAAGTGTCTGGTGTGAGTAGAATTTTCGGAACAGCGATCGCGCCTTTGCGCAAATCACTAAACGCCTTGAGCCCGTCAGACAGCGGCCGGGTTTCGGTCCAGTCCAGCGCGCCGAGGCGGCCGTCGAACATGGCCTTGGCAGTCTCGCGGAAATCGTCAGCGGTATATGTGTAGGTGCCAATGAAGGTGATTTCCTGCAGCGTCATCCGCCGGATATCGAGGCCGCCGTCAGACGACCCAAGCCCAATGTGACTGATAACGCCGCCGGGTTTTGCCAGTTTGGTTGCCGTTGCTCGTGTTGCGGCATAACCGACGCCGTCAACGATCAGATCGTATTGCCCGCTCGTCTCCGCCTGATCCGGGGTCAAAACTTCAATTCCACAAGATGACGTGAGAAACTGAGCCCGCTCCGCATTGGGTTCGATCAGGCGGACCTGAGTGATGCCCTGGGCCTTCAAGGAAAGCGCGGCCCCAAGACCAATGGCGCCGCCGCCAATGACAAGCGCTTTTGCCTCTGCCGGATCTGACATCAAGGCGCGTTTGGCAAGGCGAACGGCATGCCATCCGCAAGCGATTGGTTCGGCCAGCGCAGCCTGCGCGTCACTGATGTGATCCGGGACAACGACGAGATTTCCGGCGGGCATGCTCAGATACTCTGCAAATCCACCTTCGCGAGGCGGCATGGAGATGATCTGCCGGTCCGGGCAAAGGTTGTCCCGGCCAGCAAGGCAAGCTTCACTTGTTCCCGATGTGACCAGCGGATTGACCGTGACCCGTTTTCCTTCAAGCGGGCCTGATACAACGGTCCCGGCAACTTCATGTCCAAGAATGAGCGGTGCCGGGCGGCGTTCATCATGGCCGAGAAAGGCATGCATGTCGGACCCGCAGATGCCGGTATGGGCCACCTTGATAAGCGCATCGCCTTCCGAAGGAATCGGATCAGCAACATCCCGGTAAGCCTGGGTTTCCGGGCCGGTGTAGACAAGGGCTTTCATTTTGCAGTGAACCCCCCGTCGACCATGAGGACTTGGCCTGTGACGTAACGGGATGCATCTGAGCACAGAAAGAGGATCGGCCCGTCGATGTCGTCGAGCGTTCCGTTGCGGCCGATGCAAGTCTGGGCAGCATTGCGCTGCGCCCGTTCTTCGTCGCCAAATACGGCCGCCGTCAGCTCTGTCGGGAAGAAACCGGGGCCAATTGCGTTTGCCGTGATGCCGTCTTTCGACCAGGCTTCGGCCATGGCCCGGGTCAATTGTCCGATACCGCCCTTGGAGGCTCCGTAAGCAATGCCGCCCGGGAACGCCCGTGTTGTCTGAAGCGAGGCAAAATTGACGATACGGCCCCAACCCTTTTCCTTCATGGCAGGCGCAAAGGCCTTGCTCAGGAAGAAAGGCACCGTCAGATTGAGCATCATGGTGATGTCCCAACCAGCATCCGTCACATCATCGGCAGGTTCACGGGTGTTGATCCCGGCCGCATGTACCAGAATTTGAGGCGGGCCGAATGGCTCGGCGATACTCTCTACAATGCTGGCAAGATGCTCGCGATCACTCAAATCGGCCGCTACAGCTGCGGTGGAGCCGCCAGCCTCCTTCCGCCACTCATCAAGGTCAGCTGCACGCCGGGCAACGCCGACCACGGACGCGCCCGCCTGAGCGAGCACCGTGGCAGCGCGCCGGCCGAGACCTGAACTGGCCCCGGTGACGCAAGCAACTTTTCCGGATACGTCAAACAGACCGGACATGGCCTTACTCTGCCGCCTCCGCGCTCAAGTCGAAGTTCTCACCTGGGAAATACTTCCGCAGCCGGATGTCGGCGGTGCGGGCGTGACCTTCCATGCCTTCCAGGCGTGAAATGCGCGCCGTTGCCTCGGCGACAGGCTTGGCGCCGTCGCGGGTGGCTCGCTGCCAGGTGACGATCTTCATGAATTTATGGACCGACAAGCCTCCAGTGTAGGACGCCGCGCCGGAAGTCGGCAACACATGGTTGGTGCCCGATGCCTTATCGCCGAATGCAACTGTGGTTTCTTCGCCGAGGAACAAGGACCCATAGCAGGACAAACGGTCCAGCCACCAATCCAGATCTTCGGCTTGCACCGTAAGGTGTTCGGGAGCATAAGCATCAGACGTCGCCGCCATCTCCTCGCGGGTATCGCACAGGATCACTTCGGCGTAATCGCGCCAGGCGGCGGCCGCGTTTTGGCTGTTCACCTCGGGCAGGTCGTCAATGAGTTTCGGCACCAGCGCCATGACCTCTTCGGCCAGAGACCGTGTGTCGGTGACAAGCCAGACCGGTGAATTGTAACCGTGTTCCGCCTGGCCAACGAGATCAGCAGCCACAACTTCCGGGTCCGCTGTCTTGTCGGCAAGGATCAGGCTGTCGGTCGGCCCTGCGAACATATCGATCCCAACCCGGCCAAACAGGATCCGTTTGGCTTCGGCAACGAACTGGTTACCCGGACCAACAAGGATGTTGGCTTTTGGCAGACCAAAAAGGCCGAAGGTCATGGCGGCCACACCCTGGACCCCGCCCATGGCGACAATCTTGTCGGCGCCGCAAACATGAGCTGCGTAGATGATCGCCGGGTTGATGCCGATGCCGGGCCGTGGCGGCGAGCATGCAACGATGTTTTCGCAGCCCGCCACCTTGGCCGTGGTGACTGTCATGATCGCGCTGGCGATGTGGCTATAGCGGCCGCCGGGGATGTAGCAGCCAGCCGTGTTGACCGGGATGCTTTTCTGGCCGGCGATGAGGCCTGGAACGACCTCAACCTCGATGTTCTGGCAGGTCTCGCGCTGGGCTTCTGCAAAGCGCTTGACGTTGGCGTGGGCGAACTCGATGTCGCGCTTGAGTTTTTCCGGGACCTTGGCGCTTGCGGCTTCGATCTCGGCACCGCTCAGGATGATTTCGCCGTCATACTTGTCGAATTTGGCGGCATACTCCATCGCAGCGGCGTCGCCACCAAATTCGATCGTATCGAGGATCTCTTGAACGATCTTTGTGGTCTCGGACGCGTCGGTCTTGGAGGTCAGATCTGCTTTCTTCAGATATTCAACAGTCATGGCAGAGCCTACTTGTAAATTTCAGGCAGCAGCGTGGTCGAGATTGCCGGCACATAGGCAATCAGCAAGGTCACGGCGAGCATGAAGAGGACGAAAGGAACGGCCCGGGCGGCGATTTTCAATATCGATTCACCCGTTAGGCCGGAGACGACGAACAGATTGAGACCAAGTGGCGGCGTGATGAACCCGACACCAAGTGCGGTGATCATCATGATGCAGAACTGGATCTCGTTCATGCCGATGTTATCGGCGAGGGGTTTCAGGATTGGCGCCAGGATCACGATGTTTGGCGTGGTTTCCATGACGCAGCCTGCGGCGATCAAGACCAGAATCATCATCATGATGAGCACCCAGGGCTCATCGCTGATGCCGGTGGCGACCGCCACAAAACCTTGGGGCACACCAATGATGGCAAGGGCTTCGGCAAGGGGAATGGAGAAGGCGATGATTGGAATGATCACACCATTGACCTTGGCCGAACTCACCAGCATGGCCGGAAAGTCCGAGAACCGCAGCGTTCCCAAGATAAAGCCCATGACGATGGTCACGACGACAGCGGTGGCGCCGGCTTCTGTTGGGGTCAAGCGGCCGGAAAAGATGCCATAGAAGATGATCACCGGGACGATAAACGCATACCAACCCGATTTGATGGCAACCCACAGCCGGGAGAAATACTCACCCATGCTGATGTTACCGCCACCTTCCCAGCCATAGAGCCGGTTCATGATGATGTTGGTGGCGAGGATCGAGACCAGGATGGCAAGGCCCGGAATAACGGCTGCAAGGAACAGCGTCGATGCGGAGATACCCAGCACCAAACCGATGATGATGTACGCGATGGATGGCGGGATCAGAATGCCGGTACAAGCACCGGCTGCGACTAGGGCACAGGCGTAGGGGCGCGGATAGCCGCTTTCCACGAGCCGATCGATGGTCATGCGGCCAACAGCTGCCGCACCTGCCGCATCCGATCCGGAAATGGCTGCAAACATGCCGCACACAAGGACGGTCGCGGAGCCGAAACCACCTTTTGCAAATTGTGTGAGCGCTTCTGCCACGTCGAGAAATTTTCGACTGAGCCCTGTCCGGACCAGTGCATCCCCGGTCAGGATGAACAGTGGGACCGCTGTCAACGCGAAGGCGTCAATGCCGCTGAAAAGCTTTTCGCCAACCAGGGATAGGGGAAGTGCGCCGGACCAGACCAGCATGAGGCTTGCGGCAGCGCCGATGGCTGCCCAGACCGGCACCGCAAGCGCGACAAGTAGAACGAACAAGAGAACCGGACCGTAGAAATCCCAACCAAGTTCAATTGTTTGCGGTTGCATATGTTGCCAAAGCATAGCCGCCCCCTTTAGTCGAAGAGTTTGTCGCCTTCGTAGACGGGCTTGCCATCACGAAGGTCGCGGAAGTCGCGCAGGAACGACTGGGCGAGACGGAAAAGGATAAGGGCGAAGCCGAGAGGTACGGCGCTGAGGAACCAAACTTGCGAGATACGCAAGCCGTGTGTCACCGATCCGAACTTTGCGGAGACAAGCACGGTTTCAAGCGACCAATAGAACGCAATGACCGCCACGATCGCCATGATAATGTCGCCGAAGATGTAGAGCAGTGCCTTCACCTTGGGGCTGACATACTGCATCAGAACATCGATGCGGATATGGCCGCGCTCCTTGACCGCAGCTGCGGCACCGATCCAGGCAAGGTAGATGAAGGAATAGCGAACGATCTCCTCGCCCCAAATGGACGAGTAGGCGAAAACTTCGCGCCGGACCACTTCAATGAACATGGTCAGCACCAGCATGACGTAGAACAGGAGAAGCAGCCAGCGCTCGCCGTTCTTGTCTACAGCTTGAAGGACAGATGACATTGGCACTCCTCGACCGTTCACATCAGGCAGCATGCCCGATGCGGTGGTCGCGTGAACAGGGAATTGGAAAGGGCACAGTGTGGGCCGCCGGCGCTCTTGATGGCGCCGGCAGGCAATTCATCTTTAGGCGTCGTGGACGTAGAGGCGGCCTTGCGTATTCGCAGCTTCTTCCAAGCGGCCGAAGGCCTCCATGGACCCCGCCAACTCAACCTTGAACTGGTCCCATTCCTCGCGCTGGTAGCCGCCGGCGGCTTGCCACTCGGCTAACTGGTCGTCTGTGAGCGAGTGGAATTCCACGCCGGACTTGGCCAGTTCTGCCATTGCATAGGAGCGGGCAGCCGGGACCTTCGCAAGGTTCTGCTGAGCAGTGATTTCACCTGCAAACTCAATGCCCTGCTGTACATCTGCCGGCAAGGAGTTGAACCACTCCAGGTTCATGGAGTAGACTTGACTGTCCGGTACAGCCTGCGTGAACGTTACATGGCTCAGAATGTCTTTGAAGCCGAAGACGTAGAGCGCGCCGACGGATGGGTCGAGCGCATCGGCAACGCCCTGCTTGATCGCAGATGGTGTCTCACCCCAGGCAACCGGTGTCGGATTCGCGCCGACCATGCGGTAGTACTGTTGCAACATCGCTGATCCTGGTACGCGGAACTTCACACCGGACAGATCAGACGGAGTGATTACTTTGTTGCCGCCTTTGCGAACCGCGACTACGCGCGGGTCAATCACAACATAGAAGAGTGCCTTGAAGCCGGAGGCCTCAACCTTCGGGTGAACTTCCTTTTTCCAAGCTTCGGATGTCACGAGGTTGGTGAAGCGCTGGTTGGAGCCGCAGAAGTACGGCATGTTGATCAAGTCAACTGCGGATGCGAACGGAGCGAAGTTGGACAACGAGTGCTGGGCTGCCTGAATGGTGCCGCCCTGAACCGCTTGGGCAAGTGCGCCGCCAGCGCCGAGCTGACCGCCAGGTGCGAGTTTCACGTAGACCTTGCCGTTTGTAGCGTTCTGGATGTTTTCTTTCAGGTCCAGCTGCATGATCGGGTAGCTGCGGGATGCGCCGAGAACATAGGCGGTTGCCAGCGTCATCGTGTGGTCGGCGGCTTGTTCCCGTTCGCGCTCCTCCTGCGCGGTTTGAGCGACGGCTTCGTCGGACCAGAGGGTGCCTGCTGCGCCAGCCACCACGGCAGCGGTGAATGCGCCAGCGCTGCTGAGCTTCAAGAAATTGCGGCGCTCGTGTGAGGCCAAGTCTTCCGTCTTTTTCATGATTTCCTCCCAAGAAATCCTGTCTGAACCTGATGATGCCGGTTACTTTTCTGCTTCCTTCTTGAGCACAGCTGCGGTGAACGCCGCCGAGACAGCGAACAGACACAGCATTTCTCCGGCATTTCCGAAAAACGGTGTTCCACCAAAGGAACCGATCGATACATTGATCACGAAGACGGCAAAGAGACCGCCTGCCAACGCTAAAAGCATGATCACCTCCCAACGACCAATTCACCCGGCTGTGAAAAATGTAAGCGCTTACATTTGCCATTGCAAGCACAAAAATGGTTTTGTTTAGTGCGCAAGCCCTGTATGGCGGGACCAACGTTATGTGTCTAAACGGTTTCTGAGCGGTTTGACCGATGGAAGAATTTTCGAAATCGCCTGAGTCCTCAGTGCCGACACTTGCCGATGTCGCGGCGAGAGCAGGTGTGTCGACGGCAACCGTGTCCAGGTGTCTGAACACACCGGACCGTGTCACGGAAAAGACCCTCAAAACTGTCATGGATGCCGTCAATCATCTTGGTTATGCGCCGAATTACAGTGCGCGCGCGCTCGCTGCCGGCCGGACAAACATGATCGGCGCCATCATTCCTACAATGGAAAACGCCATTTTTGCGCGCGGCATCCAGGCTTTTCAGGAAGAGCTGCAAAAGAACGGTTGCACGCTTCTCGTTGCCAGCTCGTCCTATCGGCAGGATCTCGAAGAAGAGCAAATCCGGACGCTGACCGCCCGCGGCGCAGATGCCTTGCTCTTGATTGGGTATCAGCGGGATCCGCAGATCTATGAGTTTTTGAAAAAGCGCAAAATCCCGGCGGTTCTAACCTGGGCATCGGAACCTTCGCAAGACTATCTGTCCGTTGGCTTTGACAACCGCAAGGCTATGAAGGCGCTTGCCACAGACGTTATTGGCAAGGGGCACCGGACAATCGGCTGCATATCTGCAGATACCGCGACCAACGACCGGGCACGGGAACGCGTGGAAGGCATCTGGGCCGCTATGCGGGATGCCGGTCTTGACCCAGACACCCTGCAGGTCGTTGAGACGGCCTATTCGATCGAAAACGGTGAGGCGGCGTTCCAACAGTTGATGTCCGGTGCCAATTCTCCGACCGCAGTAATGTGCGGCAACGATGTTTTGGCTGTTGGCGCGCTGAGGGCCGCAGCTGACCTCGGGCTCAAGGTTCCGGGTGATGTAGCAATCACAGGCTTTGATGACATCGAGCTGGCTTTCGTCGCGCCTGTTCCGCTGACTACAGTCCATGTCCCGCATCGGCGGATGGGACAATTGGCGGCCCGCGCACTCATCGAAGCGTTACACGGCCGGTCGCCAGAGAGCGTCCAACTGCCTACAGAAGTCCGTCATCGGGACACTTTGTAAGTCCGGTCAGAAAAACTCACGTTTTTCCATATAGATACGCTGACATTTGTAAATCCCGACCTGCCGCCCTAACTGTCCAGACAGTGTGTAGAACGTGCCGGCGCGTTGCAAACGGAATGGCGGCCAGTTTGGAGAATGTTGTTGAGCGATCCCAAGTCGCAGAAATCTGATGTGCTCCCCACTGTATTAGCCGGACCCATCATCCGCCGTATCCAATCAGATCGTATGGCGATCTGGCTAGCCGTTCGGGCGCAGGGCCCGGTCAAACTTGAGCTTTTCCCGCCAGAGATGGACGCACGGATCTTTGAATTGGACCCGTCAGCACCGGAATTGTTTTGGCTGAGGGCCGGAGAGCAACTCAGTTATCTTCTTATCGACCTCGTCCTGTCTGATCCTTTGCCGGAAGAGGTGTTGATCCCCTATCGGCTAAGCCTTTTTGTAGAAAACCCAGTGGGCGATGGGCCCAGATGGGAAGACCACACACATTGGGCAAAGGATCTTTGTTATTCGGGCCGTGATCTCCCGTTCATTCGAATCCCGAAGAAAGTCTCTTCGGTCATGCACGGCTCATGCAGGAAGCCGCACAGTTCCTGTGCTGACGGGCTGGTTGCTGCCGACCAGGCTGTTGAGCAGGCGATTTCCGACAACGACGCGCAGCACCCGATGCCGGAGTTGTTGGTCCTGAGCGGCGACCAGGTCTATGTGGACGATGCTGCTGGTCCGATGGTACAGGCCATCACCGCGCTGGTAGACGTCTTGGGCCTGCCGGATGAAGACCTGCCCGGGATTGAGCCTGGGGCGCCAGCAAGTGGAACCGCATTGCGGGACGCCGGCGGCTTTTTATACAAGCGGGACCAGCTCTTGCCGAAGATCGATCAGAATGCCTCGGTCTTCGATGTCATGTTTGGCGGGACGCAAAAACCGATCTTCACATCTCTGCACGCCAGAAATCACCTGATGACCCTGGCTGAAATGCTGGCGATGTACCTGCTTGTCTGGTCACCGGCCTGTTGGGCTGTTCTGCCGGAGCGCAAGGCTCCGGGCGATCTCTCGGACAAAGACCAGCGGATGTACGACCGGGAAGTCCGGTATATTGATGGATTTGTCAGCGGACTTGGCAACGTTCGCCGGTTGCTGGCCCACATTCCGACGGCCATGATTTTTGACGATCATGATGTTACAGACGATTGGAACCTCTCGCTTGCCTGGGAAGAGGCGGCTTACGGACATCCGCTTGCCCGGCGGGTCATCGGCAATGCGCTCATTGCCTACGGCATCAATCAGGGCTGGGGCAACCGTCCGAAAACCATTCGGGAAGACCTGAAAACCGTATTCGAAGCCGCCCTGCAGCGGCCCGGGTCCGAAGACCATGAAGCTGCAATCGACCACATACTCGACTATGAGAAGTGGGATTTCGAATGGCCAACCGATCCGCCCTTGATCGCCTTGGATACGCGCACCCGTAGATGGCGCTCTGAGCGCAACAGTCACTATCCCTCCGGTCTTCTCGACTGGGAAGCGGCGACGGAATTACAGGCCCGGCTTAGAAACAAAGATGCTGTTTTGCTAGTTTCGGCTGCACCGATCTTCGGGGTGAAACTGATCGAGTCCGTCCAGAAACTGTTTACGCTCCTCGGCAAGCCGCTGATGGTGGATGCGGAATACTGGATGGCCCATCCAGGGACGGCGAGCGCGATCCTCAACATCTTCCAGCATCGGAACACGCCGAAACACTTCGTCATTCTGTCCGGAGATGTTCATTACTCGTTTGTCTATGACGTGGAGTTGCGCAACGGGCGGCAGTCGCGTACCCGGCAATCCGGCCAGAACCCGGAGATCTGGCAAGTCTGTTCCAGTGGCATCAAAAACAAATGGCCGGACCGATTGCTCGCCGTTCTGGATCACGGAAACCGCTGGGCGTTTGCGCCGCGATCACCTCTCAACTGGCTGACAAAGCGCCGCGGCATGCGCATTATCCCGCGCAAGCCGGAAGGCACACCGCACGGTCGCCGCATTTTGAACGCTCCGGGGATCGGTTTGGTGGAACTCAGTGATGACGGGGCGCCGGTCCGGATCAGCCAGCTGGCCTCAACGGGCGAAATCTACGACTTTGAACGCCGGGAAGACGAAGCGCATTACGGTTGATGTTCAGGGACCCAAAAAAGACTTCCGGACTTGGGTGTTTCGAAAAGCACTTCGATTTAGTGCCATGAAACAAATCCCGGAGACTGTCCGCGCCAGACCAAAGGTTCAGACTGGCTCCAGGATGTCGGTTCTAATCGTTGCTTATTGTGTGACTGCGGCGACCACAATGATTTCCACCGTGTACTCTGGGGTTGCCAGTTTGGACTCTCCGCAAGCGCGGGCTGGCGGATTGGCAGGGTCTACCCAAGCATCCCAGACTTCGTTCATTTCGGCGAAATCGTCCATGCTGGCCAGCCAGATTGTGGCCTGCAACAGGCGGGATTTATCGCTCCCGGCATCCGCCAACAACTTCTCGATCTTCTGCAGGATGACCTTGGTCTGATCGGCGACGCTCTCGCCCGGATTACCCACCTGGCCAGCCAGCCAGACAAGGCCACCATGTACGACGGCCTGGCTCATCCGTGGACCAACTTGCAGGCGTTTTATATCGGACATTGAAATTCCTTCACATGTTTTAAGGCTGAGATCAGCCACGGCGGATTGAGCGCCGTGACCACATCAGGCGGGAGAATGGGACCTTTTTTTGAAACACAGATCCGCTATTCATTGGGATAACGCAGGAGTAGTCTGGACGCCATAGCAAGACTGTTAGGTAAGTCGGAAAACTGCGGATCCCCTTGTTGGTCTGCGTTGACTGAGGCACCCTGCCCAGCGAGGACGTCAAACCGGCCCGATCGGGAGTGTTTCCAAATTTAGAGGACTTTTTGTGCGCCATGTTTTCTTTGAACAGTTTAACTGGTCGTGCATCGTCCGGGCACAATTGGATTACTGCAGCCAAGGGAAACGAATTCCGTCCTGACAGCATTGACAAGAACAACATGCCTGTGTCTTTTCTTCAGCTGACAGTGGTTCCGTAATTTGACGGATTAATAGGGAACACGGTGCGGCGTACCCAACAGGGACCAAGACCGTGGCTGCCCCCGCAACTGTAAACGGAGAGTCGATGCTCCATACACCACTGACGCCAGAGAAACTGGTGTTGGGAAGGTGAGCATCTTCAAAGACCCGTGAGCCAGGAGACCTGCCACTCGTCAGTCACCCGACCTTTGATACGGGGTGTGTCAAGGTGCGGCTTTCCGTTGAGGTGACACCCAGAATCGGGCCGAAAGGCGTGTGGGCCATGGTCATTGTACCTTGGTTTCGCGCGACCCTTGGCATTGCAACTATTTTATCCGGTGCGTGCAGATAGTTGTGCACCGGGCAGGTGGGGTGTGTCGTGTCGACCAAACAATGTTGCCGAAAAAAACCGGCATTGCGAGCTGTTCTCTTTTCCTCAACGCTTCTTGGCATTTTCCCAGCCGTCAGTGCTGTTGCCGATGACACCGATACGGTGCAGGAGCTGAGTGAAATCGTCATTACTGCTGGCCGGAATCCTGTCCCAGCCGAAAAGGTTGGGCGTGCTTTCACGGTTTTAACGGGCGAAGAACTGGAAAAAACCCAAACCCGGTATGTCGCGGATGCGCTGCGTCGTGTCCCTGGCGTAGCAGTCTCACGAACTGGATCTTTTGGTGGACTGACTCAGATCCGCATTCGTGGATCGGAAGGCAACCATGTCTTAGTGCTCATCGACGGGGTCGAGGTTTCCGGAACATCAAGCGGCGAGTTTGATTTCGGCAGTCTCCAAGTCGCTGATATCGACAGGATCGAAGTCATTCGAGGTCCGCAAAGTGCGCTTTTCGGCTCAAATGCGGCTGCCGGTGTCATTCAAATTATCACAAAAGGCGGCATACGGAATGGCTACAAGGTCACAGGCCGCTCGGAAGTCGGCACGGACAAAACAGTTCTTGGCAACGTTCTCGTTCAAGGTGGTGGCGAGACATACGACGTCGCGGTTTCCGGCGCTGTCCGGGGGACCGAGGGGTTCAACATCTCCGATCATGGGTCAGAGAAGGACGGTGACCGGAATTTGACGTTGAACGGTAAGGGCCGTTGGGACATCACAGATGACGTGTATGTTGATGGAAACCTGCGGTTCGTTGACAGGGATTCTGATACCGATGACCAAGACTTTTCTTGGGGATCCCCAACCTATGCGGAGGTTATCGATACTCCAAGTACGGTCGAGTCAACGGAGTTTTTCGGCGGTGGCGGGCTCACATGGGAGCTGTTTGAAGACCGGTTCGTTCAGAAATTCCGCGGCGAAGTCGCGAGCCAGAAATACCGTGGCGAAACAACAGGTGGCGAGAATGGCAGCGACGGGAAACGGACTCATCTGAGCTACCAGGGTACCTTTGCCTTTGAGACACCGCAGCTGCTCTCCAGCGCCCACAGCCTGACGGGCGCAGCCGAATGGGAACGCGAAACCTACCGGAATGTCTACCCCTCTTCTGCCAGCCAAGGCTTGAAACAGGAGCGGGACCTCTTCGGAACGGTTGCCGAATATCGCGGTGAGTTCTTCGATCGAGCCTTCGTTACTGGTGCTGTGCGGTATGATCAGAACGACAGTTTCAAAAACACCGTTACTTACAGCGCGAGTGGAGCGTACTTGTTCCCGGATTTTGGAACACGCCTTCACGCATCGGTCGGTACGGGGTCAACAAATCCAACTTTCTTTGAACAATTTGGCTTTGTGCCTTCCAGCTTTATCGGCAACCCAAATCTGAAACCGGAAACCAATTTCGGTTGGGATGTGGGTGTGGAACAAAAATTCTGGCAGGACCGGGGAAGCTTCGGCATCACCTACTTCCAGGAGCGTCTGGAGGATGAGATTCAGACCCAATTCACACCGAACTTTGAATCAACACCGGTTAACCTGAACGGCACGAGCAAACGGCGAGGTATCGAAGTTTCGCTTGGTCTCGAGGTCATCAAAAATCTATATGCCAAAGCGGCTTACACATACCTGGATGCGAAAGAACCGTCTGGGGAACAAGAAGTCCGGCGTCCACCACATTCGGGCTCCTTCAGCTTGACTTACGGTTTCCATGAAAACCGCGGAACAGTATTCGTCGATGCGGTCTACAATGGCGAAATGACGGACTTTGATTTTTCTGTGTCGCCGACACGTCGTGCAACTCTTGGTGACTACATCAACATCAATGTCGGCGCTGACTATCAAGTCACAGACAATCTTCAGGTTTTCGGCCGCGTAGAAAACCTGCTCGATCAGGATTACGAGGAAGTTTATGGCTTTAACACACAAGGCTTTACTGCCTTTGCTGGGTTCAAGGCGACCTTCTAGGGCATTGTGCGTTCAAGAGAATGCTACAAAACACCTGCTGATCTTGATTGGATAGGCTGCATCTGTGCATGGTCTGAAAACCATAGTGACCGTTTTGGCAATGATGTTACCGGCGGTTGGTATTGCCGCCGGGACGCCGGACCGTGTGGTCTCGGTTAATCTATGCACAGACCAACTTGCCATGCTTTTAGGCCGTCCGGGACAGTTGGTATCTGTTTCTCATCTATCCGCCGACGAGACGATATCACTGATGAGCGCTGAGGCGGTCGGTTTGCGGATCAATCATGGTCTTGCTGAAGAGATATTCCGCTTGGAACCGGATCTTGTCGTTGCCGGCAAGTATACGACGCGGGCGACTGTCAATCTTTTGAAGCGGCTTGGCAAACATGTCGAAGAATTCGGCCCTGCCCGCAGTTTTGAAGATATTGCTGAAAACACACGGCGGATGGGCGACCTCCTGGGGGAAGAAGAAGCGGCGGAACGTTTGGTTGAACAGATGCATCTTGAGTTGATGCGGCTCCGTGACGAAGGCAAAGATCCCAACAGGCCTGTACTCGGATCGTTCGGCACCAACAGTTACACCTCCGGTGCGGAGACGCTTGAAAATGATATCGTCGGTAAAGCCGGGTTTCGCCATCTCGGTGATGAAATCGGTATTCGGGGAACAACGCGCCTGCCACTTGAAGCGTTGGTGCTTGCCAACCCCGATTATCTCATGATCTGGGATCGCCACCGGACCAACAAATCCCGCTCTGCATCGGTCCTGTCGCATCCGGCGCTTGATGCCCGGTTTGGAGAAGAACGCCGCGTATCGGCAGATACCCGGTACTGGATTTGCGGCACACCGTTGGCCGTAGACGCTATCCAGCGTTTGCGTGATGCTGTGCGTGGGAGCTCGGCTAAATGACATCTCCCAGCTCCCTTTATCCCGCACTGTTAGGAACTTTGAGTTTTCTTTTGGTTGGTTTGTTCGTCTTGTCCCTTGGGATCGGACAGGTCTGGATCGACCCAACGTTGCTTTGGTTTTCTATCGGTGAACCGTCTTCAGCAGAGGCTATCATACTTAATGAAATCCGGTTGCCGCGGGCGGTGCTAGCCGTGATGATTGGCGCAATCCTCGGGCTGTCAGGAGCGGTACTCCAAGGTTTCTTGCGAAACCCGCTCGCCGAGCCCGGACTATTAGGAATATCAGCAACAGCTTCCCTTGGTGCGGTCTTGGCGATTTACTCCGGCCTGACTGCATTTCACGCCTATGCGCTGCCCTTAAGCGCCTTGGTCGGTGCTTTCCTTGCTGTCTTTCTGTTGCAGGCTCTTGTTGGCCGGACAGGTGATATCCTAACGATCATCCTTGCAGGTGTCGCCCTGTCATCGCTGTCCGCAGCGCTCACATCCCTTATTTTGAATATGTCGACCAATCCCTTCGCAGCACTTGAGATCGTGTTCTGGATGATGGGCTCTTTGGCCGATCGCAGTCTGGTTCATGTCTTCTTGGCTGGCCCGTTCATCTTGGTTGGCGGGGCGCTGTTGTTGTTCACCGCCCGGGCCTTGGATGCTCTTAGCCTTGGTGCAGATGTTGCCCAAAGTTTGGGTGTCTCTTTGCAACGAACCCGAACGATTACGATTTTGGGCACAGCTATCGGCGTAGGAGCGGCGACGGCGGTTGCCGGTGCGATAGGATTTGTTGGCCTCATCGTTCCTCATGTTCTGCGCCCGCTTGTTGGCCAAAAGCCCGGCCGGTTGTTGCCGGCAAGCGCACTCGGTGGTGCTGTGTTTCTGTTAGCTGCCGATATCTTTGTGCGTGTGATCATGCCGGAACGGGATCTGAAGTTAGGGGTCGTTACAGCCATTCTGGGAGCCCCATTCTTTTTGTGGCTTTTGGTCTCCCTCAGGAGACGCAGCTCATGACCCGGATTACCTGCAAAGATGTGAACGTTTCCTATCGGTCGGGACCGGTTCTCAAATCCGTTTCATTTGACGCGACAAAAGGGCAGCTCATTGGTGTCATCGGCCCGAATGGAGCGGGAAAGTCGACGCTAATCCGTGCCTTGGCCGGTCTCCAATCCTATTCCGGAGACATCCAATGGGATGGAAGAGACGTGCATCGTATGGCTGCCACGGAACGAGCCAAAACAATCGCATACATGCCGCAGGCGCGAACTGTTCATTGGACGTTGCCGTGCCTTGATGTCGTTCTTTTGGGCAGGTTGCCTCATCACAGCCGGTTCGCCGGGCCCTCAGAAAAGGATCGCGAAACTGCCCTTGCTGCAATGTCCCAAATGGACGTTCAAGGGTTTGCCGCCCGGCCTTTCGACAAGCTGTCCGGCGGAGAGCAAGCTCGTGTACTGATTGCGCGCATGCTGGCACAGGACTCGGCCTGTTTTCTGGCAGACGAGCCAGTGAATGGGCTCGATCCTGCACACCAAATCAGTTTGATGCAGACTTTTCAAAAGTTTGCCCAAGCGGGTCGCCTCGTTTTTGTTTCGTTGCACGACCTCACCCTTGCAGGGCGTTGGTGTGACCGGCTTCTGTTGATCGAACATGGATCGTTGAAGGCAGACACATCACCTGGGGAGCTGATTGGAACCGGGCTTATCCAGCAGGTCTACGGAATTGAGACCATGGACATCATGCTGGCTGGTCAGCCGACCATCGTTCCTGCCGCCGTCCGCAGCAATGCTTCAACCCTTGTTCCAAACCAATCTGATAGTTTTTAATCGACGGGCCTTTTGAGATGACGCAAACGCTACTTCAAACATTGCAACATCATCTGATCGATATCGATGCTGGATGGAGCATCGGGTCCTTCGGTGCGATTGGTGAGTTCCATCAGCGTCCCTCGGATACTTTAATTATAGACGAACCGAGCGAACTTGTTCGGGTGACGGAAAAGGGTGGACTGCGGTTGAATTTGGACCGCCTTTCGGAGGTGACGGCTATTGCGTTTGAAACGCTCAGTCCGCGTTCCGAGCGATGGGGCCAAGGTCTCGCTTTGTGCTTGCCTACAGAGGAAGCCAAGGGGGCGCAAAGGTCGGTCCTAACCGACCTCGGACCTGACACAGATGCCCTGCGGCCGGATGCGAGAACGGATATCTTGTTCGACATGGGCCTGAACCAGCCACAGATCGATTTTTGTATCCGCACCTCTGATCAATCCTTGTTGGAAATCCTGCGAGCCGGATCCGGGCGATCACTATTCGAACCGGATAATCCCGCAATGGGAGCCATCTTGAAGGCTCATCCGGCACGTGTCGTTGTATCTCCGCTTGGGCGTGTGGAGGTCTACCAAAAGATCGGTGGACCGGATACAGGGGGAGTGTCTCCGGACGGTCCGCACACCCATGTCCTGCCAAAGCTTTTACGCAACGGCCGAACCCATTCAGCTAATACGCCAATTCCGGAGGGATTTGTGCCTTGTGCAAGCCTTCATCCGGCAAGTCCGGTCATGGGGAACCAGGGTGAAGACATTCCCTTCGACAACACCCGATTTGAGGCCTTCCAGTCCCTTTTGAAGACCTACGGCTTAGATGAATATGTAGGCGTGAAATCAGAAGTGCTTCGGGCGCTTGAGGGCGGCGACACAGGGAGCCTTACAGAACCCGAAAGCCGTCTCAAAAGGGTCGCGCTCCGAAACACTTTGCGTCAACAGCTTCGGGTAGCAAATGCCAATACGGACTTGGATCTTGCAGGTGTCTGCTCAGAGTTGTTAAACCGGTTCGACCGCAATGCCGTGTCCATGGCTGACGATGACGATTCCGAGCCGGATCGGCCGGGCCATGAAGGTGAAAGAGCCTAGTGTTCGCTTCTTCGATTGCAGAACGCCAGGACCGGCGTCAAAACGTCTTGGTTTAGGTGGCGAAACGCCTGTAAGTGTCAGGAATTTAGCTTCTCGATATCGTATATAAATCGCATTGCCTTGCGACCCCAGTCTAGAGCTGCTTTGCGCTCAGGATGATCGCCAACCTGGGCGGCTGTCGCCAAACACCCTACTGTCACATGATGTTGGAGAGTTGCCAAAACTTCTGCCTGTTGAGGCGGAATTTGCCGGCCGAATTTCTCCTGAAATCGAACGATTCGCCGGAACACTTCGCTCTGGTGTTCTGCTTCTAGGGCCGCCAACTCTTCTGTGCTGCCCATGGCGCGCAGCAGCTGCCAGTGTCCCTTGGAGTTGATGCTGTCGTCCCGAGATAGACATTCGAAGACGGCATCTGCAAGATCGTCGATATCTTCCGAACCGGTAAAGCGGTCACCGACTTCGTCCAGCCTGTCCAGTGTTTGCTGCAACCACTCGCTGAAGAGGCTGTAGAAGATGGCGTCTTTTTTCGGAAAATACTGATAAAGTGACCCTATGCTGATTCCAGCACGCTTGGCGATTTCATTTGTCGTAATTCGGTCAGCCGGACCTTCGTTTAGCATTTCAAGCGCGGTGTCCAGGATCAACCGGACTTTCGCCTTAGATCTGTCCTGCTGGGCCGACTTGCGTACGGAAACAGTCTTTGCCTGCGTGGCAACCACTCTTAGCTCTCCCCCTCAATTATCCTCGCAGATATGTTCTAACGAGTGTTAGCGTCGAAATTCTTGTCTTTCAGGCAATATGGCACAGAAAACGATCGCACGTCAGTTCGCTTCCAGAGACGCCCCATCCCGCCAATAGGTGATTGCGTATTGTTCACCCTTTTTGAGGCCCAGTTCGCCCTTGAACAGTTTTCGCATGGCTTGTGCATTTTTGTGCTCACCGGCAAACCAGGCAAAGTCGGGCTTTTCCATTGCGGTGATACTCTCTGAATACCTCTCGATTTCTTTTCTAAAACGGGCCTTCGGCAACGCATGTAACCTTATGTCGGTCGCCGGAAGATAGGCCTTTAGGCAATCAAGAGTAGCAGCTTCGGCCACAATGTTCCCGTAAACCCCGTCGGGCAATGCCTCCAGCATTCTGGCTATGGCCGGTAGGGCCGTTTTATCGCCGCATAGCAGGACGCGTTTCGCATTGTCAGGCACTTCGCCGCCGCCCGGTCCCAGAAGCCCAATCTTTGCGCCAGGTTGTGCCGCCGCAGCCCAATCAGCAATCACACCGCCGTCATGCCGGACGATATCGATATCAATCTCGCCGGTCTGCAGATCAAGCGCTTTTATCGTGTAGTAGCGCACATGCAGAACATCATCGCCATCCGGCCACTTTGTCACTCCATTTTGTGACGCTTCCGGCCAGACGGGCGTGCGTCCCGGTATTTCTGGAAGCATGAGTTTGACGTGAATTCCAGGCCCGGCAAGAGCGGTGATATCGGTTGCGCCGGTCAGCCGCACCCGGATCAAGCCATCCATCGGCTCGCTCGCTGATATCAGAGAGAGTTCATGGAAACTTGGCGGCGCTGTCTGATCGGGTGAGGCTGCGTTTTGGTCTTCCCATCGCAAGGCTTCTGCCGCTTCGGGACTGATTTCTGCAAGGTGCTGAACAGCGGATTCCTTGAGGAAATAGAGAATGCTGATCGTTTCAGCGGAAATCGTCAGGCTGAGAGCCGTATCATCCATCCCGATCGCGATATGGCTCTTACCTACCAGGATTTTAAAGTCCCGGGGGCCCCTTTTATCCAAGACCACGTCGTGCTCTTCAGCATGTTCCAGCAGGTGGGCGAACACGGTTTCAGCATTCGGGATCACAACAAGGGCGGTAGCATCACAGTTCATTTTTAGCTTTCTGTCGGGCGTCTTGCGAGCAGCAGCATGAGGAAAGGCGTTCCAACCAGCGCGGAGATAAGACCTGATGGCATGTCATAGGGGAAATACCCGTGACGCCCGATCCAATCGGCAATGACCATCAGGCAAGCCCCTGCAGAGGCTGCAGCGAGGATTTGATCGCTGGGCTTAACGAATCCAAGATGGCGCGCAATATGTGGAGCCATCAGGCCGATGAAACTTAAAGGACCGACGGCCAAGGTCGCGGCGGCTGTCATCAATCCTGCAAGGCAGAACAACAAACCCCGGGCTCGAGACACCGGCAACCCCAGCGACCCGGCGGCTCCAGGGCCGAGCTCAAGAACACCAACCCAACGGACAAGTATGAGCGCAATACCAAGGAGCAAAACGGTCAAACCGCACAAAATCAAAGCGCTGTCGAAGGTTGCACCGTAGGTCGTACCGCTCATCCAGCGCAGCAAGAGCAATGATCGCAAGTCGCCAGTTGCTGCCAACGCTCCGACAAGAGCGTCCAGAAGGGCCGTAAATGCGATGCCCGCGAGCACCATTCGTTCAGCCTGGAACCCGCTCTTCCGGTTGAGCAGCAAGATCAGTCCCATGATCGCGAATGCGCCTAGCGCGGCAAAGGCGATCAACGGTCCGGTTTGCGGGCTCGCAAGCAGAAACAAGCCGAAAGCGAGACCGAGCATGGCTCCTGAGCTGACGCCGAGAACCTCCGGGCTTGCCATGTCGTTGCCGGACAGACGCTGGAGAAGGACACCAGCCACCGCCAGAAGGGCACCTGCGGCAGCTGCACTGAAAACGCGAGGGGTACGTAATTCAATGAGCAGGTCGGGCGTAGAGCTTGCAAACAAGACTTCCCAACTTCCCATCGTATCGCGGCCAACAAGCAGGCTCAGGAAGACAAGTGCCAATGGCACAATGATGGCTGCTGCCAACAGCACTGAGAAAGGCCAAAAGACGCGTTTAATCTCGCCATGCTTTGCCGGCGCTTGCAGCGATTTGGTCTTGCGCAGCAATATGAGCAGTAGAGGGCTGCCAAACAGAGCAGTGACCGCTCCTGTTGGGACGAAGTCGGCGAGTGTTCCTGCGGCCAACTGGACCGCATTGTCTGTTGTGAACAACAAAAGCGCGCCGATCAGTGTCGACCAAATGATCTGACTTTGTACTGTGCGGGCACCGCTCATGCGCGCGATGACAGGGGCCGCGAGACCGATAAACCCGATTACACCGACTGCGCTGGTCACAAACGCTGCAAGTGCGACTGCAACCAAAACAGTCAAAAGCCGAAGTCGGGCGGGCGAAGCACCGAGCGACTGGGCAGCCTCGTCGCCCGCGCTTAATAGCGTCAGCGGACGAATAAGAAATCCAGCGGCAAACATCGGTATCGCCAGCTTCCAAAGAAGGCCAAGCGGGATCGACCAGTCCTGCTGGGAAAGAGACCCCGCCCCCCAAATGAATAGGCTGGCGAGGTAACGGTCATTGAGAAGCACAAGCAATGTCGCTGCAGCCCCGCAGTACAGACTGACTACCAATCCAGCAAGGACGAGCGTTACCGGCGAAAAATCTCGCCGGGAAACCAGCCCGAAGACCAGACCCGCGGCGATGAGACTTCCCACAAGTGCGACCGCGTCCCGGCTGAAGGCAATGAACGCCGGGGCGAGAAGACTGGCCAGTACCAACGCAAGATGCGCCCCTGCGGATACGCCGAGGGTTGTTGGTGAGGCCAGTGGATTGCGAAGTGCAATCTGAAGGAGCACACCAGACAATGACAGGGCTGCGCCGCATAACAAGGCACTGGCCATTCGTGGAAGAGTTGCATAGAGCGCAATGACGCGCTCAACGTCATACACCACTGACTTTTGCACCAACGTGGGAAGCACCTCGGAAATCAGTGGCCAGCCGAGAAGTGCTGCTCCAATTGCCAGTGTGATTGACAGGAGCGGTGCGCGGTTTGGATGGACAGCAGCGCTCATGCCTCAAATCCTTCCATGTAATTGGCAATCAAATTGCCAAATCGCAGCGCGGACGGGACCATGCCAAAAGTCAAAACGGCCGGAAACACTTTATAGTTCTCGTTTTGAACGACGGGCATGGTGCGCCAGATCGGGCTTGAGGCAAGCGTCGGTTTTATTTCATCCACGATCGGTTCAAAGGCGATGAGGTGCATGTTTTCGGGTGCATGGCGTGCAAGTTCTTCCAGGCCCACTGTTGCAAAGCCCCAATAATTTGTTGGCCGAGTCCAAGCGTTTTCCAGTCCGATTCGATCCAGAACGTCTTGGTACAGGCTGCTTTGGCCATAGACCCGCACATGCCGGTCGTCCATGAAGTTGACGAGGGCGACAGGGGGGCGTTTCCTTTGAGCCAGCCTGTCTCTGAGAAGAGAGAAGTCCGTATCTGCTGTTTTCAGAAAGATCTCAGCCTGATCCGGCATTCCTGTCAGTTCGCCAAGATTTAAGGTCTCTTCGTAAGCGTTTTTGAGCGGGGTGCCGCTTTGGTCGTAGACCGAAACCATATGAACTGGCGCTATCGGCGCAAGGCGGTTGCGCAGCATGTCCGTGTAGGGCGTCGTAATGATCAGATCCGGCTTCAGAGCGGCGATCACTTCAAGGTTGACGGCAAGATCCTGGCCGACATTCGCGACTGAAACTGGCAGCTCCGGTTCAACCACCCAGCGGTTCCAATGGTCGCTTGATTGAACGCCGACAGGCGGAAGGCCGAGCGATATGAGTGTTTCAGCGGCCGCATAATCGAGCGAAACGATCCGGGATGCACTGGCGGAAAGCGAAGGCAATGAAGACAAGCCCAATGCCGCGGCGCCCGCCAAAAAAGACCGCCGGTCAATCGACATAAGCCAGCACTCCGTGACCGCCAGGATGCTGTGCCACCGTCATTGGCACGCCGAATATGTCCTGAAGCTTTTCTGATGTCAGCAAATCTGCTGTTGGGCCTGCAGTCGTGCATTGCCCGTTTTTCAGGGCGATAAGATGGTCGCAATAGCGTGCGGCCATGTTGATGTCATGAAGAACCAGGATGACAGAGATCCCGCGTGTTTGGCTCAAATCACGCAGTAGGTTCAGGATCTCAATCTGGTGAGCGATGTCGAGGGCAGAAATTGGCTCGTCGAGAAGAAGGCATTGGGCATCCTGCGCCACCATCATCGCGATCCAGGCTCTCTGCCGTTCACCACCTGAAAGCGTATCGACCAGCCTGTCAGCAAGTGGAGCAATGTCGGTCAGCTCCATGGCTTCCTGGGTCTTTTCTGCGTCCTTGGCACTAAAACGGCCAAAGGCGCCATGCCAAGGATAGCGCCCCAGTGCCACGAGTTCCCGGACTAAGAGCCCGCGCGTCGGGGGCGGGTCTTGCGGGAGAAAAGCAATGGATCTGGCAAGGGTCCGCCTGCCAACCTTTTGAAGTTCTTGACCCTGAAACAGAACGTTTCCGGAGGCGGTCATCTGACCAGCCAGGACTTTCAAGAGTGTGGACTTGCCAGATCCGTTGTGACCGATGAGGCCTGTTACCTTCGACGATGCGAAGCTGAGATGCGCTGTCTCCAAAAGCTGTTTGCCTTGGATGTTCACAGAAACATCTTGGCAGAAAAACAGCGGTTGAGTGTCTGCTTTGAGGAATTCGGTGCCGGCGCTCATATGGAGATCGTCCAGTGTTGTCTTGAAACGGCAGTCCCCGCCGTCATGGGACAGCGGGGACAGGATGGTTAGAATTTCATCGAATATTTAGCTGAGAACGTCGTGCCCGGAGCCTTGACGTAATAATAGTCGTCATACCCGTATGCTTGTACGGAGTAGGACTGCTGTAGCACCGGCACGTAGTCCGCGTTCAGCATGTTCTCGATACCAAATGATAACTTGGAATTCTCGTTGATTGAGAAATCCGCGAATGCGTCGACAACAAAATAGGAGTCGATTGTCTCGATGCCGGTGAACTGGGTGCTGTCCGGATTACGATGACCTGAGTACAGGCCCTGCAGGCGGAAATTCGCCCAATCCCGCGGTGCGTATTCGACATAACCCGTCAGTTTCAGTGGCGCGATCCGGTCAGAACCAAGATCAGAATCGTATTTGCCGTCGCCGGTCGTGTCATACTCGCCCTCTAGCCAAGTCAGTGTGCCGCCGACCGCGATCTGGTCCGTGACATCATAATTGGCCGTGACTTCAATACCCCAAATCTGCTCCGGCGACAGAACGATGTCGAGATTGGCATCGTAGGTCACGCCGTTGTTGGACTTGTTATAGAAGCCGGTGATGGACGCGTCCCAAGCGTTGCCAACTGCACGCAGGCCGATCTCGTAACTGTCGGTTTTCTGACCTTTTTCTTCAAGCTGTGAGACATCTGTGAAGTTCGGGCTGTTGTAAAGCAAGCGGCCCAGATCGCCGAGCTGGAAACCTTGTGAGAACCCACCGAAGAGAGTGAACGTTTCGTTCAAGTCGACGGAGCCTGAGATGTTGAACAAGGGTTCCTGGAACGTCAGCGTTCCACCATTTACCGATGCGCCAATGTCGTTGACGAAATCGTTGATATCGACCGAGAGGTGCTCGTAGCGGATACCACCTGTGAGGGTGGCTCGATCGTCGAACAGGTCAGCGCGGACCTGTGCAAACGGGGCGATGCCCATCAGATCATAACGCGGAGCGCCGGTCGGGCCGTCGATTGGATTGACATTGGTGCGATCGTTAAGGGCATCGACACCCCAGACGATATCAACCGGAATGCGGTCCGAAGGAAACGGCGTGTCGAACGTGGCCCGGCCCCCGATCTTCTGGGATTCAGTTTCGTACTGATTGTACTGAAAGCCAAGGAATTCGGTACGCGTAAATGTTGTCGTGTTGTCGTTGTAATAAGCCTGAAGGTCGAACGTTCCGCCAAGGATGTCATCGTTGGTGTAGTTCGCGTTCAGCGTCAGGTTATCGGCACCAGGTGTGCGAGTGTTCAGATTGCCGCGCGTTGGTGTTGCACTGGTGTTGTTAGACCGGCTTCCTCCTGAAACCGGGCCAGCCCATTCGCTGTCCTGCCAGTACCTAAACTTGTTTGCGCTGAAAAGGATCCTGTGGCTCTCGTGCTCGTAGCCGAATTTACCGAGGAAGTTGAAAACACCAATGTCGTCGGTGCCGCCCTGCGTTCCAAAGGAGTCAGGAGGGCGGCGTTCGCCGTCGGCAGTAAAGGACGAACCGGTATCCTCCCAGCTCGCATTGGCAAGATAGAAAAAGCCATCTTTTGCGCCGGACGCGCCAGCCTCCGTAATGTAGGAAAACGAGTCGCTCACATTGGTTGGAGAGACTTTGACTCCAACGCTGATGTTCGCGTTGAATTCACCGTCTTCCGGTGACTTCGTGATGATGTTAACGAGACCACCTGGGGCACCGAAGCCATAGGCTGCGGTTGCGCCGCGAACAACCTCGATTTGACCGATCGCGGATGTGCCAATGCTGTTCAGGGCCCGGTAATTGTTGTTGAGGTTGTTGGTCTGCGGAACGCCATCGATCAACGTGAGGAAGTTCCGCCCACGCAGCGTTTGCCCGTATTCGGTCAGATTTTCTGTCGACTGTCCAAAGCCTGGCACAGTTTTCGAGAGGATCTGGCCGATATTTGTGTTGATGTTCGCTTGTCGCTGAACCTGATCTTCCGTAACAACAGATACAGAGACGGTTGCCTCCGATATCGGTGTCTCTGTCCGCGTTGCTGAGCGAACCGTTATCAAATCGAGAAGCGTTGCATCTTCACTGCTCAGAGCGGGTTCTTCTTCAAGTGTCAGATCTTGCGCCGCAGCGCCTTGCACCGCTACGAGAAGTGCGGCTGTTACCAAACCGGAATATTTCAACATGTGCCCTACTGCCCATTTATGTTTTTATCCTGGCTTTCGGCTTGGATAGTTCGTTCCGGCAGGTGTATAAATCTTGAGTGCAATATGCAAGAATAAAAGTGAGTAATTGCTCATAAACTGAGGCATGTGTGATCATTTTATCAAAATCAATAATATTCTTTTTATATCAATAACTTATAGTTCTTCTGGCTTCGCCAAGTTAAGCTGGCTGTCTATTCAAGCAACGCCTAAAAGCACCATCGGATGACGGAACTTGAATCAAACAGTGTTTGAATTCCTCGTGAAAACTGTTTAAACCGGCTGCAGATTGAGGAGGGGTTATGGAGCAGGATTCAACACCACTGCGGCTTTTGAAGAACGCTGAGCGACTGATGGCTGAAAAGGGAATAGCGGCAACCTCCGTCCGGGAAATCACAGAAGAATCTGATGCCAATGTTGCAGCCGTTAATTATTACTTTGGCAGCAAAACAGCGCTTCTTCTGGATCTGCTAAAAAGCCGATTTGAGCATTTGGATGTAGCTTTGCTCGAACGGGTCTCATCAGTTGAAGCGGAGGCCAAAAGCAAAACACCGCCTGTCCGGGAGCTTGCAAAGGCCTATTTTGATGTGATCACGGCATTGGGATTCAACTCCACGACTGGCAGACTGGACCCCTTTATCCTTCTCATACAACGGGCATCAGCGGAACAAGAGGCTGTTCTGGAGCAGGCGCAGGATTACAATGCGCCCGGTATTGCAAAGCTGGTGAACCTTATGACCACTGAGGTTCCGGCTGACCGGCGCGCATGTCTCGATGTTCCGATGCTCATCGGAATGATGTTCACAGCCTCTGTCGCGGCTATGCCAGCAATGAGTTCTGAAAATCGGAATGATATCTTGGTGGCCGCCATAAAGGACTTTTTGTTCGCGGGGGTGGAGGCATACATCGCACGTTTTGCTCATGGAACTTAATGAGGATCTATTGCATCACCCGATCAGGTTTGGCATGACCTGAACATCCCGCCAAAGGCCGTCGGCCACAATCAAATTATCAACCGCTGAGCCAATCCAATGGAATAGCCAGGCGTTCTCACTCAGGAGAAGACCATGCGTGCTTTCCATCGAACGGCGTTTGCCTTTGCATTCGCGCTCACCGCTCAGGCAGCTCTTGCTGCCGATACTGTTGCTGTTGACACAGCAAGAGGAGTTGTCGAAGTCCCCAATCAGCCGGAAACAGTGGCTGTGTTCGACATTGCGGCCCTGGATACAATCAATGCGCTTGGTATTTCAGTCGCAGGTGCTCCGCAAAGGCTTTATGTCGACTATCTTGAAAACGCCACGTCCAATGCCGAGCCTGTCGGCTCTCTATTTGAACCGGACTTTGAAGCAATAAATGCCCTGTCACCCGATCTGATCATCGCCGGCGGGCGTTCTTCGAGACAGGTTGATGCGTTGAACGAGCTGGCCCCCGCAATCGACATGACGATCTGGGGTGATGGTCTGCTGGACCAGGCAAAGGCGCGTTTTCTTGCTTATGGCAAGATTTTCGGCAAGGAAGCCGAGGCACAAGGCCTAGCCGACAATCTTGACGCAAAAGTTAGCGAGATCAAGGGACAGACCGCAGATGCGGGGAAGGCATTGATTGTTCTAACCAATGGATCAAAGGTCAGTGTGTATGGCAAGGATTCCCGGTTCGGCTGGCTGCACACCGAGCTCGGCTGGGCTCCTGCCATTGAAGATGTGAAAGCGTCCACGCATGGGGAAGCGATCTCCTTCGAGTTTATCCGTGAAACAAACCCTGATTGGCTGATTGTTGTCGACCGTGCTGCGGCTATCGGTCAGGATGCTGCATTGGCTGCCGAGACACTTAACAACAAGCTGGTCGCGGAGACGACTGCCTGGAAATCTGGGCAGGTGATCTACCTGAATGCTGCCAAGGTTTACATTGCAGCAGGTGGTTACCAATCCACGATGGACACGCTGGACGCACTGTCGAGCGCTTTGCAAAAAAACAACTGATCAGCGCCGCCTTGTCTCTCCATGTCTCTCCACGGGGCAGAAGTTTGCCGCTCTGGCCGATCTTTTCGGTCGCCTTAATTGCCTTGATACTGGCAAGCTTGGCGACCGGCGCCTCAAGCGTATCTTTTGTTGACTTGTTCCGATCTGGAGAGGCGGGCAGTCTTTTGCTAGTCAGCCGTATTCCAAGAACACTCGCGGCCTTGCTTGCGGGCGCCTCGCTCGCAGTTGCCGGTATCATTATGCAGACGTTTGTCCGCAATCGATTTGTAGAGCCTGGGACAACGGGCACCGCTGAATGTGCAGCGCTGGGTATTCTCGCAACGACACTGTTTATCCCAGCTGCACCGTTGTTTTTGAAAATGGTAATTTCGAGCGGCACCGCATTGGCCGGTGCCGCCGTTTTCATGTTGCTGGTTCGGAAACTGCCACCGACGCAACCGCTTCTGGTTCCGCTCACGGGCCTGATCTATGGCGCAACGATCTTCGCCGCCACCGAATTTGTTGCCTATGAGTACGACCTTCTGCAGTACCTTTCCGTTTGGATGGCTGCTGAATTTTCCGGCGTTATGCAGGGGCGGTACGAACTGCTCTGGGTGTCAGGCGCGGTTGCGGTCTTAGCTTACTTCTTTGCAGATCGTTTTACGATTGCCGGCTTCGGTCAGGAGACGGCCATAGGTCTCGGCCTCAACTATCGTCAGATCCTCATTATCGGATTGTGTATCGTTGCGCTCATCACCTCTTTCACCATCATCACAGTCGGCATGATCCCGTTCGTCGGGCTTGTCGTGCCCAACATCGTGAGCCGGTACCGAGGCGATAATGCGCGGGAAACGTTGCCGCTGATCGCCTTGTTGGGCGGCACACTGGTTCTGGCAAGTGATCTCATCGGCCGCCTGATCAATTACCCATATGAGATTCCTGTGGGGGTTGTTTTTGGTGTGCTCGGCACTGTGGTTTTCCTCTGGCTTCTCTTCGCAAAGCCCGCCCGTAATGGCTAGAAAATTTGTTCTCTTAAGCCTCTGCGCCTTGATGGCAATCGTGGCATTCATGGTGCTTGGTGCAAAAGGGAACTGGGATTTTATTCTGGCCTTCCGCGGAAAAAAGCTGGTCGCGCTTATATGTGTTGCGATTGCGATTTCCATCGCCACCATCGTCTTTCAGACCTTGACCGGGAACCGGATCCTGACGCCTGAGATCATGGGGTTCGATGTTCTGTTCCGGCTCTTGCAGACAGCATTGATCTTTGGCTTCGGTGCGATGAGTTACGCTTTGCTCAGCCCGGAGCTAAAATTCCTTTTGGAATTCGGCCTTCTCTCGGGGGCTGCGATTTTGCTATTCGGGGTGCTTTTGGGCAACGGGGTTCAAGACCTCTTCCGGATGCTGCTGGCTGGGGTGATTTTGGGGATCTTGTTTCGAAGCCTAATCAGTCTGATGACCCGATTGATTGACCCGAACGAGTTTGCTGCCTTGCAGTCTGCGTTTTATGCGAGCTTCAACCGCGTAGACACGAGCCTTCTCATGGTGGCCATCCCGATGATTGTGGTCAGTTGTCTCTATGCCTGGCGGAAACGGCACGTGCTTGACGTAATGGCACTTGGACGGGAGCAAGCTATCGGCCTGGGGCTGAATTACCGGAAGGAGCTCTTTTCCGGTCTGATAATTGTGACGGCTCTGGTTGCAACATCCACGGCACTGGTTGGTCCGGTGACGTTTTTTGGTCTGCTTGTGAGTGCCGTTTCTTATGAGCTTGTTAAATCCCATCAACACGGACCTATCATGGTAGCCGCCGCGCTTATTGCCATTATTGTCCTAGTTGGTGGGCAGGCGGTGTTTGAGCGTGTTCTGGGTATGGGCGCGACCCTCAGCATTGTTGTCGAGTTCGTCGGTGGTCTTGTGTTTTTGTACTTGGTGTTGAGAAGGGTGCGGCCATGATCAAAATCCAGAACGTGACTTTCCATCATGGTCAATCGAAGATCCTGAATGACATTTCTCTCGATATTCCGAAAACCGGCGTTACTGCGCTGATTGGGCCGAATGGTGCTGGGAAGTCGACCTTGTTTGCCGTGATGGCCCGTCTTTTGCCGATCCAATCCGGTTCTATTTCTTTTGACGGTACCGATATCCGGAAAACAGTTTCCCGGGATCTTGCCAGGAAACTGGCGATCATGCGGCAAGACACGCATTTTGCGTCACGTATCACCGTGCGTGATATGGTCGGTTTTGGCCGGTTCCCGCACCATCAGGGGCGCGCAAGTCAGGAAGATCGGGAGAAGGTGGCCGAAGCGCTAATTGAGTTTGATTTGGCGGATTTGGCTGACCGGTTTGTCGACGAGCTGTCAGGAGGGCAGCGGCAGAGGGTGTTTGTTGCAATGGCCTACGCACAGGACACCGACTATCTCCTGCTCGACGAGCCGCTGAACAATCTGGACATGCATCATGCCCGCAATCTCATGCGCCAGCTCCGGGCGCTGGCGGATGATCACGGGAAAACGATTGTTGTCGTTTTGCATGACATCAACTACGCGGCTGCCTATTCCGATCGCATTATCGCCCTGAAACAGGGATCAATTGCTGCGCATGACGAGACCGATGCGTTCATGTGCGATGAAATCGTGTCGCAGGTCTATGACATGCAGGTTCGGATCCAAACGATCGAAGGCCAGAAAATCGCTCTGCACCACATTTAAAACGAAAAATCCCCGGCAGAAGTCCTGCCGGGGATCTATTCAGAGTGTATTTGTGCCGCTTAGAACTTGAGTTTTGCCTTCAGCAGCAAGGACCGGCCCGGCTCGTAGAGCGGGGTCAGGGTGTCTGTACCGTATTCCACACCATATGTGCCGCGTGAGGCATAGGTCTCATCAAAAATGTTGTTGGCCTCAACTCGAAGGGTCAGATTCGACAGCTGTTTCGGTGTGTACTCGGCAAAGGCATTGGCGACAAAGTAGCCCGGCAGGGACTGGTAGCCAACGTCTGTCGTCGCGTCATAGTCGAGAGCTGCATCGATGCTGGTTCCGACGGTTACGCCGTATTTTTCAAAGTTGTGGACCAGCTGCGCGGCAATAACCTGTCCGATTGGGGCACCGATGTCGCTTGCGATGTATGAATCGACATGAGAGCCATCAACCTTCAGGTCGCTGTTGGAGTATGTGACTCTGAAGAAACCAGCGCCCCAATTGTAACCGGCCCCGAGATTGAAGCCCTTCACCTTGAAGTCTGTGTTGAAAACGGTTCGGCTGCGGAATTCACGGTAATTGTCGAAGTCCGTCTGGAAAACATCACCTGACAGCGTGAACCCATTATGTTCGAATTTCACGCCAGCGACGAGGTTTTGAGAACGAACCGGTTTCAAGCCCTCATAACTGGTAATCGACTCGTAGATGTAGTTTTCTTCAAGATCGATCCCGCCAAAAACGTTTGAGTAACCGGCGTTGATCGATATTTGCTCGGTGACATCGAAAGCCGCGTAGGCATTTCCACTCAAGCCAAAGTTGTTGAAGTCTGTCCCATCCACGCCGGTGAAGTTCTGGTTGTCACCGCGCGCACCGAAGGACAAATGCAAGCGCTCAATCGGTTGCAGTCTCGCCTGAGCGTAAAAGCCGATATTGTTGGCTTTTTCCTTGTAGCCTTCCGGGCTGTAGATGTCGTCTGAGTACTTGCTTTCGGCCGTGTAGAAGTCGACACCAGCTGTAATATTGTTCAACTCATTCAGATTGAACGTGTTTTCAATCTTGCCGGAGAAAGTCCACGCATTGCCATCGCTTCCGATGTCGATGGAGGTGCCGGAGCGCCTGTTGAAGAACTGCGGAACTTTCGTGGACGACTCGCTGTAGCCGATCACAACATTCGGGTCGAACAGACCAGTTGCGCCGTCAATCTCATAGCTGCCCGAAAAACTGCGCTCAGTAATGTTGTAGACGCGTGTTTCAGGTTCGGTCGAAGGGATACCACCGAAGTTTGCCCGGTATGGCCGCAACGCATCATCTTTCAAGTGACGACCGGTGAATTCGAACCGATGTCCCTCCTGGCTCTGATAAGCCCCTTTTGCGAGCAAGCTGAGCAGGTCGGCGCCTGTACCAGCCATCTCATCGCCATTTCCGGCTTTGTAGTCATCGCCGTTTGCGTATTTGGCATACCCAAGGATTTCCACGCCCGAGTGCCGTGCATAGCCGGATCCCGCTGCCGTAAACGTATTGCCGTTTGTGTTGAACGTAACAGAGGTGAAACCACCAATGTTTTGATCCGGAGCCAGCATGTCGCGCGCATCAACTGTTTCGTAGACAATGGAGCCCGCCAGCGCGCCGGGGCCGGTATCGGCTGGTGCCACGCCCGGGTCGACACGAACAGATTTCAGAAGAGTTGGATCGATGTAGTTGGTCGTATTGTGGTGGAACACCCGGTTGTTTTGAAGAACGCCATCGACCGTGACTGCAAGGTTCAACTCGTCGATGCTGTTGACGTAGACCTTTTGCGTAGTTCCCATAGCGCCGCCAACCGTGACAGATGCTTCGCCAGCAAAAACGTCTTTCAGGTTCTGCGGATTGGTGAGCAACAAGTCATCTCTGGAAATGTAAAGAGACTGCGCCCGATCCGCCGATCCTGCGTGATCGTCGTTCTGGCCGGCTGTTGTGGCGTGAACGGTGATCGTTGAAAGTTCTTGGGAATCCGGTTTGTCCGTCGACCCCGATACGTCCTGCGCAAACGCGCCACCCGCGAGCGCCGCGGATTGTAATATGGTGCTTGCAAGCAGAATAGATTGACGCACGCGTTTCGGCATGGTCGAGCCCCCTTAATCGAATCTACTGAACCGGCTGGTTTCGGCAGGACTGCCGAACTTAGCTTGCGCCACTGAGTTGGCGCGATTAGGAGGTCGTATACATGAGAAAAATACTCATGTAAAACACTGTTTGAAATTTTGTTTGACGCTGCGCGGACCGTATTGATCCGAACCACGGTTAACGTCATCTGCCGATAAAGACCGCAGGTAGTGTTATCGGTCGAATCGCACGGGAACTTGTAGCGTCATCCTAGCTTGCCGGATGTCGCCGGGAAACTTTGGCATCGGGGATGCGCGCTTGACCATCTCCAGCGCCGCCTGGTCAAGGATCGCATGGCCAGATGACCGGCTGATGCGAATGCCGGACACTGAACCACTCCTGGAGATCGTGAATGCCACACGTGCTGTCCCGGTCAGCTTCTTGCGTTGAGCTTTTTTAGGATACCGTTTTGCCCGGCGCAGCTTTGCAACCACTTTGCCCTTGTAATTGGAAGCCGCCTTGACGCCACCGTCATTGGTCTTGGCGTCCGCCCGGCCATTTGCATTCGAGCGCGCAGAGGTGCTGGTGATCTGTTCACCGCCCTTGCGGGCGTTGGTTTTTCCGCCTCGCTGCTGCGCCTTCTTAGGCTTTTTCTTGGTCTCTGCCTTTTTGACAGTTGGTGCAGGTTTTTTGACCGGGGTTTTATTGACAAGTTCAAGGGGATCCAATTGCTTTTGAACCTCTGATGCCTGCTGGACCTGCTCCAAAGGAGGGGTGGGACTCGCCTGTTCAGGCTGCGCTGCTTCAACGGTTTTTTCTAGCGCGGCCACTACTGTTGGCTGGGTTGGCTGGGCAGCCTCTGCCGGCTTTGCTTCAGCTATCTCTTCAGTTGATTGAGTGGCGACAAGCGTGTCCTCTTGGACTACCGTCTTCACCTCATCCACCGAAGTTTCTGCTGGCTTAACCTCTTCAGGTTCCCGATCCTTGTTCACTTCTGTGGACGTGACCGCTTCGATGGAGGTTATGCCTTGAACAACTGGAACGGCCTCGGCAGATGTAACGGGCGTAACCGCTGCAACTTTCTGCGTTTGAATTTCGACGGGCCGTACCGGTGTGGCAACCGGAGTGTTGTCCACCTCGATGTTTTCTGTTGGCTCTTCAACAGGTTCTATCAGTTCGGTTTCCGGCTCAAGCTCCTTGAGCGGTTCCGTCACTTCGACCGCATCTACCTGGCTGCCGGCCACCATATCTTCGATCGAACCAATCACAGAGACTGCACCACCTTTCGAAGCGGCAACAGATACTTCATCCGGATCCTTGGCGAAAAACGCCGATCCGGCACCGTGAAACAGTACCGATATGCAAAGGCCTGCAATCAGAAAGCGTGAATAGGTCACTTTTGACCTCGCCTGGTAATCAGCACGATGTCGCTCCGTCCAGCAGCCTTCAAGTCTTCTAGAACCTTTTCAAGATGATCGGCCTTCAGACCGCCGTCGGCTGCGATCTTGAGAGGACTTTGTTCTTCGGTGTCCTGCTCTGCCAACCAATCCGTCACAGTGATTTCCGTGTCTCCGAAAAACACTTTCCCTTCCGGATCTACGATCAATGCACCGGTCGAACGGATTGTTTCATCTTCCAGAATGTTCAGTGGCGGCTCGATCTTGCGCGCATCGTCTTTGGAGATAGAGCCGGCAAATAGAAAGAATATCAGCATCAGAAACACGACGTTGATCAAGGGGATCGTGTTTTCCGGCGGCTCCCGCCTTTGCTGTTTTCTCATACGCATGACCGGTGTCCTATTTCCCGGTAACCAAGACTGTCTTCAGGCCGCTCAGCCGTGCACTTGACATGACATCAACCACATCCTGAACATCGGCGTCTGGTCCGGACCAAATCGCCACGACAGCATTTTCGTTATCAGCAAGATCCTCGAACCGTGCACCGAGCTCCGCTTTTTGCACCGGCAAACCATTCAGATCGATTTTCGCCGAGGTGTGGATCCTGAGATAGGCAGGCTTCACCTCCGCGCCGCCGCCCTGACCGCCGCTGGACACATCCAGATATTGATATCGCGAAAAGCTGGATGCGAGCATGAAAAACAAAAGAAGCAGAAAGATAACATCGATCAGCGACGTCAATCCAACCGCCCGTCTTTTTGCTCTCGGTTTAAATTGCATGCCTCGGCTCCGCGACCTCTACGGGCACGTTCCTTGCGGGGCCTCGTTCGGCAACCGCCCCTGTAAAGAATGCAGTCACCAAAGCTTCCATTTCGGACGATTCCGCTTCAATTCGACTGTCGAGCCAGCCAACGATTGCCGAAACCGGTATGGCGACTGCCAGTCCGACAGCGGTCGTCATCAGCGCGACCCAGATGCCGCCTGCGAGAACCGAAGGGTCGACAGCTGCTCCAGCACCTTGCATGGCCTGAAACGCTTCGATCATACCGAGCACCGTTCCAAGAAGGCCGATCAATGGGGCGGTTTGAGCGATCATATCGAGCGGCCGTAAGTAGGCGCGCAGGCCATTTATCCTTTGAATACAGATACGCTCAATATCTTCCTTCAAAAGGTCGCGATTGGCGTCCGCGCGCCCTGCGCCGTTGATCAGTTTCAGCATGATGTCCGAGACGACGGACGTGCTGCTGGATGCCATGGAATGTGCTTCTTGGGCTTGCCCATCAAGCCAAAGGTGCAGTGCTTTTTGAGCCGTTGCGTAGCGGCCGACACCTGAGACGACGAACTGCAGCACTTTCGCGATGATCAAAGCGACTGCGACAATGGACAACACCACCAACAACATGACAACCGGTCCGCCCTGGTCGATGAGACCTGTCAGCGGTGAAAGAAAGGTTGGCGTTAACGTGAGAATATCAGGAGACATCGGCAACCACTACAAGATGAAATCAATTTCAGAACGGGAGGAAATTTCCAGTTTTGATAGGCAATCACCGTCTTGAGCTCCGCCGATTTCGCAGGCTCTGATTTCGTTCAAAAGAACACGCGATATCGTATCGCAGCCGCCTTTTCCAACATCGTATTGGCGGACGATTGTCTTGCCTGCAGGCAGAGCACCAAAATCGACAGCGGCATATCCGGATACACCATCAGACTTGTCGAACATCACAAGATCCAATCCGAGCTTATTGACCGGCTCGGTCCGGCTGTTCTGTATCACAAAGGTCAAACGGCACGCTTCGCCTGCAGACTCCGATGTGTTCAGCTGGACGGCAATCCGCTCCGGAGTTTGTGCCAAGGTCTGAGGTGCAGCCAGCAGCCCCGCTGCCAGAAGACTGGAAAGCAACAATCTCTTCATATGCGAACACTCCGTTTGTCTCATTACTCAGCAGGAACAGTTCCCTGTTCTGCTGTTCTCCAATCCAGTTTTAGGCCCTCGCGCCATGCGAACCGTTCCAGATGATTGTCGATGACGCCTTTCATCCGTTCCATACGCTGCTCTTCATCCGATTCACAGCGAATCGTCAAACAGGTTTCGTTGGCCTCCATCCGGCAGAATCCGAACGGGAAAGTCACTTCCCCTTTTGAGGCATCCCAATTTGCGGGAACCTTGTGAGCAAAGTGCTTGCAAAGCTGCTGGAGATATTTCGAGGCTGAGGCGGTCTGCGCTGTTGATGTAGCTTCTATCATTGCCCTGGCTGAGTGTTCCTTACACCAAAAAGGCGAGCCGGGGAAACCGGCTCGCACGAAAAAATATGAGTAATTGCTCAGAATTTCGCAGATGCAGTCAGGAAGAAGCTCCGTCCTGGCGAGTTCACCGGCGTTACCCGAGCTGTGGAAGCATAGGTTCCCCGGCTGAAATAGGTCTCGTCAAACAGGTTGTTGATCTCGCCGCGCAGTGTGAAATCGGTTCCCCCGAGTTGTGGAGCCCATTCTGCGAAAATGTTGACAACTTCATAACCCGGCAGAGGATTTTCGTACCCGTTGTTTTCCAAATCCTGGTTGGAATACTCAAATGCAATCTCGGCATTCGCTCCCAGGGTCAAGTTCCATTGGTCAAACGTATAGCCAGCGCCGAGAGTTAAAATATCGCCAACTGGAACGGCATTGTTATAGTCACCGAACAACGCGATCCGGTCTCCATACTCAACATCTGTATGTGTGAAAGCCGCAGAGACGTAAGCAGTCTGCCAATCGTATCGAGCCGAGACGTCAAATCCCTTGGTGACCAGGTCGTCGCCATTGATGCGTGTCGCGGCGCGGTAGTTATACGCAACCGTGTCATACATCTTTGTATAGAAGAGATCTGCACCAACGGACAGGCCCTTGAACTGATACGTGACACCAACTTTGGCGTTGTGAGCCGTGGTTGGGTTTAGATCGCTGGAATAGGTGTAGTCCTGTGCATGGAACAAGGCGGCCTCAGCCTGCTCAATTCCGCCGAAAACGTAGGAGTAGCCACCGTTGACGGTTAACCCGTCGATGATCTCATAGCCAACGTTGATGTTTGGTGAGAGACCAGCATTGTCAAACGTTTGACCATCCACGGCATCATAGCTCTGAAAGTCCGCACGGATACCGGTCGAAACGCTCAGCTTGTCGATTGGTGTTACGCGTGCCTGAAGATAGGCGCCGACATTGGTGATGGTTTCTTCTGCATCTGTTGAAAACCAGAAGCGCTCCACATCCACGTGATCGTGATAAAAGTCGACACCAGCGGTCAGCGTTCCCATTCCAAAATGGAAACGGTTTTGGGCATGGCCTCCGATCGACTGCAGGTCGGAATTGAAATCACCGCTCGCCCTGGTGAAGTAAGGCTCGCTGGGCCGGTCCAGCTGATTGCGGTTGTAATACAAGAAAACTTCCGGATCGAAGTTACCGCTCGCTCCTTCGAGGGTGTATTTGAATGTCGCTGTCGTTCGTTGATAGAGGTTGTCATTAAAATCATTGCCGACAGCGCCCATGTTCGTTCTGAGGCGGCGGTAACCGTCGTCGCGATAGTACTCTCCCGAAAACGCGAACCGATGGCCTTCCTGACTTTGATAGGACAATTTGCCCAAGCCGTTGATGAGGTCAGTGGCAGTTCCAGGTTCAACGATGCCGTCGCCATCCTTGTAATCTTGACCCTCGGCGCGTGTTGCGGTCGCCAAATAGTCAAACCCGTTCTTTGCGCCATAGGCGGCAGCTGTTCCGGTCAAGGTTTCGGAATTTGTGTCGTAGCCGAAGGAGACAAGAGCTCCGAGATCCTGCCCTTCTTTTAACAGATCTGCTGCATTGACGGTTTCGAACCGTGCACTGCCACCAAGTGCGCCGGGTCCCGTGTCTGCCGGTGCAACGCCGGCGTTGATCTCAACGGCCTTTAAGAACATAGGGTTGATCCCAATGTTGCCGTTATGGTGCCAAACATTGTTCTTCTGACGTGCGCCGTCGATCGTGACATTGAGTTTTGACTGATCAACCCCGTGGACATAGAACTTTTGAGACGCAGGACTGCCACCGGCAACTGTTACTGACGGTGTCCCCTGAAATAGTTGTTTCAGATCTGAGGGTTGCCGTTGTTGGATATCTTCTTGCGTGATCTGTACAGATGTCTCCAGAGCTTCGAATGTTTCGGCTAGCCTGTCCTTGATGACGATGACGTCAAGTTCTTGAACATCTTCGGAAAGAGCAGGAGCGGAGCCGAGCGCGAGCATGCTTACAGACGCTAAGATGGCGGTCCGGGTGAGATATCTGCCAGTCATAAATTCCCAATCCCAGCCGAATATACCGCCGTTCGGGCGGATAAATCGACTTATACTTGACTATAAAACTCATGTATTTGATAAACTGTCGGGGTCTGGGCAGCAATTTTGAATGCGTTTGCGAGCCACCCAGACTCTTTTGCGAAATGCGCAGTTGCCGGAGTGATTGACGTTATAGCTCGTTATCCGCTCAGTCCGACGCCATTTCGCGAGACTCCCGCGATTAAGAGCAGGCGATCAAAAATGTTCGTTCCAACCGATCTGCACCGGCACTACGTCACCAAGGAAGAGCTTATAGATCAGGCCAATGAGCGTCCGGTTCGTTGGCTGGGACCAAGCTTGTCAACCAATGACGAGGTGCTGCGTGGTGCGATTGGTTTCTTGAAAGTCGATAACGGTCTATCGGTTCATTATTCAAACGCAGAAGACTTGCATGACTTGAAAATCGAGTCGGAATGCGGTCCTCGGATTGGCGTTTCAATCTTCTTGGAAGGCGAAGTGTCTGCGTCTGTGGGCCGTTATCGGATTCCCATGCCGACCTATGATGAAAAATCGCATAACTGGACTCCCGTGATGACGGTTTTTGCTCAGACGGGGATAGAGACATTCGTCCGTCAGGCTCGCAGGGGCACCCGTTTGAAGAAAGTCACACTGTCTATCTCACATGAATGGTTGTTTTCCCAATTCGGTCCGGGAGACCCGAGTTTTGTGGCGTTCAAGGATTTTGCTGAAGAGCATCTCGCCAACTTAAGTTGGGTCCCCAGTCCACATGCTATCGGTCTTGCGGAGCAAATCATTGCCGCTCCGAGAAAATCCTCTTTTCAATACCGGCTTTACATCACTGCGCGGGTTTATGGATTGCTGGAAGAAGCGTTCCAGCACTTCACCGAAAACCGGACACAGGTGGCTGGCGGGGCTCCGGACAGCCAGGATCGTCACAAACTCCTGGCGATTGAAACCTATCTCGGCCAGCAGCGGGGGCACTGGGTTACAGCGGACGCGTTGTCGAAGGCAGCGGGCATGAGCGCGAACACACTTCAGCGTCTTCTGACTCGCACTTATGGTCTCTCAACTTCCCGTTTTATTCGGCGTTTCATGCTGGAGAGAAGCCGGGAAGCGCTTGAACGGGACGCAGTGACAATATCCGAAGCAGCTTTTATTGCGGGTTATTCTTCGCCCGCCAATTTCTCGACAGCTTTCAAGCGGGAGTTCGGGTTGTCACCCAAAAAGGTGATGTGACCGCGTTCTTTGCTGGCGCAGAGCCAGATTTTGCCGGCGATTGGCAGTCGAAACTACAAAAGCTCGGCAGAGCTCTGGCTTGATGACAAAGCTCAATCATCTCACTATTCATCCTCGGCCTTGTGCTGCTTATTTTTCAATAAGTAATGGATGTTCGGAACACGTCCGTACATGATGCCTGAGGCGAATTGCACTTTGTCAGCAGTCTAAAGCTCTAAAGAGCTCATCCATTGTCTGAACGTTGGCAATGGAAGGCCCAGTAGCGATATCGCGTGCGTATTTTGAACGGCTGCGGCCTGCTTACCCTGTGCTTACCAGAGTGCGGATTTGGAGTGAAAAATTCGTTGCAGGATGTTTTAAGTCATTGAAATAATTGGTGACCCCGACAGGATTCGAACCTGTGACCCTCAGATTAGGAATTTAAAACGAGCCATACGCGGCCTTATCCGTTAGCTCGACTGATCTCAAAAATCGTCAAATTTCTCTTGATATTCAATTAATTGTCGTACAGCGTGCAGTTGTTGCGAATTGCAACCGTTAAACACTTCGTTGCGCCAAAACCGTTTCAAAAACCGTTTCAAAAATCTCAGGTATCGTGACATGGCCGACATGCGTATCCTATTGAACGATAAAACAATTGAACGTCTTATGCCGCCCGATAAGGGACGCTACATTGTCCGGGACACCGAGCTCAAAGGGTTCTTCCTCATGGTCGGAGCCCGAAAGAAGACCTTCATGGTGCAGGCGGATCTCCGGAAACAAGGCAAGCGCGCATCCACGGTTCGCCTCGCCATTGGCGACACGAGGGAACTCTCAACGCGTGCGGCGAGGTCCGTTGCGAAAGAGTATTTGTCCCAACTCAGCCGGGGTATTCATCCCAAGAGCGGTGAGAAAGCTGCGAAGGCTTCAATCGCTTCTGAGATAACGAATGGGGAAAATAACGAGGTATTCGGCATCACGCTTAAGCAAGCTTGGGCCCGCTACAAAATTGCCATGCAGCGTAAGAACCGGAGCGAGCGCACGATCGAGAGTTATAGGGATCACGTCGAGCGGATCTTTAAGGATTGGCAGGAGACGCCTCTAAAGCAGTTTGGCGAAGATCCTGGCCAGGTTGCCGCCAAGCATGACGAGATTGGTGAGAAGCACGGACCTTATATCGCCAATGGCAGCATGCGTACCTTCAGGGCGATCTACAATCACGCCCGCAAGACCAATCGGGAACTGCCTGCGGACAATCCGGTCGACAGTGTGGACTGGAACCATGAGAAACGCCGCGATAGCGGCATGGGTCTCATTGACCTGAAGGGATGGTTTTTTGAAGCCGCCAAGCTTGAAAATCCCGTGCGACGCGAGTTTCACCTGTTCACGCTGCTGTCCGCCTGCCGGCCGGCGGCGTTAAGAGAAGCGAAACCGGCCCACCTGGATCTCCGCCGCAGGGTGCTTCACATCCCCCGTCCGAAAGGGGGCGCGGATCGTGCCTTTGATATCCCGCTTTCGAGGGAGATGATCTGCTGCCTACTGCGATGCATTCGATTTGGTCGGCAGATGCATCCGTATGAGGCCAATGACTGGCTCTTTCCCGCAGACAGTACCACCGGTCACCTGGTCGAGCACAAGGAAGATCGCACGACATTGTCGAAATGGGGCAATGACCTGCGCCAGACCTATCGCACCGTGGCGACGCCGGCGGGTGTTTCGGAACTGGACGCTAGGTTGTTGATGAACCATTCGGTTCCTGGCGTGAATTCCGGATACATTACTCGGCACAAGCTGCTGGAGGATCATCTACGAGCGCAGCAGCAGGCAATCAGCGATACGATGTTTTCAGTATTTCGCGACACGTTGAATGAGAACAGAGAAATTCGAGATTGGCTTGGGATCGGTGCGGCACGTCGTCAGCTCCTTCGTGCAAAAGAAGATTCTAGACACTCTGAGTTGAACGAACTCGTGCGAATGCGCAGAAGGGCCGCTTAGCCAAGTAAGTCTGTTTGTATTGCATTTTGCGATACAATCCTCTATATATGCAACAAAGGAGACCAGCCATGGCTACCGTTGCCGACCGCAAGGAGCATCCGATATCGATGCGACTGCCTGAATCGGATGTCGCAATGATCGACCGGGCCGCCAGCCTGCGCGGCCGCTCGCGTACGGACTTCGTACGCGAGGCTGCCGTGCGTGCCGCCGAAGAGGTGGTTATGGAGTCAGGTCTCATTCGAATGAGCGCGGAGGGTTTCGCCGCTTTCATGGATGTCGTTTCCGCCGATACCGCGCCTGTTCCTGAGATGGTGGATCTAGCCCGGCGAGCCGCGCCCTGGGAGTCCAGTGGCACCTCGAAGCCGTAATCCACTGTGCTCTCCGCACCGGAGCCGTTGAATGCGGCGCATTTTCTTACCGATTTCTCCTGTGGCAAGCCCGCTCTCGATCATTGGCTGAAGACGCGGGCGCTCTCCAACCAGCAGAAGGGTTTTACGGCCGTCATGGTTGTGCATGATGATGATGGCCGAGTGGTGGGGTACTATGGGCTCGCGCCAAGCGCCGTCGTTCCCGGTGCTCTGCCGCGTTCCATCCGCACTGGCCAGCCGCCCGATCCGGTTCCGTGCCTGTTGCTCGGGCAACTCGCAACCGATATCGGATGGGCAGGGCGCGGGATCGGTACAGGCCTGCTCAAGCACGCTCTCGAACGCTGTGTGACTGCGGCAGGGCTGATCGGTGGCCGCGCGCTGGTGGTAAATGCCGTCGATGACGAAGCCGCGGAATTCTGGCGACGGCGTGGGTTCCTTCCATCGAAGGATGACCCTCTGATCCTGTTCCGCTCGATGCAAGCGATCACCGCCTCAATCGCAGCAGCAAAGGGATGAGGAGCACCATGGTTTTCTTGACGATCAGCAATCAATGAGTTCTGTGATGCAAAAAAATAAATCGGCAAAGCCGTCTATCCCAAATATTCAGAACGCATCACCGGCCATCGGCAGCTGCGTCAAGGTTTGGTTCGACAAGGCGTCGAAGGATCTTCTTGTAGCAAGCGAAACGGGCACTATTACCCGCGATATCTACGGCATATGCCTCGAAGACGTCACGTTCGATACCGAGGCCACGGCTCGCGGCGCTGTGCGATGCTTCGCGAAAGGTCGCTTTCTCGCCGTTCCTGGAACGCGGGAAAGCACAGAGATTGAACGAGAAATTCGACAGGCAGCCAAGGGGCATCTCGACTTCTACTGGTGGCGGGACAAGGAGTGGCCGATCGCTACTGCGCGCCAAGCCTATATCGCGCCGCCCATGGCGGATTTCCGACCAGCCTTGCCGTCGATCCCGACGGAGCCACAAACCCGTGACCCACATATTCGACGTCGACGGCGATAATCTCGATCCGGGATTTGTTAACATCAGGGCGCGGCGATACTGGGCCGAACAGGAGATGCACGAGCGAATCGAGGCGATGTGGGAAACTTACGAGCCTTATGCGGATCCCGATTTTCGCCACGGCTTCGCGCGAGACGTCGACGGCCGCTTCTGGGAAATGTATCTCGGTTGCACATTGTTGGAAGCCGGGCGCGCGCTTCTGCCCGCGGCCGAGCGTCTCCGAGACGGGGGGCAGCCCGACCTTTGCGTCGTGGAGGACGGCCGACGCATCTGGATCGAGGCGATCGCACCAGACGACGGCGAGCCAGGACCAGACCAGATCGTGCGTCCCGTGCCCATCAACGAGGGTGGGGGATTCGTCCCGGCGCCCGTTCGTCAGGCTCAACTTCGCACGACAAGCGCCTTCTGGACGAAGTCACGCGCGATTGCGCGCTATCTGAGCGAGGGCGTCATTGGTGCGGACGATGTCCGCATCATTGCGATCAGCGCGAGCCGTTTCGGGCCGTATGTCGGCGAAGATCCTCCTCTGATCATAAGCTCGCTCTATCCGATCGGTGACGCCTACGTCACCATTGACCGCGAGACCGGCGAAATCGTTGACCAAGGGTTTCATGCTGCGCCTGTCATTGAACGCGACGGTTGTCCGATTCCGCGGACAGCTTTTCTCGACGGGCGCTTCGCCGACATCTCGGGTGTCCTATGGTCCCGCATCGGCCTCGGCAACATGTCCCGTCGCATTCGCCCTCTCACCTATGCGCACAATCCGCTCGCATACCGTCCGCTGCCGGAACGCTGGGGAGTGTGGGACCACGAATTCGTTGCGACGCAGGATGGCGAGAAATGGCAGGTCACGGACATTCTCGCCGAAGAGCGTCAAACGGCGATGGATGAATGACAGGTCTGCCTCACCTTTCCGTTAGGGAAAGTCTTGCTCGTCTGTACTTCTCGAAGCTTGAGTACGATGACCGCCCTTTGGATGCGTTCAACTTGGCAATGCGCGTCTTGTCGATCCGGGCCTGCAAATATGCACACAGCTCGGCGAAATCGGTCATCGGAAGCAGCTTCCACTGCGATCTGAATATCCGCTCGATGTTCTTGGAGATTGCGCCATAGCTGAACTTGGCTGCGCGTGTTGGCTCCTTGGAGGCGAACTCATTATAACGACTGATCAGGTGTTGAATGTAACGGCTGGCATCCAGATCAGCACCGACCGTTCCTGCCGAGGGCTGGATCTGAACGGAAGAGCGCGATGTCTTCACGTTGACCGTCCTGCCGACGATAGCTCCGGGACTATCAATCACCACATTGCCGCTGTTGTTGCTGATCTCCATCTTACGCTTCGCATTCAGCAATAATTTGGCATAGATGGAATCGTTTACTTCTTCAGACCGGCCATATCGAGCTGTCTGATTCGCCTTCATTTCCTGCAGCACTTCGACCGAGTAGATATCCGGCTCCGCGTCGATGATCTTGTGGTGCCGACGGCACAACAAAATTAGATTGTCAAAGGCGTGCCGCTCCTGTTCCGACTGCGTCGCCTCAAATCGTGGACCACCTTTGCTTCGCGCATGCATATGGCAGATTTCGCCAGTGATCGTGCCCTCTGCCTCGACAATCGGAGACGGGCAATCGGGAAACGCGCAAGCATTTCCCGCCAGGGCAAATAATCTCCGAATTGTCTTTTCCGACGGTTCCGACATACCTCGCTCCTACGTCCAGTTGCCCTTGGCGTTGGCCAAACAAATCTATGGCATCGAGATGCGCTTACTCGACTCCGATCGCCCTGATCGAAAAACCTCCGGGAATAGACCAAGGGCTACGCGGCCGGTAACGCTTTGCGGATCGTCCTGGTGGCTGCCAAGTGCTACTGCGAACTTGTTTTGAACGCTTTTGATTTCCAGAATGTCGGCCCGATTGGTCAATCCGGCAAAGCGACGGAGGAGACGCGCGAAACGATGTCGCCTCTCGACATTCAGGAATGTGTTCAGGACTTCAGCAAGGTTCTTTTGGCGGGAGCCGACCGGACGGTCATCGAGCAACGAGAGCAGACAGTTGATCAACGAGTCGATGTCGGCTTCTTCGAGGCCATGGTTGTCAATTTCCGGAAGCGCCAGTTTGGTGGCGAGCTCGGCAAGAAGCGTCCCACGCGCCGGCCATGGTGTACCGTATTCACTTGTGGCGGCTCGCCATCGAGTGATGAAGTCATCATGCCAGGGCGGATCCGGAGCAACGGCAAAAGCGCGGCCACTGGGTAGCCAGCTCAGTTCCGACAACCGCACGATCTTGGACATCCACAAATGATCGCGAGTCCAGAACGCGCGCAGAAACACTTCATTTTCCCGTCGGGAGATACCAATGGTCTCGTCATCCATCGAGAACAGGTTCTTGTTGTGCGAATAGAAGATATCTTCAAATGAACTGAGCAGACGTCCATCTGCTTGCGGGGGCTGGAAATTCCACGTCAGCCACAGAAGCCGAAAGGCCTCGCTGGTGTAGAAGTCCTCGCGTTGGACGATGATCGGTATTTGCGTCGTTGCGAGTTGAACTTCCACCACCAGCGGAGCGCCGTCGTATACCGCTCGCACATCGGGACGGCGGCGTCCGCTTTCGGTGACAACATATTCGTCGACAATTACGCTGCCTGGTTCGGTGCGGAAGTCGGCGATCAATAGTTCCCCGACGATGTTTTTGATCTTCGCATGCAGCGGGCTTTCCTGGACACCGTCAAACTGCCGGCTGCTGATGGCATCCACGCCGGATGGCGTTCCGGTCCACCACGGGCAGTTCTCCGGAGCTCCCGGATGATGCTTCCAGTATGGTAAGCCACTACGAGGCTCTCTGGGCGCATAGACCGGATGCCCGCAAAGATCGCACACGTAACGCGGATTGCGTTCTAGCCTGGCCCTGGTCGCAAGCCTGCGGATGACCTGATAGTCGTCCTTGTGCATGCCCATCAAGTCATCGCTCGAGATGGGTCGCATCGTTTCCAGGTCGACAGCTCGTTTCAGTGTCCTTTTGAATTTTCCAGCGGTCACAGTGACGGCAACCCCGAGTAACGTTGCTTCAGCAGGCCTTTCATTGCGCAGCGCGGTTCGATCCGTTGGCGATCTCTGCGCATTCGATCAACTCCACAAAGAGGACAACGGCGCCGCAGCCAGCCGGTCGCCAAACGGTACGACATCCGTATTGTCATAGAGGACGGTGCCAAAGGCGAAGCGAACACCGCAAGCTTCGGCGAGCGCACGCAAACCTGCGAAATCACCGGCCTTGACCGTCGCGCTGGCTTTGACCTCGATGGCTGCGATCTTGCCGTCGTCGCGCTCCAGGACGATGTCCACCTCGCGCATATCCCGGTCCCGGAAATGATATGGCGTCAGCCGCAGGTCCGAAGCTGTCATCAGCTTCAGCACTTCGGAGAATACGAAGCTCTCCAATGGTCCGCCGAACGCCCCGCGATCCGCCTTCACTCTGTCGAAAGTCAATCCTCGCGCGCTGGCCAGCAGGCCGGAATCGAGGAAATGCAGCTTCGGCGTCTTCACGATGCGTTTCAGCGCATTGGTGAACCAGGGCTGCACCGTCGCGATCAGGAACACCTGTTCGAGCAGGCCGACATAGCGCTGTCCCGTCTTGTGGCTGACATTGATGCCTGCGCCGAGCTGCGAATAGTTGACCAGTTGACCGGAGTGCTCGGCCAGGAGCCGCACGAATTTCGGAAGCTCGGTCAGCTTCTCCACGTCGGCGATGTCCCTGAGATCGCGGGTGAGGATCGAAGTAAGGTAAGACCGCGCCCAATCCTGCCGTCGCCGCTCGCTTTCTCGGGCGATCGCTTCGGGAAAGCCGCCGTGCAGGACAAGATGGACGAGATCGTCGCCGACGATGGCCTCGGGCTGACTTTTCAGCTTACCCTCGAAGAGGCGCTCCAGAAAGCTTGGGCTCCTGCCTTCGATCTCGGCACGGGCCAGCGGCAGCATCTGAAGAGTTTCCATCCGGCCGGCCAGGCTGTCCGCGACCCGTGGCAAGGTCAGCACATTCGCCGAACCCGTGAGGAGAAACCGGCCCGGGCGATAATCCTCGTCGACAGTCTTCTTGATCGCCAGCAGCAGGTCAGGCGCGCGCTGGATCTCGTCGATGATCGCCTTGTCCAGGCCCCGGATGAAGCCGACCGGGTCGGATTGGGCAGCGTCCAGAACTGTCTGATCATCGAGCGTGATATAGGTTCGGCCGGCCTCGCCCATTTTTCGGACGAGCGTCGTCTTGCCAGCCCGGCGCGGTCCCACGATCAGGACCACGGGCGTATCGGAAAGGGCCTCCTCCGCCCGACGCTCTACAAACCGTTTGAACATCCTATCCCCGAATCTGCAGCAATTTGGAACTATCTATACCGGCTGATTGGAAGTCAACGGTCCGCCAATTGGAAACGTGCGGATCGCGATGTGGAACTCCAGTAAGGATAGGTCGTCGCCTACCAACGTGCCTGGGGGCAGGGCCGGCCGCTGTCGGGCTGGGCGTCGCCCTTCGGGCCAGGCTCTCGGCTGGTGCTGAAGCCCCGCTTGCGCAAGTCTTCACCCTGCGGGCGTCGATCCCTGACGCATGGTGGTGGTGCTGTAAACAGATTTCTGGAAGGCAGCTTTGCGATTTAATGCTTCTTCGTCTTTGCGGGCCTCCGGCCCGGCGAGAGTCAGAGTGCGGACGGGGTTTGCCGTGACGGGTTGGAAGCTGGAGAAGAGGTCTCCGGCGCCCGTCGCGGAGAACCGCGATGTCCAGATATGATCGCACCCCACGCTCCAGCACGGTGAGAGCGAACCTTTACGACGAAATCACCAGCAAGATCATTGCCGAGCTGGAAGCTGGCCGCGTGCCCTGGGTGCAGCCCTGGGGCACGTCCGCGGCGAAAGCCCCGCTCGGCCTGCCGAAGAATGCCAGCACAGGCCGAAGCTATAGCGGCATCAACATCCTGCTTCTCTGGGGTGCCGTGGTGCAGCATGGCTTCTCCGGCCAGGGCTGGCTCACGTTCCGGCAGGCCCTTTCCCTTGGTGGAAACGTACGCAAGGGCGAACGCGGCACCACCGTCGTCTATTCCGACCGCTTCGTTCCCGAGGACGAGAAGAAACGTGCCCGCGAGACCGGAGAGGAGGCGCAGGCCATCCCGTTCCTCAAACGGTTCACCGTATTCAACACGGCGCAGTGCGACGGGCTGCCTGAGGATATCGCCGTTACCATCCCGCCGCCGCCACCCGGCCTGATCGAACCGAAGGTCGAGGCGCTCATCAAGGCGACCGGCATAGATTTCCGCATCGGCGGTGACAAGGCGTTCTACGATCCGGCCCACGACTTTGTGGTCGTGCCGCCGCCACAGGCTTACTTCGAGCCGATTAACTGGCACAGAACCGCCCTGCACGAAATCGGTCACGCCAGCGGGCATCACAGCCGGCTCAATCGCGATCTTTCCGGCTCCTTCGGTACCAAGAAATACGCCTTCGAGGAGATGATCGCCGAACAGATTTCGGCTTTCTGTTGCGCCTCGCTCGGCATCGTCCCGACCGTGCGCCACGCGGATTACATCGGCTCTTGGCTCGACGTCATGCGCGAGGATTCCCGTGCCATCGTCCGTGCTGCCTCGCAGGCCAGCAAGGCGGCCGACTGGATTCTTTCCTTCCTTGCGGATGAGACCGGTTCCGCCGACACTGGCACCGGCGACAGGAGGGCGGCATGATCCTCCTGACACCCGAACTGCGCGAACGCCTGCTTGCCAACGGTCGTGAGCGTAATGTCGACCATGTGCCGGTCGTCAAGTTCTTCAATCCATTCGGCGCCGGCGTCTGGCTCGCGACAGAACTCGATCCTGACAGCGACATTCTGTTCGGCCTTGCCGATCTTGGATATCCGGAACTTGGCAGCTTTTCACTCGAAGAACTCGCGTCCATTCGCCTGCCGTTCGGAATGGGCATCGAGCGCGACATCCACTTTCAGACGGATGTACCGGTTTCGATGTGGGCGGAAGCGGCCCGGCAAGCCGGCAGCATCCGCGCGGCCGAGCGCATACTTTATGCCCGGCGTCGAAGCGATGATGCGTACAATAGTAATTCCGTCGAAACGGAAAACCGGAAAGCCTGAACTCCAGCTGCCCTGCCTTGTGGTCTGCGTCGTTCTCCGAGGAAGAGGGCGGCGCGGTTCCTCGTGACGGGTTGAAAGCACGGGCATTGGGCCTGCTGCCCGTCGGGAGACGTCACAATGACCCGGCATCAGAAGACATTTGCAAAGGAACCGCAGCACGCACCGATCTCGGCTGAGGAGCAGGTTGTCATTTACGAAGCACGCCAGATTCTGCTGCGCCACCTCAATCAGAACCCGGTCCTGTCGTCCTGGCAGACCGTGCTGGACTATTGCGCTCTCACCATTCGCGGAGAGGTGGAGCGGTTTCATGTGCTTTATCTCGACAAGAAGAACCGGCTTATCTCGGATGAATGCCTTGCGACCGGGACCGTCGATCACGTTCCGGTCTATCCAAGGGAAGTCCTGAAGCGCGGCCTCGAGTTCAATGCGACCGCGCTGATCCTCGTTCATAACCATCCGTCCGGCGATCCTGAGCCCTCGCGCGCCGACATCACGATGACAAAGGAAATCAACAAGGGTTGCACAGTTCTGGGTCTTACGTTGCATGACCATATCATCGTCGGCATCGGCCGGGAGGTCAGTCTGCGCGCCCGCGGAGAAATCTGATGGATTGGCGGATGGGCTGGTTGACCTCGGCCGCATTCGTCCGTTGTTCCCGAAGCAGTGGTTTCTAATCGCAGGGGGCCAGACCGCGCTCTATCGAGAGTGAGAGGAGGGATGGGGTTTTCATGACGGGTTGAATGTTGAGAGAGAGGCTCTCGGCGCCCGTCGCGGAGATTACCCTGATGGCCACTGCCAACCAGAAGCTCACCCTGTCGCCCTCGCGCGACATTCCCTTCAACAAGCTCGTTCTCAGCCAGTCCAATGTCCGGCGCATCAAGGCCGGCATCTCGGTCGAGGAACTGGCCGAGGACATCGCCCGCCGCGGCACGCTCCTCCAGAGCCTCAATGTCCGCCCGGTGCTCGATGAGAGCGGCAAGGAGACCGGCATGTTCGAGGTGCCGGCCGGCGGACGCCGCTATCAGGCCCTGGCAATCCTCGTGAAGCAAAAGCGTCTGGCAAAGACCGCGCCGGTGCCTTGCGTCGTCCGCGATCCGGCGACGAACGTCCTCGCCGAGGACGACAGCCTGGCCGAAAACACTCAGCGTGTTCCGCTTCATCCCCTCGACCAGTTCCGCGCATTCTTTGACATGCGCGAAAAAGGCATGACCGAGGACGAGATCGCGGCGGCCTTCTTCACCACGGTCCAGGTCGTCCGGCAGCGGCTGCGCCTTGCCACTGTGTCTCCGGTGCTGCTCGACGTCTATGCCGAGGACGGCATGACGCTGGAGATGCTGATGGCCTTCACCGTCAATCCCGACCATGCCCGTCAGGAACAGGTCTGGGAGAGCATCCGCAATTCCTGGCAGAAGGAGCCGTGGCAGATCCGGCGCATCCTCACCGAAACCACCGTGCCTTCTTCCGATAAGCGTGCCCGTTTCATCGGCTTCGAGGGGTATGAGCAGGCGGGCGGTCCGATCCTGCGTGATCTCTTCTCTCAAGACAATGACGGTTGGCTGCAGGATGTCTCCCTGCTCGACCGCCTGGTTGACGAGAAGCTGAAGGTGATGGCCGACGAGATTGCAGGCCAGGGCTGGAAATGGATCGACGCCTCTGTCGAACTTCCTTATGGCCATACCAACGGCCTGCGCAAGCTAACCGGTGCGACGCAGGACCTCACCGAAGAGGAACGGGAGGCCCGAGAAGCACTCCGCAAAGAGTATGACGACCTCGAGTCGCAATACTCCGAGGCCAGCGATCTGCCCGGCGAGGTCGATCTGCGTCTGGCGGAGATTGAGTCTGCGCTTGAGGCTTTCGAGAACCGTCCCGTCATCTTCGATCCGAACGAGGTTGCCCGCGCCGGCGTCTTCCTGAGCATCGACCGCGACGGTGAACTTGTCGTCGATCGTGGCTATGTCCGTCCCGAGGATGAGCCGGAAGCCGCCATCGAGGGCAACGGCTCCGAGACCGGTGGTGCCGTAAGCATCGGCCACGTTGATGCCGATCCTTTGGTGCGGAGCGCTGTCATCACCATCGGCAGCCAGCCGACGGATACGGATGACGACGAAGTCGACGTCATCAAGCCGCTGCCGGAACGCCTGGTTACCGAGTTGACCGCCGAGCGGACGTTGGCGCTGCGCGACCGACTGGCGAACAATCCGTCCGTCGCGTTCCTGGCCGTGCTGCACAAGTTCTGCCGGGACGTCTTCTCCCGCTACATGACCTATAGCCCGGCCATGGAAGTCTCGGTGCGCAACACCGGCTTCTCGCTGCAAGCACCTGGCCTGAAGGACATCCCGGCGGCACAGGCCATCGAGGACCGCCACAGGGCCTGGGAGGTGCGTATGCCGGACGACGCGGCCGCCCTCTGGGATTGGCTTGTTTCCCTCGAAGGCACCGAGCAGGCGGAGCTCTTCGCTCATTGCGCGGCGTTCGGCGTCAACGCCCTCTACGAGAAGGCCGATCGCTACGGCGGCGGCACCGTCACCGTGCACGGCATCCAGCAGCGTCTCGCCGAGGCCGATCGTTTCGCGCGCGCTGTCGACCTCGACATGGTGGAAGCCGGCTGGACGCCGACAGTTGACAACTATCTCGGCCGCGTCACCAAGCCCCGCATCCTCGAAGCCGTGCGCGAGGGGGCGGGCGAACGGGCAGCCGAACTGATCGACCATCTCAAGAAGTGCGACATGGCCAAGGAGGCGGAACGCCTGTTGGCCGGCACCGGTTGGCTGCCGGAGCCGCTACGCATGACGGACGCTGGCGATGCCGCGCCGGACGACACGGAAGGCGAGGAGGGCGGAGCAGATGAGGCTCTTCCGGCATTCCTCGGCGATGATGACGGCGAGGAGGACAACGCGGATGCCGACGAGGAAGACGCCGCCCTCGTCGCTGCCGAGTAACGCGATCACACCCCGGAGCCGCAAGGCTCCGGGGTGTTTTCATGGTGGCGCAGGCCGGGCAGCAATCATCGACCCGATCAAAGAACCCAGCACCATCAAGTCCATGCGCTCCGTTGGAGTTGCACCGGGTTGCCTGACCCATGTCTTCGTTCCCACCGATCGTTGCGTTCCCTTTTGATCGGCTGGCAGGGGACACAGGCGGCTGTGCAATCGTATTTACACTTTTCCGGCTTCTGACTGACACGGAAAACTATCCCCCGCTTCCATTCGCTGACCTTGGTCTGAACGAGGCTTTGGCATTCAACCCGCTTGGGGTCGGCTTACGCGAAGCGTGCCGCCGCGCGGAGCCGGGACGAGCCCGAACGCGCGCGGTGATTGCCATCCTCGATCAGACACATCGGGCGCCTGTCGCGCGGGGGATGGTCCCCCGCCTCCCGAGACAGGAGCCGGAACTATGACCCTTCATGACGCCACCACCTTCGCCGCCAGCCTCGCCGCCACACTGATGGTTTCCATCGTCGTATTCCAGGCCGGTGACGGATCCTTCGGTGCCGTGACCGCTGACGAAATCGAAGGCGACGAGGTGGCTGTGATGTTCGAAATCCATCCTTTCTCGTGAGGCGATCGCCTCACAGTCGGCCGGGGCCGTTGAGCCCCGGTTCCCCGTTTTACTTGCCGCCTTGCGCCGCGGCGGGTCCAATGCGTTCGAGAAGCCAGGCTCGTCTCTTCCTTCCCGAAACTGGCCTTTGACCTTCCTCCAGCCTGGTCGCGCCCGCCCTTCGGTTCGGTGCGGTTTCATTTGCCCAGAGAGGGAGAGGGCCGCCGGGACGGGGTGAGCCTGGGCGGTTGAGAGAGCACTGGCCGGGCTTTCCCGTTGCTGCTCTCAAGGAAGTCCCCACATGAACATGACCGCACCCGTGACCGTCCCGGCCACGCCGATCGCCCACGCGCCCGCTTTCCTGGCCGCCGCCCTTGATCTTCTTGAGCATCTTGAACAAGGCCAGCGCGTTGACGCCGCCACGCTGCGCGGCGCGATGGAAACTGCGTTCGGGGCGTCCGATGCATCCGGCGCCTGGGACTGGAAGGACGCCTATGACGCCTGTGAGGTGGCGACGGTGCTGTTCCTGCGCAAATACGGCAAGGCGGTTTTCCGCAAAGCCGCAACGCCGGCTGCACGGCTATCCGTGCTCGATAAGATCATGGCGCTGTTGCCGACACAGACGCGCCGGTCCGAGGAAAGCCAGGCGCTCCAGCAGTTCAGCACGCCTGTTCCCCTTGGCCTTGCCGCGCTGACGGCGGCTCATGTTTCCGCTATCGACCTTGTGCTGGAACCGTCAGCGGGCACCGGCCTGATGGCAGTATTGGCCGAGATTGCCGGTGGATCGCTGATCCTCAACGAGCTTGCGGAAACCCGCGCCGATCTGCTCTCCTTCCTCTTTACGGCGAAGAATGTCACGCGCTTCGACGCCGCCCAGATCGACGATCACCTCGATCCTGCCGTCGTGCCTTCGGTCGTCATCATGAACCCACCCTTCACGGCGCTCGCGAACGTGTCCGGGCGTGTCGCCGATGCCGGCGTCCGGCACATCGCCTCGGCGCTGAACCGCCTCGCGCCTGCCGGGCGGCTGGTGACGATCACCGGGGCGAATGTCGGCCCGGAATTGTCCGGCTGGCGCGAGGCCTTTGTCCGCCTGCAGGAGCGCGGCACCGTTGTGTTTTCCGCTGCGATCGCCGGATCGGTATATGCGAAACACGGAACGACCTTCCCAACCCGGCTCACCGTCATCGACAAGGCGCCTGCTGAGGATCCGGCCCTGTTCCCGGCCTCGCCAGGCATGGCACCGGATGTTGCCACGCTGCTCGGCTGGATTGAGAGCCAGGTTCCTCCGCGGCTTCCGGTTTCGCTTCCCAAGGTTCCGCGATCTCCGGCACCCTTTGCTGCTGGAACGGAACGAGGTGTTCTGACGCGCCCTGCAAAGTCCCGTTCGGCAGGGCCTGCCATCTCCGACGCCAAGGGCGTTGAGTTATCCTACGAGACCGTCGACTGGACACCGCCAGACGGCGCCGGGCTTACGGACGCGATCTACGAGGCTTACGGATTGCAGTCGATCCGTATTCCCGGGTCTCAGAGCCACCCCACAAAACTGGTGCAGTCGTCGGCGATGGCGTCCGTTGCTCCACCCAAGCCGAGCTACCGGCCGATGCTGCCGACGGAAGTCGTCACCGAAGGACTGCTGTCGGATGCGCAGCTCGAAACGGTGATCTACGCGGGCGAGGCCCTTTCCGGCCATCTTGCCGGCAGCTGGACCGTCGACGAGACCTTCGATCTTGTCCAGGCCGCACCCAAAGGGACTGGCGGCGCTGTCCGGTTTCGCCGTGGCTTCATGCTCGGCGATTGCACCGGCGCGGGCAAGGGCCGACAGTCGGCCGCGATCATCCTCGACAACTGGCTGCGCGGCCGCCGTAGGGCCGTCTGGATCTCCAAATCCGACAAGCTGATCGAGGATGCGCAGCGCGACTGGGTGGCTCTCGGCATGGAGCGGCTGCTGGTCACGCCTCTGTCGCGCTTCCCCTTGGGTAAGCCGATAACGCTGTCGGAAGGCATCCTTTTTACCACCTACGCCACGCTGCGCTCCGACGATCGTGGCGGCAAGGTTTCCAGGATGAAGCAGATCGTCGAATGGTTGCAGTCCGGTCCCAGCGCTAAAGCCGGGGCGGATTTCGATGGAGTGATCATTTTCGACGAAAGCCATGCCATGCAGAATGCCGGTGGCGGCAAGGGAGACCGCGGCGTTGTCGCGCCCTCGCAGCAGGGTCGTGCGGGACTGCGCCTGCAGCATGCGCTGCCTGATGCCCGAGTGGTCTATGTCTCGGCGACCGGTGCCACCAATGTTCACAATCTCGCCTATGCGCAGCGGCTCGGCCTCTGGGGCGGCGAGGACTTTCCGTTTGCGACCCGAGCCAAGTTCGTCGAGGCGATCGAGGAGGGCGGCGTTGCGGCAATGGAGGTGCTGGCCCGCGATTTGAGGTCGCTCGGGCTCTACACCGCGCGTTCGCTCTCCTATGACGGCGTCGAATACGAGTTGGTGGAACACCAGCTGACGGCCGAGCAACGCCGCATCTATGACGCTTATGCCGGCGCCTTCGCGGTCATTCACAACCACCTCGACGCGGCGATGGAGGCCGCCAGCATCACCGGCAGTCCAGAGGGAGGTGGAGCCACGCTCAACCGGCAGGCCAAATCCGCTGCTCGCTCCGCCTTCGAGAGCGCCAAGCAACGTTTCTTCGGCCATCTCCTGACCTCGATGAAGACGCCGACGCTGATCCGCTCGATCGAGCGCGATCTGGAGGCGGGCCATGCCGCCGTCATCCAGATCGTCTCGACAGGCGAGGCGCTGATGGAGCGCCGGCTCGCTGAAATCCCCACCGAGGAATGGAACGACGTCCGGGTGGACATCACCCCGCGCGAATATGTCCTCGATTATCTCGCTCATTCCTTCCCGGTTCAGCTCTACGAGCCCTTCACCGACAGTGGGTGAGCCTGATGCAAGAACGCCGTAATTCTGCGGTTTTTGCTCTCGAAAAATGGAGATAATACAAGGTTGGTTCAGGAGTTTCATTGCGGTTTCATTGCAGAGGCCTTCGCTAGTCTCATCTTGCTCCAGGTCTCCGGCTGATCGCCGCGGACGCAGATTTCTGGTGAACCGGA